>QFCH01001449.1_pt1 | contig 459279 bp, 404 predicted proteins | sample 5346071 | NCBI WGS metagenome assembly QFCH01 (sample SAMN09062255, study PRJNA434731) | Human gut metagenome, whole genome shotgun sequencing project. | isolation source: stool timepoint B chromium assembly | host: Homo sapiens | collected 2015 | reverse complement strand
GCCTAAGCCAGAACCAAAACCAGAGCCTAAGCCAGAACCAAAACCAGAGCCTAAGCCAGAACCAAAACCAGAGCCTAAACCAGAGCCTAAGCCAGAGCCTAAACCAGAGCCTAAGCCAGAACCAAAACCAGAAAATTCAAATAGTATCCAGCCAGAATCAAAGACATCAGAAGAAAAACTACCAAATACTGGTACAGAAAAAGATACTAATGGATCAACTATGGGATTACTAGCTATGGTAACAGGATTGGCATTAGGGTTATTTAAGAAAAAAGAAGAATCAGAATAATCTCAATGTTATGTTATCTATGTAATCATTCAGGGCATCTATTTAATTATTTTCAAATAGATTATTGAGCATGATTTGATTTTTAATAGCTTCTAAATAAAATATTCTATACTACTATATTTGGAATTTTTATAAGAAATTATTTTATATCGAGATTTGATGATACTGATAGAAAATTATTATTTTAAAGTAACTCTATCAGAACTTCAATTTTAAGAGATGAAAAATCTTTTCTCCCTTTTGTGAGAGGAGATTTTTCACTTTTGTCAAATGAAAATAGGGGAGAGAAATATGTCAAGAATTATTACGCTTCATTCTTTTACAGAAATACAGAGATATGGTTTTGAAACTACTCAGTTTTATCGAGCACGTATAGCAAGATATCTAGGAATAGATTATCTCCATCTTCTGACAAATCCTCAAGTTAGACCTGACTGGAAAGCTGATTTAAAAAAACTTGGATTTTTAGAAAAGGAATTAATCTGTGTTCCTCATAGTTTTTCCGATATAGGGCATGATTCCTTATCGGTTAAGCCTGAAACTCTCAATTTATCAGATAGTGATACGCTTGAACTCACTGCAGATGGTTTTGTCTCTTCTCTTACGTTAGGAGATGGCTCAGGTCGTTACTATTATACAAGTGGTCCATTTCTGTTTGAGAGTTTTAAGAAAAAAGAGTTACAGTGGTTTCATAAAAACGGAGACTTAGCGCTCGAGGGACGTTTCATAGACCCATTCATAGAACCTTCTCCTGTTTCTTTATTTTATCCTGAATATATTTTTCGAAAAGATGGAGTTATTTACTCTGAAGAAGATTTACTTATCAAATTTTTGGTTGATATAGCTCAGGATACAGACTTAATTATTCGCGATCAACAAAGTATACCAAAGCCTAGTCTATGGAGATATATGGAAAACACTGGTAAGAATTACTATGAAGTGATTCATTCAAATGTTTTAATGAATATATCACATGCTAATTTAAGGAAAAAGAATAACTATCTAGTTGCAAGTGAATCGCTAACAGAATCATTGCGTCAACTAGATTATAACGCGAGATTTTTAGCTCCCATTTTTACAGAAAAGAAAGGGGAAGTTAAAGATATTGGTCCTATTTTAGACTATTGTTTAGTAGGGCATATGGAGGAAATAAAGAATATTGATCTGGTTATTGAAGTTTTTACGGAATTGTATAAACGCGGCTCAAATGTTCATATTACCTTTTATGGTGGATCGGAAAAAAGATTACAGCAACTTCGGAATCAGTATAACCTTCCACCAATAATTCAATTAAAAGGTATCGTTAACGAAGTGCCTTATCATCTGCACCAATGCTATCTGTCTGCTAGTTATACTGAGTTATTTTCAAATGCCTGTGTAGAAGCTTTGAGCCATGGTTTACTAGCCTTGCTATCAGATGTTGATATTGCTCATCGTTTTTATGCTGGCCAGTCCAATGCCATCAACTTGTTTAAAACTAAATCAGAGTTGATCCAAAAGATAGAAGAGATGGAGCAGACGGGCTATCGCCAGTCAAATGCAGAAAATATCGCCCTAGCGGCTCACTATTCACTAGGGACAGTGGCCCAAAGCTATCGCGAACTACTAGATAGGAACTTTTAGGATGTTGGGAATTCTAGTTACCCTATTGCTCTATTTCTGCTTGATTTCCTGGATTGCCTATCGGAAAAAAGGGAGTGAAAAGGACTATTATCAGGTTAAGAAAGCTGTTCCAGTGACAGTTTTGTCCTTCTCAGTCTTTGCGACCTTGCTCAGCCCTATTTCCTTGCTGACTCTGGTGGGGAATGCCTATACAGGTAGGTCCTATCTCTGGTTTGCTCAGTGCGGGATTTTTCTAGCTATTCCATTGGCTCATTGCTATTTTCTGCCCCTCTATCAAAAGAGAAACTACGAGACAGCCTATCATCTTTTAGAGGACAAGTTTCAATCGACTGGCATTCGTTCACTGGCATCAGCTCTTTTCATCCTCTACCAATTGGGGCGAATAGCAGTGGTGACCTACTTGTTGTCACAGGCCCTAGAGCCCTTTATCCCTATCAATCAGCTGGTCTTATCAGCTTTACTCCTTCTCTTGACTGTCTATTATTTGGCAAGAGGTGGTCTCTTGGTTGTTCTGTGGACGGATTTCTTTCAAGGCTTGGTCCTGCTGGCTATATTGGCCCTCTTTTTACCAAGAATTGCCCAATCAGACTTCGTCGTAAATAGCGGTCAGCAGCTATCTCACTTTGCAGAGACCTTGGATGGGCAGACGGTCTTGATCTTGGTTGCAGGAGCTGGTTTTAGTAGCCTGTTTTCCTACGTTTCCTCACAGGACATCGTCCAACGTTTTAACAGTAAAATGGAGAGTCAAAAGATTGGAAAAATCTTATGGTTACAGGGACTCTTGTCCTTTGGGATTGCTAGTTTACTGTATCTGATTGGCGGCGTGATTCGTCAGGAAAATTTTGCCACCACATCGACCAATCCTGTTCTCATTGCCTACGCTCGGGAAGGTCTGGCACCTTGGTTTGGCAGTTTCATCATGCTAGCTCTCTTAGCAGCAGGCCAATCCACAGTTTCGTCCAGTATGAATGCAATCGTGACCTGCTTGAAGTTGGATTTTGCCTGGTCAAACCTCCGTTGGTCACCAAGCCTCCTGTCCTTTGTCTTAGCAGGCCTGTCTTGGCTCCTCTGTCTCTTACTCATGAATGCAAAAATCTATTCCATCTACGAATGGATTAACGGTTTTATGGGTCTGACACTGGGTGTGATTGGAGGTTTGTACCTATTGGTCTTACTCCTAAAAAGACCGAGTTTACAACTAGCCAAAATCTATCTGGTCTTTAGTCTAGGAGCCTTGGTCCTCTATCATTACAGTGGCCTTTTTGCCAACCCCAATCCTTGGTTAAACAGCATCATCACCACCCTATCTGCCCTTTTTATCTCATTTCTAGGAAGACTATATGAAAGCAACATCTAAACCCATAGCCGTCATTTTGATCCGTTCAGGTTCACGCGGCTTAGTAGATAAAAATATCAAACCGCTTGCAGGCAAACCCTTGGTTTTCTACACCATAGAAGTCGCTCTAGCCTCTAAGTTATTTAGTGAAATCTGGGTCTCCTCAGACTCACTAGACTATCTAGAACTCTGTCGTCAAGCCTATCCAGAGATTCATTGTGTCCACAGACCAAAAGAACTGGCCTTAGCAACAACCTCTAGCTTGGAAACCTTACGAGACTTTTTACAACCCTTTGAGGAAGAGCAAGTCTTCGTGAATCTGCAGGTGACCTCACCCCTGAGAGAAGTAGAGCATCTCATCGAATCCTATCAACTCTACTGTCAGTCTGGAGCCGACCATCTGATTTCCTGTGTCAAGGCAGACAAGAGTCGTAGTCTTTTCTTGCAGTTGGAGGAGTCGACTTTTATCCGTCCGCCTCAGGTGTCCAAGCACTATGCTCGGCAGAAAGAGCCTGTCTATTACTATCCCAACGGTAGTATTTGGATTTCGCGCAAGGACCTTTATCTACGAGATGAGACCTTTTATACAGATAAGACAGTAGCCTATGAAATGCCCAAACTCTATTCTTATGATATCGACGATGCCTTGGACTTTGAAGTCGTTGAGACCTTACTACACCATCACTACCTAGGAGAATCAAAGAAATGAAACACCTCATCATTGCCACAACGCCCTTGCAGGCCAAGATTGCACAGCATATCAAAGGATTCTATCCTGATCAGGACTTTGTTAGCCTTTATGTCAGTCCTGTAAAAAATGCTCGTCAGGAGCATTATGCTAAGAATTTTGACCATGTTCACTATCCTCAGGATGCAGAGGACTTGGCTCAGATTTGTCAGGAGCTTGCCGGCGACTATGACACCATCTTTTATGCTAGTTTTGACAATAGCTTGATTCTGGACTTGGTTGCTAGTTCAAATTACCAGCACCTCATGAGTTTTGATGATGGCTATGCGGATATTTACCCTTTGGGAATGTATGCCCTCCCTCTTCAACCTATTCAGGTGGGACCTTTGGGCTTGACCAGAGATGACTTGATTGAGCGGACGGAAAAGCACTATACCCTCTATCGCAGTGACTACCATGTCGTAGCTAGAGAAAAGCTTGTTTATCTGGAGCATTTTTTTGACCTGCCACAAGCACCCGTCTCAAATGGTAAGACGGTCAAGGTCCTGTTGGGGCAAAAGTTCTCTGAAGAGGACGATCAGATCTCCATCCGTTTTATCAGTACCTATGCCAAGGCTTTGGCAATTGATCTCTATCTGCCTCATCCAAAGGAAACCTTCACTATTCCAAACGTGACTTACTTGGAGACGGAGCTGATCTTTGAAGATGTCCTAGCCCAACTCTTTCAAGAATACGAGTTCGTTCAGGTCTATCACTTCACCTCGTCTGTCAGCCTCCATTTGAAAGACCTGCCCCATGTGACCATCACAGGCATTTCCCTCCCCTACTATGAGGATCGTCAAAAAGAATTGCGACGCTTAGGTTGTCAGTTTGAAACGATTTCCCTTGGCTGGTAGCTTAAAGTAAATAACTTTTACCCGTTATTCTAATATTTTTCCATTTTAATAGTAGTCGATAAGTTCCCTTTAGTCTCTTGTTTTCTCCCGTTTTAAAGTGACTCAGGGGGCTTTTTTTGATATAATAAAAAGGACTGTTATCAGTTAGAAAGAGGTTGGTATGAAAGAATTACAAACTGTACTAAAGAACCATTTTGCAATCGAATTTGCAGACAAAAATTTACTGGAGACTGCCTTTACTCATACGAGTTATGCCAATGAGCACCGCCTCTTAAAAATTTCACACAATGAACGCTTGGAATTTTTAGGAGACGCTGTTCTACAGCTATTGATTTCAGAATATCTGTATAAAAAATATCCTAAAAAGCCTGAGGGTGACTTATCTAAACTCCGTGCTATGATTGTCCGTGAGGAGAGTTTGGCTGGTTTTGCGCGTGATTGTCAGTTTGATCAGTTTATCAAGCTGGGTAAGGGGGAAGAAAAATCTGGTGGTCGCAATCGTGATACCATTCTTGGTGATGCCTTTGAGGCCTTTCTTGGTGCCCTCCTTTTGGACAAGGATGTGGCCAAAGTCAAGGAATTTATCTATCAAGTCATGATTCCTAAGGTTGAAGCAGGCGAATTTGAGATGATTACAGACTACAAAACCCATCTCCAAGAGTTGCTTCAGGTCAATGGGGATGTGGCTATTCGTTATCAGGTAATTTCTGAAACGGGTCCTGCCCACGATAAGGTTTTTGAAGTAGAAGTTCTTGTTGAAGGTAAGAGCATTGGTCAAGGTCAAGGTCGTTCTAAGAAACTAGCAGAGCAGGAAGCTGCCAAAAATGCCGTTGAGAAAGGGCTGGATTCATGTATTTAAAGGAAATCGAAATTCAGGGATTCAAGTCTTTTGCTGATAAGACTAAGGTAGTCTTTGACCAAGGTGTGACGGCAGTTGTTGGGCCCAATGGATCTGGAAAGTCGAATATTACAGAAAGTCTGCGTTGGGCTTTGGGGGAGTCTAGTGTCAAGAGTCTCCGTGGTGGCAAGATGCCGGATGTTATCTTTGCTGGAACAGAAAGTCGCAAACCGCTCAATTATGCTTCTGTAGTTGTGACTTTGGATAATAATGACGGATTTATCAAGGATGCAGGTCAAGAAATCAGGGTAGAACGTCATATCTATCGCAGTGGAGATAGCGAATACAAGATTGACGGCAAGAAAGTCCGTCTGCGTGATATTCATGACCTTTTCTTGGATACTGGATTGGGACGAGATTCCTTCTCTATCATTTCCCAAGGGAAGGTTGAGGAGATTTTCAACTCTAAGCCTGAGGAACGCCGAGCTATTTTTGAAGAAGCTGCTGGAGTTTTAAAATACAAGACTCGCAGAAAAGAAACTGAGAGTAAACTGCAGCAAACCCAGGATAATCTGGATCGTCTAGAAGACATTATCTATGAGTTGGACAATCAAATCAAGCCTCTTGAGAAGCAAGCTGAAAATGCTCGTAAGTTTCTAGATTTGGAAGGCCAACGTAAAGCTATTTACTTGGATGTTTTAGCTGCTCAAATCAAGGAAAATAAGGCTGAACTAGATTTGACAGAAGAAGAGTTGGCACAGGTTCAGGAACTATTGACTAGTTATTACCAAAAGCGTGAAAAATTAGAGGAAGAAAATCATACTCTTAAAAAGCAACGCCAAGATTTACAGGCTGAAATGGCCAAAGACCAAGGCAGTTTGATGGATTTGACCAGTCTGATTAGTGATTTAGAGAGAAAATTAGCCTTATCGAAATTAGAATCTGAGCAAGTAGCCCTGAATCAACAGGAAGCACAAGTCCGTTTGGCTACTTTGGAGGATAAGAGAAAGACTCTAAGTCAGGAAAAGGCTGAAAAAGAAAGCTCTTTAGCTCTCTTAGAAGAAAATCTAGTCCAAAATAATCAAAAACTCAATCGTTTAGAGGCTGAATTGCTGGCTTTTTCAGATGATCCTGATCAAATGATTGAGCTCTTACGCGAACGCTTTGTAGCTCTTTTACAAGAAGAAGCAGATGTCTCAAACCAGCTGACCCGTATCGAAAACGAGTTGGAAAATAGTCGTCAGCTTTCTCAAAAACAAGCAGATCAACTACAAAAATTCAAAGAACAACTGGCTACAGCTAAAGAGAAGGCTAGTCAGCAAAAAGACGAGCTTGAAACTGCTAAGGAGCAGGTTCAGAAATTATTGGCCGACTATCAAGCTATTGACAAGGAGCAAGAGGAGCAGAAAGCTTCCTATCAAACTCAACAAAGTCAACTATTTGACCGTCTGGACAGTCTTAAAAACAAGCAGGCCAGAGCTAAAAGTTTGGAAAATATCCTGAGGAATCATAGTAACTTTTATGCAGGTGTTAAGAGTGTTCTCCAAGAAAAGGCCCGTCTTGGTGGAATAATTGGGGCTGTTAGTGAGCACCTGACCTTTGATGTGCATTATCAAACTGCTCTAGAGATTGCGCTTGGAGCAAGCAGTCAGCACATCATTGTAGAAGATGAGAACGCGGCGACTAAGGCCATTGATTTCCTCAAACGAAACAGAGCCGGTCGTGCGACCTTCCTTCCTTTAACGACTATCAAGGCTCGTACGATTTCTAGTCAGAATCAAGATGCTATCGCAGCAAGTCCAGGCTTCCTTGGGATGGCAGATGAGTTGGTGACATTCGATACTAGACTGGAAGCTATTTTCAAGAACTTGCTAGCTACAACAGCTATTTTTGATACCGTAGAACACGCGCGTGTAGCAGCTCGTCAAGTACGTTACCAGGTTCGTATGGTGACTTTGGACGGTACAGAGTTGCGCACAGGTGGTTCTTATGCAGGTGGTGCCAATCGCCAGAATAATAGTATCTTCATCAAGCCAGAACTGGAGCAATTACAAAAAGAAATTGCTGAAGAAGAAGCAAGTCTTCGTTTAGAAGAAGCGACTTTTAAGACCTTACAAGACCAGATGGCTACATTGTCAGAAAGATTAGAAGCCATCAAATCTCAAGGAGAGCAGGCTCGTATTCAGGAGCAAGGCTTGTCCCTCGCTTATCAGCAGACCAGTCAGCAAGTTGAAGAGCTAGAAACTCTTTGGAAACTCCAAGAAGAGGAATTAAATCGTCTTACTGAGGGAGATTGGCAAGCAGATAAGGAAAAATGCCAAGAGCGCCTTGCTACAATTGCCAGTGATAAGCAAAATCTGGAAGCTGAGATTGAAGAGATTAAGTCTAATAAAAACGCCATCCAAGAACGCTATCAAAACTTGCAGGAAGAGGTAGCGCAAGCTCGCCTGCTTAAGACAGAACTGCAAGGGCAAAAACGTTACGAAGTTGCGGATATTGAACGTTTAGGCAAGGAATTAGACAATTTAGATATCGAACAAGAAGAAATCCAGCGCCTTCTTCAAGAAAAGGTTGATAATCTTGAGAAAGTTGATACGGATTTGCTCAGTCAACAGGCCGAAGAAGCCAAAATGCAGAAAACAAACCTCCAACAAGGTCTGATTCGCAAGCAGTTTGAGTTGGATGATATTGAAGGTCAACTGGATGATATTGCAAGTCATTTGGATCAGGCTCGCCAGCAGAATGAGGAGTGGATTCGCAAGCAAACACGTGCTGAAGCTAAGAAAGAGAAGGTCAGCGAGCGCTTGCGCTATTTACAAAGTCAATTAACAGACCAGTATCAGATTAGCTATACTGAAGCACTAGAAAAGGCACATGAATTGGAAAACCTCAATCTGGCAGAGCAAGAGGTTAAGGATTTAGAGAAGGCTATTCGCTCACTGGGGCCTGTCAACTTGGAAGCTATTGACCAGTACGAAGAAGTGCACAACCGTCTGGACTTTCTAAATAGTCAGCGAGATGATATTTTGTCAGCGAAAAATTTGCTCCTTGAAACCATTACAGAGATGAATGATGAGGTTAAGGAACGCTTTAAAACCACTTTTGAAGCTATTCGTGAGTCTTTCAAAGTGACCTTTAAGCAGATGTTTGGCGGAGGTCAGGCGGACCTGATTTTGACTGAGGGAGACCTGCTGACAGCTGGGGTTGAGATTTCTGTTCAACCTCCAGGTAAGAAAATCCAGTCGCTTAACCTTATGAGTGGTGGTGAAAAAGCCCTGTCAGCTCTAGCTTTGCTTTTCTCTATCATTCGAGTTAAGACTATCCCATTTGTCATCTTGGATGAGGTAGAGGCTGCACTAGATGAAGCTAATGTTAAGCGTTTTGGGGATTACCTCAACCGCTTTGACAAGGACAGCCAGTTTATTGTTGTGACCCACCGTAAGGGAACCATGGCAGCGGCTGATTCTATCTATGGAGTGACTATGCAAGAATCAGGTGTCTCAAAAATTGTTTCGGTGAAGTTAAAAGATTTAGAAAGTATTGAAGGATGACAATTAAACTAGTAGCAACGGATATGGACGGAACCTTCCTAGATGAGAATGGACGCTTTGATATGGACCGCCTCAAGTCTCTCTTGGTTTCCTACAAGGAAAAAGGGATTTACTTTGCGGTAGCTTCAGGGCGCGGATTTCTGTCTCTAGAAAAATTATTTGCTGATGTTCGTGATGACATTATTTTCATCGCGGAAAATGGCAGTTTGGTAGAGTATCGAGGTCAAGACTTGTATGAAGCGACCATGTCTCGTGAGTTTTATCTATCAACTTTTGAAAGGCTGAAAACGTCACCTTATGTAGATATCAATAAATTGCTCTTGACGGGGAAAAAAGGCTCTTATGTGCTAGATACGGTTGATGAGATCTATTTAAAAGTGAGTCAGCACTATAATGAAAATATTCAAAAAGTAGCGAGTTTGGAAGATATCACAGATGACATTTTCAAATTTACAACCAACTTCACAGAAGAAACGCTAGAAGCTGGAGAAGCTTGGGTTAATGAACATGTTCCTGGTGTTAAGGCAATGACAACTGGCTTTGAATCCATTGATATTGTTCTGGACTATGTCGATAAGGGTGTGGCCATTGTTGAATTAGCTAAAAAACTTGGTATCACAATGGATCAGGTTATGGCTTTTGGAGACAATCTAAATGACTTGCATATGATGCAGGTTGTGGGACATCCTATAGCTCCGGAAAATGCACGATCAGAAATTTTAGAATTAGCAGATACAGTGATTGGTCACCATAAGGACCAGTCGGTTATAGCTTATATGGAGGGCTTATAATGGCAGATATAAAATTGATTGCATTGGACTTGGACGGGACCTTGCTGACTACTGATAAAAGGCTGACGGATCGTACCAAGGCAACCTTGAAAGCTGCGCGTGATCGTGGTATCAAGGTTGTATTGACAACTGGTCGTCCCTTAAAAGCTATGGATTTCTTTCTCCATGAGCTAGGGACTGACGGCCACGAAGATGAGTATACGATTACTTTTAATGGTGGTTTGGTTCAGAAGAATACAGGTGAAATCCTTGATAAAACAGTCTTTTCATATGATGATGTAGCACGTTTGTATGAAGAAACAGAGAAATTATCACTGCCTCTTGATGCTATTTCAGAAGGAACTGTTTATCAAATTCAATCTGACCAAGAAAGTCTTTATGCCAAATTCAATCCAGCTTTGACTTTTGTTCCAGTGGACTTTGCAGACTTGTCTAGTCAAATGACCTACAATAAATGCGTGACTGCCTTTGCTCAAGAACCCTTGGATGCAGCTATTCAGAAGATTTCTCCAGAATTGTTTGACCAATATGAAATCTTTAAATCACGTGAAATGTTGCTAGAGTGGTCACCAAAGAATGTTCATAAAGCAACAGGTTTGGCAAAACTAATCAGCCATCTTGGAATCGACCAAAGCCAAGTTATGGCTTGTGGAGATGAGGCCAATGATTTGTCTATGATTGAATGGGCAGGGCTCGGTGTTGCCATGCAAAATGCTGTTCCTGAAGTCAAGGCAGTCGCAAATGTAGTGACTCCAATGACCAATGATGAAGAGGCTGTCGCCTGGGCTATCGAAGAATATGTGCTAAAGGAGAACTAAGATATGGGATTATTTGACCGTCTATTCGGAAAAAAAGAAGAACCTAAAATCGAAGAAGTTGTAAAAGAAGCCCTGGAAAATCTTGATTTGTCTGAAGATATAGAAGCTGAGGACGTTTCTCAAGAAGTAGCAGAAGTTGAAAGTTCTGAAGAAGCTGTGCTCCAAGAAGAGGAAAATCAAGACACATTTGAAGAAAGTCTGAATTCAGAGCCAGCTGTAGAGGCTTTTCAAGAAGAAATAGAAGAATTTCCAAACTCAGAAGAAGTCACAGAGGAAGAGAATACTGAGCTCTTAGAGACTGTAGAAGAAAATAGTTCTGAAGTTCTTGAACCAGAAATGACTCAAGCAGAAGAAACTGTTCAGGAAAAATATGACCGCAGTCTTAAGAAAACTCGTACAGGCTTCGGAGCTCGCTTAAATGCCTTCTTTGCTAATTTCCGCTCTGTCGATGAAGAATTCTTCGAAGAACTGGAAGAACTGTTGATCATGAGTGATGTTGGTGTTCAAGTCGCTTCTAACTTAACAGAGGAGCTTCGTTACGAAGCCAAGCTTGAAAACGCCAAGAAACCGGACGCACTTCGTCGTGTCATCATTGAGAAATTGGTTGAGCTTTATGAAAAGGATGGTAACTACGATGAAAGCATCCACTTCCAAGATGGCTTGACAGTCATGCTCTTTGTTGGTGTGAATGGTGTTGGGAAAACAACTTCTATCGGAAAACTAGCCCACCGCTACAAACAAGCAGGTAAGAAGGTCATGTTGGTTGCAGCAGATACCTTCCGTGCGGGTGCAGTAGCCCAGCTAGCTGAATGGGGCCGTCGTGTGGATGTTCCAGTTGTGACTGGACCTGAAAAAGCCGACCCAGCCAGTGTTGTCTTTGATGGCATGGAACGTGCCGTGTCTGAAGGTATCGATATTCTCATGATTGATACTGCTGGTCGTTTGCAAAATAAGGACAACCTCATGGCCGAGTTGGAAAAGATTGGTCGTATCATCAAACGTGTTGTACCTGAAGCACCTCACGAAACCTTCTTGGCTCTTGATGCATCAACAGGTCAGAATGCCTTGGTACAGGCCAAAGAATTTTCAAAAATCACCCCTTTGACAGGAATCGTCTTGACTAAGATTGATGGAACTGCTCGAGGTGGTGTGGTTCTAGCCATTCGTGAAGAACTCAATATTCCTGTAAAATTGATTGGTTTTGGTGAAAAAATCGATGATATTGGAGAGTTTAACTCAGAAAACTTTATGAAGGGTCTCTTGGAAGGCTTAATCTAATCAGAAGCAAAAATCCTGCAAGGTACAAACTTGCAGGATTTTTTTATTCTAAGCGACCATCTTGACGATAAGCGATATCTGGTTGCCAAGTCCATTTGGCACCGAATTTTTCAAGTAAGTCAAAGCTGGCTTGAGGACCCATACTTCCAGCTTTATAGTCATGAAGTGGGGCACCATTTTCAGCCCAGAGCTCTTCGATACGGTCAATCAACTTCCATGACGCACCAACTTCATCCCAGTGGCTAAAGTTAGTTGAGTTGTTGTTTAGGACATCATAAATCAATTTCTCGTATGGTTCTGGAGAAGCACCAGTTGCGGTCGCGTCTGTACGGTAATCAAGTGAGTTCGGAGCTAAATTAAATTCTTCTCCTACTTGCTTTCCATTTAGACTGAGAGAGAAACCTTCTGTTGGTTGGATATAGATGGTCAAAATATTTGGAGCAAGTGGTTCACCAAAGATAGAGTCCATTTGTTTAAAGACGATGTTGACATGAGTTCCTTTTTCAGTCAGACGTTTACCAGTACGGAAGAAGAAAGGAACGCCATGGAATCGATCGCTGTTTACAAAGAAGGCACCAGATGCAAAGGTTTCAGTTGTTGATTCTGGATTCACATTTGGCTCGCTACGATAAGAGATATATTTCATGCCATCAATCTTACCTGAACGGTATTGACCACGGATAAAGTGTTCTTTAAGCTCTTCATCAGTTGGATGATAGAGTTTTTTAAAGACCTTAATCTTCTCAGCACGAATCTCGTCTTTTGTGAAGCTTACTGGCTTGTCCATGGCAAGGAGAGAAAGAAGTTGTAGTGTATGGTTTTGTACCATGTCGCGGAGGGCACCAGATTCATCATAATAGCCACCACGTTCTTCTACGCCTAAGCGCTCCGCAAAGGTAATTTGAACATTGTCGATAAAATCCTTGTTCCAAACGTTTTCAAAAATCAAGTTTGCAAAGCGAACTGCAAAAATGCTTTGGATCATTTCCTTACCAAGATAATGGTCAATACGGAAAATTTGTTCTTCGTCAAATGTTGCTAGGAGCTCGTCATTCAACTTGCTTGCAGTTGCGTAATCTGTACCAAATGGCTTCTCAACGATTAAACGCTCGAAACCTTTACCATCTACAATGTTTTCAGACTTGAGGTGCTTAGCAATGGTTCCAAAGAATTGAGGAGCCATAGATAAGAAGAAGAGCTTGTTGTGTTCAGCTTGATACTTGTCATTTAGTTCAGCCTGCAATTGACGCAAAGCAATGTAGTGTTCTGTATCATTGACATCGTGACTTTGATAGTAGAAGTGGCTAGCGAACTCTTGAGCCTGTTCGGTACTATCTGCCAAATCAAGGATCGATTCGACTACAACAGATTCAAAATATTCCTTGCTCCAAGGACGACGAGCAGTTCCAATGACTGCAAAGTGCTCGGAAAGATTGCCGGATTTATATAGTCTAAAAAGGGAAGGGTAGAGCTTGCGTTTAGCCAGGTCTCCACTCGCACCAAAAATTGTAACAATAACCTTAGATGACATCTAGCTACCTAATTTCTATTTTTATTCCTAGTCTTGCTAGGTATGAGGAAACCTCATTTCATAAACTTAATTCTAACATAATTTTCCGAAAAATCAAAAAATCCAATACGAGATAGAAAAAAACTGCAAGGAAATCCTTACAGTTTGAGTTTAGACGTTTAAGACCTTGTCCAAGAACTCTTTCAGACGTGGGTGCTGTGGGTTATCAAAGATTTGATCAGGTGTTCCGTCTTCAAGGAATTCACCATCCGCAGTAAAGATAACGCGGTTGGCAACCTGACGAGCAAATCCCATCTCATGGGTTACGATAATCATGGTCATGCCTTGCTCAGCCAATTCTTTCATAACGTTTAGTACGTCTCCAACCATCTCAGGGTCAAGGGCAGAAGTTGGTTCATCAAAGAGCATGATGTCTGGATTCATTGCTAGTCCACGAGCGATGGCCACACGTTGTTTTTGACCACCTGATAGGCTATCTGGGTTAGCATTAGCTTTATCTGCTAGCCCAACCTTGTCAAGCAACTCCATTCCCAATTTCTCAGCTTCTTCCTTAGTCATCAACTTGTGCTCAATAGGAGCAAAGGTAATGTTGTCCAATACAGACATATGAGGGAAGAGGTTAAAGTGTTGGAACACCATTCCGATGTTTTCACGGACGTGGTCAACGTTAGTTGTTTTTTCAGTTAAGTCATAGCCGTTCACAGTGATGTGACCACTCGTAACTTCTTCTAAAAGATTAAGGCTACGGAGGAAAGTTGACTTACCAGAACCTGAAGGACCAATGATACAAACGACATCTCCTTCATAGAACTTAGTCGTGATTCCTTTTAAAACCTCATTTTTTCCATAGTGCTTGTGTAAATCATTTACATCAATTTTTAATTTTGCCATTAACGAATCCTCTTTTCTAAGCGTTTCGCTAGTCTAGTCAAAAGTGTGATAATTACAAGATAGAAGATAGCAAGGATTGCATACATCTTGAAACTTTGGTAGTTACGGGCAATGATAATCTTACCAGTTTGGAAGAGTTCCACCAAACCGATAGCAGATACGATAGTTGTATCTTTAAGAGCAATAACGAATTGGTTAACAAAGTTTGGCAACATCAATTTAGTTGCTTGTGGCAAGATAATCTTACGCATAGTTTTTCCATAAGAGATACCTAAGCTTCGGCTGGCTTCCATTTGGCCAACTGGAACGGCCTGAATACCACCACGAACGATTTCAGCGATATAAGCCGCTGCATTGAGTGAGAGGGCAATAGTACCAGCTACAAAGTCGTTAATTGGGCTTTGTTGGCCTGTGATAGACTCGATGAAGTTTGGAATTCCCCAGAAGATGAAGGCTGCAAGAATCATCAATGGAATACCACGGATAACGTCAACGAAAATCTCAGAAATCACACGAAGAGATTTGTATGGGCTAACGCTAAACATACCGAAGATAATTCCGATAACAATGGCAATAGCAAATGAGATAAGAGCTAGAGCAAGAGTGATACCAAGCCCGCTAAGGAGTTGTTTGTAGTTGTTTTGAAGCAAACCCCAGATAGTTGTTTCATCAACAGTGCTTGTTGAAGTAGATGAAGATTCGCTAGCTAGGTATTTGTCAAGAATCTTTTGGAATTCTCCGTTTGCTTTAAGGTTTGCAAGTCCGTTATTGAACATTTCAATCAATTCTGGATTTGCTCCTTTTTTAACGGCAAAGGCTGTTTCACCGATTGGAGTTCCAGCGATTGGTGTTTTCAATTTTTGCCCTTGGCTGATAGAATATTTGAGGACAGGCTCATCATCCATAACGGCATCAATGGCACCAGTGTTTAAACTGTCATACATTGATGAACCATCAGCGAAGGTTTTGATTTTGTAACCGTATTTGCTTTGATTTTCTGTTAGGAAGGTTTGAGAAGCAGTTCCGTTTTTAACACCGACTGTCTTTCCTTTTAAATCTTCATAAGAAGCAATGGTACTTGATTCTTTGACACCAAGGATTGTATTAGCAGTGTAGTAGGATTCTGAAAAGTCAAAAGTTGCCTTACGAGCATCTGTGACAGACATACCGGCAATGATACCATCAGCTTGACCAGCTTGGACAGCACTGATAGCTGCATCGAAACCAGGATTGGTAATTTCAATTTCAAAACCTTGGTCTTTAGCGATTGCCTTAATCAAGTCCATATCAATACCAGTAAATTGGTTGCTTGAGTTTTGGAACACAAACGGTGCAAAAGAAGAATCACTGGCAATGATGTATTTAGCTTTAACAGGAGTTGCTTTTAGACCTGCTGCAGTAGTTGTGGTTGGCACTGCTGAAGATGATGAAGCGGTCCATTTCTTGATGATTTTATCAAGACTACCATCTTTTTTCATTTCAGCCAAGGCTTGGTTAAATTCAGTCACAAGGTGTTCGTATTTGCTTCCTTTTTTTACACCGAAAGCAAAACTACCTACAGCTTCACCATCCATTTCAATATGGAGGTCTTGACCTTGGTTAATAGCATACTCGATAACAGGTTTGTCATCCATCATAGCATCGATAGCACCAGCACTCAAGCTGTTGTCCATCAAATCACCAGTGTCAAATGTTTTAATACTAAAGCCGTATTTGTCCTTAATACTTTCAAGGAAACGTTGAGCGGCAGTTCCATTTTTAACACCAACAGTTTTACCTTTTAATTGGTCATACTGACTAATCTTGTGTGACTTTGTAGTTGCAATGACAACTTTTGTATCATAGTAAGTATCAGACATGGTGAAAACTTTTTCACGTTCTGCAGTTTTTGTCATTCCTGCCATGATAGCGTCAGCTTGACCAGCTTGAACCGCATTGACCGCTGCGTCAAATCCAGGATAGGACATCTGAATGTTCCATCCTTTAATCTCAGCGACTTTGTTAATAATGTCAACATCAATTCCTTTATAAGTTTGATCTGAATCTTTAAACTCAAAAGGTGCATAGGCGGTATCAGAAACGATCTTAATTGTTTCTGCTTTCGCAATACCTAATGAGAAAATTGGGAATAAAATTAGCAAAAATGCTAGAAATTTTTTCTTCATTTTTAGTCTCCTTTTCCGAATATTTTCCCATTATATCAGAAAAAACTAAAAAATGCAAATCTAGGAGCATTTATGTTAGAAGATATAACATAAAAGCCCTTTATTTCTTTCTTGAACTGCTATCACAAAGTGCTATAATAATAGTATATAATGGAAGAAAAGAGGACAGGGATATGAAGGACAAAAGAATATTTAAAGACTTCCAAGCTTCAAAAATGAGTTTAACTATTTACACAAGCCCCTTGTTAGCCTTTGTTTTTGTCTTCATAGGAGAGTTTGTGGCTTATACTTTGTATGGTATTAGTTTGTTAGCTCTCATCGGACTTGCTAGAAATTTCGGAGAGACTGGTCAAAATCTTGCAACTTACTTGCAGACCTTGCAGCAGAGCTTGATGGATAGAACAAGTGACTTTCATTTAATTTTAGATTTACTGGCCTTTGGTTTTATTCTCAATACTGTGTTCAGATGGACAAGAAAAGTTGAGAAAAGACCTATTCGAACCTTGGGATTTTATAGAGAGAATTTCCTCAGCAGTCTTTTTAAAGGATTTGGTCTAGGCCTGGCACTTTTTCTTCTGACCTTGCTAGGTTTAGTAGCTTTGGGGCAATATCGTTTGGAATCTATTCACTTGAATCCTTATTCGCTTGCCTTTGTTGTCTTTACTATCCCATTTTGGATTTTACAGGGGACAGCAGAAGAAGTGGTGGCCCGTGCTTGGCTCCTTCCTCAATTGGCCTCAAGAACTAATCTAAAACTTGCTGTTCTTATATCTAGCCTATTCTTTACTTTGCTCCATGCTGGGAATTCTGGTCTTACACCTTTATCTCTAGTGAATCTCTTTTTATTCGGAGTTGCCATGTCACTTTATCTCCTCAAAACAGATACTGTTTGGGGTGTTGCAGGTATTCATGGGGCTTGGAATTTTGCTCAGGGAAATTTATTTGGGATTTTAGTTAGTGGTCAGTCTTCAGGAACCTCAATTATGAAATTTACTCCACAAGGCAATCAAGGCTGGCTATCAGGTGGCTCTTTTGGGATAGAAGGATCTATCATGACAAGTCTGGTCTTGTTACTTTTGATTGTCTATCTCGCTTATCAATTAAAGAAAGAAAATGAAAGGATGTGACTTCGGTCCGTCCTTTTCTTCGTGAAAATGCTACAAGTATGCTAAAATAGGAATAGCACATGGAGAGAGGATTCTTATGATTAACCGCATTACAGATAATCAATTTAAACTAGTATCAAAATATCAACCATCAGGAGATCAACCCCAAGCTATCGAGCAGTTGGTAGATAATATCGAGGGGGGAGAAAAAGCTCAGATTCTGATGGGGGCGACTGGTACAGGGAAGACCTATACCATGAGTCAGGTCATTTCCAAAGTCAATAAACCAACTCTGGTCATTGCCCACAATAAAACTCTAGCAGGACAGCTCTATGGAGAATTTAAGGAATTTTTCCCTGAAAATGCTGTTGAGTACTTCGTATCCTACTATGATTATTACCAACCAGAGGCCTATGTCCCTTCTAGCGATACCTATATTGAAAAGGACAGCTCTGTCAATGATGAGATTGACAAACTCCGCCACTCAGCGACTTCAGCCCTTTTGGAGCGTAATGATGTTATCGTCGTAGCTTCCGTTTCTTGTATCTATGGTTTGGGTTCGCCCAAGGAATACGCTGATAGTGTCGTGAGTCTACGTCCAGGTCTTGAAATTTCTCGTGATAAACTCTTGAATGACTTAGTTGACATCCAGTTTGAGCGAAATGATATTGATTTCCAACGGGGAAGATTTCGTGTTCGTGGGGATGTAGTGGAGATTTTCCCAGCCTCTCGTGATGAACACGCCTTTCGAGTAGAATTTTTTGGAGACGAAATTGACCGTATCCGTGAGGTTGAGGCCCTGACTGGTCAGGTATTGGGAGAAGTGGATCATTTAGCGATTTTCCCTGCAACTCACTTTGTGACCAATGACGACCACATGGAAGTTGCCATTGCCAAGATTCAAGCAGAATTAGAAGAGCAACTAGCTGTCTTTGAGAAGGAAGGTAAATTGCTTGAAGCCCAACGTTTGAAACAGCGGACAGAGTATGATATCGAGATGTTACGTGAGATGGGTTATACAAATGGAGTTGAAAACTACTCACGTCACATGGATGGACGGAGCGAAGGTGAGCCTCCTTATACGCTGCTTGACTTCTTCCCAGATGATTTTTTGATTATGATTGATGAAAGCCACATGACCATGGGGCAGATCAAGGGTATGTATAATGGTGACCGTTCGCGTAAGGAAATGCTGGTTAATTATGGTTTCCGTTTGCCGTCTGCCTTGGACAATCGCCCTCTCCGTCGTGAGGAGTTTGAAAGCCATGTGCACCAGATTGTTTACGTTTCAGCGACACCTGGTGACTATGAAAATGAACAGACCGAGACAGTGATTGAGCAAATCATTCGACCAACAGGTCTTCTAGACCCAGAGGTGGAAGTTCGTCCGACTATGGGACAAATTGATGATCTCTTAGGTGAAATTAATGCCCGTGTTGAAAAGAATGAACGAACCTTTATCACAACCTTGACCAAGAAAATGGCAGAGGACTTAACCGACTACTTCAAGGAAATGGGTATCAAGGTCAAGTACATGCACTCGGATATCAAGACCTTGGAACGGACGGAGATTATCCGTGACCTGCGCTTGGGTGTCTTTGATGTCTTGGTCGGAATCAACCTCCTTCGTGAAGGGATTGACGTACCCGAAGTAAGCTTGGTTGCCATTCTCGATGCTGACAAGGAAGGTTTCCTTCGTAACGAGCGTGGACTCATCCAGACCATTGGACGTGCTGCCCGTAACAGCGAAGGCCATGTCATCATGTATGCGGACACCGTGACTCAGTCTATGCAACGTGCTATCGATGAAACTGCCCGCCGTCGGAAAATCCAGATGGCCTATAATGAAGAACACGGTATTGTGCCTCAGACAATCAAGAAAGAAATCCGTGATCTGATTGCTGTGACCAAGGCAGTTGCTAAGGAAGAAGACAAGGAAGTTGACATCAACAGCCTCAACAAACAAGAGCGCAAAGAACTGGTCAAGAAACTAGAGAAACAAATGCAAGAAGCCGTCGAAGTGCTTGACTTTGAACTAGCAGCTCAGATTCGGGATATGATGTTGGAAGTCAAGGCGTTGGATTAGAATATTACCTAAAGGAGAAAATATGTCCCGTTCCCAATTAACGATTTTAACAAATATTTGTCTGATTGAAGATCTCGAAACCCAGCGCGTGGTTATGCAGTATCGCTCTCCTGAAACCAATCGCTGGTCTGGTTATGCCTTTCCTGGAGGTCATGTAGAAAATGGTGAGGCTTTTGCGGAGTCTGTCATTCGTGAAATCTACGAAGAAACAGGGTTGACTATCCAAAATCCTCAACTTGTCGGCATTAAAAATTGGCCTCTGGATACAGGCGGGCGCTACATTGTCATTTGTTATAAGGCGACTGAGTTCTCTGGTACCCTTCGCTCTTCAGAAGAGGGAGAAGTTTCTTGGGTGCAAAAAGACCAGATTCCATGCTTAGATCTGGCCTATGATATGCTACCTTTGATGGAGATGATGGAAGCTCCTGACAAATCTGAATTTTTCTACCGCCACCGTACAGAAGATGGCTGGGCGAAGAAAATCTTCTAGTCTTTTACTAAATAACCTAGCTGATCCAAGGCCTCCTCGATATAGTGGAGGTCTTGTTGTGTTTCGGCTTCAACTAGGTGGTAATGGATACCATCTGTTAATTCAGACAGAGGTCTAAAATCTGAATGCTCAACTTGTTCTAGAAAATGTTGCACATCTCTACGACAAGACAGTTTCAGCAAGGTTTCAATTTCTCCATAGACGGGATGGTCAATCAAGGTGTTTTGAACACGTCCGCCATTATCTACGATAGCAAGGAGTTCTTGACCGATTTCTTCAACTTCATGTTTCACTTTGAAAAGTTTGTGAACATAAGGATTGGTTTCAATTTGCTTATAGACGTAGCCACGATTGGTGGATAGGATAGGAGCGCCATCGGCTCTTAAAATTGCAATGTCCTGTACAATGACCTGGCGTGTAACATGAAAATGTTCAGCTAAACTTTGGCCATTGAGGGCTTTAGGAGTTTCTTTCAAGAGTTGGAGCAGGGCTTGTTTGCGATCTTTTGTCATAGTTCTTCCTTTTAACGGCGTTTGCGAAGCACTTTATAGACAGCTAGTGCTAATGTATAGTCTACCATACTATGGATAATTGTACCAAATCCAACTAGCACAAATAGAACATAAAACATATTTTCTACATTGGTACCAGAAGTTGCGTAAAAAACGACACAGGCCAATACTTCAGCAAGGGCATGGACAAGCGCTAACACAAAGTTGAAAATCCAGGAAGCTTTTGGTTTATCTAGGGTATCGGGGAATTTTTGTAGGTAAAGAGCCCCCAAAGTTCCAAAAAAGATATGGGAAAAAGCTCGAAAAACAATAACCATGGGATAGCCAGCCATCAAGAATCCAAAACTAGAGGCTAGGATGACAAAAACTGCCATCAAGGGCGACAAGAACATAGCGATAAAAATAGCGATGTGGCTTCCTAAAGTATAGGAAGCAGGTGGAATGACAATCTTAAAAGGCATAACAATTGGAATCAAAATCGCAATAGCCGTTAAGAGGGCAGTCATTGTCATAAATTGTGTTTTTTTCCGTGTATTCATAAGAATCTCCTTTTTGACTGTATATACACTAGTATAGTATAACAAACAAGACAATAAAGCAAGGATTTACTTGGGTTTATAGGTCATTTTTAAGTTAATACTCTTCGAAAATCTCTTCAAACCACGTCAGCTTCCATCTGCAACCTCAAAATAGTATTTTGAGCTGACTGCAGCTAGCTTTCTAGTTTGCACTTTGATTTTTATTGAGTATAAATATTGGTAAAAATTTCACTAAAAAATAAAATATACAGAACAAAATCTCCACCTTCAGGTTTGAAAGTGGAGATTGTTTTTATTTTTTCAAAGTCTGTAGTCTTGGAACAACGGCTAAGGTTAGAACTGCGGAAATGACTAATTCAGCAATCGAATTTGTTGAGATAACAGTTGCTAGGAGTTTTTGGATATTACCATCAAAAACATTTCCAAAAAGGTAGAAAATTCCACCAAGTACAAAGACTGTGTTGGTAAGTGAACCAAGGGCACCAGCTAGAATTAGACCAGTCTTGTTTTTCATTAATTTATAGACTAGATAAGGAGTTAAACCAATCAAAATACGTGGGACAATTGCAATGATAGCTGAGTAGATGTTTCCGTTTGGTACAAATGGAGAGAAGAGGTAGCTTGTCGGTAGAATTGTAATTGTGTTAACCGTCAAGCTAAGTAACCCCATCAAAAATCCAAGTGTAACCCCAACGCGTGGACCGTAGATAATGCTGGCAATAATGACAGGAATATGAACGATGGTCGGTTTGATTGGAAATGGAAAAAGGTTAAAGATAAGTGAGCTCAGAAAGTGTATCACGAGCATGGTTGCAAAAAAGATAGCAATGGGTGCAATATTAGAGCGTTTTTTCATCGAGAGTTTCCTTTATTCTTTCTAAAATAATTGTGAGGTCGGCTAAAGCTCCTCGTCCGTGGTCTCCACAAGCTAGTAGGGCTTCCTTTGGAGCAATCAGCTGATAGCCGTAGTTTTCTAATGTTTTCAGATTAGCCTGAGTTGCCGGATGGTCGTACATTTTTGTATTCATAGCAGGTGCAACGAGTTTGGGAATATGACTTGGTAATGCTAGAGCTGTACTGGTTACCATGTTGTCAGCAAAGCCGTGGGCTAGTTTTGCAATAGTGTTAGCTGTTGCAGGGGCCACGATAAATAAATCTGCTTTTTTTCCAAGTTCGATATGATTGACTTGATCAGGATATGGTTCCTTCATGACATCTAAGTGGACGTAATTCTGTGAGAGTACCTGTAGTGTCAAAGGTTGGATAAACTCTGTAGCAGCCTGAGTCATTAAGACAGTGACTTGATGACCTTGTTTTTTTAGAGAACTGACTAAATCTGCCGACTTGTAAGAGGCGATTGAGCCCGTTACAGCCAAGAGAATATGTGTCATAGCTTTCCTTTCTATGAATGATAGACTTTAATTTTTTCAAGGAGGAGTTTTGCAATTTCTTCTTTAGTCTGGACTGTTTGAAGCTGTTCTTTTTCAACAAAGATTGCACGATGCTGGTTTGCTGAGATTTGAGTCAGGTCATTCGCAATGATTAAGTCAGCTTGATTTTTGATGAGACTTTTTCGGGCAATCTCGATGAGATAATCCTCAGAGACATCAACCAGCAGTTTGAAACCAATCAGATGAATAGCAGGATTCCATTCCTTGACTAGAGAGATGATTTTGGGTGTCCTTTTAAGGAACAAAACCTGAACATCATCAGTTGAAGAAATCTTAGCCTGGTGATTCTGCTTATTTAAAAATTCTTCTAGATTGGAGCTAGCCTGAACTTCCTCAAGTCCCGTCATATAAATGGGAGTGTAGTCAGAGACAGCCATTGAGTGAATCAAGACCTGATAGTCCTTAACACGTTCTTGCATTTCAAGAAGAAGGTCGTTTGTATTGTTAATTTCTCGAATGCTTAGGTTGGGATGGGCTTCTGGCTTCACAGCACGTTTTGTCGTCATTAAACAAATTTCATGCCCTGCAGAAAGCAAGGTTTCTGTGATGATTTTGCCCAAGCGACCAGTAGAATGGTTAGTGATAGAGCGGACTCTATCGATAGCTTCACTGGTGCCGCCCGATGTAACTAAAATTTTCATAGCACTATTGTACACAAAAATAAACGGTAAGTAAAATGAAAGCGATAAATTTTTTGTAAAAACGAAGATTTACTATAGTTTCAAACTATAAAGCCATATAAAATTTAAGAAAGGGCTCTAAAAACCTTAAAAATAGGGATATTCACGAACGTTTAGAGAGTTTTAGGATGTTAAAAATCTTGTTTTGTGTTATAATGAGTTATCATATAAGAGGTTAGAGGAGTTTTGAATGAAAACAGATATTGAAATCGCACAGAGTATTGAGTTGAAGCCAATTGTTGATGTTGTAGAGAAACTTGGTATTTCTTACGACGATTTGGAGTTGTATGGAAAGTACAAGGCTAAGCTCAGCTTTGATAAAATTCGTGCAGTTGAGAGCAATCCAGTTGGAAAATTGATTCTGGTTACTGCCATCAATCCAACACCTGCAGGTGAAGGAAAATCAACTATTACCATTGGTCTTGCGGATGCCTTGAACAAGATTGGCAAGAAAACCATGATTGCTATTCGCGAACCATCTCTTGGTCCAGTAATGGGTATCAAGGGTGGTGCCGCTGGTGGTGGTTACGCTCAAGTTCTGCCAATGGAAGACATCAACCTTCACTTCACTGGAGACATGCATGCCATTACGACTGCCAACAATGCGCTTTCTGCCTTGATTGACAACCACTTGCACCAAGGGAATGAGTTGGGAATTGACCAACGTCGTATCCTTTGGAAACGTGTTGTGGACTTGAACGACCGTGCTCTTCGCCATGTGACCGTTGGACTTGGTGGCCCTCTAAATGGTATTCCACGTGAGGATGGCTTTGACATTACCGTTGCTTCAGAAATCATGGCAATTCTTTGCTTGGCAACTGACATCGAAGACTTGAAGCGTCGATTGGCTAATATTGTTATCGGATATCGTTATGACCGTACTCCAGTTTCTGTTGGTGATTTGCAGGTTGAAGGTGCTTTAGCATTGATCTTGAAGGACGCTATTAAGCCAAACTTGGTTCAGACAATTTACGGAACTCCTGCCTTTGTACACGGTGGTCCATTTGCCAATATTGCTCATGGATGTAATTCAGTTTTGGCAACAAGCACAGCCCTTCACTTGGCTGATTACACAGTTACTGAAGCTGGTTTTGGTGCAGACCTTGGTGCTGAGAAATTCCTTGATATTAAGACACCAAACTTGCCAACATCTCCAGATGCAGTTGTCATTGTTGCAACCCTTCGTGCCCTTAAGATGAATGGTGGTGTGGCTAAAGACGCTCTGACTGAAGAAAACGTAGAAGCTGTTCGTACCGGTTTTGCCAACTTGAAACGCCATGTTGAGAACATCCGTAAGTTCGGTATTCCAGCAGTTGTAGCTATTAACGAATTTGTATCTGATACAGAAGCTGAAATTGCAGCCTTGAAAGAACTCTGTGCTTCAATCGATGTACCAGTTGAGTTGGCTAGTGTCTGGGCTGATGGTGCAGAAGGTGGAGTAGCGCTTGCCGAAACAGTTGCTAAGACTATCTCTGAAAATCCAGCTAACTATAAACGTTTGTATGACAACGACCTTTCTGTTCAAGAAAAGATTGAAAAGATTGTTACTGAAATCTACCGTGGTAGCAAAGTAAACTTTGAGAAGAAAGCTCAAACACAAATCGCTCAAATCGTTCAAAACGGATGGGACAAATTACCAATCTGTATGGCTAAGACCCAGTATAGCTTCTCAGACAATCCAAATGCACTTGGAGCACCTGAAAACTTTGAAATTACCATTCGCGAATTGGTGCCAAAATTAGGTGCAGGCTTCATCGTTGCCTTAACTGGCGATGTCATGACCATGCCAGGACTTCCAAAACGACCAGCAGCCCTCAACATGGATGTTGAAAGCGATGGAACCGTTCTAGGCTTGTTCTAATAGTTTAATTGAATTCAAATGAGTTTGGAAATACTATCCAAGCTCATTTTTTATCTAGATATAAGGCCTTGTCTTCAGCTGATGAGAGAGTTGTTTACTAGTCGTAACCGGTCTAGGTAAAGATATTTTCCCTGATTTCTGATATAATAGAAATATTGACTTCAAGAGTAAGGAAGAGAAGATGAACTCATTATTAAATGGAATGAATGACCGTCAGGCTGAGGCGGTACAAACGACAGAAGGCCCCTTGTTAATCATGGCAGGGGCAGGGTCTGGAAAGACCCGTGTTTTGACCCACCGCATAGCTTATTTGATTGATGAAAAGCTGGTCAATCCTTGGAATATCTTGGCCATTACCTTTACCAACAAGGCTGCACGTGAGATGAAAGAGCGTGCTTATAACCTTAATCCAGCCACTCAGGACTGTTTGATTGCGACCTTCCACTCCATGTGTGTTCGTATTTTGCGTCGTGATGCGGACCATATTGGCTACAACCGCAATTTTACTATTGTAGATCCAGGGGAGCAGCGAACTCTTATGAAACGCATTCTAAAGCAGTTGAATTTGGATCCTAAAAAATGGAATGAACGGAGTATCTTAGGGACTATTTCAAATGCTAAGAATGATTTGATTGATGATGTGGCTTATGCTGCTCAAGCTGGAGATATGTACACGCAAATCGTGGCGCAGTGTTACACTGCTTACCAAAAAGAGCTTCGTCAGTCTGAGTCGGTTGACTTTGATGACTTGATTATGCTGACCTTGCGTCTCTTTGATCAAAATCCTGATGTCTTGACCTACTACCAGCAAAAGTTCCAATACATCCACGTTGATGAGTACCAAGATACCAACCATGCCCAGTACCAACTGGTCAAACTCTTGGCCTCCCGTTTTAAAAATATCTGTGTGGTTGGGGATGCAGACCAGTCTATCTATGGTTGGCGTGGTGCTGATATGCAGAATATCTTAGATTTTGAGAAAGATTATCCTCAAGCCAAGGTTGTTTTGTTAGAAGAAAATTATCGCTCTACGAAGACTATTCTTCAAGCGGCCAACGAGGTCATTAAAAACAATAAAAACCGCCGTCCTAAGAATCTCTGGACCCAGAATGCGGATGGAGAACAAATCGTTTACTATCGTGCCAATGATGAGCTAGATGAGGCTGTATTTGTAGCCAGAACTATCGATGAACTTGGTCGGAGTCAAAACTTCCTTCACAAGGATTTTGCAGTTCTTTATCGTACTAATGCGCAGTCCCGTACTATTGAGGAAGCCTTGCTCAAGTCAAATATTCCTTATACCATGGTTGGCGGAACCAAGTTCTACAGCCGTAAGGAAATCCGAGATATTATCGCTTACCTCAATCTTATTGCCAATTTGAGTGACAATATCAGTTTTGAGCGTATTATCAACGAACCGAAACGTGGAATTGGCCCAGGTACAGTTGAGAAAATCCGTGACTTTGCCAATATGCAAGACATGTCCATGCTAGATGCTTCAGCAAACATTATGTTGTCTGGCATCAAGGGGAAGGCAGCCCAGTCTATTTGGGATTTTGCCAATATGATTCTGGATTTGCGGGAGCAACTGGACCAGTTAAGTATTACTGAGTTGGTTGAAGCAGTCCTAGAAAAAACAGGTTATGTCGATATTCTTAATGCCCAAGCGACCTTAGAAAGCAAGGCTCGGGTAGAAAACATCGAGGAGTTCCTTTCTGTAACGAAAAACTTTGATGACACCTCTGATGGGCCAGAAGAGGAAACTGGTCTGGACAAACTAAGTCGTTTCTTAAATGACCTGGCCTTGATTGCTGATACAGATTCAGGTAGTCAGGAGACATCAGAAGTTACCCTAATGACCCTGCATGCTGCCAAAGGTCTCGAGTTTCCAGTTGTATTTTTGATTGGGATGGAAGAAAATGTCTTTCCACTTAGTCGTGCGGCTGAAGATCCAGATGAATTAGAAGAAGAACGCCGTCTGGCCTATGTAGGAATTACGCGTGCAGAGAAAATTCTCTATCTGACAAATGCCAACTCACGCCTGCTTTTTGGTCGTACCAACTACAACCGTCCTACTCGATTTATTAACGAAATTAGTTCAGACTTGCTTGAGTATCAAGGTCTGGCTCGTCCAGCCAATACAAGCTTTAAGGAATCATATAGCAGTGGTGGTCTTGCCTTTGGTCAAGGTATGAGTTTGGCGCAGGCCCTTCAAGACCGTAAACGCGGTGTGGCACCAAAAACTATCCAGTCAAGCGGTCTCCCATTTGGTCAATTTACAGCTGGAACAAAATCAGCGTCTAGTGAGGTAAATTGGTCCATTGGTGACATTGCTCTCCACAAGAAATGGGGAGAGGGAACTGTTCTGGAAGTTTCAGGAAGCGGTGCTACGCAGGAATTGAAAATCAATTTCCCAGAAGTTGGCCTGAAAAAACTTTTAGCCAGTGTGGCCCCAATTGAGAAAAAAATCTAATTTTTCATCCTTCTCACGAATAATAAAGTGAGGAGGATTTTTATGTACAGTATTTCATTCCAAGAAGATTCACTATTGCCAAGAGAAAGACTTGCCCAAGAAGGAGTGGAAGCGCTCAGTAACCAAGAGTTGCTAGCTATTCTACTCAGAACAGGAACACGTCAGGCCAGTGTTTTTGAAATTGCCCAGAAAGTCCTGAACAATCTTTCCAGCCTAACAGATTTGAAAAAAATGACCCTGCAGGAATTGCAGAGTCTATCTGGTATCGGTCGTGTTAAGGCAATAGAATTACAGGCTATGATTGAATTGGGCCATCGTATTCACAAGCATGAGACCCTTGAAATGGAAAGTATTCTCAGTAGCCAAAAGCTGGCCAAGAAGATGCAGCAGGAATTGGGCCATAAAAAACAAGAGCACCTGGTGGCGCTCTATCTCAATACTCAAAATCAAATCATCCATCAGCAGACCATTTTTATCGGTTCTGCCACTCGCAGTATTGCTGAACCGCGAGAGATTCTTCACTATGCCATCAAGCATATGGCGACTTCTCTCATATTGGTTCACAATCATCCTTCAGGAGCGGTAGCCCCTAGCCGAAATGATGATCATGTTACAAAACTTGTAAAAGAAGCTTGCGACCTGATGGGGATTGTCCTCTTGGACCATTTGATTGTCTCACATTCTAGTTACTTTAGTTACCGTGAAAAAACAGATTTAATCTAAAGTTCATTAACGACATAGTCAAAGAGATTTTTATCTTTGGAGCGATTTTCAAATAGAAACTCTGGATGCCATTGGACACCGAGAAAGACAACATCATCCGTACTCATAACAGCTTCAATAATGCCATCTTTGGGATCGTGAGCCACAACTTTTAAGTTGGGGGCCAAATCCTTGATACTCTGATGGTGGAAGGAGTTGATATGGGAAATTTCCCCATAGATTGCTCGGAGAACAGTATCTGGTTCTGTTACTAAGCGTTGAGTTGTGTACTCGGCAGAACAATCTTGCCAGTGGTCTTCGATATCTTGATACAAAGTTCCACCCATGGCAACGTTAAAGAGTTGAGTCCCACGACAGACGGAGAAAATAGGCTTTTTCTGTTTAATAGCTTCCTTGATGAGGGCTAGTTCAAAGATATCTCTTTGAAGATGGTAGTCATCACTATCGATAGTTTTTGGTTCACCATAGAATTTTGGATCAACATTTTGCCCACCCGTTAAGATGAGCTTGTCAATCATACTGATATAGTGGCAGGCCATTTCTTGATCACCAATCGGTAGGATGATGGGAATCCCTCCAGCGTCTTTAACGCCTTCAACAAAGCCTTTTGCTGCGTAGCTCATCATGATGTCATCATCTGGATGAGTTTTTTCGTTTCCTGTAATCCCAATAACTGGTTTTTTCATAAAATGATTTTCGCTTTCTAATCCTCTCTTCGCATGAAATAGAGGAGGGTTTGGAGTTCACTTGTCAAATCGACATACTGAACGACCACGTCTTTTGGTAAATGTAGATGTACTGGTGAAAAACTGAGAATTCCTTTCACGCCAGCATCTACCAAGAGATTAGCAACCTCTTGTGACTTAACGCTGGGAACGGTCAGGATTGCAGTCTTCACATCAGCATCCTTGATTTTTTCCTTGATTTGGGAAATCCCGTAAATGGGAATCCCGTCAGGAGTTTGGGTACCGACCTCAGGATGGTCATCTAGGTCAAAGGCCATGATAATCTTCATCTTGTTACGTTCGTGGAAGCGGTAGTGGAGAAGGGCATGGCCCATATTTCCAATACCCACCAACATGACATTGGTGATGGAGTTGTCATTGAGCAAATCTGCAAAAAACGTCATCAGTTTTTTTACATCATAGCCAAAACCACGACGACCTAGTTCACCAAAATAGGAAAAATCACGACGAACTGTCGCTGAATCAATACCAATGGCCTCTGCAATTTGTTTAGAGTTGGCACGTTCAATCTTTTCTGCATGAAATCTTTTAAAAATTCGATAGTAGAGAGAGAGTCTTTTTGCTGTAGCTTTCGGAATAGCAGACTGTTTATCTTTCACAAAATCACAACCTTTCTATTCTTCTATTTTATAGAAACATTGTGAAAAAATCAACAAAAATAAGAAAAAACTAAGAAAAATCTTAGTTTTGATCTAAAAAATCTGCATGTGATAGAAAACGGTAGAGGTCTCCGACCAGTCCTTGGTAAACTTCCCGCCCTTTAAAGGTCAAAGAAGTTACATAAAGTGTATCTGGCAGAGTCACACATCCTGACAGAGCAAGCATGAGAGCCTCGTAATCCTCATACTTGAGAGTGCGCTCTACATGATAGCTGTCCTTATAGGTCAGTTCAAACATATGGGACCTATCTTTCCGATTTTGTAAAGACACCACGTTCTACTAAACTATCCATGAGGAAATAGAATTTTTCCTGATGAATGTGGTGGTCTTCTGATTTGAAAATATCAACTATACGTAGCCCAAACTTGTCAGTGATATTGATTTTAGCCCCTGTCAGTTCCTTGTTAATAATGATTTTCAGTTGGAATCCCTCACCGCTGTTCGGAACTTTTTCCAAAAGGCGAGTCAATTCATAGTTACCAACCTTAGTCTCAAAAAAGGTATTGTCCTTAAGGGTGAATTTTTTAACAGAAGGGCTAAGAGTGTAGTCGTAACGACAATTTTTTAACTGAATGGTTTTTTCAAATGCCATATGGCTAACCTCCGATAATTTCTTTTAAGGTTTTTGCGAGGGTTTGTAGGTCTTCAACAGTATTTTGTGGTGACAAACTGATGCGAACGGATTCCTTCAAGCGTTCTGAATTTGCCCCGTACATGGCTTCAAGAACATGGCTGGATTGGACAATACCAGCAGTGCAGGCTGAACCAGTAGAGATAGAAAATCCAGCTAAATCTAGACGAAGAAGTAAGAGATCATTTTTCTGTCCAGGAAATCCAATATTGAGAACATAAGGGAGATGGTGTTGTCCTCTATTCAAGTAATACTGAACTCCCTCTAGCTCTGCAAGAAAGGCAGTTTCTAGATTTTGTATATGTTGAAAATGTTCTTTTTGTTTTTCTAGGTCTTCTTTTAGGGCTGCAACCATGCCTACGATGGCAGCCAGATTTTCAGTCCCTGCACGTTTTTTCTGTTCTTGGTCTCCGCCATGTAGATAGGAATCAAAGTCCATGCTAGATGCGTAGAGAAAGCCGATTCCCTTAGGACCATGGAACTTGTGGGCAGAAGCAGTGAGAAAATCAATGCCCAATTCTTCTGGGTGTATAGGGACTTTACCAATAGCCTGAACTGCATCGACATGATAGGCAGCAGGGTGTTGCTTGAGTATTTGGCCAATTTCAGCAATGGGCAGTAGGTTTCCTGTCTCATTATTGGCAAACATGGTAGAAACCAAAATCGTATCATCACGTAAGGATTCTTGGATTTGCTGAGCTGTGATTTCTTGATTTTCTGGCTGGATAATTGTTACTTCAAAACCGAAGTATTGAACCAAGTAATCAATGGTTTCAAGGACGGCATGGTGCTCAATGGCAGTTGTGATGATATGTTTTCCTTGCTCTTGGTGACGAAGGCAGTGGCCAATGATGGCAGTATTATTGCCTTCAGTCCCACCAGAAGTGAAAAAGATATGTTGAGGTTTTGTCCCCAGTAACTGGGCTAGTTCCTGACGGGCTTCTCGCAAGAGTTTTCCAGCTTGCCGACCATGACCATGAATACTAGATGGATTGCCATGGGTTTCTTGCATAACCTTGGTCATAGCTGAAATAGCAACTGCTGACATAGGAGTCGTCGCAGCATTGTCCAAATAAATCAAAGAATCACCTTATTTCTTTTTATTGTAGGCAAAGAGTGGGCTGACTGGTTTTCTTTCGTGGATACGGACGATAGCATCACCAATTAACTCACTAGCAGTGATGTAGCATACGTTTTTAGGAGTTTTTTCTTTTGTTGCTACTGAATCAGTCACAAGAATTTCTTTAATCTTAGTATTGTCAAGAAGTTCAGCAGCTCCCTCGACAAAGAGACCGTGGCTAGAAACAGCATAAATTTCTGTAGCCCCTTCACGTTCAACGATTTTAGCAGCTTCAGAGAAGGTACGTCCTGTATTTAAAATATCGTCAATCAAGATAGCTTTCTTACCTTCAACATCACCGATAATATAACCTTCGTTGCGAGTTGCATCGTCTTGAGGGTAGTCGATAATGGCGATAGGAGCATCAAGGTATTCAGCCAAGCTACGAGCACGTTTTACACCTGAATTTTTAGGGCTAACGACAACAACATCTGAACCAAGTAGGCCCTTATCGCAGTAATGTTTGGCAAATAGAGGAACTGTGAAGAGGTTATCAACAGGAATATCAAAGAAGCCTTGAACCTGAACAGCATGCAAATCAAGTGTAAGGATACGGTCAACACCAGCCTTAACCAGCATATTAGCAACTAGTTTTGCTGTGAGTGGCTCACGTGGTGAAGCAATGCGGTCTTGACGTGCATAGCCAAAATATGGAAGAACAACGTTGATACTGTGGGCACTTGCGCGCACACAAGCGTCGACCATGATTAACAATTCCATTAGGTGGTTGTTAACAGGGAAACTTGTTGATTGGATAATGTAAACATCATAACCACGGACACTTTCTTCGATATTCACTTGGATCTCTCCGTCAGAAAATTGACGTGATGACAGTTTTCCGAGTGGAATACCAACAGCATCCGAAATTTTTTGAGCAATCTCTTGGTTAGAGTTGAGTGCGAAAAGTTTCATATTTTTTCTATCTGACATTATAGACCGTCCTCTGTAAACTTTATAAATCCCAGTGATATTTGTCTTGCATATATGAACTAGGATTTGTGTATTTTTATCTTTTATATTTTACCAAAAAATGGAGATTATTTCAGCTATTTTTCATGCTTTTGACAAATCGAACCAATTTTGAAGGAGCTTTTTGGTAGGAAATCTGATTATCCTCTAAAAATTGCTGGAAATCTTGTTTCCCTTGCTTGTGATTTTCCACTTCAAGCTCTAATTCGTAATCTGTAATATCAAAGTACTGACTCTCATCCAGCGCCATAAGACCAATAGCTGTTTGCATTTCATAGCGAAGCGTTGTTAGACAACCGAGCACCTGCCAATCACTAGTTTGGATACCATGTTTAGACAATTCATCCAGTACTAGACCTTGAGGAAGTTCTTCCTTAGCCAGATAGTACTCAGCATCTTTTAGTTGCAATTTTTGATTGTATTCCATGTTTCCAACGCTTTGTGGGACTTTGAGTGTCAATTCTGCCCAGTCTTCAAAAGTGCGAATGCGCATAGCAACTTTCTTTTCTCGAAGTTCAAAATCAGGAGTGTCGATGTAGTAATTTTTTTGAAGAACAGGAGTGACACCTGTGAACTGGTCTTTTAAACGATTGTATTCATCTTTTTTCAATAGTGTTTTCAATTCAATTTCTAAATGTTTCAATTTTCTTACCTTTTCTTTATCAATGAAAGCGTATTATATGATATAATAGCTTTGTATTTATTGTATATGAATCTGGAGAAAAAATCAAAGATATTTTTGAAGGATAATATGAGAACAAGGGAGAATATATGACCTTAGAATGGGAAGAATTTCTAGATCCTTACATTCAAGCTGTTGGTGAGTTAAAGATTAAACTACGTGGTATTCGGAAGCAATATCGTAAGCAAAATAAGCACTCTCCGATTGAGTTTGTGACTGGTCGGGTCAAGCCAATTGAGAGTATCAAAGAAAAAATGGCTCGTCGTGGCATTACTTATGCGACCTTGGAACACGATCTGCAAGATATTGCTGGCTTGCGTGTGATGGTCCAGTTTGTAGATGACGTCAAGGAAGTAGTGGAAATTTTGCGCAAACGTCAGGACATGCGAATCATACAGGAGCGAGATTACATTACTCATCGAAAAGCATCAGGCTACCGTTCCTATCACGTGGTAGTAGAATATACGGTTGATACTATCAATGGTGCTAAGACCATTTTGGCGGAAATTCAAATACGTACCTTGGCCATGAATTTCTGGGCCACGATAGAACATTCTCTCAACTACAAGTACCAAGGTGATTTCCCAGAGGAGATTAAGAAGCGACTGGAGATTACGGCCAAGATTGCCCATCAATTGGATGAAGAAATGGGTAAAATTCGTGACGATATCCAAGAAGCCCAGGCTCTTTTTGATCCTTTGAGTAGAAAATTAAATGACGGTGTAGGAAACAGTGACGATACAGATGAAGAATACAGGTAAACGAATTGACCTGATAGCCAATAGAAAACCGCAGAGTCAGAGGGTTTTGTATGAATTGCGAGATCGTTTGAAGAGGAATCAGTTTATACTCAATGATACCAATCCGGACATTGTCATCTCCATTGGTGGGGATGGTATGCTCTTGTCGGCTTTTCATAAGTACGAAAATCAACTTGATAAGGTTCGCTTTATTGGTGTTCACACTGGACATTTGGGGTTCTATACGGACTACCGTGATTTTGAGTTGGACAAGCTAGTGACTAATTTGCAGCTAGATACCGGAGCAAGAGTCTCTTACCCTGTTCTGAATGTGAAGGTCTTTCTTGAAAATGGTGAAGTGAAGATTTTTAGAGCACTAAATGAAGCCAGTATCCGCAGGTCTGATCGAACCATGGTGGCGGATGTTGTGATTAACGGTGTCCACTTTGAACGTTTTCGTGGAGATGGGCTAACAGTTTCGACACCGACTGGTAGTACAGCCTATAACAAATCACTTGGCGGAGCTGTTTTACACCCTACCATTGAAGCTCTTCAATTGACGGAAATTGCCAGCCTTAACAATCGTGTCTATCGGACGCTGGGGTCGTCTATTATTGTTCCAAAGAAGGATAAGATTGAACTCATTCCAACGAGAAACGATTACCATACCATTTCGGTTGACAATAGCGTTTATTCTTTCCGTAATATTGAGCGTATTGAGTATCAAATCGACCATCATAAGATTCACTTTGTCGCTTCACCTAGCCACACCAGTTTCTGGAACCGTGTTAAGGATGCATTTATCGGCGAGGTGGACGAATGAGGTTTGAATTTATCGCAGATGAGCATGTCAAGGTTAAGACCTTCTTAAAAAAGCACGAGGTTTCTAAGGGGCTGCTAGCTAAGATTAAGTTTCGAGGCGGAGCTATTCTGGTCAATGATCAACCACAAAATGCGACGTATCTATTGGATATTGGAGACCGAGTTACCATTGATATTCCCGCTGAGGAAGGTTTTGAAACTCTAGAAGCTATCGAGCGCCCACTGGATATTCTCTATGAGGATGACCATTTTCTAGTCTTAAACAAACCCTATGGAGTGGCTTCTATTCCTAGTGTCAACCACTCTAATACTATCGCTAATTTTATCAAGGGTTACTACGTCAAGCAAGAATATGAAAATCAGCAGGTTCATATTGTGACCAGACTTGATAGGGACACTTCTGGCTTGATGCTCTTTGCCAAGCACGGTTATGCCCATGCACGATTAGACAAGCAGTTGCAGAAGAAGTCCATTGAAAAACGCTACTTTGCCCTCGTTAAAGGTGATGGACACTTGGAGCAAGAGGGAGAAATTATTGCTCCGATTGCTCGTGATGAAGACTCTATTATCACTAGACGGGTGGCTAAAGGTGGAAAGTATGCTCATACTTCTTACAAGATTGTAGCTTCTTATGGGAATATTCACTTGGTTGATATTCGCCTTCACACTGGTCGAACCCACCAAATCCGAGTCCATTTTTCTCATATTGGTTTTCCTTTGTTGGGAGATGACTTGTACGGTGGTAGTCTGGACGACGGCATCCAACGTCAGGCCCTGCATTGCCACTACCTATCTTTTTATCATCCATTTTTAGAGCAAGACTTGCAGTTAGAAAGTCCCTTGCCGGATGATTTTAGCAACCTTATTACCCAGTTATCAACTAATACTCTATAAAAACTGATTCAGAGTATAATTTATTTTTTAAAGGAGAAAACTCATGGAAGTTTTTGAAAGTCTCAAAGCCAACTTGGTTGGTAAAAATGCTCGTATCGTTCTCCCTGAAGGGGAAGAGCCTCGTATTCTTCAAGCGACTAAGCGCTTGGTAAAAGAAACAGAAGTGATTCCTGTTTTGCTTGGAAATCCTGAAAAAATTAAAATTTATCTTGAAATCGAAGGTATCGAAGATGGTTATGAAGTCATTGATCCTCAACACTACGATAAATTTGAAGAAATGGTTGCTGCTTTAGTGGAGCGTCGCAAGGGTAAAATGTCTGAAGAAGATGCACGCAAGGTTTTGGTTGAAGATGTCAACTATTTTGGTGTTATGTTAGTATACCTGGGCTTGGTTGATGGAATGGTGTCAGGTGCGATTCACTCAACTGCTTCAACAGTTCGCCCAGCCCTACAAATCATCAAAACTCGTCCAAATGTAACGCGTACTTCAGGTGCCTTCCTCATGGTTCGTGGTACGGAACGTTACCTATTTGGAGATTGTGCTATTAATATCAATCCTGATGCAGAAGCTTTGGCTGAAATTGCGATCAACTCAGCAATCACAGCTAAGATGTTTGGGATCGAGCCTAAAATTGCCATGCTGAGCTATTCTACTAAAGGTTCAGGATTTGGAGAAAGCGTTGATAAGGTTGTTGAAGCAACTAAAATTGCTCACGACTTGCGTCCTGACCTTGAAATCGATGGTGAGTTGCAATTTGATGCGGCCTTTGTTCCTGAAACTGCAGCTCTGAAAGCTCCTGGAAGTACAGTAGCTGGTCAAGCAAATGTCTTCATCTTCCCAGGTATCGAGGCAGGAAATATTGGCTACAAGATGGCCGAACGTCTCGGTGGCTTTGCGGCTGTAGGACCTGTTTTGCAAGGTTTGAACAAGCCAGTTAACGACCTTTCTCGTGGATGTAATGCAGATGATGTTTATAAGTTGACCCTTATCACAGCGGCCCAAGCAGTTCATCAATAAGATTTAGTCCTCTTTCCCTTGGAAAGAGGCTTTTTATACTCAATGAAAATCAAAGAGCAAACTAGGAAACTAGCCGCAGGCTGCTCAAAGCACTGCTTTGAGGTTGCAGATAAGACTGACGAAGTCAGGAACCATACCTACGGCAAGGCGACGTTGACGTGGTCTGAATTTGATTTTCGAAGAGTATTAATACTAGGAAAAGGACAGTTAGAACCTTCTGTGTTATACTAGAGATATGTTAGATTTGAAAGAATACGGTATCGTCATGTGGCCGGATGAGAAGATTGTTTCTTTCCGTGAGAAACTTCTTGCCTGGTATGATGAAAACAAAAGAGATTTACCATGGCGTAGGAGTAAGAATCCGTATCATATCTGGATCTCTGAAATTATGCTCCAGCAGACTAGGGTGGATACAGTTATTCCTTATTATGAACGATTCTTGGACTGGTTTCCAACAGTGGAAAGTTTGGCAACTGCCCCTGAAGAGCGTTTGTTGAAGGCTTGGGAAGGACTGGGATATTATTCTCGAGTTCGTAATATGCAGGCTGCAGCTCAGCAGATTATGACTGACTTTGGTGGCCAATTTCCAAACACCTATGAAGGAATTTCCAGCTTGAAAGGAATTGGACCTTACACTGCAGGAGCGATTTCCAGTATTGCTTTTAACTTGCCTGAGCCGGCTGTAGATGGCAATGTTATGCGGGTTTTGGCACGCTTGTTTGAGGTTAATCATGATATCGGAGTTCCTAGCAATCGCAAAATTTTTCAGGTAATGATGGAAATCTTGATTGATCCGGAACGGCCAGGTGACTTTAATCAAGCTTTAATGGACTTAGGCTCAGATATTGAGGCTCCTGTAAATCCTAGGACAGAAGAAAGCCCAGTTAAGGACTTTAGTGCGGCATATCAGAATGGTACTATGGATCGTTATCCAATTAAGGCTCCCAAGAAAAAGCCAGTTCCTATTTATCTTAAAGCCTTAGTTGTGAAAAATTCTCAAGGACAATTTTTACTTGAAAAAAATGAAAGCGAAAAGCTCTTGGCAGGTTTTTGGCATTTCCCCTTGATAGAAGTTGATAACTTTTCGCAAGAAGAGCAGTTTGACCTTTTTCATCAGGTTGCAGAAGAAAGTGTCAACTTTGGCCCCAGTCCAGAGGAGAGTTTCCAGCAGGACTATGACTTAAAAGTTGATTGGCTTGATGTTTGTTTTGAGACTGTCAAGCATGTCTTTAGTCATCGCAAGTGGCATGTTCAAATTGTAGCAGGCCAGGTGACTGACTTCCATGACTTTTCAGATAGGGAAGTTCGCTGGCTTTCACCAGAAGAGTTCAAGGATGTCCCACTTGCCAAACCCCAACAAAAAATCTGGCAGGCTTATGCACAAGCCAACTTAGACAGTAGCAAAGACTAGCTATTGTGCCTTCTTGTTATTTTTTTGGTATAATAGTAGAGAAAAAGGTGAACAAATGAAAAAAATATTAATTGTAGATGATGAAAAACCAATCTCAGATATTATCAAGTTTAATATGACCAAGGAAGGTTACGAAGTTGTAACTGCTTTTAACGGTCGTGAGGCACTAGAACAATTTGAAGCCGAGCAGCCAGATATTATTATTTTGGATTTGATGCTTCCAGAAATTGATGGTTTAGAAGTTGCGAAGACCATTCGCAAGACAAGTAGTGTACCTATTATCATGCTTTCAGCTAAAGACAGCGAATTTGATAAGGTTATCGGTTTAGAGCTTGGAGCGGATGACTATGTGACAAAACCCTTCTCAAATCGTGAGTTGCAGGCGCGTGTTAAAGCTCTCCTTCGTCGCACGGACTTGGCTTCTGTAGATAATCAAGAATCAGATGAAAAGAAAACCCAACCTCTGCAAATTGGGGACTTGGAGATTGTGCCAGATGCCTATGTAGCTAAAAAATATGGTGAAGAACTAGACTTGACCCACCGTGAATTTGAGCTCTTGTATCACTTGGCTTCTCATATTGGTCAAGTGATTACACGTGAACACTTGCTTGAAACGGTCTGGGGTTATGATTATTTTGGAGATGTTCGGACTGTTGACGTAACTATCAGACGTTTGCGTGAGAAGATTGAAGATACACCTAGTCGTCCAGAGTATATCCTAACACGTCGTGGTGTTGGTTATTATATGAGAAATAATGATTAAACTAATTAAAGACACAGTTTTAACCAGTGATTTTATCTTTATCCTCATTCTACTTGGCTTTATTTTAGTGGTGACCTTGCTCTTACTAGAAAATCGTCGGGATAATATTCGGTTGAAGCAAATTAATCAAAAAGTTAAAGACCTGATTGCAGGAGATTATTCTCAGGTATTGGATATGCAGGGAAGCTCTGAAATCACTAATATTACCAATAATCTCAATGATTTATCAGAAGTAATCCGTTTAACCCAAGAAAATCTGGAACAAGAGAGTAAACGATTACACAGTATCCTCTCTTACATGACAGATGGTGTCCTTGCGACCAATCGTCGTGGCAAGATTACTATGATTAATGACATGGCTAAGAAACAGCTAGGTGTTCAGAAGGAAGAAGTTCTCAATAAAAGTATTCTAGAATTGCTTAGGATTGAAGATGAGTATGAACTTCGTGATTTGATTACCCAAATTCCTGAACTCATGATTGATTCCCAGGATGCCAATGGTGAGTATCTGAGCCTTCGTGTACGCTTCGCCTTGATTCGTCGAGAGTCTGGCTTTATCTCAGGTTTGGTTGCAGTTTTGCATGATACGACTGAGCAGGAGAAGGAAGAGCGCGAACGGAGGCTCTTTGTTTCTAACGTTAGTCATGAGCTACGGACACCTCTGACTAGCGTAAAATCCTATCTTGAAGCCTTGGATGAGGGTGCCTTGTCAGAACCTGTGGCGCCAGACTTTATCAAGGTATCTCTAGACGAAACCAACCGTATGATGCGTATGGTGACAGACCTCCTTCATCTTTCACGGATTGATAATGCAACTAGTCACCTAGATGTGGAATTGATTAACTTTACTGCTTTTATTACCTTTATCCTCAACCGTTTTGATCAGATAAGAGGGCAGGATGAAGAGAAGAAATACGAACTGGTGAGAGATTACCCAATTACTTCAGTATGGATAGAGATAGATACAGATAAGATGACACAGGTGATTGATAATATTCTCAATAATGCCATCAAGTATTCGCCAGATGGTGGGAAAATCACAGTGACCATGAAGACGACTGATGATCAGATGATTTTATCCATCTCAGACCAAGGCTTAGGTATTCCTAAGCAGGATTTGCCTCGTATCTTTGACCGTTTCTATCGTGTGGATCGTGCTAGAAGTCGTGCCCAAGGTGGTACGGGTCTGGGACTGTCTATTGCCAAAGAAATTATCAAACAACATAAGGGCTTTATTTGGGCCAAGAGTGAATATGGTAAGGGATCAACCTTTACCATTGTGCTCCCTTATGATAAGGATGCAGTGAAAGAAGAAGTCTGGGAGGACGAAGTAGAAGAATAGAATGAGTGAAATAGGCTTTAAATACAGTATTTTAGCGTCGGGTTCTAGTGGAAATTCCTTTTATCTGGAAACCCCAAAAAAGAAACTTTTAGTGGATGCAGGCTTATCGGGCAAAAAAATCACTAGCCTACTTGCTGAAATTAATCGCAAGCCAGAAGACTTGGATGCCATCTTGATTACCCATGAGCATTCAGACCATATCCATGGAGTGGGAGTTTTGGCTCGCAAGTATGGTATGGATTTGTATGCCAATGAAAAGACCTGGCAGGCTATGGAAAATAGTAAATATCTTGGCAAGGTGGATTCTTCGCAAAAGCATATCTTTGAGATGGGCAAAACCAAAACCTTTGGAGATATAGACATCGAGAGTTTTGGTGTGAGTCATGATGCAGTCGCACCGCAGTTCTATCGCTTTATGAAGGATGATAAGAGTTTTGTCCTTTTGACAGATACAGGTTATGTTAGTGACCGTATGGCAGGGATTATCGAAAATGCAGATGGCTATCTTATTGAGTCCAACCATGATGTAGAGATTTTGCGAGCAGGTTCTTACGCTTGGCGACTCAAACAACGAATCCTATCTGACCTAGGTCACCTTTCTAACGAGGACGGTGCTGAAGCTATGATTCGTACCTTGGGAAACCGCACTAAGAAAATCTACCTAGGACATTTGTCTAAAGAGAACAATATCAAGGAACTGGCTCATATGACCATGGTCAATCAGCTAGCACAAGCTGATCTGGGGGTCGGAGTAGACTTTAAGGTTTATGATACCTCACCAGATACTGCAACACCATTGACAGAGATATAAAAAAGAAGGCGAATGTGCCTTCTTTTTTATATCTTTTACAATCCAGCGAAATCTTTGATTTCTTGTGCTGACATTGAAGAGTCGCAACGGACATTGATTTGTCCATCCGCAATGTGAACAAATCCTGGTACAGTTGGGATTCCGTAGCGTGAGCGGAATGCTTGCAACTCATTGAGTTGGCTTGGTTCTTCACTGTTGATGAAGTAGATGTGAGCTTTAGTGTCAGCTACGACACCTGCCAAGGTACCAGCAAATTTACGGCAGTAAGGGCAAGTTTTGCGACCGATAAAGAAGGTTGCAGTTTCTTTTTTATCAAGAGCTTCTTCCGCACGCGCTACTGTAGTGACTTCAAGGTCTTTGATATTATCTAAAAATTGTTCCATGAAATTACCTCGCTTTCATTGATAAGTCTAGTATGCCATAAAGTTTCTAAAATTGCTTAGATTTGATACGAAAAAAAGATGAGATTGGTTGGTCTCATCTTTTATAGGGCTTTATTTTACAAAAGCATTGATTTCTGCTTCGATGTTAGCGATTTTAGCTTGTGATTCTTCGTTGGTTTCACCTACAACTGCAATGTAGAACTTGATTTTTGGTTCTGTACCTGAAGGGCGAACAGCAATCCATGAACCGTCAGCAAGTGTGTATTTCAAAACATCACTTGGAGGAGTTGTCAAATTTGTAACAGTACCGTCAGCAGCAGTGGCAGTTTGAGCCTTGAAGTCTTCTACTACAGTGATAGCTGTTGCATTCCATTCTTTTGGAGCGTTGTTACGGAATTTAGCCATAATCGCTTTGATTTGTTCAGCACCATCAACACCTGAAAGGGTAACAGAGATAGTTTTTTCTGCGTAGTAGCCGTATTCTTTGTAGATTTCTTCGATACCGTCAGCAAGTGTCAAACCACGAGAACGGTAGTAGGCAGCAAGTTCAGCAACGACAAGAACGGCTTGAATAGCGTCTTTATCACGTACGAAAGGTTTAATCAAGTAACCGAAGCTTTCTTCAAATCCCATCATGTATGTGTGATTGTGTTTTTCTTCGAATTCTTGGATTTTTTCAGCGATAAATTTGAAACCTGTCAAAACGTTGAACATGGTTGCGCCGTAGCTTTCAGCAATCTTCGTTACCAAGTCAGTTGATACGATAGATTTGCAGAGGGCTGCGTTTTCTGGAAGAGTTCCAGCGTTTTTGTGGGCTTCCAAGATGTATTTAGCCATGATAGCACCGATTTGGTTACCTGAAAGGTTGAGGTAGCTACCATCTTTTTGAAGAACTTCAACACCAACACGGTCAGCATCAGGGTCAGTTGCCACAAGAACATCTGCCCCAACTTGACGACCAAGTTCTTCAGCAAGTGCAAAGGCTGCTTGGCTTTCTGGGTTTGGAGATTTTACAGTTGAGAAGTCAGGATCAGCAGTTGCTTGCGCTTCAACGACTTGAACTGAGTCAAATCCTGCTTGGGCAAGAGCACGACGAGCCAACATTTCACCAGTACCATGAAGTGGTGTGTAGACAATCTTCATGTCTTTACCAAATTCTTCAATCAAGGCTGGGTTGATGTTTACGTCCTTAACCTCTTTAAGGTATTCTACGTCAACAGCTTCGCCGATAACTTCAATTAAGCCAGAAGCTTTTTCAGCTTCCACATCAGCAACTTCAACTGCAAATGGATTTTCGATTGCACGGATATAAGTAGTCAAAGCGTCTGCATCGTGTGGAGGCATTTGTCCACCGTCTTCACCGTAAACCTTGTAACCGTTAAATGGAGCAGGGTTGTGGCTGGCTGTGACCATGATACCCGCGAAACAGTTGAGGTGACGAACTGCAAATGAAAGTTCTGGAGTTGGACGAAGGCTTTCAAATACGTAAGATTTGATACCGTGTTTAGCAAGAACTGCCGCAGATTCAAAGGCAAACTCTGGTGAGAAGTGACGGCTATCGTAGGCGATTGCGACACCACGTTCTTTTTCATTTCCACCTTTAGACTCAATCAAACGAGCCAATCCCTCAGTAGCTTGACGAACAACGTAGATGTTGATACGGTTTGTACCAGCACCAATCAAGCCACGCATACCTGCAGTACCAAATTCAAGATTTGTATAGAAGGCATCTTCCTTCGTTTTTTCGTCCATATTTTCCAAATCTTGACGAAGGTAGTCAGGAAGCTCCGCAAAATCAACCCATTTCTGGTAATTTTCTTGGTAAGACATTAAAATTCTCCTTTTGTAAATTGTTTTAACCGTTCACATTATAGCACTTTTTAGCGTTTTAGTAAAACCTTAGCATAATTTTCAGAATAGTGGTGTCATATGCTGATTTATCAAGTCTTGAATGCCTTAGGGAAACATGCTATACTGTTTGTATGATTATTTTACAAGCTAATAAAATTGAACGTTCTTTTGCAGGAGAGGTTCTTTTCGATAATATTAATCTGCAGGTTGATGAACGTGATCGGATAGCCCTTGTTGGGAAAAATGGTGCAGGTAAGTCTACTCTTTTAAAGATCTTAGTTGGAGAAGAGGAGCCAACTAGTGGAGAAATCAATAAGAAAAAAGATATTTCTCTGTCTTACCTAGCCCAAGATAGCCGTTTTGAGTCTGAAAATACCATCTATGATGAGATGCTGCATGTCTTTGATGACTTGCTTCGGACGGAAAAACAACTGCGTCAGATGGAGTTAGAGATGGGTCAAAAGTCTGGTGATGATTTGAATAAACTGATGTCAGATTACGACCGCTTATCTGAAAATTTTCGTCAGGCAGGTGGCTTTACCTATGAAGCTGATATACGAGCGATTTTGAATGGATTCAAGTTTGACGAGTCTATGTGGCAGATGAAAATTGCTGAGCTTTCGGGTGGTCAAAATACTCGTTTGGCACTTGCTAAAATGCTCCTTGAAAAGCCAAATCTCTTGGTCTTGGACGAGCCAACTAACCACTTAGATATTGAAACTATAGCCTGGCTAGAGAATTACTTAGTAAATTATAGCGGTGCCCTTATTATTGTCAGCCACGACCGTTATTTCTTAGATAAGGTTGCGACAATTACGCTAGATTTGACCAAGAATTCTTTAGATCGTTATGTGGGTAATTACTCTCGTTTTGTTGAATTAAAGGAGCAGAAGTTAGCTACTGAAGCAAAAAACTATGAAAAACAACAAAAGGAAATAGCTGCTCTGGAAGACTTTGTCAATCGCAATCTAGTCCGAGCTTCAACGACTAAACGTGCCCAATCTAGACGCAAACAACTGGAAAAAATGGAACGTTTGGACAAGCCTGAAACTGGTAAGAAATCAGCCAACATGACCTTCCAGTCTGAGAAAATGTCGGGCAATGTTGTTTTGACTGTTGAAAATGCAGCTATTGGCTATGATGGGGAAGTACTGTCAGAGCCTATCAACTTAGATCTTCGTAAGATGAATGCTGTTGCTATTGTTGGACCAAACGGCATTGGAAAGTCAACCTTTATCAAGTCTATTGTGGAGCAGATTCCTTTTATCAAGGGTGAAAAGCGCTTTGGGGCTAATGTTGAGGTTGGTTACTATGACCAAACCCAAAGCAAGCTGATACCAAGTAATACTGTATTAGATGAACTCTGGAATGATTTTAAACTGACACCAGAAGTTGAAATCCGTAACCGTCTAGGTGCCTTCCTTTTCTCTGGTGATGATGTTAAAAAATCAGTCGGCATGCTGTCTGGTGGGGAGAAAGCCCGTTTACTTCTGGCTAAACTTTCCATGGAAAACAATAATTTTTTGATTCTGGATGAGCCAACCAACCACTTGGATATTGATAGCAAGGAAGTGCTAGAAAATGCCTTGATTGACTTTGATGGAACTCTTCTATTCGTCAGCCACGACCGTTACTTTATCAATCGTGTAGCAACTCATGTTTTGGAATTGTCTGAGAATGGCTCGACTCTCTACCTTGGAGACTACGACTACTATGTTGATAAGAAAGCAGAAGTAGAAATGACTCAGGCTGAGGAAGCTTCAACTATCAACCAAGCAAAAGAAGCAAGCCCAGTTAATGACTATCAAGCTCAGAAAGAAAGTCAAAAAGAAGTTCGTAAGCTCATGCGACAAATCGAAAGTCTAGAAGCTGAAATTGAAGAGCTAGAAAGTCAAAGCCAAGCCATTTCTGAACAAATGTTGGAAACAAACGATGCAGGTAAACTCATGGAATTGCAGGCTGAGCTGGACAAAATCAGTCACCGTCAGGAAGAAGCTATGCTTGAGTGGGAAGAATTATCAGAGCAGGTGTAAGATTTCTAAGTTTTCTGCCCTTCTCCATTGTGAGGAGGGCTTAATTTATGGTAAAATGGTTTTATGAATAAAAGAATGAATGAGTTAGTCGCCTTGCTCAATCGCTATGCGACTGAATACTATACCAGCGACAATCCGTCGGTTTCAGACAGTGAGTACGACCGCCTTTACCGAGAGTTGGTTGAGTTAGAAACTGCCTATCCAGATCAAGTGCTAGCAGACAGTCCTACCCATCGTGTTGGTGGCAAGGTTTTAGATGGTTTTGAAAAATACAGTCATCAGTATCCTCTTTATAGTTTGCAGGATGCTTTTTCACGTGAGGAGCTTGAAGCTTTTGATGCGCGTGTTCGTAAGGAAGTGGCCCATCCAACCTATATTTGTGAGTTGAAAATCGATGGCTTGTCTATCTCGCTGACTTATGAAAAGGGGATTTTAGTTGCAGCTGCAACGCGTGGAGATGGTTCTATTGGGGAGAATATCACAGAAAATCTTAAGCGTGTTAAGGACATTCCTTTGACCTTGCCAGAAGAACTTGATATTACAGTTCGTGGGGAATGTTACATGCCACGCGCTTCTTTTGACCAGGTTAACCAAGCTCGCCAAGAAAATGGAGAGCCTGAATTTGCCAATCCTCGTAATGCGGCAGCAGGCACACTACGTCAGTTGGATACAGCAGTAGTAGCCAAGCGCAATCTTGCGACTTTCCTCTATCAAGAAGCCAGCCCTTCAACTCGTGATAGCCAAGAAAAGGTTTTGAAGCACCTTGAACAACTTGGTTTTGTGGTCAATCCTAAGCGAATCTTGGCTGAAAATATAGATGAAATCTGGGATTTTATCCAAGAAGTAGGACAAGAACGGGAAAATCTGCCTTACGATATTGATGGGGTGGTGATCAAGGTCAATGACCTAGCAAGCCAAGAAGAACTTGGTTTTACCGTTAAGGCTCCAAAGTGGGCAGTAGCCTACAAGTTTCCTGCTGAAGAAAAAGAAGCTCAACTACTCTCAGTTGACTGGACAGTTGGCCGTACGGGTGTTGTAACCCCAACTGCGAATTTAACACCAGTACAGCTAGCTGGTACAACTGTTAGCCGTGCGACCCTGCATAATGTGGATTATATTGCTGAAAAAGATATCCGCAAAGACGACACGGTTATCGTATATAAGGCTGGCGACATCATCCCTGCCGTTTTATGTGTGGTAGAGTCCAAACGGGTTTCTGAAGAAAAACTAGATATCCCTACAAACTGCCCAAGTTGTGAGTCTGACTTGTTGCACTTTGAAGATGAAGTGGCTCTCCGTTGTATAAATCCGCGTTGCCCTGCTCAAATCATGGAAGGTTTGATCCACTTTGCCTCTCGAGATGCCATGAATATTACAGGCCTTGGTCCATCAGTAGTTGAGAAACTCTTTTCTGCTAATCTGGTTAAGGATGTGGCGGATATTTATCGTTTGCAAGAAGAGGATTTCCTACTTTTAGAGGGGGTCAAGGAAAAGTCTGCTTCTAAACTGTATCAGGCTATCCAAGCATCTAAGGAAAATTCTGCCGAGAAACTCTTGTTCGGTTTGGGAATTCGTCATGTCGGAAGCAAGGCCAGTCAGCTTTTACTCCAACATTTTCACTCGATTGAAAATCTGGCTCAGGCAGATCCAGAGGAAGTGGCCAGTATTGAAAGTTTGGGTGTTGTGATTGCCAAGAGTCTCCAGACTTATTTTGCGACAGAAGGCTCTGAAATTCTCCTAAGAGAATTGAAAGAAGCTGGGGTCAATCTGGATTATAAAGGTCAGACTGTAGTGGCAGATGCGGCCTTGTCAGGTTTGACCGTTGTATTGACTGGAAAATTGGAACGGCTCAAGCGCTCAGAAGCTAAAAGTAAACTCGAAAGTCTGGGTGCCAAAGTTACAGGTAGTGTTTCTAAAAAGACCGACCTCGTCGTTGCAGGAGCAGATGCTGGAAGTAAACTGCAAAAAGCACAAGAACTTGGTATCGAGGTTCGAGATGAAGCTTGGCTAGAAAGCTTGTAATAATCGTTTAAAAACAGAGTTTAGATAATATGACTATGTTTGTTAATCGGGACAAAATCGGTAAAGAATTTATTAGAAAAATAGAAAGAAAATAGAAGTAAAAAGGAAAAATAAAAAATGTATAACTACCCTATGCGCATTCATTACCATCGCAAGAATGGAGAATACGATACTTGCTCTTTTGTGAAAAGTCAGGATCAACGGATCGATTTGTTAACCTACAAAGAAGATTATTTTGGTGCCTTATTTAGTTTTGAACACCTAAGTTCTCATGCCCTAGAAAGCTTGAATTTTGTCGTTCATACCGGCCAAACTAGTAAAGAATATGCTATCCGTTTTAATCACTATCCTCTTTTAACAGAGGTCTGGATTTTGGAAGGTGATGACAGAATTTATTATTCTGAAAATCCTGCTATTGCAAGTCCTTTCTATAAAAATCAAAATCCTTTTGCCTTTGATAAAGCTATTAACAGTGCTAGTTTTGACCATCACTGGGGTTACCAAGGAGAATTGGGGTGCCGTGTAGAGGATAATCAGGCTCATTTTGCTCTTTGGGCTCCAACAGCGACAGAAGTGCAGGTTGTCGTTTATGAATCTGTCGCTAACAATGCTCCTGTTTGGAAGACTTTTGAGATGGAAAGAGGCAATAGCTACTCTTATAATCATAAGGACAATACAATCGGTGTCTGGAGTTTGGATGTTGAGGAAGATTTGACTGGCAAGGCTTATCAGTATCAAGTTCAATTCCCCCATCACCAAACACTGACACGCGACCCATACACAATTGCGACCAGTCCTGATGGCAAACGTTCAGCTATTCTGAGTCATGAAGAAAAGCAAGTTGAAAACTTTGAGGTTAAGCATGGTTCTGAGGCTACTTGGCGCTTGGCTAATCCATGTAAGGCAGTTATTTGTGAAATGCACATTCGTGATTTGACCAAATCACCGACCTCAGGTGTGGATGAACACCTTCGAGGAACTTTCTTGGGTGCTGCTCAGACTGGAACAGTTAACCAGTATGGTCAGTCAACTGCTTTTGATTACATCAAGAAGATAGGCTACAATTATGTTCAGTTGCAACCAATTGCAGATCGTCACAAAGAATACGATGAGGATGGGAATGTGACCTACAACTGGGGTTATGATCCACAAAACTATAACGCACCAGAAACGAGCCTTTCAACAAATCCAGAGGATCCTGCTCAGGTCATTCGTGATTTGAAGACCATGGTTCAAGCTTACCACGATGCGGGTATTGGTGTTATTATGGATGTGGTCTATAACCATACCTTCTCAGTTGTTGATGCACCTTTCCAAACAACTGTCCCTGATTACTATTATCGTATGAATCCAGATGGTACTTTCCAGAATGGAACGGGTGTTGGAAATGAAACAGCCAGTGAACACGAAATGTTCCGCAAGTATATGATTGATTCTCTTCTATACTGGGTGCAGGAATACAACATTGATGGTTTCCGTTTTGACTTGATGGGGATTCATGATGTCAAGACCATGCAGATGATTCGTCAGAGTTTGGATGAAATCGACCCTAACATTATCCTCTATGGAGAAGGTTGGGATATGGGAACAGGTCTTGCTCCTTATGATAAGGCCAAAAAAGACAATGCCTATCAGATGCCAAACATCGGTTTCTTTAATGACAATCAGCGTGATGCTGTCAAAGGTGGAGAAGTTTATGGTGCTATCAAGTCAGGTTTTGTCAGTGGTGCTGCGACAGAGCCAATTCTAGCTAAAGCAATCCTGGGCAGTCGTGAATTAGGAACCTATACACATCCAAATCAAGTACTTAACTATGTGGAAGCCCATGACAATTACAATCTTCACGATTTGTTGGCAACCCTACATCCAGACCAAAGTTCAGAGCAAATCATGCGCAAGGTCGAAACTGCCACAGCCATGAATCTACTCATGCAGGGGATGGCCTTTATGGAAATCGGTCAAGAATTTGGTCGTACCAAACTGGTTGCGACTGGTGAAAATGGTGAGCTGACCCATGATGATAGAGAACGTGCTATGAATAGCTATAATGCTCCTGATAGCGTGAACCAAGTGAACTGGGACTTGCTTAATGAGCGTCAAGATAGTATTGAGTTTATCCGTCAGATGATTCAATTGAAGACAGAAACCGGTGCATTTTCTTACCCTACTTATGATGAAATTTACCATCATGTTTTTGTTCATTCAGCCCATGAACATAGTGGTTGGATAGTCTATGAGATTCACGGGGATGATCACCTACTGGTAGTCTTTAATGCTAAAGGGAAACCCTTCCAGTTTGAAAATCCTGGAAATCTAGAACTCTTGGTAACCAATAGCCATTTAGATGATAAAGATATGGTTGATGGCGTTAGCGCTAGCGTCTTTAAAATTTTGTAGAATAGATTTACAATTTAAATTTATTTGTGGTGCTTTATCTGTTAATAAAATCAGGAAATTGTTTTCCTGGTTTTATTTTTTACTTAAAATTATATTTTTGTTAGCTAAATAACGAACTTTATGATAGTATTGTAAAAAAACAATTCGTTTTCAAAGCGTTTCTGAAAATTTCTTGATTTACAAGTGAACACATCAGTGAATTTGTTGAAGACTTTCACAAGATTTTTTAGAAAATATAGTAATTTACTTGAATCTTCCATAAAAAGGTAGTATAATAAATCTATAGAAAACGCTTACAGAAATAGGAGGGTGTATGGATAAGAAAAAAGCTTTAGAAACCTTTATGACAGGAGAAAATTTTCACCTTCAGCATTATCTAGGAGCACATAGGGAAGAACTAAATGGAGAGTACGGTTATACATTTCGTGTGTGGGCTCCCAACGCTCAGGCTGTCCACTTGGTAGGAGATTTCACCAATTGGGTAGAAAATCAAATTCCAATGGAACGAAATGAATTTGGTGTCTGGGAAGTCTTTACCAGCCTTGCTCATGAAGGCCAAATTTACAAGTATCATATCACACGTGCAAATGGTCATCAGCTGATGAAAATTGATCCTTTGGCTGTAAGGTATGAGGCACGACCTGATACTGGTGCTATTTTAACAGAAATTCCAGAAAAGAAATGGAAGGATGGTCTCTGGTTAGCCCGTAGAAAACGCTTGAGCTTTGAAGAGCGTCCTGTCAATATTTACGAGGCTCATGCTGGCTCTTGGAAGAGAAATCCTGATGGTAGCCCCTATAGTTTTGCTCAATTGAAAGATGAACTCATTCCTTACTTGGTTGAGATGAACTATACTCATATTGAGTTTATGCCTTTGATGTCTCACCCACTAGGTTTGAGTTGGGGCTATCAGCTTATGGGTTACTTTGCTCTAGAGCATGCCTATGGTCGCCCTGAAGAGTTTCAAGATTTTGTTGAGGAATGTCACTTAAACAATATTGGGGTTATTGTAGACTGGGTACCTGGTCATTTCACCATTAATGATGATGCCTTAGCTTATTATGATGGGACACCGACTTTTGAGTACCAAGACCATAATAAGGCTCATAACTATGGTTGGGGCGCTCTCAATTTTGACCTTGGAAAAAATGAAGTCCAGTCCTTCTTGATTTCTAGTATTAAGTTTTGGATTGACTTTTACCATCTTGATGGTATTCGTGTGGATGCTGTCAGCAATATACTCTATTTAGACTACGATGATGCTCCATGGACACCTAATAAAGATGGTGGCAATCTCAACTATGAGGGTTATTATTTCCTTCAACGCTTGAATGATGTGATTAAACTAGTTCATCCAGATGTGATGATGATCGCAGAAGAAAGTTCGTCAGCAACCAAGATTACGGGAATGAAAGAGCTTGGTGGTCTAGGATTTGACTACAAGTGGAATATGGGCTGGATGAATGATATCCTCCGTTTCTACGAAGAAGATCCGATTTACCGTAAATATGACTTTAATCTGGTGACTTTCAGCTTTATGTATGTCTTCAAGGAAAACTATCTCCTACCATTCTCGCACGATGAAGTGGTTCATGGCAAGAAGAGTATGATGCACAAGATGTGGGGAGATCGCTACAATCAATTCGCAGGTTTGCGCAATCTCTACACTTACCAAATTTGTCACCCAGGTAAAAAATTGCTCTTCATGGGTAGTGAATATGGGCAATTCCTAGAATGGAAATCTGAAGAGCAGTTGGAATGGTCTAACCTAGAAGATCCAATGAATGCTAAGATGAAGTATTTCACTTCTCAGCTAAATCAGTTTTACAAAGACCACCGCTGTCTGTGGGAAATTGATACCAGCTATGATGGTATTGAAATCATCGATGCGGATAATAGAGACCAGAGTGTTCTTTCCTTCATCCGTAAGGGTAAGAAGGATGATATGTTAGTCTGTATCTTTAATATGGCACCTGTTGAACGAAAAGATTTTACAATCGGGCTTCCTGTTGCAGGGATTTACGAAGAAGTCTGGAATACTGAGTTAGAAGAGTGGGGAGGCGTTTGGAAAGAACATAATCAAACTGTGCAAACGCAAGAAGGACTATGGAAAGATTATGAGCAGACCTTGACCTTTACCCTACCGGCTATGGGAGCAAGTGTTTGGAAAATCAAACGCCGCTTGAAACCTACTAAAACCGTCACAAGTAAAAACCAAAAAGGAGTAGAAAATGAAGAATGAAATGTTAGCTTTGATTCTTGCTGGTGGGCAAGGAACTCGTCTCGGTAAACTCACTCAAAGCATTGCAAAACCAGCTGTGCAATTTGGTGGGCGCTACCGTATCATTGACTTTGCTCTTTCAAACTGTGCCAACTCAGGCATCAACAATGTTGGAGTCATTACACAGTACCAACCACTTGCTCTCAACAACCATATTGGTAATGGTTCAAGCTGGGGACTAGACGGTATCAATTCTGGTGTCTCTATTCTTCAACCTTATTCTGCAAGTGAAGGAAATCGTTGGTTTGAGGGGACTAGCCACGCTATTTACCAAAATATTGATTATATCGACAGTGTCAATCCTGAGTATGTCTTGATTCTATCTGGGGACCATATCTACAAAATGGATTATGATGATATGCTCCAGTCTCACAAAGATAATAATGCCAGCTTGACAGTAGCGGTTTTAGACGTCCCTCTTAAAGAAGCTAGTCGTTTTGGTATTATGAACACAGATGCCAATAACCGCATTGTTGAATTTGAAGAAAAACCAGCTCAACCTAAATCTACCAAAGCTTCTATGGGGATCTATATCTTTGATTGGCAACGTCTCCGCAATATGCTCGTTGCTGCTGAAAAGAGCAATGTTGATATGTCAGACTTCGGTAAAAATGTCATTCCAAACTACCTTGAGTCAGGTGAAAGTGTCTATGCCTATGAATTTAAAGGTTACTGGAAAGATGTTGGTACTATTGAGTCGCTTTGGGAAGCGAACATGGAGTACATTTCTCCAGAGAATGCCTTGGACAGCCGTAACCGTCAATGGAAGATTTACTCAAGAAACTTAATTTCACCACCAAACTTCCTTGGGGCAAATGCTCATGTGGAAGATTCCTTGGTTGTTGATGGCTGTTTTGTAGATGGAACTGTTAAACATTCTATCCTTTCAACAGGTGCGCAAGTTCGAGAAGGGGCAGAAGTTGTTGATTCAGTTATCATGAGTGGAGCCATTGTTGGTCAGGGAGCTAAAATCAAACGTGCCATTATTGGTGAAGGTGCAGTTATTTCTGACGGTGTCGAAATCGATGGAACAGAAGAAGTACAAGTTGTAGGATATGATGAAGTAGTGGGGGTAGCAACAGATGAAGATTGATAAATATTCTGCCATTTTAGGAAACACAGTTGGTTTTCATGATATGTCAACACTGACAGACCACCGTCCAGTAGCTAGTTTGCCATTTGGTGGTAAATATCGCTTGATTGACTTCCCGCTTTCAAGTCTTGCTAATGCAGGTGTTCGTAGCATCTTTGGTATTTTCCAACAAGACAATATCAGTTCTGTCTTTGACCATATCCGTTCTGGGCGTGAGTGGGGCTTGTCAACCCTTCTTAGCCACTATTATCTAGGTATTTACAATACCCGTGTGGAAAGTAGTACAGTTGGAAAAGAATACTATCATCAGCTTCTTACTTATTTGAAACGTTCTGGTTCAAACCAAACAGTTTCACTCAACTGTGATGTTTTGATTAATATTGATTTGAACCAAGTTTTCCACCTACACAGTACAACAAAAGGACCTATCACTGTAGTTTATAAAAAACTAGCTAAGAAAGACATTTCAGAAGTCAATGCAATCTTGGAAGTGGATGAAACTGACCATGTTCGTTCTCACAAACTCTTTGATAGCAAATCAACAGATGAAGTTTACAATATGTCTACAGATATCTTTGTTGTTGATACACCTTGGTTGATTGAACGTTTGGAAGAAGAAGCTAAGAAAGAACATCCAGAAAAATTGCGCTATGTTTTACGTGATTTGGCTGCAAAAGAAGGAGCTTTTGCTTATGAGTACACAGGTTATCTGGCAAATATTCATTCTGTAGAGTCTTATTACCAAGCTAACAAAGATATGCTTGAATCTCAAAAATTCTACTCTCTCTTCTCACCAAATCAAAAGATTTACACAAAGGTCAAAAACGAAGAGCCAACTTACTATGCTAATACATCTAAGGTAAGTACTTCTCAGTTTGCCTCTGGTAGTATCATTGAAGGTCAAGTGGCAAATTCTGTTCTATCACGTAATATTCATGTCCATAAGGATAGCTTGGTTAAAGATAGCATCTTATTCCCTCGTGTTGTTATTGGAGAAGGAGCTCAGGTAGAATATGCTATCTTGGACAAGGGTGTTGAAGTTGAGCCTGGTGTTGTGATTCGAGGAACTGCAGAACATCCAGTTGTCGTTAAGAAAGGTAGCAAAGTAACAGAGGATATTCATTCATGAAAGTTTTATTTGTAGCAGCTGAGGGTGCACCCTTTTCAAAAACAGGTGGTTTGGGAGACGTTATTGGCGCTCTTCCCAAATCACTGGTAAAAGCTGGGCACGAAGTTGCAGTGATTTTACCCTACTATGACATGGTAGAGGCTAAATTTGGAAATCAAATTGAAGATGTTCTTCATTTTGAGGTGAGTGTTGGTTGGCGCAGACAGTACTGTGGGATTAAGAAAACCGTCTTAAACGGTGTAACCTTCTACTTTATTGACAACCAATATTATTTCTTCCGTGGCCATGTTTATGGTGATTTTGACGATGGGGAACGCTTCGCTTTCTTCCAACTGGCTGCCATTGAGGCTATGGAAAGGATTGACTTCATTCCTGACCTTCTCCATGTTCATGACTACCATACAGCTATGATTCCTTTCTTGTTAAAGGAAAAATACCGTTGGATTCAAGCCTATCACGGAATTAAAACTGTTTTAACCATTCATAATTTAGAATTCCAAGGACAATTTTCAGAGGGAATGTTATGGGATTTGTTTGGAGTTGGCTTTGAACGTTACGCTGATGGTACCCTTCGCTGGAACAACTGTCTGAACTGGATGAAGGCTGGTATTCTTTATGCGGACCGTGTGTCAACCGTTTCGCCTAGCTATGCCCATGAAATTATGACCAGTCAGTTTGGTTGTAACTTGGATCAGATTCTTCGAATGGAGTCTGGTAAGGTCTCTGGTATTGTTAATGGGATTGATGCTGACCTGTATAATCCTCAGACAGATGCTCTTTTAGACTATCATTTTAATCAGGAAGATTTGTCTGGAAAAGCCCAGAATAAGGCAAAATTACAAGAGAGAGTTGGCTTGCCAGTTAGAGCTGATGTTCCACTGGTGGGAATTGTTTCTCGTTTGACACGTCAAAAAGGTTTTGATGTGGTGGTGGAAAGTCTGCACCATATCTTGCAAGAAGATGTTCAGATTGTTCTTTTGGGAACTGGTGATCCAGCCTTTGAAGGAGCTTTCTCATGGTTTGCTCAGATTTACCCAGACAAGCTATCAGCAAATATCACTTTTGATGTCAAACTAGCTCAAGAAATCTACGCTGCTTGTGACCTCTTCCTCATGCCAAGTCGTTTTGAACCGTGTGGCTTGTCTCAAATGATGGCTATGCGTTACGGAACCTTGCCATTGGTTCATGAAGTTGGTGGCTTGCGAGATACCGTTCGCGCTTTCAATCCAATCGAAGGAAGCGGTACTGGCTTTAGCTTTGACAATCTATCTCCTTATTGGTTAAATTGGACTTTCCAAACAGCATTGGACTTGTATAGAAACCATCCTGACGTATGGAGAAACTTACAAAAACAAGCTATGGAATGTGATTTCTCATGGGATACAGCTTGCAAATCATACTTAGACTTGTATCATAGTTTAGTTAATTAATAGATAAAATCGTATGATGACTTCATACGATTTTTAGGCTATTTAGAGAGGAGAACTGATGTCTCAAGTAAAAGGCTTGTGTGTCATGGATGTTGATGGAACCTTAATCTTAGAAGAAGTGATTGATTTGTTGGGTAGAGAGGCAGGTTGTGAGGAGGAAATTGCGCAGCTTACAAGTCAGGCGATGAGAGGGGAGTTAGACTTTGAAAGCAGTTTACGAAAAAGAGTGTCCTTGTTGGAAGACCTTTCTATTTCGGTCTTTGATAAAGTCTTCAACTCTATTCATCTATCTCCAAATGCCCAAGAATTCATCTCAATTCTCCAAAAGAAAGGCATTTTAGTTGGTCTGGTGTCTGGTGGATTTACTCCAATAGTTGAGAGGCTTGCAAAATCTCTTGGTATTGCCTATTTCTCTGCTAATCAACTTGAAGTCAAAGATGGTCTTCTAACAGGAAAATTAGTTGGACACATTATCAGTCCTGAGGTCAAAAAAGAGACTCTGGAAAAATGGAGAAAGGAACTGCAGCCTCCTAGAGAAAGAACAGTTGCAATTGGAGATGGGGCTAATGACTTATTAATGCTAAAGTCGGCAGGACTAGGAGTAGCTTTCTGTGCTAAAGAAGTGCTGAAAAAAGAAATACCAAATCATGTTGATAAGAGGGATTTTTTAGAAGTTCTTCCTTTGATTGACTGTTTAGAATGAGGGAAAACATGAAGATTGTAATTGCACCAGATTCATTTAAGGAAAGTTTGACCGCTGAGCGGGTAGCTGAAGCTATTAAAAGAGGCTTCCAACAATCAATAGCAGATGTAGACTGTCTCCTCTGCCCTGTTGGTGATGGAGGAGAAGGCACTGTAGATGCTATCCGACATTCTCTTGACCTAGAAGAAAAATGGATCCAAGTTACAGGACCTTTTGGCCCCAAAGAAGCCATGCGCTATTTTCAAAAAGGGAAACTGGCATTATTCGAAGTTGCTGATTTGGTTGGCCTTGGAAAAATTCTGCTGGAGAAACGAAATCCACTGCAAATCCAAACTTGTGGTATTGGAGAGTTGCTTCTTCATCTCATTGCTAAAGGGATTAAAGATATCTATATTGGCGTTGGTGGCACTGCTAGTAATGATGGTGGAATTGGGATTGCTACTGGTTTGGGTTATCAATTTTATGATAAGGATGGAAATGTCTTGCCTGCTTGTGGTCAATCCTTATTAAACTTAGCTTCTGTTTCAACAGAAAATCGCTATGAAATACCCGAAGATATTAAAATTCGTATTTTAGCAGATGTTGTGAGTCCCATATGTGGGCATCAAGGTGCAACTTACACGTTTAGCAAGCAAAAAGGCCTAAATCCCACTATGTTTGAGACCGTAGATCAGGCAATCCAAGATTTTTATGAAAAAGTCTCACCCGAAACATTGGAACTTAAAGGAGCAGGAGCTGGTGGAGGCATTGCAGGCGGTTTGTGTGCCTTTGCACAGGCAAATATCGTGTCTGGAATTGACACCTGTCTAGACTTGATTGACTTTGATAAGAAAGTTTCAGATGCTGATTTGGTTATTGTTGGAGAAGGAAGGCTAGATCGTCAAAGCTTTGCTGGGAAAGCGCCTATTGGTGTTGCAAAAAGAACCCCCGTCGGAGTTCCTGTTATTGCTATTTGCGGTAGTCTTGCTGAAGATTTACCTTCCTTACCATTTGAAAATATCCAAGTTGCCTTTTCTATTTTGGAGAAAAGTGAACCTCTAGAAGATAGTTTGAAAAATGCCAGTCTCTATTTGGAGCACACGGCTGCCAATATAGGGAATTTATTAAATATGCGCAAGATTTAGCCAAACCATTTCTTCCAGATGGATGTTTTGGCTGGTTCTTCCTTTTTAACTTCCCAAAGTTTTGTAAAAGCAAGTCGAAGATCCTTTTCTTCTACTTGAACTGGTGCATTGCTATGGATAATCAGGCCAAAAGGAGAAGAAGTATGCTCTTCGGACACAATGGTAGCTTGACTATCAGTTTCTTTAGCTTCTTTTAAGTAGAAAACTTGCTTGTCAAATTCGATATTTGGTGAAATCTTTACAAATAGTGGCTCTGCTTTTTCCTGAAGGTTTTCTAAAATAGATAAAAAGCCTTTTTCTAACTGAGGGCTATTTGCTGTGTCAATATCTGCATATCCAAGAACTCTTTCCTCAAAAGTACCAAGATAGCGCCTTTGCTCATCAGGATTTAATTTTGCTCCACCATGAGCTTTTTCAAGTAATTGTTTTGATAAATCTGTCATGAAAACAGTATATCATAAAAGTTAGAATAAAACAGACAAAAGAAAGCGATTACTTTATAAAGTTAAGGAAAATTTGCACAAAGATAACGTTTTTTCTTGAAAAAGGAGGGGTTTTAAGGTATTATAGAGGTGTAAAAAATTTAACTCATAAGGAGAGTAAAAAATGTCAATTATTACTGATGTTTACGCTCGCGAAGTCCTAGACTCACGCGGTAACCCAACACTTGAAGTAGAAGTTTACACTGAATCAGGTGCTTTCGGACGTGGTATGGTTCCATCAGGAGCTTCTACTGGTGAACACGAAGCAGTTGAACTTCGCGACGGTGACAAATCTCGTTACGGTGGTCTTGGTACACAAAAAGCTGTTGACAACGTAAACAACATCATTGCTGAAGCTATCATCGGCTACGATGTACGTGATCAACAAGCTATCGACCGTGCTATGATCGCTCTTGACGGTACTCCTAACAAAGGTAAATTGGGTGCAAACGCAATCCTTGGTGTGTCTATCGCTGTAGCTCGTGCTGCTGCTGATTACCTTGAAATCCCACTTTACAGCTACCTTGGTGGATTCAATACTAAAGTTCTTCCAACTCCAATGATGAACATCATCAATGGTGGTTCTCACTCTGACGCTCCAATCGCTTTCCAAGAGTTCATGATCTTGCCAGTTGGTGCGCCAACATTCAAAGAAGCTCTTCGTTACGGTGCTGAAATCTTCCACGCTCTTAAGAAAATCCTTAAATCACGTGGTTTGGAAACTGCCGTAGGTGACGAAGGTGGATTCGCTCCTCGTTTCGAAGGAACTGAAGACGGTGTTGAAACTATCCTTGCTGCGATCGAAGCTGCTGGATATGTTCCAGGTAAAGACGTATTTATCGGATTTGACTGTGCTTCATCAGAATTCTACGATAAAGAACGTAAAGTTTACGACTACACTAAATTTGAAGGTGAAGGTGCTGCTGTTCGTACATCTGCAGAACAAATCGACTACCTTGAAGAATTGGTTAACAAATACCCAATCATCACTATCGAAGATGGTATGGATGAAAACGACTGGGATGGTTGGAAAGCTCTTACTGAACGTCTTGGTAAGAAAGTACAACTTGTTGGTGACGACTTCTTCGTAACAAACACTGACTACCTTGCACGTGGTATCCAAGAAGGTGCTGCTAACTCAATCCTTATCAAAGTTAACCAAATCGGTACTCTTACTGAAACATTCGACGCTATCGAAATGGCTAAAGAAGCTGGTTACACTGCCGTTGTATCACACCGTTCAGGTGAAACTGAAGATTCAACAATCGCTGACATCGCAGTTGCAACTAACGCAGGACAAATCAAGACTGGTTCACTTTCACGTACAGACCGTATCGCTAAATACAACCAATTGCTTCGCATCGAAGATCAACTTGGTGAAGTAGCTGAATATCGTGGATTGAAATCATTCTACAACTTGAAAAAATAAAATAGTCCAGTGAACTATTTTATCCCGAACCTTGAAATTCAAAAGTTCGGCCGTTGATTTAACAACGTTTCTAGCCCCTCGGATTTTATCCGAAGGGCTATTTTTCTATTTAGGGGGCAAAAAAGGGGCAAAACTTTTTAAGAAAGCTCAGCTACCAACAAATACGATTCAGCCATATAATTGAAAATGATGGAAAAAAGGGTGAATTTATGATATACTTTAACGTAGGACCTTTTTAGAAATTTTGAAAGAGTATTAAAAATTTAAAATGAGAAAAATTGTTATCAATGGTGGCTTGCCTCTGCAAGGTGAGATTACCATTAGTGGCGCAAAAAATAGTGTAGTAGCTTTGATTCCAGCTATTATTTTGGCAGATGATGTGGTGACTTTGGATTGTGTTCCAGATATTTCCGATGTTGCTAGTCTTGTCGAAATTATGGAGTTAATGGGGGCTACTGTTAAGCGTTATGACGATGTGTTAGAGATTGATCCAAGAGGTGTTCAAAATATTCCAATGCCTTATGGGAAAATCAATAGTCTTCGTGCATCTTATTATTTTTATGGAAGTCTTTTAGGTCGCTTTGGTGAAGCTACTGTTGGTTTACCTGGTGGATGTGATTTGGGACCTCGCCCTATTGATCTACATCTTAAGGCTTTTGAAGCTATGGGAGCTACTGTTAGCTACGAGGGTGATAACATGAAGTTATCTGCTAAAGATACAGGACTTCACGGCGCAAGTATTTACATGGATACGGTTAGTGTCGGTGCGACGATTAATACGATGATTGCTGCGGTTAAAGCAAATGGTCGTACTATTATTGAAAATGCAGCCCGAGAACCTGAGATTATTGATGTTGCCACTCTCTTAAATAATATGGGTGCTCATATCCGTGGTGCTGGAACCAATATTATCATTATTGATGGTGTTGACAGATTACACGGAACCCGTCATCAGGTGATTCCAGACCGTATTGAAGCAGGAACATATATTTCTTTAGCTGCTGCAGTCGGTAAGGGAATTCGTATTAATAATGTTCTTTATGAACACTTAGAAGGATTCATCGCTAAGTTGGAAGAAATGGGAGTGAGAATGACTGTATCGGAGGACAGTATTTTTGTCGAAGAACAGTCTAATTTGAAAGCAATCAATATTAAGACAGCTCCTTATCCTGGTTTTGCTACTGACTTGCAACAACCAATTACTCCTCTTCTATTAACAGCAGAGGGGCGTGGTACCATTATTGATACCATTTATGAAAAACGAGTAAACCATGTTTTTGAACTAGCAAAGATGGACGCAGATATTACGACTACAAACGACCATATTTTATATACTGGTGGACGTGTTTTGCGTGGTGCAAATGTAAAAGCTACTGACCTTAGAGCTGGGGCCGCACTTGTCATTGCTGGTTTAATGGCTGAAGGCAAAACTGAAATTACAAATATTGAGTTCATCTTACGTGGTTATTCAGATATTATTGAAAAATTACGTAATCTAGGAGCGGATATTACACTTGTTGAAGAATAAACCGTAGAGGTGTTTATGAATATTTGGACCAAATTAGCAATGTTTTCTTTTTTTGAAACGGATCGCTTGTATTTGCGTCCTTTCTTTTTTAGTGATAGTCAGGACTTCCATGAGATAGCTTCAAATCCAGAAAATTTACAATTCATTTTTCCAAGTCAAGCTAGTTTGGAAGAGAGTCAATATGCACTGGCCAATTATTTTATGAAGGTTCCTTTAGGTGTATGGGCTATTTGTGACAAGAAAACTGAAAAAATGATTGGTTCAATTAAGTTTGAAAAGCTAGATGAAATTAAAAAAGAAGCAGAACTTGGTTATTTTTTAAGAAGAGATTCATGGTCTCAAGGTTTTATGACAGAAGTTGTTAAAAAACTTTGTCAGCTTTCTTTTGAGGAATTTGGTTTAAAACAATTATCTATTATAACCCATCTCGAAAATGAAGCCAGTCAACGAGTTGCTCTTAAGGCTGGATTTCGCTTGATTCGTCAGTTTAAAGGAAGTGATCGCTATACGAGGAAAATGCGTGATTATCTTGAGTTTCGCTTTGTAAAGGGAGAAATTAATGAGTAAACACCAAGAAATTCTAAGTTATTTGGAAGAATTACCGGTTGGTAAAAGGGTCAGTGTTCGAAGCATTTCCAACCATCTAGGAGTAAGTGATGGAACGGCCTATCGCGCTATCAAGGAAGCGGAAAATCGTGGAATAGTAGAGACTCGACCAAGAAGTGGTACTATTCGTGTTAAATCTCAGAAAGTTGCTATCGAAAGATTAACATTTGCTGAAATTGCAGAAGTGACTTCTTCTGAGGTTTTGGCTGGGCAAGAAGGTTTAGAGAGAGAATTTAGTAAATTTTCAATCGGTGCCATGACTGAACAAAATATCTTGTCCTACCTTCACGATGGTGGGCTCCTGATTGTCGGAGATCGTACGCGTATCCAATTACTAGCGCTGGAAAATGAAAATGCAGTTCTGGTTACAGGTGGATTTCAGGTTCATGATGATGTGCTTAAACTGGCCAATCAAAAAGGAATTCCAGTTCTGAGAAGTAAGAATGACACTTTTACCATTGCGACCATGATAAATAAAGCCCTGTCAAATGTACAAATCAAGACTGATATTCTGACAGTTGAGAAACTTTATCGCCCAAGTCATGAGTATGGTTTTTTGAGAGAGACTGACACTGTTAAAGATTATTTGGACTTGGTACGTAAGAATCGTAGCAGTCGTTTCCCTGTTATTAATCAACATCAGGTCGTTGTTGGGGTTGTTACTATGAGAGATGCGGGTGATAAGTCACCAAGTACCACAATTGATAAGGTCATGTCTCGTAGTCTATTTTTGGTTGGATTATCGACAAATATTGCCAATGTGAGTCAACGGATGATTGCAGAAGACTTTGAAATGGTACCGGTTGTTCGGAATAATCAAACCTTGCTTGGAGTTGTGACACGACGAGATGTCATGGAGAAGATGAGTCGTTCCCAAGTTTCGGCTCTACCTACTTTTTCTGAGCAGATTGGTCAAAAACTTTCTTATCACCATGATGAAGTAGTGATTACAGTGGAACCCTTTATGCTTGAGAAAAACGGTGTTTTAGCTAACGGTGTATTGGCAGAAATTTTGACCCACATGACTCAAGATTTAGTTGTGAATAGTGGGCGCAATCTCATCATCGAGCAGATGCTGATCTACTTTTTGCAGGCTGTTCAGATAGATGATATACTGCGCATTCAAGCACGCATTATCCACCATACTAGACGGTCAGCTATTATTGATTACGATATTTATCATGGTCATCAGATTGTTTCAAAAGCAAATGTAACCGTTAAAATTAATTAGAAACTAGGAGAAAAGATGATAACATTAAAATCAGCTCGTGAAATCGAAGCTATGGACAAGGCTGGGGATTTTCTAGCAAGTATTCATATCGGCTTACGTGATTTGATTAAGCCTGGAGTGGATATGTGGGAAGTTGAAGAGTATGTCCGCCGTCGTTGTAAGGAAGAAAATTTCCTTCCGCTTCAGATTGGAGTTGACGGTGCCATGATGGACTATCCTTATGCTACCTGTTGCTCTCTTAACGATGAAGTAGCTCATGCCTTCCCTCGTCACTATATTTTGAAAGATGGTGATTTGCTCAAAGTTGATATGGTTTTGGGAGGTCCTATTGCTAAGTCTGATCTGAATGTCTCAAAATTAAACTTCAACAATGTTGAGCAAATGAAGAAATACACTCAGAGCTATTCTGGTGGTCTAGCAGACTCTTGTTGGGCTTATGCTGTTGGTACACCGTCCGAAGAAGTGAAAAACTTGATGGATGTAACCAAAGAAGCTATGTACAAGGGGATTGAACAAGCTGTTGTTGGAAATCGTATCGGTGATATCGGTGCGGCTATTCAAGAATACGCTGAAAGCCGTGGTTACGGTGTAGTGCGTGATTTGGTTGGTCATGGTGTTGGCCCAACCATGCACGAAGAACCAATGGTTCCTAACTATGGTATTGCTGGTCGTGGACTTCGTCTCCGTGAAGGAATGGTTTTGACCATTGAACCGATGATCAATACAGGTGACTGGGAAATTGATACAGATATGAAAACTGGTTGGGCGCATAAGACCATTGATGGTGGCCTATCTTGTCAATATGAACACCAATTTGTCATTACGAAAGATGGACCTGTTATCTTGACTAGCCAAGGTGAAGAAGGAACTTATTAGTAAAAAGTGAAAAGACTACTGGAAGTTTATTTTGATAAAAAATCCAGTAGATCGTTTCATATTTAAATAAACGCATTGTATCAAGTTTTAGGTAGCTGATATGATGCGTTTTTCTGATTTTAAGATTCTTCTACTCAATGAAAATTAAAGAGCAAACTAGTAAGCTAGCCTCTGGCTGTACTTGAGTACGGTAAGGCGACGCTGACGTGGTTTGAAGAGATTTTCGAAGAGTATTAACTCAATCCCTTGTTCTTTATTAGGATCTCAAAAACAAAATTCTTCTAAACTGGTACACTTCAGGTTTTAAAAAGGACATTTCAGATTTTCTGGTTCAGAAATAGCTATCACTATGATATAATTATTTTATGATTATTACTATTCCTATAAAAAACCAAAAAGATATTGGCACACCATCTGATTCAGTCGTAGTTCTTGGCTATTTTGATGGTATACATAAGGGGCATCAAGAATTATTTCGTGTTGCCAACAAGGCTGCGAGAAAGGATTTATTGCCTATCGTAGTTATGACGTTTAATGAATCTCCAAAGATTGCTTTAGAGCCTTATCATCCTGATTTGTTTTTACATATTTTAAATCCTGCTGAACGTGAAAGAAAATTAAAACGCGAAGGTGTAGAAGAATTATATCTCCTTGATTTTAGTAGCCAATTCGCTAGTCTTACGGCAGAAGAATTTTTTGCAACCTACATCAAGGCTATGAATGCCAAAATTATTGTTGCAGGTTTTGATTATACATTTGGTTCTGACAAAAAAACGGCAGAAGATTTAAAGGATTACTTTGATGGAGAAGTTATCATCGTTCCACCTGTAGAAGATGAGAAAGGAAAGATTAGTTCAACACGTATTCGTCAAGCTATTTTAGACGGAAATGTGAAAGAAGCAGGAGAACTTTTGGGGGCACCTCTTCCATCAAGAGGTATGGTGGTTCATGGTAACGCTCGTGGTCGTACGATTGGTTATCCAACGGCTAATTTGGTGCTTTTAGACCGTACTTATATGCCGGCAGATGGCGTTTATGTGGTTGATGTTGAGATTCAAAGACAGAAATATCGTGCTATGGCTAGTGTAGGTAAAAATGTGACCTTTGATGGAGAAGAAGCACGTTTTGAAGTCAACATTTTTGATTTTAATCAAGATATTTATGGGGAAACCGTCATGGTTTATTGGCTTGATCGCATTCGAGATATGACCAAATTTGACTCAGTTGACCAATTAGTGGACCAGTTAAAGGCAGATGAAGGAGTAGCTCGGAATTGGTCTTAAGAGATTGCGTAATTAAAAAAGAGGTTGTCTGTAACCCAAAAGATAGATGATGTAGTCTAACTTTTGAGGTTACTACAAGACCTCTTTTTATTCTTTTTCAAAGGTAAAGCCTTCACCAAGAATTTCGTGAGCTTCTGTAATAGTGATAAATGCTTGAGGATCAATTCGATGAATCATTTCCTTCATTTTCACAATTTCATTTCTACCGACAATACAGTAGATGATTTTTAAATCTTCTTTACTATAGTAACCTTGACCTGAGATGAAAGTAACGCCTCTTCCTAGGTCATCATTAATCGCTTTAGCAAGTTGGTCAGGACGTTTTGTGATAATCATAAAACCTTTACCAGCATAGCCTCCTTCGCCAATCAAATCGATAACACGAGAAACGATAAAATCAAATAAGAGCGTGTAGGAAACCAATCTCAAATCCTTGAAGATGAGGAGAATGAGCATGAGAATACAAAAATCTAAGATAAAGAGCAGTTTCCCCATAGATATATGAGTGTATTTATTGAGAATACGAGCTACAATATCAGTTCCACCAGTTGTCCCACCAGCATTGAAGATAATTCCAAGCCCAATTCCCAATAGAATTCCCGCTATGAGGGCTGTAATCAGTAAATCGCCTTGTAGATCAATATGAAGGGGAATACGCTCAAAAAAAGCCAACCAGGCGGACAAGGCTAAGGTTCCTAGTAAACTAGAATAGAGGGATTTGGCTCCAAAGATTTTCCAAGCCAGGATGAAAAGGGGAATGTTAATCAGCAAGTTCATCAGAGAAACAGGGATTTTAAAAAGATAAAAGGTGATGAGGGTAATACCTGTCGCCCCTCCTTCAAAGAGATGATGGGGAACTACAAAATAAGTTAGCCCAAAAGCATAAATAGCAGCACCTAGTAAAATGGTTAAAACGGGATAAATTTTTTTAATCATAGGAACCTCTTTTCTTATAAGTAGATTATATCAAATTTTTAGGGAAAATTTGAATGGCTCCATTAGGATTTTTAATCTTTTTTTGATATAATTAAAGGTATGAAAACCAATCTGAATCCTAAAATAGAAAGATTGAAACTATGACTAAAATTAAGATTGTAACCGATTCATCTGTTACTATTGAACCAGAACTGGTAAAACAATTAGATATCACTGTTGTTCCATTATCTGTAATGATTGATAATGTTGTTTATTCTGATGCTGATTTGAAAGAAGAAGGTAAATTTCTTCAGTTGATGCAAGAAGCTAAAAATCTTCCTAAGACAAGTCAGCCACCTGTAGGTGTCTTTGCTGAAGTGTTTGAAGAGCTATCCAAGGATGGTAGCCAGATTCTTGCTATTCATATGTCTCATGCCCTTTCTGGTACTGTAGAAGCGGCACGTCAAGGTGCTAGCTTATCTACTGCCGATGTGACAGTTATTGATAGTTCCTTCACTGACCAAGCCTTGAAATTCCAAGTTGTTGAGGCTGCAAAATTAGCGCAAGAAGGCAAGGAGTTGGAGGAAATCTTATCTCATGTAGAAGAGGTTAAAAACCACACAGAACTCTATATTGGCGTTTCAACTTTGGAAAATTTAGTAAAAGGTGGACGAATTGGCCGTGTAACTGGATTGTTGAGCTCACTTCTCAATATACGTGTTGTCATGCAGATGAAAGACCATGAGTTGCAGCCAATCGTTAAAGGTCGTGGAGCTAAAACCTTTAAAAAATGGTTAGATGAGTTGATAACATCGCTCTCTGAACGTTCTGTAGCAGAGATTGGAATTTCATATTCTGGTAGTGCTGATTGGGCAAAAGAGATGAAAGAAAGCTTACAAGCTTATGTTGAAAAGCCTATTTCAGTTTTGGAAACGGGCTCTATTATTCAAACTCACACGGGTGAGAATGCTTGGGCTATTTTAGTACGTTACCACTCCTAAAAAAATAAATAAAATGGGAAGAAATAGCGCTTTTAACTTGACCTAAAAGGGATTTTAGGATATGATTATATTTGTTAATTAGAAATTAAATTGGAGGAATCATTAACATGGCAAACAAACAAGATTTGATCGCTAAAGTAGCAGAAGCTACAGAATTGACTAAGAAAGACTCAGCAGCAGCAGTTGAAGCTGTATTCGCAGCAGTAACTGAGTACCTTGCAGCTGGTGAAAAAGTTCAATTGATCGGTTTTGGTAACTTTGAAGTTCGTGAGCGTGCTGCACGTAAAGGTCGCAACCCACAAACTGGTAAAGAAATCAAAATTGCAGCTTCTAAAGTTCCAGCATTCAAAGCTGGTAAAGCTCTTAAAGACGCTGTTAAATAATCAACCTTCCAAATGCCTACTGTATCAAGCTTTCTAGCTTGGGCAGTAGGCTTTTTTGTGTATAGGTGGCAAAAAAGGGGCTAGAATCTGAATGAACTAGTAGCGGAAAATCTTTCAAATACAGACTAATTCAATTTGCGTAGCAGAAATCATACAAATGAAATTGATTATAGTAAAATAGGATTAGAATTATTAAGAAAGTTGGTTTTTTATTGGAAACGATAGTATTTTCAATCTCCGTTTTTTTAGCAGGGATCTTGTCCTTCTTTTCTCCCTGTATCTTTCCTCTTTTGCCAGTTTATGCTGGGATTTTATTGGATGATCAGGAAAGTGCAAAAAGCTTTTCTTTGTTTGGGAGAAAGGTTGCCTGGTCAGGTCTGATTCGAACTCTTTGCTTTATCGCAGGTATCTCTCTCATTTTCTTTATTTTAGGCTTTGGTGCTGGTTACTTTGGTAATATTCTCTATGTCAATTGGTTTCGCTATACCATGGGAACAATTATTATCATTTTAGGCCTTCACCAGATGGAAATTTTTCATTTTAAGAAATTAGAGGTTCAAAAAAGCTTTACTTTTAAGAAATCAGAAGCCAATCGTTATTGGTCAGCCTTTTTACTCGGTATTACTTTTAGCTTTGGTTGGACGCCTTGTATTGGTCCTGTTTTGAGTTCTGTTTTAGCGCTTGCGGCTTCTGGAGGAAATGGCGCTTGGCAAGGAGCTATCTATACTCTTATTTACACTCTGGGGATGGCCATTCCTTTCTTGGTTTTGGCTCTAGCTTCAGGTGTAGTAATGCCTTATTTTAGTAAAATTAAACGTCATATGATGCTACTGAAGAAAATTGGTGGTTTCCTCATTATTTTAATGGGAATTTTGTTACTATTAGGACAAGTAAATGTTCTAGCTGGAATTTTTGAATAAAGGAGAAAAAATGAAAAAAGTAATGTTTGCTGGCTTAAGCCTCTTGTCATTAGTCGTATTGATAGCCTGTGGTGAGGAAGAGACTAAAAAGACTCAAGCTCCACAACAATCCCCAAAACAACAGCAACAAACGACTGTACAACAAATTGCTGTTGGAAAAGAGGCTCCAGACTTCACCTTGCAATCTATGGATGGTAAAGAAGTTAAGTTATCTGATTATAAGGGGAAAAAAGTCTACTTGAAGTTTTGGGCTTCATGGTGTGGTCCATGTAAGAAAAGTATGCCTGAGTTGATGGAATTAGCGGCGAAACCAGATCGTGATTTTGAAATTCTTAGTGTCATTGCACCAGGAATTCAAGGTGAAAAAACTGTTGAGCAATTCCCACAATGGTTCCAAGATCAAGGTTATAAGGATATCCCAGTTCTTTATGATACCAAAGCAACCACCTTCCAAGCTTATCAAATTCGAAGCATTCCTACAGAATATCTAATTGACAGTCAAGGAAAGATTGGAAAGATACAATTTGGTGTTATCAGCAATGCGGATGCAGAAGCAGCCTTTAAAGAAATGAACTAGAATAGATAAAAATCTGATTACAAGAGAGTAGTCAGATTTTTTTAGAAAATTATTTTATAAATATTCACAAATGTCCTATATTTATGGTAAAATAGAATCATCATTTTATTTTGGAGAAAAAGATGAATATATTTAGAACCAAAAATGTTAGTTTAGATAAAACGGAGATGCACAGGCATTTGAAGTTATGGGATTTGATTTTGCTGGGTATCGGAGCCATGGTAGGGACAGGTGTCTTTACAATTACAGGTACTGCAGCTGCAACGCTTGCTGGTCCAGCACTAGTGATTTCAATAGTCATTTCTGCCTTGTGTGTGGGATTATCAGCCCTCTTTTTTGCAGAATTTGCTTCGCGGGTACCCGCTACAGGTGGTGCCTACAGTTATCTCTATGCTATTTTAGGAGAATTCCCTGCCTGGTTGGCTGGTTGGTTAACCATGATGGAGTTCATGACAGCCATATCAGGCGTAGCTTCGGGTTGGGCAGCTTATTTTAAAGGATTGCTTTCTCAATACGGGATAGCCCTTCCTCATGCTTTAAATGGAACCTTTAATCCTCAAGCAGGGACCTTCGTTGATTTATTGCCTATTCTTGTCTTGGTCTTGGTGACCTCACTTGTTTTACTCAATGCTAAAGCAGCCTTACGCTTTAATTCTATTCTAGTTATTTTGAAATTTTCCGCTTTAGCTCTCTTTGTTTTAGTAGGAATTTGGAATATTAAGCTTGATAATTGGAGCAATTTTGCTCCTTATGGTTTTGGACAAATCTATGGTGCTAGTACTGGTATTATGGCTGGTGCGTCCTTAATGTTCTTTGGATTTTTAGGCTTCGAATCCATCTCTATGGCTGTAGATGAGGTCAAGACTCCTCAAAAAAATATTCCTAGAGGGATTGTCTTATCGCTTTCTATCGTAACTATTCTCTATGCCTTGGTGACGCTTGTCTTGACTGGTGTGGTCCATTATAGCCATCTAAATGTCGACGATGCCGTTGCCTTTGCTCTTCGTAGCGTTGGGATTAGTTGGGCAGCCAACTATGTGTCATTAGTGGCTATCTTGACCTTGATTACAGTTTGTATTTCGATGACCTATGCCCTATCACGTATGATTTACAGTTTAGCGCGTGACGGATTGATGCCTGCCGCCTTTAAAGAACTAACGAAGACTAGCAAGGTACCAAAGAATGCTACTATCTTGACAGGTCTAGCTTCAGCAGTAGCTGCAGGAATGTTCCCACTAGCCAGTATCGCAGCCTTCTTAAACATTTGTACCTTGGCCTACTTGATTATGCTTGCTTACGGCTTGATTCGCTTACGGAGAGAAAAGGGGATGCCCAAAGCTGGAGAATTTAAAACACCACTGGTACCATTATTACCAATTTTATCAATCATCATTTGTTTGTCCTTTATGTTACAGTATAATATGGAAACTTGGATTGCTTTCCTAGTTGCGTTGTTAGTAGGAAGTATTATTTACTTCACTTATGGCTATAAGCATTCTACCATAGAAGAATAATACTCTTCGAAAATCTCTTCAAACCACGTCAGCTTCGCCTTGCCGTATATATGTGACTGACTTCGTCAGTCTTATCTACAACCTCAAAACAGTGTTTTGAGCTGACTTCGTCAGTTCTATCTACAACCTCAAAACAGTGTTTTGAGCTGACTTCGTCAGTTTCATCTACAACCTCAAAAACATGTTTTGAGCTGACTTCGTCAGTTCTATCTGCAACCTCAAAGTCGTGCTTTGAGCAGCCTGCGGCTAGCTTCCTAATTTGCTCTTTGATTTTCATTGAGTATATAAAGTGAGAATCTGTTGAGTTGTTGAAACTCAGCAGATTTTTATATGTGAAAGAAATTTCAATTTTTTTCTTAAAATAGCTTGACAGATTAAATTTTTAGGAGTAGAATGTTTACCAGTTAATTAAATAGTTAAGGGGTTATCCATGAAAAAACAAAGTTTATTTTTAGTATTGTTAAGTGTCTTTCTTTTGTGTTTAGGTGCTTGTGGTCAAAAAGAAAGCCAGACAGGGAAAGGGATGAAAATTGTGACCAGTTTCTATCCTATCTACGCTATGGTTAAGGAAGTATCTGGTGACTTGAATGATGTTCGAATGATTCAGTCAAGTAGTGGGATTCACTCCTTTGAACCTTCAGCAAATGACATCGCGGCTATCTATGATGCAGATGTCTTTGTTTACCATTCTCATACGCTAGAATCTTGGGCAGGAAGTTTAGATCCCAATCTAAAAAAATCTAAAGTGAAGGTTTTAGAGGCTTCAGAGGGAATGACTTTAGACCGCGTCCCAGGGCTAGAAGATGTAGAAGCAGGGGATGGAGTTGATGAAAAAACGCTCTATGACCCTCACACTTGGCTAGATCCTGAAAAAGCTGGAGAAGAAGCTCAGATTATCGCTGATAAACTTTCAGAGGTGGATAGTGAGCATAAAGAAACTTACCAGAAAAATGCGCAAGCCTTTATCAAAAAAGCTCAAGAATTGACTAAGAAATTCCAGCCTAAATTTGAAAAAGCTACTCAGAAAACATTTGTAACACAACATACAGCCTTTTCTTATCTAGCGAAGAGATTTGGACTTAATCAACTTGGTATTGCAGGTATCTCTCCTGAACAAGAACCAAGTCCACGACAACTTACAGAAATTCAGGAATTTGTAAAAACCTATAAGGTTAAAACGATTTTTACAGAAAGTAACGCTTCTTCCAAAGTAGCTGAAACTCTTGTCAAATCAACAGGTGTGGGTCTTAAAACTCTGAATCCTTTAGAGGCAGACCCACAAAATGATAAGACTTATTTAGAAAATCTGGAAGAAAATATGAGTGTTCTAGCAGAAGAATTAAAGTGAGGAAAGAATGAAAATCAATAAAAAATATGTAGCAGGTTCAGTGGCAGTTCTTGCCCTAAGTGTTTGTTCCTATGAACTTGGACGGTATCAAGCTGGACAAGTTAAGAAAGATTCTAATCGAGTTGCTTATATAGATGGTGATCAGGCTGGTCAAAAGGCAGAGAATTTGACACCAGATGAAGTCAGTAAGAGAGAGGGAATCAACGCCGAACAAATTGTTATCAAGATTACTGATCAAGGTTATGTGACTTCTCATGGAGACCATTATCATTACTATAATGGCAAGGTTCCTTATGACGCTATCATCAGTGAAGAACTGCTGATGAAAGATCCGAATTATCAGTTGAAGGATTCAGACATTGTCAATGAAATTAAGGGTGGATATGTGATTAAGGTAGACGGGAAATACTATGTTTACCTCAAAGATGCTGCCCACGCGGATAATATTCGGACAAAAGAAGAGATTAAACGTCAGAAGCAGGAACATAGTCATAATCATAATTCAAGTACAGATAATGCTGTTGCTGCAGCCAGAGCCCAAGGACGTTATACAACGGATGATGGGTATATCTTCAATGCATCTGATATCATTGAGGACACGGGTGATGCCTATATCGTTCCTCATGGCAATCACTTCCACTATATTCCGAAGAGTGATTTGTCTGCTAGTGAATTAGCTGCCGCCCAAGCCTTCTTATCTGGAAAAGGTGGTCAATTAAGTACGGTTGAATATCGTTCAAGCAGAGCTGAAACAAGATCTAGTGTGAGAATTAGTCAATCTGAAACTCCTCAAGATTCTGCCAAAACTCCAGAGAGCTCAAATGAGGATTTAGCTAGTCTCCTTCAAGAATTGTACGCTTTGCCACTGAGCCAACGTCATGTGGAGTCTGATGGATTAGTATTTGACCCAGCACAGATTACAAAACGTACAGCAAATGGTGTGGCAGTGCCTCACGGGGATCATTTCCATTTCATTCCTTATTCGCAAATGTCTGCCTTGGAAGAAAAATTGGCTCGAAATCTTCCAATTGGAGGTCAGCCAGTTCAAGGTCATTCTGATAATACGAAACCAAGCAGTACAGATAAACCAAGTTCAACACCAAGTTCACCGATTAAACCAAACTTTAATCTCAATACGCAGGCACCAAATCGAGGAACTGGGGGCGCTTATACAACGGATGATGGGTATGTCTTTAGTCCGACAGATGTGATTGAAGATACAGGTGACGCTTTTGTTGTACCGCATGGCAATCATTTCCACTATATACCTAAGAGTGATTTGTCAGCAGGAGAATTGGTTGCTGCCCAAGCTTATTGGAATGGTAAGCAGGGCTCACATTCTGCTACAAGCTCAAGTAAACCAAGTAGTAACAATCCAAATCCGGCTCCAGCCCAACCAAGTTTGACAGAGACTCCAAACTTGACTGTCACCCCAACTTATCATCAAGACCAAGGGGAAGATATCCCAACACTTTTAAGTGAATTGTATGCCAAACCTTTATCAGAACGACATGTGGAATCTGATGGCCTAGTCTTTGATCCGGCACAAATCATCAAACGTACAACTAACGGTGTCGCAGTGCCTCACGGAGACCATTATCACTTTATCCCTTACTCCCAAATGTCCCCTTTGGAAGAAAAATTAGCTCGTATGATAGCTGTCAAGGGACAAAATGGCAATGTTTTGCCAAGCGTCACTCCACTGAAGCCAGCGCCTACTACCAAACCTCAAGCGCCAGCGGAAAATAAAACGACTGAATTTGATGTCAAGCAGGTTGTTAGAAAAGTTGGCGACGGATATATTATAGAGGATAAGGGCGTTAGTCGTTATGTTCTTGCTAAAGATTTGGCCAAGGATAAGATTGATACTATTGAAAATCTCTTGTCTAAGAAAACTCAAGAGACACATGCGCTAGTTGCGAAGAAAGAAAATGTCGCTCCTCGTGACCAAGAATTTTATGATAAAGTATATAATTTATTGGCCAAGGCTCATAAAGCCTTATCTGAAAATAAAGGTCGCGTTTCTGATTTCCAAGCCCTAGACAAATTAGCGGAACGCTTGAACGATGAATCTTCTAATAAAGGAAAATTGGTAGATGATTTATTGGCATTCCTAGCACCAATTACCCATCCAGAGCGACTTGGCAAACCAAATGCTCAAATTGCTTATACAGACGATGAAATTAAATTAGCGAAAATAGCAGGCAAGTACACAACAGAAGATGGTTATATCTTTGACACTCGTGATATTACCAGTGATGAGGGAGATGCTTATGTAACTCCGCATATGACCCATAGTCATTGGATTAAGAAAGAGAGCTTGTCTGAAGCTGAAAGAGTGGCAGCTCAGGCTTATGCTAAAGAGAAAGGTTTGACACCTCCTTCAACAGAGAATCAGGGTTCAGGAAATACTGAGGTTAAAGGAGTAGAAGCAATTTATAATAAAGTGAAAGCAGCTAAGAAGGTTCCACTTGATCATATTCCTTACAATCTACAACATACTGTTGAAGTTAAAAATGGTAGCTTGATTATACCTCATTACGACCATTACCATAATATTAAATTTGGTTGGTTTGACGAAGGACTCTATGAAGCACCTAAGGGTTATAGCCTTGAGGATCTCTTTGCGACTGTAAAATATTATGTTGAACATCCTGAAGAACGTCCTCACTCAGATAATGGTTGGGGGAATGCCAGCGACCATGTTCGTAAAAATAAGGCAGACCAAGACAGTAAATCTGATGAAAATAAGGAAAATCATCATGAATCAGACGAGTCAACCCGTTCTGAATCCAATGAAAAAGAAAATCATACAGCTTCAACCCCTTCAGTAGATAATCTTTATAAACCGAGCACTGATGAAGACGAGACAGAAGAAGTATCTAAAGATACAACAGACGAAGCTGAAGTACCTCAAGTAGAAACCGAAAAAGTAGAAGCCAAACTCAAAGAAGTAGAAGCTCTACTTGCTAAAGTAACGGATGCTAGTTTGAAAGACAATGTGACAGAGAGCCTATCTGGTTTACGAAATAACTTGAGCCTTCAAACCATGGATAATAATGGTATCATGGCAGAAGCAGAAAAATTACTTGCTTTGTTAAAAAGAAAGTAATCCTCCATCTGTAAGTAAGGAAAAATCAACTAATGAAAAATGAAAGTCTCGATAAAGAGGCTTTCATTTTTATTATGTATATACGAAAAATTCTTGACAAGCAATACTAAAAAGAGTAAACTATTAACTAGTTAATTAACTGGTTCATAATTTTGTGGAGAATCAAATATATTTAAGAAATGAGGAAAGAATGAAAATCAATAAAAAATATGTGGCGGGTTCTATGGCAGTTCTTGCCCTAAGTGTTTGTTCCTATGAACTTGGTCGTTACCAAGCTGGTCACGTTAAGAAAGATTCTAATCGAGTAGCTTATATAGATGGTGATCAGGCTGGTCAAAAGGCAGAGAACTTGACACCAGATGAAGTAAGTAAGAGAGAGGGAATCAACGCCGAACAAATTGTTATCAAGATTACGGATCAAGGTTATGTGACCTCTCATGGAGATCATTATCATTACTATAATGGCAAGGTTCCTTATGACGCTATCATCAGTGAAGAACTGCTGATGAAAGATCCGAATTATCAGTTGAAGGATTCAGACATTGTCAATGAAATTAAGGGTGGATATGTGATTAAGGTAGACGGGAAATACTATGTTTACCTCAAAGATGCTGCCCACGCGGATAATATTCGGACAAAAGAAGAGATTAAACGTCAGAAGCAGGAACATAGTCATAATCATAATTCAAGTACAGATAATGCTGTTGCTGCAGCCAGAGCCCAAGGACGTTATACAACGGATGATGGGTATATCTTCAATGCATCTGATATCATTGAGGACACGGGTGATGCCTATATCGTTCCTCATGGCAATCACTTCCACTATATTCCGAAGAGTGATTTGTCTGCCAGTGAATTAGCTGCAGCTCAAGCCTTCTTATCTGGAAAAGGCAGTCAATTAAGTACGGTTGAATATCGTTCAAGCAGGAGAGAAACAAGATCTAGTGTGAGAACGAGTCAATCTGAAACTCCTCAAAATCCTGCAACAGATTCTGAAAGTCAAAGTGAGGATTTAGCTAGTCTCCTTCAAGAATTGTACGCTTTGCCACTTAGCCAACGTCATGTGGAGTCTGATGGATTGGTATTTGACCCAGCACAGATTACAAAACGTACAGCTAATGGTGTGGCAGTTCCTCACGGAGATCATTTCCATTTCATTCCTTATTCGCAAATGTCTGCTTTAGAAGAAAAATTGGCTCGAAATCTTCCAATTGGAGGTCAACCAGTCCAAAGTCATGCTGACAATACGAAACCAAGCAGCCCTGAGAAACAAAGTTCAACATCAACTCCAACGATTAAACCAAACTTTAATCTCAATACGCAGGCACCGAGTCGAGGAACTGGAGGAGCCTATACAACGGACGATGGGTATGTCTTTAGTCCAACAGATGTGATTGAAGATACAGGTGATGCTTTTGTTGTACCGCACGGAAATCATTTCCACTATATACCTAAGAGTGATTTGTCTGCAGGGGAATTGGCTGCCGCCCAAGCTTATTGGAATGGTAAACAGGGTTCTCATGCTTCTACAAGTTCAAGTAAACCAAATAGCAATGATGTAAATCCAGCCCAACCAAGTTTGACAGAGACTCCTAATCTGACTGTCACTCCAACTTATCATCAAGATCAAGGGGAAGATATTCCAACACTTTTACGTGAATTGTATGCCAAACCTTTATCAGAACGACATGTAGAATCTGATGGCTTAGTCTTTGATCCGGCACAAATCATCAAACGTACAGCTAACGGTGTCGCAGTGCCTCACGGAGACCATTATCACTTTATTCCTTATTCACAAATGTCTGATTTAGAGAAGAAGATTGCTAGAATTATTCCGTTAAAAGGGCAAAATGGATTAAATCAAATTGGTAAAGATATTAAACCTTTAGTATCAAAAGAAGTAGTTCATAAGTTCTTAGGACAACCAATCAAAGCTTATGGAAAAGGTTTAGATGGTAAACCTTATGATACGAGTGATGGATACATATTTAGCAAAGATTCCATCGATTCTGTTGATAAATCAGGTGTTATTGCCAAACACGGAGATCATTTCCATTATATGGGATATGGTGAATTAGAACAATTCGAATTGGATGAAGTTGCCAAATGGATTCAAGAAACTGGTAAAAATCCAGATGACATCGTTTCTTTAGTTCACTCAGATGAGAAGGAAAGACCAAAGTTTGATTATAAAAAAGTAACTAATAAAGTTTCTAGAAATAGCAAAGTTGGTTATATAATTAATCAAGGTGGTAAAGATTATTTTTATCCACGTGAAGAACTCGATCTTACTCAAATAGCTTTTTCTGAGCAGGAACTAATGCTTAAAGATAAAGATAATTATCGTTATGATGTTGTAGATACAGAAATTAAACCAAGATTAGCTGTAGATGTATCTAGTTTACCTATGCATGCAGCCAATGCTACGTATGATACTGGAAGTTCCTTCATTATTCCACATATCGATCACATTCACGTCGTACCTTATTCTTGGTTGAGTAGTGAGCAAATAGCAACTATAAAATATGTAATGCAGCATCCTGATGTGCGTCCTGAAGTCTGGTCAAAACCAGGTCATGATGATGCTGGTTCTGTTATTGCTAATGTAACCCCTCTTGAAAATCGGCCTGGAATGCAGAACTGGCAAATTATCCATTCTGCGGAAGAAGTTCAGAAAGCACTTAAAGAGGGCAAGTTTGCAACTCCTGATGGATACATTTTTGATCCTCAGGATGTATTGGCAAAGGGAACCTATATTTGGGCAGATAAATCTTTCAGTATTCCAAAAGCTAGCGGTGATTCATTGAGAAATATCAATCAGTCTGATTTATCAGAGAAAGAGTGGAAACAAGCTCAAGAGTTGATAGCTAAAAGAAGTGAAGAAAAAGAAACAACAAATGATTCTTCTAATTCACACCTAGTTTCTTCAGATAAGAAATCGGAAACAAAGAAAGATGCAACGGATTCAAACAAAGTTGATGAACAACCAAAGGATAATAAATCTCAAAATGAGGCAGATGCGACTAGCAGCAATCCTTCAGTCGAAAAAGTTGGTGAAGAAGAAAAATCACATACAGAAAATAAAGAAGATGATTATGATGATATACCAGATTATGGATTAGATAAGGCTACTTTAAAAGATCATATAAATCAAATAGTACAAATTGCTCAAATTGATTCTAAATACCTTATTTTTTCATCAGAAGGTGTTCAATTTTATAATAAGAATGGGGATTTAGTAACCTATGATATTAAAACACTCAAGCAAATAAAATCTTAGAATATGTTGACTAATAATCACCTCGTTGAAAGGATATTGTTCTATTATTGGATAGAATAATGTCCTTTTATTTGTTAATAAATAGTGAAATTTCCTGAATTAAAAATGAAGAAAGGATTCTTAAAGTAATAATTTTATTATCTTTCACTAAAAATCTTGACAGATAAACTTAAAAAAGGTAAACTATTTACTGGTTAATTAAATGGTTAAATAACCGGTTTAGAAAAACTGTTTAACCGATAAAAAGAAGTTAAGAAAAAGCTTCATCATTTATTGAAATGAGGGATTTATGAAATTCAGTAAAAAGTATATAGCAGCTGGATCAGCTGTTATCGTATCCTTGAGTCTTTGTGTCTATGCACTGAACCAGCATCGTTCGCAGGAAAATAAAGACAATAATCGTGTTTCTTATGTGGATGGCAGCCAGTCAAGTCAGAAAAGTGAAAACTTGACACCAGATCAGGTTAGCCAGAAAGAAGGAATTCAGGCTGAGCAAATTGTCATCAAAATTACAGATCAGGGCTATGTGACGTCACACGGTGATCACTATCATTACTATAATGGGAAAGTTCCTTATGATGCCCTCTTTAGTGAAGAACTTTTGATGAAGGATCCAAACTACCAACTTAAGGATGGAGATATTGTCAATGAGGTCAAGGGTGGTTATATCATCAAGGTCGATGGAAAATATTATGTTTACCTGAAAGATGCAGCTCATGCTGATAATGTTCGAACCAAAGATGAAATCAATCGTCAAAAACAAGAACACGTCAAAGATAATGAGAAGGTCAGCTCTGATGTTGCTGTAGCAAGGTCTCAGGGACGCTATACGACAGATGATGGTTATGTCTTTAATCCAGCTGATATTATTGAAGATACTGGTGATGCTTATATCGTTCCTCACGGAGGACACTATCACTACATTCCAAAAAGTGATTTGTCTGCTAGTGAATTAGCAGCAGCAAAAGCTCATCTGGCTGGTAAAAATACGCAACCAAGTCAGCTAAGCTATTCTTCAACAGCTAGTGCCAATAATACTCAGGCTATAGAGCAAGGCTCAACTAGCAAGCCAGAAAGCAAAGTTGAGAATCTCCAAAGTCTTTTGAAGGAACTCTATGATTCACCTAGTGACCAACGTTACAGTGAATCAGATGGTTTGGTCTTTGACCCTGCTAAGATTATCAGTCGTACACCAAATGGAGTTGCGATTCCGCATGGCGATCATTATCACTTTATTCCTTACAGCAAACTCTCTCCTTTAGAAGAAAAGATTGCTAGAATGGTGCCTATCGGTGGAACTGGTTCTACGGTCTCTACAAATGAAAAACCTAATAAAGTAGCGTCTAGTCTTGGAAGTCTTTCAAGTAATCCTTCTTCTTCAACGACAAGTAAGGAACTCTCTTCAACTTCTGATGGCTATATCTTTAATCCAAAAGATATCGTTGAAGAAACAGCTACAGCTTATATTGTAAGACATAGTGATCATTTCCATTACATCCTTAAGGAGAATCAAATTGGTCAACCGACTCTTCCTAACAATGGTCTAGTAGCACCTTCGCCATCTCTTCCAGTCAATCCTGGTGTTTCACATGAGGAACATGAAAAAGGTGGACACGGCTTTGATGCCAATCGTATTATTGCTGAAGATGAAGCAGAATTTATCATGAGTCACGGCGACCACAATCATTACTTCTTCAAGAAGGATTTGACAGCAGACCAAATTAAGGCCGCGCAAGACCACTTGAAAGGGGCAAATACAACAACACCAGCTCATGATGACGATCACGATGAAGATCATCATGGACACCATCATGATGAAGACCATGATCATGGTTTTGATGCTAATCGTGTCATCAGTGAGGATGAGCAAGGTTTTGTCATGAGTCACGGAGACCATAATCATTACTTCTTCAAGAAGGATTTGACAGCAGAGCAAATTAAGGCTGCACAAGACCATTTGAAAACACATCATGATGCAGAGCCTGTAAAACCTCTTGCTAAAACGGTAGAGTCTTTCTCAAGAGATGCTAGCGATGAAGAAAAGATTGCTTATATTTCGAAGACATACGGCGTTCCACTTGAAGCGATTAGAATTTCAAACGGATTCTTTGTTTTTGGAAATCCAGACCAAGCCTACGATCCAACTCATATCCACCCATATGCTGTTCGTAAGGAACATGTTCGTTTGCCACTCCAAACTGGCAATCCAGAACTTGATTTCCTAAACGAACTCTACACGACTGCTTTGAGAGATGGCGTGTCTCCGTATAGCTTACAGGTAGAAAATGGTAGTTTTGTGATTCCTCATGGCGACCATAATCACTACATCAAGGTTCAAACTAAGGGATATGAAGTGGCTTTGAAAAACAAGATTCCAGCCCTACAATCCAATTATCAACCTGGAGCTTTTGATGAGAAGGCAGTCTTGGAAAAAGTAGATAAACTTCTAGCTGATAGCAGAAGTATCTACAAAGACAGGCCTATCGAACAAAGACAGATTGAGTTAGCTTTAGGTCAGTTTACTGAAAACATGAAGAAACTGGCAACTAACTCTACAGCAGGTTATCTTGCAACCCTTGATCTCTTTGATAAGCAATATATCCATATTGATGAGAGTGTCAAGCCTGCTGAAACAAGTGCTTTAGATAAGAAATATCAAGCCTTGATTGATAAAATCAACACACTGGATACAGACTCTTATGGACTTCCTAAGAAAGACCTTCTTGTTCGACTTCAAGAAGCTAAATTGGCAAAAGATGAGGCTGGTTTAGCAGCGGTTGAATCACAACTTCAAGCTCTTCAAGACTTTAATGACCGAACAGGCGTTACAACTGTAGAATACATCAAGTACTTCTACGAACACGTAAATGACGGTCGTTTGAGTGATGAACTTCGAAACAAAGTAGCTCAGTTGACTTGGACCTTGTATCAATCTCAATCCTTCCTTAAGGCAGCGGAATTGAACAAATTATTCCCAAACATCTATCAGGCAAAACAAGAAGTGGAAGAAGCGTTGAAAGCTCAACCAACTACTGCTAAATCAAGTCAGACAGTTCTAGATACTGAAAAAGTTGATAACCAAACTGCCAAGACAGCTATTTATGGCTTCTTGAAAGAATTGTACGGAGACTTTATGCCTGAAGAACATGTCAATCATGTTAGCAAGGAAGAAGTAGAAAGCCTCTTGAGCAAGGCACATCAACTCTTGGAACAAATCCAAGAAGAAGGAATCAGACAATCCTTGGCAGAAGAAGTAGAAAATCTCAAAGCTGCCACAAACAAGGCTGATGCAGACTTGGATGAAGTAAACAGTCAGATAAAAGATGTCTTGACTCGTATCGCTAGCGCCCTTCAACAAGAGAAGGAAAATGCTGAGCAAGATCCTCAGACACTTGTACTCTATCAAAAACTCTACGATATTCTTATGTCGCTTCACGCATACTTAGAAAACAATAAGGGTTCTGATGAAGACTTTGATAAGGTGGATGCATTACTAGACCAACTTTCTGCTAAGAGTAAAGATAAAGCTGCTTTACTTGAGTTGACAAAAGCTATTCTGGTCTTGAATCAAGAAATCAAGTCAAAATCAAGCGCAAGTGAAGAAACAACTCCAGCGACAAATGCTGAGTCAAATGGTGAGAACACAAGTTCCGAAACTGAAACATCAGTAGCTGCAGAATCTAACAGTGAAACTGCAAGGGACGAAAACAAACCAAGCAACACAACAGATTCTAAACCTGCTGAACCAGCTTCAGAAAAGGAAACAACAGAATCTACAACAAGTACTGGAAATCAAGAAAAACCAGCAGAATAAAAAGAAAGGCGAAGTAGCTGAGCTACCTCGTCTTTTTAGTCTTTATAAGCTACGATACCAATGATTGTATCAACTGCACGTTCCATAGTCTGAAGGCTGACGTATTCAAAACGACCGTGCATATTCTCGCCACCAGCAAAGATATTAGGAGTTGGGATTCCCATAAAGGAAATCTTAGAGCCGTCTGTCCCTCCACGGATTGGTTCGATTATAGGAGTGATCCCCAAATCTTCCATAACGGCTTTAGCAATGGTAATTGGAGTCATATCTTTTTCAATGACTTCTTTCATATTGTAGTACTGGTCTGTCAAGTTTAGGGTGATACGGTCGCTACCAAGTTCCTGATTCATCTTATCAGCGATAGACTGCAAAGCTGCTTTACGCGCTTCAAAGGCATCTTTTTCAAAATCACGAATGATGTAGTTTGCACGCGCCTCTTCGACACTACCTATCACATCCATTAGGTGGTAGAAGCCTTGGTAACCTTCTGTTAACTCGGGTCGGTCATTCTCTGGAAGTTGATTATGAAAATCAATTGCTAGCTGAAGGGCATTGACCATCTGCCCTTTGGCAGTACCAGGGTGGACATTGCGTCCTTGGAAATGCAATTCAGCACCAGCGGCTGAGAAGGTCTCGTACTGAAGTTCTCCGAGAGGTCCGCCATCTACAGTATAGGCAAAATCTACATCGAAATCTTCTGCATCAAATTTATTGGCACCAACACCGATTTCTTCATCTGGACCAAAACCAACACGAATCTCACAGTGCTTGATTTCAGGATGGGCAGTCAGATATTCAATAGCAGTCATAATTTCAGCAATACCTGACTTGTCATCAGCTCCTAGTAAGGTTGTTCCATCTGTTGTGATGAGTGTTTGTCCTGGATATTTTTCAAGACTCTTAAAGTCTGCTGGATCGAGTTTGAAACCAGAATTTCCAAGTTCAATCAAACCACCATCGTAGTTTTCAATCACCTGAGGATTAACTCCTTCGGCATTAAAATCAGCAGTATCCATGTGAGAGATGAAGCCAATCTTACGTGTTAAAGATGGATCATTGGCTGGCAAGGTTCCAATAGCAAAACCATTTGGTAGATAATAAACATTTTGTAATCCAACACGTTTCATTTCAGGAATTAGGACATTTGTCGCAAAGTCAACCTGACTCTGTGTACTTGGAGTAGTAGTAGAGTGTTCATCAGAGCGCGTGTTGACCTTAACATAGGTTAGGAATCGGTCCAAGAGATTGGGATAAGTCATAAAAAACTCCTTTTGAATTCATTTTTTCCATTGTATCATAGAAAAGAGAGAAAAACAAAAGACAGAAGTTCGGGAAATTCACTATGTTGGCGTTTACTTATTATTGAATAAATGATAAAATAAACTTGATAAAAATATCACAAGGAAGCGATTATGAAAAAAGCAATTTTAATGATGACTTTCGGTTCGCCAGAAGAGATTACCTTTGAAGGTGTGGCTGATTTTTTCACAAATATTCGTCGCGGAGTGAGACCTCAAGACCACGAGATTCAAACACTCTATGATAATTATGTACTTATTGGAGGTACGCCTCTGCAAAGAATTACCCGTGAAGAGGTTGCCTTAGTAGAAGCTAGGCTGGGGAATGAGTATAGTGTTTATTTTGCTAATAAGTTTTCTAGACCCTTTATTCCAGATGTGATTGGTCAGATGGAAGCAGACGGAATAGAGCAGTGTATTTGCTTGATTTTGGAGCCTCATTATTCTTTCTACTCTGTCATGGGTTATGAGAAGTTTTTAGAAAGCAAGCAAATTCAATTTTTAGTCATTAAGGACTGGTATCAGGAAGAAGCGCTCTTAAACTATTGGGCAGATGAAATTGCTAAGATTTTAAAAGAAGAAGTAAAGCAGGATAGCTTTAAAGTTATCTTTTCAGCCCACAGTGTTCCCATTTTTGCCTTGGATTTTGGCGACCCTTATATTGATCAAATTTTTGAAAATAGTAAGCTAGTTGCTGAAAAACTAGGTTTGAGTTCCGAGCAATATACCAACACCTGGCAAAGTGAGAGTGATATAGGTATTCCATGGATTAAGCCAGATGTATTAGAGTACCTCAGAGAACAGACAGAACATCCAGAGCATTATATTTTTGTACCAATCAGCTTTATCAGTGAGCACATTGAAGTCTTGTTTGATAATGATGTGGAATGCTATGAGTTATGTCAGGAATTAGGGGTGAACTACCATCGTCCACCAATGCCGAATACGGATTCTCGTTTGATTGATGCCTTGGTTAATACGGTTAGAGTCAATGAACATCAAGAGTTTAAGGAATTTCTTCCAGAAGAAGAAACCTTTGATGAATTAGTACCTTCAGATGAGACTAAAAATATCTTGGCTGAATCTCAAGATTTACAAATGCCTGAATTTGTGAAAAAATTAATTGAGAAAAAAGGACGTGAAAATGTTAAGATGCCCTATCTTATCAAAAAAATGCTTGAGAAAGCAGGTAAGTTACCAAAAGAGTAAAGAAAAAGGATTTAGCTTTGCGCTAGATCCTTTTAATTGATTATTTTTTCTCAAGAAGAGCTTTGATTTCTTGAAGTACTTCCAACTCAGTTGGACCAGCTGGAGCTTCCTCAGCAGCTTCTTTCTTAGTAAGACTTTGAGCTTTTTCAATACCTTTGATAACGAAGAAGAGAACAGTACCGATAACTAGGAAATTGATAACAGCGCTCAAGAAGCTGCCGTAACCAACACCGTTCCATGAAAGTTCAGCGATGCGCTCAACTTTAGCAGCTTTCAAAGCTGGGTTCAAAATAAGTGGAGTGATGATATCGTTAACAAGTGATGTAACGATTGCACCAAAAGCAGAGGCAATGATCACACCGACAGCAAGGTCAACAACATTACCACGAAGCAAAAATGCTTTAAGATCTTTTAACATTTTCATAATTTCCTTTCAAAAATTTTTTACACTTAATTATATATTAATTAAGAAGTTCTGACAAGCTATATGCTTAAATTTTTTCTTATTTTTTAAAAATAAATACCTTACTAAAAATGTAATTGAGGATAATTATCAATAATTGTGCAAGAACTGTTTCAATGCCATTCACCCTATTAATATTATTATTTACAAATTGTCCGATAATATTAGGAAACTGAGTCACAAAGAAAAAAGTTAAAAGCAAATCTAAAAGAAAAGTAGAAAGGCGGGCAAGAGTAAATTTCATTAAACGATTTGACCAATTCTGCCTAGCTTGCTTAAATACAATAGTATCATTTGTAATAAATGCAAACAGAATACCGATACTATTTGCGAGTCCAGTAGCAAGGAGTTCTCTATGAGTTAGTTGATAAATGACTAATCTGGATAGGATAGAAACAAGAGTAGTGGCTATTCCAAAAAAGAGATAGAGTAAAAGCTCATTTTTCACGAGACTTTGAATACGTTTTTTCATGTTTTTAGTATAGCATAAAGCAGTCTATTGTGCTATACTAGTAAGGTTGATTCAATCAACCCTTGGTGCTTAGCTTCTTTCACCAAGCATATTACACGCGGATAACCGCCAAAGGAGAAAAGATGAAAAAATTAACTATTCGTGATGTAGCAGACATTGCAATCGTTGCTGCTATCTATGTCGTTTTAACTGTCACACCACCTCTGAATGCCATTAGCTATGGTGCGTATCAGTTCCGTATTTCAGAAATGATGAACTTTATGGCTTTTTACAATCCTAAGTACATCATCGGAGTTACCATCGGTTGTATGATTGCTAATTTCTTTAGCTTCGGACTGCTAGATGTCTTTGTTGGTGGTGGATCAACCTTGGTATTCCTCAGTCTAGGTGTTTGGCTTTTTGCAAAATACAGCAAAGATTACCTATTTAATGGATTAATTCGAAAAGATCATTTCTTTTTTTCAATCCTCTTTTCAATTTCTATGTTTACTATCGCTGCCGAGTTAAATATTGTAGCAGAATTACCATTTTTCCTTACTTGGTTTACAACAGGAATTGGTGAATTTGCCTCATTAATTATTGGAGCGATTATTATCGGTAAAATTGGTCGTCGAATTGATTTAAGCAAATAGAAGAAGATAAGCTAGGCAACTCTGATCTGGCTTTTTCTTATGCAAAATTTCTAAGGAAACTTGACAAGATTTTCTAACTATAGTATACTTTTTAAGTAAGCTGATTTAGCTCAGTTGGCAGAGCGCATCCATGGTAAGGATGAGGTCGCCGGTTCAATCCCGGCAATTAGCATGAAATAGACAGAAAAGCCCTTGATTTACAAGGGTTTTTGTTATGTCTGCATCAAATGTTTCAAAGATATTTCTATTCAGCTGTGAAAATGAAACTAATACTCAATGAAAATCAAAGAGCAAACTAGGAAGCTAGCCGCAGGTTGCTCAAAACACTGTTTTGAGGTTGTAGATAAGACTGACGAAGTCAGCTCAAAACATGTTTTTGAGGTTGTAGATGAAACTGACGAAGTCAGTAACCATACATACGGTAAGGCGACGCTGACGAAGTTTGAAGAGATTTTCGAAGAGTATAAAGAGTTTCGTTTGTTGACAAAAGTGCTTCTCTTTAGTAGAATAGAAGATGCGATGAGTCGATAGGTAGTCTTCGGACTACTATTGAGCATAAGGAGGTCATAACGCAGGAGCGGACCTTGATGAGTTGTGTGAACCTGCTCATCACATGAAGATGCCTCTTAGTCCCTTGTCTAGCGACTGGGGATTTTTATTTTCCAAAAAATGATGAAAAAGCTTTGCAATTCATGGAAAAAGTAGTATAATACATCTATTATAGAAATTTTTAGAAAATTCCGAAAGAGGTTATTTATGGGATATACAGTTGCTGTAGTCGGCGCGACAGGTGCTGTCGGTGCTCAGATGATAAAAATGTTGGAAGAATCAACACTTCCAATCGATAAAATTCGTTTACTTGCTTCTGCACGTTCAGCGGGCAAGACGTTGAAATTTAAAGATCAAGATATTACAATTGAAGAAACGACTGAAACTGCTTTTGAGGGAGTTGATGTTGCTCTCTTTTCAGCAGGTGGTTCTACATCAGCTAAGTATGCACCATACGCAGTGAAAGCTGGAGCGGTAGTAGTAGATAATACATCTTATTTCCGTCAAAATCCAGACGTTCCTTTGGTTGTTCCAGAGGTCAATGCTCATGCACTTGATGCCCACAACGGTATCATTGCCTGTCCTAACTGTTCAACAATCCAAATGATGGTGGCGCTTGAACCTGTCCGTCAAAAATGGGGCTTGGATCGTATCATCGTTTCAACTTACCAAGCTGTTTCAGGTGCTGGTATGGGAGCAATTCTTGAAACACAACGTGAACTTCGTGAAGTTTTAAATGATGGAGTGAAACCACGTGATCTGCATGCGGAAATCTTGCCTTCAGGTGGTGATAAGAAACACTATCCTATCGCCTTCAACGCTCTTCCACAAATTGATGTCTTCACTGATAATGATTATACTTACGAAGAGATGAAGATGACTAAGGAAACGAAGAAAATCATGGAAGATGACAGCATTGCAGTATCTGCAACATGTGTGCGTATTCCAGTCTTGTCAGCTCACTCTGAGTCAGTTTATATCGAAACAAAAGAAGTCGCTCCAATTGAAGAAGTGAAAGCAGCTATCGCAGCCTTCCCAGGTGCTGTTCTTGAAGATGACGTAGCTCATCAAATTTATCCTCAAGCCATCAATGCAGTGGGTTCACGTGATACCTTTGTTGGTCGTATCCGTAAAGACTTGGATGCAGAAAAAGGAATTCACATGTGGGTTGTTTCAGATAACCTTCTTAAAGGTGCTGCTTGGAATTCAGTTCAGATTGCTGAAACTCTTCATGAACGTGGATTGGTTCGTCCAACAGCTGAATTGAAATTTGAATTAAAATAGTCATATCGTTTAGGAGTTCAGATGAACTCCTTCTTTGAAATAGAGAGGTATTTTTATGTCTTATCAAGATTTAAAAGAGTGTAAAATCATCACAGCCTTTATTACTCCCTTCCATGAGGATGGTTCCATCAACTTTGACGCTATTCCAGCCTTGATTGAGCATTTATTGAGCCATCATACGGATGGAATTCTTCTCGCAGGGACGACAGCTGAGAGTCCAACTTTGACTCACGATGAAGAATTGGAGCTATTTGCAGCTGTACAGAAGATTGTCAATGGACGTGTACCTTTGATTGCGGGTGTAGGTACTAATGATACGCGTGACTCTATTGAGTTTGTCAAAGAAGTAGCGGAATTTGGCGGTTTTGCTGCTGGACTTGCTATTGTTCCTTACTACAACAAACCTTCTCAAGAAGGAATGTATCAGCATTTTAAGGCCATTGCAGATGCTTCTGACCTACCAATTATTATCTATAACATTCCAGGGCGTGTAGTTGTAGAATTAACTCCAGAAACCATGCTTCGTTTGGCTGACCATCCAAATATTATTGGTGTCAAAGAATGTACTAGCTTGGCTAATATGGCTTACTTGATTGAGCACAAACCAGAAGAGTTCTTGGTCTATACTGGTGAGGATGGAGATGCTTTCCATGCCATGAACCTTGGTGCGGATGGGGTTATTTCTGTTGCCTCTCATACAAATGGGGATGAGATGCACGAGATGTTCACTGCAATTGCAGAAAGCGATATGAAAAAAGCCGCAGCTATTCAGCGTAAATTCATTCCTAAGGTCAATGCCCTCTTCTCTTATCCAAGTCCTGCTCCTGTTAAGGCGGTTCTTAACTACATGGGATTTGAAGCTGGACCAACTCGTCTACCTCTAGTTCCAGCACAAGAAGAAGATGCCAAACGAATTGTCAAGGTTGTCGTAGATGGCGACTACGAAGCAACTAAGGCAACTGTAACAGGGGTCTTAAGACCAGATTACTAATAAAGACAATAAAATCCATGACCGCAAGAACGATCATGGATTTTTCTTATTTTCCTAAACAGAATTGGCTAAAGAGTTGGGTAATAAGTTCATCAGGAGCCGCATCTCCAGTGATTTCTCCGAGGATTTCCCAAGTGCGAGTCAAATCTACTTGAAGCAAATCAACTGGCATCCCCAGTTCAAGACCTTCATTAACAGCCTGTAGGCTTTCAACTGCCTTCTCAATCAAGGAAATGTGACGGGCGTTAGATAAGTAGGTTGCGTCTTGCTCAACCAAACCAGCATTTTCAAAGAAGAGGTTGTTGATTCTATCTTCAATCTTATCAATGTTTTGATTTTTAAGGACTGAAATACGGATGACATCTTCTGGAAGTTCCTCGGTTTCGATGATCTCAGGTAGGTCTGTTTTATTAAGTAGAATAATGCGGTTGGTATCCTGGCTAATTTCAAGAAGTTGTCTGTCTTGAGCAGTCAGTGGTTCACTGGCATTTAGCACTAGTAGAACCAAGTCAGCTTCCTTAAGGGCTTTTTTCGAACGCTCAACACCGATTTGTTCAACGATATCATCTGTTTCACGGATACCTGCTGTATCAATCAATTTTAGAGGGACACCGTTGATGTTGACGTATTCCTCGATGACATCACGTGTTGTCCCAGCGATATCAGTCACGATAGCCTTGTCCTCACGCAAGAGGTTATTGAGAAGGCTTGATTTCCCAACGTTGGGACGACCAATGATAGCTGTCGAAATTCCTTCACGAAGAATTTTACCGCGACGGGCTGTTCTAAGAAGATTGGTTAGTAATTGCTCAAACTCCATAGTCTTCTCTCGGACAACAGCAGTAGTCGCTTCCTCAACATCGTCATACTCAGGATAGTCGATATTGACCTCAACTTGGGCAAGTGTGTTAAGGATTTCTTGACGGGTATTATTAATGAGGTCAGAAAGGGAACCATCCAATTGTTTGACCGCAATGTTCATGGCCTTGTCAGTCTTGGCACGGATGATGTCCATAACGGCTTCAGCCTGTGTCAAGTCTACACGACCGTTTAGAAAGGCACGTTTGGTAAATTCACCTGGTTCTGCCAACCGAGCTCCTTCACGAATCGCTAGCTGGAGAATCTCATTGGTCACCGCAATCCCACCGTGGGTGTTGATCTCGATAATATCCTCACGAGTGAAGGTTTTTGGAGATTTCATAGCCCCAACCATAACTTCGTCCATGACTTTTCCAGTCAGAGGGTCAACGATGTGACCATAGTTGAGAGTGTGGCTGGCAATCTTGCTCAAGTCTTTTCCTTTGAAAATCTTTTGCGCAATGGCAAAACTGTCTGTCCCGCTCAGTCGGACAATACCAATAGCCCCTTCACCTAGTGGAGTAGAGATAGCAGCGATGGTATCAAATTCACGTGTAATCATAATATTTCCTTTAATAAATAGCTCTTTTCTTAGAAATTTTTCCAAGTATCCTTTCAAATTGTAACAAATTTAGGTTATTTCTTCAATGGATGCTACTTGGAGATTGAAAAAGCCTAAGCAATTCTGCTTAAGCTAGCTTATTTGGTGCGCATTTCCCCTTGTGGGAAATAAGTTCCTTCTGGCATGTCATTGATGATGACATGGACAGCAGACTGAGGGGCTCCAGTGTTGCGGACAACAGCTTCCGTTACTTCCTTAGCAAGAGCTTTCTTTTGCTCGAGCGTGCGTCCTTCAAATAAATCGATGCGTACAAATGGCATAATAGCTTCCTCCACTAGTTTTTGATTTCTTCTATTTTACCACATTTTGCCGTTTAAAGCTTAAGAAAATTATGATATACTAGAATGTAGCAAAAATTTAGAAATGGACGTGAAGCAAGAAACATGGCACAGTTGTATTATCGTTATGGGACCATGAACTCTGGTAAGACGATCGAGATTCTCAAGGTGGCCTATAACTATGAGGAGCAAGGAAAAGGTGTTGTCATTATGACCTCGGCTCTGGATACGCGTGACGGTGTTGGCTATGTGTCGAGTCGAATCGGTATGAAACGCCCTGCTCTTGCGATTGAGGAGACGACGGATATCTTTGGCTATATTCGAGACCTATCAGAAAAACCTTACTGTGTGCTGGTCGATGAGGCTCAGTTTCTCAAGCGTCACCATGTTTACGACTTAGCTCGTGTTGTGGACGAGTTAGACATACCCGTCATGGCTTTTGGTTTGAAAAATGACTTTCGGAATGAATTGTTTGAAGGTTCCAAATATCTCTTGCTTTTAGCAGACAAGATTGATGAGATTAAGACCATCTGTCAGTATTGTAAGAAAAAGGCGACTATGGTTTTGCGTACGCAGGACGGTTTGCCTGTTTATGATGGAGAACAGATCCAGATTGGTGGTAATGAAACCTATATCTCAGTTTGCCGTAAACATTATTTTGCCCCTGAAATCAATAAGGAGAATGAAGAAAAATGAACATCTATGATCAACTACAAGCTGTAGAAGACCGTTATGAAGAATTAGGAGAATTACTGAGTGACCCTGATGTCGTTTCTGACACCAAGCGTTTCATGGAGCTTTCAAAGGAGGAAGCTTCAACTCGTGATACGGTAACAGCCTACCGTGAGTATAAGCAAGTCCTTCAAAACATCGTCGATGCTGAAGAGATGATTAAGGAATCAGGTGGAGATGCTGACTTGGAAGAAATGGCCAAGCAAGAACTCAAAGATGCCAAGGCTGAAAAAGAAGAATACGAAGAAAAACTAAAAATCTTGCTCCTTCCTAAAGACCCAAACGATGACAAGAATATCATCCTTGAAATCCGTGGCGCTGCTGGTGGAGACGAAGCAGCACTTTTCGCTGGTGACCTCCTAACCATGTACCAAAAGTATGCGGAAGCCCAAGGTTGGCGCTTTGAAGTTATGGAAGCCTCTATGAATGGTGTAGGTGGTTTCAAAGAAGTGGTTGCCATGGTTTCAGGTCAGTCAGTTTACTCTAAACTCAAGTACGAATCAGGTGCCCACCGTGTGCAACGTGTTCCTGTGACAGAAAGCCAAGGTCGTGTCCATACATCAACTGCCACAGTTCTTGTCATGCCTGAAGTCGAAGAAGTAGAATACGATATTGATCCAAAAGACCTTCGTGTTGACATCTATCACGCATCTGGTGCTGGTGGACAGAACGTCAATAAGGTTGCGACTGCCGTTCGTATTGTACACTTACCAACCAATATCAAGGTTGAGATGCAGGAAGAACGTACCCAGCAGAAAAACCGTGAGAAGGCCATGAAAATCATCCGTGCACGCGTTGCTGACCACTTTGCTCAGATTGCACAAGATGAACAAGACGCTGAGCGTAAGTCAACAATCGGTACTGGTGACCGTTCAGAACGAATTCGTACTTATAACTTCCCACAAAACCGTGTCACAGACCACCGTATCGGCTTAACTCTCCAAAAACTAGATACCATCTTGTCTGGTAAATTGGATGAAGTTGTGGACGCCTTGGTACTTTATGACCAAACACAAAAATTAGAAGAATTAAATAATTAATGAAATTAGCTCAATTATTTTCAGATTTTGAAGAAGAGTTGATAAGACAAGGAGAGGAAGCAGAAAGCCTCTCTTTTGTCTATCGTAGCCTGAAAAATCTCTCTTTTACTGACTTTGTCTTTGCCCTCCAGCAGGAAGTGACGAAAGAGGAAGAAGTTTTTGTTAAAGGAATTTTCCAACAGTTAGCAGCTCATAAACCGCCACAGTACATCATTGGACAGGCAGATTTTTATGGAATGCAGTTAAAAGTTGATGAACGAGTTTTGATTCCTCGTCCAGAGACAGAGGAGTTGGTGGAACTTATCCTGGATGAAAATCCTGAGACGAATCTTTCAGTTCTTGATATTGGGACTGGAAGTGGAGCCATTGCCCTTGCATTAGCAAAAAACAGTCCAGCTTGGTCGGTGACGGCAGCAGATATTTCCCAAGAGGCCCTTGCCCTTGCATCCGAGAACGCTAGAAATCAAAAATTTAATATATTTTTTAAAAAATCGGATTGTTTTGCAGAAATTTCTGAAAAATATGATATAATTGTATCCAATCCACCCTATATCTCTCGTGAAGATGAGTCAGAGGTAGGCTTGAATGTTTTGCACTCAGAACCTCATCTAGCCCTCTTTGCAGACGAGGATGGCCTAGCTATTTACCGTAGAATTGCGGAAGATGCAAAGGACTATCTCAAGGAAGGTGGTAAGATTTACCTTGAAATTGGATTCAAGCAAGGTCAAAGTGTTCCTGAACTTTTTAGGAAACATCTTCCTGAAAAACGAGTACGAACACTCAAGGACCAGTTTGGTCAAGATAGGATGGTTGTCGTTGATGATAAACAAGATTAGACAAGAATTAGAAAAGGGAGGGGCTGTTGTTCTGCCAACTGAGACAGTTTACGGTCTTTTTGCCAAGGCTCTAGACGAAAAAGCAGTTGATCATGTTTACCAGCTCAAACGTCGTCCTAGAGATAAGGCGCTCAATCTAAATATCGCCTCTCTAGAGGACATATTGCACTTTTCAAAGAATCAGCCAGCTTATCTACCAAAACTTGTCGAGATCTTTTTACCAGGTCCCTTGACCATTATTCTCGAAGCCAATGGCAGAGTTCCCTACTGGGTCAATTCTGGCCTTTCAACTGTTGGATTTCGGATGCCCAGTCACCCTATCACACTGGATTTGATTCGAGAGACAGGTCCCTTGATTGGACCTTCTGCCAATATCTCAGGTCAGTCAAGTGGAGTGTCCTTTGGTCAGATTCTAGAGGATTTTGACCAAGAGGTTCTGGGTCTTCAAGACGATGTTTTTCTAACTGGACAGGATTCAACTATTTTGGACTTGTCTGGAGACAAGGTGAAAATCTTACGTCAAGGAGCCATTAAGCGAGAAGATATTCTTGCTCGGTTACCAGAGATTTCTTTTGAGGAGGAATGAGATGCTAAGAGATTTGCAAGAAACAGATGTGAAAGCTATATGTGACATCAACCAAGAGGCTTTGGGTTATTCTTTTAGTCCAGAGGAAACGGCTAGCCAACTAGCTAGACTGTCTCAGGATTTACATCATTTCCTACTTGGCTATGAGGATGCAGCTAATCATGTCTTACTTGGATATGTCCACGCTGAAGTTTATGAATCTCTCTATTCCAAAGCAGGATTTAATATCTTAGCCTTAGCGGTTTCACCTCAAGTACAAGGTCAAGGTATTGGTAAAAGCTTACTACAAGGGTTGGAGCAAGAAGCAAAAAGACGTGGTTATGGGTTTATTCGCTTAAACTCTGCCGATCATCGTCTGGGGGCTCATGCATTTTATGAAAAAGTTGGTTATACTTGTGATAAAGTGCAAAAACGGTTTATTCGCATATTTTAGTTTGTTTTCGTATTAAAAAACCAAACTAAAGGACCAGTCACACTATAAAGGAGAAGACCTATGATTTTTGACAAAGATGATTTTAAAGCATATGATGCTGATCTCTGGAATGCTATTGCCAAGGAAGAAGAACGCCAACAAAACAATATCGAGTTGATTGCTTCGGAAAACGTAGTTTCCAAGGCTGTTATGGCAGCTCAAGGGTCTATCTTGACGAATAAATACGCCGAAGGTTACCCAGGACGCCGTTATTATGGTGGGACTGAGGTGGTGGACGTTGTAGAGACACTTGCTATTGAACGCGCAAAAGAAATTTTCGGTGCTAGATTCGCTAATGTCCAACCACACTCAGGAAGCCAAGCCAACTGTGCGGCTTATATGGCCTTGATTGAACCAGGGGATACGGTTATGGGGATGGATCTGGCTGCAGGTGGTCATTTGACTCACGGAGCTCCTGTCAGCTTTTCTGGTCAAACCTACAACTTTGTTTCTTATAGCGTGGATCCTGAAACCGAACTCTTGGACTTTGACGCTATTTTGAAACAAGCCCAAGAAGTAAAACCAAAACTGATTGTAGCAGGTGCATCAGCCTATTCTCAAATTATCGACTTTTCAAAATTCCGTGAAATTGCGGATGCTGTTGGTGCGAAGCTCATGGTGGACATGGCTCATATTGCTGGTTTGGTGGCGGCTGGTCTTCACCCAAGTCCAGTACCATACGCTCATATCACTACAACAACTACCCACAAAACCCTTCGTGGACCACGTGGTGGTTTGATTTTGACTAATGACGAAGAACTGGCCAAGAAAATTAACTCAGCAATTTTCCCGGGTATTCAGGGTGGTCCTTTGGAGCATGTTGTTGCAGCTAAGGCAGTTTCATTCAAAGAAGTTTTGGATCCAGCCTTCAAGGAATATGCTACTAATGTTATCAAAAACAGCAAGGCTATGGCAGATGTCTTCTTGCAAGACCCTGATTTCCGTATCATTTCTGGTGGGACTGAAAACCACCTCTTCCTAGTGGATGTGACTAAGGTTGTAGAAAACGGAAAAGTTGCTCAAAACTTGCTGGATGAAGTCAATATTACCCTAAATAAAAATTCAATCCCTTACGAAACCTTGTCACCATTCAAAACAAGTGGGATTCGTATTGGAGCAGCAGCCATTACTGCACGTGGATTTGGTGAAGAAGAAAGTCGCAAAGTGGCTGAACTCATCATTAAAACCCTTAAGAATGCAGAAAATGAGGCTGTCTTAGAAGAAGTGAGAAGTGCAGTCAAAGAATTGACAGATGCCTTCCCATTATACGAGGACTAAAACGTTTATGGACATTTATATTAAGAAAGCCATTATCCATCAGTTCAGTCCGGACGATACCGAGCTGTTCCTAGCGGATAAGTTTCTCAATATCACTCCAAAAATCGAAGAATACCTGCGCAAGAAAATTGAACGTGTGTATTCAGATGAAGCTAAGACTGGGATTTTCGAAGAAGAAAATCCCTTCTTCAATCACATCACAGATGATTTGTTGGAGACATCAGTAACGCTGGCTAATCTCTGGAAGGAAGAGTTCAGTATTTCTGAAAACCTCAAGACCAATGACTTGATTTTTGTGCAATTTTCTAAAGAAGGTGTAGAACATTTTGCTTTCTTACGAATTGCCCTGCGGGAGACCTTGACCCACCTCGGAGGAGAGGTTGATAATCCAATCAAGCTGACTCAGAATAACCTACCTGGATTTGGAACAGGTGCTGACGAGGCCTTGGTGGTCAATCTTCAGAGCCGCAAGTACCATCTGATTGAAAAACGAATCAAGTACAACGGGACTTTTTTGAACTATTTTTCAGAAAACCTTCTTGCTGTCGCCCCAAAGATTTCACCCAAGAAATCTATCAAAGAACTGGAAAAAACAGCCCAGAGAATTGCTGAATCTTTTAACACAGATGATTTTCAATTTCAATCTAAGGTCAAATCAGCGATTTTCAATAATATAGAAGAAAGTAATGAATTGTCACCTGAAAAATTGGCCAACGACCTTTTTGACAACAATCTGACGGCTCGTTTGAGCTTTATTGATCAAGTCAAGGAAGCCGTACCAGAGCCTGTTCAATTTGATGAAATTGATGCCAGTCGCCAATTAAAGAAATTTGAAAACCAAAAACTCTCCTTGTCAAATGGAATTGAGCTCATCGTTCCCAATAACGTCTATCAAGACGCAGAGTCTGTTGAGTTTATCCAAAACGACAATGGAACCTACTCTATCTTAATCAAAAATATCGAGGATATCCAAAGTAAATAATGTTTAAACGAATTCGAAGAGTGCTTGTACTAGCAGTCTTCCTTTTTGCTGGCTATAAAGCTTACCGCGTTCACCAGGATGTCAAGCAAGTCATGACCTATCAACCCATGGTGCGAGAAATCTTGAGTGAAAAAGACACCCCAGCAAACGAAGAGCTTGTGCTCGCTATGATTTATACCGAAACCAAAGGAAAAGAAGGAGATGTTATGCAGTCTAGTGAGTCTGCAAGTGGTTCCACCAACACCATCAATGATAATGCCTCTAGCATTCGGCAAGGCATTCAAACTCTGACAGATAATCTCTATCTGGCCCAGAAGAAGGGTGTTGATGTCTGGACGGCTGTTCAAGCCTATAATTTTGGACCTGCCTATATCGATTTTATCGCCCAAAATGGTAAGGAAAATACCTTGGCTCTGGCCAAACAGTACTCTCGTGAGACTGTTGCTCCCTTGCTTGGCAATACCACTGGAAAGACTTATAGTTATATTCACCCCATTTCTATTTTTCACGGTGCTGAACTCTACGTAAATGGGGGAAACTATTACTATTCTAGACAGGTACAACTGAACCTTTACATCATCAAATGTTTCACTCTCTTTTCGACATCTGGCTAGTCTAGGTGTTTTTATTATAAGTTTTGTTATAAGTTTTCTTTAAGATAGATATATTACCCTAGAAAGGTAAAGGAGGAAAATCCCTATGAGAAAGAAACTCTTTCTGACCAGTGCTGCGGTTTTGTGGGCAGTAACAGCTATGAATAGCGTCCATGCAGCAACAGATGTTCAAAAAGTTATCGATGAAACCTACGTCCAACCTGAATATGTCCTAGGTTCTTCATTATCTGAAGACCAAAAAAATCAAACCCTCAAAAAACTAGGCTACAATGCCTCAACAGATACCAAAGAACTCAAAACCATGACACCTGATGTCTATTCTAAAATCATGAATGTGGCCAATGACTCTAGTTTACAGTTATATTCATCAGCCAAGATTCAAAAACTAGGTGACAAGTCGCCACTTGAGGTCAAGATTGAAACACCAGAAAACATCACTAAGGTAACTCAGGATATGTACCGAAATGCAGCCGTAACTTTGGGTGTGGAACACGCCAAAATCACTGTAGCAGCACCCATTCCAGTTACAGGTGAAAGTGCCTTAGCCGGGATTTACTATTCGCTAGAGGCTAATGGAGCCATGGTGCCGCAAGCCAACAAAGATTTGGCTCAAGAAGAGCTGAAGGCTTTATCAGATATCAATGCTGAAAACAAGGACAAGTCGGGCTATGATGCTAATAAATTAAACGTTGCCCTAGCTGATATCAAGTCAGGACTGGCCAAAGCTAAAGAAAGCAATGGAAATCTGACAGAGGAAGATGTCCGCAAAATCGTTGAAGATACCTTAAAAAATTACAAACTTGATCAGGTTATAACAGGAAACCAGATCAATATCATCATCAATTTTGCTTTAAATCTCTCAAAGAGTGATATCCTCAGCAATGCAGACTTCACTAAAACTCTAAATGACCTGAAACAAAGCATCGTATCACAAGCTGGCGACAGTTTTAAAAATATCAACCTTAACTTTGATGCGGATAAGGCACTAGAGGACGGTGGGAACTTCTTAAGCTCCCTTTGGCAGGCCATTGTCAACTTCTTCAAGAGTTTTGGTTCTTAAGAAATTTCATGGTATAATAGATGGTAACCGTAACGTTGCCGTCTTTTTTGTCGGCTAATAGAAAGAGAAGAGAATGTTAAAGAAAAATGATATTGTAGAAGTTGAAATTGTTGATTTGACACATGAAGGCGCAGGAGTTGCCAAGGTGGATGGTTTGGTATTCTTTGTCGAGAATGCTTTACCAAGTGAAAAAATCCTCATGCGTGTCCTCAAGGTTAATAAAAAGATTGGTTTTGGGAAAGTTGAAGAATACCTTGTCCAATCGCCACACCGTAATCAAGATCTAGATTTGGCTTACCTGCGTTCAGGAATCGCGGATTTAGGTCATCTTTCCTATCCAGAACAGCTCAAGTTTAAAACCAAGCAAGTCAAGGACAGTCTATACAAGATTGCTGGAATTGCAGATGTAGAGGTTGCTGAAACGCTCGGTATGGAAAATCCAGTCAAATACCGCAACAAGGCACAGGTGCCTGTTCGTCGAGTAAATGGTATCTTGGAAACTGGCTTTTTCCGTAAGAATTCCCACGACCTCATGCCTCTAGAAGATTTCTTTATCCAAGATCCTGTGATTGACGAGGTAGTAGTAGCCCTACGCGACTTGCTCCGCCGTTTTGATTTGAAACCTTATGATGAAAAGGAACAATCTGGCTTGATTCGGAATCTTGTGGTGCGTCGCGGGCACTATTCAGGACAAATCATGGTTATTTTGGTAACAACTCGTCCCAAAGTTTTCCGTGTGGAACAATTGATTGAACAACTAATCAAGCAATTCCCAGAGATTGTGTCTGTTATGCAAAATATCAACGACCAGAACACCAATGCGATTTTTGGTAAGGAGTGGAAAACTCTTTATGGTCAAGACTATATGACCGATCAGATGTTGGGAAATGACTTCCAAATTGCTGGACCTGCCTTTTATCAAGTCAATACTGAAATGGCTGAAAAACTCTATCAAACAGCCATTGACTTTGCGGAGTTAAAAGAAGATGATGTGGTTATTGATGCCTACTCAGGAATTGGAACTATTGGACTCTCTGTTGCGAAACATGTCAAGGAAGTCTATGGTGTGGAGGTTATTCCAGAAGCAGTAGAGAATAGCAAAAAGAATGCTCAACTGAACAATATCTCAAATGCCCACTATGTCTGTGACACGGCTGAAAATGCTATGAAAAATTGGCTCAAAGGCGGTATCCAACCAAGTGTTATATTAGTGGACCCACCACGCAAGGGCTTGACCGAAAGCTTTATCAAAGCAAGCGCCCAAACAGGAGCAGACCGTATTGCCTATATCTCCTGCAATGTCGCAACCATGGCACGTGATATCAAACTCTACCAAGAATTGGGATATGAGTTGAAGAAAGTCCAGCCAGTGGATTTATTTCCTCAAACGCATCATGTTGAGGCGGTAAGTTTGCTAGTCAAGGAGTAAAACGACGAAGATTAGCATTTACTTCCGCCCATGCGATAGCTGTCCGTGATTGACAAGTGCTAGCACGCAGACAGAACGGAGATAGCGAACCGCTGAGTGTGTCGCTCTGCTCGTAAAAGCTTAGAAACCTTTGAACGAAAGGGATAATGAAAGCCTTGATTGCAAGGCTTTTTGCTTTATGGTGGGTAAGTATCAGAGTGAGAAAATTTTTGGAATGAGTAGAAGTGATAGCTAGAAATTATCAGTTTCTATTTCCATTTACCCTGTGGGTACGTGTTTGTTTCCATTGACAAGGAGTTTGTGGGAATAGAAATGTACCCACCTTGTTTGAATCAAGTGAAGTGTAGTTGAAGGAAATCTGTTGAAAGCAATACTTCATTTTACCGAATAAGTAATAATTTAGGCAACTTCAAATCGATTAAAAAAAACTATTTTAAAGGTTAAGAGTAGACAAAAATTGTCCACTCTTTTTTGCAAACTCAATTTATCAATAAATGAAATGAGGGAATGTAAAATGAAATATTTTGAGGTTGAGTTAGAAAATCCTGATGAATTTTTAAAACTACAAACAGAAGATTTTGTGAAAGCTAATCGCTTGCTACTAAGGAAGATAATCCAGAGCGTTACAGTCTATGAAGAAAACTTCGTCATATCCTTTAAATCTGGCATCGAATTGGAAGTATGAGTCTCATTCCATAACTTTTATATTGAACATATCATCTTGTTGTGTTATACTATAAATTGATATAAACAAAGATGTAGGAGGAACCGAAACTATGACAGCCTCAATGCGTTTAAGATAAGCTGGCAATAAAAAAAGCAGAATCTATACCCGATGATAGGCTTTTTTGTTGTGCTTATTTATACGATATTGAGCATTCATTAGTTACGGTGAGGATATTGGTTATTTAACTATACCTTTATTTAACTATGTCTTTAATATGAATGTTTCCAAATTGTATGTATGCAGACCAAAAGCCACATTGTGGGGTTTGGCCTGCATTTTTTATTGCCTAGAATGCTATTCAAAATAGAAATTCAAGCAAAATAATATGCAGGAGATAATATAAATGGAAAAATACAACAATTGGAAACGAAAATTTTATGCAATATGGGCAGGGCAAGCAGTATCATTAATCACTAGTGCCATCCTGCAAATGGCGATTATTTTTTACCTTACAGAAAAAACAGGATCTGCGATGGTCTTGTCTATGGCTTCATTAGTAGGTTTTTTACCCTATGCGATTTTGGGACCTGCCATTGGTGTGCTAGTGGATCGTCATGATAGGAAGAAGATAATGATTGGTGCCGATTTAATTATCGCAGCAGCTGGTGCAGTGCTTGCTATTGTTGCATTCTGTATGGAGCTACCTGTCTGGATGATTATGATAGTATTGTTTATCCGTAGCATTGGAACAGCTTTTCATACCCCAGCACTCAATGCGGTTACACCACTTTTAGTACCAGAAGAACAGCTAACGAAATGCGCAGGCTATAGTCAGTCTTTGCAGTCTATAAGCTATATTGTTAGTCCGGCAGTTGCAGCACTCTTATACTCCGTTTGGGATTTAAATGCTATTATTGCCATCGACGTATTGGGTGCTGTGATTGCATCTATTACGGTAGCAATTGTACGTATACCTAAGCTGGGTAATCAAGTGCAAAGTTTAGAACCAAATTTCATAAGGGAGATGAAAGAAGGAGTTGTGGTTCTGAGACAAAACAAAGGATTGTTTGCCTTATTACTCTTAGGAACACTATATACTTTTGTTTATATGCCAATCAATGCACTATTTCCTTTAATAAGCATGGAACACTTTAATGGAACGCCTGTGCATATTTCTATTACGGAAATTTCCTTTGCATTTGGGATGCTAGCAGGAGGCTTATTATTAGGAAGATTAGGGGGCTTCGAAAAGCATGTATTACTAATAACAAGTTCATTTTTTATAATGGGGACCAGTTTAGCCGTTTCGGGAATACTTCCTCCAAATGGATTTGTAATATTCGTAGTTTGCTGTGCAATAATGGGGCTTTCGGTGCCATTTTATAGCGGTGTGCAAACAGCTCTTTTTCAGGAGAAAATTAAGCCTGAATATTTAGGACGTGTATTTTCTTTGATCGGAAGTATCATGTCACTTGCTATGCCAATTGGGTTAATTCTTTCTGGATTCTTTGCTGATAAAATCGGTGTAAATCATTGGTTTTTACTATCAGGTATTTTAATTATTGGCATTGCTATAGTTTGCCAAATGATAACTGAGGTTAGAAAATTAGATTTAAAATAAACAATATTGGAGGAATATTTATGTATCTTATTTTCATGTAACTCTTCCTGCTAAAATCGCAGGGTTTTCCCTGCATACAAGCAAATGAAAGCATGCGATTATAGACAGGAGGAAATGTTATGGAATTAATATTAAAAGCAAAAGACATTCGTGTGGAATTCAAAGGACGCGATGTTTTAGATATAAATGAATTAGAAGTATATGATTATGACCGTATTGGTTTAGTAGGAGCAAATGGTGCTGGAAAAAGCACTTTACTCAGGGTACTTTTAGGAGAATTAACTCCCCCAGGATGTAAAATGAATCGTCTGGGTGAACTTGCCTATATTCCCCAGTTGGACGAAGTAACTCTGCAGGAGGAAAAAGATTTTGCACTTGTAGGCAAGCTAGGTGTTGAGCAATTAAATATACAGACTATGAGCGGTGGTGAAGAAACAAGGCTTAAAATAGCACAGGCCTTATCGGCACAGGTTCATGGTATTTTAGCGGATGAACCTACCAGTCATTTAGACCATGAAGGAATTGATTTTCTAATTGGACAGCTAAAATATTTTACAGGTGCACTGTTAGTTATTAGCCATGACCGATATTTTCTTGATGAGGTAGTAGATAAAATATGGGAACTGAAAGATGGAAAAATCACTGAGTATTGGGGAAACTATTCTGATTTTCTTCGCCAGAAAGAGGAAGAACGCAAGAGCCAGGCAGCAGAATACGAACTATTTGTTGCGGAACGTGGCCGATTGGAAAGGGCTGCAGAGGAAAAGCGAAAACAGGCTCGAAAAATAGAACAGAAGGCAAAAGGTGCTTCAAAAAAACAAAGCACTAAAGGCGGAGGACGTTTAGCTCATCAAAAATCAATAGGAAGTAAGGAAAAAAAGTTGCATAATGCCGCTAAATCCCTAGACCATAGGATTGGGGCCTTAGGAAATGTAGAAGCTCCAGAAGACATTCGCAGGATTCGTTTCAGGCAAAGTGATGCATTGGCACTCTACAATCCATATCCTATTGTCGGTACGGAAATTACTAAAATATTTGGGGATAAGATACTGTTTGAAAAAGCATCTTTTCAAATTCCCCTAGGAGCAAAAGTGGCGCTAACTGGTGGCAATGGAACAGGAAAAACAACTTTAATCCAAATGATCATAAACCATGAAGATGGAATTTCTATTTCACCTAAGGCAAAAATAGGTTACTTTGCACAAAATAGTTACAAGTACAACGGTAATCAGAAAGTCATGGAGTTTATGCAGGAGGATTGTGAATACAATGTTTCAGAAATTCGTTCGGTTCTAGCATCAATCGGGCTTAAACAAAACGATATTGGAAAAAGCTTATCTGCTTTAAGCGGCGGAGAAATTATTAAATTGTTGCTTGCTAAAATGCTCATGGGTAGATATAACATCCTAATAATGGATGAACCCAGTAACTTCCTTGACATACCAAGTTTAGAGGCTTTGGAAATACTAATGAAGGAGTACACCGGAACTATCGTGTTTATCACCCACGATAAACGATTACTCGAAAATGTAGCAGATGTAGTTTATGAAATTAGAGATAAGAAAATAAATCTGAAACATTAAATTTAAGGTAGTCGCTGGTCAGTATAGTCTGTTCTGGTTGGCGACTCCATTGTTAAAGAGTATAAAGACTTTAGATTTTATGAATATTAAAAATAGGAACAGTCAATTGAACTGCTCCTATTTTTCTGCTAAATATATTGTAGTTTTCTTATATGTATAATGATAGATTAGCGGATTCTCATCTACGGTACTTACTTCAAATATGAAGAAGTGATCGCGGTTATCTCTGGACTTTTCCTTATTGAGGACAAAGTAATTCTTACGTGAAGTCGCCATTGTTTTTAGGATATCATCAGTTAGGAAGGTCAATGGAATATTCATGTTAGAGTAGCGGTAGAAGTCACGTTCAAAATCTTGGTAGCTCTCGCTATAATAGTCCATTTGTAGGTGATTACGCTGAAACTCAAGCTGATTCATAGAGCACCTCCTCGACAAGTTCAATACTAATAATGTCTTTTAATTTCAAATTGATGTGACCTGTTGTAGTTTTTATCAAAATGAAATCTTTGGTCAGACTTGGTATTGTTCCAGTGTAGGAAACACGCTTGTTTTTTTCAATCACTTGAATGCGTGTGCGTAGCTGCCCGGCGTATACTTGACTGAGGAGTAATAATTTCTTCTCTAGTGATAAGTCAGACATGTACGTTACTTTGTTTGTATCATCAGAGAGTGCTGATGCATGTTCAGATAGGAAAAAGCCCATCCATTTTTGCATCTTTGTATCCTGGTACTCTCTTGCTGATTGAAATGGTAAATATGAACGGTCAATCATATCAAATCCTTTCTATGCAGAGGCAAGGGTATTTTTATCAAATTGAATCGTAAAACCTTGAATTCCCCCACCTGTGTAACATTCTTTAAAGCGATTGATTACCTCAGTATAGATTATCACAGATGAGCTTGTTGGCTTAATGCTAAATGTAAATTCCAATGGTAATCGGTTTTCAGATTTAGCATGTACTAGTCGTATCGATATTTCAGTTGTTTTGAGTTTTCTCTGACGAAGTTTTGAAGTTGCTGTTTCAACGATTCCATGTAAAAATCTTTCAAGCATTTCAATATCATTACATCCTTTGCTACGGATTTCTGAAAATTGTACTGTATTTTTTTCTTGTTTCATTTTAATCCCTCCAATCCACCCGCGGAATGACCACCGATAAGTTTACTGCGTTCAATATTTCTGGAACCTTCAGTTAGGACGGTTCCTTTTTGTATGGCTAAAAAACCAAACTGTTCTCTGACAACATCAATAGCTGTCTGAAGTCTATTATCTTTTTCAATTTGTTCTACATCATCAAAGAGTGATAGTAGAGTATAGCTTTCATCTACGAAGCCACTATAAGATACACCAATTTGTCTCACTGCACCAGAGGTGTATTTTTTCGGAATAATACAAGTACATGACTCACCATTGTTTTGGGGAGATTTGCGGGTTCAATTTTATTCTGAGCATTTATAGATTTTTTCATCTCAGTCCTAGAATAGCCAATATGAATAGAAACGACAGTAGTCAATACTAGGGCTACTGTTCCGTTCCACAGTATCATTTAAAAATCATTTTCACACCCTTTCGTCTATTAGTATAGAAGAAAGCTCTCAGCACATGTCGAGTGTGTAAGCTTGTTAGTGAAACGTAGCTAATCCTCAAAAGGTTCACCCAAACCTTTTGAGTCCCACAAACGCATCACGTTGAGGCGGTATCACTGCTTGTACGAGCTGAAGCATCAGCGAAGTAGAAGCAGATGCTCCGCCCATGGGATAGGACTCGTAAAGTAAGTAGGAAATATGACGAGATGATACAGAGAGCCTGAATTGGTCATGTGACGTGCTTATTTACATTAGCCTGATAATGGAAATGGAGAGATTATCGATGGTTATATTGGAATTGTACCAAAATGATTATTCTAAAGATTTAGTCGCATTTGATTCCATAGAAGATGGGAAAGCCCTTGTAGCTCAAATCCCGGGATACACTCTGGAAACAGAAGATGGTTTTGAAGTGGAGTATTTTAATCCTAAAAACATACCGGATTATATGGAAATTATTTTTAACGGGAATATTGTCCCTTTATCTAAATTTATGTTCGGTCCTGAGGAAAATGTAGACATTATTTGGAAAGAGATTTCAAATTTATCCCTCAAAAACGATAGAGTGATTGAATGATATTCAAAAATCGATGCATATGTCGTTAACAACCATGAAGTTAAAGCCTATGTCGAAACAAGAGAAACGAACTATCGTAAAGCAAAAGACTTCTTAGAAAGCCGCGGATATGAAGTAGACAGAAGCTTTTTCGGAAGTGAAGACGGCGAAGCGATTCTCTACAGAAAAAAAGGGAGCGAAGATTGGCATTTCTTGTGTCACTTAGACCCAATGTTTGTAGAGATTGAAGATGTAGAAGGATATGTTGAAGAAGAGGTGGGAGTGATTCAATAGTCAATCAAAGTTCCTTGTGAGTATGTACCTTTGCTAGTAAAAGCGTCAAAACGTTGTAACGAAGGGAGTTAAGAAAACCCTTGAGTGTAAGCCTTTTTCATCTTTAGAGGGAAATTATTAGAGTAGCCTCTTATAATTTATACTAGATTTGATAACTTATTTGAGACAGATTTTATTTCTATAAATACTGTGAAAATTTTTTAATACCAAAGATTTAAAGTTATTGTGTTAAAAAACCTCTCCACTTTTAAACTAATGTATTATAAAAGCCAGTTGACACAAGTGTTACACCTGTGATAGAATTAACTTGAGGTGAAGTAAATGGCAACTGATAAAAATAGAATAATGATTAGCTTGGATGATAAAAATCTAGAGAAACTTGAAAATTTAGTAGAAGATGCTAGAGATAGAAGGGGAATGCGACTAACAAAGTCCCAGGTTATAGAATTACTCCTAAATACTGTTGATTATTTCGATGATATTATGGGAGCTATTTACTCAAAAAAATAACAGCATAAATGCTATTATTTTTTTACAATAGGTGTAACACTAGTGATATAGAAGTGATGAAATGGTTGTTTATATTAGACAAAGCAAACTACCAAGTGAAGTTTCAATTAATAAGTACAATGCTCAAGTAGGTGCCTACTTACAAGGAGAAGAAGTTATTTTATATCAATCTTTTTCTGAAATAAAACAGTTAACAAGTGATGATACAGTTGTAGATTATATAACGGAGACTAGAGCATTACTAAAAATGATGGGCTTAAACGTGCCGGTTTATGACTATCCTATTGAGCTTAAAGAGTTTTATGGTCGAAATATTTATGAAGGTGTGTTAGGAGAGATTGTAAATATACCTGATAATTGGGGGAAATTTATTAAGCCCAAAGCTGGATCAAAAGTCTTTACAGGAAGAGTTGTTAATGGAACCCATGATTTAATAGGTATTGGTCTACCTTTCGACTATCCTATCTGGATTAGTGAAGTTGTAGAATTCATAGCAGAATGGCGGTGTTTTGTGTTAGATGGTCAAGTATTAGATGTTCGACCCTATACAGGTGATTATCATGCACATTTTGATGCAAGTGTAATTGATGAAGCCATATCATGTTGGAAAGATGCGCCAATAGCTTATGGACTAGATATCGGTGTTACTCGTAATGGCAGAACACTTGTTGTTGAAGTGAATGATGGTTATGCATTAGGAAATTATGGCCTATCTCCTTTAAACTCAATCAATTTTCATAAAGCTAGATGGAAAGAAATGGTAAAACCTTATTTTGAAAAAAACGATGTTTTTACTATGCCTGAAAATGGAAATATAAGTTTCTAAAAGGAACAGAAGTAAATCTGTGTTTAACTGCAACGAGTAAGTTGCAGTTTTTTATTTTGAATAATGATATAATAGGATAAGAAAATAATGAAAACGCTATATATTTGAAAATTGTTTAGAAAGTAGAAAGTATTAAAACAATTGACATGATTATTAAATCATCAACTTGAATTATAAAAAAAGGAGTACTAACATGCCGAAATATACCGACGAAGATATTAGAAAATTAAATAAAATCACATTAAAAATTGCTGGTGATTATTTAGGTATAAGTTCACAGGCAGTTGCTATAGGTCTTAGAAATAATCTTCTTCCAATTGGTTTTGCTATTCATAACGAAGAAAGAGATAGACGTTTCACTGAGAGTTGGTCATATCATATTATTGCTGAAAGAATGATTTCTTACAATCACGGTAAGCTATCAGAGATTCGTGTTGAGAATATTGAAACTAGTTTAGATAAAATTATTGAGGAATTTAACGGATTAAAACAAGATTTACTTTTTATATTAAGCGAAAATGCAGAAGTGAAGAATTAGAAGTTTTTGAATTTGCGTTTTCGCTTGGTAAATATAAAAACGGTGATGTAAAATATGAAGGTAAAGGTGTTTCGAATGAAGATGATAAAGACCTTTTCTAGAGAAGAACTCTATGAAGAAATCTGGGAGATAAGTGCAAAACAAGTTTCATTGAAATATGATTTAAGCTATTCAGACTTACTTAAGAAATGCAAAGAATTTGAAATCCCAATTCCAAATGGTAGTTATTGGTATCGTAAGAATACTGGACAAGATTTAAGTGAACTTATTGTTCCATTGCCACAAAATGACACAAATGAAGTTAATATTGATAGAAAAAGTTTAAAGAACAGTAGAATTAAAGCTGCTAAACATAAAGAAGATAGTACGGAAGATAAAAAAGAAGATACTGTTAAACTTGATACAACTAGTATAAGAAGTTCACTATCATTCTTAGAGGACGATAAAATAGAGCGTATTATTGAAACAGTTTCAAATCTAAACCAGTCTCCAAATAAGAGATTACATAAATCTGTAGCTAATCTAAGGGATAAAATTGCAGAGTGGAATAAGAGGGAAAAAGCTGCTTCCTATCCTTACTTTGATTCTAGGCACAGATATAATGATTTAAAAGAACCTAAATTTGTAAAAATATTTCACTAAATTCTCTTCCTCGTTTATATCGCTTTTTGGATACACTAGTTACTGTAATTGAAAAAATCGGTGATAATGTAACTTCAAATTGGGATATTCAAATTGAAAAGGATATTGTTCGTTTTGAAGTTATAGAATCAACAGACAAAGTAAGTCATGAATTAACAAAAGAAGAAGCTAAAGAACTAGCAGAGTACAATGATAGCGTTAAGTTTAATAGATATGCTTTTAAACCAAGAATAAAGAAGTATGACTATATTCCAAATGGAAAATTTCGATTTAAGATAATAGATGGTAAATACATTAAAGATACTAAAGAATTCACACTTGAACAATCAATACCAGAAATAATTGTTTTAATTTACCAAGAGTATTATAAAGTTAAGAATTTACGACTTGAACGTGAAGAGAGAGAAAGACTATACGAAGAAGAACAAGAGCGAAAAAGAAAATTACAAAATAGAATCGAAGAAGAGAAGAAACGGACAATGTCTCTTCTTAATATGCTAGAAGATTTTCAAACAGCAAATGATTTAAGACTGATGGCTGATAAACTGGAGATAGTAGGGAAACTTAGTAAAGAGGAAATTGATTGGATGAGATCCAAAGCTGACTGGATCGACCCAATAGTTTCTTCAACAGACGAATTATTAGGAATCAGAAATCATGAAAATTCTAGAGAACAAAAAGAACAATATCTAAGTGAGAAAAGGTACTACTGGTAACTTTGTGTTTTTAGTTTTTACAGAATGTAGTGTTATTGGAGTAAATTATTAACTATTTTAGTAATAAATTATTTTACCCTTTTTTAAAATAGGAATTTGGTACAAGACAGTATATACTTTCGTTCTAAAGTGTTATTTGAACGTTGATTCTTTCACTTTCGTTCTATAATATAGAAGCTTGCTAGCACCACACGTCGAGTGTGTGAGTTTGTTAGTGAAACGTAGCTAATCCTCAAAATAAAGAAACTAAAACTCCATTATTTTGAGATGACAACCTAAATTGGTTTTAAGGAGGTGTTATATTGATAGAAAGCAGACCTGAGTTTGATAAAATCGCATCCTTTGATGAGTTTAATAAATACTATTGGTATCGTGATGAACTTTCACAGATATGCAAGTCATTAGGACTTGAATATAGAGGGACAAAGCAGGAACTAAATGATATTATTGAGCAGTACTTTAAGGGGAAGTTGATTAAAAAGTCATCAATAAAAAGGAAAAAGAAACAAGTAGAAGCTATTAGCTTAGATACACCCTTGTTTGAATGTGGATTCTCTTTTAACACTCACTTTAGAGAATATTTCTCAACTTTAACTGGTGTTTCGCCATTTAAATTTACTGCTGATATGGCTACAGCTTGGAGAAAAGTAAAAAGAGAAAATGATTTGAGTTTTACAATCCAAGATATGCTAAAAGTCTATTATGGAAATTCAGATTATGCTAAATATGATCATTCGGTTTGTCAATGGAATCAGTTTTTAAAGGATTTCTGTGCAGACGAAAATAGTCGCACCTACTCGAACAAACTAAAAGTAGCTTCTATTCTTTGGAAAGAAGTCCGAGACTCAAAGAATGAAAAAGTTTATTCAAAGAATCTTTTGACTGAATATGCTGACAAAATAAAAGAGTATGGTAAGTAAAAATGCCATTTCCCTTGGTGGCGACAGTGATACACTTGCTGCAGTAACTGGTAGCATTGCCTAGGCAGCTTACGGAATTCCTGATTTAATCAAGGAAAAGGCCTTTTCTTACTTAGATGCCCCCTTAAAGGATGTAGTTAGACGATGGGAAAATAGAATAAAAGCGTATTAATCTCCAGTACGTTATATTTCTTTTTTCTGAGTTTTCATTGTATAATAGGGTTACATTTAGTTTCATATAATGAAATATAAAGATTTCTAACTAATATTGAGGAGAATATTAATGAAAAAAGCAATGGTAATTATCAACCCTACTTCTGGTGGCGAGAAGGCTTTGGATTACAAAGAAAAGCTGGAGAATAAAACAAAAGAATACTTTGAGCACGTAGAAACCAAAATTACCGAAAAGGCGCTGGATGCAACAAATTTTGCTGAGGAAGCTTCTCGTGAGCAGTACGATGCAGTGGTTGTGTTTGGTGGAGATGGGACTGTCAACGAAGTCATTTCGGGTATTGCTGAGAGAGACTACATTCCTAAGTTAGGGATTATCCCAGGTGGGACGGGTAACCTCATTACGAAACTGTTGGAAATCAATCAAGACATTGATGGTGCGATTGATGAACTGGATTTCAACTTAACCAATAAGATTGATATCGGTAAATCAAATGATAACTATTTTGGTTATATCTTTAGTATCGGTTCTCTGCCTGAGGCGATTCACAATGTTGAAATCGAGGACAAGACAAAATTCGGTATTTTAGCCTATGCTGTAAATACCATGAAGTCTGTCATGACAGATCAGGTCTTTAACATTAAGGTTGAGACAGAAAATGGAAATTATGTTGGTGAAGCTAGCCATGTTTTGGTTCTCTTGACAAATTACTTCGCTGATAAGAAAATCTTTGAAGAAAACAAGGACGGCTATGCCAATATTTTGATTCTAAAAGATGCATCTATATTCTCTAAATTATCCGTCATTCCTGATTTACTAAAAGGAGATGTTGTCGGTAATGATAATATTGAGTATATCAGAGCGCGTAATATTCAGATCTCTTCAGATAGTGAATTGGAGTCAGATGTTGACGGTGATAAATCGGATAATCTACCTGTAGAAATCAAAGTCCTAGCTCAGCGAGTAGAAGTATTTTCAAAACCGAAAGAGTAGAAGGTAAAAATTAGTTTATCTCTCACAGAGAAATAAAGTCTCATATCAACGATTGGAGGAGGAATGAATTCTCTATTTGATGAATTTCGAACAATTTGTTCTCATTTAAACCAAGTCGGAATCACTCCGACGCTCATGGGGTCTTTGGGTTTTGAATACCGTTCAAATGAAGAATGGGGGCCGTCTGACATTGACATTCATGTGCCTGGTGACCCTAGAGGTTGGGAAGCACCTGATCATCTCAGAATTTATGAGTGGGACAAGATAATGAAAGTGATGAAACACTTAGGCTATGCCTTAATAGATATTCATGAGCATGAATTCAAAAAAGATGGTCTGAGTGTTGAATTCGGAAGTATCGATTCTTTACCTGATTTTGCGGATATTTCGGAATCCGATATTGAGCTGATTCATCTCGATGACATCACGTTTCGTGTTCCAAACCTAGAACAGTATTTAAGTATTTACAAGGCTTCTTCCCAAGATTCTTATCGAAATGAGCACAATAACAATAAGGATTTTAAAAAAATTGAGTGGCTAGAAAGACATTTGTAAATCATCATTTGAAAAGTAGTAAGTTGTAAGACTGGCTGCTTTTTTATTTATAGAACCAAACCACTCGAAACTATGGACAAAACTTGCAAATAAAATACGAAAGTAGTATACTAGATTAACAATTGTGAAAACGTTTGCGTTGTATACGGATAAAAGTAAACTAGGAGACAGATACAATGGAATTAACAGCCATTTACCATAGGCCTGAGTCGGAGTATGCCTATCTTTATAAGGATAAGACAGTGCACATTCGTATCCGGACCAAGAAAGATGATATTGAGAGCATCAACTTGCACTATGGAGACCCTTTTATTTTTATGGAGGAGTTTTATCAAGATACAAGGAAAATGGCCAAGATAACTTCTGATGCCATCTTTGATTATTGGCAGGTTGAAGTCTCAGTTGATTTTGCACGTATCCAGTATCTCTTTGAACTTAAGGACACAGAAGCTCAAAGTATTTTGTATGGTGATAAAGGGTGTGTGGAAAATTCTCAAGAAAATCTTCATGCTATTGGGAATGGATTTAAGTTGCCTTATCTTCATGAGATTGATGCCTGCAAGGTTCCTGACTGGGTTTCAAATACGGTATGGTATCAGATATTTCCTGAGAGATTTGCCAATGGAAATGCTCTATTAAACCTAGAAGGGACTTTAGACTGGGATTCATCTAACACACCTCAGAGTGATGATTTCTTTGGTGGTGATTTACAGGGGATTATTGACCATCTGGATTACTTGCAAGACTTGGGCATTACTGGACTATATCTTTGTCCTATCTTTGAATCTACGAGCAATCATAAGTATAACACGACAGATTACTTTGAAATTGACTGTCATTTTGGAGACAAGGAGACCTTTCGGGAGCTGGTCGAACAAGCTCATCAGCGTGGCATGAAAATCATGCTGGATGCTGTATTTAATCATATTGGTTCGCAATCTCCTCAATGGCAAGATGTTATCGAAAACGGTGAGGAGTCTGCTTATAAAGATTGGTTCCATATCCAACAATTCCCAGTGACAACTGAAAAGCTAGCCAACAAGAGAGAGTTGCCTTATCATGCTTTTGGTTTTGAAAACTATATGCCTAAGCTAAATACTGCCAATCCAGAGGTCAAGGACTATCTTTTAAAGGTTGCGACTTATTGGATTGAAGAGTTTGATATCGATGCTTGGCGTTTGGATGTGGCTAATGAGATTGACCATCAGTTCTGGAAGGATTTTCGTAATGCAGTTTTAGCTAAAAAGCCTGATCTTTATATCCTAGGAGAAGTCTGGCATACGTCTCAGCCTTGGTTAAATGGAGATGAGTTCCATGCGGTCATGAATTATCCTTTATCTGATAGTATCAAGGACTATTTCTTACGAGGAATTAAGAAGATTGATCAGTTCATCGATGAAATCAATGGTCAGTCTATGTATTACAAACAGCAGATTTCAGAGGTTATGTTTAATCTCTTGGATTCGCATGATACAGAACGAATCTTGTGGACGGCAAATGAAGATGCTCAACTGGTTAAATCAGCCCTAGCCTTTCTCTTTTTACAAAAGGGAACACCCTGCATTTATTACGGAACCGAGTTAGCTTTAACCGGAGGACCAGACCCAGATTGTCGACGTTGTATGCCTTGGGAACGTGTATCAAGTGACAATGATATGCTGAATTTCATGAAGAAATTGATCCAGATTCGCAAACATGCGTCAGCAACCATTCAGCATGGCAAGTATAGTCTCCAAGAAATCAAAGCTGATGTAGTAGCTTTGCAGTGGAAATATGAAGGGCGAATCCTCAAAGCGATTTTCAACCAATCAAAGGAAGATTATCATTTACAAAAAGAAGCAGTAGCACTAGCAAGCAATTGCCAAGAATTGGAGAATCAGCTTGTGATCTCTCCAAAAGGATTTGTGATTTTTCATTAAAGAGCGACAGGAAAATTGTAGTATAGAGAAGATTTTACAAGCAGACTATTTGTCGTCTTGCTGCAATTGGTATATAATTTAACTTAAAGAAAATAGGAGGACTGACCGAATGGAATTAAAAGATTTTACAGAAAAAGAACAGGAAATGATTAAGAAGGGGCTTACGACGTCTAAGATTAGTGACAAGGAAACTGCTGAAAAGATTCTTGCGCTAGTACCACAAGACTTGATTAAGCGAATCCCATTTTTCGTCAGAAAACATGCTACGACACGTACGATTAAACGCATTTCAATTGAACACCCTGAACTCTACGCTGCAGCTCAAACAAGTGGTGAAATTCCAGAAAAAGAACGCGAAGAATTACGTCAGATTATCACGACTATCTTTGAACAAAAGATGAATAAGCATAGTATTAAGTAGAGAATGAAAAAATATTTTATTGGCGGTTTGGGAAGCAATGTCTATCATAGCAAGGATTTTCTTCAAGAACTAGATTCGCAGGTCTATTTTCTGAATCCATATGAAAAACATCTTCGAGATGAAACAGAATTGAAATCATGGTTTAAAAAATCGATAGAAGAGGAAGAATCTATTTGTCTGATAGGCCATTCTCTTGGAGGAGATTTAGCTCGTTATCTCGCATCGGAATTTTATGAAGTGAAAAAACTAATTCTTTTGGATGGTGGCTATCTAGATTTAGATAAGATTTTACCTTTAGATACAGAGTTAGAGGAAGCTAAAAACTATATCGAATCTCAAGTCGTTTCAGACTTAGCTCTTCTTATTTCTAAAGAAAAATCTGAAGCAAAGCATTGGTCAGAAAATATGGAGAAAGCCGTAAGGCAGTCCTATCACTGGAATGCGCAGTATAATAGATATGAGTTAGCTATAAATTATGAAAATATAGAAGCGATACTCCTCCTACGGAGGAAGATACAAGCTTTTAAGAGAGAAGTGGGTGATACCTTGTTTATCAGTCCGCGCTATCCTAATGAAGCTACATGGAGAGAGGAAGCCCTAAAAGAATTGCCAGACTATTTTGATACTATTCTTCTAGAGAACTTTTGCCATGAGCTTTATACTGAAGCACCCAAAGAAATCGCTAGTATGATTAATGAGTGGTTCTCTTATTCTCTATGAGCTACTTGTATCACTTAAAATGTTATAAGATTTAAATCTAAAAATCATTAATACTCAGATAACAAAAAACGAACAGGCTCTTTTTCTGTCATTCAGAAGAGAACTTGTTCATTTTTTTTATGGATTTAGTTTGCTTTTTAAAACACGCGATACACATAGGGATTCTCTGGTTTATCGACTTTGGTAAAGCTATCGATTTCCAAGGTTGGGAGGTTTTGTTTGAGTTCTTTATGGTAGTGATTGACCAGTTTTCCTTTGGCTGTTATCCAGGTATTATTCTCATATTGACGGGTATTTCCCTTGGTCAGTAATCCATAGACACCTGAATCCGCGATACAGTGGATAATGCCGAAGCGGAACAGAAATTGGCTATTGGCATGACTGGGGTCATTATAGACAAAGCCAGTGAACTGGACTGTCTTACCCTCAAACTCATCTGGATAGTCGTAGATAGCTTCCATGACTTCCATATAGTTTTCATTCGTAATCTGAATGCTATCTTGGGACAAGTATTTATCCGCCGCAGTTCGCATTTCCTTTTCATAAGCTGATTTTGAAAAATAAGAACTGGTATCTGGTTTCAAATATTGGCTTGTCGTTCCTTCACTTGTCTGAATGGCTTGATCCGTTCCTTCCGATAAGGGGAAGTGATAGCCTTTTGCTGAAACGGTCTGAGAATCCAAGCTAACAGTTGGAAAAGTTAAGCCGACTACAATTGGAATGGCCAGAAGAGCAATACTCATCACCTTCGCTAATCGGCTGTTCAGATGACTATGGGTTTTGACTTGCTTCATCCAGATATACAGTTGAACAATTGCCAAAATAAAGGAAAGCACCATGGAAATATAGGCCAGATAGGAATAGTGCATGTTGATGTACTGGTTTAATTTGCCCGACAAATGGAGATAAATGGTCAGTTCAAAATAGCCAGCTAAAACTAAAAATCGAATCATAGGATGACTCCAATCAAGAGAGAATACACTAAGACGACAAGAGTCACAATCATAATGAAGTGACCGATAAATCGTACTTTCAAGTAATTTTTCATCATGAGAATATTTTTGATATCTAGCATTGGGCCAATGACGAGAAAGGCCAAAACTGGTGCTAAACCGAAACTCGAGAGAAGAGAAGCCCCGATAAAGGCATCCGCCTCACTACAGAGAGAAAGAAGAAAGGCCAAAAGCATCAAGAGCAGGATGGCAAAAAGAGGGGTCGCACTGATAGAGATCAGAATCCGTGTCGGAACATAGACCTGTATAACAGAGGCAAAGAGACAGCCGAATACCAAATAGCGTCCCGTATCAAAAAATTCATCAATGGCCTGCACAAAGACTTGAAAAACTTTTTTTGTAGGTTTCAAGTGAGAAAAATCGTGCTCATGACAGGCCAAACGATTTTCTTTTTGAATCGGTTCTTGCCAGAAGAATCCTAGAAAAATCCCAAGTATCATAGCTACAAGAATGGAACCAAGAGCTCGTAACAGGGCGACATGGAAGGAGTTGCCAAAGGCAGAATAGGTCGCAAAGAGAACAATGGGATTGATAACAGGCGCTGTTACGAGAAAGGGAACGGCCGTGTAACTGGGAACCTTCTTTTCCAGAAAACGATTGATAATGGGGACGATTCCACATTCACAAGAAGGGAAAAGTATCCCGACGAAGGTACCAAAAAAGATTCTCCCCCAACGATTTCGAGGGAGAAAATGATAAACCTTGTCAGGTGTGATATAAACCTCAATCAGCCCTGAAACAATACTTCCTATCAGAACGAAGGGTAGGGCTTCAATGATTATAGAGAGAAAAATAGCCCCAGTCTGAAGCACACTAGACGGGAGTTGTTGGAAAGCAGTCATCTAGTTTTTCTTTTCTGCTTTGGCTTTTTTCTCTTTGTCATCAGGGAAAGTGACTTGTTTCAAATCAGGGAGTTTAGCAAACTCCTCAAACATCTTGTCCAAGTCATCAGTTTTTGTAAATTTTACAGCCATAGGTGCACCTCGATTCTAAATTCTATCTCTATTATACTATTATTTTAAGGAAAAGGGAAAAGTTAAAATTGAGTATCTAACGAATAATAGAGCTTGATATATCCTGATATACACTATGATTGTGATATAATAGTTGTGGAATAACGGAGGAAATGATGGATCATGAAACAATCGGTCAGGTTACCGATGAAGTAAAAGAAATTTTTGATATTGTTCTTGAAGCGAGCGACATAAAGGTCAACAAAGACGGTTTGAGAAGCCATATGATAAAACGCCATCACAATGATGTGATTCATCATATTGAAGACCTGGAACTCATACTAAGGAACCCAGATTTCGTCGGGGTCAATCCACGAGAGAAAGACGCCAGTTTCGAATATGTAAAAAGATTTGATGATAATGTTCTTGTTTCCATCAAGTTACATAAAAGTGGAGATTTCTTTTATGTTCTGACCATGTATCGCTTACAAGATTTCAAGTTACAAAGTCGTATTAAGTCTGGGTAGATTGAGAAAGCTTGACAAAAAAATAGATAGTGCTAGAATAACATTAACGAAAGACATTTGAGGGCAGAAAGGTTCCTGCCGCACCTTGAAGAAGGTATCTGAGATGCTGGGTACACCGACCAGCCAAATGTCCGTTATTTCAAAGGAGGGGCTTAAATGCTCCTTTTTTATTTAAAATTTCAAAATAGATTATCCCCACCGCAGACTCTGTCTTGCGGTTTTTTATTTTTCAAAAACACGCATTTTGGACGATTAGAAATAGAAATCTAAATGCTATTCTTCACCACAACAATTAGGATAAATAATTTTTAACACGAGGGCTCTCCTTTCACCAAATTTGAGTCTGCCGATCCCTTGGCTATCCTTTCCTTTCACAAACGAGTCGCTTATTCAATTATAAGTTTACGTGCTCCTAGTCACAGTCAGTTGTGCTTGATGGAAAGAATGACACCTATAAAAATGCGAGGTAGTGACTATACCACTCACTTATTCACCACCCCGTGATTTGTAGTAGTGATAGGCTTTCTCGCTATTATTATAAAACAAAATAAAGAGCACAACACTTTTTCATTCTGTGTTGTGCCTTGAGTGAAACGAAAGGAATTAATTATAAAAGTTTAAAAAGTCAATGTGTTATTCCAGGTCAGGAACATCTTCCAGAACTGGCTATTATGTCTGATCCATTAAATACTTTTGATGTCATGGAGTGGTAAAAAAAGGTGGCAATGCTCTCTAAGTACAAGTTATTGCACTATAGAATATAAATCTATTCCCCACATATTGTTTTTAAATACTGTAAGAGCTAATTTGAAACGTTTAGCTTATGGTATAATAGATTCATGGATAAAAAATATGAAAAAATCTCCCAGGATTTGGGAGTGACGTTAAAGCAAATTGATACTGTTCTAAGTTTGACAGCTGAAGGGGCGACTATTCCCTTTATTGCGCGTTATCGCAAGGATATGACTGGTAGTTTGGATGAGGTGGCGATTAAGTCCATTATTGACTTGGATAAAAGTCTGACTAACCTCAATGACCGTAAGGAAGCTGTTTTAGCTAAGATTCAAGAGCAAGGCAAGCTTACAAAGGAGTTGGAAGAAGCTATCTTAGCTGCCGAAAAATTAGCAGACGTAGAAGAACTCTATCTTCCATACAAGGAAAAACGTCGGACCAAGGCAACCATTGCCCGTGAAGCCGGACTCTTCCCACTTGCTCGCTTAATCTTGCAGAATGTAGCCGACTTAGAGAAAGAGGCTGAAAAGTTTGTCTGTGAAGGATTTGCGACTGGTAAGGAGGCCTTGGCTGGTGCAGTTGATATTTTGGTAGAAGCCTTATCGGAAGATGTGACCTTGCGTTCCATGACTTATCAGGAGGTGCTGAGACACTCCAAACTCACTTCTCAAGTCAAGGATGAAAGTCTTGATGAAAAGCAGGTTTTTCAGATTTATTATGATTTTTCAGAGACGGTTGGAAATATGCAGGGTTATCGTACTTTGGCCCTCAATCGTGGGGAGAAGCTAGGTGTCTTGAAGGTCGGTTTTGAACATGCGACGGACCGTATTCTTGCCTTCTTTGCTACTCGTTTCAAGGTGAAAAATGCTTATATTGATGAAGTGGTTCAGCAATCTGTTAAGAAAAAAGTCTTGCCTGCTATCGAGCGCCGTATTCGGACAGAATTGACTGAAAAAGCAGAAGAAGGAGCTATCCAACTCTTTTCTGACAACCTGCGCAATCTCCTTTTGGTTGCTCCATTGAAAGGGCGCGTGGTTCTTGGGTTTGACCCAGCCTTTCGTACAGGTGCCAAGCTAGCTGTCGTGGATGCAACAGGGAAAATGCTGACGACTCAGGTCATTTATCCTGTCAAACCAGCATCAGCTCGTCAAATCGAAGAAGCCAAGAAAGATTTGGCAGATTTGATTGGTCAATACGGTGTAGAGATTATTGCAATCGGAAATGGAACGGCCAGTCGTGAAAGTGAAGCCTTTGTGGCAGAAGTCCTTAAGGATTTTCCAGAAGTCAGCTATGTTATCGTCAATGAAAGTGGTGCTTCGGTCTATTCTGCCAGCGAACTTGCTCGTCAGGAGTTTCCAGACTTGACCGTTGAAAAACGCTCTGCTATTTCTATCGCCCGTCGTTTGCAAGATCCTCTTGCAGAGTTGGTTAAAATCGATCCTAAGTCAATCGGTGTCGGTCAGTACCAGCATGATGTCAGCCAGAAGAAACTGTCTGAAAGTCTGGACTTTGTTGTCGATACAGTGGTAAACCAAGTCGGTGTCAATGTCAATACGGCTAGCCCAGCTCTTCTTTCCCATGTCGCTGGACTCAATAAAACCATTTCTGAAAATATCGTCAAATACCGTGAGGAAGAAGGAAAAATCACTTCACGCGCTCAAATCAAGAAGGTTCCTCGTCTGGGAGCCAAGGCTTTTGAGCAGGCTGCTGGTTTCCTCCGTATCCCAGAAAGTAGCAATATCCTTGATAATACAGGAGTTCACCCAGAAAATTACGCTGCTGTCAAGGAACTTTTCAAACGCTTGGATATCAAAGACTTGAACGAAGAAGCCCAAAGCAAACTCAAGTCCCTATCAGTCAAAGATATGGCGCAAGAGCTAGACCTTGGTCCTGAAACCCTTAAAGATATCATTGCCGACCTTCTCAAACCAGGTCGAGATTTCCGTGATTCCTTTGACGCACCTGTGCTTCGCCAAGATGTCCTAGATATCAAGGACTTAGTGGTTGGTCAGAAGCTAGAGGGTGTGGTGCGTAATGTAGTTGACTTTGGTGCCTTCGTTGACATTGGAATTCACGAGGACGGCTTGATTCACATTTCGCATATGAGTCGCAAGTTTATCAAACATCCTAGCCAAGTGGTGTCCGTCGGAGATTTGGTGACCGTTTGGGTTAAGAAAATTGATACTGAACGTGAAAAAGTCAATCTGTCGCTCCTAGCTCCAGATGAATCTAACTGATTACGTCAAGCAAGTTTCACTAGAAGACTTCGGCAGACCTTTTATCCATCATGCCCAGTGGAATAGGCGTCTACGTTCGACAGGTGGGCGATTTTTCCCCAAAGATGGGCATTTGGATTTCAACCCAAAGGTTTATCAGGAATTGGGTCTGGATGTTTTTAGGAAAATTGTCCGACATGAACTCTGTCATTATCACCTCTATTTTCAAGGGAAGGGCTATCAACACAAGGATCGAGATTTTAAGGAACTGTTGAAAGCAGTGGATGGATTACGGTTTGTACCAACCTTGCCAAATAGTAACTCTAAACCACTCAAACTTTATCGTTGTCAATCCTGCCAGCAAACTTATCATCGGAAGCGAAGGATTGATACTAAACGCTATCGCTGTGGACTTTGTCGAGGTAAATTGCTACTAATAAATCAGCCTGAGGATTGATGAAAGCCGAGCCTACCCGTGATATACTATGTCTAACCTAGCAGAAAGAGGAAATATCATGAACAGTAAATTTTATAAAATGAGACGAAATCGCATGATTTCAGGAGTTCTGGCAGGTCTGTCAGACAAGTGGAACTTTGATGTTACCCTTGTACGTTTTCTGTTTGCCATTTTTACAGTCGCAAATTTTGGACTTGGCGTGATTATCTATATCATCCTAGCTTCTATCATGCCAACCAAGGAAGAAATCGAAGCAGAAATGTACGGAACAGGCCCACGAAAACGCAAAGAAGCACAAGCAATTGACGACAATGAAGGCTGGTTTTGGTGAGGTAGAAATAGTTATTTTACTGTTAGTCTATGAATTCGACTAATCTATTTTAAAATTTTTGAACCCTTGTATCCGCAAGGGTTTTCTTCTTGCTTTCTTTTTATGGTAAAATATTTTTAATGAAATGGCTAAATTCCCCCCAATCTTACAAAAATGTAAGATTAAAGTCTCTTTTGTAAGGTTAGGTTATGGCAAGCAGCATTTTTTTGATGTAAACTAGACTCATAAAGAACAAAGGAGTAACATCATGAAACAAATCTTACAGAAGAAAACAAGAAAACCAAGCCACAAAGATATCGAGCGCGTTCAGCTGGGATGCGCTATGATGCAAGAGACATTTCATTTGATGGGATATTAAGAAAGGAGATTCTCATGACACTTTTAGATGTAAAACACGTTCAAAAAATTTACAAAACACGTTTTCAGGGCAATCAAGTAGAGGCCCTCAAGGATATTCACTTTACCGTCGAAAAGGGTGACTACGTTGCCATCATGGGTGAGTCTGGTTCTGGTAAATCAACTCTTCTCAATATCCTAGCTATGCTGGATAAACCAACTCGTGGCCAGGTTTACTTAAATGGAACTGACACAGCAACCATTAAAAATTCACAGGCTTCTAGCTTCCGTCGTGAAAAATTGGGCTTCGTCTTCCAAGACTTTAACTTGTTAGATACCCTATCTGTTAAGGACAATATCTTGCTTCCCCTTGTCTTGTCAAGAAGACCCATTACGGAGATGATGAAGAAATTGGTGGTGACAGCTGAGAATCTAGGTATCAACCAATTGCAAGAGAAGTACCCTTACGAGATTTCTGGTGGTCAGAAACAGCGTGTAGCAGTAGCCCGCGCCATCATCACAGAACCTGAAATTCTCCTTGCGGATGAGCCAACAGGAGCTCTTGACTCCAAGTCATCTGCAGCCTTACTTGATGTCTTTGATGAAATCAATGAGCGCGGCCAAACCATTCTCATGGTAACTCACTCAACAGCAGCAGCTAGCAGAGCTAAACGTGTACTCTTTATCAAAGACGGCATTCTTTACAATCAAATCTACCGTGGAGAGAAGACAGAGCGTCAGATGTTCCAAGAAATCTCTGATACCTTGACTGTCATGGCAAGCGAGGTGAATTAGTATGTTTCGATTAACCAATAAGTTAGCGGTATCGAACTTGATTAAAAACCGCAAACTCTACTATCCTTTTGCGCTGGCTGTACTCTTGGCAGTCACCGTCACCTATCTCTTTTATTCCCTAACCTTTAATCCCAAGATTGCGGAAATCCGTGGAGGTGAAACAATTCAAGCTACTCTAGGATTTGGTATGTTTGTCGTCACCCTTGCGTCAGCTATTATTGTCCTTTACGCGAATAGTTTTGTTATGAAAAATCGTTCCAAGGAACTGGGAATTTATGGCATGTTGGGCTTGGAGAAGCGCCATCTGATCAGTATGTCCTTTAAAGAGTTGGTGCTATTTGGAATTCTAACTGTTGGTGCAGGTATCGGTATTGGAGCCTTGTTTGACAAGTTGATTTTCGCTTTCCTACTCAAACTGATGAAATTGAAGGTAGAACTGGTCGCTACCTTCCAGATGAAAGTTGTCATTACAGTACTTGTTGTCTTTGGATTGATTTTCCTAGGCCTCATGTTCCTGAACGCCCTTAGAATCGCCCGTATGAATGCTCTCCAGCTTTCTCGTGAAAAAGCCAGTGGTGAGAAAAAAGGTCGTTTCCTTCCTCTCCAAACCATTCTTGGATCCATTAGTTTAGGGATTGGATATTATCTTTCCCTTACTGTAAAAGATCCTCTGACAGCCTTAACAACCTTCTTCCTAGCTGTTTTGCTGGTTATCTTTGGTACTTATCTTTTGTTCAATGCAGGGATTACCGTTTTCCTCCAAATCTTAAAGAAAAATAAGAAATACTATTACCAACCAAATAATCTTATATCTGTTTCCAACTTGATTTTCCGTATGAAGAAAAACGCGGTTGGACTAGCAACTATCGCTATTTTGTCAACAATGGTTTTGGTAACCATGTCAGCAGCGACTAGTATTTTCAATGCCTCAGAAAGCTTTAAAAAAGTTCTAAATCCTCATGACTTTGGAATTACTGGTCAAAATGTTGAAAAAGAAGACTTGGACAAACTCTTGAGCCAGTTTGCAAGTGATAAAGGTTATAAGATTAAAGAGAAAGAAGTTCTTCGTTACGCTTACTTTGGTGTTGCAAACCAAGAAGGAACCAAGTTAACCATTTTTGAAAAAGGACAAAACCGTGTCCAAGTCAAAACAGTTTTCATGGTATTTGACCAAAAAGATTATGAAAATATGACTGGTCAAAAGCTTTCTCTATCTGGGAATGAGGTCGGTCTCTTTGCCAAAAATGACGGACTGAAAGGACAGAAAGCTCTAACTCTAAATAACCATCAATTTTCTGTCAAAGAAGAATTTAATACAGATTTCATTGTAAACCATGTTCCAAATCAGTTTAATATTTTGACTGCTGATTACAATTACCTTGTTGTACCTAATTTACAAGCCTTTTTGGATCAATTCCCAGATTCGGCTATCTATAATCAGTTTTACGGTGGTATGAATGTAAATGCCAGCGAAGAAGAACAACTCAAGGTCGCTGACGAGTATGATAAATACCTCGATCAATTTAATGCACAATTAAACACGGAAGGTAGCTATGTTTATGGTAGCAATCTAGCAGATGCTAGTTCTCAGATGAGTGCTCTCTTTGGTGGTGTCTTCTTTATCGGTATTTTCCTATCCATTATCTTTATGGTCGGAACCGTTCTGGTCATCTACTACAAACAAATTTCTGAAGGCTATGAAGACCGTGAACGCTTTATTATCTTGCAGAAAGTTGGTTTAGATCAAAAGCAAATCAAGCAAACCATCAACAAACAGGTTTTAACTGTTTTCTTCCTTCCTTTGCTTTTTGCCTTCATACATCTAGCCTTTGCTTACCATATGCTTAGTCTGATTTTAAAAGTGATTGGTGTAATAGATACGAATATGATGTTGATTGTAACCTTGTCTATCTGCGCTATCTTCCTCATCGCCTATGTGCTGATTTTCATGATTACTTCAAGAAGTTATCGCAAGATTGTGCAAATGTAAAAAAGATACCTCGATTTTGAAATCGAGGTATTTCTTGTCTTCTAAATGCTGAAAAGTTGTCCAAGCAGGAAGGTAACTCCCATGGTCAAGAGGCCAATAGCTAGGTTCCGAATCATAGCTGTTTTGGTTGGGGCTTTTCCAAGTTTGGCACTAGTGTAACCAGTGAGAAGAAGGGCCACACCGACGATAAGGACAGTAGCAGGGATGCGGTATTCACTTGGGAAAATGGTAATTGAAAGCATTGGTGGTAAGCTACCAAGGAAAAAAGAAATAAAGCTAGAGATAGCAGCATGCCAAGGATTGGTGAACTCTTCATACTCAATCCCATATTTTTCCTCTACCAAAGCCTTGAGAGGATTATTTAAAAAGGCTTTGTTGGTGAGAAGTTGGGCTGATGTTTCACACTCACCATTTTGAATATAGGCAGCATAGAGGGAATTTTGGGCTAGTTCCATATCTTGGTCTAGCAAGACTTGCTCACGCGCAACGGCCGCTTCCTCAGTATCTTTTTGAGTTGAAACAGATACATATTCTCCACCAGCCATTGAAAAGGCACCAGCCAAAATAGCTGCAAATCCTGATAAAAAGATAATCCAGATATTGCTGGTAGCACTGGCAACCCCGATAACAACACCAGCAATAGAAATAATTCCATCATTGGCACCAAGAACACCCGCACGTAGGATATTTAAACGACCTGCAAAATTTGAATCGATTTCGTGATTTGTTTCTGACATACTATTCTCCTTTTTATCCAGTATAAAGGAAAAATATAGGGAAATCAATCTTTTAAAAGTATCTGAAAAAAGTTGCACGATTTTAATGATATAAAAACGTTGACATCTTCTCTAATAGATCAAACACCGAAGGTAAAGAGTATAGATTGGCATAAAAAATTCTTAAATGAAATAGGATAATTAGTTTTGTTCACTTTACAATCGTTTACAAGAACATAATTATTGTTAAATCTAATAAAATCCAAATATTTTACGAACTTTTTTATATTTTTTTCGTAAAACGCTTTACAAGTTCTTAAAAACATGATATAGTAATGAAGCTTAGAAAATGAGATGATGTTTTCTAGCAAATATAAACCCGAGTAAAAAATGCCTACGGACAGGCAGGGTTGAATGCCGAAGCGTGGTTGAAAAGCCACATTATTGATAGGGTTAAAAGCCTACTTTTATAAGTTGATGTTAGGACACTTGTCCTAATTCATAAATTTTTAGTGTGGTGAAAGCACACGTCATCTTGTGAAACGATCAATAAAGTACGTAATATTTGCTACTAGAGAGTTAGGGAACAGACATACTCAACAGAAACAAACATAAAAACGTCAGAAGATTGCAGAGCAGGTGAAAACCTGCTCTTTTTTCATGAGTCAACCTTTAGTCGCCTTCGTCTTCTTGAAGCGCTAAAAATACGGTAAAGGAGTATGTCTTGAAAGAGTTAGATCAAAACCAGGCCCCAATTTATGAGGCAATGGTGAAGTTACGCAAGAAAAGGATTGTTCCCTTTGATGTTCCAGGTCACAAGCGTGGACGAGGAAATCCAGAACTTGTCGAACTCTTAGGAGAAAAATGTGTAGGCATTGATGTTAATTCGATGAAACCATTGGATAATTTGGGGCATCCTATTTCGATTATTCGAGATGCAGAGGAGTTGGCGGCGGATGCTTTTGGAGCTAGCCATGCTTTTCTAATGATAGGGGGAACAACCTCATCGGTGCAGACTATGATTCTGTCAACCTGCAAGGCTGGAGATAAGATTATTCTGCCACGTAATGTCCATAAATCTGCTATCAATGCGCTGGTTCTATGTGGTGCTATTCCCATCTATATCGAGATGAGTGTGAACCCTAAAATTGGTATCGCTTTAGGTCTTGAAAATGACCGAGTAGCCCAGGCCATAAAGGACCATCCAGATGCTAAGGCCATTTTGATTAACAATCCTACTTACTACGGCATCTGTTCAGACCTAAAGGGATTGACAAAAATGGCTCATGAAGCTGGCATGCTGGTTTTAGTAGATGAAGCCCATGGAGCGCATTTGCATTTCACTGATAAACTTCCAATGTCTGCAATGGATGCAGGAGCAGATATGGCTGCAGTATCTATGCATAAGTCTGGTGGGAGTTTGACACAAAGTTCGCTTCTTTTAATTGGGGAGCAGATGAATCCTGAGTACGTTCGTCAAATCATCAACCTGACCCAGTCAACATCCGCCTCTTACTTGTTGATGGCTAGTTTGGATATTTCACGTCGAAATTTAGCCCTTCGTGGTAAAGAGTCTTTTGAGAAAGTCATTGAGCTATCAGAGTATGCTCGTCGTGAAATCAATGCTATCGGTGGCTACTATGCCTACTCAAAAGAGTTAATAGATGGTGTGTCGGTATGTGATTTTGATGTAACCAAGCTGTCAGTTTACACTCAGGGTATTGGCTTAACAGGTATCGAGGTTTACGACCTCCTACGAGACGAATACGACATTCAAATCGAGTTTGGTGATATTGGCAATATCTTGGCCTATATTTCGATTGGTGACCGTATCCAAGATATTGAACGATTAGTCGGTGCTTTGGCTGATATCAAGAGACTCTACTCGAGAGATGGAAAAGATTTGATCGCTGGAGAATATATCCAACCGGAGTTGGTTCTATCTCCTCAGGAAGCCTTCTATTCAGAGAGAAAAAGTTTAACCTTGGACAATTCTGTTGGACAGGTCTGTGGGGAATTTGTCATGTGTTATCCTCCAGGGATTCCTATTTTGGCTCCTGGTGAACGCATTACACGAGAAATTGTCGATTATATCCAATTTGCCAAGGAACGTGGTTGCTCCCTCCAAGGGACGGAAGATCCTGAGGTCAATCACATCAACGTTATTAAGAGAAAGGAGAACTAGATGGATTTATGGTTTTCTGAAGTTCATACCCCAGATGTCAAATTATCTCTGAGAACAGCCAAGCAACTCTACGCTGGAAAAAGTGAATGGCAGGATATCGAAGTCTTGGATACGCCAGCTTTTGGAAAGATTTTGATTTTAAATGGTCACGTCTTATTCTCAGATGCTGATGATTTTGTCTACAACGAAATGACCGTTCATGTCCCCATGGCTGTTCACCCAAATCCAAAGAAAGTTTTAGTTATTGGGGGTGGCGACGGTGGTGTTGCACAAGTTTTAACACTCTATCCAGAATTGGAACAAATCGATATCGTGGAACCAGATGAGATGCTGGTTGAGGTTTGTCGTGAGTATTTCCCAGACTTTGCTGCAGGGCTAGATGACCCTCGTGTTACCATTTACTATCAAAATGGGCTACGCTTTTTGCGAAACTGCGAAGATGACTACGATATTATCATCAACGATGCGACAGATCCCTTTGGACATACGGAAGGGCTCTTTACCAAGGAATTTTACGGTAACAGTTACAGAGCCTTGAAAGAAGACGGTATCATGATTTACCAGCATGGGAGTCCCTTCTTTGATGAGGATGAGTCGGCTTGCCGAAGCATGCACCGAAAGGTCAATCAAGCCTTTCCAATCAGTCGGGTATATCAAGCCCATATCCCAACTAGCCCAGCTGGCTATTGGTTGTTTGGATTTGCATCGAAAAAATACCACCCTGTCAAAGATTTTGACAAGGAAGGCTGGAAAAAACGCCAGCTTTTCACAGAATACTATACTGCAAACTTACACGTGGGAGCCTTTATGTTGCCCAAATATGTTGAGGACATTCTAGAAGAAGAGGAAGGAAAAAAATGAGTCGTTTATTAGTTATTGGATGTGGGGGCGTTGCCCAAGTTGCTATTTCAAAGATTTGTCAAGATAGCGAAACCTTTACAGAGATTATGATTGCTAGCCGTACCAAGTCAAAATGCGATGACTTGAAGGCTAAGTTAGAAGGCAAAACAAGTACAAAGATTGAAACAGCAGCTCTTGATGCTGACAAGATTGAAGAAGTGATTGCCCTGATTGAAAGCTACAAACCAGAAGCCGTTTTGAACGTAGCTTTACCATATCAAGACTTAACCATCATGGATGCTTGTTTAGCGACTGGAGTTCACTATATCGATACGGCCAACTACGAGGCAGAGGATACTGAAGATCCTGAGTGGCGTGCTATCTATGAGAAACGTTGCAAAGAACTTGGTTTTACAGCCTACTTTGACTACTCATGGCAATGGGCTTATCAGGAAAAATTCAAAGAAGCAGGCTTAACCGCTCTTCTTGGTTCTGGTTTTGACCCAGGTGTGACTAGTGTCTTTTCAGCCTATGCTCTCAAACACTACTTTGACGAAATCCACTATATCGACATTTTAGACTGTAATGGTGGTGACCACGGTTATCCATTTGCGACAAACTTTAACCCAGAAATCAATCTCCGTGAGGTTTCTGCACCAGGTTCATACTGGGAAGATGGAAAATGGATCGAAGTCGAAGCCATGTCTATCAAACGCGAGTATGATTTTCCTCAGGTTGGACAAAAAGACATGTATCTCCTTCATCACGAAGAAATCGAATCATTAGCGAAAAACATTCCAGGTGTTAAACGCATTCGCTTCTTTATGACTTTTGGTCAATCTTATTTGACGCACATGAAATGCCTAGAAAACGTTGGGCTCCTTCGAACAGATACCATTAACTTCAATGGACAAGACATCGTTCCGATTCAATTCTTAAAAGCCTTGCTTCCAGATCCTGCTAGCCTTGGGCCACGCACGGTTGGTAAAACCAATATCGGATGTATCTTTACTGGTGTCAAAGATGGCGTTGAAAAGACCATCTACATCTACAATGTTTGTGACCATCAGGAATGTTACGCAGAAGTTGGTTCACAAGCTATTTCTTACACGACAGGCGTTCCAGCCATGATAGGTACAAAATTAGTTATGAACGGTACTTGGAAACAACCTGGAGTTTACAACCTTGAAGAATTGGATCCAGATCCATTCATGGAAGCTTTGAATGAGTATGGTTTGCCATGGGTTGTGGTTGAAAATCCACAAATGGTGGACTGATGAAGTTAGAACAAGTACCAACACCAGCCTACGTTATTGACTTGGCCAAGTTAAAAGCCAACTGTCGCATTCTACAATATGTACAAGAAGAAGCTGGTTGCAAGGTTTTGCTTGCCCAGAAGGCTTATTCCCTCTACAAAACTTATCCCTTGATTAGTCGCTATCTATCTGGGACTACTGCCAGTGGTCTTTATGAAGCCAAATTGGCAAGGGAAGAGTTTCCTGGTGAAGTCCATGTATTTGCGCCTGCTTTCAAGGATGCAGACTTGGAGGAATTGCTGGAGATAACGGACCATATCGTCTTTAACTCAGAGAGACAGTTGCGTAAACATGGGGCCCGTTGTCGGGATGCTGGTATCAGTGTCGGTTTACGTCTCAACCCTCAGTGTTCAACTCAGGGTGACCACGCGCTCTATGATCCTTGCGCCCCCGGATCCCGTTTCGGAGTTACTCTAGACAAGATTCCGAGTGATTTGTTGGATTTGGTGGATGGACTTCATTTTCATACCCTTTGCGAGCAAGGTTCAGATGATTTAGAGACAACTTTGAAAGCAGTAGAAGCGCAGTTTGGTCCCTACTTACATCAAGTAAAATGGCTCAACATGGGTGGTGGTCATCACATCACAAGAGAAGATTATGATGTGGATTTGCTGATTTCTGAAATCAAGCGTATCCGAGAAACTTACAATCTTGAAGTTTATGTCGAGCCTGGTGAAGCTATTGCGCTCAATGCTGGTTATCTAGCAACTGAAGTATTGGATATTGTCGAAAACGGTATGGAAATCTTGGTTTTAGATGCCTCTGCGACCTGCCATATGCCAGATGTACTTGAAATGCCCTATCGTCCACCTTTGAGAAATGCCTTTGAGGCACAGGAAAAGGCCCATACCTATAGACTTTCTTCCAATACTTGTTTGACAGGAGATGTGATTGGTGATTATAGCTTTGAAAATCCAGTTCAAATCGGAGACAGACTTTATTTTGAAGATATGGCCATTTATTCCTTTGTCAAAAATAATACCTTTAATGGTATTGGATTGCCAAGTCTCTATCTCATGGACGATCAGGGTGACTGCAGCTTAGTCAAAGCCTTCAGCTATCAAGACTTTAAAGGGAGATTATCATGATAGAAACTCCGAAAAAAGCAGGCTATCGTATGCCAGCAGAGTACGAACCCCATCACGGAACCTTGATGATCTGGCCTACAAGACCAGGATCTTGGCCTTATCAAGGTAAGGCAGCTAAAAAGGCTTTTAGCCAGATCATTAAGACTATAGCAGAAGGGGAAAGAGTCTATCTTTTGGTTGGCCAAGACTACTTAGCTGAAGCCCAAGACTACCTTGGAGATAGCGTTATTTATTTAGACATTCCCACCAATGATGCCTGGGCGCGTGATACTGGCCCAACCATTCTCATCAATGATAAAGGGCGGAAATTAGCCGTGGATTGGTCTTTCAATGCTTGGGGTGGAGATGTGGATGGTCTCTACCAAGACTATGAAGATGATGATCAAGTAGCCAGTCATTTTGCTGAGGCCTTGGAAATGCCTGTTTACGATGCCAAGCCTTTTGTACTAGAAGGTGGAGCGATACACAGCGATGGGCAAGGAACGATTCTTGTTACTGAAAGTTGCTTGCTTAGTCCTGGTCGCAATCCTAACCTGACTAAAGAGGAAATCGAGAATACCTTATTAGAGTGCCTTGGAGCTGAAAAAGTCATTTGGCTTCCTTATGGTATTTATCAGGACGAAACCAATGAACATGTTGATAATGTCGCTGCCTTTGTCGGCCCTGCTGAGCTTGTCTTGGCTTGGACAGACGACAAAAGCGATCCTCAATATGCCATGTCAGCAGCTGATTTAGCGCTTTTAGAAAAGGAAACAGATGCAAAAGGTCGTCACTTCACCATTCATAAATTGCCTATCCCTGTAGTTCGACAAGTTGTAACCAAAGAGGATTTGCCAGGCTACATCTATGAAGAAGGAGAAGAAGAGCGATACGCAGGTGAAAGGCTTGCTGCTTCCTATGTCAATTTCTATATTGCTAACAAGGCAGTCTTGGTTCCCCAGTTTCAAGATAAAAACGACCAAGTAGCCTTAGATATTCTCAGTAAGTGTTTCCCTGACCGTAAAGTTGTCGGAATTCCAGCCAGAGATATTCTTTTAGGTGGTGGCAATATCCACTGTATCACCCAACAAATCCCAGAATAGGAGAAAAAGATGAGAAATGTAAGAGTTGCAGATATTCAGATGCAATGCGCTAAGGATGTGGCAACAAATATCCAAACCGCAGAGCGTTTAGTACGTCAGGCTGCAGAACAAGGCGCGCAAATCATTCTCTTACCCGAGTTGTTTGAACGTCCCTATTTCTGTCAGGAACGCCAGTATGACTACTACCAGCATGCCCAGTCGGTGACAGACAATACAGCTATTCAACATTTTAAAACCATTGCCAAGGAGCTAAAGGTCGTTTTACCAATCAGTTTCTATGAAAAAGATGGCAATGTCTTGTATAACTCTATTGCCGTTATTGATGCTGATGGGGAAGTGCTGGGCGTCTACCGAAAGACCCACATACCAGATGATCATTATTATCAAGAAAAATTCTATTTCACGCCTGGCAACACAGGTTTCAAGGTCTGGGATACTCGCTATGCCAAGATTGGGATCGGTATCTGTTGGGATCAATGGTTCCCTGAAACGGCCCGATGTCTTGCGTTAAATGGTGCTGAATTGCTCTTTTATCCTACAGCTATCGGTTCAGAGCCAATTTTGAATACGGATAGTTGTGGTCACTGGCAACGTACCATGCAAGGACACGCAGCAGCAAATATTGTTCCAGTTATTGCTGCCAATCGCTATGGTTTAGAAGAAATCACTCCTAGTGAGGAAAATGGTGGACAAAGTTCCAGTCTTGACTTCTACGGTTCATCCTTTATGACGGATGAAACAGGAGCTATTCTAGAGCAAGCTGAAAGACAAGAAGAAGCTGTTCTGTTAGCTACTTATGACCTAGACAAGGGAGCAAGCGAGCGCCTAAACTGGGGCTTGTTTCGAGATAGAAGACCCGAAATGTATCAACGTATTACGGACTAGTAGGAGAGAAATGAGAGATTCATTCTGCTAGATTAACTTCTTATTTGCAACTATAAGGATACTATGTTGTCTAGTAAGTGGATTTTATATTTTAACCCTCTAAGGCTTTCTCGCGCTTTTATGCGAGGAGCTTTTCTGTTTAAGCTTTATCAATAAAACATACTATAATAGTTGCAGAAAGGTTGGTATTTATGGCTAGAATATTGGTTATTGAAGACAATAGTGACATTCAAGAAATTTTGCGAACACTTCTTACTGAGGAGCATGAGGTGATTCAAGCCTTTTCAGGAACTGAAGGAATCATGCTTTTTGATCAAGGTGGGATTGAACTCGTTTTGCTAGATATCATGCTTCCTGGGAAAAATGGGGATCAGGTTTTAAAAGCTATCAGGGAACAAAGTCAAACTCCAGTCATTATGCTAACGGCTTTGAGCGATAAGAAGTTAATCAGTCAATACCTCTTAGACGGTGCCAATGATTACATAGTCAAACCATTTGATTTGGACGAAGTCTTTGCTAGAGTTACTGTTCAATTACGCCAAAGTGTAGAAAAACAGCCTATGGAAATAGAAAAAACTGAAAATCTGCCACAAAACTTGAAAAATATCCAGTTTGATGCCGAAAGTTTTGAAATCAAAAATAGTCAGGAAACGATTCGTCTTGCTAAGAAAGAATGCTTAATTCTTCAAACTCTCCTCAAACATCCTAAGAAAATTTTCACCAAGGAAGAACTTTATGAATTGGTCTGGGAGGATAGCTACCTACCTGGAGATAATACCCTCAATACGCATTTGAGTAATCTTCGTAAAAAATTAAACCAGCTTGACCCAAATCAAGAATATATTGAAACCATCTGGGGAGTTGGGGTAAGATTAAAAGGAGACAAGCAATGACCTACATGATAATCTTTATCCTACTGGTACTCCTAATTATTTTATCGATTTCATTGATTCGCTACCATCTAGCACTTAAAAACTTGAGTCAACAGATTGAAGACAAGATTCTCACAGGTAGTATGAAAAGAGTCGGAGCCAGCATTTTTTCCAAACATTTTTTACAACTCTACCAGCAGATTGAGAATCTATTTCAGGAAGTAGAACAATCTCGATTGGTTATGAAAAGGGAAAAGCAGACTCTGGATATGGCCATCAGCAATATCGCCCACGATATTCGGACACCTTTGACTATCGCGTCAGGCTACACTCAACAATTGATAAAAACTCCTGAAAACAAAGCAGAAACCCTACAAAAAATAGCCCAGCATCTTGATTTAGTTTCCAAACGTTTGGAGGCTCTCCTAGAATACCGTCGTTTGATGGAAGGAGCTGTCAAACCGAAACTGGAAGAAGTGGACCTTTCAGCTTTTATCACCAAGAAGACTCTTGCTTATTATGATGTTTTTCAGGCGGCAAATATCACGCTTGATTTTAAGGTTGAAGATGGTTTAAAAATGAGGACTGATGAAGACTTGCTGGATCGAATTTTACAAAATCTGCTTGGAAATGTCCTCAAGCATGGCAAGGAAGAAGCGCGTCTATCTTTGAGAAAGGAAAAGGAACAGCTTGTCTTAGAGATTGCAAACCTTGTCAAACAGCCCATCAAAAGAATAGAAAATCTCAGCAACCGTTTTTATTCTGAAAATCTATCTGATACTGAAGAATCCTCTGGTTTAGGCCTTTATATCACTGAGGAATTATGCCATCTTCTCGGTGCAGAGATGAAGCTAGTCACTGATGGTGAATGGTTTTCGGTCTTTATTTATTTTTAACAGAAGAAACCTCCTCTGTAGGCTAGAGGAGGTCATTTTTTATAGACTTTTCTTTTTGAAAACTGCCAGTCCACTTAGATTAAAGATTACAATAACAGCTAAGGTAACTATAAGTGTATAGAAAATGGATTCACTATTAGCAGTCATAGCATAGGTAAATTGTAAGGACAAATATGGCAAAATTTTGATATTTGGAAAAATGAGCATTGGCATAGAAAGTAAGATAGAGCTGACAAAATAACCAATAAATACTGCAAGATAAGAATGACTCACATAGAGAATAAAGGAAACAATGGAAAGCCAAGCAAGGAGGCAAAATAATTGAAGGAAAATGGTTATCAGTAGATTTCCAATAAAGCCATCAGGCATCGTTCCAAATCCATTTAAGATAGTTGCTGGAATAAAGGCAATCACAAGACAGATGATGACTTGCAAAAGTGCAATACAAGTCAATACAAAGGCTTTGGCAAGGAAAAACTCGGTACGAGAGACACCCACTGTTAAATTATTTTTATAGAGTTTACCGATTAAATCAACTCCAAGAACGAGGCAGGCTAGGATGATGCAGAGAAAAACGAGGTTTGAGCCTTGACTAGATGCGTTGATTAGGGCTTGTACACCATTCCAACCTTGGGTTGAAATTTCTGATTCTTCTGCCTGGATTGCCATCAGATGACCCGTAGCTCCTATACTTGCACCCATTAGCATGAGAGCAAAGAGAATAAATTCTGTGATCCAAAAACCTTTGGAGCGGAAAAGACGGTAAAAGTCTGCTTGAATGGTATGTATCATGATTTTTCTCCTATTCGACCAATTGAGTGAAGTATTCTTCTAGGTTTTGACGGGCATAGTAAATCTCGTCAATGGCAACATCTGCCAAGGTTAATTCCTTAAGAATCTGTTTGACATCTTGTTCCTGACCAAAGATATGGATTTCATTTTCTGGATTAACAACCTTGAACTGGAGCTGGATTTGTTCTTTCAATACTTGGCAAGCTTTCTCTCTTTCAGCTGTCTTAAGTACAATATAATCCTCACTTAGTGTTTCAAATTCAGCTTTGCTGATTTCACGGATAATCTTGCCTTGATCTAAAATACCAAAGCGATTAGCTACGAGGTAGAGTTCTGACAAGATATGGCTAGAGATGAGAATGGTGATCCCTTTTTCTTGATTAAGGCGTTGAATCATCTGACGAAATTCTTTGATACCAATTGGGTCAAGTCCATTGATAGGTTCATCTAAGATTAGGAAGTCTGGTTTGGAGAGAAGGGCAATAGCGATGCCAAGTCTTTGCTTCATTCCAAGAGAGAAATCTCGAAAGACTTTTTTACCTGTATCTGACAAACCTACATAGTCCAGTGTTTCTCGAATGACTTGATCAGCATTTGGAATATGACGAATCTTACAGTAATATTTCAGATTTTGATAGGCTGTTAAGTGATTATGAGCTACAGGTGATTCGATAACTGAACCTACTCGAGATAGAGCCTTGGTCCACTCATTTTCCGTTTTGCTGGAGAAGAGGGAAACGGTTCCCTTATCCGCAAAGAGTAGTTGCGTAATGATTTTTATCAAGGTGGTTTTCCCAGCTCCGTTCTTCCCGATAAGTCCATAAATATCTCCCTCTCTTATCGTTAGATGAAGATCTTGAAGAATAGCTTGTTTGGCAAAATTTTTGGACAATCCATGAATGTCAAGTACTGTTTTCATGATTCTCTCCTTTTGATTTATTTTGATAACTTTAGTATAAAGCATAGAAATCAAAGAAAGTTCAAGCATTTCTAAAGAGTTTCTAAAGTTTTAGGAATTCTTAAATATCAAAACCCAGTTGACATGAACTGGGCTTCTTAATTATAAAATATATTTCTCAATGGCACGCGCGACGCCGTCTTCTTCGTTGCTGGCTGTAACGGCATCCGCAAGGGTTTTGACATAATCGCTGGCATTTCCCATTGCAATGCCAAGACCTGCAAATTGGAGCATTTCGATATCGTTATTAGCATCGCCCATGGCCATGATTTCTGAGGAATCAATCTTCAAAATCTCTGCTAGTCGAGAAAGAGCGGTAGCCTTTGTCGTACCAAGTGGCATAGCTTCATAAATAACAGGCTGCGAACGAACTCCACTGAATCGTTGGCAAAGCTCCTCAGCAAAACGCTCTTCAAAATCATCTGTTTGCTCTTTTGTGCCCAAAAACATACCTTGGAACATACGGTACTTGCCACTAGTCGCTTCCTCAAGAGAAATTTCAGTCAGGTCTGAAAAGACTAGCTTGGCATCATTTTGGATGACTTGATTGGGCTTGCCACCGAGGACAAAATAATGCTCCTCATCAAAAAGAGTCAACTGAACATCACTTTTTTCTGCTAGGTCATAGAGGTATTCGATATCTGCTGGACTAAGTTCTTGCCAGTCAACCAAGCCCCAGTCGCTAGTCTGGTGAGTTGAGCAACCGTTGTTAACAATCACATACTCATTCTGGAGGTCAAGCCCCAGTTTTTTGTAGTAGGGGAGGACACCGAAAAGCGGGCGACCTGTACAGAGAACCAGTTTGACACCTTTTTCAATGGCTTGGTGAATGGCAGTAATGTGAGCTTGTGGGATTTCCTTGGCTTCATTGAGGAGGGTTCCGTCCATATCCAAGGCTAGTAGTTTAATCATAAGACTTCCTTTTCTAGGTGTTTTGCTTTTATTATAGCATATAGACTATGAAATGTCTGATAGAATTGTAACATTCGACTTTCCTTTTCTTGAAAAACAAAATAAATTCTTATATAATATGTATACTTAATATTTAAGGAGAAATAATGTCAAAGTATCACTTTAATTCAATTTACAAGAATGATGAAACAGAGTCCACAGGTCTTCTTTTCATCAAAGTCTACAACAAGTGGGAAAGTAATTTAAAAAGAGTTTTGAAATCGGTTGGCCTCACTTTGCCTCAATTTATCGTTTTAACCTCGCTCTTGTTTCTGTCTAATAGAGAGGAATATGTAACGCAAGTTGATATTGCTCGGTTCACTGGTATGGATGTTATGACGGTTTCCCAGATTGTTAGACTATTAGAGAAGAAAGACTACATTAAACGTGATCAACATCCAAAGGATAGTCGGGCAAAACTGGTCTCAGTGACGAAGTCTGGCGCGGAGAAGGTCAATCAAGCTTTACCTTTGGTAGAAGGGATTGATGAAAAATTTTTTGAAAAACTATCTAACGATAGAGAATGTTTTAATCGCATGTTAGTAGAGTTGGAGGATAAAAATGCCTAGATATTGGGTTGGAGTTGTTTCAAAGAACCATGTTTTAAGAGGAGTTGAAGGGAATTTTTGTCAGGTCTGTCATGGAAAGGGCGGCCCCTTAAACCGTATGAAAAAAGGAGACTACCTTTTATACTATAGCCCAAAATACGATATGAATGGTCAAGATAAGTTACAGGCTTTTGTGGCCGTAGGTAAAATTATAGATGACAAAGCCTATCAAGTAGAGCAATTTGAAGGATTCTTTCCCTTTAGACGAAATGTCGAGTATTATCTGCCAGTCAAAGATTGTTCCATAGAAATAGCCAGACAACATCCTGAATGGAGAGACTATACTTCTCGACTTCGTTATGGACATTATGAAGTTTCCAAAGACTTTTTCCTCTATATCTTTCATCATATGAAAGTGGATGATGAAGTATGATTGATTTGCTAGTTAAATGATTATCAACAAGAATTTTGGATTTGGACTGTGAAGCGAACTTTGCTATAATAGAGTAAGAAACTTTGATAAACCAAACGAGGCTGAGATGAAATTACTGTATACTGATATTCGGACTTCTTTAACAGAAATCTTGACCAGAGAGGCAGAAGAGCTAGTTGCTGCTGGTAAGCGGGTTTTCTACATTGCCCCCAACTCTCTTTCATTTGAAAAGGAACATGCCGTGCTGAAATGCTTGTCCCAGCAGGCTTCTTTTGCGATCACCGTCACGCGCTTTGCTCAAATGGCTCGTTATCTGGTTTTAAATGACTTGCCTGTCAAGACCAGTCTTGATGATATTGGTCTTGGGATGGCTTTTTATAAATGTCTTGCTGAACTTGATCCCAAAGGGTTACGAGTTTATGGAGCTATTAAACAAGACCCTCAATTTATCCAGCAGTTGATTGAACTTTATCATGAGATAACGACTGCTCAGATGAATTTTTTAGACTTGGAAAGTTTGACGGATGAGGACAAGCGAGCAGATTTACTCTTGATTTTTGAGAAAGTTACGGCTTATCTTAATCAAAGCCAGTTGGCTCATAGAAGTCAATTATCCCATTTGATTGAGGCTATTGAGAATGATAAGGTAAGTAGTGATTTTAGTCAGATTTCCTTAGTCATTGACGGATTTACCCGTTTTTCTGCTGAGGAAGAACATGTGGTGGATCTGCTCCACCGTAAAGGTGTTGAGATTGTTATTGGAGCCTATGCGAGTAAGAAAGCCTATACCAGTCCATTCGCTGAAGGCAATCTCTATCAAGCCAGTGTGGAGTTTCTCCATCATCTAGCCTCTAAATACCAAACTCCCGCTCTGGATTGTTCTCAGACTCATGAGCAGATGGATAGTTTTGACAAGGCCTCTCGTTTGTTGGAGTCTTCTTATGACTTTTCAGAACTCGCTTTGAATGTTGATGAGAAAGACCGTGAAAACTTACAAATCTGGTCTTGTTTGACGCAAAAGGAGGAGTTGGAGCTAGTAGCCCGTAGCATTCGTCAGAAATTACATGAGAACTCAGACCTGAGTTACAAGCATTTTCGTATTCTCTTGGGGGATGTGTCTTCTTACCAGTTATCCCTTAAAACTATTTTTGACCAGTATCAGATTCCTTTCTATCTAGGTAGAAGCGAATCCATGGCTCATCATCCCTTGACACAGTTTGTCGAGTCTATTTTAGCTTTGAAACGCTATCGTTTCCGTCAGGAGGATTTGATTAATCTCCTCAGAACAGGTTTGTATACCGACCTTAGTCAAGCTGATATTGATGCTTTTGAGCAATATATCCGTTATCTTGGTATCAATGGCTTGCCAGCCTTTCAGCAAACCTTTACCAAATCCCACCATGGGAAATTTAATCTGGAACGTTTAAATGCTCTTCGTCTGCGTATTTTAACCCCTCTTGAAACCCTCTTTGCCAGTCGAAAACAAAAGACTGAAAATCTCTTACAAAAGTGGAACTCTTTTCTAAAAGAAGGAGATGTGACCAAGCAGCTCCAAGATTTGACAGCCACTATGGAAGCTCTTGATCAGGAAAGACAGACTGAAGTTTGGAAGGCATTCTGTCATGTTTTAGAACAATTTGCGACTGTTTTTGCTGGTTCACAGGTTAGTCTAGAAGACTTCCTAGCCTTGCTCCATTCTGGAATGAGTTTGTCCCAATACCGCACCATTCCAGCAACAGTGGACACCGTTCTGGTGCAAAGTTACGATTTGATTGCGCCACTGACTGCTGACTTTGTCTACGCCATTGGGCTAACTCAGGACAATTTACCAAAAATCGCGCAAAATACCAGTATTTTGACAGATGAAGAAAGACAAAGCTTAAACCAAGCAACCGAAGAAGGCGTTCAATTGCTGATTGCCAGCAGTGAAAATCTCAAGAAAAATCGCTACACTATGCTTTCCTTGATCAATTCTGCGCGTAAAGAGTTGGTCTTGTCGCCTCCAAGCCTTTTTAACGAAAGTGAAAGCAAGGAATCAGCTTATCTTCAAGAGCTAGTCCATTTTGGATTTAGCAGGAAAGAGAAGAAGATAAATCACAAAGGGCTGTCTAAGGAGGATATTGGGTCCTATCACAGTCTTTTGTCTAGTCTGGTTGCCTATCACCAGAAGGGTGAGACGAGTGATACTGAGCAAGATTTGACCTTTGTCAAGGTTCTGGCGCGTGTCATGGGTAAAAAACTAGACCAGCAAGGTTTGGAAAATCCGGCCCTTCCAACCAGCCCAAGCAGCAAGCCCTTAGCCAAGGATACCTTACAAGCTCTCTATCCTGCTGATCAGGAGTTTTACCTGTCTACATCTGGTTTGACGGAGTTTTACCGGAACCAATACAGTTATTTCCTACGCTACGTTTTAGGCTTGCAGGAGGAATTACGTCTACGTCCTGATGCCCGCAGTCACGGAAATTTCTTGCACCGTATCTTCGAACGTGCCTTGCAGTTGCCTGACGAAGATCCCTTTGACAAACGTCTAGAACAAGCTATCCACGAAACCAGTCAAGAACGCGAATTTGAAGCTATTTATCAGGAAAGTTTGGAAGCCCAGTTTACCAAGGAAGTTCTGCTTGATGTGGCACGGACAACTGGACACATTCTCCGACACAATCCAGCCATCGAAACCATCAAAGAAGAGGCGAACTTCGGCGGTAAAGAGCAAGCCTTTATTCAGTTGGACAATGGGCGCAGTGTCTTTGTACGAGGCAAGGTGGACCGGATTGACCGTTTGAAAGCTGATGGAGCGATAGGAGTAGTAGACTACAAGTCGAGTCTAACTCAGTTCCAGTTTCCTCATTTCTTTAATGGGCTCAATTCCCAGTTGCCAACCTATCTAGCTGCCCTAAAAAGAGAAGGGGAGCAGAACTTTTTCGGCGCCATGTACTTGGAAATGGCTGAACCCGTCCAATCTCTGATGGCCGTTAAAAGTCTGGCAGGTGCAGTAGTAGAAGCCAGCAAGTCAATGAAGTACCAAGGCCTCTTTTTAGAAAAAGAAAGCAGTCATTTGGGTGAATTTTACAATAAAAACAAGGCCAACCAGCTGACGGATGAGGAATTCCAGCTCTTACTAGCCTACAATGCCCAACTTTACAAGAAAGCAGCTGAGAAGATTTTAGAAGGGCAATTCGCCATTAACCCTTATACTGAAAATGGCAGAAGTATTGCACCGTACGTCCAGCAACACCAAGCCATCACAGGATTTGAAGCCAATTATCACTTGGGTCAAGCCCGTTTCCTAGAGAAGTTGGACTTAGCTGATGGCAAACGTCTGGTCGGAGAAAAACTTAAACAAGCCTGGTTTGAAAAAATAAGAGAGGAGTTGAATCGATGAAGCCCATTCCCTTTTTAACTGAGGAGGAAATTCAAAAACTGCAAGAAGCAGAAGCGCATTCGAGCAAGGAACAAAAGAAAACTGCCGAGCAAATCGAAGCTATCTACACTTTTGGCCAGAATATCCTGGTCTCAGCATCGGCTGGTTCTGGGAAGACCTTTGTCATGGCAGAGCGCATTCTTGATCAATTAGCGCGTGGAGTGGAAATCAGTCAACTCTTTATCTCAACCTTTACCGTTAAGGCTGCGACTGAACTTAAGGAACGTTTAGAGAAAAAAATCAGCCAACAAATCCAAGAAACGGATGATGTCGATCTCAAACAACACTTGGGCCGCCAGATGGCAGACCTCCCCAACGCTGCCATCGGAACCATGGACTCCTTTACACAAAAATTCCTTGGTAAACATGGCTATTTGCTTGATATTGCGCCTAATTTCCGTATTTTACAAAACCAAAGCGAGCAACTTCTTCTAAAAAATGAAGTCTTTCATGAGGTCTTTGAAGCCCATTACCAAGGTAAACAGAAAGAGAAGTTTAGTCATTTGCTGAAAAATTTTGCAGGGCGTGGCAAGGATGAACGGGGGCTGCGCCAGCAGGTCTATAAAATCTATGACTTCCTCCAATCCACCAGCAACCCTCAAAAGTGGCTGAGTGAATCTTTCCTCAAAGGCTTTGAAAAAGCTGATTTTACCAGTGAAAAAGAAAGACTGACTGAGCAAATCAAACAAGCCCTTTGGGACTTGGAAAGTTTCTTCCGTTATCATCTGGATAACGATGCCAAGGAGTTTGCAAAGGCTCCCTATTTAGAAAATGTTCAGTTGATTCTGGATGAAATGGGGTCCTTAAATCAGGAGTCCGATAGTCAGGCTTATCAAGCAGTGCTTGCGCGTGTCGTCGCAATTTCGAAAGAGAAAAACGGTCGGGCTCTGACTAATGCCAGCCGTAAGGCTGATTTGAAACCGCTGGCCGATGCTTACAACGAAGAGAGAAAGACCCAGTTTGCTAAACTAGGACAACTGTCAGACCAGATAACCATTCTCGACTATCAAGAACGTTATCATCAAGACACATGGGAACTAGCTAAGACTTTCCAAACCTTCATGAGTGATTTTGTGGAAGCTTATCGTCAGCGTAAACGTCAGGAAAATGCCTTTGAATTTGCTGATATCAGCCATTACACCATTGAGATTTTAGAGAAATTCCCGCAAGTTCGTGAGGCTTATCAGGAGCGCTTCCATGAAGTCATGGTAGACGAGTATCAGGATACCAACCACATTCAAGAACGGATGCTGGAATTGCTGTCTAATGGTCACAATCGCTTTATGGTGGGGGATATCAAGCAGTCCATCTACCGTTTCCGTCAGGCAGACCCGCAGATTTTCAATGAAAAGTTCCAACGCTATGCGCAAAATCCACAAGAAGGAAAGCTGATTCTCCTCAAGGAAAATTTCCGTAGTAGTTCAGAAGTTCTGTCAGCAACCAATGATGTTTTTGAACGTCTTATGGACCAAGAGGTCGGTGAAATCAACTATGACAGCATGCACCAGCTTGTTTTTGCCAATACCAAACTGACTCCTAACCCTGACAACAAGGCAGAATTTCTCCTCTACGACAAGGACGATACAGGTGAGGAAGAAGAAGAAAGCCCGGCAGGAACGAAACTAATAGGTGAAATGCGCTTAGTTATCAAGGAGATTCTCAAACTTCATCAGGAAAAAGGTGTTGCCTTTAAGGAAATTGCCCTTCTGACCTCCAGTCGTAGTCGTAATGACCAGATTCTTCTCGCCCTGTCTGAGTACGGAATACCTGTCAAAACTGACGGAGAGCAGAACAATTACCTACAATCTCTAGAAGTGCAAGTCATGCTAGACACCATTCGTGTCATTCACAATCCTCTGCAAGACTATGCCTTGGTTGCCCTGATGAAGTCTCCTATGTTTGGCTTTGATGAGGACGAGTTAGCACGTTTGTCCCTTCAGAAAGCAGAGGATAAAGTCCACGAAAATCTCTATGAGAAACTAGTAAATGCTCAAAAACAGGTAAGTAGTCAAAAAGGCTTGATTCACACGGCTCTAGCTGAGAAACTAAAGCAATTCATGGATATCTTGGCTTCTTGGCGCTTGTACGCCAAAACCCACTCCCTCTATGACCTGATTTGGAAGATTTACAACGACCGTTTTTACTACGATTATGTTGGGGCTTTGCCAAATGGTCCTGCTAGACAGGCCAATCTCTATGCCCTAGCACTGCGTGCTGATCAATTTGAAAAGAGCAATTTCAAAGGCTTGTCACGTTTTATTGGTATGATTAACCAAGTTTTAGAAGCTCAGCACGATTTGGCAAGCGTGGCCGTCGCACCGCCAAAAGATGCAGTAGAGCTCATGACCATCCACAAGAGTAAAGGGCTGGAGTTTCCTTACGTTCTTATCCTCAATATGGATCAAGATTTCAACAAGCAAGACTCTATGTCAGAAGTCATTCTCAGCCGTAAAAATGGACTAGGTGTCAAATATATTGCCAAGATAGATACAGGAGCAGTTGAAGCCTACTACCCTAAAACCATCAAACTCTCCATTCCTAGTCTGACCTATAGGCAGAACGAAGAGGAATTACAGCTGGCAAGCTATTCAGAGCAGATGCGTCTGCTGTATGTTGCCATGACACGGGCTGAGAAAAAGCTCTATCTTGTCGGCAAGGGTTCTCGTGAAAAGCTGGAAGCCAAGGAATACCCAGCAGCAAAAAATGGGAAACTAAATAGCAATACCAGACTGCAAGCCAAGAATTTTCAAGATTGGATTTGGGCCATCAGCAAAGTGTTTGCAAAGGATCGTCTCCACTTTAGCTATCGTTTTATTGGTGAAGATCAGCTGACTAGAGAAGCTATCGGTCAGTTGGAAAACAAAAGTCCTCTACAAGATAGCTCCCAAGTAGACAATCGCCAGTCAGAAACCATCAAAGAAGCCCTTGAAATGCTGAAAGAGGTTGAAGTCTATAATACTCTTCACCGCGCAGCCATTGAACTTCCTAGTGTTCAAACCCCAAGCCAAATCAAGAAATTCTACGAACCAGTTATGGATCTGGAAGGTGTCGAGATTGCAGGTCAAGGACAGTCAGTAGACAAGAAAATCATCTTTTCTTTGCCAGATTTTTCAACCAAAGAAAAGGTAACTGGAGCTGAGATTGGTAGTGCTACCCACGAACTCATGCAGAGAATTGACCTCAGTCAGCGACCAACACTTGCTAGTCTGACAGAAACTCTCAAACAAGTTCAAACCAGTCAAGCTGTCAGAGACAAGATCAATCTTTCTAAAATTCTTGCATTCTTTGACACAGCACTTGGTCAGGAAATTCTTGATAATACAGACCATCTCTATCGTGAGCAACCTTTCTCCATGCTCAAACGAGACCAAAAGAGTCAGGAAGACTTCGTTGTCCGTGGAATCTTGGATGGCTATCTGCTTTACGAAGACAGAATCGTTCTTTTCGACTATAAGACAGACCGCTATGATGAGCCAAGTCAACTCATAGACCGCTATCGTGGTCAATTAGCCCTATACGAAGAGGCTTTATCACGAGCCTATTCGATTGAAAATATTGAAAAATACTTGATTTTACTAGGTAAAGAAGAGGTTCAAGTTGTAAAAGTATAATCTAGAAAGGAGACCTCATGACACTTCCAGTTAGAAAAGCCTTGCACGATGCCGTATTACAGGCTTCAAAAGCTGATACTTGGGAACAAGCTACCAAGGAATGGAATGAAGTTTCCTTAATTTTTAACGGTATCGGCCGTAGCAATTGTGTCTGTGGAAATGCTATCAAATACGCCTACGAACTCTTTAATGGTGTCACAGGCCAACGCCTCTTTCCGATTGGTAGCGACTGTGTTCGTCATTTTCATCGATTGACCCTTGACCAGCAACTGGAAGAGGAAGAAAAACTGCTCAGAAAGGTTGAAAATCTGACCAGAAAAGCCCAGAAAAAGGAGAAAATCAAGGTCAATAAAAGTGACTTTGACGAGCGTCTTCTAAAGTGGCTCTGGGAAAAAGGTGTTTTTAAACCCAATCGTGGTAATCAGTTCTCACCTGAGAGAGACTACCAGCTCTTCCTAGAAGTCTTTCAAGGAGGAAGTTGGACCAAGGCAGAGCCAAAGAAAAAGGCTCGGATGGAAGAAGTCCTTGAAAAATGCATCAAACCCTTTTTACTTGGCAAATCAGATGACCAACTCTACCTTGTCAAGCTAGGCAAGGAGAAAATTGACTACGAACAAGAACTCCGTATCCAGGCAGAGAAAGAGCGCAAAAAAAGGGATAAAATTGCCAAGCAATATGCAGACAATCTAGTCCTAGCCATGGGACCCGCAGAGCGTGCTTATCAAGATTACTTTGGCTTTACAGAGACCCTAACTCAAGAAGAACGCAAGTGGGAGAAAATTCTTTTTGGTAAAAATCGGACAGAACGGGCTATCAAGGCCAAACAATACCAAAAAGAGTTGGAAAAAGACCAACGAATTGCCAGTCAGGATCCAATTGAAAGAAAACAGAAGCAGACCTGGCTCCTCAATTCCTATTTTCGTGAGCTTCCTGAAGAAAAAGCCAGATTTGCTCGACTCTTATTAGAATATCGAAAAAGTGGAGAAGTTCCCTTTTCAACTGAATATCTGTCAGATCATCTGCTCGACTTTTTCTATAAAATGAAAGCTTTTGAGTTTGAAATCGCACCAGAACAAGTCCGAGATTTTCTAAAAGAAAGTCTCCAGTCAGAACATCTATCCTCAGCACAAGAAAGCTGGATAGAAGGAATTCTCCTCAACTGCCTCAAACCATTTTTAGAACGATTAGTGATATAAGTAACACCTACCGTGGAAATTCCATGGTAGGTTACATTTTATCCAAAAAGAGAAAATAGGAAATGGCAAACCCTGCTCCTTCGTATTTTATATATAAAACAAAGTATGAAAACGTAACGCAATTTTAAGACTTTTTGGTAAATTAAGAGTATAATTAAAGTGTGGTGCCTTTTTTATAGATAATACGCTAATATATTAAAGGCCTTCGTAAGATAAATATAAATTTTATTTCAAGGAGGAATAATGGAAAAGTATTTTGGTGAAAAACAGCAGCGTTTTTCATTTAGAAAATTATCAGTAGGACTTGTATCTGCGACGATTTCAAGTTTATTTTTTATGTCTGTTTTAGGAAGTTCATCTGTGGATGCTCAAGAGACTAAAGGTGTTCACTATAAATATGTGACAGAGTCAGAGCTATCATCAGATGAGCAGAATAAGCTTATCTATGATATTCCGACATACGTGGAGAATGATGATGAGACTTATTATCTTGTTTATAAATTAAATTCCCAAAATCAACTGGGGGAATTGCCAAATACTGGAAGCAAGAATGAGATGCAAGCCCTAGTTGCTGGTGCTAGCTTAGCTGCTCTGGGAATTTTAATTTTTGCTGTTTCCAAGAAAAAAGTTAAGAATAAAACGGTATTACATTTAGTATTGGTTGCAGGAATAGGAAACGGTGTTCTTGTATCCGCTCATGCTTTAGAAAATAATCTTTTGCTAAATTACAATACGGACTATGAATTGACTTCTGGAGAAAAATTACCTCTTCCTAAAGACATTTCAGGTTACACATATATTGGATATATCAAAGAGGGAAAAACGACTTCTGAGTCTAAAGTAAATAATCAAGAGAAATCCGTAGCCACTCCTACAAAACAACAAAAGGTGGATTATAATGTTACACCGAATTTTGTAGAGAATCCATCAACAGTACAAGCTATGCAGGAAGAAAAACCTGTTTCTTCAACTAAGCCAACAGAAGTTCAAGTAGTTGAAAAAACTCTTTCTACAGAATTAACCAATCCAACAAAAGAAGAGAAACAATCTTTAGATTCTCAAGTACAATTATCAGAACATAAGAATCTAGAAGCGAAGAAAGATGAGAAGGTTTCTCCAAAAGAAAAGACTGGGGTAAATACATTAAATCCACAGGATGAAGTTCTATCAGGCCAGTTGAATAAACCTGAACTCTTATATCGTGAGGAAACTATAGAGACAAAAATAGATTTTCAAGAAGAAATTCAAGAAAATCCTGATTTAGCTGAAGGAACTGTAAGAGTCAAACAAGAAGGTAAATTAGGTAAGAAAGTTGAAGTCATCAGAATATTCTCTGTAAACAATGAAGAGGTTTCACGAGAAATTGTTTCAACTTCAACGACTGCGCCTGTTACAAGAATAGTCGAAAAAGGTACTAAAAAAGCTCAAGTTATAAAGGAACAACCTGAGACTGGTGCAGAACATAAGGAAGTACAGTCTGGAGCTATTGTTGAACCCGCAATTCAGCCTGAACTACCAGCAGCTGTAGTAACCGACAAAGGTGAGCCAGCAGTCCAACCAGAGTTGCCAGAAGCAGTTGTAACAGATAAAGGTGTACCAGAAGTCCAACCAGCGTTACCCGAAGCTGTTGTAACTGAAAAAGGCGAACCAGCAGCTGTAGTAACCGACAAAGGTGAGCCAGCAGTCCAACCAGAGCTACCGGAAGCGGTTGTGACTGACAAAGGTGAGACTGAGGTTCAACCAGAGTCGCCAGATACTGTGGTAAGTGATAAAGGAGAACCTGAACAGGTGGCACCGCTTCCAGAATATAAAGGACCACAAGCCGGAGCTATTGTTGAACCAGAGCAGGTAGCACCACTACCAGAATACACAGGTCCACAGGCAGGGGCAGTAGTTGAACCTGAGAAAGTGGAAGCTCCGAGAGAATATACTGGTATACAAGCTGGAGCTATAGTAGAACCAGAAAAAGTAGAATCGCCAAGAGAATATACAGGAGTGCAAGCTGGAGCGTTAGTAGAACCAGAAAAAGTAGAACCGCCTAGAGAGTATTCTGGAAGTATTGAACAACCAAGTACAGAAGAGACTAAACCAAATAATGAAAATACTAATACATCAGAAGAAATGAGTATTCAGAAAAAATCTAGTGCATTAATTAATATGAATTTTGTTACTAATTCAAATACTCAGCCAGCAGTAGGTTCAGCCACATTTATTGCACCAAATGTACTTTTAACAGTGGCTCATAATTTTATTAGCAGTTCTTCTGATAATACTACAGGTAAGTTCATAGGGGATGAAACCAAAAATACATATGAATGGGTAACTCCCGATGGGCGAAAAGGAAGATTTACTGCTAATGATATCCATTTTTATAATAAACAAGATTATCCAAAAGGATTTATCTATGATTTAGCAGTGATTAAGCTACCTGCAACAACTGACAGAGAACATGTAGAATTAGTTAAAAATTATACTAAAGTAAATCTTAATGACAAACTAAATGTTCATGGATATCCAGGTGGGAAATATACGCACTTAAAAGATGCTAGGGTAGAAATGGAACAAGAATATGCGAATAACACCTACGGTGTTCAATATCAAGGTGGAAATCCTGGTATGAGTGGTGGAGGAATATTTAATGCTAATGGTGAAGTCATTGGTGTCCACCAAAATGGAGCTAAGAACCGTTCAGGAGGATTAATATTATCTCCAACACAATTAGCTTGGATTAAGAGTATTATAGCAGGTAATGAAATTCCACCAGTATACGATAAACTTTATCGTCATAAAGATGAGAAAAAAGACGATATTAAAGAAGAAGTTATTAAGAAATTGGAACTTAGAAATATAACTTCTGTTGAACTATATTCTAAAGAAGGTGATAAGTATAGTCATGTTACTTCATTAGATTCTGTGCCAAATGCTCCACAAAATTACTTCATGAAAGTTAAATCAGAGAATTTTAAAGATGTGATGCTACCAGTTACAAGCATTACTAATACTAATAAAGATAATAGAGATGTTTATAAAATAGTAGCAAGTGTAAATAATCTGATACAACATGAAAATAATAATGTACTAGAAAATTATACATACTATTTACCAAAAACTCAGCAAAGTGAAACTGGTGTTTATACATCATTTAAAAATTTAGTAGATGCAATGAATAACACTCCTAATGGCACATTCCGTTTAGGTGCAACTATGGATGCTCGTGAACTTGAACTTCCAGATGGTCAAGAAAGTTATGTGAAAAATGAATTCCATGGAACATTAGTAGGTACAAATAATGAGAAATATTATGCTATTTATAATTTGAAAAAACCATTATTTGGAGGATTAAATGGTGCTACAGTAGAAAATCTTTCACTAAAAGATGCCAATATTTCAGCAAAAGAAGATGCTGCAACACTTGCAAAAGAAGCGAGAAATGGAACTGTAATTAGTAATGTTCATGCTGATGGAGCGATAGCTGGTGAACATGGAATAGGAGGATTAGTATCACAAGTTAATAATTCTACTATTTCTAACAGTAGCTATACAGGTAGAATAACTAATACATATAACACAGTTGCTAGTTATCAAATCGGAGGTTTAGTAGGTAAACTTTCTGGTTCGAGGGGATTAATAGATAAGTCGTTCGCATCAATTGATTTAGCATCAAACGCAACTAAAGGGGATCAATCTATTGGTGGAATAGTTGGTGCAGTAGAAGATAGTGCGCTAATTAGTAATAGTTATGCTGAAGGAAATCTTAATAATGTTCAACGTTTTGCAAACGTTGGTGGAGTAGTTGGTAATCTTTGGGATCCAGCTGGAGGATTAGAAAAATCTGGTCGACTTTCTAATGTACTAAGCGACGTTAATGTTACAAACGGTAATGCTATAACTGGAAAAGATTTCACTAACATGCAAGCAAAACATGTGTATAGCAACAAAAATAATAAGGTTGTAAACGTAGTACAAGAAGATGATGAAATCTTAACTAAGGATTCTGATGTTCAAAGAGGAGAAGTATTAGAAGACGCACAAATTAGAGAGAAAAAAGCTGCTTTTGTATCTAAAAATACTACTAAAACAGAAGATTTTAACTTCTCTTCTAGATATGTAACTGACTATAGAAGTCTTGAGAATGCTGATTCATCAAAAGAAAAAGTATATAAAAATATAGAAAAACTATTACCATTCTATAATAGAGAAACAATAGTTAAGTACGGAAATTTAGTAGAGGCAAGTAGTAACCTTTATAATAAGGAATTATTGTCAGTAGTTCCTATGAAAGATAATGAAGTAATTAGTGATATTAACAAAAACAAAGAAAGTATAAATAAACTGTTACTATATTACGCAGACAATACATCAGAGACAAAAAATATAGAATATCAAAGTGATTTTTCAAGTGTAGCTGAGTATAGAATAGGCGGTACAAATTTAATTTACACACCGAATACATTACTTCGCAATTATAATAATATTTTAGGAGAAGTTTTACCAGCATTAAATAGTGTAGAATACAAATCAGACGCAATTAGAAAAGTATTAGATGTTTCTAAGGATGTTAGTTTAACGGAGTTATATTTAGAAGATCAATTCAATACTACAAAAACTAATTTGAAAGATAGTTTGACAAAACTTCTTACTGCAGATGCTGCAATAGCGGAAAATAACAATAAGGTAATAGATAATTATGTAATCGAGAAAATTAAAAATAATAAAGAAGCTTTACTTCTAGGATTAACATACTTAGAGCGTTGGTACAATTTCAAATATGGTGAAACAAAAGCGAAAGATTTAGTTATGTATCACTTGGATTTCTTCGGTAAATCAAATAGTTCAGCGTTAGATAATGTTATCGAATTAGGTAAATCTGGATTTAATAATTTACTAGCGAAAAATAATGTTATAACTTATAACGTTTTATTAGCAAAAAATTATAAAACTACTAATTTATTTGATGCATTAGAAAAATATAGAAAAGCTTTCGTGCCAGATAAAACAAATAACGAGTGGTTTAAAGAACAAACTAAAGCCTATATTGTAGAAGAAAAATCTACGATTAAAGAGGTAAGTGATAAACAATCAATAGCTGGTAGTCCATATTCAATTGGAGTATATGATAGATTAACTAGCCAATCTTGGAAATACCCAAGTATGGTCTTGCCGCTATTAACATTACCTGAAAAATCGGTGTTTATTATAGCCAATATTTCGACTATAGGTTTCGGTGCTTATGATAGATATAGAAGTAAAGAACATTCAGCAGGAACAAATTTAAATAACTATGTTGAGACAAAAGCTAGAGAAGCGGCTGCTAGATTCAGAGATCACTATGATTACTGGTATAAAATACTAGATGATAAAAATAAAGAAAAATTATATAGAAGTGTTCTAGTCTATGATGCATTTAGATTTGGTACAGATGAAAGAGAAGATAAGGATACATACCAAGCTGATTTTGAAACTAATCATCCAGCGATAAAACATTTCTTCGGTCCAGCAGGAAATAATGTTGTTCATAATTCTAATGGAGCATACGCTACAGGAGATGCATTCTATTATATGGCGTATCGCATGCTTGATAAAGATGGTGCGGTAACTTATACACACGAAATGACACACAACTCAGATAGAGAAATTTATCTTGGGGGATATGGAAGAAGAAATGGACTTGGACCAGAGTTTTATGCTAAAGGATTGTTGCAAGCTCCTGATCATCCATATGATCCTACTATTACGATTAACTCTATATTGAAGTATGAAGAAGCAGAAAATCCAACTAGACTTCAGGTGAAAGATCCTACAAAACGATTTAATAATGCAGAAGACTTGCAAAAATATATGCATAATATGTTTGATGTAATTTATATGCTAGAATATCTAGAAGGTAATGCAGTTGTTAAATTAGAGATTGATAAGAAAAACGAGTTATTGAGAAAAATAGAAAATAAATTTGAAACAGATCCAGATGGAAGTAAAGTTTATGCAACCAATGTTATTCGTTATTTAAAACCTGAAGAACTTACTAAATTAACTACATTTAATAGTTTAATTGAAAATGATGTTATTACTAGAAGAGGATACGAAAATGGAAATGACGATACTTTTAAACGAAATGGGTATTATACAATTAAACTATTTTCACCAATATACGCAGCTTTAAGTAATAATGAAGGAACACCGGGTGATTTAATGGGACGTCGTATGGCGTTTGAATTATTAGCTGCAAAAGGATTTAAAGATGGAATGGTACCATATATTTCTAATCAATATGCAGAAGAAGCAAAAGCTAAAGGTAAAGTGATTAAGTCATATGGTAAAGTAGTCGGTAATGTAACTGATAAGTTAGTGCTTGAGAAAGTATTTAATAATCGTTATTCATCTTGGGTAGAATTTAAAAAAGCAATGTATGATGAACGAATAGCTAAATTTAATAATCTAATAAGTATTAGCTTCTATAATCCAAATGTAAGTTTCTCAAGAAATAGTAAGGTAACAATAACTAATATTGATATGCTTCGTAAAATGATAACTGAGGCTGTTAATGCTGATGCAGAGGATGAACGTGTAAATATTTATCCTGAATATAGTCGAGTTCATAAACTTAAACAAGCAATCTTTAAAGCATATTTAGATCAAACTAATGATTTTAGAAGTTCAATTTTTGAGAATAAAAAATAGTGTTTGCTATTAGGAAATAAAAAGTAAAGGTAGAGGATTACAATTGTCATTATTAAAAAAAGATAAATTTTCCATTCGGAAAATAAAGGGTATTGTTGGTTCAGTATTTCTTGGGAGTCTTTTATTTGCACCCTCAGTTGTGGGAGCATCCACATATCACTACTTGGATTATGCTAATTTGACGCAAAATGAACGTGCTCACCTGAAATCAGGTACTCCTGATGAATCAAAAGAGTCATATGCCTTGGTTTATGAAAAAGACGCATTACCAAACACAGGAAGTTCTCAATCTATTATGACTGTATTTGGTTTATTGACCATCGGTAGTCTTGTTGTAGTTATTACAAAAGATAAGAGAAATAAAAAAATAGCTACATTTTTGATTGTAGGGGCGACAGGTTTAGTTACACTATCAACTGCTTCAGCACTTAATTTGAATGCTAACATCCATGAGTCTGGTCGTGATGGTGTGTTGCAAATTTCTGGTTACAGATATGTTGGTTACTTGGAGCTTGATGATAGAACTGTTTCGTCGGTTTCTCCGGCATCAAGTGTTTCGCCAGTTGAGCAACCCAAAGTTGTGACTGATAAAGGCGAATCTAAGGTTCAACCGGCATTACCGGAAGCTGCTGTGACTGATAAAGGTGAACCAGAAGTTCAACCAACATTACCTGAAGCGGTTGTAACCGAAAAAGGGAAACCAGAAGTTCAACCAGCATTACCTGAAGCGGTTGTGACTGATAAAGGCAAACCGGAAGTTCAACCAGCGTTGCCAGAAGCGGTTGTGACTGACAAAGGCAAACCAGAAGTTCAGCCAGCATTACCTGAAGCCATAGTCACTGAAAAGGGGGAACCGGAAGTTCAGCCAGCATTACCTGAAGCGGTTGTGACTGATAAAGGGGAACCAGAAGTTCAACCAGCGTTGCCGGAAGCGGTTGTGACTGATAAAGGGGAACCGGAAGTTCATGAGAAACAAGAATATACAGCTCCAATTGACGGTAATCTTGTTGAACCAGAAGTTCATGAAAAACCAGCATACACGGAACCTGTAGGCACCACAGGAGTAGATGAAAACGGAAACTTGATTGAGCCACCTGTTATCGACATTCCAGAGTATACTGAACCAATATCTACAGTTTCAGAAGTTGCACCAGAAAGAGAAGAGTTACCTTCTTTACATACTGACATTCGGACAGAAACTATTCCTAAAACGACTATAGAAGAATCTGATTCTACCAAATTTATAGGCGATGATTCTGTTAAACAAGTTGGTGAGGATGGCGAACGTCAAATTGTTACTAGCTATGAAGAGTTACATGGCAAAAAAATTAGTGACCCAGTTGAAACCGTAACTGTGTTGAAAGAAATGAAGCCTGAAATTCTTGTAAAAGGTACAAAAGAAAAGCCTAAAGAAAAAACAGCTCCCGTTTTGACTTTGGAACGAACAGACACAAATGTATTAGACCGCTCCGCAAATCTTTCTTATCATTTGGTTAATGCAGATGGAGTCAAGATCAATAAAATTACTGCGACAATTAAAGATGGAAATGAAATTGTCAAAACAGTAGATTTAACTTCAGAGCAGTTAAATAAGCAGGTAGAAGATTTAAAATTCTACAAGGACTATAAGATAGAAACCACTATGACCTATGATCGTGGTAAGGGAGAAGAGACTGCAACATTAGAAGAGAAACCACTTCGCTTGGATTTGAAAAAAGTTGAGTTGAAAAACATTGCCTCAACAAATTTAGTAAAAGTTGAAGAAGACGGAACAGAAACGTTGAACGACTTCCTGACTGAGACACCAACAGAGACTGAAAAATACTATCTCAAAGTGACTTCTCGGGATAACAAAGTGACTCGTTTAGCAGTTGATAAAATCGAAGAGATTAATCAGGCTGGCCAAGTTCTCTACAAAGTAACCGCAAGAGCTGTTGACCTTATTCAGCATACTGACCCAAGTAAGATACGAAATGAGTACGTTTATTACATGGAAAAACCACGACCAAAGGTTGGAAATGTATATTACAACTTCAAAGAACTCATTGAAGATATGCAGAAAAAACCTGATGGTGAGTTTAAACTTGGGGCTGACTTAAATGCAACTAACACCCCAACCCCGAACAAATCATATGTGACGAATGTGTTCAAAGGAAAATTATTGAGTGATGGAAGTAATCACTTCACTATCCATAATCTAGCACGGCCATTATTTGCAAGAGCTGAAAATGCTCACATCCATGACATTAATCTGGGTAATGTAAACATAAACATGCCTTGGGCTGACCGAACAGCACCACTCGGTGAAAACTTTAAGAATTCAACAATAGAAAATATCAAAGTGACTGGCCAAGTTGTTGGTAACAATGATGTGACGGGTATGGTGAACAAACTTGACGAATCCATCATGCGCAATGTTGCTTTCATTGGTAAAATCGAAAGTGTGGGTAACAAAGGTTGGTGGTCTGGTGGACTTGTCAGCGAAAGTTGGCGAAGTAATGTTGATAGCTCTTATGTAGATGCAAATATTAAGGCAAACAACGCCAAATTCGGTGGACTGATTGCGAAAATCGACCACGGTGTAAACCCTATGGATGTAAAACAAAAAGGTCACTTGACTAAATCCGTTGTTAAAGGATCCATGACTCTCAAAACAAATAACCAAAGCGGTGGACTCATTCACGATAACTACAATTGGGGATGGGTTGAAAACAACATCAGCATGATGAAAGTAAACAATGGTGAAATCATGTACGGTTCCGGTTCAGTGGATTCGGGCGACCCAGACTTTGGATTCCATTACTTCAAGAACAATGTATATGTGAAAGATGTTGCGTCAGGCAATGTTTCATATGAACGTTCAAAACAAATTCAGGGTGTAGATCAAGCTGAAGCTGATAAACGTATCGCAACCTTCAATATCACTGCTGATAAGTATGAAATCACAGATCCTCTTGTGAATAGACTTAACAACCTAACAACTCGTGATAATGAGTATAAAACAACTCAAGATTATGACGCAACGCGTGAGCAGGCATACCACAACATTGAGAAACTACAACCCTTCTACAATAAAGAATGGATTGTAAACCAAGGTAACAGATTGGCTACAAGTTCAAACCTAATGACTAAAGAGGTGTTATCTGTAACAGGTATGAAGAATGGTCAGTTTGTGACGGACTTATCAGATATTGATAAGATTATGGTTCACTATGCGGATGGCACTAAAGAAGAAATGGTAGTTACCGCTAAAGCTGATTCTAAAGTAGCTCAAGTAAAAGAGTATGATGTAGCAGGTCAAAACATTGTCTATACACCAAATATGGTTGTTAAAAATCGAGACAAACTGATTGCAGATGTGAAAGAAAGACTTTCAAGTGTTGACCTAATTTCAGCTGAAGTACGCGCGTTAATGGATATACGTAAGAAGGCAGGAGAAAATACAGATGCTCGTAAAGATGGATATATTCGTAATCTATACTTAGAAGAAAGTTTTGCCGAAGTGAAGCAAAATCTAGATAAGTTAGTCAAATCCTTGATCGAAAATGAAGACCATCAATTGAACGGTGATGATGCCGCGATGAAATCGCTACTCAAGAAAGTAGAAGATAACAAAGCTAAAATCATGATGGGTCTAACTTATCTTAATCGTTACTATGATATCAAATATGGTGATTTGAGTATCAAGGATATGATGATGTTCAAACCTGATTTTTATGGTAAAACACCAAGTGTCATCGACCGTTTGATTCAAATTGGGTCAAGAGAGCATTTCTTGAAAGGTGATCGTACACAAGATGCCTACAAAGAAGTGATTGCTGGTGCAACTGGTAAAGGTGATTTACGTAGCTTCTTAGACTATAACATGCGTTTGTTTACAGAAGATAAAGATTTGAATGACTGGTTTATTCATTCTGCGAAAAACGTTTATGTAGTAGAACCTGAAACAAGCACGGAAGCCTTTAAAGATAAGCGACATCGTGTATTTGACGGTTTAAACAATGACGTTCACGGTCGTATGATTTTACCATTGCTCAACTTGAAGAAAGCCCATATCTTTATGATTTCAACCTATAACACGATGGCTTATAGCTCATTTGAGAAATATGGTAAGAACACTGAAGAAGAACGTAAGGAATTGAAGAAACGTATTGATGAAGTCGCTAAAGCGCAACAAACTTACTTAGATTTCTGGTCTCGTTTAGCTCTTCCAAGTGTTCGTAACAAACTTTTGAAGAGCGAATATATGGTGCCAACACCTGTTTGGGATAATCAATCTTATGCAGGAATTAAAGATGCAAATCGTCAAGGTTATGGAAAAGGTGGAGCCGTGGTATCTCCTATTCGTGAACTATTCGGCCCGACTGACCGTTGGCATCAAGTTAATGGAGCTATGGGAGCGATGGCAAAAATCTACGAAAAACCGTGGAAAGATGAGCAAGTATACTTCATGGTAACCAATATGCTTGACCAGTTTGGTATTTCTGCCTTCACACATGAAACCACACACATTAATGACCGTGTAGCTTACTTTGGAGGACATAACCATCGTCAAGGTACGGATTTGGAAGCCTTTGCTCAAGGTATGTTACAAACTCCTGATAAGTCAACAACAAATGGTGAGTATGGTGCGTTAGGTATTAACATGGCCTACCATCGACCAAATGATGGAAACCAGTGGTATAATCCAGACCCTGACAAACTTCAAACACGCGACCAAATCGACCACTACATGAAGAACTACAATGAAGCTATGATGATGCTTGATTATGCAGAAGCTGAAGCTGTGCTTCCTAAGGTTAAAGGTGACAATAGTAAGTGGTTCAAGAAAATTGACCGCGAAACACGTCGACCTATGGATAGAAATAAACTAGGTGCTCCTCACCAATGGGACAAAGTGCGTGACTTGACAGATGCTGAGAAAGCAACCAAGTTGGAAACCATCGATGACTTGGTAAATAATAATTTCATGACCATTCACGGAAATCCAGGCAATAAAGTCTTCCACCCAGAGGACTTTGGTACAGCCTATGTCAATGTTAATATGATGGCGGGTATTTACGGTGGTAATACGAGTCCAGGTGCCCCCGGTTCTCTATCCTTCAAACATAATGCCTTCCGTATGTGGGGTTACTTTGGCTATGAAAATGGATTTATCGGATATGTATCTAGTAAATACCAAGGTGAAGCGGATAAACAAAACCAGGGTAGATTGGGTGATGATTTCATTATCAAAAAAGTTTCAAACAACCAATTCTTAAACCTTGAAGATTGGAAGAAACATTGGTATCATGATGTGAAAGCCAGAGCTGAAAAAGGATTCACAGAGATTACAATTGATGGACAAACCATTCACAATTATAACGAATTGAAAGCCTTATTCGACAAAGCTGTCACAGAAGACCTCAAGAAAGCTGGAAACTACTCAAATACTGAGAATTTGAAATCCAAAGTATTCAAAGCCCTTCTTAAAAACACAGACGGTTTCTTTAACCAACTGTTTAAAAAAGACATTTAAATGTTTAAAATATAAAGGAGGCAGTTTTTTGCTCCCTATGAAAAGTCATCATTTGATGGCTTTTTTCTATACAGGGAGCTTAAAAGGCTATCATCAGACAAAATAGAGAAGGCATGATATAATATAAGGTAGATTTCTATGTAATTAAACAAGAACTGTTTGGACATCATTTGAAAACTCTCTATGTTCAAGCTATAGTAAAATAAAATAAGTTCTCTAAACCCTTGCTACGAAAGGAAAAAAACTCAATGGCTACTATTCAATGGTTTCCTGGTCACATGTCTAAAGCTCGTCGACAGGTGCAGGAAAATTTAAAATTTGTTGATTTTGTGACGATTTTGGTAGATGCACGCTTACCTCTATCTAGTCAAAATCCTATGTTGACCAAGATTGTTGGTGACAAACCAAAACTCTTGATTTTAAATAAGGCGGACTTGGCTGATCCGGTAATGACCAAGGAATGGCGTCAGTATTTTGAATCACAAGGAATCCAGACGCTTGCTATTAACTCCAAAGAGCAAGTGACTGTAAAAGTTGTAACAGATGCGGCCAAGAAGCTCATGGCCGATAAGATTGCTCGCCAGAAAGAACGCGGTATCAAAATTGAAACCTTGCGTACCATGATTATCGGGATTCCAAACGCTGGTAAATCAACTCTCATGAACCGCTTGGCTGGTAAGAAGATTGCCGTTGTCGGCAACAAGCCTGGTGTTACAAAAGGTCAACAATGGCTCAAAACCAACAAAGACTTGGAAATCTTAGATACGCCGGGGATTCTCTGGCCTAAGTTCGAAGACGAAACTGTCGCTCTCAAACTAGCCCTAACAGGTGCTATCAAAGACCAGTTGCTCCCTATGGATGAGGTGACCATTTTTGGTATCAATTATTTCAAAGAACATTATCCAGAAAAGCTGGCTGAACGCTTCAAACAAATGAAAATTGAAGAAGAAGCGCCTGTTATTATTATGGATATGACCCGCGCTCTCGGTTTCCGTGATGACTATGATCGCTTTTATAGTCTCTTCGTGAAGGAAGTCCGCGATGGCAAACTCGGTAACTATACCTTAGATACATTGGAAGACCTAGATGGCGACGATTAAAGAAATCAAAGAACTCCTTGCTACAGTTAAGGATTTAGAAAACCCTATTTTTTTAGAACTCGAGCAGGATAATCGCTCTGGAGTTCAAAAGGAAATCAGCAAGCGTAAAAAAGCCATTCAAGCTGAATTGGATGAGGATCTTCGTTTGGAATCCATGCTTTCCTATGAAAAAGAACTTTATAAGCAAGGATTGACCTTAATTGCAGGTGTTGATGAGGTCGGTCGTGGTCCTCTTGCTGGTCCTGTAGTCGCTGCAGCCGTTATTTTACCTAAAAATTGTAAAATTAGAGGTCTCAACGACAGCAAGAAAATTCCTAAAAAGAAACATCTGGAAATTTTCCAAGCCGTTCAAAACCAAGCCCTGTCAATCGGGATTGGTATCATGGATAATCAAGTCATCGATCAAGTCAATATCTATGAAGCAACCAAACTGGCCATGAAAGAAGCAATCTCCCAGCTCAGTCCTCAACCTGAACATCTCTTAATAGATGCCATGAAACTAGACTTGCCCATTTCACAAACATCTATCATCAAAGGAGATGCCAATTCCCTCTCGATCGCAGCGGCTTCTATAGTAGCCAAGGTGACACGTGATGAATTGATGAAGGAATACGACCAGCAGTTCCCTGGCTATGATTTTGCTACTAATGCAGGATATGGCACAGCTAAACACTTAGAAGGACTTGAAAAACTAGGAGTTACCCTAATTCACCGAACCAGCTTTGAACCCGTTAAATCACTGGTTTCAGGAGAAAAAGAAAGTTAAGTTAGAAGGAATGATTATGGAGGAACAGTCAGAAACACTCAGTTCCAAGAAAGAATTTGCCTTTGCCTCAAGCACTATATTATCCCAAGTTGGACGAGGAATCATCGTTGGTCTCGTTGTCGGACTCATCGTCGGATCCTTTCGGTTTTCAATCGAAAAAGGCTTCCACCTGATACAAGGACTTTATCAAGATCAAGCGCACCTAGTGCGCAATCTTTTTATCATTGGTCTATTTTATTTAATAGTTTGTTGGCTCAGTGCGAAATTAACTCGGTCAGAAAAAGACATCAAAGGTTCAGGAATTCCTCAAGTTGAAGCCGAATTAAAGGGACTCATGACCCTCAACTGGTGGGGCGTACTTTGGAAAAAATATATTCTAGGAATTCTTGCTATTGCAAGCGGCCTTATGCTGGGGCGTGAAGGGCCAAGTATTCAACTTGGAGCGGTCGGTGGTAAAGGTATTGCCAAGTGGCTTAAATCCAGTCCAGTAGAGGAACGATCCTTGATTGCGAGTGGAGCTGCCGCTGGTCTAGCTGCAGCCTTTAATGCACCGATTGCAGGGCTTCTCTTTGTAGTAGAAGAAGTCTACCATCATTTTTCTCGCTTTTTCTGGGTTTCTACTCTCGCAGCTAGTCTCGTAGCAAACTTTGTCTCACTACTCATATTTGGCCTAACGCCAGTGCTAGACATGCCTGATAATATCCCTCTCATGACCCTAGATCAGTATTGGATTTACCTCCTTATGGGAGTTTTTCTTGGACTATCTGGTTTTCTCTATGAGAAAGCTGTGCTCAATGTTGGTCGAGTTTATGATTGGCTTGGTCAAAAAATCCGTTTGGATAGAGCTTATTATCCAATTTTGGCCTTCATTCTCATCATACCAGTGGGAATTTTCTTACCCCAAATCCTTGGTGGTGGAAATCAGCTGGTTCTTTCCCTAACTGAGCAAGATTTTAGTTTCCAAGTTCTATTAGTTTACTTTTTGATTCGTTTTATTTGGAGCATGATTAGTTATGGAAGTGGCCTTCCAGGAGGAATTTTCCTACCAATTTTAGCGCTTGGTTCCTTACTTGGAGCCCTAGTTGGTGTTATTTGTGTCAATCTTGGACTTGTCAGTCAGGAGCAATTCCCTATATTTGTCATTCTGGGAATGAGTGGCTATTTTGGAGCAATATCCAAGGCTCCCTTAACTGCTATGATACTCGTAACTGAGATGGTAGGAGATATTCGCAATCTCATGCCACTCGGACTTGTGACCCTAGTTGCCTACATAATCATGGATCTACTCAAGGGTGCACCAGTCTATGAGGCTATGTTGGAAAAAATTCTGCCAGAAGAAGCGACAGATGAAGGAGAAGTCACCCTCATTGAAATTCCTGTATCAGACAAAATCGCTGGAAAACAAGTACACGAACTCAACTTACCACATAATATCCTCATCACAACTCAAGTCCATAATGGCAAGAGCCAAACTGTTAACGGTTCAACCAGAATGTATCTCGGAGATATGATTCACCTAGTTATTCCAAAAAGTGAAATTGGGAAAGTCAAAGATTTGTTGTTGTAGGAGTTTTTACATAATTTATGTTATGTAAAAAAATCTTAATTAAATATATTAGAAAACCGATTCTCAGCAATGAGATCGGTTATTTTTTACAGATAAGATATTTCACATACAAATAATTGAGCTTTGGTAAAAACAAGACTATAATTAAGTTAGAAATGATAAAGCATAAAGCTAGAAAGGAGTTTACTGTATCAAATCTGTACAGTAAGATTAAAATCATGAAAAAGAAAACAATAGCAATTATACAATGTATTTTGTATCTCATAGCTCCTTATATAGCTCTTCAGTTGTGTAGTATTAACAGAAGTTTAATGGGTGAGTTCTTTATTATTTTCTTTATTCTGTTGACTATTTCATTCTGGTTTAGTATTTGGAAACTAGAAAAAGCACTAGCTAATGATTCACAATGAAACTCCAAAGATTTAGACCTGTTTTGTTTAAAACTGGAAATTTTTGTACTTTTCCCTAGACAGTAAATAAACCTTTAATACGACTGAGTTTAAGGCGTAATGTACACTCTCTAAAAAATGTACTTTATAATCGAAATGTACTTTATTTTAAGGCAAGATAAAGTACATTTTTTGATCTAGTAGCTTAGATGTATAAAGTATATTTTCAGCCCTTACCAAAACCCCTTGTAAGCCTAAAAACGTTGATTTAATAAGGTTTTGAGATTTAGTAAAGTACATTTTCACTAAAATTCAGGTTTAATAAATTTCCAGTTTTCATTTTGATAAGGTACATTTTTAGCTATTTTTGTTCCAAAAAAATTTTTTAGTTATAAAAGTTATTTTGTTCGTTTTACACAGGTCTAAGTCTTTTTTAAAAAGCTCTATAATATCTTTCCGAAAAACTATAATTTTCTTGAAAAATAAATAAGTCTATGCTATACTATTAGTAGACTTATTTATGGAGAAAACACATGAAACGTGAGATTTTACTGGAACGAATCGATAAACTAAAACAAATCATGCCCTGGTATGTTCGGGAATACTACCAATCTAAACTTGCTGTTCCTTACAGTTTTACAACCTTGTACGAATACCTCAAGGAATATGATCGATTTTTCAGCTGGGTTTTAGAGTCTGGTATCTCAAACGCCGATAAAATATCTGATATTTCTTTATCTGTCTTGGAAAATATGTCTAAGAAAGACATGGAATCTTTTATCCTTTACCTACGCGAACGTCCTTTGCTGAATGCTAATACAACCAAACAAGGAGTTTCTCAGACAACTATCAATCGAACCTTGTCAGCTCTTTCCAGTCTTTATAAGTATCTAACCGAGGAAGTCGAAAACGACCAGGGGGAACCTTATTTCTATCGTAATGTAATGAAGAAAGTTTCAACAAAGAAAAAGAAAGAAACGCTTGCTGCAAGAGCTGAAAACATCAAGCAAAAACTCTTTTTAGGTGATGAAACAGAAGGTTTTCTAACTTATATCGACCAAGAGTACCCTCAACAGCTCTCAAATCGTGCTCTATCATCGTTTAATAAAAATAAGGAACGTGATTTGGCCATTATCGCCCTTCTCTTGGCGTCTGGTGTCCGCTTATCTGAAGCTGTTAATCTGGATCTAAGAGATCTCAATCTAAAAATGATGGTTATCGATGTCACTCGAAAAGGGGGCAAACGTGACTCGGTCAATGTTGCTGCCTTTGCAAAACCTTATCTAGAGAATTATCTCGCCATTCGTAATCAACGCTATAAGACAGAAAAAACAGATACAGCTCTTTTTTTGACACTCTACAGAGGTATTCCTAATCGTATCGATGCTTCCAGTGTGGAAAAGATGGTTGCTAAGTACTCTGAGGACTTCAAAGTGCGTGTAACCCCCCACAAACTACGACATACCCTAGCAACTAGGCTTTATGATGCGACTAAATCGCAAGTTTTGGTCAGTCACCAGCTAGGACATGCCAGCACACAAGTCACGGACCTCTATACCCATATCGTTAATGATGAACAAAAGAATGCTCTAGACAGTTTATAAAATACATAAAATAAATTATGTAATATATGATTTTTAAAAAAGAAGTTGGTCCTACAACCAACTTCTTTTTGATTTATCCAACTACCGCTTCAGCGATTTCTTCACGGCTAATACCAGCGAAGTAGCGTGTGATATCAATGCTTTCTAGCGCCTTAAGGACATCTTCGCGTTCATATTTCACTCCACGAAGGACATCTTCTACTGCAGCAACGTCTTCAATACCAAAGAAGTCTCCGTAAATCTTGATGTCTTGGATTTTTGATTCGAGAACATTAGCAAAGACTTCCACCTTACCACTAGTGAATTTTGTTCCACGACGGACGTTAAATTCAGGTGATTTACCGTAGTTCCAGTCCCAAGTACCAAACTTAGTGTCCTTGATGCGATTGATTTCAGCTACTTCTTCCTCAGAAAAAACGTATTCTGTCATCTCTGGATACTCTTTTTTCATGTATTCCAAGAGTAAGTCACGGAATTCTTCGACCGTGATTTTTTCTGGTAATTCATTGATAATATTGGTTACACGAGCACGAACCGATTTCACACCTTTTGATTCAAATTTATCCTTTGAAACCTTAAGGGCATTTGCGAGGACTGACAAATCAACGTCAAAGAGCAAGCAACCGTGGTGCATGATACGACCATTAATATAAGCTTGGGCATTGCCACAGAATTTCTTACCGTCAATTTCTAAGTCATTACGGCCTGTGAACTCAGCTTTAACCCCAAGTTGAGCTAGTGTATTGATAACTGGAGTTGAGAAGCTCTTAAAGTCAAAAGCCTTGTTTTCATCTTCTTTTGAAATGATCGTGTAGTTGAGGTTATTTAAATCGTGGTAAACAGCTCCACCACCGCTGATACGGCGGACCACCTCAATACCATTTTCTCGAACATAATCACGGTTGATTTCTTCGATAGTGTTCTGGTGACGACCAACAATGATAGATGGCTTGTTAATCCAAAGTAGGAAGATTTGATCCTCATCCAAAAGATGTTTAAAGGCGTATTCTTCCAAGGCAATATTAAAGGCAGTGTCGTTTGAATGATTGATAATATATTTCATGATATCCCTTTATACGATAGAGACTGGAAAGTTATTTTCCAGTCTAATCTATCTTTCTTTTATTTTTTCTTAGGTGAATGGATGGCCATTCCTAAAACATCCGCAAATGCTTCGTACATCACTTCAGAGTAGGTTGGGTGTCCGTGGATAGTCTTCAACATTTCTTCAACAGTGATTTCCATTTCAATAATGCTTGATGCCTCGTTAATCAATTCTGCAGCTGCAGGACCGATGATATGAACACCAAGGATTTCCCCGTATTTCTTATCTGCGATGACTTTAACGAAACCTTGAGCTGCATCTGAGGCAATGGCACGACCGTTAGCGGCAAAGTTGAACTTACCGATGGCAACATCGTATTTCTCACGGGCTTGTTCTTCTGTCAAACCTACTGCTGCTACTTCAGGAAGAGTGTAGATAGCTGCAGGAGTCAAATTCAATTTGGCAACTGCATGATTTCCTTTAAGAGCATTTTCAGCAGCAACTTCACCCATACGGAAAGCTGCGTGAGCCAACATCTTAGTACCGTTGATGTCACCTGGTGCGTAAATTCCTGGAACAGAAGTTTCCATGTATTCGTTGACCTTGATGCGTCCACGGTCCAATTCAAACTCAACTTCACCAATACCTTCAAGGTCTGGCACACGACCGATTGAAAGAAGAGCTTTATTTGCGATGATATCGTCTTTTCCTTCAACCTTGATACGAAGTTGACCATTTTCCTCGATGATTTCTTGCAGTTTAGTACCAGTCAAAATGGTCATTCCTTTACGCTCAAGGATCAAGCGAAGGTTCTTAGACACTTCTGCATCCATAGCTGGCACGATACGGTCCATCATTTCGATAACAGTTACTTTTGAACCAAATGTCATGAAGGCCTGACCAAGTTCGATACCGACAACTCCACCACCGATGATAACAAGGCTTTCTGGAACTTCGTTCATTTCAAGAATGTCGTCACTAGTCATGACAAGTGGAGATTCCATACCAGGAACGTTGATCTTGCTGACTTTTGAACCACCAGCAAGGATGATTTTCTTGGTTTCAAGCAATTCAGAACCATTTACCAAGACATTCTTGTCTTTAGTAATAGTACCGATACCCTTATGAACAGTAACTCCGTAGCTACGAAGAAGTCCTGCAACACCACCAACAAGAGTATTAACAACTTTAGATTTAGTTTCTAAAAGTTTTTCCATATCAACAGTGAAGTTAGGATTTTCAATCACGATACCACGATTTGCAGCATGACCGATATTTTCAATAATTTCAGCGTTATGAAGGTAGGTCTTGGTTGGAATACATCCACGGTTTAAGCAGGTTCCACCAAGTTCAGATTTCTCAACAAGGGCAACCTTACCGCCAAGTTGGGCAGCTTTAATGGCTGCCACATAACCAGCAGGACCTCCACCAATCACAACGATATCAAAAGCATCATCGCTCTTACCATCATCGTTTGAAGCACTTGCTGCAGGTGCAGGGCTAGCTTCTGGGGCTGCTGCTCCAGCTGTTGGGATGTTTTCCCCTTCTTCACCAAGGTAACCGATAACTTCCGTTACTGGAACAGTTTCCCCATCTCCTTTGAGGATAGCAATCAAGTAACCATCTTCTTCGGCTTCCAATTCCATGCTGACTTTGTCAGTCATGATTTCCAAAAGGATTTCTCCTTCTTTTACAAATTCTCCGACTTTTTTATTCCATTGGACGATTTGTCCTTCTGTCATATCCACGCCGGCTTTTGGCATAATTACTTCTAAGGCCATGTCTTCCTTCCTTTATCTATATCTTAAAAATGAATACTCTTGTTCTTAAATCAACATTGAGATTGGATTTTCAATCAATTCTTTCAAGTCTTTCATAAACTTGGCTCCAGCCATACCATCTACAACACGGTGGTCAATGGTTAATCCTAGACTCATGATTGGGCGAATCACAATTTCACCATTGACGACAACTGGCTTCTCAATTGTCGAACTCACACCAAGGATAGCTGAGTTTGGTTGGTTGATGATCGGACCAAAGGACTGAACACCAAACATTCCCAAGTTACTGATTGTGAAGGTTGAATTTTGAAGTTCACTTGGAGCCAATTTGCCATCCAAGGTACGGCCAATCACATCTTTAAAGGCTACAACCAACTCTGACAAGCTTAGTTTTTCAGCATTGTAAACAACAGGTGTCATCAATCCATTATCCATACCAACTGCCATGGCAAGGTTGACATAGTTGTGAGTGATAATGGTCTTGCCATCTTCTGTCAATGAAGCGTTGATGTATGGGTGTTTCATAAGAGTCTTAACAACCGCAAGTGAAAGAAGGTCTGTTACAGTAGTCTTCTTCCCAGTTGCTTCCATGATTGGCTCCAGAACCTTCTTACGAAGAGCCAACATTTCCGTCATATCAACTTCATAGTTGAGGGTGAAGGTTGGAGCAGTTAGGTAAGATTCAACCATACGTTGGGCAATAACCTTACGCATTGGTGTCATTGGAATACGCTCAATTTCACCGTATGGTGTTACATTATCAGGAACTTCTTCCACTTTTTCAATCTGGGCAGGAGACTTGATGGTATCGTTTTCGATATTTTCAGGAAGCAAGGCTAAAACGTCCTTCTTCATGATTTTACCACGATGACCCGTTCCTTGGATTTCCTGCCAAGCAATATTATGTTCGAGGGCAATTCGTTTTGCAAGTGGCGAAATGCGAACCACGTTTGTGTCTTTATAAGTTTCCACGTCTTCTTTGTGGACACGACCGTTTGCACCTGAGCCAGAAACGTCGTAGAGGTTGATCCCTAAATCATCCGCTAACTTTCTAGCTGCAGGAGTCGCTCTTAGCTTGTCATCAGCCATGACCTCTCCAATTCTATACTAAGATATTAAGGACGAAGAGGGCAATGAAAAAATAGGAGATTGACGATGTGTTCGATGAACACAAGGAAATCTATCTTTTTTTCGAAGACCTCCGTCCGAATTCAATTAAATGATACAAAGGGCGTTAAAAGCGACTGAAAAATAGGAAATCGACGATGGCTTCGATGAAGCCAAGGAGATTTATCTTTTTTCCGAGCTTTTAGCCCGTGCTCAACTCTACAAGCAACTTGGATACAACACGTATCTCAAGTTACTAAAGTTAAAAACAACCGTTATTTTACATAACTTATCTTATGTAACGCTATTCTTTATTATATGTTTTACGGATGGCATCTTTGATGCTTTCAACGGTTGGAATCATTGCATTTTCTAGGTTTTGTGCATAAGGCATTGGCACATCTTCTCCTGCGCAACGGCGGATTGGTGCATCTAGATAGTCAAATGCTTCTGACTCTGAAATAATTGCTGAAATCTCTCCGATATAGCCGCTTGTTTTATGGGCATCGTTAACCAGAACAACCTTACCAGTCTTCTTAACTGAATTAATGATAATATCCTTATCAAGCGGAACAAGGGTACGTGGGTCAACAATCTCAACAGAAATTCCTTCTTCTGCTAATTCTTCAGCAGCTTGAACCACACGGCGAAGCATTTTTCCATAAGTAACAACTGTTACATCCGTACCTTCACGCTTGATTTCCCCAACTCCAAGTGGAATTGTGTAGTCTGGATCAACTGGTACTTCCCCTTTTTGGTTAAATTCTGACTTGTACTCAAGAATAATAACTGGGTTGTTATCACGGATAGAAGACTTAAGCAGTCCTTTCATGTCCGCAGGCGTACCTGGTGCCACAACCTTAAGCCCAGGAATGTGAGTAAACCAAGATTCCAATGATTGTGAGTGCTGGGCTGCAGATCCAACTCCATTACCAGCTGCACAGCGGACAGTCATTGGCACCTGACCTTTACCACCAAACATATAACGTGTTTTAGCAGCTTGGTTAACGATATTATCCATGGCAATAACCGAGAAGTCCATGAAGGTCATATCAACAATTGGACGAAGTCCTGTCATAGCTGCCCCTGCTGCTGCTCCAGAAATGGCAGCTTCAGAAATCGGACAGTCACGAACGCGTTCTGAACCAAATTCTTCAAGCATTCCAACAGAAGTACCGAAGTCTCCTCCGAAGACACCGACGTCTTCTCCCATCAAGAACACATTTTCATCGCGACGCATTTCCTCAGACATAGCAAGGATAATGGTGTCACGGAAGGACATTGTTTTTGTTTCCATTTTATCTCTTTCTCCTTAGTCTGCGTAAATATCTTCAAATGCTGATTCAAGCGGTGGGAATGGACTTTCCTCTGCAAATTTAACAGAAGCTTCTACTGCTTCCTTGACTTGCGCTTGGATTTCTTCCAATTCTTCGGCACTTGCAATAGTGTTTTCAATGAGGTACTTGCGAAGGTTTTCGATTGGGTCTTTTTGTTTCCACAATTCCACTTCTTCACGTGTACGATATTTACCAGGGTCAGATGATGAGTGACCAAGCCAGCGATAAGTTACACTTTCAATCAAGACTGGACCATTGCCACTGCGAACATGATCTACAGCTTTCTTAAATCCTTCATAGACGTCGATGACATTGTTACCGTCTTCGATGAACATTCCAGGAATTCCATAAGCAGCGCTACGTTGATGGATATGTTCAACATTAGTCATTTTCTTGATATCCGCAGAGATACCGTAACCGTTGTTAATGCAATAGAAAATGACTGGCAGGTTCCAGATAGAAGCCATGTTCACTGCTTCGTGGAAAACACCTTCATTGGTCGCACCATCTCCAAAGAAGCAGACAACGATTTTACCAGTATTTTGCATTTGTTGACTGAGGGCCGCACCGACAGCGATTCCCATACCACCACCTACGATACCATTGGCACCAAGGTTACCAGCATCAAGGTCAGCAATATGCATAGATCCACCTTTACCTTTACAGGTTCCAGTGTATTTTCCAAGGATTTCAGCCATCATTCCGTTGAGGTCAATCCCTTTGGCAATAGCTTGTCCGTGACCACGGTGGTTTGAGGTAATTAGGTCATCTGGATTGAGAGCCAACATAGCCCCCACGTTAGCTGCCTCTTCTCCAACAGAAAAGTGCGTCATTCCTGGCACTTTCCCTTTCTTTACTAATTGCGCAATTTTTAAGTCCATACGACGGATTTCTTCCATCTTTCGGAACATCTCTAGCAAAAGATTTTTATCTAAAGTTGACATCTTCTTGCCTTTCTAAGTTTCTTCTTACCTTACTATTTTACCGTTTTTGGCAAATACTGTCAAAGTTTTTCTAAAGAAAATTTCACAAATAAAAAAAGAAAACCCAATAGGAATAAGGGATTTTCTCATTAAGAATATTTTTTCACAAACTTTTTATCGTTTGGATTTTGCTAAAGATTCAAATCTCTTCATAATCACAGTTAAACGCCAACGGTAGAGCGCCCCACTCACGATTAAACTAATAATCAAACCAATCCAGTAAGAATAAGCTCCAAAATCTGTTAGGAAATCAAATACCATAGCCACTGGTATTGCTACGCCCCAATAGCCAACCAAACCAAGGTAAAAAGGAATAACGGTATCCTTATAGCCGCGTAAAATTCCCTGGAGCGGTGCCGCAAAGGTATCTGCTAACTGAAAGAAAAGACTATAAGTTAAAAAGCTCGCTGTCAAATTGATAAATTCTGGGTCATTACCATAAAGACTGGCCACATTTCCTCTAAAGATATAAAGGAAGGTTAAGGTGAAGGCAGCAAAAATGAGGGCAGTCCATCTTCCTAGACCAATATAGGTTTTAGCATCATCAAATCGCTTGGCTCCCACTTCATAGGAAACGACAATAGCCATAGCCGATGAGATACTCATGGGAAAGGCGTACATAAGACTTGAAAAGTTCATAGCTGACTGATGACTAGCGATAATCAAGGACGAAAACTTAGCCATAATCAAGCCAACCACAGAAAAGATAGCTACTTCCGCGAAGACAGTTCCTCCAATAGGCAGACCTAAGCGAACTCCTTCCTTAATTTTATCCATATTAAGCGGAATTCGTTTCTCAAGGTGTAAGGCTTTGAGCTTCTCCTGTTTAAATAAAACCAGAACAGAAATCCCAAGCAAGACCCAGTAGGCCAAGGAAGTACCTAAACCAGCACCAGCACCTCCCAGTTCTGGAACACCAAAGGCCCCGTAAATCAAGAGGTAGTTAAATCCACTATTGAGAGGAAGTAACAAAAGCATGAGGTACATGGACAGTTTGGTCAATCCCAGCGAATCCAGCAAGGAACGAATGACACTAAAGAGCAACAAGGGTATAATTCCGATAGATAAAAACCAGAGATAGCGAACCGCTACTGCTGCCACCGGTGCTTCTAGTCCAATATGATTCAAGATTGGTGGTGCCAAGAAAAGCACCATCCCCAGCAAGACTGTAGATAGGCCCAAGGCCAAATAAATAAATTGGTAAAAATCAGACGCAACTTCTTCCTTTTTTCCTCTACCAAGATGGTGGCCAATGATGGGTACCAAGGCTGACACAATACCTGTTAGAAAGGTAAAGAAAGGATTCCAGATACTGGTTGCCATAGATACACCAGCCAAGTCCATAGTATTGTATTGGCCAGTCATAGTCGTATCAACAAAGGATGCAGAATAATTGGCAAATTGATAAATCAGGATAGGGAAAAATATCTTTAAAAATAAGATAAACTTGTCTTTAAAATGATGGGTTTGGTACATATAGGCTCTCTATTTTTTTGTTTACAGAGCAGACTCCCACCTAGTTTTGATAGACAATTTGTCCCTTACAGATGGTATATTTAACCTGCCCTTTTAAGGTTTCACCGATGAATGGTGAATTAGCTGCTTTGGAAGCAAAATGGGAGTCCACAAGGCGGTCAGCCTTAGCATCAAAAATAGTGATGTCCGCTGGACCATTCTCAGCCAAGTAACCTGCTTCAAAGTTGTAAAGCTTGGATGGGTTGTATGTCATTTTTTCAAGTAATTCCATCAAGCTTAACTCACCAGTTTCTACCAAAAAGGTCAAGCCGAGAGACAGAGATGTTTCCAAACCAGTCATACCAGATGGCGCTTTGGTAATATCTTCGACATTTTTTTCATCCGCATGGTGAGGCGCATGGTCAGTTGCGATAACTGTGATGATGCCTGATTTAAGACCTTCGATAACGGCACGACGGTCTGATTCCAAACGAAGTGGCGGATTCATCTTAGCATTGCTACCTTGTGTCAAAAGAAGTGCTTCTGTCTTAGAAAAATGCTGTGGCGCTACTTCTGCTGTGACTTGCGCACCTAGCCCTTGAGCAAACTCAACTACTTTGACACTTTCTTCCTTAGACAAATGTTGAATATGAACATGGGCCTTGGTTGCATAGGCAATCATGACATCACGCGCCATCATAGCATACTCAGCCACCCCAGTCGCACCGCAGATATGGAAATGTTCTTTAGCAATATTTTCGTTAAAGCCAAGAACACCGTTCAATCCTGGATCTTCCTCATGTAGACTAATAAAGGTATTAAGCTTTTTGGCTTCCTCCATGGCTTCCTTGACAACTTTACTGCTTTCAAGTGGAATACCATCATCAGAAAAACCAACAGCTCCAGCTTCTAAGAGTGCTTTAAAGTCAGTCAAATCTTGCCCATTAAAATTCTTAGTAATGGTCGCAACCGTCTTAACATTAATCTTCTCTTTGGCAGCTGACTGGAGAACTTCTTGCAAAGTCTCTACATCCGAGATGGTTGGACTGGTATTAGCCATCATGACGACAGTAGTAAAACCACCTGCAGCGGCTGCTAGGGCACCAGTATGAATGTCTTCTTTATGTGTTTGTCCCGGTTCACGGAAATGAACATGAATATCGACCAAGCCAGGAGCAACTACAAGACCTGTAGCATCTATGATTTCTGCTCTTTCTTCCGTGATCTCAGGCGCAATTTTGACAATTTTCCCATCTTGGACTAAGACATCGCACACTTGATCCAAACCAGACTTGGGATCCATTACACGACCGTTTTTGATTAGTAGCATCTGCTTTCTCCTTTATTCATAGAAATCAACTTGGGTATCCAACAATTTATCCCCATCATACACAAACTTGGCTGAAAAGAATGGTTTATCCTCTAAAAGCCACTTAACAAAGGTATGGTCACCTTCCCAAGTCGGCTTACTCAAAACCTCGTCATAGGGAACCCATTCTAGCGTTCCCTCGTTGCAATCAATCAAGTCCCCCTCGAACTCTGTCACCTTAAAAACATAGGTGTACCAGTCTAAATCTGGTGTAAATTCAGGAAAAGTGATAACACCTTTTAGAACTGGCTTGGCTTTCAGTCCTGTTTCTTCGAGAATTTCACGCGCTGCGCATTCCTGAGGCGTCTCACCACGCTCTAGTTTGCCACCCACACCAATCCATTTCCCTTCATGGACATCATTTGGCTTCTTATTACGGTGGAGCATGAGCAGTTCTTTCCCGTTATCAATGTAGCAAATCGTCGCTAACTGAGGCATATTTTCTCCTTATCTAAGCCAATCGATTGGCTCTTGTCCTGTTTCTTTTAAGAATGCATTGGCCTTGGAAAAAGGCTTGGAACCCCAAAATCCTCTATAAACTGACAAAGGACTGGGATGGGCTGATTCGATAATCAAGTGATGAGGATTGGTAACTAAGGCCTTCTTCTTGCGTGCATAAGCTCCCCAGAGTACAAAAACGACTTGTCTATCTAGATGATTGACCACCTGAATCACAGCATCCGTAAAAGGCTCCCATATCTGCCCAGCATGACCATTAGCCCGTCCAGCCGGAACTGTCAAACAAGCATTGAGAAGTAAGACTCCTTGCTCAGCCCAAGCTGTCAAATCATGAGATTTCTTAACCCCGATATCATCTGACAATTCTTTCAAGATATTTTGCAAGGATGGTGGAGCTGGGATAGAGTCCGGTACAGAAAAACTCAAGCCCTGCGCTTGACCTGGCCCGTGATAGGGATCTTGCCCTAGAATCACCACCTTAACTTCTTCAAGCGGTGTTGTCAAGAGAGCCTGAAAAACCTTTTCCTTGGGTGGATAAATAGTCCCCTGAGCATAGACCTGATTCATAAACTGATTGATTTTCCCGAAATAACCCTCAGGTAATTGCTCCTTAATCAAAGCATGCCAAGACGAATGTTCCATAGCCGACTCCTTCGTTTTTACTGCCTCTATTATAGCAAAAAGTGGCTTTCTAAACCACTTTTTACAGTTTATCTAAGCAATCCAGCAAGTCTTGGTAAGAATGGATTTCGTAAGTCGGCTGGGCTTGTGTGGGATTTTCGACGTGATGAGGGTTGTACCAGATAGTGTCAATCCCAGCATTATTGCCACCTTGAATATCGGCGGTTAGGGAATCTCCAAACATCAACGTCTTTTCTTTACTAAAACCTGCAATCTGTTGACCAATCTTTTCATAAAAGAGAGCATCAGGCTTTTGTGTTTGCAATTGTTCTGAGATAAAGACTTGATTGAAATAAGGTGCCAGACCAGATTGAGCCAAACGTCCCGTCTGAATAGCAGTAATCCCATTTGTCGCAGCATATAAGTCATAATCACGCTCGATGAGGCTATCTAAAAGTTCATGAGCACCTGAAAAAGCTTGCCCTTGCTGGGATAGGTAAAACTGGTAACGTTGGGCTAGAAAACTACCGTCTTTTTCCTGTCCAAAATGAGCAAATAAACGAGAAAAGCGCGTGTTAACCAGCTCTTGTTTACTAATTTTCTTTTGCTCCAAGTCCTTCCAGAGAGCCTTGTTCATGGGAATGTAAAAGTCTTTGTAGGCCTGAATATCTGCAACTCCTTCTTCTTTTAGAAGTTGCGTCAAAGCCACATTCTCAGCAGCATCAAAATCAAGCAAGGTGTGATCGAGGTCGAAAAGTAAAAATTTGTAGGACAATTGAGGTTTTCCTTTCTGAAAAGAATTATGAATATTATAGCATAAAGTAAGAAAGCCATACCAATTTATTCCATCTATTTGACATACAATTATCGCAACTAAAGGCTACAAGTATACTTATAAATCACTCTTCTAGACTTTTGATTGTCAAAATCTTTCAGAATAGAACAATTCTATCTATCGAATATCCTAACTTCATAAATATCTATGCAATTCTAAACCTAGAATTCCTATAAAATAGATGTTTTTGCACTATTCTAAGTCATTGATTGCTTTAAATTTTAATTTTTAAAGAATTCTAAAGCTAGAATAGTCCCATCCCAATCAGTTTTGATTGATTCACAATTTAGAAACTCTATGATTCTACTCCTTTTAAACAAAAAGGGACTGCATAAAGCAATCCTTTTCTGATTTTGAAATCATTTACTTATACTCTTCGAAAATCAAATTCAAACCACGTCAGCTTCACCTTGCCGTACCCAAGTACAGCCTGCGGCTAGCTTCCTAGTTTGCTCTTTAATTTTCATTGAGTATTAAACTTTGATAGTTGAGATAATCAATAGCTCACCTATAAAAAGAGTTATAGTAAAATTTCTTATTTATTGATTTCAAGCTCCGACAACTGTGTTTGAATAACTGACAGTTCTGCACCAGCCTGAAGAAGAGCAGCTGCAGTATAGGCACCTTCTACAATTGGAACCCTATTGATCATGATACTTTTATCACTGAAATCAGCCACCATTTCTAAGTTCATTTTAGCAGAACCTAGGTCAAAAAAGGCTAATAAAGTATCTGCTGGATTTTCGGAAACAACCCTATCTACTTGATCAAAACTCGTTCCAATTCCTCCATCTTCGGTTCCTCCTACATAAGTAATCGGAATATCTTTAGCTACTTCACTAATCAGTTCAACGACACCTTGTGCAATGTGTTTAGAATGTGAAACGATAACAAGACCAATACTTCCCATTAAACCACCCCAGTTTCTAAAAGAGCAGTAAAGAGTAATCCTGATGAAAATGATCCAGGATCAATATGTCCAAGAGAACGTTCTCCTACATAAGATGCCCTTCCTTTAGTTGCAAGTAAATCTTTGGTAGCATTCACTAGCTTATCAATAACCTCTTGAGTCAATTGGCCTGCAGACAAAGCAGCAATAACAGGAGTCCAAACATCAACCATTGTCTTTTCTCCAACTTCTGCTTTCCCACGTTTGACAATCATATCCAAACCGCTTTGTAAGATTTCCTCTATTTTCGAATTTGAATCAGCCTTGGCCATGCCCATAAAAGCAGAGCCATACAAGGGACCAGAAGCACCGCCTACCTTGCTCAGTAATTGCATTGAGACAAGTTTAAACACATCACTGCTTGTTTCAAATTGCTTTCCTTCTAAGTTTTCCATAACTGCAGCCATACCACGCGCCATATTTCCACCGTGGTCTCCATCCCCTATAGGAGTGTCTAACTCACTAAGGTAATCTTTCTGTTCTTGAATCTTTTCATTAAAAAGCTTCATCCATTCAAGAGCTTGTTCAACATTCATGCGACATTTCCTCCTTGAGCCTTACCAAGCTGGTGTAGTAACAGGTGCATTTAGAGCATCCAACCATTCATCATCTGCCAATCGAATCAATGTTAATGATAATCCAGCCATATCAATTGATGTCATATAGTTTCCAATTTTCTTAAAGACCAACTCAACACCTTTTTCATGGAGTAATTTAGCCACATCATTTGCAAATACGTATTGTTCCATAAGAGGAGTGCTTCCTAAACCATTAATGAGAAGCCCATAGCGTTCACCAGCCTTAAGTTGGAAACCTTCAGATAGTTTTTCAACCAATTCTGAAGCCAATAGTGCTGAAGGTTGCATTTTCTCTTTCTTATATCCCGGTTCACCGTGGATACCAACTCCGTATTCAAATTCATCATCTTCTAGAACAAAACCTGGTTTGCCAACCTCAGGAACGGTTGCTCCAGACAGGGCCAGCCCAATTGTTTTAATTTCTAAGACAAGTTTGTCGGCCAAGTCCTTCATTTCAGCTAATGATTTACCAGAACGAGCCGCATCTCCCAAAATTTTATGGACTAATATAGTACCTGCGACACCTCGACGACCTTGGGTATAGAGACTATTTTCAACCGCAATATCATCATCGACTACAACACTTGCTACATCAATACCTTCCATTTCAGCAAGTTCTTGTGCAATTTCAAAATTCATGATGTCCCCAGAATAGTTCTTGATGACCATGAAAACTCCAGCACCTTCATCAGCCGCCTTGATGGCTTCTAAAATTTGGTCCGGAGTAGGTGAAGTGAAGACTGCTCCACAAATGGCAGCAGACAACATTCCATCTCCTACAAATCCAGCATGACTTGGTTCATGTCCTGAACCTCCACCTGAAATGAGTCCAACTTTTCCTGTCTTTTCTGCCTTTCTAACGATGACATCAAAACCATCTAAGCGTTCTACCAAGTCATCATGCATGAATGACAATCCCTGCAACATTTCATCAACAACTTGTGTCGGTTCATTTATAATTTTTTTCATGAGAAACTCCTTTCGGCATGTATCTTTGTTTTCGCTTTCATTATATATTTTTTATTGCTAGATGATAAGGGACAGATTCTATTATTTGTCCCCTTTTAAACCCGTTTAAAACATTTTTTTGGTAAAATGAAGTAAGTAAAAGAAAGGCTTCCTATGGCATCATCACTTATTACAAAAAAACGGATTACCAAGGCATTTAGAGACCTTTTAGCTACTAGAGAATTTGACAAAATCTCCATTGTAGATATCATGGAATCAGCTGGCATTCGTAGACAGACCTTTTATAATCACTTTCTTGACAAATATGAACTGCTAGACTGGATATTTGAAAATGACTTAACCGAGTATATCACCAATAACTTGGACTTCATTTCAGGCCAAAAACTATTACAAGAATTATTTTTTTATTTCGAACAAGAGCGTGATTTTTATATTCAACTTTTTGATATTCAAGGGCAAAATAACTTCTATGACCACTTTATCAGCTACTGTCGCTTGCTTGTATCAAAAATTTTAAGAGAATATGGTCAGATTGATATCGATTCATCTGCTTATACTTGTTTTTTGTTAGACTATCATTCACACGCTCTAGCAGAAATCGTGAAAGCTTACGTCAATAAAAAAAGTCCAGTTCCACAACCAGACTTTCTAATCATGACAATTATTGGAAAGAGACCACAATGACATTTATTTCAAATCATAAACAAAAAATTATTTCAAGTTACATTTCGGCAACTGTCAGCAGTCATCCTGAATTAGAAAAACACCCTACTTTACCACTAGTCTATCAAAAAAATCGCAATCCTCATCAGGTTCCAATATTGTCGGGTGGAGGTTCCGGTCACGAACCTGCGCATATTGGATATGTGGGAGAAGGAATGCTTACTGCTGCTATCTATGGCCAATTATTTACTCCTCCTACAAGAACTGAAATCTTAGAGTCCATTCGTTTTTTAAACAATGGTCACGGTGTCTTCATCATTGTAAAAAATTTCGAAGCAGACACCAAAGAATTTAGCTGGGCCATTAACACTGCTAGAAAAGAAGGAATTAAGGTCGGCTATAGTCTAGCACACGACGATATTTCAATTGAACCTCACAATAGATTTCAAATTAGAGGAAGAGGGCTTGCAGGGACAATCTTACTTCATAAAATCCTAGGATTTGCAGCTCAAAATGGTGCCAACATCGAGCAACTAACTGATTTAGGTCATCAGCTTGCTCCCGAAATCGCAACAATTGGCTTTGCAACGAAAGCTGCTAGTCTCCCCCAAGCCACCCTTCCACTATTTAACTTGGAAGAAGGAAATATTTCCTATGGTATTGGGATACATGGCGAAGAAGGCTATCGTATCGTCCCATTCCAATCATCGGAAATCCTTGCAAATGAAATTATAAGTAAATTAAGATTGCACTATCATTGGAAAAAGGGTGATCAATTTATATTGCTTGTAAATAATCTAGGCACTACCAGCAACTTAGAAATGGGCATATTTATCAATGATATCCTTCAACTCTTAGAAATTGAAGGAGTCACTATTACCTTTATAAAATCAGGAACATTTATGACCAGTCTAGATATGGCAGGTATATCCGTAACTCTTTGCCCCGTAAAAAATAAACAGTGGTTAGAAGCGCTCAATGCTCCAACGACAGCTTTTGCATGGTAATTTGCTTGTATAACTCAAAAGGGCTACATCACTTGATGGCCCTTTGTTTTTATCTTACGTTTAAAAGAACTCATTCTTGACATTTCAAATAGGCCATCTATCCTTTACAATTCTTCCGATGAGCTTTGAGTTTTTTCAGAGCCCAATCATAGTGGCTTGACGTACTACTGACAAAGTAGGAACCTAGACTTGTCCCTCCCGTCCACTTATAGATACCTTTGGTAAAGAGTTCATCATTGCTAAAAACTTCTATCAACTCTAAAACCTCCCTATGTGATTGTTCTAGGAGTCTAGTCGCTTCTTCTAAGGAGGTTTTCTGGTGCTTCTTCCAAAAAGCGTCATTCATTTGTCCATAAGTTTTCCAATTATAAGGTTCAGGGAGAAAAGGTCTTTCGTAACCTTCTTGATTAGAATGTACCCAAGTCAAAAGTAACTGCTGCCATTCATAAAGATGGATCAAGACATCCCGTAGATTTTTATCCCTTTTCCAGTGAGCTTCTTTTTTCTTTGGGTCTCTTGAAAAATCAAATGGAATCTGTAGCTCATCTTCACTTAGTTGGGAGATGAAACGATTGAGCTTTTCATAGTTTTCCTTAGAGGCCAGCATTAGCTCCTCTTTTGTTTTCGGTCTAGGCACAGAGTTCTCCCTTCATATTACTAGTTATTATTAGAAATTTTTTATCCTTTAAATCTCTATAACTTATCCTTTAATTTCTCAACAAAGAGATAGGCTGCTGGACAGGTCAAGGTATTCTTAATAGTCAAATGGTTGATTTGATGGATTTTTTTCCTGTCTGTATGGGGAAATTCACGACAGGCCTTTGGACGAACATCATAGATGGAACAGAGATTATCTCCTCCTAGAAAGGGACAAGGCATGGATTTAAAAACCTTATCGCCATCTTCATCTACCTGCAGAAACTCCGCTTCAAAAGCTGGTAATTTCATCTTAAAGTACTTAGCAATACGAGTGATGTCTGCTTCCTTGAAGTCAGGTCCCAATGTCTTGCAACAGTTGGCACAGGCAGTACAATCAATTTCCTCAAATACTTCTTGGTGAATCTGCTGGGCTATCTTATCTAGATTTTTTGGTGGCTTTTTCTTTAGATTGGCTAAAACTTTACGATGCTCCTTCTGCTTTTGTAAGGCTAGCTGGTGGTAATATTCAATATCAATTTCTTTAGACATGATTCTCTCTTATTCTATTTGTTTCTCCTATTATATCATGCCTCTTCATCATTGAAAAGTGAACTTTACAAGACTACACTATTCCCGAATGTATCAAAAAACCTTGCAACTAGGTTACAAGGTTAATCACATTAATCGAAGTTAACGTATTCTTTTTGAAGTTCAAGAACTTCTTCCATTGTTGAACACTCTGTAAGGGCACGGTTAGCGTACTCTTCCATCTTAGCAGTATCCAATTTCTTCATCAAGCTACGTGTACGAAGGACTGATGTTGCTGACATAGAGAACTCATCCAAGCCCATTCCGACAAGAAGTGGAACAGCTTTTTGGTCACCAGCCATCTCACCACACATACCAGCCCATTTACCTTCAGCGTGAGCTGCCTTGATAACGTTGTTAATCAAGCGAAGGATTGATGGGTTATATGGTTGGTAAAGGTATGAAACTTGTTCGTTCATACGGTCTGCTGCCATTGAGTATTGAATCAAGTCGTTTGTTCCAATTGACATGAAGTCTACTTCTTTTGCAAATTGGTCTGCAAGCATCGCTGCTGCAGGGATTTCAATCATGATACCAACTTGGATGTCATCCGCAACTGCAACACCTTCAGCAAGAAGGTTTGCTTTTTCTTCTTCATAAACGGCTTTAGCTGCACGGAATTCTTTCAAGAGGGCAACCATTGGGAACATGATACGCAATTGACCATGAACAGAAGCACGAAGAAGGGCACGGATTTGTGTACGGAACATTGCATCTCCAGTTTCAGAAATAGAGATACGAAGGGCACGGAATCCAAGGAATGGGTTCATTTCGTGTGGCATATCGAAGTAAGGAAGTTCCTTATCTCCACCGATATCCATTGTACGAACAACGACTGGTTTACCATTCATTCCCTCAAGAACAGCCTTGTACGCTTCATACTGCTCGTCTTCTGTTGGGAAATCTTGAGAGTCCATGTACAAGAACTCTGTACGGTAAAGTCCAACAGCTTCTGCACCGTTGTTGTTAACACCTTCAACGTCTTTTGGAGTACCGATGTTAGCAGCCAACTCGAAGTGTTTACCGTCAGCAGTCACTGTTTGAGCATCTTTCAAAAGTGCCCATTCAGCTTTTTGTTTAGCATAAGCTTCACCAGCTGCTTTAAATTCTGCCGCTTGTTCATCTGTTGGGTTGATAATCACTTCACCAGTAATTCCGTTAACGGCAAGGATATCACCGTCTTTCACCACTTCAGTGATGTTATTTGTTCCCAATACAGCTGCAATTTCAAGTGTACGTGCCATGATAGCTGAGTGGCTTGTACGTCCACCGATATTTGTTACAAAAGCTTTTACAAAGTTTTTGTCCAATTGAGCTGTATCAGATGGTGTCAAGTCATGCGCAATCACGATTACTTCTTCATTGATAGAAGCTGGGTTTGGCAATTTCTTACCAAGAAGGTTTGCCAATACACGTTTTGTCACGTCGCGGATATCCGCTGCACGTTCTTGCATGTATGGGTTATCTTCCATACCTTCAAAGATAGTGATGAACATGTCAGTCACTTCTTTAAGACCTGCTTCTGCATTGACTTTCTTAGCACGGATTGTTTCTTTAATCTGACCAATCAATTCTGGATCAGCAAGAACCATCAAATGAGCGTCAAAAACTTGAGCCGCTTCTTCACCAAGCGTACCTACAGCTTTCTCACGGATAAGAGAAAGCTCGTTTTGAGAAGCTTCAAGAGCTACATCCAAACGAGCCTCTTCTGCGTTTGTATCTTCGACTGAAACAGTCTCGAATGACAAATCCGGTTGAACGAGTAGATATGCTTTTGCAACTGCAACACCGTCAGATGCTGCGATTCCTTTAAGCATTTCTGTCATTTTCCTTATGCCAATCCTTCTTTTTCCATTGTTTCTGAGATTGCAGCGATAGCGTCATCTGCATCTGCACCTTCAGCTGAGATAGTTACGTCAGCACCTTGGCCAACACCAAGACTCATAACACCCATGATTGATTTAAGGTTAACTGATTTACCTTTGTACTCAAGAGTGATATCTGAAGCAAATTTGCTTGCAGTTTGTACCAACAATGTTGCTGGACGTGCGTGAATACCTGTTTCTGCCACTACGTGGAAATCTTTAGAAGCCATAGTTTGACTCTCCTTTTGTTCTTTCTTTTTTGAGTTATATGTGATAACCCTTACAATTTGGTATTATATCATCTTCTAGGATTTTTTTCAAGCATTTTATGGGATTTATTCGATTTCCTTTCAGATAACTTGCTGAAAATCTTCTATTCTAGATAACAAAACACAGGATATAGTTTTCCAAAAAACTACTTGTAGGATTATCATCACTATTTCACAAAGAAAACACTACATATTGTGTTTTGTGAGCTTAAGCATAAAAATAGACCACTATATTTAGTTTCAAATCATTGACAAAAATTTATTTTCTGATATACTAAGAAAGTAATCTATTTTGAAAGAGGAGTTACACAATGGTAACCGTTTATTCTAAAAACAACTGTGTCCAATGTAAAATGACCAAACGTTTCTTGGACAGTAATAATGTCGCTTATCGCGAAATCAATCTTGATGAGCAACCTGAGTACATCGATCAAGTTAAGGAGCTCGGTTTCAGCGCGGCTCCTGTTATCCAAACACCAACTGAAGTCTTTTCAGGTTTCCAACCAGGAAAATTGAAACAATTAGCATAATCTTAGTACATCATCCAGAAGAAACTGCTTCTAGGGCTAACTTAGAAGCCTTTCTTTTGTAATTAGATAAGGGAAATTTTATGGGATTAAAACATCTTGAGGACGTGACTTACTTCCGTCTCAATAACGAAATCAACCGTCCTGTTAATGGACAAATCATGCTTCATAAAGATAAGGAAGCCTTGGATGCCTTCTTTAAAGAAAATGTAGTTCCAAACACTATGGTTTTTAATTCAATCAAGGATAAAATCAACTACCTCATTGAGCACAACTACATCGAAACAGCCTTTATCAAGAAATACCGTCCAGAATTTTTGGAAGAATTGTCTCAATTTATCAAAGACCAAAACTTCCAATTCAAGTCTTTCATGGCAGCCTATAAATTTTACAATCAGTATGCTTTGAAAACTAACGACGGTGAATATTATCTTGAAAGCATGGAAGACCGTGTCTTCTTTAACGCCCTTTATTTTGCTGATGGGAATGAAGCTATTGCCATCGATATTGCCAATGAAATCATCCACCAACGCTACCAACCTGCTACTCCTTCCTTCTTGAATGCTGGACGTGCTCGTCGTGGGGAGTTGGTATCCTGTTTCTTGATTCAGGTCACAGATGATATGAACTCTATTGGACGTTCTATCAACTCAGCTCTTCAACTTTCACGTATCGGTGGTGGTGTGGGAATTTCCCTCAGCAACCTTCGTGAAGCTGGTGCACCTATCAAAGGCTATGAAGGAGCTGCTTCTGGGGTCGTTCCAGTTATGAAACTTTTCGAAGATAGCTTCTCTTACTCAAACCAATTGGGTCAACGTCAAGGTGCTGGTGTTGTCTACCTCAACGTCTTCCACCCAGATATTATCGCCTTCCTTTCAACTAAGAAAGAAAACGCCGATGAAAAAGTTCGTGTTAAGACCCTTTCACTTGGTGTTGTAGTACCCGATAAATTCTACGAATTAGCACGTAAAAATGAAGAAATGTACCTCTTCAGCCCATACTCTGTAGAACTTGAATACGGTGTGCCATTCAACTACATTGACATCACTGAAAAATACGATGAACTAGTCGCAAATCCAAATATCCGTAAGACAAAAATCAAGGCGCGTGATTTGGAAACTGAAATCTCTAAATTGCAACAAGAGTCTGGCTACCCTTATGTAGTCAACATTGATACGGCTAACCGTGCAAATCCTGTTGATGGTAAGATTATCATGAGTAACTTGTGTTCTGAGATTCTTCAAGTCCAAGAACCAAGCTTGATCAACGATGCTCAAGAATTCCTTCAAATGGGAACAGACGTTTCATGTAACCTTGGTTCAACCAACGTAGTCAACATGATGACTTCACCTGATTTTGGTCGTTCTATCCGTGCTATGGTTCGTGCCCTTACTTTCGTTACAGATAGTTCACACATCGTAGCTGTGCCTACCATCGACCACGGAAATAGCCAAGCTCACACCTTTGGTCTTGGTGCCATGGGACTTCACAGCTACCTTGCCCAACAATTGATTGAATATGGATCGCCTGAGTCTGTTGAATTTACAAGCATCTACTTCATGCTCATGAACTACTGGACCTTGGTAGAATCAAACAATATCGCGCGTGAACGTGGTATTACCTTCCATAACTTTGAAAAATCAGACTATGCTAACGGAAGCTACTTCGACAAGTATGTGACTGGCGAGTTTGTTCCAAAATCAGACCGTGTTAAAGAACTTTTCAAAGATGTCTTTATCCCAAGTGCTGCTGACTGGGCTGAACTTCGCGACAAGGTTCAAGCAGATGGTCTTTACCACCAAAACCGCCTTGCTGTAGCACCAAATGGTTCTATCAGCTATATCAACGACGTTTCTGCTTCTATCCACCCGATTACGCAACGTATCGAAGAACGTCAAGAAAAGAAAATCGGTAAAATCTACTACCCTGCTGCTGGCTTGTCAACAGAAACCATTCCTTACTACACTTCTGCTTACGACATGGATATGCGTAAAGTCATCGATGTTTACGCTGCTGCAACTGAGCACGTGGACCAAGGACTTTCACTCACCCTCTTCATGCGTAGTGACATTCCAAAAGGACTTTACGAATGGAAGAAAGAAAACAAACAAACGACACGTGACTTGTCTATCCTTCGTAACTATGCCTTTAACAAGGGAATCAAGTCTATCTACTACGTCCGTACCTTTACAGATGATGGTGGAGAAGTCGGTGCTAACCAATGTGAAAGCTGTGTGATTTAATCTTTGCTTGAGGAAACTACTTTTTCTCAAATTAGTGATTCATTCACCCTGCTAAACTAAACTGGAATAAGCATCTATACTATGGAAAAACACAAAAGTCGGACTTCCGACTTTTTGTGCGAAACTACTCTAGGATTATGATAAAATAGAGATAATTGTGAGTTCGCAATACTAAACACAGAAAGAGATTTCAAATGGAAACTTACTACAAAGCCATTAACTGGAATGCCATCGAAGATGTCATCGACAAATCAACTTGGGAAAAACTGACGGAGCAATTCTGGCTTGATACACGTATTCCCTTGTCAAATGATTTGGATGACTGGAGAAAGCTATCAAATGTAGAAAAAGACTTGGTAGGAAAAGTCTTTGGTGGTTTAACCCTTCTCGACACTATGCAATCTGAAACTGGGGTTCAAGCCCTTCGCGCGGACATCCGTACACCACATGAGGAAGCTGTTTTCAATAACATCCAATTTATGGAATCTGTTCACGCTAAATCTTACTCATCAATCTTCTCTACCTTGAATACTAAGGCTGAGATTGAAGAAATTTTCGAATGGACCAATACCAATCCTTACCTACAAAAGAAAGCTGAGATTGTCAACGAAATCTACCTAAACGGAAGCCCACTTGAAAAGAAAGTTGCCAGCGTCTTCCTTGAAACTTTCCTCTTCTATTCAGGCTTCTTCACTCCCCTCTACTATCTTGGTAACAATAAACTAGCCAACGTTGCGGAAATCATTAAATTGATTATTCGTGATGAATCTGTTCACGGAACCTACATCGGTTATAAATTCCAACTCGGTTTCAATGAATTACCTGAAGAAGAGCAAGAAAAACTCAAAGAATGGATGTACGACCTGCTCTACACTCTCTACGAGAACGAAGAAGGCTACACAGAAAGCCTCTATGACGGTGTTGGTTGGACGGAAGAAGTCAAAACCTTCCTTCGCTACAATGCTAACAAGGCTCTCATGAACCTGGGACAAGATCCGCTCTTCCCAGATTCAGCTGATGATGTCAACCCAATCGTTATGAACGGTATTTCAACAGGAACTTCCAACCACGACTTCTTCTCTCAAGTCGGAAATGGTTACCTTCTTGGCGAAGTTGAAGCTATGCAAGACGATGATTACAACTACGGTTTGGACTAATTCACTTATCCCAGAACTGATAACAAAAATCATGGTTTGTTTAAAACAACCATGATTTTTTTGTTTTTGTTTTCTTTTGTTTTTTAAATTGATTGATTGAATACTTTATGATAAAATAGTAATAGAAATAGAGGTGATAACGATGCTAAAGCAGGAAAAACTAGATAATATTCTAGAAACGGTAAATACAAAGGGAACTATTACTGTAAAAGAAATCATGGCTCGCTTAGATGTATCAGATATGACTGCTAGACGCTACTTACAAGAGTTAGCTGACAAAGATTTACTTGTTCGTGTGCACGGTGGAGCTGAAAAAATTCGCACAGGTTCTATTTTAAATAATGAACGTTCCAATATTGAAAAACAAAGCTTACAGATTGCAGAAAAACAAGAAATCAGCCGTTTTGCAGGCCATTTGATTGATGAGGGTGAAACCATTTTTATTGGTCCAGGTACAACCTTGGAATCTTTTGCCCGTGAACTTCCAATTGATAATATTCGTGTTGTAACAAACAGTTTACCAGTCTTTCTCATCCTAAACGAACGAAAACTAACAGATTTGATTTTAATCGGTGGAAACTACCGCTCTATCACTGGAGCCTTTGTGGGAACACTAACCTTACAAAACTTGGCCAATCTTCAATTTTCTAAAGCCTTCGTTAGCTGTAATGGTATTCAGGACAATGCGATTGCGACCTTTAGTGAAGAGGAAGGTGAATCCCAACGCATCGCCCTCAATAATTCCAATAAAAAATACTTACTAGCTGACAATAGTAAGTTCAATAAATTTGATTTTTATACCTTCTACAATATCTCTGATATTGATACCATCGTTTCAGATTCTAAACTGAGCAAAGAAACCTTCGACCAACTTTCGAAACAAACAAAAATTATTCTTTCTAAACCATAAAACTATCCCCACCGATTGGTGGGGATTTTTGTAATACTCAATGAAAATCAAAGAGCAAAATAGGAAACTAGCTGCACGCTGTACTTAAGTACGGCAAGCCGACGTTGACGTGGTTTGAAGAGATTTTCGAAGAGTATAAGTATTAAAAATTTCAGTTTTTAATAGCTTGCTTACACGCGTTCTTTCCATGAAGTCGCTGTTGTTTGAAGAACTTTATTGAGTTCGTCAATGTTTTCAAAACCAGTTGTACGAAGCCATTCGCGAGCTGCTGCTTCACCATCTTTGATGTATGCTTCAACTGATCCAGCCCATGTAGCACGGCCACAAAGAACTCCGTTAAAGTTTGCACCTGATTCGTGAGCAAATACGAGAGTATCTTGGAATAGTTTAGCTGATACACCAGCACTCAAGTAGATGTATGGCAAGTTAGTTGCTTCATCTTGAGCTTTGAAGAAGGCTGTTGCTTCTTCACGTGTATAAACTACTTCACCTTCAGCGAAGCCTTCAACATATTTAATGTTAACAGGAACTTCTACTTTCAAGACATCAATGTTAAAGCGTGGGTCTGAGAAGACTTTCATAGCACCGATAACTTTGTGTGGTTTTACTTTAGCGTATTCTACAGAACCTGCGTCCGCAATTTTTTCATCGTAAGCAAGGATTTCAAGGAAGAATGGGATATCTTCAGCCACACACTCTGAGCCGATACGTTCGATGTAAGCTTGTTTTTCTTGGTTGAGTTCGTCTGAGCTATCTACGTCATAGTAAAGCAAGAATTTAACTGCATCTGCACCTTCTTCTTTAATACGTTTTGCAGACCAAACATCCAAGCAGTCTGGCAAGCGTTTTGTGCTTGTTGTGTCATAACCTGTTTTTTCATAAGCAAGGAGAAGACCAGCTTTTTCATCAAGAGCTTTAGTTGCTGGAAGTCCATACTCAGGGTCAAGAAGCATTGATGAAGCGTATTTAGTCAATTCATCTGCTACCAAGACTTTCAGTTCTTCCATTTGAGCTACAGTTGGTTCTTCTGTTTGGTGTTGAGCCATGAGGCGTTTCAAAGCACCACGTTGGTCAAATGCAAGAGCTGAGATTATACCATTTTCATCAGAAAGTTTTTCTAAGCGTGCACGTTTTTGTTCTGTTAAAGCCATTTTATACCTCTTTTACTATTAATTGATCATATAGAGCTTGATAGTTGGCCATGTTGACATGACCAGTCATTTTTTCTTGAGCATTGAGCATACCGAGGACATTTGCCTTGATGAGTAATTCTGCATCCGATTCTTTGTGAAGAAGTCCTGAAGAAATTCCTGCTACAGTAGAATCTCCAGATCCGACAGGATTTACCACCTGAATTCTAGGAATATCTACCTTATAGAAAGTATCACCATGTTTGGCAAAGGCACCGTTGGCACCAAGTGAAACGATAATCCATTCAATACCTGCAAACAAAGGTTCTTGAAGTACTTCTTTTAATTCATCCAAATCCTCAGAAACTTCTCTTCCTAGAAGCTGGGACAATTCCTCATTATTTGGTTTGATGACTGTTGGTTTATGTGGTGATTCAAGAACCGCCTGAAGTGCTGCACCAGAGCAGTCCAAGACAACAGGCTTGCCAGCTTGATTAGCAAGTTCTACCAAGCTCGCATAGTAATCCACTGGAAGGCCAGCTGGCAGACTACCTGAGATGGCTACTACTTCAACTGAACCCAAGAGTTTTTTGAAATGTTCCAAAAAGTCTTGACCTTCCTGTTCCAATACTTCAGGTCCTTTTTCAAGAACTTCTGTTTGGTTGTCACCGTGGAGAATAGCAATACAGTTCCGAGTTTCTCCCTGAATTGAGAAGAAATCTTTCTTTACTTGATCATCGATATTTTCAACCAAAAACTCACCAAGTTTGCCACCAACTAAGCCAGTAGCAAGAACAGAATCCCCAAATTCTGAAAGCACTCGGGTAACATTGAGTCCCTTACCACCAGCCGTTTTGGTTACATCCACCACACGATTGACAGTATCAATCTTCAACTCATCCAAAGGATAGGAAATATCAATGGATGGGTTCATTGTGACTGTTAAAATCATAGGTCACCTCTTAGTCGTGGTATTCTCCGCGATCCCATTTTTCAAGGAATTCAGTGAAGAAGTTTGCGTCTGTTTGTTGAGCATTATGACTTTCAACGTGTTCAATTTTCGCAATCAATTTCTTGTTTTCTTCAGATGGTTTGTATTCAGCATGAATGAAAGCTTCAATGATATCACACATGAGCAATTCACCAGTAATCTTACCACCAAATCCGATAACGTTAGCGTTCAATTGTTCTTTAGCATAAAGGGCTGTTGTCATATCACGAACCAAGGCAGAACGGACACCTGGAACTTTATTTACAGCGTTGTTGATACCAACACCAGTACCACAGATACATACTCCAAGATCAGCTTGACCGCTAGTTACAGCTTCCCCTACTTTTTTACCAAAGATTGGGTAGTGAGTACGTGTATGGTCATATGTACCAAAGTCAATGACTTCATATCCTTTTGATTTCAAAAATTCTGAAACCGCCATTTTTTCATCTGTTACGATGTGGTCACATCCAATTGCAATTCTCATTTTTAACTTACCTTTCTTACTGTAATCTAATTAGCACATTTTGTTCAACATGTCGACACGAATTTGGTGACGTCCACCATCGTATTTACCGTTAACAAATCCTTTAGCGATATTTTTAGCCAATTCATCACCAACAAGTTGTGCACCCATAGTGATCATACGTGAGTTGTTGTGACCACGAGTCATATAAGCTGAACGTTCGTCAGATACCTCTGCAGCAACCATTCCTTTGATCTTAGTTGCAACCATAAATGGACCAGCCCCATAAGCATCAATCACGATACCAAGGTTTTGTTCTTCTTTGTTTACTTCTGCAGCAACAGCAAGAGTCACATCAACAAAGTCTTGACCATCAGCTGTAACATCCACAACGTGGAAGTTCTCTTTTTCCAAGAAGTCTTTCACAACTTCTTTCAATCTCAAACCTGCAGCATCTGCACCGATAACAATAGACATATTGTATACTCCTTTTTATTTTTCTAGGCTAGTAAAACCTTTTATAGTTAGCAGTTTACCTACAAAAAGTTTTCTAGCAGTTTATTGACAAATTGGATTGAATGAGATGAATGACACCTTATTCAAGTTTAGGAAACCAGTTTCCTAGAAATAATCTTTCTCCACAAAAGAGAATATAACAAGCGATTATTTGTTTGTTACAAACATCATTTGTTGCTTACAAACATAATATACTCCTATTTCCTAAAAAAGTCAACAGTTAGTGTTTGTTTTTGTGTTTTTTTAACTAAAAAATTTCGATATCAAAACCAATTTGATCCACTTGACCAGGTTCTAGGAGACGAACATTCTTCTTATCTTCTAGATGATCTCCTTCTTCAAGTGATGTTGACAAGCCAGACCAAGGTTCAAAAGCAATGAAAGGTCCCTTATTCAAAGTTGACCAAATGATGAGATTTGGAAACTCTGCAAAGTGCACTTTTAATCCCTTATCATGTTTACGGGAACGAAGAGCAATTGTTCTAGATTGCAATTCATCTAAGGTAACTGCATCTGTACTGAAAAGATCATAGCTGAGGTCTAATTCTTTTTGACCTTCCAGCCATGGACTTCTATCTTGAAAATCAAGCATACCAGTTTCTGGGAAAGGGCGCGGAACAGAACAAGTTTCTTCTTTCTCAAACTCTAAATAGTAATCTTCATAGACTTCATCATCCAGTAAGGGACAATTAAAGCCTGGATGTCCACCAATAAAGTAAGGCATGGCCTTGCTGATTTCTTTATTAAATATTTTGTATTGAGTTCGTACTGTCTTTCCAGTAAGGCTATAAGTGATTTCTAGGCGGAAATGATAAGGGTAGTTCTGATAGCTATTCTCATCATCTTCAATTGCAAAAGTTACACTATTATCTGTCTGTTCAACTAATTCAAATTCTTTCTTACGAACCAAACCATGACGAGGAATCTTTCCTTTTCTTTCTTGTCCCTTATCATCTATATAAAGGGCTGTATCCTCTCTCAAAGAACCACAAATAGGGAATAGAACAGGAGCTTGTCCACTCCAATAAGTAGCATCCCCTTGCCACAAATACTCAAGTCCCTCAGCATCTTTTATAGAAGAAAGAGCCCCACCAAAACTGTTAAATTGAACTCTTAATTGTTCTGATTTTAATTCAATTACCATTATTTTCTCCGATTTCTTGATAGTTTATAAAAAACTAGGCTGTCACTCCTAATGGTATGACAACCTAGTTTCAACAATTTACATTTTATAGGAGCGCATTATTTTGCTTTTGCTGCGTACTCTTCGTTACGTTTGATCATTTGTTTTCTGTACCAAGCAAAGATACCGATATAGAATACAAGGAAGACTACAGCACCAAGGATTGCTTTGATATCACCAGTTGTAGTGTTACCAATTGTCCAACCAAGAAGTTTTTCGATTGGTCCTTCAAGAGTTGAGTGAGTAATCAATTGAGTTTGGCTCACACCTTCTGGGAAGGCACCTACACCTTTAGCAAGTTCTGTTGCAAATGGTGCGATAAGTGTACCTGAAAGAAGGAAGAGTGGCAACAAGAGTGTTCCGAAGATAATCATACGGAGCAATTTACCACGAGTTACAACCAAGAGAGCTGGAGTAACACCCATAGCGATGATACCTGCAAGTGGCAAGATACCATTTCCGACGTTTGAAAGAAGTACAGCTTCAACCAACATGATTGGTGCAAGTACGTTTGCACAAGCCCAAACTTCTGCACGACCAGCGATGAAAGGCCAGTCAAGACCGATGTTGAATTTACGTCCTTGAAGACGTTTAGTAGCAACGTTTGTAATACCTTGTGAAAGTGGTTCTACGGCTGCGATGAACCATGAACCGATCAGTGAGAAGAGTTCCAAAGATACACCGGCAGTCAAACCAAGGCTCAACCAACCTTTAATAACAAGTTCCCATGAAGATGCATCTTCTACTCCAGCAACTGGATGTGGAGTTCCCATCAAACCAATAACGATACCAAGAATGAAACCGATGAAGAATTTAGATCCCCAGAAACCGATTTTCTTGTTCAATTTAGCAGCATCAAAGTCATATTTATCAAGACCTGGCAAAACTTTATCAAAAATCTTATCCAAGACCATGATAACTGGATTCATCATGTAGTTCATGTGAGTTGAAGTCATTGGTGATGAACTTGGTGCATTAAGAAGGTCGTCGAATGTTGGTTTCATCAAATCAGAGTTGATGATCTTCAAAATACCTACAAGTACAACTGCTGCTGTCGCGATAAAGAGTGAAACTCCTTGGCTAACACCATTGTTGTCTGCATACCATTTGATCAAAAGACCAGTGATTGACAAGTGCCAGATATCGAAGATATCGACATCAAGTGTGTCTGTTTTCTTCATTGCAAGCATCACAACGTTGACAATCAACATTACAAGCAAGAAGTAAAGTGTCCAAGCAGATCCCCAAGTGATGGTAGCAAGTGGTGCCCAACCAACGTCAGTGATGTTCAATTGAATACCAGTGTTTTCAACGAATTTCGCAAGTGATGCTGAGAAAGCTCCGTTGAGCATACCGATGATAGCACCGATACCAGTAAGGGCGATGGCGAGCTTGATACCACCTTCAAGCGCTTTGGAGAATTTCACTCCAAAAAGTAGGGCCAACACTGTCAAAATGATCAGCATGATGATAGGGCCACCCATAGCCAAGATAGGTTTAAAGATATCGTTGGCCAGATTGATAATGACATCCATAATAGTTCCTCCCTTTTTATAGTTATATGAATGTTAACAAATTAAAATTAGCTTAATCCGTGTTCTTTGATAGCTGCTTCAATATTGTCAAATACTGGAGCACTCATAGCTGGGATACGGAATAAGATTGGTCCAGCTTCGATAACTGGAATACCTGGGTCAAAACCAAGGTCTGTCGCAGCAATTGGTGTGAAGATGTCATAACCTTTGATAAGATCTTCGTTAACGTCTTTTACCATAACTGCATCACAGTGAACATCAAAACCGCGGTTTGAAAGTTCTTCTTCAAGAGCACTTTTAATTTGGTGGCTTGAGTTAACACCTGCACCGCAGGCAGCAAGAATTTTAATCATATGGATTTCCTCCGATTTTATATTTTTAATAGACAAGATTATGTAGTTGCTTCAGCTATATAAGCATAGAGAGCTTCAGGTTCAGAAATTTTTGATAGGGCTTCAAGATGACCATTTCCAGTAAAGAAGTCCATCAACTGAGCCAGAATGTTCGTTTGACTTGAACTTGAGTTATTAATGATAAAGAAGAGCAAGGATACTTCTACTTCCTTATCTGGCGCAATCATATTGTGGAAAGTCACTGGTTTATCTAATCGAACAACCACAACTTTTTCGGCAAGATTATGAACAATATCTGTGTGAGGAATAGCCACATTTGGCAAATCCTTACCTAAAAATTCCATATCTAAGCCAGTTGGAAATGACTTTTCACGTGTGATCAAGGCTTCACGATAGGTTGGAGTTACGATTTCCCGTTCTTCCAATAAAGTTGCAACCTGATCAAAGAGATGTTCTTGATTATCCGCTTCTAAGCAAAACACAAGGTTTTTGTCAAAGAAATGATCTAATCCCATAAGGTTTTTCCCTTCTTTCCATTAACTTTATGCTATAAGTATAACACTATATGAAATCGTTGTCAATATTTTTTGTTGTTTTTTGTCTCTTTTTTTATATTTTTGTTCCTTTTATAGTTTGTTACATAAAAACAAACATATAAACAAACATTCAAAGTTTTTTTATATTCCAAAAACCAAAAAAAGCAGACCATTTAAGCCTGCTTTACTATTGATTCTTATATAATTTTGCTATTAACAAGAAAAATAATTATGTTAACTTATTCTTCATCCATACTCAAGACGCTGAGGAAGGCTTCTTGTGGAACTTCTACTGATCCAATAGCTTTCATGCGCTTCTTACCAGCTTTTTGTTTTTCAAGTAGTTTACGTTTACGAGAAACGTCACCACCATAACATTTAGCAAGTACGTTCTTACGAAGGGCCTTGATATCAGTACGAGCCACAATCTTGTGTCCAATAGCTGCTTGAATTGGCACCTCAAATTGTTGGCGAGGGATAATTTTCTTGAGCTTATCAACGATGAGTTTTCCACGTTCATAAGCAAAGTCCTTGTGAACGATAAAGCTAAGGGCATCAACCTTGTCTCCATTGAGAAGGATATCCATTTTGACCAGCTTAGATGGGCGATATTCTGACAATTCGTAGTCAAAACTTGCATAACCACGAGTTGAAGACTTAAGCTTATCGAAGAAGTCAAAGACGATTTCAGCAAGAGGAATTTGATAGATAACATTGACACGGTTATCATCAATATAGTCCATCGTCACAAAGTCACCACGCTTGCGCTGAGCTAATTCCATCACTGCTCCGACAAACTCCTGCGGTACCATGATTTGCGCCTTAACATAAGGCTCTTCAATGGTCGCAATCTTAGTTGGGTCTGGGAACTCTGATGGATTTGACACATCCATAGACTCCCCGTCTGTCAGATTGACTTTATAGATAACAGACGGAGCTGTCATGATAAGGTCGATATTAAACTCACGTTCCAAACGTTCCTGGATAACATCCATATGGAGAAGACCAAGGAAACCACAACGGAAACCAAATCCAAGTGCCTGCGATGTTTCTGGTTCAAACTGCAGGCTGGCATCATTCAGTTGTAATTTTTCAAGGGCTTCACGTAGGTCATTGTACTTGTTTGACTCAATTGGATAGAGACCCGCAAAGACCATAGGATTCATCTGCTTGTAGCCATGTAAGGGCTCTGCCGCAGGATTGGTTGCCAAGGTAACGGTATCACCCACACGAGTGTCCTGAACCGTCTTGATAGACGCTGCAATATAACCAACGTCCCCAGTCGCAAGGAAATCACGACCAACTGCTTTCGGAGTAAAAATACCAACTTCCGTAACATCAAAGGTCTTGCCATTACTCATAAGCTGAATCTTATCACCAGGTTTAACAACTCCGTCCATGACACGCACTTGGAGAATAACCCCACGGTATGCATCGTAAACAGAGTCGAAAATCAAGGCCTTAAGAGGCGCCGTCACATCACCCGTTGGTGCTGGTACTTTTTCTACAATTTGCTCTAGAATTTCTTCTATACCAATACCAGCCTTAGCAGAAGCCAAAACTGCTTCACTGGCATCCAAACCAATGACATCCTCAATCTCAGTACGCACGCGCTCTGGATCTGCAGCTGGCAGGTCAATCTTGTTAATGACTGGCATGATTTCCAAATCATTGTCCAAGGCCAGATAAACGTTGGCAAGGGTTTGGGCCTCAATCCCTTGAGCAGCATCGACCACCAAAATCGCTCCCTCACAGGCAGCGAGTGAACGTGAAACTTCATAGGTAAAGTCAACGTGCCCCGGCGTGTCAATCAAGTGAAAAATATAAGTTTCCCCATCTTTTGCAGTATAATTCAGCTCAATGGCATTGAGTTTAATGGTAATCCCACGTTCTCGCTCTAGATCCATGCTATCCAAAAGCTGGGCCTGCATTTCACGACTGGATACTGTCTCTGTCTTTTCCAAAATGCGGTCTGCTAAAGTTGATTTCCCATGGTCAATATGGGCGATAATAGAGAAGTTACGGATCTTCTCCTGTCGTTTTTTCAATTCTTCTAAGTTCATGATTCTCTTCCTTTCAGGGTATCTATTTATTATAAATTGTTTTTGACATTTTGACAAGACCATACCCTGCTAGGAGTACTAATCTTCAGCGACAAAGCCGTCATTCTCAATAAAGTGATGTTCTGTCATTCCTTGGTCTGTAAAGACAATCCCATGAAGGACACCACCATAGACAGCTCCTCCGTCCATCCCAATCTTACCATCTTCTGTAGTCCAAAGCTCAGCTGTACCTCGGTCTTGCTTTAACAAACCATAGACCGGTGTATGGCCAAAGACAATGATTTTTCCAGTATGATTTTCTGCTTCGTGGAATGGTTTTCTGAGCCAGACCTTTTTATAATCTGTGGTTTCATGCCAGTCGTCTAAAGTCAAATCAATACCTGCGTGAACAAAGATATACTTGTCTGTCTCTACTACAAAAGGCATTTGACGAATGAATTCGACCAAGTCTGCCGCTTCAGTGGCAACACGCTTGGCATCCTCAATCCCGTCAACTGGTGCTTCCAAGGGACGACCTAGGATAGAGTTAATGGTAGTATCTCCTCCATTACGACGATAGTGATCATAGCTTTCTTCTGGGTCATCGAGCCAAGTCAGAAACATATACTCGTGGTTTCCTGATAAACAGATAACCCCTTGATTGTCCACTAAGTCCTTAACCATTTCAAGAACACGGCGACTATCTTCACCACGGTCAATCAAATCCCCTAGAAAGAGCAACTGGGTCTGACCATCCCATGTTTTGAGAAGGTCTTCCAGCATCCCAGCTTTTCCGTGAACATCTCCAATTACATAATAGTCTGTCATCTTATTTCTCCCTGTTTCTCAACAATTCTCTGGCTTGCGTCAGGGCTGCTTCCGTCACATCATCACCTGCCAACATCTTGGCAACTTCCTCCACTCGCTCTTCAACAGTCAAGAGACGAACAGTCGAAACTGTTGAATGGTCATTGCTAATCTTCTCAATAAAGAATTGATAATCCGCAATCGCAATCACTTGTGGTAAATGGGAAATAGCTAGAACCTGCCCATGCTGACCAATTTTATGAATCTTCTGTGCAATAGCTTGTGCCACACGGCCTGAAACTCCCGTATCCACCTCATCAAAGACAATACTAGTCTTACCTTCTTTACGTGAAAAGGCAGATTTAATAGCTAGCATGAGACGAGACAATTCTCCGCCAGATGCAACCTTAACCAAGGGTTTAAAATCTTCGCCAGGGTTGGTTGAAATGTAAAACTCAACTGTTTCATTACCTTCACGGCTGAATTTGCCCTTACTAAAACGAACTTGAAACTGGGCTTTTTCCATATAAAGATCTTGCAGTTCTTGTTTAATCTCAGCTTCAAGCTGCTGAGCCAAGTCATGACGAGCAGATGCAAGCTGGCCTGCCAAATCAACAAGATTGACTTCCAATTTCTTGAGCTCTGCTTCCATGTCCTCAGACGAAAGGTTATTGCCTGTCAAGAGATTGTATTCTTCCGTAATCTTGGCAAAATAAAGCAAGACATCATCAACAGTCCCACCGTACTTACGGGTAATAGTATGAAGGAGATCCAAACGATTCTCGATCTGCATGAGACGATTACCATCAAAATCAAGGTCCTCAATGATTGCTTCCAAACGTTTGCTAATGTCTTCTAAGACATAGTATGTCTCAGACAAAGAGCTTGAAATTTCACGGTATTCAGGGTCGTACTCTTCAACACTTTCCATGTCATTCATGGCTGAACGAACATTGGCCAGACTTGAAAAGTCTTCATTGTCCAACATACTGTAGGCATTGGTCAACGTATCCGCGATATTTTTATGATTGAGGAGCTTCTCTCGCTCTTGATTGAGAGCCAGATCTTCTCCGGCTTGCAAGTTTGCTGCCTCAATTTCTGCCATTTGAAATTCCAACATCTCAATACGAGCCTTGTGTTCCTGTTGGTTTTTCTTGACTTCCAGAACCTGCTTACGCATTTTACGGTAGGCATCAAAACTCGTTTGATAGGTTTCTTTCAAGGTCCAAAAGGCTGTATCACCAAATTCATCCAACATCTGGATATGCAGTTGGGGACGCATTAACTCTTCTTGGTCATGCTGACCATGAATGTCCACAAGATGTTGCCCAATAGCACGTAAAACAGACAGATTAACCATCTGACCATTGACACGGCTGATACTACGACCATTTTGCAGAATTTCTCGACGAATGATAATTTCATCACCTATTTCCAGACCTTGCTCATCAAAAATTTCCTGTAAAAGGCGACTATTCTCAACTGAAAAAAGTCCCTCAATCTCTGCCTTTGGCGCACCATGACGAATAACATCTGTCGTAGCACGAGCTCCCAACATCATATTCATGGCATCAATGATAATCGACTTCCCTGCACCCGTTTCACCAGTCAGGACAGTCATCCCTTTTTCAAAATTGAGGGAAATAGCCTCAATAATGGCAAAGTTTTTTATCGAAATTTCAAGTAACATATAGACCTACCAATTTTTTACTTGTTCAAAGATTTCCTCAGCTAGACTTTCACTTCTGGCAATGACTAAAATCGAACTATCATCAGCCAAACAGCTAAAAATCTTATCCGCAAAAGTCTCGATTAACTGAGCTTTTACAAAGGCCGTATTTCCTGGAATAACTTGGAGATTGATCATCTTGTCCATCAATTCTGCCGATTCGATATTGTCTTCAGCCAGTTGCAAACTTTTTACGATTGATTTTGGCAATTCATAGACATAGGTGTTGTCTCTCAAAGGAATTTTGACAATGCCTAACTCTTTGATATCTCGTGATACTGTTGCTTGAGTGGCAGTGATTCCTGCCTCTTTCAAATGTTCTACGATTTCTTCTTGCGTACCGATTTGATAATCTGTCACAAATCGTCTAATTTTTTCAAGTCTCTCTTTTTTATTCATTTTTAAATTGACTATGCGCCCTCTCTACTACTTCTGCAATCTCAGCAAGAACCTGATTGCTTGCTGACTCTTCTTTTTTCAAATACGCTAAAAACTCAATATTTCCATGCCCACCTTGGATGGGAGAAAAGTCCAAACCAAGGACTGAAAAACCTTCCTCTACTGCCATAGCTGTTACAGATTCAAGGACTTTCTGATGGACCTTGGCATCGCGAATAATTCCATTTTTCCCAATCTGCTCACGTCCTGCTTCAAACTGAGGCTTAACTAGAGCCACAACCTGACCTTGAGCTGCCAAGACTCGATGCAAGGCCGGAAGGATCAGACTGAGAGAAATGAAACTCACATCAATACTGGCAAAGTTCGGTTCCTTTTCGAAATCAGTCTTTTCTGCATAGCGGAAATTGAACTGCTCCATGCTGACAACTCGTGGGTCTTGGCGTAATTTCCAAGCCAATTGATTGGTACCGACATCGACTGCAAAGACCAACTCAGCACCATTTTGCAACATGACATCGGTAAAACCACCAGTAGAAGCACCGATATCAATTGTGGTCGCCCCATCAACTGACAAATCAAAGATCTGCAAGGCTTTTTCCAATTTCAAGCCACCACGGCTGACATACTTGAGTTTTTCACCCTTAAGTTTTAGCTCGGTGTCGTCTGGGATTTTCTCTCCTGGTTTGTCAAAACGTTCTCCATTAAGGACTGCTACGACTAGACCAGCCATAACACCGCGCTTGGCCTGCTCTCTCGTTTCAAACAAGCCCTGTTTATAAGCTAGTACATCCACTCTTTCCTTAGCCATTGATTCTCAAACTTTCTACTACACTTACAATCGATCCTATATCAAAAGGGACCTGCTGGGCAATTTCTTCTAATTTGGCATTAGCTTGATCCAGAGTTTGGTTACAAAAGGCAATAGCCTCTTCCAAGCCCAACAAGGCTGGATAGGTTGACTTTTCTGCCTGCAAGTCCTTTTGTGGTGTCTTGCCGATTTCCTCAAAACTAGCTGTCACATCCAACACATCGTCTCTGACCTGAAAAGCAAGCCCAATCAATTCACCTACAGTTTTCAGCTTTGCCTGCATCTCAGGTGCCAATTCGGCTATAATAGCAGCTGCTTGGAAGGGATAAGCTAATAGTTTTCCAGTCTTATTAGCATGAATGGTCTGGAGTTCTTCTAAAGACAAATGCTGGTGTTCGCCTTCCATATCCAAAACTTGCCCTGCAACCATTCCCAGACTACCTGAAGCAAAGGATAAGTTAGCAATCAAGTCCACCTTGATCTGACTTGGCAAATCTGCCTGCGCTATCAAGGCATAAGGATCTAGGAACAAGGCATCTCCAGCCAAAATGGCCATAGCTTCACCGAATTTCTTATGGTTGGTCAAACGCCCTCGACGATAATCATCATCATCCATGGCAGGAAGATCATCATGAATCAAGCTCCCTGTATGGATCATTTCCAAAGCAGCAGCCACCTGCGCGTGAGCAGGTTTGATAGCAACCTGCAAGGCTTCCAGAACTTCTAACAAGAGAAAAGGCCGAATACGCTTGCCACCAGCATGAATGGAATAGAGAACAGACTCTCGCAAACTAGAGGCAAACTGCTGGTCTCCATAAAAGTCTTCCAAAGCTGACTCAACAAGAGCTAATTTTTCTTGTTTTTTCATTCAAAATCACTTTCTGTTCCGTCTTCTTGCATAACCTTAACCAAGGTCTTTTCAGCCTTGTCCAGCGTCGCTTGGAGCTCTTTTGACAAGAGCATGCCCTTTTGAAAGGCCGCAATCGCATCTTCTAGAGCTATTTCACCATTTTCCAAACTTTGGACAATAGTCTCCAGTTCTGCTAGATTTTCCTCAAATTTCTTTTGTTTTGACATCTTTAACCTCTAATTCTACTTGACCATCTCGCATCAAAAGCGTCACTTGGTCTTTTTTCTTCAAACTCTCAACCGAATCCACAACTGACTCTTCTTTTTTGACAATAGCATAACCACGCGCCACAATTCGACTGGTATCCAACATGAGCAAGGCTTCTGAAAGTCGCTTGACTTCAGCAACCTTGGCATCATAAACCAGCGCCATTTGGCTACGGAGGAGCTTGTCCAACTGGCCTAAACGGTCTTGATAGCGTTGGATTTTGGTAACAGGTGATAATTGTACCAGTCGATGCGTCCTTGCTTGTACTATCTGTTTACTATCAGAAATCTGTGTACGTAAACTTTGTTTTAATCGCAGTTGCAGTTGATCCAAGCGTTGCAAATAGCCATCATACAAACGCTCTGGCTGTCTAAAGATAACAGACTGACTGCATTTTTTCAAAGCTTCTTGTTTCTTCGCTAGGACATTTCGGACTGCCGTTGCCATCCGTTTTTCCTGATTCTGCAAATGAGCTAATAGATCCAACTTGGTCACAGGTGTTGCTAGTTCAGCAGCAGCTGTTGGCGTCGCAGCTCGTCGATCTGCCACAAAATCTGCCAAGGTCACATCCGTCTCATGCCCCACACTAGAAATAACTGGCAAACGAGACTCAAAAATAGCTCGTACCACAATTTCCTCGTTAAAAGCCCAGAGATCCTCTATAGAACCGCCACCACGACCAATAATCAACAAATCCAAATCGTCCCGTTGATTGGCACGCGCAATATTCCGTGCTATTTCCTCCGCAGCCCCTTCACCTTGAACCTTGGTCGGATAAAGTAGAATATCGACACCTGGAAATCGTCTGCTGACGGTCGTGATAATATCTCGAATAACGGCTCCACTGCGACTGGTTACTACACCAATTCTCTTAGAAAATTGGGGCAGAGGTTGCTTGAATCTCTCTTGAAACAGGCCTTCTTCTGTCAATTTTTTCTTGAGTTGTTCAAACTGAATCGCAAGCGCCCCAACCCCATCAGGCTCTGCCTTTTCAATGATAATGGAGTAGCTTCCACTTGGTTCATAGAGCTGCACACGCCCAATCACATTGATTTTCATCCCTTCTTCCAGGTCGAAGCCTAATTTCTGATAAATCCCAGACCAGATAGTCGCTTGAATAACTGCATGGTCATCTTTTAAGGAGAAATATTGGTGAGTAGGTCGTTTACGAAAGTTGGAAACTTGACCAGTTAAATAGACCCGTTCCAAATAAGGGTCTTTATCGAATTTCATTTTCAGATACTTGGTCAAAGTTGTTACCGATAAATACTTTTCCATCTCCACCTACTATTCATTTTCTTGCTCTTTCATGGGTATTATTATACCAAAAATATGCCTAAAAATCTCCATTTATGTACCATTATGAGGGAAAAATAGAAAAAGGAGGCAAGGCCTCCACATCTGATTATTTGCTATTTCGAGCTTCTTCCAAAATCTTTTCAATCTTGGTCGTCAACAGGTCGATAGCAACTGTATTGCTGACCCCTTCAGGAATGACGATATCAGCATAACGCTTGGTTGGCTCGATAAACTGATGATACATAGGTTTAACCACACCTAAGTACTGGTCAATAACGCTATCAAGGCTACGACCTCGCTCCTCCATATCGCGCTTGATACGACGAATAATGCGCACATCATCATCTGTATCCACAAAAATCTTGATATCCATCAAATCGCGCAGGCGCTTGTCCTCCAAGACTAAAATTCCCTCAACGATAAAGACATCTTGAGGCTCCTGACGATAAGTCTTGCTGCTTCGTGTATGCTCTGTATAGTCATAAGTCGGAATATCCACTGGACGCCCTGCCAACAATTCCTTAATCTGCTCGATCATCAAGTCTGTATCAAAGGCAAAAGGATGGTCGTAGTTGGTTTTGACACGCTCTTCAAAGGTCAAATGAGACTGATCCTTGTAGTATGAATCATGCTCAATCATGGAAATTTTTTCATCAGGGAAATGCGATAAAATGGCTCTTGAAACACTGGTCTTACCTCCACCAGAACCACCTGTCACTCCGATAATGATTGGTCTATTTTGCATGCTATCCTCCGTTTTTTTATCCGTCGTCTATTCTACCACATTTTTAGCAAAATTTATAGTCTGGTTTGGATAGTTTAGGGGAAACAATTCTAATTCCTCCCCCCAATTATACTAGCTAAAAACCTTCCTTGGTTTGTAGAGATTGTCTCGCTTCTCTAGAATGGCTAGCAAAGCATCGCCTTCAAAGGCAGCCAACTCCTTATCCGACTGTTCTAGTTCGATAAAACGACCAAATCGGACTTCTGTAGCTTGTTCTGGAGTTAGGAAAACTTTTACAAGGTCCCCTGTTCCAATCTCTAAGGGATAAAGAAAATCCAGTTGCCCTGCCTCAACTTTTTCAGCAATTTCTTCCAAGGTGAGAGCATCCTCCAGTTGTAAACCTGCCGCACTGGTGCGTGTCAGATGTGACATATGGGCAGCATATCCAAGTTCCTCTCCCAAGTCAACAGACAAGGTACGGATATAAGTTCCCTTACTGCATTTTACACGAAAAGTGAATCGTGCAAGATGGCCATCATAAGAAATCGGACTTGTCCGCTCAAAGCTATAAATAGTTACCTGACGTTCTGGACGCTCCACTTCCTGACCAGCACGCGCATACTCATATAGCTTGCGACCATTGACCTTAACCGCAGAGTACATAGGCGGAATCTGGGTAATAGGCCCGGTCAAGCTAGCAATGGATTCATCGATAAGCTTTTCATCCAAGGGTGACAAAACAGGAGTCTCAGCGACCACTTCCCCACTAGCATCCTCAGTCGTCGTGGAATAGCCGAGAGTGATTTCCCCCTCATAGACCTTGCCCTCATCCTGCATAAACTCGACCATGCGTGTCGCCTTACCAACCGCAATAGGCAAAACACCCACCACATCCGGATCCAAGGTCCCACCATGACCAATTTTCTTAGTTCCCAAAATCTTACGCAGTTTAAAAACCGCATCATGCGAGGTCATGCCCGCTTCTTTTTTTAAGTTGATAATACCGTTCATTTTTGCTTCCTCACTCCCCCTTCAGCGCTTCAAACTTAGCTTTCATGGTTGGATTTTTCCGGGTCAATTTTTTGACGGAAACATCTTCCAATTTATTGTTTGCAAGGCGGAGTTGGTTTTCAGATGTTGTTAGGAACTTTTTAACCTCTTCCATGCGTTTGATAGCCTTGTCGATTTCATCAATAGCTTTACCAAAGTTAGTCGAAGCTGAGTTATAGTTCTTAGCAAAAGCTAGCTTAAAGGCATCCAAGTCTTCTTCAAAATGCGAAATGTCAATATTTTGTTCACGGACAAGTGCCAACTCTTGCTTGTATTTCAAAGAATTGAGAGCCGCATTACGTAAGAGACCAATCAACTGGATAAAGAATTGAGGACGAACCACATACATTTTTTCATACTCGTGACTGACGTCAACAATCCCTGTGTTAAAGTAGTCATTATCGGCCTCAAGCATGGTCACCAAAACGGCATACTCACAGTTCTTCTCCCGACGGTCCTTGTCTAATTCCTTGTAGAAATCCGCGTTCTTGTGCTTCTTCTCTGTTCCATCTGCTTCATTTTTCATCTCAAACATGATGGAAATAATTTCGACCCCATTTTCATCACATTCACGGAAGATAAAGTCCCCCTTAGACCCACGCGCAGAGACCTTGTTATCCTTCTCAAAGTAGGCATTGGGAAAGGCAAAACTACGGACCTTGTTAAACTCACTCTCTGCATACTGTTCCAGACTTTCACCTATAGCTTTTGTCGATTGTTGAGCCTTAAAATTCTTATAAAACTCGACCTGTTCACTTGCTGCCTTGAGCTGAGCTTCATAGTTTTGTTTAACAGAAGCAAGAGAAAGCTCGTTTTCCTTTTCTTGCAGTAGGAGCTGATTTTTGACCTGATCCCGTTCTTTTTCTAGGTCAGAAAGGGTCTTTTGCAGTTGATTTTCATGCTCCAAACGCAAGGTCGCCAATTGGTTTTCCAAGGCCTGTACTTCCTTGTCCTTAGCCAATAAAGCCTGATGACTTGTCTGTTCAACCTCTTTCTTGGCCAATTCCTTTTCTGTATCAAAGTTTTGTATTTGACTCTGTAATTGCGCAATTTCTTGATCTTTTTGAGCAAGTTTAGTCTGTTGCTCATTCATAGCTTTTTGCTTAGCCAAGGCCAGTTCCTGCTTCATGCGATCGTGCAATTCCTTATCAAACTCTGTCGTTCTCACTTGGGACAGAAGTTCCGCATACTGGCTTTCATTCACTGTAAAGACTTCCCCACAGTTAGGGCATTTGATTTCGTTCATAACATTCCTCTTTCTAGACTTCTCTATCCATTATATCATGCCTAAAGGAAAATCAAAAACAGTGAGTCGAAACCCACTGTTTAACTTCTTTCTCTTTTTAAATTTTTTCCAAGGCCAAGCGCAAGTCTTCAATCAAATCTTCTACATTTTCAAGACCGATTGACAAGCGGATTTGGTTTGGTGTGACACCTGCTGCTTCTAGGTCTTTTTCTGACAATTGACCGTGAGTGGTTGTTGCTGGATGGACAACAAGCGATTTAGCATCTGCCACGTTTGCTAGATCAGAAAAGATTTCTAAATGATCAATTACCTTGCGTGCCTCTGCCTCCCCACCTTTGACATGGAAGGTAAAGATTGAGCCCACACCTTTAGGCAAGTATTTCTCAGCCAAGGCATGGTAAGGACTATCTGCAAGTTTTGGATAGTTGACTTTTTCTACCTTAGGATGGTTGACAAGGAAATCAACAATTTTCTCAGCATTTTGTACATGACGTTCCACACGAAGTGAAAGGGTTTCAAGTCCTTGAAGCAAGAGGAAGGCATTAAATGGTGACAAGGCTGCACCTGTATCACGAAGCAATTGGACACGGACAGCGATAATAAAGGCTGCTGCACCTACATCACGAGTATAGCTCAAGTTGTGATAGCTTGGGTCTTCCTCAACAAATTGAGGGAATTTTCCTGAAGCTGCCCAGTCAAAACGACCACTATCAACGATCACTCCACCAATAGTCGTACCATGGCCACCGATAAACTTAGTCGCAGAGTGAATGGCAATATCTACACCGTGAGAAAAGACATTAATCAAGTAAGGTGTGGCAAAGGTATTATCCGAAACAAGTGGAATTTGGTACTTATGAGCAATCTCAGCCAATTTTTCCAAGTCAGGAATGTTAATCAAGGGATTCCCCAAGGTTTCAATCAAGACAAGTTTGGTATTGTCACTGATAGCTGCTTCCACTTCCTCCAAATTATCCACATCCACAAAGGTTGTTGTGATTCCATAACGAGGAAGTGTTTCTTTCAAGAGATTGAAGGTTCCGCCGTAAATAGTTGAGGCCGCTACAACATGGTCACCCGCATGGGCAAGAGCCAAAATCGTATAAGTCACTGCGGCCATACCTGATGCTGTTGCAAGAGCTCCAACACCACCTTCGAGAGCTGCAATTCTTTCTTCAAAGGCAGCTGTTGTAGGGTTGGTGATACGAGTATAAATGTTCCCTGGTTTTCTCAAGGCAAACAAATCTGCACCTTCCTGCGTGTCATCAAAAACAAAAGATGTTGTTTGATAAATCGGCACTGCACGAGACTTGGTAGCTGGATCCACAACTTGACCAGCATGCAGTTGCAAAGTTTCAAATTTAAAATCACGAGTCATAAGGCGACCTCCAAATAGTTTGATTAAGGATATTGTAGCACCTTAAGGTATAGTTTACAAATATTAGCTTTCTATATTTTGATATAAGAAACAGCTATTACCTTATTTTAAAAATGAAAAAAGCACGAATCAATCGTGCTCATTTTCTTAATCTACATAAGTATCTTCATTTTTATTGAGGAAAGCATATGGAAGACCCATCAAGAGGCCTCCTCCGATAAAGTTTCCAACGAAGGTTACCCCCCAGTGGCGAAGCATATTTCCAACACCGAAGTTAGCAATTGAATCCGCAGCAACACTGAATTTTACAATCGCGAAAGAAGCAAAGTTCGCAGCAATGTGCTCGTTTGTTAAGAATACAAACATGTAAATCGCCGACAACACAAGCCAAAGTTTGGCGCCACCATCTTTGACCAAAACAAATGAAAGAATCGCAATATTTACGAAAATATTTGCCAAAATCGCCTCAAGCAAGATTAATTCATTTGAACGGCCTAACTTCATCTCAACAACCCCTGAGATGAAACTATCGTGAGTCAGATGTGCATAGGCTGCTGAGTGGGCAAAGCCCCAACCTGCTATCAAAGCCCCGATAAGGTTGAACAAGGTACAGTAAAGTAAAATCTCAGCTGTTTTTCTCCAAGAGATTTTTTTCAAGAAACTACCAGCAGTCAAGAACATCATGTTTGATGTTACCAACTCGGCATTCAAGAAAACAATGTAGGCCAAGCCCCAAGCAAAGACAAATGGGAAGAGGAAACGTCCACTACCTGGTGCAATTTTATTAATCAAGTCAGCTCCAACTGCACCAGCAGCAGTACTGAAGGTTAAAAATGCACCTGCAAACATAGAACGAATCGCATACTTAAATTTGCTTTGACTATAAAGACTTTCTTTCTTCTTGCAAGCAAATTCAATCTTTGAGATAAATTCTGAAGAAACCATAATAAACTCCTAAAAATTTTTTACCTGATAATTATATCACAAACTTTCAATATTAGGAAGCGTTTTCTGTATTTCATAACAGTTTATTTTGAAATTCAATCTATAAAAAATCAGTAAAACCTAAGATTTTACTGATTTATCTTTAATAACGTTGTTTATATGGTTGATTGAAAGCTGTTAGAATTTCTTCAGGGGTTTGTGAATAGTCTTTTGTATCTTTCAGGTCACCTTTTACGATAATACGTTCTGTCGCATCATAGTCAACACAGGTTACAAGTGTGATTTCATCAACTCCGGTACGGTCATCAATCTCATCAACGCGATCTGGAGTCACATGCTTCACTTCACGGATTTCATAGGTATAAACTTTATCCTTATCAGTAAGATAAATTTTCATCCCATTTTTAGCGCGTGATAATGGAGAAAAGAGCATTTGGCTGGCGTTTTCCGCCGTGAAGATGTGATGGCTCGCAAGGGTATAGTTTCCTTTCCCCATCACTTGATCACGCTTCATTGTACCGGCTCCATAGAAGAGATTGACATTATCAAGCCCTTTAAAAATAGGCAAGTTAATTTCTACCTCAGGGACAGCAATTCCACCGATAACTGGCAATTTTTGCGAATCCCATTGTGAGGACAAGACAGCTTCTGACGAGATGGCTTTTACGGAATCAAAGTCAAAATTCCCTTCTGTATCTTGATTTTCTTCCAATTTTTCTTTTGATACCTGGCTGACTTGGTATTTATTGGTATTCCAAACCATGAACATATCACGAATTTTTGAATTGAAAATCAAAGCTATTGACAAGATGATTAAGAATCCTGCCAAGATATTGATTAGTAAATTTTTACGGTTTGTTTTCTTTTTATTCTTTTTATGAGACATTATGCTTCACCTTCTGTTTCGTTTTCTGTCCCAACTTCTTCTTTTTCTTCAGCTGCAACCGTAGTAAAGGTTACAATTTTAGCATCTTGATCTAGGCGCATCACTTTAACTCCCATAGTTGAGCGACCTGTTTGTGAAATATTGGCAACATTGGTTCGAATCATGACACCAGTATCAGTGATAATCATCAAATCTTCATCGCCTTTAACGGTCATAAGACCAGCAAGAGAACCGTTCTTTTCTGTAATCTTAGCGGTTTGCATCCCTTTACCACCACGACCTTTAGTTGGATATTCGGTCGCAACTGTGCGCTTACCATAGCCCTTTTCTGTGATGATAAAAACCTCGTCCTGGTCTGTAATCACACTAGCACCAACAACTGTGTCTCCGTCACGAAGGTTAACACCTTTCACACCAGTGGCGATACGACTCATACCACGAACGGCTGATTGATTAAAGCGAATTGAATAACCAAACTTGGTACCAATGATAATGTCCGTATCCTCTTCTGTCAGTAAGACATTAATCAACTCATCTTCATCCTTGAGGTTAAGTGCTTTAAGTCCATTCTGACGGATATTAGCAAATTCCTTAACGCTGGTTCTCTTCACAATACCATGACGGGTTGTGAAGAAGAGGTAAGCATCATCACTACGTTCAGACTCAACATTGATGATGGTCTGAATACTTTCACCTTCATCCAATTTCAAAAGATTGACAATTGGCAATCCCTTAGCAGTACGGCCATATTCAGGAATTTCATATCCTTTAAGGCGATAGACACGTCCTTTATTTGTAAAGAAGAGTAGGTGATCATGGGTACTAGTTGACACTAACTCACGAACAAAATCGTCATCCTTAACACCTGTTCCTTGAACACCACGCCCCCCACGTTTTTGAGCAGTAAACTCAGCTTGGTCCAGACGTTTGATGTATCCTTTGTTAGAAAGAGTGATCAAGACATCAGCTTCTTCAATTAGATCCTCATCTTCAAGACTCAAGACTTCACCGACCATCAATTCCGTACGACGTTGGTCTCCAAACTTACGCTTGACTTCATCTAATTCATCCTTGATAATTTGAGAAACACGTTCTGGCTTAGCAAGAATATCTGCTAAATCTGCAATCAGAGCCAATAAGTCATCATACTCTGACTGAATCTTATCACGTTCCAAACCTGTCAAACGGCGAAGACGCATATCAAGAATGGCTTGACTTTGACGTTCAGAAAGCTTAAACTTGCTCATCAACTCAGCTTGTGCTTCCGCATCCGTTTCACTAGCACGGATGATACGAATCACTTCGTCGATATGGTCTAGCGCAATCAAGAGACCTTCTAAGATATGAGCACGCGCTTCTGCTTTTTCCTTATCAAAACGTGTCCGACGAACAACCACTTCTTTTTGGTGCTCAATATAAGCATCCAAAATCTGACGAAGGGACAAAATCTTCGGTACACCATTTTGGATAGCAAGCATATTGAAACCAAAGTTGGTTTGCATCTGGGTCATCTTGAAAAGGTTATTAAGAATAACATTGGCCGAGGCATCACGTTTGACCTCGATTACGAAACGAACCCCTTCACGGTTTGACTCATCACGGACTGCTGTGATGCCCTCAATGCGTTTTTCCTGAACCAAACGAACAATATGCTCATGCACCTTTGTTTTATTGACCATATAAGGAAATTCTGTTACAACAATACGCTCACGGCCAGTCTTAGTTTCTTCAATTTCAGTACGTGAACGGAGGACAATAGAACCTTTACCTGTTTCATAAGCCTTATGAATACCTGATTTCCCCATAACAAGAGCACCAGTTGGAAAATCTGGTCCAGGCAAGACTTCCATCAAGTCCTTAGTGGTCACTTCAGGATTGTCCATAACTAACTTCACTGCATCAATGGTTTCACCCAGGTTATGAGGTGGAATATTTGTCGCCATACCGACAGCGATACCAGTAGCTCCATTAACCAAAAGGTTAGGAAAGCGTGCTGGCAAGACCAAGGGTTCACGTTCATTGGCATCATAGTTATCAACGAAGTCAACCGTATTCTTATTGATATCACGAAGCATCTCCAGAGCAATCTTGCTCATACGTGCCTCAGTATAACGCTGGGCGGCAGCACCATCACCATCCATGGAACCAAAGTTCCCATGACCATCTACAAGCATGTAACGGTAACTCCACCATTGAGCCATACGGACCATGGCTTCATAGATAGAGAAATCCCCGTGTGGGTGGTATTTACCCATGACATCCCCTGTAATACGAGCAGATTTTTTATGAGGTTTGTCTGGAGTAACACCCAATTCATTCATTCCGTAGAGAATCCGACGGTGAACGGGTTTTAAGCCATCTCGAACATCAGGAAGAGCCCGCGCTACGATAACACTCATGGCGTAGTCGATAAAGCTCGTCTTCATCTCCTTTGTCAGATTGACATTCACTAAATTTCTATCCTGCATTAATAAATGCCTCGTTTCACTATTAGTAATTAAATATATTATACCATAATGTCGGCTATATTTCAGGTATATAAAATCGCTAAAACGTTTACATCAAGAACTATAATGCATATCCGTGACAAAGCTTTTTAAAAGTGATAAAATTGAAATAACTGGGGAAATCCCTGAATAAAATTAAGGAGATGTTTAGAATAATGACTTCAACTAAACAACACAAAAAAGTTATCCTTGTCGGTGATGGTGCTGTAGGTTCTTCTTACGCTTTTGCACTTGTTAACCAAGGAATTGCACAAGAGCTTGGAATTATCGAAATTCCACAATTGCATGAAAAAGCTGTTGGTGACGCGCTTGACCTTAGCCACGCCCTTGCCTTCACTTCACCTAAAAAAATCTATGCAGCTCAATACTCTGACTGTGCAGACGCTGACCTTGTTGTAATCACTGCAGGTGCTCCACAAAAACCAGGTGAAACTCGTCTTGACCTTGTAGGTAAAAACCTTGCTATCAACAAATCAATCGTAACTCAAGTTGTTGAATCAGGTTTCAAAGGTATCTTCCTTGTTGCTGCTAACCCAGTTGACGTTTTGACTTACTCAACATGGAAATTCTCTGGTTTCCCTAAAGAACGCGTTATCGGTTCAGGTACTTCACTTGACTCAGCTCGTTTCCGTCAAGCACTTGCTGAAAAATTGGATGTTGATGCTCGTTCAGTGCACGCCTACATCATGGGTGAACACGGTGACTCTGAGTTCGCTGTTTGGTCACATGCTAACATCGCTGGTGTAAACCTTGAAGAATTCCTTAAAGACACTCAAAATGTTCAAGAAGCTGAATTGATTGAATTGTTCGAAGGTGTTCGTGATGCAGCTTACACAATCATCAACAAAAAAGGTGCAACATACTACGGTATCGCAGTAGCCCTTGCTCGTATTACTAAAGCAATCCTTGACGATGAAAACGCAGTACTTCCACTTTCAGTATTCCAAGAAGGTCAATACGGAATTAAAAACGTCTTTATCGGTCAACCAGCTGTTGTAGGTGCACATGGTATTGTTCGTCCAGTAAATATCCCATTGAACGACGCAGAAACTCAAAAAATGCAAGCATCTGCAAATGAATTACAAGCTATTATTGACGAAGCATGGAAAAACCCAGAATTCCAAGCTGCTTCTAAAAACTAATTTAGATAGTAATAACTCCTTGAGTCATCAGGGAGTTATTTTTTATCTCTATCTTAACTAAATATTTTATGAAATTTACGTAAAAAACAACATAACTTTAAAAGCTATCATGTCACAGTTTGGGCATAAAGCCGAAAACTACCAATTAGAACTATCCTCACGTTACAAAAAGTCTGTAGCAAGCAGTATTTGACGCATTTGATACCGTCGCATTAAATCGAAAGTAAAAAGTTTTGCCCCATTTGTGCTCCATAGACAAAAAAAGAGCCCATCATACAGGCTAGAAAGCTTGATATGATAGGCTTTTTAATGTTAGATTAGCGTACTGTGCGGATACGCATTGTGTTTGTACGAACAGCTTCTCCAACTGGCACACCAGCTACGATAACGATATCGTCACCAGATTGTACAAGTCCTGCTTCAACTGCTTTACGTTCAGCGATTTCGAACATATCATCAGTTGATGATGGAGCATCTGTCAACATTGGGATAACACCCCAGTTCAACATCAATCCACGTTCTGTCAATTCGTCGAATGTCAATGCCAAGATGTCAGCATTTGGACGGTATTTAGAAATCAAACGTGCAGTGTGACCTGTCTTAGTAAGGGTTACAACCAATTTGATATCCATTGAGTTAGTAGCATCTTTAACAGCTGAAGCCATTACTTCTGTCTTAGAGTTACGTTCAAATGAATCTGAGTTCAAACGTCCGTATTCGTTAAGAAGAGTTTGAGCGTTCTTGTCGATTGTAGCCATTGTAGTTACTGACTCAAGTGGGTATTTACCATTTGCAGACTCACCTGAAAGCATTGTAGCGTCAGTTCCATCGATAACAGCGTTAAATACGTCTGATACTTCTGAACGAGTTGCACGTGGTTTTTCAGTCATTGTTTCAAGCATGTTTGTTGCAGTGATAACAACTTTACCGGCAGCGTTCACTTTAGTGATGATCATTTTTTGGTAAACTGGAACCATTTCGAATGGTACTTCGATACCCATGTCACCACGAGCGATCATGATACCATCAGCAGCTTCGATGATTTCATCCAAGTTATCGATACCTTGTTGGTTTTCGATTTTAGCGAACAATTGAACATGTCCATTTCCAGTTTCTTCACAGATTGCACGAACTTCGTTAACGTCTTTTGCAGTACGTACGAATGAAATCGCGATGAAGTTGATACCTTGTTCAAGACCGAAGCGGATATCATCGTTATCACGATCAGCAAGAGCTGGGAAAGGAATTTTAGTGTTAGGGATGTTAACACCTTTTTGTTTAGCAATTACGCCATCGTTTTCAACTTCAACTTCAAATTCACGAGTTGCATCATCTTTAGCAACCACACGAAGACCAAGTTTACCATCGTCAACCAAAACTTGACGACCAACTTCAACATCATCATAGATATCAAGAGCACCAGCAACGTTCAATGCAATCACATCACGAGTTGATTTGATTCCTTGTTTAGTCGCAACACGGATTTTCTCACCAGTTTTGTATGAATACTCTTTAGCTTCACCTTCGAACAATTCTGTACGGATTTCTGGTCCTTTTGTATCAAGAAGGAAACCAACTTTTTTACCTGCAAGTTTTTCTGCAAGTTTAACAGTTGCCATACGCTCACCTTGTTCTTGGTGGTCACCGTGTGAGAAGTTGAAACGGAATGTGTTAGCACCAGCTTCAATCAATTTGGCAATGTTTTTAGCTGAAGCTTCAACATCAAGTTTTTCACCCCAGTATCCGTCATCACCAAATTTTTTACCACCACGGATTTCTACCGCAGGTCCCAAAGTTGCAACGATTTTTACACGTTTATTCATGATTTTTGTGACTCCTTTATATATGACCTTTTTGGTCTTATTAACTAAATTATAAATTATGACAAGCTCTTATTCAAGCTAGATAGCTCAAGGTCAGCCTTGTGTGGGTTGTTAACCACAATCTTACCATCTGCAGTAAGGCTAAACAATGCTCCTTCTTCTGCAGTTCCAAGAATTGGGTTTTCAACCATTTTCTCGTTACGGATACCAACCGCAACACCACCGATACCTTCTTTAAGAAGTTTAACAGCATGGGCACCCATACGTGATGCCAAAACACGGTCACGCGCAGTTGGAGAACCACCACGTTGAATATGTCCAAGTTCTGTCACACGAAGGTCGCTTGTATCCCCAGCTTCTTTTAGTTTTTGACCAAATTCAGCTGCTGACATAACACCTTCTGCCAAGACGATGATATTGTGTTTTTTACCACACTCATAACCGCATTTAATGCTTTCAACGATATCTTCAATCTTGAATCCTTCTTCAGGAATGATGATTTCATCAGCACCAGTTGCAATACCAGCCCAAAGAGCGATATCACCAGCGTTACGTCCCATAACTTCGATAACAAATGTACGACGGTGACTTGATGATGTATCACGAATCTTATCGATAGCGTCCATAGCAGTCGTAACTGCTGTGTCAAAACCGATTGTGAAGTCAGTACCAACGATATCGTTATCGATTGTACCTGGAAGACCGATAGCTGGGAAGCCATGCTCAGTCAAACGCATAGCACCGTGGTAAGATCCGTCACCACCGATAACAACTACACCTTCAATCCCGTGTTTTTTCAATTGCTCAATCCCTTTAAGTTGCCCTTCAAGTTGAGCGAACTCTGGGTAGCGAGCTGAGTGAAGGAAAGTACCACCACGAGAAATGATATCTCCTACTGAAGCTGCATCTAGGGGATGAATTTCACCGGCAACCATACCAGCATATCCGTCATAGATACCAAATACTTCCATTCCTTCTGAAATTGCTTGACGAACAACTGCACGGATGGCAGCGTTCATACCAGGGGCGTCTCCACCACTAGTCAAAACAGCAATACGTTTCATATTGGTTATGCTCCTTTTTCTTTTAACATTCTTACTGATTATATCACATTTAATTGGAAAATTCTTCTATTTTCCGTAATTTTAGCGATAAATCGTTTTCATAACGATTTCACCTAATTTCGCTTCTAATTCATCAGTTTTAGCTACAAAATGGTTAGGAGAAACAATGGTTTTCTGTTCCTCTTCATACCTGATAATGACTGGGATTGGGCCTTTATACTGGTCTAAAATACGTGAAATTTCTTGATCCGATTCATGATTTTTCACCTGTATCCAAAAGCGTTCAGCAACTGCTTCTCTAATTTCTTGCGCAATCATTTGCAGACGTCCATCACGTGATTGGATTTTTCCTTTTATATAGTAGAAGGCTCCTTCGCTTACTTCCTGTCCAACCTGACGATATAAGTCTGAAAAGAGAGTGACATCCAATTTTTTCTTACTGTCATCCACCTGTAAAAAGGCCATATTTTCACCCTTTTTGGTACGAATTACTTTTATTTTCTGAACTTCAACCAAAATAATAGCGTAGCTATTTTCTGATAAATTTCCGATTGGTGTAATCGGATAAATAGCTCTACTTGCGATAGTTTGTAAGGGATGTTTGCTGACACCTATCCCTAAATGCTCTTGTTCCATATAGAATTTTTCTTGTTCCGTCCAATCTTCCGATTCCTTCCAGCTATAAATTGTATCCCCAAACAAGCTTCCTAACTCTTTCACAAATTCAAATAGATTAGCTAAATTATTAAATACTTTTTGGCGATTTTTTTCAAATGAATCGAAAAGACCAACTTTTACCAAAGGTTCTAGCAGAGGAAGTTTCAGATAATTCTCAGGTAATTTAGCTATAAAATCTTCAATGCTCGAATAGGGTCTATTTTCAATAATCCAAAGCGCCAAATCCTTGCTGACTCCCTTAATCGACTTCAGACCTAGATAGATGGACTTGTTGGCAATTTTATCATGATAAGGAATGGTATTGATGGACAGAGGTGCTACTTCAAAGCCTGCTTCAAGAGCGTCTGACAGATAATCACTGTTGGAAGAATTCAGCATGACCTGATAAAAAATGGCTGGATAATGCGTTTTGAAATAGGCCAACTGGAAGGCCAAGGCTGAGTAGGCATAGGCGTGAGATCGGTTAAATCCATAACCTGCAAACTTCTCCATAACATCAAAGACCTGCTCTGCCTTTTCCCTAGTATGACCAGCATCTAATGATCCTTGAATAAAGGATTCCCTCATTTCATGCATGGCAGAGGCATCCTTTTTCCCCATAGCCCGACGTAAAATATCGGCCTTCCCAAGGCTAAATCCAGCAAATCTCTGAGCAACCTGCATAACCTGCTCCTGATAGAGCATGATGCCGTAGGTTGGAGCCAAAATATCCTCCAGCACTGGATCCAGAACCGTCACTTCTTCCTGCCCATGCTTTCTAGCTACAAAATTATTGATATAATCACTAGCACCTGGTCGATTTAGGGAAGTAGTTGCTACTACATCTTCAAAACAGACTGGTTGAACACGCTTAAGTAGCCGAATGGCACCAGGTTGCTCAAATTGAAAGATACCTTTTGTATTGCCAGAAGCAAAAAGAGCTAGCGTTTCTTTATCTTCCAAATCGATTTCTTCAATTTTCAAGTGAATATCTTCTGTTTCAGCAAGCAATTCTTGCATCTTCTGGACAAAGGTCAAATTTCGTAGCCCCAGAAAATCCATTTTCAAAAGTCCACTTGCTTCAACTCCATGAGCATCATACTGAGTCAGTGGAATTTCGTCACCATGCTTTAGAGGGATGTAGTTAGTCAAATCTTGGTCACTGATCACAACACCAGCCGCATGGACAGAGGTTTGTCTTGGATATCCCTCAATCTTGCAGGCAATTTCAAAAGCTTTTTGGTATTCTAACTTACTATTGATTTGCTGACGAAACTGGAGGTTACCCTCATAGGCCGACTTGAGATTATCACGAAAACTGATTTTCTTGGTAATTGCAGATAATTCATACTCTGGAACACCAAAGCGCTTCAAGACATCTCGCAAAGCTTGTTTAGCACCAAAGGTTGAAAAAGTAACGATTTGAGCCGCATGTTTACTGCCGTATTTATTACCAACATATCTGATAAAATCTGGACGATAAATATCTGGGATATCAATATCAATATCAGGCATAGTATAGCGTTCACGATTGAGGAAACGTTCAAAAATCAGATTTTTCTCTACTGGGTCAATCCCTGTAATGTCTAAAGCATAGGAAACCAAGCTACCAACTGCGGAACCTCGTCCCATTCCCATATAATAGCCATTCGAACGTCCAAAACGCAACAAATCCCAGACAACCAAGAAATAATCATCAAAGCCCATATCATGAATAACAGCCAATTCTTGGTCTAGACGGTCTTGATATTCTTTACCAGTTAACCCCTTCTGAGCAAGCCCCAATTCAGCACGTTCTCTCAACTCTTCTACTGCTGGTCTAGCTGGATTAAAGCGAGGCAATTTCAGACTAGTATCCAAGTCATAAGAGATGCCTGAAATAAGCTTTTCTAAATTGTCCAAGGCTTGCGGAAAACGTTCTTGGAATAGTTTCTCTAAAGAACTTGCTGATATAAAAACATCTTGTTTCGAACGCAAAGGGACTTCTCTGAGCGGTAGATTTTCTTTAATCGCTGTTAATACTTGAAGAACTTCTCTATCCTTACTTTCAAATGTATTGACCCGATACAATGGTAAAATAGGATGGTGAAATTCGCTGGCCAGTGTTTCTGGGTAAACCCCTATATAGTAATCACAGCCTAGATTTAACAACTCAAGCTCTTCAAAATAAGGCACAATTACCACAATATCCTCTAGATACTGAGATAGAACTGACCAACTTTTCTCCCCCTGCATCTTGGCTGTTGAAAGTTTCATCAACTGCTGATAGCCCACACTAGATAAAGCTAAAAAGCGCAGATTCACATCCTTATCATCTACAATCACATTCATTTCAAGCCCTAACAAAGGATGAATGCCGTATTTTTTTGTAACCTCTAGAAAGTCGAAAGCCCCATAAAGATTGTCAATATCCATCATAGCCAGATGAGTGTAGCCGAATTCTTTAGCTGCTCTCACATACTTGTCGATTGAAATGACACTCTCCATAAAACTATAGACTGTTTTTGTATCTAGTTGTGCGATCAATTTACACTTCTCCTCTATCGTTCTCACTATATTATACCATTTTCAAAAAGAGAAAGAAAAGAACCTGAGATAGTAAATCTCAAGTTCTTTCTTAGGCTGAATCAATCACTGTTTGAAAGAAAGTCTGAATTATTCTTCGTCTTTTCTTTTCTTACGAGCAATCAATCCGAATCCACTCAAAGCTCCTAGAAGTCCAAGTGCTGCAAGACTAGAGTGTGCTTCTGTACCTGTATTTGGAAGTTCACGTTGACCATCCATATACTGTGGTGTAGCAGGCTCTGCTGGTTGTTCAGGTGCCACTGGAACTACTGGTTGTTCAGGAGTCTCAGGTGTCACTGGAACAGGATTTGGTGCAGGACTAGGTTCTGGTTGAGGAGTTGGATTTGGTTGAGGTTGTGGAGTTGGTGTATTACCACCTCCGCCTCCATTGTTGCCACCACCATTATTTGGCTTAGGAACAGGGATGTACTTGATTGGCGTATCTTGAGTTGGATCTGCCGGTACAACCGGTACTTCATATCCTTTCGTTGGATCGTTTGGATCAACTGGTTTCAATGGATTTCCATTTGGATCTACAGGGATAAATCCTGGTACGTATGGTACACGTGGTCTATCTGTTCCTGGTTTCGTTGGATCTGTCGGATCGTTTGGATATGGAGTTGGTGGAACTTGTGTTTGTCCCTCTGGTAATTTTGGAATCCATGATCCAAGTTTGTCGTAAACAACTCTTTCAGTGATGTTTACACCTGCTGTTGCTTTAATATCTTTTTGAGATGATTCGATATCTCCGCCACGAGCGATATATCCATCCACTTTCGGTAACTTGTTACCATCTAAGATAGTATCATTGCCTACTACTATCCATTCACCATATGTGATATCTCCAGTTACTAGGTTCACTTTCGCAGTACGTTTGAACTTGATTGTTTCAGTGTGAGTAGCTGCGACTTCTTTTCCATTGCGATCCACATAAGTGATTGTACGAGTTGCAGTTGTTTCTGTAACCATATCTTTCACTGTTTCAGGCCATACTGGGCTGTTTGGATCTTCTGGGAATACTGGTTTACCTGGTTCTGGCGTTGATGGTGTTACTGGTTTCAGTGGGTTGTTTGGACCTACTGGTTTCGTTGGATCAGTTGGCACCTGTGGTTGATCAGGGCTATTTGGATCTGTAGGTACAATTAATGGAGTAACTTTAACGTTGAAGATTTGATCTTTATCTTTATCGTTGTCGAATACTCTATCTGTATCTGCTGAAGGGTAATCGTTGCTTGTTACAACATAACCTTTCTTAACAAGTTCTTTAATCTTGCTTTCAACATCTCCAGACTTAGTGAATTTAGATCCTGAATCTCCTTGATCTACTACTGGATCAGATACTACTTTACCATTGTTATCTACGAAGTTAGTGATAGCTTTTTGTTTATCATTTTCATAAACGATTGGTGTATCCGTACCTGGATCTGTTGGCACTGGTGGTACTTCATATCCTTTAGATGGATCTTTTGGATCCACTGGTTTCAACGGTACAAGTGGGTTAGTGTTTGGATCCACTGGTTTCGTTGGGTCTTGTGGAACTTTTGGTGTTGTTCCTGGGATATGAGGAATTACTGGTACTTTCGGACTATTTGGATCTTGTGGATCTGTTGGTTTCGTTGGACTTGGTGGTACAACTTTACCTGGATCTTGAGGATCATTATCGTAAGGCGTTGGAGTTGGTGGTGTTACACCTTCTGGTACTTTCGGTACAAGTCTTCCAACTGGAACGTAAACTACTTTGATTGTTTCATCTTTAGAGTTTTCAGTTAATCCTGTAGTTTCAGCTACTTCTTTTTGAGATGGATCTTTCAGAACGTATCCTGGAACTACTGGTGATGTTACTTTATCAAATGTAGTATCGTTGTTTACTGGAGTCCATTTACCATATTCGATAGTGCCTGTAACAACGTTAATCTTAGCTTCACGAGTAAATGTTACTTTGTCAGTTGCTTTGTCTGCAACTTCTTTATCTGTACCATCTTCTACATAAGTGATTTTACGAGTAACGTGTTTAGTAGTTTCAAGTTTGTTAATTAACTCTTCAGTCCATTTTGGTCCATCAGGATTATTTGGATCGATTGGTTGTCCTGGTTTTGGAGTATTTGGATCGTCTGGATTTGTTGGGTCAAATGGTTTAATTGGCTCAACGTGTGGTATTAACACTACAGTGTATTCTTGATCTTTTCCAGAATCTTTGTCAAAGTTTCCGTTATTATCTTTACCATAGTTGTTGCTTACTAGATCATATCCTTTAGCAATTAACTTAGCAATTTCTGTAGTTACTTCTGTTGCTTTCGTTAATGGCTCACCTGATTTACCAGTTTCTTCGATGTTCGTTACACCTGGAATTGGGTTCCCACTTGGATCTACGAATTTCGTTACTGCTTTTTGAGTATCTTTTTCGTAATTGATTTCAGTGTTCTCTGTAGGTGTTGTAGGTGTTGGTGGTACATATCCTTTTGTTGGATCTTCTGGATCTACTGGTTTCAGTGGGTTTCCATTTGGATCTTTTGGTGTTGTTCCTGGGATATGTGGAATCACTGGTACGCTTGGTTTATTTGGATCGTTTGGATTTGTTGGATCGTTTGGATCTACAACTTTACCTGGATCTTTTGGATCATTTGGATATGGAATTGGATCGATTGGTGTTTCACCTTTCGGTACATTTGGCACCCATGTTCCTACTGGTACGTAAACTACTTTGATTGTTTCATCTTTAGAGTTTTCAGTTAATCCTGTAGTTTCTGCTACTACTTTTTGAGTTGCATCTTTCAGAACGTATCCTGGAGCTACTGGTGATTTCACTGCATCGAATGTAGTGTCTTTAGATGTCCAAGCTACATTAGGATCAACAATCTTACCAGTTACGACATTAACTTTCAAGTCACGAGTGAATGTTACTTTGTCAGTCACATCGGCTGTAGATTTATTTCCATCTTTATCTAAGTACTCAACTTTGCTTCCATCTTCTTTCACATAAGAAATTGTACGGTTAACATGCTTAGTTGTGTCTAATGACTTGATTAGCTCTTCTGTCCATTTTGGTCCATTTGGATTTTCTGGATCAATTGGTTGTCCTGGTTTTGGAGTATTTGGATCGTTCGGATTTGTTGGATCAAACGGTGGAACGTCTACAACTTTTGGTTTCACTGTTACTACGAAGTTTTGATCAACTTTTGTATCTTTATCGAAGTTCTTATCTGTCGCTGTTGTGAATCCGTCAGTTACTAATTCATATCCAAGTACTTTCAAGTCAGCAAGTTTATCTGCTGTTGAGTAGTTAATTGCTTCTCCAGATTTTCCTTCTAAGTTATCTGTGTGAAGAACAGTGTTTGCTCCTTCAACAACATACTTAACTGTTGCTTTTTGAGTATCTTTTTCATACTTAATTTCAGTATTTTCAGTTGGAGTCTTAGGTGTCGGTGGTACATATCCTTTAGATGGATCTGTTGGATCAACTGGTTTCAGTGGATTTCCATTTGGATCTTTTGGTGTTGTTCCTGGGATATGTGGAATCACTGGTACACTTGGTTTGTTTGGATCGTTTGGATTTATTGGATCGTTTGGATCTACAACTTTTCCTGGATCTTTTGGATCATTTGGATATGGAATTGGATTAATTGGTGTTTCACCTTCTGGTACTTTCGGTGTCCATGTTCCAACTGGTACGTACTCTACTTTGATAGTTTCATTATCAGATTTAGGAGTTAAGCCTGTTGTTTCTGCTACTTCTTTTTGAGCTGTATTTTTCAGAACATATCCTTTAACTACTGGTGATGTTACTTTATCAAATGTAGTGTCGTTGTTAACAGCTGTCCATCCACTGTCAGTGTCAGTTGCTGGTACATCTGCTTTACCGTCACCATTTGTGTCGTATCCTACTAGAGAACCATCTTTTGGATTTACAATTGCTGTACGTTTGAAGTTTACTTTGTCAGTTACTTTTGGTGCTTCAGTTGATGATACTTCTTCATCAGTACCAGCTTTAACGTAAGTAATTGTACGAGTTACTGTCTTAATGTTGTTTAGTTTATTAAGAGCATCTTCAGTCCATTTTGGTCCGTCCGGTTTATTCGGATCGATTGGATCTCCTGGGTTAGGGTTCTTAGGATCTTCGTTAGGGTTCTTAGGATCTGTTGGAGTTACTGGAACTGGTTTAGCTACTGTTACGTAGTAAACTTGAGACACTCCGTTTTCACCTTTATCATCAACGCTATCGAATTCTCCGTCTTTTCCTGGATATTCTTTTTGATCTGCTTTATTTGATACTACACTGTATCCAGATTTTTCTAATTCTGTAACAATCTTAGCCACTTCACCTGCTTTAGTGAATTTAGAACCTGCATTTCCTGCTTCTACGAATGAAGTGTGAACAGCATTTCCATCTTCATCTACGAAGTGAACGATTGCCACTTGTGATCCGTCTTTCGCATAAACAATGTTAGTGTCTTGTGTTGGATCTGTTGGTACTGGTGGTACTTTATATCCGTCTTCTGGTCTACCTGGTGTTACTGGCTCTAATGGTTTACCTGTAGATGGATTTAATGGAGTTACTCCAGGTATATGAGGAATCACTGTTGTTGGTGTTCCTGGTCTTGTTGGATCCGTTGGATCTTTTGGATATACCTTAGGTGTTGTATCAGTTCCTGGCGGTACTGTTACTCCTTCTGGTACTACTGGTACATATGAACCAAGTTTCTTATACACTACTACTTCTGTAATATCTCCTGCAGTCTCTGTTACTTCTTTAGCTGGTACAGTTGCTCTGTCCACAATGTAACCGTCGATTGCTGGTGATGTTACTTCTTCGAATGATTGTTTATCTGGAGTCCAATTTCCAAATGTAATCTTACCTGTTACAGGGTTGATTGTTGCTGAACGTTTGAATGTTAATGTTTTCTCTTTCTTGTCAGCTACATCTGTAAGTTTATCCGCTGGTACTTCTGTTCCATCTGAGTAGATGTACTTGATTGTACGTTTAACGTCTTCTTGAAGTCCGTTTTCTAACTCTTTGATTAACTCTGGTGTCCATTTTGGTCCGTCTGGATTTTGTGGATCGATTGGAGTATTTGGAGTTGGTATTTCATTATCTGGACTTACTGGGATTTCTTTAACAGTTACTAACACTTTGTACTCTTGGTTTGTAGTTGCGTCTGCATCAAATGTTCCGTTTTCTGGATATCCATTTTCTACTACTGTGTATCCTTTAGCTTTCAATGCGTTGATTGTGTCTGTTACTGATTGTCCTTTTGTGAAGGCTTTTCCTGTATCTCCTGTATCAACGATTGATTTCGCTACTGCACCTTTTTCAGTCTTATCAGTTTCGCTGTTTACTTCGATGAAGTGAACTACTGCTACTTGTGATCCGTCTTTAACATACGTGATTGTAGTATTTTGAGTTGGATCTTTAGGTACTGGTGGTAAGTCGTATCCACCATTTGGATTTTTCGTTAATGGTGTTCCGTCTGGTCCTACTGGAGTTGTTCCAGGGATTTCAGGAATCGTTGTTGTTGTAGTTGGAGTTCCTGGTTTTGTTGGATCTTCTGGAGTCGCATTTGGATATGGTTTTGGTGTCTTATCGAAGTCCGCTGGAGGTGTTACACCTGCTGGAACTACTGGCACGTATGAACCAAGTTTGCGGTAGATAATTGTTTCCTCTGTATCTTTATCTGTCGCTCCTACATTAGCATTTGCTGTGGATGTTTTCGCTGAAGCAATGTATCCATCTTTAGCTGGAGTTGTTACTGCAGTAAATTCTTTCGTTTCTGGTGTCCATTTACCATATTCAAGGATTGCTCCTGTTACAGAATCAATATTAGCAGTACGTGTAAATGTTACTTTTTGAACGTTGTCTGCAATTCCTGCATCTGATCCATCTTCAAGTTTGTAGTGAACTGTGTGAGTTACTTCTTCGATTAATCCTAATTCTTTCAACGTACGTTTCTTAGGATCGTTTTCTACTACTTTATTTGGATCTGGATTTTCACCTGGCGTTACTGGGTTTGGATCAACGTTTGTTGTTGAAGGGTTGTACACTACTGTTTCAACGATATCTTCATCTGTTGCTGTTACACCTGTTTTCTCAGCTACTTTTTCTACTGTTGGTGTGTAGTTCGTTACTGAAGGCGATACTTTCTCTGTGAATTTATCGCCGTTTACTGGAGTCCATGGTGCATCTTCTTTCGTTGATGCTGTTACACCATCCGCTGCTAAGTACGTTACTTCACCTGTTACAGCGTTAATTTTCGCTTTACGTGTGAATGTTAATGTTTCTTTAACTGTGTCTGCAGCTTTAGAACCATCATTCTTCACGTAGTTGATTGTACGTGTAACTTCTTCTACTAATCCTAATTCTCCGTAAGTACGTCCTTTTGGATCGTTTGGTACTTTATCTTCTGGTTTTGGCGTTACTGAAGTTTCAGGATCACGCGGTTTGTTTGGATTTGTTGGATCTGTTGGATCAACTGGTTCATTGTTTGGATTTACTGGTTTAGTAGGAACTACTGGGAGTTCTTTAGCTTTGAACGTTACAGTAAATTCTTGGTTAGTTGCTGAATCCTTATCGAACACTTTATCTGTTGCTTCTGTTGGATATGGTTTTTCATTGTTTTTGTTTTCAACTTTTTCATAACCACGAGCTAAGATAGCGTTGATTGTTGCTGTTACATCTCCATCTTTCGTGAAGTTTGTACCTTCATCACCTGAGTCTACTACAGATGGTGCTAATCCATTTCCATCAACATCTACGAATTTCGTAATTGCTAATTGTGAACCATTCTTCACGTACACGATTGGTGTATCTTGAGTTGGATCTGTTGGAAGATCTGGAACTTTGTATCCGCCATTTGGATCTTTTTCTAATGGTTTACCATTTGGTCCATATGGTGTGTACCCTGGTACTTCAGGAATTACTGGAGTTGTTGGTCCATTAGGTTGAGTTGGATCTGGTTTTAATACTCCACTTGGATCTTGTGGATTATTTGGATATGGTGTATCAGTTGCTGGTGTTAACGGGTTAACTCCTGCAGGGATTTGCGGTTTAATACTTCCTGCTTTCTTATAAACAACTTTATGAGCGATATCTTTATCAGTTGCTACTACTGTTTCACCTGTAATTGTTTTTTGATTAGAATCTAACAATACGTAAGTATCAATTACTGGAGAGTTCACAGTATTGAATGTATCTGTTGTTGCTGGAGTCCATGGAGCTGCTTCTTTAGTAGTTGCATTTCCATTAGCGTCTAAGTAAGTCACTTCTCCAGTTACAGCATTAATTTTTGCATTACGTGTGAATGTTAGAGTCTTAGTTCTTTCATCTTTTGCAGTTCCAAGTTTGTCTTCTTCAACTTTTGTTCCATTATCATATACGTAATCGATTGTACGAGTAACTTGTTCAACCAATCCTAGTTCACCGTAAGTACGTCCTTTAGGATCGTTTGGTACTGGATCTGTTGGTTTTGGTGTTACCGTAGTTTCTGGATCACGTGGTTTGTTTGGAGTTGTTGGATCTGTTGGGTCAACTGGCTTGTCGTTTTTATCTACTGGTTTAGTTGGTACGACTGGAAGTTCTTTCGCTTTAACAATTACATAGTATTGTTGGCTAGGTACTTTCTCATCAGTTGCTCCTGTAGCTTTATCACTTACAGCGTCAAATTTACGGTCTGCTTCTTTGTAGAATCCTTCTTTATCTGCTGTGTATAATGTTGTATCTGCTGGATCTACTACTTCGTAACCTTTAGCTACTAACGCAGCTTTAACGGCATCTACTTTAGTTGCGCTAATTGTTCCACCTGTATCTCCAGTTTCAATTACTGATTCGTTAACTGCGTTACCTTTTTCATCTACGAAGTGAACTACCGCTACTTGTGATCCGTCTTTAACATACGTGATTGTAGTATTTTGAGTTGGATCTGCTGGTAATTCTGGTACTTTGTATCCATCTTTGGGATTACCTGGCGTTACTGGTTCTAACGGTTGTCCTGTAGTTGGATTCAACGGTGTTAATCCTGGTACATATGGAATCTTAGTTGTAGTAGTTGGATCCCCAGGTTTAGATGGATCTTCTGAGTTTGGATATTGTGGATTTTCAATTGTTGGTGGTGTGAATCCTTCTGGTACTACTGGTACGAATTTACCTAAAGCTTTATACACTACTTTATCCGTAATATCTTTATCAGTTGCTTTAACGTCAGTTACATCTGTTTTAGATTTTTCTACATCACCTGTTGCTACATATCCTGGTACTACTGGTAAATCAGCTTTACCTGCTAATGTAGTTCCATTTGTAGCTACCCAATCTCCATAAGTGAATTCACCTGTTTGTGGATCGATTGTTACTGGACGTTTGAATGTTACAGTGTTTGTAACTGTGTCAGCTACATTTTGACCTGCTTTAGCTGCATCTTCAGCTTTTAGTTCACTTGTTTCAGTAGAGTATTTGTACGTAATTGTACGAGTAACTTCTTCTTTACGAGCATCTTCTAATTTCTTAAGTAGTTCTTCAGTCCATTTTGGTGCATTTGGATCCGTGTTGTTTGGATCGATTGGTTGATCTTTCGTTGGAGTTGGATCATTTGGTTGCACTGTAACTGGGGTAGCTTTTCTATATACAACTGTTTCTGTAATATCATCTTGTCCAGCTTGAACTTTTACTACTGGTACTGTAGCTGTGCTTGGTACATACTTAGCTACTGCAGGAATGTCTGTAGATGTTGGTGAAGTCACCGCTACAAGATCTGTTCCTTCTGCAGGTGTCCATGCTCCATATGTGATGTCTCCTGTTACTAAGTTTACATTTGCTGTACGTGTAAATTCTGCAGTTTGTTCTACTACTTTTTGCGCACCTGTTGCTGGATCAATTACTGGTGTTCCATCTTCGTATACATACTTGATTGTACGTTTTACAGTATCTTTGTTAACTAGGTTCTTAACTGATTCAGGCCATTTTGGTCCAGTTGGATTATTTGGATCTACTGGTTGACCTGGCTGTGGAGTTACATTGTCAGTCGGTACTACTGGAGCTTCTTTAGCACGCAGTTTCACTGTATATGTTTGATCTACTGCAACATTAGTATCGAAACTGTCAGTTGATACAAATCCATTTCCGTTAGGTACTAACTCATAACCTTTCTTAACAAGCTCATCAATTTTCGCTTGAACTGAGGCACTTGCTGTTGTTGGGAATGCTGTCCCTGATTTACCTGTAAGTGTCACTGGCGTTGTAAGTCCAGGAGTAATTACTTGATCAGTATTTGTAGCATCTACTTCTACGAAGTTTACAATTGCTTTTTGATCTCCTGGTGAGTAAGTAACTGTTACAGTGTACTCTTTTGGATCTGATTCAGGGTTAATATCTGCTGTTGCTTCTACTTTAGCGTTGTCTGGTAAGTAACCTGGTACTGTTGGAGAAACTACATCATTGAATTTGCTATCTTTGATGTTTTCTTCAGCTGCACTTAATGTTAAGTTTGTCGCTTGCCCTGGTTTAGCTTGCCATTCACCGTAGCTGATTACCGCTTTAGCTTCAGCTGTAGCTCCAGCTTCTTTCGCTTTATCTTCTACATATTTGAATAATGTAGCACGAGCTTCAGCCTCTGCATCACTTCCTACAGCATTATTTGCTGCAACTGCTTTATATGCATTGTATTGAGTTTCATATAATTTAGCTGTAGCTGCCATATCGATTGTACGAGTACGCTCGAATGTTAATACTTCTGTAACTTTCTTAGCTAATGTTGTTTCAACAGCTTGTCCTCTCTTATCTGCTGGAACTTCTGCTGTATCAGCATATTTGTATTCAATATGACGAGTTACAGTACGAACATCATTTTTAGATAATTGTTCTTTCTTGTGACGTAGGTAAACATAGAATGTTTGGTCATTTGTTGAATCTTCATCGAAATTACGTCCATTAGCCAATGCATTACCATTTTCATCATTTGTGTAATCATCAGAAGCTAATTCGAAACCTTTATCTGTATATTTCTTAATTGTTGATGCTGTATCATAAGGAATCTTAGTATCTGATTTACCTCTTAAGTCTGCAACATTGTATGTAATTTTAGCTTCTGGTTGTTTATTTGCTGCTGTTAAATCGGCAGTTGTTATACCTGATTGAATTTCAAGTACACGTTTGTCACCTTTTTCGTCTAAGTCGATGTAGACAACATTCGCTTTTTGAGTATCACGTTTATAAACAACATACATATCGAAGTCGTCTGTTTTGTCAGATGTTACTTCTGATACTAGTGGTTCATATTCACCAACATCTCTAGTATTATCCGGTACTGGTGTATATAATCCCACTGGTTGTTTATTGTTGTGGATATGCCCCATCTTACCTTGTGCATTAGCCGCAGTAAAGTCTGCAGTAATTACATTAGCAGTATATCCTTTAACTGTTGGAGAAATAACTTGCTTCATTACAGCATTTCCCTCTAGAGTTTTCCATTCTGAAATAATAATCTTACCTTGAGCGAACTTAGTTCCAGCTGGAATTTCTTCTCCTACTGCATATGTTTTACCATTTACATCTGTTACTGGAACAGCAGATCTAGTTGCTTCTTCTAACACACCATCTTCTTCGAAGATTTTGTATGTACGTGTGTAATTTAGTGTTTGTTTTATTACAACTGGCTCACCATCAATTGCTAAGATTTCTTTATTATCTGTATAGCTAGCAGTACTACTTGGATTATCGTCATCATTTTCATATACATAGCGAATTGTACGTGTGATTGATGCTGATGTAGATGGTGTTACTATTGGTGTGTATTTAGCACGACCAAAGTCTGTTCCATATCTTTCAGTAACTTTATCACCTGTTACTTTATCATTGTAGTCGATATCAGGTTGTTCTAAGTCTACCCCTGTACCTGTTCCTACAAATCCTGGTTCTGGTGTGAATGTTACTTTTCCTGTATCTTGGTTAAGTTCATAAACCCCTTCACCTTTAATTGTAACTTTTGTATCGTTAGTCTTAGTTGGATCTAAATCATAACTACGAGGAACTTCAGTAATTACTCCAGTATTTGGATCTAAGTGAATTGCTTTTGGTAACGTTATTTCGTTAAATGGTAATACGGCTTTAATTTTTGTTCCTGCTGGGATTATATTAGTTGAGTAATATTGATCTCCTACTTTTACAACATTACCTTTAGAAACTATTTGGCTTGCTGATGTAGCAGCTCCTAATATAGGTATCTTACCTGCAGATGATTGAGGAATTGTATCTCCTGTATTATAAGTAACATTATCCCATGTGTTATTATCTTTTGTTACCATTGGCTCTAATAATGTTGCTCCGCCTGGAATAGTTCCACCTGATGGAATAGTTTGTTCACTACCATCTTTTAATTGCACTCTTACTTCTGATTTTGCAGGGTGATTACTTTGAGGTTTAGCTCCTGCTGGAATTGTATTTCCTGAAGTGATACGAACATTATTAACGACTACTCCACCTGTACCTGTTACTGTTACACTACTATCTGCAGCGATTCTAGTGTCTTTAGCGAATTTATCTGTATCTGTTTTGTATGTGATAATTCTTCCGTCTTCTAGTGTTAACGTTGTTGTTTTGTTAACTGTTGTATCTGTATCATACGAATTTTTTCTATTCTCTAAAGTCTTAGCGAATGTAGGTTTCTTAGTTTTATCTAAGATTACATAATCAGAAGTATACTTAACGTCAGTAATTTTATCCCCTGTTTGAGTTTCAACAGTTCCATAAGCTGGGGTTTTCGGTGTTGCTGATTGTTGTTTACCTTGAACATCTGTTGTTACTATATCTTCCCCTACTGGACGTACGTCAACTACTGTAGGAATATATGTTGAATCCATTGAGTAACGACCATTTACATTTTCATTAACATTTTTAAGGATTTTATCTTTATCAGCTAATGTGATATTTTTCTTAGACTCAGTTATAGTCTTTTCATTAGCATTCCATCCTGTTGAGATTCTGTTTTGATCCCATGCACGGATGGCAACCCCTTTAGCTGTACCAACATATGGTAACGCTGGTTCAAAATCAATTGTAGTACGGTAAATACCGTTTGAAGATGCTTTGTTCAGACCATTATTATCTTTATTTAGACGATAAACCCCTACTTTGTTTCCTGCTGTATCGTACTCAGTATATTCACTTAATAGATACTCTGTTTTGTTATTTAATGGGTTTGTTACTTTTACAGCTGTTCCTAATACATTTCCTCTTGCATCACGAACTACTACTTCTTTACCATTGTAAACAGTTGTCCCTGTAGCATCTGTTATATTAACAGTGTTTCCTGTTTCAGTTTCTGAAGCAACTGCAGATTCTGTTAATACAAACTTAGGTGCAATTGTATTGTCAATTTCGTTCCATGTTGAATATTTAGATGCTTCTGTTTTACCTGTTGCTGTGAATAAATCTGTTGTGTTTAAAGTTAAGTTTTGTGGTTTACCTTGAAGATCTTGAGTTTTGTTTTCTGTCCCACGAGGTGGGTGAATTACGTGCGTTTGGAAATCTTCTACTTCCCCTGATGACGCTAATCCTGTAGGTGATAGAATTTCTTTTCTATCTAATGCAATACGTAAACGAACTCCAACGCTATCGATAGATGTATTTAATAATTGTGGTGTGTTTTTGAATTTGAACGATACTGTTTGTTTACCAGTTACTTCTACTACTTCAGAAGATTCATCTTCATCAAATTTACCATTATTATTGAAGTCAACCCATCCACGAGCATATGCTTTTTCGTTATTTTCTCCTGGGTTTACTTTGATTCCATCAAGAACATATTCATTATCTGTTGCTTGACGTAATTTATAGTCTACCGCTACTGCAGGATCTAGTAATTGCCCTTTACCTTCATCTGGTAATGTCCCTATTCCTACACCTTGAGATGCTACATCAAAAATCCCTTTAACTGGGAAATTATCTTCTGGATTAATTATTTTTAAGATTTCACCAGTTTTTAGAGCTACTGTCGAACCATCAACTTTAAGAATTACAGGTGTTTTACGACCATTTACATCAACTAATTTGTATGTTCCTGTTTCTCCAGCTTCGTTAGTAACAGAATTTCCTTCTTTCATTCCGATAATTTTATAACCATTTGTATTAATAAGGTCATCTAACACCCATGCTCCTGAAGGGTCTGTCGCTGTTGAACGGAAGTCAGGATCTCCTGGTTCATCCCCGAAGTGAGGTTGTGTCGCAACTACCTGTTCTCCTCGTTCATTTGTACGGTTAATATTTCCGATTACGTGTTGAACTGTTCCAAATGATTGCGGCGCATCTCCTCCATCATATACTACGAATCCGATAGAACCCGCTTGAGCTCCAGAAGAGTTCACGTACATACTAAATTCACTTACACCCTCTGAGAAACCAAATCCTAAAGCATTACCTTGACGCATCGCATTCCATGTAGGACCAAAGAATTTCGTACCATAGGCAGTTTCAGTCATTATCGGACGACCTTGTGAGTCATATCTTAGGTTTCCTTGATCATCTACAGCTTGTGTTTTGTTAACCCACTCACTAGCTTTATATCCAGTATTCTTTCTTGTATATCCAGCATAGAAATCCAATTCTCCTTCTGTAGTAGCTTTAACATCTCCTCCAAGTTTGTACCCTTCTTGAGCCGTTTGTTGTTTTTCTGTCAAATTAATCGCCATTAATTCTTTCCAATTTGAACCATTTGTTTCAAACTGTAAAACCTCACCACGACCACTTTCTTCCCCATCTGCTGCAACTAAGTTTACAGGAACTGGTTGTCCATTAAATGTTGCAGATGCTGAGAAGGTAATCCCCGCATTTGCACCATCACGGTTTGTAGTAATAGTAGCTAACGCAGGTCTATTATTTTTATCTGTAATTTTCATACCTGCCTTATATAGATATGAGTTTGTTGTATCCTGTGTAGTTAGAATCATCTTAACTGGTTTGAATCGTTTATCTGCACCTTGAGCAGCATTCAATGCATTCTTACCACGAGTTTCCGTATTGTTTGGATCTGTCGCTACTTGTTTTGGAGCTAGTTTTTCTACACGAAGCGTTAAGTTATAACCTTTAACACGAGTAGGAACTTTAAGTAACATACCTTCTTTAAGAACTTCGTAGGCTTCATTATTATTTTGGAAACCACCTGTATAGTATTCGTGTACTGTGAATTCTGTAATTCCACTGTTTAAGAATTTATCATCAGTAGTTAGTCCAGTAGTTCCATCTGCATATTTAACATCACGAACGATGTTTAAGTTTGCGGTTACTTTACCGTTACCGCTTGGATGATCAACTTGGATTTGTTTTGGTGTAGCAAGGTATCTTGCTGGTCCTACTTCTGTTCCATCAGGATAAACAATCGATGCAGCTGAGAATTCGAACCAGTTAATCGCATCTTTCAATCCTTCTACGTTACGAGCTACCCCAGCACCGATAACAGCATCTCCACTAGCGATTTTCGCAGTATCTCCATTAGCATAAGTAATTGTTACTTCCCCAGCATTGTTCGCTTGCCCAGAGTTTTTTAATACTGAAATTTTATCAGCATCTGTAAGATTTGGATTAGCGATACGTACTTGACGAATAATTCCATCTAATTCTTCATCAGTAAGAGAACTTGTGTTACGTACTTTTGTTCTTTCTGGAAGTTTAACTGTAGCTGTTACATCAGCCAACACAGCCTCAACTTTACCGATATGACCTGCACGTTTCATCTCAGTATAAACAGCTTCGATAGCAGATGAGATACGTTGAAGTTGAAGATTCAATTGTTCAGCGGTAACATCTTTCTGGTTTAGAACTTTCTTAGATGCAGCAATTTCCACTTTTGCAGCCGCTACTGCAGCAGCAATTGCTTCTTTTGAAGATTTATCTTCAACTTTTTTCTCAGCATAGTTTGCTGCAGTTGTATTAAGAACTTCAGCTTCAGAAGTCAATTGTTCAAGGATTTTCTTTGTAGCAGTAATTGGATTTTCTGCTTTCTTTTCATCCTTTTTATCAGCTTTTTCATCAACTGTTTTATCAACTTTTTTGTCTGTTGAAGGAGCAGTTAGTGTTGCTTTTTCTTTGTCTGTTGAAGGAGCAGTTAGTGTTGCTTTTTCTTTGTCAGATACTTCTCTTTTTTCAGCTGTAGCTGTTTCAGATGCTTTTTCATCCTTTTTAGATACTTCAGCAGCTAACTTCGCGATTTCTTCTTCGCTCAACTCTTTTTTATCTAGAACAGGAGCACCTGTTGTAGCTTCAGTAGCTGGCAAGGTCACATTAGCCGGAGTAGCTGCCGCCTCAGCATCTTTTGAAGTAGGGGTTACGGCTTCTGTTTTATTTTCAGTAGTTGCTTCTTCTGCCTTGGCAGTCGTTTGGGCAGCACCCAAAATCAAGGCTGTCCCCAACAACACACTCGCAGCACCAAAATGGTACTTACGAATAGAGAAACGTTGGCTTAAGCCATACCAATCAAAAGATTTATTTTTTTGTCTTTTTGATTTATACATAATGTTAACTTTCCTTTTTTAATTATGTAACTGCAAGTTACAGTTATATAGTATATATTTTATCACAAAAACACTATCAGTTCAAGAAAAATAATTATATATATATTATATATATTAATACATTTTTGTTGTTTTTGATTTTATCTTTGGTATTTTTTTAATTTTTTGATATAATAAATTAAAGTATAATTTCACTGGAGGTTCTATGCGTTTTAATCAATTCAGCTATTTAGCGCTACCTAGAGATACAATTATCTTTGAATTAAAAAAGTATGGATTTGATTTACCAGTCAACATTACAAATAAACAAATGCTTGAAGCGTTTCTTATTCGTTTCTTTTTTAATTTTAAAAACAGCTCCTATCCTCTATCAAGTTTAGCAGTTGATACAGAAACTGACTTATTGACATTTTTTCAATCAGATAAAGAGTTGACTGCAGATATTTTCTATACTGTGGCTTTTCAACTTTTAGGTTTTTCTTATTTGGTTGACTTTGAAGACAGTGATGTTTTCCGTAAAGAAACTGGTTTTCCCATCGTATACGGTGATTTGATTGAAAATCTCTATCAATTACTCAATACTCGCACTAAAAAAGGGAATACTCTTATCGACCAACTTGTTAGTGACGGTCTTATTCCTGAGGATAATGACTATCACTACTTTAACGGTAAGAGTTTGGCTACTTTTTCTAGCCATGATGTCATTCGAGAAGTCGTTTACGTTGAGTCTCGTGTCGATACTGACCAAAAAGGTCTACCAGACCTAGTCAAGGTCAGCATTATTCGTCCTCGTTATGACGGGCAAATCCCTGCTATCATGACTGCTAGTCCCTATCATCAGGGAACCAATGATAAAGCCAGCGACAAGGCTCTTTACAAGATGGAGGGCGATCTCGAGGTTAAGCCCGCTCACGAGATTGAGCTGGAGGAGCCTCAACTAAATCTCGTCCAAGCTCAAGGTCAAGCAGAGCTTGTGTCAGAAACTGAGGAAAAGCTAACGCACATCAACGCTAGCTATAGTCTCAACGACTACTTCCTTCCACGTGGTTTTGCTAATCTCTATGTTTCAGGTGTTGGTACCAAAAACTCTACTGGTTTCATGACTAACGGGGATTACCAGCAAATAGAGGCTTATAAAAATGTCATCGATTGGCTCAATGGTCGTTGCCGTGCCTTTACTGATCACACGCGCCAGCGTCAAGTCAAGGCTGACTGGTCAAACGGAAAAGTAGCCACAACTGGACTTTCCTATCTAGGCACCATGTCCAATGGTCTTGCGACCACAGGTGTTGATGGTTTAGAAGTCATCATTGCCGAGGCTGGCATTTCATCTTGGTACAACTACTACCGTGAAAACGGTCTAGTCACTAGCCCAGGTGGTTATCCAGGTGAGGATTTTGACTCCCTTGCTGAACTAACCTACTCTCGTAATCTCTTGGCTGGTGACTATATCCGTGGTAACGAAGCTCACCAAGCTGACTTAGAAAAAGTAAAAGAGCAACTGAATCGCAAGACTGGCGACTACAATCAGTTTTGGCATGACCGCAATTATCTGCTCAATGCCCATAAAGTAAAGGCTGAGGTTGTCTTTACTCATGGTTCTCAGGATTGGAATGTCAAACCACTTCATGTTTACCAGATGTTCCAAGCTCTTCCATCTCATATCAATAAGCATCTCTTTTTCCATAATGGTGCCCATGTTTATATGAACAACTGGCAATCCATTGACTTCCGTGAATCTATGAACGCCTTATTGACTAAGAAATTATTGGGTCAAGAAACAGATTTTCAACTTCCGACTGTTATCTGGCAGGATAATACCGCTCCTCAGACTTGGTTATCACTTGATAATTTCGGTGAGCAAGATAACTTTGAAATCTTCTCACTTGGTCAAGAACAGCAAGTCATTCAAAACCAGTACCCAGACAAGGATTTTGAGCGCTATGGTAAAACATACCAGACCTTTAATACAGACCTCTATCAAGGGAAAGCCAATCAAATTACTATTGACCTTCCTGTAACCAAGGATCTCCACCTGAACGGTCGCGCTCAGCTCAATCTGCGTATCAAGTCCAGTACAAACAAGGGGCTCTTATCAGCCCAACTAATGCAACTTGGACAAAAGAAATACCTACAACCTTATCCAGCTGTTTTAAGTGCTAGAACCGTTGATAATGGACGCTACCACATGTTGGAAAATCTCTGTGAATTGCCATTTCGTGAAAATGCGCAACGAGTCGTGACAAAAGGCTATCTCAATTTACAAAATAGAAATGATTTACTGTTGGTAGAGGATATTACTGCAGATGAATGGATGGATATCCAGTTTGAACTGCAACCAACTATTTACAAGCTAAAAGAAGGAGATACTCTTCGTTTAGTCCTCTATACTACTGACTTTGAAATCACAATTCGTGACAATACCGCATACCAGCTGACTGTTGATCTTGAACAGTCTAGTCTTATCCTACCTTGTCAAAAGGTATAATATCAGACTTTCAAGATGGAAGATTTCTACTTGAACTGTCAAACTACACATAAACTTAGTATCAAATTCAATCCTAGTCTAGGCCTATGACGTGTCTAAAACGGGATTTTGGACAAAAGATACTAAGACCCTAACCAACATGTGCAATCATTTATAATACTCGCTACCAGACCACATGTTGGATAATCTCTGTGAATTGCCATTTGGCATAAATTCACAACAAGTCGTGACAAAAGGCTAACCTAATTGAATGATTTACTGTTAGTAGAGGACACTAATGTAAATAAACGGATAGAGAGCCAATTCATCTCCACCCAACTAGTGACAAGTTAAAAGAGGGAGATTCTCTCCGTTTAGTCCTATACTACTGACTTTGAAATCATCATACGTGACAATACCGCTTACCACCCGACTGACAATCTCGTTCAGTCCACGTTTTCTATATCTAGTACAAGGAGTAACATTTTATGAATAAATCTGAACACCGACACCAACTCATACGAGCTCTTGTAACAAAAAACAAGATTCATACTCAAGCTGAGCTACAAGCTCTTCTTGCCGATAATGATATTCAAGTTACACAAGCTACACTTTCGAGAGATATTAAAAGTATGAACCTTTCAAAAGTACGAGAAGAAGACAACTCTTACTACGTGCTCAATGCAGGTTCAACCTCAAAATGGGAAAAACGTCTCGAAATTTACATGGAAGATGCTCTTGTCTTGATGCGTCCAGTTCAACACCAAGTCCTACTAAAAACCCTTCCTGGGCTTGCTCAATCCTTTGGTTCTATCATTGATGCTTTGAGCTTCCCTGACGCTATCGCTACCATCTGTGGCGATGATGTCTGTCTTGTCATCTGTGAAGATGCAGAATCTGCCCAAAAATGCTTTGAAGAATTGAAAAAATTTACACCACCATTCTTCTTTGGTGAATAACAAAATTCCGTGTCTTATATGGCACGGAATCTTTTTATCTATTTTACTGAGATGGATTTTCTTTTTTAGTTCGTGCCAATCTCAGGGCACGATTTGGATTGAGACGATTAAATAGTTCTTCCAATTTCTTTTCATTCCAAACGTCTGCGGCAGAAACAAAATTGCCATCCGCATCTCGGAAAGATATCGGTTTATCTCCCATACCAGTCTCCTAGTCTACAAATTCAAACTCAAATTTACCAATGCGGACCAAGTCACCATCTTTAGCTCCACGCGCACGAAGGGCTTCATCAACCCCCATACCACGTAGCTGGCGAGCAAATTTCATGACCGATTCGTCACGATCAAAGTTGGTCATATTAAAGAGTTTCATCAGTTTTTCACCAGAAAGTACCCATGTTGCATCGTCATCACGACTAATTTCAAAGGCTTTCTCTTCCTCGTCAAAGCCGTAGTAAGCTTCTTCTTCCATATCTGACTCGTCATAGAGCAAGAATTCTGGTGTCTTGTCTAACAATTCAGCTGTAGCATCCAAGAGCGTTGCCAGACCTTGCTTGGTCAATCCAGAAATCGGGAAGATAGCTGGTAGCTCTTCAAATTCATCATAGTTTGCAGCTAATTTTTTCTTGAATTCTTCAAGATTTTCCTGACTCTCAGGCATATCCATCTTATTGGCTACGATAATCTGTGGACGCTCCATGAGACGAAGATTGTATGACTCCAACTCCTTGTTAATAGCAAGATAATCCTCATAAGGATCACGTCCTTCGCTAGCTGACATATCAATAATATGAAGGATGACACGAGTACGCTCAATGTGGCGGAGGAACTGAGTTCCCAAACCGACACCCTGACTAGCCCCTTCAATCAAACCTGGTAAATCAGCTACTGCAAAGGATTCACCTGATTGGGTACGAACCATACCAAGATTTGGCACAATGGTCGTAAAGTGGTAGGCACCAATTTTAGGTTTAGCAGATGTGATAACACTTAAAAGTGTTGATTTCCCAACAGATGGGAATCCAACTAAACCAACATCAGCCAAGATTTTTAGTTCCAATTGTAACTCACGTTCCTGACCTGGTTCTCCATTTTCAGAGATTTCCGGTGCAGGATTTTTCGGTGTCGCAAAGCGGATATTTCCACGACCACCACGACCACCGTGGGCTACAATAAATTCTTGACCGTGTTCAATCAAATCTGTTAAAACTTTACCAGTCTCTGCATCACGCACAGTCGTACCTTGCGGCACTCGAACTCTGAGGTCCTCTGCACCACGACCATGCATCCCTTTGGTCATTCCTTTTTCACCAGAATCAGCCTTAAAATGACGGTTATAACGGAAATCCATCAAGGTACGTAGTCCTTCGTCTACAACGAAGACGACATTCCCTCCACGTCCACCATCACCACCCCAAGGACCGCCATTAGGGACATATTTTTCACGACGAAAGGCAACCATGCCATCGCCACCATTACCAGCCTTGACCTTAATCTTGGCCGTATCTAAAAACATACTCATTTTTTCTTCTCACTTTAAAAAAGGGCTGGGAAATCCCAGTCACTAAATTTTCTTGAATCTATTTTATAGATTACTGAGGGCACCAATTGCAGTTGCAAAAATTCCCAATAAACTTGCTACTAGCATGATAATCACGATAAACAAGGTTATTTTCTCAAACATAGTTTTTTTACGATTTCCATTATCTCCAAATGCCATTTTTCTCTCCTTCGTTACATTCTATTTTCTATTATCTTAGCATGAATTTAGCTAGTTTTCAATAGTCAGTTGCTACTGGTGCGATAATCCATAAAATGATATAAGCTACAATTCCCGCTCCGTAACAGCAAGCAAGGACACCCCATATTACGCGAACGATAGTTGGATCCATATCTAGATAATGGGCCACCCCGGCACAAACACCAGCAATCTTTTTATCACGACCGCTTCTCATTAATTGTTTTTTCATAGCTTTTCCTCTTTCTATTCTTCACGGTCTTTCCAATAATCTCTCATGCTAATCAGCTGTGTTTTTGAAGCCCTCAGCATCCGTCTAGAGCCTTTTACCGGTACAGCAACCACCTGTTGCGGAAGATACAAAACTGTTTTAAAAATACGCTGACTGACCGTATCATCTTTGGCTAAATCTTTCTGGAAATTATTTGAAATAATAGCATCCAGATAAAATTCATGCACCCGTTTTCCAAAGTTCTCAGCTGAAATCTCGTATAATTTCGCTGATAAGATATGCTCATTCATATCTGGCGTTGCAATCAGAGCTTCTAAAATAGCTCCAGCCAAATCATGCTCGCCGTAATATAAAGTTCCAAACATCTTGTTATTGATAAGATTGTCCAGATAAGGATTTCCGTGAGCAATGACAGGCGTTCCACTGGCCAAGCTTTCCAAGTATGTCAAACCCTGCGTTTCACTTGTTGAGGCCGAGATGAAGAAATCTGCTGCCTTATAGTAAAGAGCCGTCTCACTAGGAGCAATCATTCCTGTAAAGATAACCGAGTCTCGAATCTCTAGTTTCTGGGCTTGCTCTTTAAGATCATTCAGATAAGGCCCATCCCCAGCAACAACCAGTTTAACCTTGTCTTCCTCTTTCAGAACTTCTGCAAAAGCTGCTAATACTGCTTGAATATTTTTTTCATAAGAAATTCTGGAAAGACTCAGTAACATCTGTTCATCATCTTGAATCCCTAATTTACTACGCAGTTCTTTTAAATTTTCTTGCTTGATTTCTGGACGCTCAAACTTGGCTAATTCAATCCCAGTTGGAATGACCCGTTTTTCAACCTTGACCTTATAGTCAGATAGCAAATCACGGACAATCTCACTCGGGCAAATAACCCCATCCACGTCATGAAGGAAACCTCTGACCAGATACTTGACCATGCTAGGACGAATCAACATCCCCTTGGCAATATAATGCACATAGTCTTCATACTGGGTGTGATAGGTATGGATGACTGGGATTTTCAGTTCACGCGCAATCCAAATTCCCAACAGGCCAAGAGAAAATTCTGTCTGAGTGTGGATAATATCTAGCTGATATTGTTTGGCAATTTCTAGCGCCTTGCTAAAACCTCGGTAGGCAAAGCGGCGATCTTTAAAAGCAAAAAAGGGTACACTTGGAATGCGGATAATTTGCCAATCTTCATAGCGATTGACATCCTTATCAGTCGTCGTAAAGATAAAAACTGCATGTCCTTGCTTTTCAAGTTCTGTTTTCAAGGTTCGAATACTAGTCGCAACACCAGAAACCTGAGGAAAATAGGTATCTGTAAATAAACCAATTCGCATAGATTACCTCACTTTTTACTTTCTCCCTAAAGCGGCTTGTTTCTCATAAAAGTCCAACCAAATTTGTAACAGATGCTCTTCAGAATACTCTCTGGAAATATTCTTAGCTTTTTCTTTGAGGTCTTTTAAGGCAGCAGGATTTGCTTGATATTCTAAAATAGCCTCTTTCATCTCTTCTCTATCTGCTGTCGCCCGATAATTTCCCTCTAAAATCACCTTATAAAGATCCAAATCACGTAGCATAATAGGAGCCTCACAACTGGCAGCTTCTAGAATAGTCATCGGAAAAAGTTCATTGTAACTAGGCAACAAGAAAAGATCTGCTAAGGCATACAATTCGCGCATCCGCTCTGGTGACACGATACCTGGAAAAATCAAATTCTTAGGAGGATTTTCCATTATTTTCTTGTAGCGCTCATAACCATCTGTCATGCCACCAAAAGAGAAACCACCAGCCCAGATAAAGGTAATCTGAGGCAATTCCTCAGCCAGACGGATAAAATCATCAATCCCTTTGCGTTTCTGAACTTGACCAGCACCTACTACGATAAACTGATTGTCACTAAGACCTAGCTCTGTTCGCAGACTCGCTACCTCTTCTTGTGGAAGAGGATGCCATTTTTCCTTATTGACAAAGTTAGGAATATAGGTCACTTTTTCACGTGGAATACCAGCTGCCACCAAATCCTCGATAAACATAGGATTAACCACAACCAGGTGCTCCATCCGGTTGTAAAAAGAAAATACATAGCGCTTGACAATTCCCTTTAAGAAAAATGGAATTTTCAAACTCCCCTCAAGTGTATCAGGTAAGAAATGCACGTAGCCAATTTTTCTCCCTGAGCGTTTCTTTTGGAATGTTGATAAATAATAGGGGAAATCAATCGTATGAAAGTGAGTCACATCTGCCTCGATTGTAAGATTTTCTGTAACAATCAATTGATCCTTGGCATCACGGTGAAGAAGACGAACTAATTCACGGTAAGCACCTGAGACTCCCTGCCCTGCTACTTTCTCACTTGAACTCAACATATTGATGCGTAATTTCTTTTTTTCCATAACTACTATTATATCATTTTCTTTGAATAAAATCAGCAAAAGAAAGGAGAGACTAGAGGAAAAGAGGGGGAAATTTCCTCGCTTTTCCAATAATCTCTCACATGCTATTGTATGTTTACTTAATGCCTAGGGCAATGCGTGCATAGCGACTCATTTTTTCAACTGTCCAGGCTGGATACCAGACTAATTTAACCTCAGTATCCGTTACTTCTGGTACCTCTGTCATAGCATCATAAATCTGGTCCGTCAAAAGGTCTGCTAGGGGACAACCCATGGTTGTCAAAGTCATATCAATCTCTGTTTGACCTGTGTCGCCGTCAAAACGAATCTCATAAATCAAGCCAAGATTAACAATATCGATTCCCAACTCAGGGTCGATGACTTCTTCCAAGGCTGATAAAATTCGTGTTTTGATGTTTTCAATTTGCTCTTCTGTATAAGCCATATTTATCCTCACTCTTAGTCTTCAATAAAATCACGAAGCGGTTTGCTGCGACTTGGTTGGCGTAGTTTTCTCAAAGCCTTGGCTTCAATCTGACGGATACGCTCGCGAGTCACGTTAAAGACTTTACCCACATCTTCAAGGGTGCGCATTTTTCCATCATCTAGTCCAAAACGGAGACGCAGAACATTTTCTTCACGGTCTGTAAGAGTATCCAAGACCTCATCCAACTGCTCACGCAAGACGATACGAGTTGTATAGTCCACTGGATTTTCAATCACTTCATCTTCGATAAAGTCCCCAAGGTGACTATCATCCTCTTCACCGATAGGAGTTTCAAGGGATACCGGTTCTTGGGCAATCTTCAAGATTTCACGAACCTTATCAGGTGTCATATCCATACGTTCAGCAATTTGTTCTGGCGTTGGATCTTGTCCCAATTCTTGAAGGAGATTACGCTGTTCACGAACCAATTTATTGATGGTTTCAACCATGTGGACTGGGATACGGATGGTACGAGCTTGATCCGCAATAGCACGAGTGATAGCCTGACGAATCCACCAAGTTGCATAAGTTGAGAACTTGAACCCTTTAGAATAGTCAAACTTGTCAACCGCCTTCATCAAGCCCATATTCCCTTCTTGAATCAAGTCAAGGAACTGCATACCACGGCCGACATAGCGTTTAGCAATAGAAACAACCAAACGAAGGTTAGCTTCTGCCAGACGTTGTTTAGCTTCGATATCACCAGCTTCAACAGCCAGTGCCAATTCTTTTTCCTCTTCATTGGTCAAGAGAGGCACGACACCAATTTCTTTCAAGTACATACGAACAGGGTCATTAACCTTAGCCGAAGTTGACCCAATCAAGTCCTCATCGCTGAGTTCTGGTTCTTCTTCTGCACTAAGAACACGCGCACTTGGATTTCCTTCGTTATCTGTGATAGAAATTCCTGCATCCTGAATCCGTTGCAAGAGATCTTCAATCCCATCAGCGTCCAAGGTAAAAGGAATAACCAGACTGGCATTGATTTCATCGTCTGTTGCTGTCCCTTTTTGCTTATGATTACGGATAAATTCTGCTACTTGTACATCAAATGTTGTTACTTCTTTTTGTTTTGTTGCCATTATTACTCCATTCTTCTCTTTTGGGAAATTAAACGTTCCAATTCTTCTAGGGCTGTGTCGGTATCTCCTACATGGCTAGCTTCCTGCACCTTCTTTTTGATTCTCATATTGTCCTGATTCAAGAGAGCCTTGTTGCGAGTCATTTCTACTTCACTAAGTTCCTGCGGTGACATCTCAGCAGGCAAATCCTGAGCTAAGACTTGATACCAAGCTCTTTCAACCTCCTCTGTCTGTTCTGCTAAAACTTCTGGAGGAAGGGTACCATACTGGCCAAGCAAGTTATATAAGACCTGAAATTCAGGTGTGTCAAATGCAAAGTCTTCTCGCAAACGGTAATCATTCAAAACAAGAGGGGACTCCATCATTCGATAAAGTAGATGAGCTTCTGCCCTCATAATAGCTGATAACTGCTTGGTGACAGGCATAGTGATTTGCGTCGGTCTGGAAATTCCTTCCATGCGATTCTGTCTTTGCGCCTGACGACTCTCATTAACAATCTGCTCAATCTGGGCATAATCAAAGGACGCCAGACTGTCAGCTAAAATATGTATATAGCTGTTTTGAGCAGTGATAGACTTTTCTTGAACAATCAAGGGAGCTATTTTTTCAATAAACTCAATCTGAGCCTGCAGATTTTCACTATTTTCAGGCTTGTACTGGTGAATGTAGAACTCAATCGGACTAATACGAGTTTTCGTTAATAGATAGGCCAAATCTTCTGGACCATTTTTTTGTAGATACTCATCTGGATCCAAGTTATCAGGCATGCTGACGATCTGCACAGGCATATCGCCGATTTCATCCAAAGCTTTCAATGTCGCTGCTTGCCCAGCCTTATCGCCATCATATACCAGAACTAACTTCTTGGTTAACCTTTTCAGATGATCAACATGCTCACGACTCAAGGCCGTACCCATAGACGCCACAGCATTTTCGATTCCAGCCCGATAGGCTGCAATGACATCCATGAACCCTTCCATGAGGTAAATCTCACTGGTTTTGCCAGAAGATTTTTTTGCCCTATCCATATGATATAATTCGTAACTTTTGTTAAAAATTGCAGTCGATCTGCTATTTTTATACTTAGAAGTTTGTGAATCCGTTTTCTGCCAGATACGACCTGAGAAAGCAATGACCTTTCCCTGATCATTGGTCAAGGGAAACATAATCCGATTGTGAAAGGTGTCTACAAATTGATTAGCATCCGAGAGATAAAACAGTCCTGAATCCAGGAAATCCTCATCACGATACTGAGCAGACAAACGTTGATAGAGATAGTTTCGCTCTGGGGGTGCCAAACCAATCCGAAAATGCTTGAGCACTTCATCTGTCAAACCACGCTGATAAAGGTAGTTTCTGGCCTCCTCCCCCATGGTTGTTGTCATGAGAATAGCATGATAAAATTTGGCAGCATCTTCATGCATATCATAAAGAGCTTGGTGGGGTGAAGCTGGCTTCTGCTCACTATAAAGCGGTTTTTCCACCTCTATCCCAACACGCTGACCTAAGATTTGGACAGCCTCCATAAAGGGAACCCCTTGGTACTCCTCTATGAACTTAAAGACATCACCTGAGCGCCCACAACCAAAACAGTGGTAAAACTGCTTGTCCTCTACAACGTTGAAAGAAGGTGTTTTTTCACCATGAAAAGGACAGAGCCCTAGATAGTTCCGTCCTGCCTTTTGTAAAGAAATCACATCTCCTATGACTTCCACAATGTTGGCATTGTTTTTGATTTCTTCAATGACTTGTTTGTCAACCATACACAATACCTCCATGTTATCATAGTTTACTTTATATAGTATACTTTATTTCAGAAAAAAAGTAAACCATTTCACTCATTTTCCCTACTTTATTCAAAGAGTTGATAATAATCAGAGATTTTCATTTTTGCTTTTTCTTCTTGGTTCAAATCTTGGATAATTCGTCCTTCTTTCATGACAATTAAACGATTGCCATACTTAAGAGCATCTTCCATATGGTGGGTAATCATAAGCGCTGTCAGCTGGTCTTTCTTGACAAATTCATCCGTCAATTCCATCAAGGCCACACTCGTCTTTGGATCAAGGGCTGCAGTATGCTCGTCTAACAAGAGTAATTCAGGACGCTTCAAGGTTGCCATCAAGAGACTCAAGGCCTGTCTTTGACCACCTGATAAAAACTCAATCGGTGTATTCAAATGTTTCTCAAGACCATTTCCTACTTTTTCAATGGTCGCCTGAAATTCATCCTTATAACTAGTCAAGCGTCGTGGTAACAGTCCACGCTTTTCACCACGAAACTTGGCAATCAAAAGATTTTCAGCCACCGTCATACGAGGAGCTGTCCCCATCTTTGGATCTTGGAAAACTCGAGACAAATACTTAGCTCGCTTCTCTGGTGAAAATTTGGTAACATCTTCACCTAAAATACGGATGGTTCCACTGGTTAGTGACAAGGTTCCTGCAATAGTGTTAAAGAGAGTTGATTTCCCAGCACCATTTCCACCTAAAATCGTGATAAAGTCCTGTTCAAAAATTTCTAATGAAACATCATTTAAAATAATCTTTTCTTCATCAAAGCCATTTTTAACGACTTTGGTTGCATTTTTTAATTCTACAATTGCTGTCATTTGCTTAATTTGGCTCCTTTCAAGATTGTTTGCTTAAATGTTGGAATCATGAGGCAGACTGCTAAAATCACGGCGCTGTACAAACGAAGGTAACTTGTATTAAAGCCAAGCGCAATAACTGCCCACACTAAGAATTGATAGGCGATAGAACCTACAACGATGGCAATCAGACGCTCTGCTAAGCTCAAACTCTTAAAAATAACTTCCCCAATAATCAAACTTGCAAGACCTACAACGATAACCCCAATTCCTCGAGATACATCGGCATAACCTTCTTGCTGGGCAATGAGAGCTCCCGCAAGGGCAATCACACCATTTGATAAGACCAAGCCCATGAGCTCCATGCGACCAGTATGAATCCCGAAACTTCTAGCCATATCAGGATTGTCACCTGTAGCAATATAGGCTTGTCCTAGTTTGGTATCCAAGAAAAAGAGCATGAGAGCAATAACAATACTCACAAAGATGAGACCTGTCAAGAGTTGGTTCAAATCTGAATCAAAAGGCAAAACATCCTGAATTTGCTTGGTTCCAAGCAGTCCTAAGTTTGCACGCCCCATAATCAAGAGCATGATAGAGTGACAGGAAGTCATCACCAAAATCCCTGAGAGCAAGGTTGGGATCTTCCCTTTTGTATAAAGAAGTCCTGCTGCCATTCCAGCCAAACAACCAGCTCCAACAGCAACAAGTGTCGCTAAAAATGGGTTCACGCCTTTGGTTATCAAAGTGACAGCAACAGCTCCCCCAAGAGGGAAGGAACCTTCTGTTGTCATATCTGGAAAGTTCAAAATCCTAAATGTCATAAAGATCCCCAGACCTAAAATAGCCCAGACAAATCCTTGAGAAATAATAGATAATATCATCTGTTTCTTAACCTTTTCTATATGATTTCTATTGTAAAAAATTGGAGGAGATGTCCCCAACTCCTCCATTTTAGATTATTCAATCACTTGTCCTGCTTCTTTTAGAACAGATTCAGGAATCGTAATACCTAATTCTTGTGCCAATTTTTTGTTAATCACTGACTTACCAGTTGAAAAGACATTGACTGGAGTATCAGCTGGTTTTGCACCTTTCAAAACTTGAGCAATCATTTTACCTGTTGCCACACCAAGGTCATGTTGGTCAACTACAACTGATGCCAAGCCACCTGCTTCTACCATGGCAGTAGCACTTGGGTAGATTGGTTTTTTAGCTGATTGGTTGCTTGATACAACAGTTGAGAAGGCTGATGCAATAGTGTTATCAATTGGAACCCAGATAGCATCGACCTTGCTAGTCATAACATTAACTGTTGAAGCAATTTCATTTGTTGAAGGAACTGCAAATGTTTCCACTGTCAAACCTGCTTTTTCAGCATAAGCCTTAAATTCTTCTACCTGTGTTTTTGAATTGTCTTCACTACTTGAGTAAAGGGCTCCGATTGTTTTTACATTTGGTGTCAGAGCCTTAATGAGTTCAACTTGTTGTTGAGCTGGATTGTGGTCAGATACCCCTGTAATGTTGCCACCTGGTTTTTTCAAATCTTTGACCAAGTTAGCACCAATTGGGTCTGTAATAGCGGCCATGATAACCGGTAGGTCTTTTGTGGCACTAGCCAAGCCTTGAGCAGCTGGCGTTGCAATACCAACCACAAGGTCATTCCCATTTGCAACCAACTGTTTGCTCATTGTCGCAACCTTACTTTGGTCACCTTCTGAGTTCATAAAATCGATTTTAACTTGATCATCTTTATATCCTTCTTCTGCAAGTCCATCTTGGATCCCTTTATAAATCAAGTCAAGAGATGGATGGCTCACAAACTGAAGGACACCAACTTTGGCAACTTTCTTCTCATTCTTAGCTTCTGGTTTATTCATTGAAGAGTAAATCAAGCTTCCTGCTACTAAGACTGCTAATGCAGCGATAATTCCAATTAAACGTTTATTTTTCATTCTATTTCTCCTTTTTATTCCTTTAAAATACTTCACTTATACAAACAAGCGACGCCATCGTTTTCTTTCCATACTAACCTCCATCAAAAAAGTCCTCACACAAAAAACTTGTGTGAGGACGTCGATGCGCGGTACCACCTCAATTATAGGGAATTCCCCTATCGCTCTGTCTCGCAATAACGAGATGCACTGTAAGGTGTGCTCACCGAATTTTTATGATTTCAAATTCTAAATAACATTCAGCCCAATTTTCATCATCATCACTTATCTGTTTTCAGCTACCACAGACTCTCTAAAAAGTTTGAATGATTACTTTTCTGAATGGTTAAATTATATCATTTTTCAACTACTTGTCAAGACTCTTTTAGCATTTTTTTGAACTATTCAAAAACTTCCCCTATAGAAAAGAGGAAGCTTGATAGGTATCAGCCTGAATTACGCAATCCTGTTGCAATTCCGTTGATGGTTGTATGGATTAATTTTTCTTGGTCGCTTGATAATTCTCCACGACGTTGACGTTTAATCAACTCCAACTGGATATAGTTAAGGATATTAAAGTAAGGCATACGGTAATCCAAACTTGCTTTTAGATATGGATTTTCAGCTAATAATTCGTCATAGCCTTCGATAGCCAAGATAACTTCCTTGGTAACTTGCCATTCATTTAGAATAGTCTCATAGATTGCTTTTACTTCTTCATCCTCACACAGTTTGGCATATTCAAAAGCAATGTTCATATTTGATTTTGACAAGACCATATCAACATTTGAAAGAAGCGATTGGAAGAAAGGCCAGTTTTGGTACATATCTCGTAAGATAGCGATATTCTCTGGATTTTTATCGATAAATTCCTTGAAGCTTGAACCAACCCCATACCAGCCAGGGAACATGACGCGACTTTGCGACCATGAGAAGACCCAAGGGATGGCTCTCAAACCACCGATTTCAGTAATAGTCTTACGAGCAGCTGGACGAGAACCAATGTTAAAGCTTGAAATAGCCTTGATTGGACTTGACTCGAAGAAATAATCATAGAAATGATCATTACCAAAGACCAAATCACGGTAGATATCGTAACTACGGTCCACCACTTGGTCCATAATAGCTTCGTAACGATTTGAGGTGTTGGTATCGCTCTTCTTCTGAGTAATCATACGGTTAATGGCCGCCGAAACCAACATTTCAAGGTTATAGTAAGCTGCGTCTTTGTTACCATATTTATTGCCAATTACTTCACCCTGCTCCGTCAAGCGGATGCGATCCTTGATAGACTTGAGCGGTTGAGAGGTAATAGCTTCATAAGTTGGTCCACCACCACGACCGACAGTCCCACCACGGCCATGGAAGAAGGTAACCTTAACGCCAAATTCATCTCCAATAGCAGTCAATTGTTGTTGAGCCTTGTAGAGAGTCCAACATGATGAAAGGTAACCACCATCTTTATTACTGTCAGAATAGCCAAGCATGATTTCTTGGTAGTTATTGCGCGAAGCAATCCATTTCTTAGCAAGAGGAAGAGAAAGGTATTCTCTCATAGTTTCTTCTGAGTGGTCCAAGTCCTCAATTGTTTCAAAGAGAGGAACGATTTGGACACGGGCTCTTTCTTTATCAACTAGTCCTACTTCTTTTAGCAAGATAGCCAATTCCAGCATGTCTGATACGCTGGTTGCATGTGAAATAATGGTCTGACGAATGACATCATCACCCAACTTATCTTTCAAATTACGGGCAGCCTTAAAGATAGCCAATTCTTTTTCAAGTAACTCTGATTTTTCAACATGAGTAGCAGAAAGAATACGTGGATCTTCTTCTAATTCTTTCAAGAGAAGCTGGCATTTTTCTTCTTCACTGAGTTCGCTATAATGAGAATGAATTCCTGCTGATTTTAAGAGTTCTGCTACGCAGGCCTCATGAACACTAGAATCTTGACGCATGTCGATGGATGCCAAATAGAAACCAAAAATTTCAACTGCCTGAATCAACTCAACAAAATCACCAGAAATCAGTGCTTCGCCCTTGTTTTCCAAGAGGGAATCACGGATAGTAACTAAGTCCTTATAAAAGTCATTGGCTGTTTCATAACGAGCTCCAACTTCCTTATCCTCAATCAGATAAGCTTTAGTTGCTTGGATTTTTGATTGAATATCAAACAAGGCACGACGGTAAAGCTCTTTTTCACGGTAAATCGAATTATCCTTAGATTGACGAGCCATTTCTCTGACTTGCTTGCTGACATTAACAATACTAGTTGAGAGAGAGAACTCACGATAAAGTTGGTAAATCTTTTCATCATAGTAGTTCATGATGACTTCACACTGGGTCATGGCAGATTTCTTCAAGGTATCTGCTGTAACAAAGGGATTCCCATCACGGTCTCCACCAATCCACATTCCCATGGTAATTGGTTTAGGATGTTTCAACTCCAAACCATGTTTTTTAGCCAGACGCTTATACTCAGCAGTCAAATGAGGAACAGCTTTCAGAAATGAACTATTGTAGTATTCCATAACATTCGTGATTTCATTGGTCACTTTCAATTTCTTTTCACGAATCATATCTGTCTGCATGATAATCTCGATGTAACGACGGAGATCATTATGCCATTTTTCCTTATTAATCAAGCCTAACTTCACATCACGGTACTTACGCAAGAGGGTATGGATATGGTTGGTCAAATCCAGCATACTCTTACGTTGAACTTGTGTTGGATGAGCTGTCAAAACAGGAACAACATTCAAGTGTTCTAGAATTTCAACCGCATTTTCTTTTTCTGCAACCATTTTGATTGTTGCTGACAATTTACCAAGATAATCTTGATCGATATTATTTTGGTGGTTGATTTCATAGGCCAAGTCCACGTCTTCTGAAATATTAATCAAGAGGGGCAAGATAGAAAAATAGCGTGAAATATAAGCCATTTCATCATTTGTCAGACTAGTAACTAATTGGTTCAAGCCTTGATAATCTTCTTGAGTTGACAATTCTTTCAACTGCATGATTTTTTCAAAAGTCTCTGGGGCAAGCATATTTTTAGTGATATCTTCTAACAATTCTGTTAAAATCAATACTTCTTCTTGCACGACAGCTTTATTACTATAGTTTTCTAATTTTTGAAGAGACATAGGTAATCCTTTCCACTCTCAGCTCTACATATAGTGTGATGAGTGAGCTTCTAACTCCTCATATAACTGGGCACGCTTTTCACTGGCATCAATGTTTAAGACAAAGGCAATGGCTACAGACAAGACCAGAAGACTATTCCCTCCTTGCGATAGGAAAGGGAAGGTAACTCCCGTTGAAGGAATAATACCAGAAATTCCACCGATATTAACAAAGACCTGTACCAACATCATCCCCCCAACTCCAATCGCCATCATGGAATTAAAGGGATTCTTAGCACGAATACCGACTAGGATAATTCGCAAAATTAGGAAAAAGACAAGTGCTAAAATCAAGCCGGCTCCCACAAATCCAAACTCTTCAATGACAATTGAAAATACAAAGTCTGTATGGGCTTCTGGTAAATAGCCACGTTTTTCAATTGAGTTCCCTAAACCTAGACCAAACCAGCCACCATTCACCATGGCAAAATAGGAATTTGCGAGTTGGTGACCAGCTCCTGCCAAATCAGCAAAGGGATTAAAATAGGCGCTGAAACGCTTAGCCACATATCCAAATACTGGAATTTTTGAAAACTTATCAACCCCTATCATATCAATAGCTGTTAAGGAAAGGGCCGAAACTCCAAATAAAAGACCAATAAAGGCAATAAACCAACGATGAGCAATCCCACTAACTGTATACATAATCAAGGCAACCAAAGCTAGGATAGTAGCATTCCCCAAATCTGGGAAAATAGCCAGACTTCCTATCATTACCAAAAGGACAAAGCGCCAATCATTAAAAGCACGAGGAATCCATTGATTTTGAGTTAAAACTTGGAAATCATAAACAGCAATTTCATCCTGTTGTTTTGAAAAGCGTTGGGCCAGGTACCAGACGATAATAATCTTCAAATATTCAGCTGGCTGAATGGTCAAAGGTCCTACTGAAATCCAACCATAGGCTCCATTGACTGGCGTACCAATTATACGAGCCAGAGCTAAGAGAATCAGCTCAAAAAACATAACAATAAATAAAAGTCGTTCTTTTCTTAAAAAATTCAGTTTCAGCTTATATATCAAGGCAATCAATATTAAACTAAATACCCAAAACATTCCCTGACTTCGAACCAATTGCAGGGCACTTTTACCTTCTTCGATTAGAATGGCACTGGTTGTAGAATAGACTACAATCAAGCCCAAAATAGATAAAAGTAAGTAAGGAACTAGGATAGAGTAGTTTAATAGGTGCCTCTTACTAATCTTCATAGTATCACCAATCTAATGAGAACAAAAGAAATTATTCCCAAATTCCGTTTATTTTCTAGTTTTGATTGCTATTATACCATTTTTTCCGAAAGAAAAAAACTCTTACCCTTCAGATAAAAGATTTTCTCATAAGAAAAAGAGCACTTGGCTCTTTTCTGTTTTATTCTTTTGAAGAACTGCTTGAACTTGAATCTCCGTTGCCGATATACTGAGTAAAGATATTTTGGAAGGCTTGGTCTTTAACCTTGATATTGGCTGCTTGCAATTCTTTTCCGATAATGCTTTGAACAAATGTCGCATCGTTTTGTTTTTGGGTTAGGATAACAGTTTTTAATTTTTCTTTGTAATCGTCAATATTAGATGATTTTTCTGTTTTCTTAATGAGTTTTACAATGTAATATTGGCTGCTGTATGCTTGTGTTCCAGTAACACTAATCACATCAGAAACACCGTTTACATCTAACGCAAAAGCTGCTTTCTTAACTTGATCTGGTACTTCTGTTGAAGCAGAGTCAAAGGTGATTTCTCCACCGTTAGCTTTGGTTTTCTCATCAGTTGAATTATCTTTGGCTAATTGAGCGAAATCTGCGCCACTTGCCTTAGCTTTTTCGAGGACTTCTTTCGCTTTATCCTCATTATCAAGACGAATGATTTGAGCCGTTACATCTGGAATGTACTCGTCAAAAGCCTTCTTATAAGCATCATCTGTCAATTCAGCTTCTGCTGCTTTCTTAACTGCCAACTCAACCAATTTACTTGTACGAATTTGAGCTTTACGTGTTTCAAGAGTCATTCCTGCTTGTGACAAGACACGTTGGTAGTTTTCACCATATTGTTTTTCTTCTTCGGCAATAGTGTCGTTGACTTCTTTGTCATCTACTTCTGAACCGTATTGTTTCTCAAATACTTTTTGGATGGTCAGGTTCAACAAGACTTGTTGTGCTGAAGGATTGCTTTTCACTTGCTCATAAAATTGATGTTCTGTGATAACATCTCCTTTCATGCTGATAAGATCTGCTCCTTCTGAACCTTTCGAACAAGCTGCTAAAGTTGCTACTGATAATAGTGTAATGGCACCTGCCAATAGTTTTTTCTTCATGTCTACTCCTTTGAGATAAGTGTTACCCTATCTATTTTACTATATTTTCTTAAATTTTTCTGAAAATCATTCGCTGTCAGGCAATTGAACATCTGCTAGATTTTTACGAAGCATGAGAATGCCGTCACCCAAAGGTACTAATGTTGCAGTGAGTCCTGGATTGTCTAAGGTTGCATCAAATAGTCTTTGAAGACCTCTGTATATAGTTCGCTGGCCACGACGGACTTCCATAATATCCTTGGCAACATCACCACCTTGGAAAATATCATCCAAAACAACCACACCACCAACTTCCAAATGTTTGAGGATTTCTGGCAGAAAGACGATGTATTTAGACTTAGCTGAATCCATAAAGACGAAATCATAGGACTCTGTCAAGGTAGATAAGACATCTACCGCATCTCCTTCTAGGAGCGTAATTTGCTTGCGACTGTCAAACTGGGCAAAATTTTCCTTGGCAAAACCAATCATTTCTGGATTGCGGTCAATGGTTGTAATCTTAGCATTTGGTGCGTGTTCAGCCATCAAGAGGGCTGAAAAACCGATGGCAGTCCCAATTTCCAGAATGTTTTTAGGTTGTATGGTTTGCATGAGAAAACGAAAATAAGCAACCGTTTCATGGGGAATAATGGGAATATTTTCCTTACGGGCAAAGTCTTCCAATTCTTTCAAAGAGCCTGTGACTTGCTTTTGACGCTGGCGCATCAAGTTCACAATTTCTTCCTTGACAACAGGACGACGCATGTTATGGTTGGCATTCTTACTATATGATTCAACCATCTTATGCCAATCCCAATTTTTCAACAAGGGCTTCAAACTCATTCAAACGACGTTCGAAGACTGCAAAGGCATCGTTGAGATAGTCTTCCTTCTCCATATCAACACCAGCTTTTCTCATGACATTAAGTGGATAGTCAGATTTACCTGCCTTGAGGTAGTCGATATAACGGTCACGGTCTTCTTGACTACCATGAACAATCTTTTCAGCTAGGGCTGAGGCTGCTGCAAAACCTGTTGAATATTGGTATACATAGTAGTTATAGTAGAAGTGTGGAATGCGAGCCCACTCGTATTGGATTTCAGGATTGTCTTCCTTACTCAAACCATAATACTCTTGGTTCAAGTCTGCGTAGAGTTTATTTAGGAAATCACTTGTCAAGACTTCTCCATTTTGGTCCGCTTGGTGGATAGCGTGTTCAAACTCAGCAAATTGAGTTTGACGGAAAACTGTCCCACGGAAACCATCTAGGAAGTTATTGAGAATAGCAAAGCGCGTTGCATCATCTTCCACTTCTTCCAATAATTTCTCCGTCAAGATATTTTCATTGGTAGTTGATGCAATCTCAGCCAAGAAGATAGAATAATCACCGTAAACATAAGGCTGAGTTTCACGAGTATAGCTTGAGTGCATACTGTGACCAGTCTCATGGACAAGGGTAAAGAGATTGTCTAGATTGTCCTGCCAGTTGAGAAGCATAAAGGCATTTGTATCGTAAGAACCACCAGAGTAAGCCCCTGAACGCTTGCCTTGATTTTCGTAAACATCAATCCAACGCTCGCTGAAGGCACGTTTGACACGGCTCAAGTAATCCTCACCCAAGACTGCCAAGGCATCTTCTGCCTTTTTCAAGGCTTCTTGGTAGGTAAAACTATATTCAACAGATGAAAGCGGTGTGTAGACATCGTACATCTTGAGGTCTGAAATCCCCAAGATTTTTGAACGAAGTTCAAGGTAACGATGCAAGAGTGGCAAATGCTTACGAACTGCTGCTACCAAATTGTCATAAACACTCTCTGGAACAAAATTGGCCGCTAGGGCTGCATGACGAGCGCTCTTATAGTTGCGAACTTTGGCACGGTAGTTTTGCACCTTAACATTGGTTTGCAAGGTTTTGGCATAAGTATGTTGGAATTGTTGATAAGTCGCATAAAGTGCTTGATAAGCACCACGGCGAACCTCACGATTTTTAGACTCCATCAAACTCATATAAACGCCATGTGATAATTGTACTTCGTTACCATCTTCGTCTTTAACAAATGGAAAGACGATATCTGCATTATCTAAAATAGCGAAGGTTTCACTTGCCGAACCAAAGATTTCCCCAGCTCCAGCCAATAATTCTTCTTCGCGTTGTGAAAGAACGTGATCCTTGCCTTGCAAAAGCTTGTCAAAATAGTGTTGATAAACCTGCAATTTTGGCTGAGCTTCTAAAAAGTCAGCATACTGCTTTTCACTGATTTCCATAAATTCAGGCTCATAGAATGAAAAAGCTTGATCTAGCTGACTGTAGAGAGTCATTGCTTTGGCATAGTACTCTTGGTACTTTGCTTCACGCGTGTCCTGGTCATTCTTCATATGAGCATAAACGTAAAGCTTCTCCATTTGACGTTCCATTTCAAGAGAAAATTCAGTGATTTCGAGTAGGCTATCCGCACTATCCAAGAGATGGCCTTCATACTGGGCTACTGTCTCCAATTGTTCTGTTAAATCTTTTAAGGCTTCTTCCCAAGCCTGGTCAGTTGGGTAGATCGTTGATAGATCCCATGTATCTTTTTCATTTATTTCATGTCTTTGTAATACCATTAGATTCCTCCATCCTTTCTATTCTACCATATTTTTCAAGAAATATTGCTGATAAAAGGCTGGTGGATAGAGCTTTTGCCAATCATTTTGAGGATTTTGTTGATAATAGGTTTGAAAATACTGATAATAGAAAGTCAAATCTTTCTCAATTTGACAAAACTCACCTACTAATGGTCGAATTTGTGGATACCATTCTTTTAGCCCGTAAGTCAGGAGATTTTCCCCCTTTTGATAGGCTTCTGCTTGTTCTTTCATCCAAATAGGATTTTGATAATAGAGTTGTTGCCGGATATAACGACAGATGTCATTATCTTGAAAAACTGTAAAATGAGATATTTTTTGTTTCTTATAGGGAAGACGTAATATCTCCAGTAGACTATCTTGTCCATAGGGAAATTCCTTGATTTGATAATGGAGTTTACCACGGAGGTCTTGGTGGATCAGGTATTTGAGCCTTAAAATCTGTTTTTCTTTGTCTAATTCCCAAACATAAAAGCCCATGTTTTGACTGAAATAGAGAAAACCTTGTTGCAGACGAGTCAAACGGTCTTTGAGCCACAGTTTTTGACCCAGCAACCACAGTACTTGGTAACCCTGACTACGATAACCCTCACTTCGCTCCTTAAGAATTTTTTGAGATAAAGGACTACACTGAACTTCTATAGCTAGATTGCCATTTACAAACACATCTGCAATCTGTTTAAGCTCTGGAAGGGGGTATTCTAATTGAACCTCTGCCTCTTTTTTCAACCACTGATAGAGGACTTCCTTATTTGTCAAGTGTTCTGGGCTTTCATTTTCAAAGGAGTAATCACAGTCTTTTAGGGATTTGTGGGCAAAATGGGTTCGGACACTTGGTCCTTGCCGCAAACAGAGCTGACCTCCACAAGCTGGGCAGGTGTATGCTTGCTTCTCAAGCTTATCCTCTAACACATTTACCAATTCTCCCCTAGTATCTCTCGCAACAAACATGATCCCCCTCCTTTTCTATATTATTCGTAAAAAAGAAAAAAGATCAGGAAATTTCCTAATCTTCATTCATGTTTACTTGATTTTCTTAGCTAACATGGTCGCAAAGCGTAGTTGAATACGATTGCCATTCTCATCGCGACGATGCAAATGACCTGGATTTTCATTGTATTTGACTAATTCCCAGTCCTTGTAATAGTCTGCCAATTCCCCTTCTTTAAAGGTAAATAGGAAGTTCACAGAGCAAGGGTAATCTTCCGTATCCATAGCACAAACGATAAGATTATAACCACCGACCGTGGTATGCTCCTGCATATTTTTGATAATTGCAGGAATGCGGTCTGCTTGCAAAAACATCAAAACAACTGTCGATACGATGAAATCATACGCTTGTCCAATACTAGCTGAATTGATATCGTAGAGACCAACAGGCATATCTAGGTCTTCTTGCTCCACAATGCTTTGCAAGATTTCAAGAGATAATTCATTTTGATCCACAGCTGTCACATCAAAACCATTCTGTGCAAGAAAGAGTGAATTACGTCCCTGACCACAGCCCAAATCCAAGGCTTTCCCTGGTTTTACTGTCTGCATAGCCTCTAGGACCTCTGAATGAACAGGATTAGTATTGTATTTTTTAGAGAAATAATCCTCAGGTTTACAATAAAATTCCAAGTACCATTCTACATCGTCTGTTACAGCCTCCACTCGGTGCCAGGCTTGTGGTTGTGCCATGGGATTGTCAGCCCCTGCTTCAAATAGGTGTTCAGCTAGAACCTCACCATCCTCTGTCAATTCAATAAACTTGAGAGTTCCTTTTAAAACAGTAATCTTGCCCCAAGTCCCAACCTTGGTATTGTGCTTTTGCTGAACAGCCTCTGGCATGGTTTCTTTAGTCCACAAAGGCATGCGTTTATAGGCAACTAGTTTTTCCATCTTCATTCCTCTTTTTATCGCTGATTAACAGCTTTCATAACACGCGCGATGTCGCGGTTTTGCTCACGTCGTTTGATAGACTCCCGTTTATCGTAGTCATGCTTCCCTTTAGCTAGGCCTAAAAGGAGCTTGGCATAGCCATCTTTGATATAGACTTTAAGGGGAACCAGGGTCATTCCTGTTCCTTTAGTCTCTTGTTCCAATTTTTGAATTTGCTTTTTATGGAGTAAGAGTTTTCGACGACGTTCTGGTTCTTGGTTCCAGATATTGCCCTCTTCGTAAGGAGCGATATGAACATTGCTCAGCCATACCTCCCCATTTTTTACTTGGGCAAAGCCATCCTTGAGATTGATTCGAGCTGCTCGTACACTCTTGATTTCAGTTCCAGTCAGGACCATCCCTGCCTCTAGCGTATCTACGATTGTATAGTCGTGACGCGCCTTTTTATTTTGTGCGACGACCTTTCCCTCGCCCTTTGCCATGCTTGGCTCCTTTCTTAGCTACTTCCTTGTAAAAAGGTTTCTTGCCCTTTTTCTTCTTGTCTTTTTGTGAATGCTTGCGCTTATCATTTGAGCGTCCTGATTTTCTCTTATCTTCCTTCTTATCTGAACGACGACTTGAACCACGCCCTCTGTCACTACGACTAGACTGTTTTAAGCCTTTTTCAATCACATCAAACTCACTTGGAATGTAAGAGAAGTCAATTTCCCCCGTCATCTTGTCGGCTCTTTCAACCCGGATACGGATTTGCTGACCTACACGGAAGGTTGTACCTGATTTCTCTCCACGAAGGGTCAAATCACGTTCGTTGAAATGATAAAATTCAGGTAGATTGGTGATGTGAATCAAGCCTTCAACTGTGTTCGGCAATTCGACAAAGAGACCGAATTTGACAATACTTGATACAACTGCATCGTATTCTTCGCCTACGTATTCTTCCATGTACTCAGCCTTTTTCATGGCTTCTACTTCACGCTCAGCCTCGATGGCACGACGCTCCCGGTTGGAAGACTGGGTCGCAATCTCTGGAATCACTTGCTCAAAATGCTCTGCTATTTCTTTAGAACGGCCGTAGTCCCGAATCATGCGGTGAACAAGAAGGTCTGGATAACGACGAATCGGACTGGTAAAGTGAGTATAATAGTCAGCCGCTAGTCCATAGTGGCCGTGATTGTGCTCCGAATAACGAGCCTGCTGCATGGAGCGAAGAAGCATCATGGACAATACATCTGCATAAGGTTCCCCCTCAACAGCACGCATGATGTCTTGGAGGGCCTCCTGGCTAATCTCACTGGCAGTCCCATAAATACGCAAGCCAAAACTCGAAGCATAATCAATAAACTTCTGAACTTTTTCAGCCTTAGGCTCCTCGTGAATTCGATAGATGAAAGGTAGATCCAGCTTGCTAAAATGCTCGGCAACTGTTTCATTGGCCATCAGCATAAAGGATTCAATCATGCGCTCAGCAACACCACGCTGACGAAGAACGATATCAACAGGCTTACCTTGCTTATCCACTAAAATCTTAGCTTCATTGGTATCGAAATTGAGGGCACCACGTTTCACACGCATGTTTTCTAAAATTTCATGAAGCTTGGCCATGAGTTCGATACTAGGGACAATTTTCTGATATTCTTGTCTCTTTTCCACGTCGCCAGCTAGAATATCATTAACATCGTTATAGGTCATACGGAAGCTTGTCTTGATTACCGTTTGTGTAATGGTGTAATTGACCACACGACCATGTTTATCAATCTCCATAATGGCAGACTGGGTTAGGCGATCAACTTGAGGATTGAGGGAGCAGATACCATTTGACAGTCGTTCTGGAAGCATTGGGACCACACGGTCTGTCACATAGACAGAAGTTGCACGATTAAGGGCTTCCTTATCAAGGGCAGACCCCTCAGTCACATAGTAGGAAACATCTGCGATGTGAACACCGAGCTCCAAATTCCCATTTTTTAAAGCCTTGATATGCACCGCATCGTCCAAGTCTTTGGCGTCAGCACCGTCAATGGTAAAGGTAATCTCATCTCTTAGATCCAGACGGCCTTCCATATCCTTTTGAGACGGAACATCAGGCACACTTTCTGCTTCCTTGACAACAGCCTCTGGAAATTCTGAGACAATGTCCATAGACTCCAAAACCTCAAGAACATCAATTCCGACATCCGTTGAATGCCCCACCACATCTAGAACACTCGCGACAAAGAAATCATGTTTCTTGCTTGGGTATTTGTCGATAAAGACCTTGAGAACTTCTGTTCCCTCCAGTTTAAGGGCTGGTTTTTTTACATAAATCGGTTGGCTGATTTTCTGATTTTTCGAACGGATGTAGCCAGCATACTTAGGTTTTTCCTGATCTAGAACGATTTGACCGACAACAGTTGTCAAACTGTGTTCTAGGATATCGATAATTTTGGCTTCCGCCGCTGTTCCCTTGTTACGATCAGCGACTTTCTTGATGACAACCTCAACAGTATCGCCATCAATAGCATAGTTGACATCGTTTTTACCTACAAAAAGGTCGTCCTCCTCGCCTTCTAGACTGACAAAACCAAAGCCATTTTTATGGGCATGAAAAATCCCCTTGAGAGTAATCTCATGTTTTTTCTTAACTTCTAAGGTCAGAGTACCATCTTCTTCAAAACGAATCTGGTGCTTTCTTTCCATTAAGGATAAGGTTTTAATCAACTCACGAAAATCCTTGGAACCGTCTTTTCCCAAAGCCTGAGCCAAGTCATTGACAGTTACCTTTCCCTTATCTTGCAAATATTCTTTTATTCTATCTTTCATATTTTCTTTCTAGATTTTTTAATTTTCTTTTACTGTAAAACCTTTTCAAACATCCTTTAAAAATAAAAAGAGGCAAAGACCTAGTCCTGCCCATTATTTTCTTATCTACTTGATAATACCGTCAATGCTAAGGCAATGGCTAGCCAGAAAAAGACTAAAATCCCTGTCAAACGCTGCATTACAGCTTCAAAACCGCGTGCTTTACTGCGTTCAAACAAATCACCTGAGCTGGCATCAAATACATTGCTGGATTGGTTTTTGGTTGGTTGCATGAAAATCGCAATCACAATCACAACAGATAATACTAATAAAATGGTTAATAATAGGTTATACATATCAAACTCCTTAAAATCCCTATTATTTTACCATAAAATCTACTTAGATTCAAGATGTAGGGTTACTTTTCTTTCCTTGGGACAATACTTTAAAACCTCAATCTTGTCTGGATGGGTTTTGGAATTTTTACTGGTTAGGTAATTGATACTGCCACAAGAGGAGCACTTGAGATTAATTTTTACTCGCACTAGATTTCCTTTACTTTTAATAATGTTCGAAATTGAAGAAGGTTAAAGAGACAACTAAAGGCAACACAAAGGCTTGTCGCATAAAAGACTGCATGGTAGCCAAATTGACCTGCTACTGCAGAACCTGCCATGGGACCAACGACACCTCCCAGATAAAAGAATACCTGATTGAAGGCAAAGACCCTCGAAATGCCGGCTTTGGGAGTCATTTTGCTGAGTAGGGCATTAATCCCAGGAATCAGCGCACCGGTTCCCAAGCCAAAGAGGAAACGATAGAGTCCTAGTTGAAGGGGACTAGATGCATTGGCACAGAGGAGATAGATGATAACTGAATAAAACTGGGCGACAACCAAGAGACGATGATTGCCCACCTTGTCACCTAGCTTACCCATGACTCCTGCACTCATCATGCTGGAAAAGCCCATGCTGGACACAATCAAACCAGAGACAAAAAGAAGATTCTCTGTCTGCCCTAAGTCGCGTACATAAAGAGCCAAAATAGGGCCAATCGATTGGGCTGAAAATTGGATGACAAAACTGGTTAAAAAGAGATTGACCAAAAGATAAGGATATTTGACCGATGTAAATAATTCCTTTGTTGGAATAGCCTTTTCCTTGGCTACTGGTTTAAAATCTTCCTTAATAAAGCAAATAGTCAAAATAGCAGCTAAAAACAGAAAACTACCAACCAGTAAGAAAACCGTACGAATTCCAAATAATTCTGCGATAAAGCCACCAATAAAGGGACCCGTTAGAGTGCCTGCAACTACACCTGTAGACAAAGTACCTAAGGCAGAGCCTGATTTCTCCTTGGGAACCTGACTGGCTATCAAGGCTGTTGCATTGGGAACAAAACCTGCAAATACACCATTCAGTAAACGAAGAAAGATTAACCAATAAATATTTGGGACAAAAGCCAAGCCTCCCATAGTGATAGTCATGGCCAGACCAGCACGAATCATCATGGATTTTCGACCGTATTTATCGGCAAGAATACCCCAGATAGGAGAAAAGAGCGCCGCAGAAATAGCAGAGACAGAAATAGCTAAACCTGCATAAAAAGCGACTTGCTCACTCCCTACACCCAGATTTTCCACAAAAATGGGCATAAAGGGCACAACCAAAGAAATACTGGCTCCTGTCAGAAAATTACCAAACCAGGCAATACGCAAATTATCCTTCCAGTTAATCTCTGTCATATTGCTTACCTCCCTCGAGAAGGATACGCACTTGAGTAAGAAGCTGGTCCAGATTGCCATTATTGTCTAGAACATGGCTAGCTAAACCTTTCTTTTGCTCTAAAGGCCACTGGGCTGCCAGACGAGATTCAGCTTCATTTTTGGACAACTGGTCTCTTTTCATTAAACGTTCTACTTGGGTATCTCGGTCCACATAGACCAACCACGTCTCATCAAACCAAGCGCTGTAGTCCTGCTCAAAAAGCAGGGGAATATCCATGAAAAAAATCTCTTCTGTCTGAACCAACTGGTCTCTCAAAGTAGCCAGTTCTTCACGAATAATCTCCCCTTGGATTCGCTTAGACCATTCTCGTTCCTCAGGATTTAAAAAGATGAGACTAGCTAGGAGAGGGCGATTGAGTTCTCCATTTTCTAGAATGATTTCTTGACCAAAATGCTGAACTAGAGCCTCAAACAGACGACCACCAGGTTTCTGTAGTTGGTGGACGACTGCATCGGCATCCACCACTTGAAAACCTTGCTGTCTAAGAAAATTTGTCACAGTTGACTTACCCGAGGCAATTCCTCCTGTGATTCCGATGATTTTTCCCATCAGTCCCTCCTTTGACAGTTTGGACAAAAGTGGGTGCCTCGTCTGCCTAGTTGGATTTTTTCAATCACAGTGCCACAGCGTACACATTCTTGACCAGCCTTGTCATAGACCTGATGAAAATCCTGCATGGTTCCATCTTCCCCAAAGGCATTGGTATAAGTCCGAATGGTGGAACCACCTTTTTCAACAGCCTGACCCAAAACAGCGATGGTCTGGTCATGAATGGCTGTCGCTTCTGCTACTGTCAAAGTTTGCGAAGGTCTTGCTGGATGAACCTGAGCTCGCCAGAGGACTTCATCCACATAAATATTGCCAAGACCAGCAACCAAGGTCTGGTCTAAAAGGTGGGATTTGATAGGCTTTTTGGACTTGGCTAGAGCAGTTTGAAAGACCTGCAAATCAAATTCTTCTTCGTTTGGCTCAGGCCCTAATTTTTTAGAAATAAAGTAGGCTTCTAAAAGATCAGGGGCCAAGAGTTCCATAGTACCAAACTTGCGTACATCCTCATAAACAAGCATTCCACCGTCCTCAAACTGGAAGAAAACATGGGCATGCTTGCGTTCAGGAACCTGGTCCGGATAATAAAAATACTTGCCCTCCATGCGCAAATGGGAAATCAAGACCTTGTCTGTCAAGTAGAAAAGCAAATATTTTCCACGACGCCCCATTGACTCAACAATCTGACCAGGCACTTCCTTTTGAAACTCGTCCAAATCCGTCTTAATCATCTTGGGATAACGAATTTCCATACTCGAAATCTTCTTACCCAAAATCAATTTTTCTAAGCCACGGCGAACAGTTTCAACCTCTGGTAATTCAGGCATAAGTCCTCCTTCTGTAAAAACAAGAAGCAGGCATGAGCCCACCTCTACTTAGTATTCTTTTTCATTATAGCCAAAGTCAGCCAAATCTAGTTTTTTATCACGCCAGTTTTTCTTAACCTTGACCCAAGTTTCTAGGAAGACCTTGTCTCCTAGCATGAGCTCGATATCACGACGGGCCATGCTACCAATTTTCTTAAGCATAGCGCCACCTTTACCGATGATAATCCCTTTCTGACTATCGCGCTCCACCATGATGGTTGCACGGATGTGCACCTTGTCTGTCTCTTCGTCTCGTTTCATAGAATCCACAACTACAGCAACTGAGTGAGGAATCTCTTCACGCGTTAAATGAAGAACCTTCTCACGAACCATTTCTGAAACCAAGAATCGTTCTGGATGGTCTGTGATTTGATCAGATGGGAAATATTGGAAACCTTCGTCCAGATTTTCACTCAAAATATCCACTAGACGAGAGACGTTATTCCCTTGAAGAGCTGAGATTGGAACGATTTCCTTAAAGTCCATTTGATTACGAAAATCATCAATCTGAGACAAAAGCTGGTCTGGATGAACCTTATCGATCTTGTTCACCACCAGAATAACAGGAACCTTAGCAGCCTTGAGACGCTCGATAATCATATCGTCCCCCTTACCACGCGCTTCATCAGCAGGCACCATGAAAAGAACGGTATCCACTTCACGAAGGGTGCTATAGGCAGATTCGACCATGAAATCTCCGAGAGCTGTTTTAGGTTTGTGAATCCCTGGTGTGTCGATAAAGACAATTTGCTCCTTATCAGTTGTGTAAATTCCCATAATTTTGTTGCGCGTTGTCTGCGCCTTGTCACTCATAATGGCAATCTTTTGCCCCATGACATGATTTAAAAAAGTTGACTTCCCAACGTTGGGACGTCCTAAAATGGCTACAAAGCCTGATTTAAAAGTCATAATTTCCTCTTGCTATTTAAAATAATAAATCCCAGATTCGTGGGAGAAAAATCAATGCGCCTGTTAAGGCTGCGAAAAGAGAGACCACTAATACCGCGCCAGCCGCCATATCCTTGGCATTTTTAGCCAGCATAGAAAAGTGATAGTGACTGGCCAAATCCACCACATTCTCGATAGCAGAATTGATAATTTCAAAGGCTACTACCAAAAAAATGCTCAATAGGAGAAAGAGCCATTCGATTCGTGACACCTGAAAAACAAAACCTGCGAGGATGACCACGAGAGCCGTCACCGCATGTTTTCGCATATTGCGTTCTTCCTTTATGGCAGTAAAAATTCCTGTAAGAGCAAATTCTAAACTGGATATCAGGTCACGATTTTTCCATTTTCGTTTATTGTCTTGTGAGTCCATAGGCTGTCAAAATTTCTTCTTGTAAACCGAACATCTCCGCTTCTTCTTCCGGAGTGTAGTGATCATAGCCGTTGATATGTAAAAAGCCGTGTACTGCCAAGAAGCCCATCTCACGCTCAAAGCTATGGCCATATTCCTCGGCCTGCTCATGAGCCTTATCGATAGAGATGAACAATTCCCCAATATAGGCATCAAACTCAGACATCATCTCTGCCAATTCAGGATTTTCAAGCAAATCCTCTTCGTCAAAGGCAATTTCCAACTCTGGTTTATACTCAAGGCTGATGACATCTGTCGGACGGTCTGTGTCACGGTACTCCAGATTGAGTTCATGACTACGTTCATTAGTCACAAAGGTAACTGCCATCTCCTTGTCTTCTTTGCCTAATTTTTGGGCTGCAAATTCCAAAATTTCTTGGGTTTGTTGCAACATTTCTTTTGAAACTTGACCAGTTTCATCTACCATTTCAATATACATGTGCTTCTCGTTTCTCTTTACTTGGCTTTATTATACCACATTTCCATGATTTTATTCTACCTTTTTGATATAATACTATGGAATACAATCACAAGGAGAGAACGATGTCATTTGACGGATTTTTTTTACATCATATGGTTGAGGAATTGCGAAGAGAGTTAGTGAATGGTCGCATTCAGAAAATCAATCAGCCTTTTGAACAAGAGTTGGTCTTGCAAATCCGCAGCAATCGCCAAAGTCATCGCCTGCTCCTTTCTGCCCATCCTGTTTTTGGACGCATTCAGCTGACCCAAACGACTTTTGAAAATCCAGCCCAACCATCTACCTTTATTATGGTTTTGAGAAAATATTTGCAGGGTGCCCTGATTGAGTCGATTGAGCAAGTGGAAAATGACCGAATTGTGGAAATCACGGTTTCCAATAAAAACGAGATTGGCGACCATATTCAGGCTACCTTGATTATCGAAATAATGGGGAAACATAGTAATATTCTACTGGTCGATAAAAGCAGTCATAAAATCCTCGAAGTCATCAAACACGTTGGCTTTTCACAAAATAGTTACCGCACCTTACTTCCTGGGTCAACCTATATCGCTCCGCCAAGTACGGAATCACTCAATCCTTTCACCATCAAGGATGAAAAACTCTTTGAAATCCTACAAACACAGGAAACGACAGCTAAAAATCTTCAAAGCCTCTTTCAAGGTCTGGGACGCGATACGGCAAATGAATTGGAAAACATTCTGGTTAGTGATAAACTATCTACTTTCCGAAACTTTTTCAATCAAGAAACCAAACCATGTTTGACTGAGACTTCCTTCAGCCCAGTTCCTTTTGCAAATCAGGTGGGAGAGCCTTTTGCCAGTCTTTCTGATTTGTTGGACACCTACTATAAGGATAAGGCTGAGCGCGACCGCGTCAAACAGCAAGCTAGTGAACTCATTCGCCGTGTTGAAAATGAACTTCAAAAAAATCGTCATAAGCTTAAAAAACAGGAAAAAGAGTTACTGGCGACAGACAATGCTGAAGAATTTCGTCAAAAAGGGGAATTGCTGACAACCTTCCTCCACCAAGTGCCTAACGACCAAGACCAGGTTATCCTAGACAACTACTACACCAACCAACCTATCACGATTGCGCTTGATAAGGCCTTGACTCCCAACCAGAATGCCCAACGCTATTTTAAACGGTATCAGAAACTCAAAGAAGCTGTCAAATACTTGACTGATTTGATTGAGGAAACCAAGGCAACCATTCTCTATCTGGAAAGTGTGGAGACCGTCCTCAACCAAGCTGGACTGGAAGAAATCGCTGAAATCCGTGAAGAATTGATTCAAACAGGTTTTATCCGCAGAAGACAACGGGAGAAAATCCAGAAACGCAAAAAACCAGAACAATACCTAGCAAGCGATGGTAAAACCATCATCTATGTCGGCCGAAACAACCTACAAAACGAGGAACTAACCTTTAAAATGGCCCGCAAGGAGGAACTTTGGTTCCATGCCAAGGATATCCCTGGAAGCCACGTTATCATCTCAGGCAACCTTGACCCATCTGATGAAGTCAAGACAGACGCGGCAGAACTGGCTGCCTACTTCTCTCAAGGCCGCCTGTCAAATCTGGTGCAGGTAGATATGATTGAAGTCAAGAAACTCAACAAACCAACTGGCGGAAAACCCGGTTTTGTTACTTACACAGGACAAAAGACCCTCCGTGTCACACCAGACCCAGAAAAAATCGCATCCATGAAAAAATCCTGATTTTACTTGAAATCAGGATTTTTAACTTACTATTCACTCAAATCATATTCATACTCAATGAAAATCAAAGAGCAAACTAGGAAGCTAGCCGCAGGCTGCTCAAAGCACTACTTTTAGGTTGTAGATAAGACTGACAAAGTCAGCTCAAAACACTGTTTTGAGGTTGCAGATAGAACTGACAAAGTCAGTAACCATATATAATCCAAGGCGAGGCTGACGTGGTTTGAAGAGATTTTCGAAGAGTATCAATTATAGGACTAATCTTTGCCACCTAGCTTCTCGTTGATTTTCATCATCACACTAGCAATTTTTTCGCCCCAATAAGGGTCTGATGCATATTGCACATTCATACCTGACGCCTTGTTGCCAAGGAAAGTTCTGCCCCTATCGATATAATTTTCCTTAATCCACTTGGTTGCACCTAAAATTCCCTTATCCACATCATCAAATGTTTTAGCAGAAAGGTAAGGTGTCGTATCATAGGCTGTAATTCCAAAGAAATTATTCTTATCTTTGGCAATCTTGCTCCGTCCCCAGTCGCTTTCTAAGGCACTATGAGCAAGGAGGTAAAGGGCATTGATATGGTAATGTTCTTCAGCTTCTTTAAAAATTGCTCCTTTACCAGCAAGACGGCTGTTTCGGATATTCATCATCGAATAAACTCTATTTAATTCATCCGCACTATAGTTGGTTGGTTCAGTCAAATTCTTAAAAAGAAAACGATTCTTGATAGTAAACCCATCAAAATGTTCTCCATCATTTGAATAATACTTCTTGCCAATTTTCATGGCTGAAGTATGTGGAGCTACCCGAATACTAGTGTATGGAGAAAGTTCATGATATAGGAATCTTCCGTCAGTAGTATAGTGAGGAATAAACTCACTTTCTTCATCAACTAAAGTCAAATCGTTTTGATTCATATAACCAGACAAGCCTGATATTGAAACAGCAAGGCGACTGCCCTTACTTTTAGAGCTATCATAGGTCACAATACTTCCCTGATTGACATAACTCAAAATATCTCCTGATTCGCTATAAATATAGGCTGTGATTGGTCTAACCTTAAAATATTTGGGGCTTTGAATCCACTTTCCATCCCCCTGGAAGAAGTAGGATTTATTTTCGATGTTAAAAGCACCAGTAACATAACTCCCATCTTCTTTTAGGTAGTACCATGCATTGTAGTTAGGGTCAAAAATCCATTCATTCTTGGCCATATAACCACCAGATTTGAGGTAATAAGCATCAATCCATTCACGTGAAGCATAAGCACCACCTGATTTTAGGTAAAACCAGCTATTATAAGATTTATCAAAAATCCATTCTTTTTCAGCCATCGCTCCACTATTTTTTAGATAGTAAGCATCTTTCCACTGATTACTAGCCATCACACCGTCACTGTTAAAATAGTACCATATTCCATTAATTTTTTCCCATTTATTACGGACAATCTTTCCTGAATCTGTAGCATAATACCATTTATCAGCAATTTTTTCCCAATCATTTTGAGCCATTGCCCCACTGCTATTAAGAAGATAATCGTCAACTAGAGTATTGCTAGCCATAACTCCATCTTGGTTGAAGTAATACCAAACATTGCCAACTCTTTCCCATCTATTACGAACAATCTTTCCTGAATCTGTAGCATAATACCATTTATCAGCAATTTTTACCCAGGAATTTTCTACCATTGCTCCACTAGTATGAAAAGCATAGTCATTAACAATCCTATTGCTAGCCATGATTCCATTTTGATCAAAGAAATACCAGACACCCGCAATTTTTTTCCAGTTTTTGATTGGTTGATTATTCTCATAAAAAAGCCATTCCCCGTTCTCTTTCTGCCAACCATTCTTAGGAACTTCTTCAACTTTTTCTTTGTTTGAAATAGACTCTTTTTTAGAATTATCTTCTTCTACAACAACTGGTTCTTTCTTTTTTTCCGTCTTTGCAGTCTCATTCTTTGTATATTCAACAACTTTTTTCTCTTCTGATGTTGGAGTCTGATTTTTATCCACAGATTGACTCTTATTTGTCGTTTGACTTTGGTCTGTTGTTTTATCTTCAGCAAATACTGATGTTGTTGGCACAATTGCCAATGCAAGCACTGCTGTGCTTACAAGTAGTGTTCTCTTCATTTTACTCCCCTAAGTAGAAATTCATCTACATCATTCATGATTAATTTTATTCTAACATAGTTATAAAGATGAGAATATTACAAAATGATGAAAATTCTGTGTCTTATTGACGATAAAGATGTTCTAGCTTATCTAAAGCTAGCTTTTACTTCCTGACGGAGATTTTCTAGACTGCTAATGCCGTATTTGTCCATGACTTTTGGCAGATTTTCAATAATATCAGGACAGGCATATGGATTGGTAAAGTTGGCTGTTCCAACTCCAATGGCCGATGCTCCAGCCAGATACATTTCTAGGGCAGCTTCTGCCGAATCCACTCCTCCCATTCCAATGATGGGCAGGTCTGTAGTTTGGGCGACTTGGCGGATGAGTTTGAGGGCTACTGGAAAGACTGCTGGACCAGACATTCCACCTGTTCCATTGGCCAAGATTGGTTTTCTGTTTTTGAGGTCAAAACGCATTCCAACCAGAGTATTAATCATAGTCAAGCCACTTGCTCCCGCATCTTCTGCTGCTTTTGCAACGGTGACAATATCTGTCACACTAGGGGTTAGTTTGACATAAACTGGTACATCTGAGGATTCGACAGCTGCTTTCACCACATCATAAGCCAGATCAGGGTCTTGACCAATCAAGAGTCCATGATTACAGTGATCTACGTTGGGACAAGAAATATTGAGCTCAATAGCCTTCACATTAGCTGCCTTGGAAATACCATGAGAAACAGCAGCATACTCTTGTTTTGAAAAACCAGCTACATTGGCAATAATAGGAAGATTTGGATATTCTCTTTCCAGCCAAGGTAACTTTTCAGCCAAAACAACTTCCAAACCCGGATTTTGCAAGCCAATTGCATTGAGCATACCAGCAGGTGTCTCTGCTACCCTTGGAGTTGGATTGCCAAAACGGGGTTCAAGGGTCGTCGCCTTAATCATAATAGAACCTAAAAGGTCTAAATCATAGTACTTGGCATACTCTTGTCCAAAGCCAAAACAGCCTGATGCTGGAATAATCGGATTTTTCAAATCCAAGCCAGGTAGAGAAACTTGTAAACGATTTCTAGTCATAATTTTCTCCTTATAATACAACTGTTCCTGTGCGGAAAACAGGGCCATCTTCACAGACACGTTGGCTGACCGTCTCGCTTTCTGGCACTTTTAAGACACAGGCATAGCAGGCCCCCATCCCACAAGCCATACGAGATTCCAGAGATAGATAGGCTCTTGGGTGGTCATAAAAGATTTGATTGATATACTTCATCATTCCTGGAGCCCCACATGAATAGACGGCGTCAAAATGAGTATCTAAATCATTGATGACAACTGAAACATTTCCCTTTAGTACCATAAGAACCATCATCTGTCGTTACAAAGACCTGACCATATTGAGCTAATTCCTTTTCGAGAATAACAGCATCCTTGTTAGCAAAACCGAGCACAGTCACTACTTTCACCCCACGGGCATGCAATTCCTTGGCCACCTCAAGCAAGGGCGGAACACCAATCCCACCACCAACGAGGAGAACCTGGCTCTGTTCATCAAGGTCAGACAAGTCAAAACCATTTCCCTGAGGCCCCATCACATCAAGGGTGTCTCCCTGACTTAAGGTTGAGAAAATAGCTGTCCCAGCTCCCCTCAATCCGATAAATGAGATGACACTGCTTCTTAACCTTATCGATAGACGAAATTGAAATAGGGCGACGCAAAAGATGGGCATCATCAGGCACACGCAGATGAAGAAATTGGCCTGCTCGCATAGCTTCAACCATTTCCCCCTCTAGGACTAATTTAAAGATTGCTGGCGCGATTTCCTCCTGTGCAACCACCTTCATGGTTTCCAAACGAATTGCACCCAAACGTTTCTTACATGTTGGATTCATGACTTTTCCTCCTTAAATTTTAAGGGGACCAGACAAAGAAAAGACCTTGCTAATGCAAGGCCTCAGTTAAAATCGTACAACAGAAGAGAGCACACTCAAAAAGTCTCCTCTAGAAAATTGTACTATTCTTTTATCTGACACCTTGTGAGTCTCTCTGGACTCCCCTTAAAGGTTAAATTTTTATTAGTATACTCTTTCAGCTAAAAAAAGTCAAGTAGAAAACGAACATTCTACTGGACCTCACAAGATTATTTTTCACGAATGACTTCGACCTTGTAGCCATCAGGGTCTTTGACAAAGTAATAGTTAGGTGCAGTTCCTGGTAGGCCATTTGGCTCAGTAACTTCATATCCTTTGGCACTGTGCTCTTGATGAAGTGCCTCAAGATCAGGTGTACTGAGGGCGATATGGGCAAAGCCATCTCCAACCACATAAGGGCCGTGATCATAGTTATAAGTCAACTCTAACTCATAGTCGTCACCCCTCAAGACCTAGATAGACAATCGTGAAGGCATGGTCTGGAAAATCTCTGCGACGCAATTCTTTAAATCCAAAAGCATCTTGATAGAATGCAATTGATTTTTCAAGATTTTCTACTCGCAAGCAAGTGTGTAGCATTTTTGAAGCCATATTTTTCTCCTTTATTTTTAAAAAGACTGGGACAATCCTGTTCCAGTCTTATCTGTTATTATTTACCAAGTTTTGCTTTCGCTGCATCTGCAAGAGCTGTGAAAGCTGCTGCATCGTTAACAGCCAAGTCAGCAAGCATTTTACGGTTAACTTCGATCTCAGCCAATTTCAAACCATGCATCAATTGTGAGTATGAAAGTCCGTTCATACGAGCTGCTGCATTGATACGAGTGATCCACAATTTGCGGAAGTCACGTTTTTTCTGACGACGGTCACGGTATGCATAGTAGTAAGAGTTCATTACTTGTTCTTTTGCAGTACGGAACAAGATGTGTTTAGCTCCATAGTAACCTTTTGCTAATTTAAGAATACGTTTACGACGTTTGCGTGATACAACGCCACCTTTAACACGTGCCATGTTTTATTTCCTCCAAATATTTCCTAGAATTCTTTACTTACAGTCAAGCTATTATTTCAAGCGAGTAAGCATTGCTTTGATACGTTTGTAATCTCCTGAATGCACCATAGATGCTTTACGAAGATGACGACGTTGTTTCTTAGTTTTTCCGTGGAAACGGTGAGAAGTGTAAGCACGGAAACGTTTAAGTCCACCAGAACCTGTACGTTTGAAACGTTTAGCTGATGCGCGGTGTGTTTTTTGTTTTGGCATGATTTTTTCTCCTTTATTTAACTTTCTGACAATTATTTTTTGTCAGTCGCTGGCGCCAATTGCATGAACATTTGACGTCCATCCATTTTAGCACGTTGTTCGATGATGGCAATATCTTGAGTTGCTTCAGCAAACTCGGCTAAAACTTTTGCACCAATCTCTTTATGGGTAATCATACGACCCTTAAAGCGAATAGATACCTTAACTTTATTTCCTTTTTCAAGGAATTTGCGTGCATTGCGAAGTTTTGTATCAAAGTCACCCTTGTCAATAGTTGGACTTAGACGAACTTCTTTCACAGTAACAACACTTTGTTTTTTACGTTGTTCTTTTTGCTTCTTCTGGTACTCAAATTTGAACTTACCGTAGTCCATAATTTTTGCAACAGGCGGTTTGGCTTGGGGTTGAATCAATACTAGGTCAACATTAGCGTTATCAGCCAAAGCTTGCGCTTCACTGAGTGGCTTGATGCCTAGCTGTTCTCCTTCAAGACCAATCAAGCGAACTTCACGTACACGAATCTCATCATTGATGAATAAGTCTTGCTTTGCTATGGTTTTCACCTCTTTTGTTTTATTAGAGAAAAACAATAGCGGACTCGTAAATATACAAGCCCGCACGTTATGATAGCGTTTCTTAGAAACTTTTCATCCGTAGGGCCAGGCAACTTAATGTCACAAGGCGAGAAGCTCTCACTTCTGCTTTTCTCAACTTTTATATGATACCAAGTTTTCTAGACCTTGTCAAGATAAAAAGTTATTTTTTTGAAAAGTTTGTGCTCACTAACCAACCGTTTCGATTTTCCAACTTTTCCAACCTTTAAAGCGTATAGCTCCTTGCTGATCAGTTCGGTAAACTTTACTATTGATACCTTCCAGTCGTGTCAAGGTTTCCTGATGGGGGAGTTTCGTTCGATTGCTCTTTCCAACTGAGATAAGAGTAAGCTCTGGTTTGAGCTGTTCTAGAAAGGCTGGACTTGATGAGTTTTTAGAGCCATGTTGACTAGCTTTCAAAACATCCACCTCTAGGTCAGGATAATGCTTCAGCATGTCCTTCTCTCCTTTGTCCTCCAAATTTCCTGTGAAGAGAAAGTGCTTATCCAAGAGTTTCCCATACAGAACCAGAGAATCTTCATACCCTCCATCTCCCATTTTCCTTGGAGATAGGACTTCTAACTGACTTCCAAAAATTGGCAAGTTCTCCCCTACTGTCATACTACGCACCTTTGTTTGAGTCGCCTGTAGTTCTGCCACAAATTCCTTCTGTTTTAGACTGCCTTTTGACACTAAAATTTCGCCTACATGGAATGCCTTGGTCACCTCCAACAAATCTCCAACACGTTCCTTGTCCGTATTTGTCAAAATCAGCTGGTCAATCTTGGCCACTCCTCGACTTTTAAGATAGGGAATCAAGGTTCGCTGGGCATTGCTGGTCGTCGTCTTTTCTTGCCATTTTTCGATTTTCTTATCAGATTCTGCCTTGCCACCTACATCTATGAGAATAGTTTTACCAGTTACATCCCGTAGGAAAATACTTTCGCCTTGCCCCACATCCAGCATGGTGATTTCATTTTCTAGTGGATACTTGGTCAAGAAAAAGAGACCTGTAATCAATAAGCTCAACACCATTAGCCTTTTAATGTTTTTCCTCAAATCATAGACTAAAGCCAAGGAAATTAACAATAAGATTAAAAGCCATGCATTGGGCTGTCCAAAGACCAGAGGTCTACTTGCCACCTGTGATACAAAGCGAATCATTCCCTCCAACCATTCAAAAATAAAATTAAGCTGAATGACTGGATAGAGAAAGGAAAGGGCAAATAAGATAGACAAGAGCGGTAAGAAGACCATGTCAAATAGAAAGGAAAAGACAAAGGTCAAGAGGATGGACCAAGGTTGAAATTCCGCAAAATAGAAGGATAGAATGGGTAATATACCCAAAGAAATGACTAGACTTTCTCTGGCAACAGCCTTGAGTCCCTCCTCTTCTTTGCTAGTCATAGTCAAGATAAAAGCATAAGCGCAGGACAAGACTCCTCCTGCTGTCAGGAAAAAGTTGGGCATGATGATAAAGAGGACAAGCACCGTCAAGGCAAAATTATCCAAGCCCTTAACACCATGTTGAGCCAGTAGCTTTTGCAAGAGACTGCGAATGACCGATGCTGAAAATCCTGTCAGACCAGCATAAATAAGGGAAAAGGGATAAGTCAGCCATTTCAACTTTTCTTGGGTCAAACCCAATCGTAAGAGAAGTTTCTTAAATCCGTCCATGAAAAAGCCTACCTGCATCCCCGACAAGGCAAAGAGGTGGATAATTCCTAGACTGGAATAAAGCTCATTCATCTCCTCAAAGTCCGTGTCCAGATGCCCTAACAAGAGCCCCGTCATGTAGTTACGCATAGGGTCTGGAAAGTGTGTCTTAATCCAAACTACAGCCCTTCGACGTAAGCTGGACAGGTTTTCTCCCATATCCCAACTGCCAACCTTTTGAAATGACTGGATCTTTTTGATATTGAGAGTCTGGTAAATCCCCTGAGTCTTCAGATAGGCTTGGTAGTCAAAGCCACCAAAATTTCTCTGCCCTTCTGGCTCCGAAAGTTTCCCTTCTAGTTCCAAATCATGAAGGGCTGTTAAAGCTTGAAATTGTTTTTTCTCCTCCTCGGACTGGAGTTTATAATAGACTTGAAAAATGCGTCCATCAGACTTGCCACGAAAGGATAGACTATCACCATTGACCTTAATAGTGTCTGGTAAAATCCGTACCTTTTCAACAGAATCCACCAAATTTTGACTCGCTCGACTCTGTTGCCAATTTTGAAACAGAAACCAGAAGCCAAAGATTCCACAAATCACTAGAATTTTACTTGCTAATTTCCAAGGAAATTGGATAAAGAGACAGACTAGCAGAAAAACGAAACCCAACAGCGCTAGATAGGACGCTGAGAAAATAGCGTAATAAAGCCAGAGCAATAGAAAACTCAGGTAAATTAGAGGAATGGGGAAATTCTTAATCCACTGTAACATAATCTTTTAGCTTTTCTATGGTCTTGGCACCAATGCCAGAGACTTTCTTGAGTTCCTCAACCGACTTGAACTTGCCATTTGCCTCACGATGGTCGATAATGTCCTGAGCTCGTTTGCCACCTAATCCCTTGACCTGTTTAAGCTCTTCCAGAATAGCCTTGTTGATATTGACCTTCTTTTCTTTGCTCGTCGAAGAAGCTGTCCCAGAACCTGCCTGCTGACTAGCTGATTCTTCTCCCTTAGTTGGAACGTAAACCAGAGCCTCGTCACTAACTTTCTGAGCTAGATTGAGTGCCTTGCTGTCTGCTTGCTCTGTCAAGCCACCAGCCTTCTGAACAGCATCATTGACTCGACTACCTACCGGCAAATCATAAATTCCAGGTGCTTTAACAGCGCCTTTTACATCTACTGTGATTAGATCTTGTTCAAGGGGTTCTTCCTTCTTCACATCCTTTTCGGACACCGAATCCTTGGAAACAGCTGCGACTTCTGCCTGTAAATTCGTTTCTTTTACAGGTGTTTGTGGAGTTGGCTTTAGCAGGAAAAATCCTCCTACAAGCAAGCCCAGACCAGTACAGATGACAATGATTTTATACTCTTTTATTTTCTCGATAATTGCTTCCATATTTTCTCCTCTCTTAGATTATTCGTAAGAGGATGAAAAAACAGTTGAAAATTTCTTCTCAACTGCTTATTTATTTGCAAAATAGTCTTCCTTGGTCAAGACATAATGAACTCTGGTCACGATTCGGCCTTCTTCATGCTGGTCCATACAAGCATATGGTTCTACATGTGAAAAACGCATGCCTGATTTCTCCATGACCTTTCCAGATGCAGGGTTGTCCTTATCGTGAAGGGCAACCAACTTATTCATCCCTATCTTCTCAAAAGCTAGCTCAATCACAGCACGATTGGCTTCTGTCGTCAAACCTTGATTCCAATACTTTTTATTGATAATATAGCCAATAGCTGCCTTCTTAAGAACAGAATCAATCTTGTGCAAATCAATGGTTCCGATAAATTTGCCATTGCTTTTTAGTTCTATTCCCCAGCGTCCCAAGGGATTGGCCAAGTAGAACTGACCAATATTATTCTTAGTTTCTTCCAAGCTTTGATTGGTTGGAAAAGTGTAACGCGTATTTTCTCTGTCCGAGGCATACTCAAACATTTCTTCCGCATCATCCAAGGTTACAGGTCTAAGCAATAAACGCTCAGTCTCCACTATGGGATACTGAGCTAGTTTTAAAAAGATTGATTCCATACGTTTCTACCACTTGAAACCTTTCTAATCTAATATAAGGATATTGAATGAAACATTTAAAACGCAAATTTATAGTAGATTGAAATAAAATATGAACAAATCGATTAGGAAAGTCAAATTTATTTCTAGAAATATTTTAGCAATCACGACGTACTATTCTAACTTCAATCTACTATAGACTTAACATTGAGATAACTTTAAGTACAAAAGAACTATCCTTCAGATAGAGGTTGAGTATCTAATTCTTCGCGCTCTTCATTTTTAACTGGTACTGGTTCATAAGCTCGGATAATCTGAGCGACAACAGGATGGCGAACCACATCCTTGGCTGAAAAATGAACAAAGTCAATCTGATGGATGTTATTGAGTTTCTCCTGAGCATCAATCAAACCTGACTTGACATTGCGTGGAAGGTCAATCTGACTGATATCTCCATTGACAATCATCTTAGAATTAAAACCTAAACGAGTCAAAAACATCTTCATCTGCATGATGGTCGTATTTTGCGCCTCATCGAGAATGACAAAGGCATCATCCAAGGTCCGTCCACGCATATAGGCAAGGGGAGCAATCTCGATAATTTCACGCTCCATGAGACGAGTCGTTTGGTCTTTTCCTAGAATCTGATACAAGGCATCATAAACGGGTCGAAGGTAAGGATCCACCTTCTCCTTAAGATCACCCGGAAGAAATCCTAGACTTTCTCCTGCTTCCACTGCCGGGCGTGTTAGGATAATCCGCTTAACCTGACCACGTTTAAGAGCTGTCACAGCCAAGGTCACTGCAAGGAAGGTCTTCCCTGTCCCTGCAGGCCCAATTCCAAAGGTCACATCATGCTGTTTGACACTGTCCACATAAAGCTTTTGACCCAGTGTTTTGACACGGATTGGTTTCCCTGTATTGTCCTTGATGATTTCTTCTTCGTAAAGGGCGACAAACTTATCAATTTCATCGTTTTTGACCATGCTAATCGCAGTCACCACATCTGGCGTACCAACGGTCATCCCACGGTTCACCAAGACCATGAGAGCTTGAATAACCTGACGAGCTTCCTCACAGGCAGTCTCTTCTCCCAAAACCTGGACAATCTCCGTACGAGCATGAATCACCACATCAAGCTCTTCTTCCATCAAACGAAGATGGCGTTCATTGGAACCAAAAAGATGAAACAAGTCATCTGGATGACTCAGTTGAATGTCTATTGAATGTTCCTTCAAATAAAGAACCTCTCTAATCCTTTTATTTCTTTTTATTATAGCAAAGGGGTGGAGAAATTACTAGCCCAAACCCAGTGAATCATGCTAGTGTTCTAAGTATTCTTGCCAGATGGCGTCAAAGTCTCCTAGGTTAAAAGAGAAACTGGCATGTTCCTCCAAAAAGCGACTCACCTCATCGAAGTCATCTGTATGTTTTGGGAAGGATGACTCTTCAAAAGCGAGGTCTGCCAAAATAGCTTTAGGGCTGTTACTTTTAGGATTGCGCTCGGTCATGAGCCAAGTGTAAAATGATTTTCTCATATGCCACCCTAGATCAATTCTGTACCAAACTGGTCTTGCTTGATTTTACCAGCCTTCATCAAGCCTCCAAGTGCCTTCTTAAACTGACCTTTAGAGATACCAAAGGTTACCTTGATGTCGTCTGGAGATGACTTATCATTTAAGGTCATGAAACCTCCATTGCTTTCCAAATAGGTCAAAATCATCTGTGCATCATTTTCCAACATTTCAAAGGAACGTGGTTTGAGAGAGAGGTTCAAGGTACGGTCCACTTCACGGAAACCAATGACACGCGCATCTAGAACTTGTCCCAAACGTGGCTCTGCGTAACGCTCGCTAGGATGGATAAAGCCAAGCATGTTATTTTCTGGCAGGTAAACAAAAGTTCCTGACAGCTTGAGACGGTATACAATGGCTGGCCAGTTTTGGTTCTGCATGTTGTTGTAGGCAGGACGAGCCAGACGTTGAAAGTCTTCTTGATAAGCCAAGAGGCCCCAGATACGGTCTTTCTTGTCCACTTCAAGACGGATGTAGAGTTGGTCGCCCTTCTTAGGCCAGAGTTCCTTAAGCTCAGGGAGAATATCGAGTGACACAACGATTTCCTTGTCAGGAAGGCCTGTATCCACAAAGACACCCAAGTCCTTACGAACTTCCGTTACAGTTCCCCAACCAAATTGGTCCTGAGTGGCAGTCACTTCTAAGGTTGTCAGGCGGAGTTTTTGCTTCATATCTGTGTAGGCAAAACCTTTGACCGTATCCCCCACTGTATGTTGACCTTCTTCCTTAGCAAGAGCATAGGTTTGACCATCCTTTTGCACAAAGTAAAAACGGTCGTTTCCATCGATGATCAGTCCAACGATAAAACTTGCAAGATTTGTATTCATATTTCCTTCTTTCGAATAAAACTCAGCCAGCAATGCCAACTGAGTTTTTCTGTTTATTTTTAGACTTCCAAAAGTTCTTTCTCTTTGTTGGCAGTCATGTCGTCGATGTGTTTAACAGCATCGTCTGTTACTTTTTGAATATCTTTTTCAAGAGTCTTCAATTCGTCTTCAGTGATTTCTTTTGCTTTTTCTTGTTTCTTAGCTTCATCCATAGCATCACGACGGATATTGCGGACAGCCACTTTAGCATTTTCGCCGACCTTCTTCACTTCTTTAGCAAGGTCACGACGAGTTTCTTCTGTGAGAGCAGGGATAACCAAACGAATAACAGAACCGTCGTTAGCTGGTGTGATACCAAGATCAGAAGCGTTCAAGGCACGTTCGATGTCTTTCAATGAAGACTTGTCAAATGGTGTCACCAACAAAACACGCGCTTCTGGAATCGTAATTGAAGCGATTTGGTTAAGAGGAGTTTCTACTCCGTAGTATTCTACATGTACACGATCAAGCAAGCTTGCATTGGCACGACCAGCACGGATACCACCAAATTCACGAGCAAGTGATTGGTGAGACTGGGTCATTCTCTCTTTAGCTTTTTCAATAATTGCGTTAGCCATAATCTTTCTTATTCCTTTTCTTCGATATTATTTGAAACTGTTGTTCCGATATTTTCACCAAATACGACACGTTTGATGTTGCCTGGTTGGTTCATGTTGAAGACAACCAAGTCAATGTCGTTATCCATTGATAGGGTTGAAGCTGTTGAGTCCATGATACGAAGTCCTTTGTTAATGACATCACGGTGGGTCAATTCTTCAAATTTAACAGCTGTCTTGTCCTTCTTAGGATCAGCATTATAAACACCGTCGACACCATTTTTAGCCATAAGGATAGCATCCGCTTCGATTTCAGCTGCACGAAGAGCCGCTGTTGTATCTGTTGAGAAGTATGGTGAACCAATTCCAGCACCAAAGATAACGATACGGCCTTTTTCAAGGTGACGAAGGGCACGTCCACGGACATAAGGCTCTGCCACTTGTTGCATAGCAATAGCCGTTTGCACACGTGTATCAACCCCAACTTGTTGCAATGAATCTGCCATCACAAGAGCATTCATAACAGTCCCAAGCATTCCTGTGTAATCTGCCTGAACGCGGTCCATACCTGCTTCTGCTGCAGGTTCTCCACGCCAGAGATTTCCTCCACCAATAACAAGGGCAATTTCGATACCTAAGCTATGAACTTCTTGAATCTCTTTTGCGATTGTTTGAACTGTTTGGATATCAATCCCTACGCCACGTTCACCGGCAAGGGCTTCACCTGATAACTTGATTAAAATACGTTTATACTTGGGATTCGCCATTTTCACTCTCCTTTTTTTATCCTACCTATTTTATCACAATTTCTAAGATTTTTATAGTATCATGAGCAATTCTTTCAAAAAAATTAGACAGTTAAAAATTCCTCTAAATCGCTGAGGGCACGCTCTGCAATTTTTTCATAACGAGCCTTCTTATCACGAATACGCTCGCCTTCTAACTCCTTGATAATTCCAAAATTGACATTCATCGGTTGGAAATGTTTGCTATCGGCATGGGTGATGTAATGGGCTAAGCTTCCGATAGCCGTCGTCTCTGGGAAAATAGCCTCGCTTTCTCCCTTGAAGAGACGAGCCGCGTTAATTCCCGCAACTAATCCTGACGCTGCTGACTCTACATAGCCTTCCACACCCGTCATTTGACCAGCAAAGAAGAGGTTTGGCTGTTTCTTGGAACGATAGGTCTGTTCAAGAAGATTTGGTGAATCCATATAAGAATTGCGGTGCATGACACCATAACGAACAAACTCCGCATTTTCAAGACCTGGAATCATTTGAAAGACTCGCTTTTGCTCCCCCCATTTGAGGTGGGTCTGGAAACCGACGATATTGTAGAGACTACCAGCCGCATTGTCCTGACGAAGCTGAACCACCGCATAAGGTGTTTTAAATTCTCCATCACGAGGGCCTGTGTAGTCGTCTGGATACTCAAGACCGACTGGTTTCATCGGACCATAAAGCATAGTTTTAATACCACGTTTTGCCATGACTTCGATAGGCATACATCCTTCAAAGTACTTTTCTTTTTCAAAAGAATTGAGCGGTGCTTCTTCCGCATTGACCAAGGCTTCATGGAAATCCATAAATTCTTGTTTGGTCATAGGCGCGTTGAGATAGGCAGCTTCTCCCTTATCATAACGTGATTTGAGGTAGACCTTGCTCATATCGATAGTGTTAACATCGATAATAGGCGCTGCCGCATCGTAGAAATAGAAACCATCACCGTCATTAAGGGCATGAATCTTTTCAGCCAGAGCATCGCTGGTCAAAGGACCAGTCGCCACAACTGTAATAACATCTGTCGGCAATTCTGTAATTTCATCACGAACCACTTCAATCAAGGGGTGGTTGGCAACTTTTTCGGTTACCATTTGGGAGAAACCATCACGGTCCACCGCAAGAGCACCACCTGCAGGAACACGTGTAGCCTCAGCAGATTCCAAGATAACAGAACCCAAGCGACGCATTTCTTCCTTAAGGAGACCCACTGCATTTGTCAAGGCATCCCCACGTAAGGAATTAGAACAAACCAATTCAGCAAAATTGTCTGTTTTGTGCTGAGGTGTTGACTTGACACCACGCATTTCATAAAGTTTAACTGGAATACCACGTTCTGCAATTTGGTAGGCTGCTTCAGAACCTGCCAAACCAGCACCGATAACATTGATATAAGATTGAGACACGACACTAATACCTCTTTGGGAGTGTGAAGACAAGGTTCACATTGAAAAAGCCAACCGAACTTGCCTAGCTTTCGAATTTCTTGGCTCAGGCTGAAAAAGTCCACAGGACTTACTTCGCTTTCGAATTTCCTGGCTCAGGCTGAAAAAGTCCCCCAGACTTTTTCACTCCCACAAATCTTTCTAATTTTTTCTTCTACTAGTATAACAAAAAAAGGGAAGAAGGCAAACTTCCCTGTTTAGTCATTTTCTTGATGTAAAGAGATAGTGAGTATTCCAATTAAAAATCAATTATATGCTACTCTATAAAATCTTTTCCACGTAACGGATCGATAGGGACTGTTATTCTATCTCTTGCTATAACCGTATTATCTAAAACAGCATAACATTCAACATAGTGGTCTCCTTTAAACTGAGAATCTTCGTGATGTTTTATTTTACCTGAAAAAATAGCACCACGCTCACAATTTCTTCTAATTGCCTCAGCTCCAATATTTCTTACTTTCCAATAATATTTAACATCAGACAAAAGATTATCTGGAATATCTGATTGTATAATTTCAAAATCAAGAGATTTTCTATTTTTAATCTTAAATCTATTCTTTAAAAAGTCTGAAAGAAGTGCTTTTCGAAAACCATCCTGAGTAATTTCACACTCCAAAACAATATTATATCGGATATCAATACTAAACAATTCATCAATAAATTCTTCATTCGAAGCTCGATTTGTGGTAGAAGTGGATTGAGCGAATTTTCTACCAAATAGCTGTCTATAAACTTCAGTAAGTTTCTCTTCTGAAGCGTCTTCTATTTTCTTGAGAGCCTGCTTAGCTTTATTGATAAATTTTGCTCCATCACTATTATAAATCTTTTGATTACTACCTAAAGCATACCAATACTCTCTATTTTTATCTTGACTTGAAAAGTATTCAAAAATATCTTTCAAGAGAATATTATAATCAGAGTAATATATTTCAGAAATACCTTTATCATCAATAAAATCAGATATCAAAGCATCTATCAACAGCCCCTTAAATGAAAAGCCCATATGATTTTTCCATCGTCGTATGAGCCTTGTTAAGTTAGAGAAGTGATTATTAAAATTCGAATTTAAAGATTTACATTTTTCAATTTCAGGCTTTGGTTTAGTAGTTTTCCAAGAGCCTCCGTTACGAGAATCAGGATATTTAAAATTACCATCAGATTGTTCGAAAGCTGGAACTAACTCAATTTTTCCACCATCCGAAAAATCAATAACAACGACCTGTCCGTCTCCTTTTATTTTTGTATTTGGGTATCTTTTTAGTAATTCGTTTTTTATTTCCTGTAGAAGTGCTGATTGACCATTACCCTCATAAGAATCAAATCGTCTATACACTTCTGAGGGTAGTGAAAAAATATAATCAAAATCACTAACATTTCGAACAGCCGTCGTTCTCCCCACACTACCAACAATCAAACCATTGTCAATTTCTTCATCTTCAAGCTCATCTAAGGAATAGTATTTTCGATTAAGTCGTTTCGTAATCTCTTTTAATCTATTCTTCCATTTTTCCCATTCCTCGTCCGTCATGGGGAGTTCGTCTTCGCAAAATTCTTTAAAATCATTAGATAAAGACATTACTCTTCCTCCTTAATTTCCATCAATTCTTTTGGAATAAAGTATCTATAATCTTCCTCATAATCATTATCTTTTCTCGATTTTATTAGTTTTGAAGCCTTGGATACATTTTTGGGAGAAGCATTAGAAAGTTGACTATAAGTAGCATCTCTTCGAAATTTTAATTCTTCGAAAGATTCTTGGATTTCACTTGATGGTTTTCCATTGTAAACCACCTCAGATAAAAGAATTTCAGCTAACACTTTAAGATTCCAAAGCTCATCAACAGATTTCCTCTCCAAAGCTAGTCGTTCCTCAAAGTTAAACTCCTTGGTGATACTAAAAATTATTGTAGTGACTAATGATAAAAATGCTGTAACAAGCTTTATCCAATATTCATCAAACCAAAGTATTCCAACTAAGCCAGAAGAGACAACTCCAGAAATGATTATTGTTGCTATTCTAAACCATCGAATATAGCTTTCTAACTCGTCCATTCTAACCGCATGAATTTTATGAGTCCAACCTACATTTACTATAAATTTTTTAAGTTGAAAGTGTAATTTTTCTTGATTTTTCGACATTAAACCTCCTCCTTACTATTTTTGCTTATCTTGGTATGTTTCCCAAACAAATGACACTACCGTTAATGCAGATCCTACAACAACTGAAGCATACCTTGGTGGCAATTCTATAAAGTTAGCTCCCTTACCATGACCATCACCTTTATCATTTCTAAGACTGTTAATACCCTTGATAATTTGATTCAAACCACTTAGAACTAGCTTTACATCTTGATTATTTTTTGCTGAAATATTTTCATTAGAATCCAAGTTTAAAAATTTAAAGACTTTCTTTTGCAAAGTTGCAATATCATTAGAATTAGAATACTCAATTTTTTCATGGTCTAAAATATGTTTAAAACATGATTCCAACAATTCCTTAGCTTTTCCAATAGCGTCCGCTGGAGAGAGAAATCATTTCATTCATAATCCCCATTTGCTTATCTATATAGTCGCTATCAAAATAGTCAGATAAAGATTCAGCAACATTATTTAAGTAGGCCATTTGTGAGACTTCATACTTCGAAAGTCTCTCTTTCAATTTCAATGCCTGAGAGTTCCTCTCTTCAGTTTTCTCGTAATATGAGTCAGGAAGGTCTTCATAATATCTAAGTAAATCTAAAGCTAATTTTAAAACCAGTTCATCTGGTTCGTTATCTACAAAAGCCTGTAAAGCTTTCCCTTTTGAACCTCCATATTTCTCTTGAATATTTACTCCTACTGAATTAAAAGTAAAATTAGCAAAAGTAGAGTTAGAAAAATTTAATACATAACCGTCACTATTAAAAAATACTTTTATAAAACTCTTATCTTGAAAATTTAATTCCATATCAAGTTCCCTAGATTTAAAACATCAACTCGCTTCAAACAAATCCAGTTGACCAAAACTTTCTTCGAGTTTCTGTTGCTTTGCAATTACATCACTATTTCGTAAATCTGACACTAACTTTTCAGCAATATACCACATCATTACTGGTGGAATAGCATTCCCCAGCATTCTATATTGAGCACCTTCTGAACCAAGCAATTCATAGTTTTCTGGAAACGACTGAATACGTGCAACCTCTCTTGGAGTATAGCGACGGTAACGTCCATTTTCTAACAAAACAGGGTCAGTGCTATTTAAGGATACTTTTGCTAAATGAGAACTAACCGTATTACTCGGCTGTTCAATGTCTTGTGCTCGTCCTTTATTCATTTTTTTGCCAGATTTACTATTTAGCATTCCTTGCACAGCCCTCTCGCTAAAATAATACTTTTCATCAATATCTTGCTGAAGAATTACTTTTAGTGGTGTATAATCTTCTACATTTTGAATAGGCTCTTCAGGAAATTCAAAAGTAAAATTCAAATCCTTTCGAATACCAACAATAAACACACGCTCTCTCTTTTGCGGAACGCCGTATTTGGTGGCTACGCAAAGTTTATAAGAAACATTATAACCAGCTTTTTCGAACTCTTCAATAATTAGAGGAAAGGCTTCTTTATTATTTGCAGACAAAATTCCCTTAACATTTTCGGCAAAAAATGCTTTTGGTTGATGAGCTTTTAACACTCGCACCATCTCAAAAAACAATGTCCCTTTTTCGTCTTTTATTCCTAAGCGTTTCGGATTTTGAGCACTAACAGAAAATGATTGACAAGGAAAACCTCCCGTTAAAATATCGAAAGATGGGATTTCATCTGATTTTATTTCTCGGATATTTCGATTGTCTGGAGTAACACCAAAATTCTTTTCAAACATTTTATTGGCACTGTCTTCAATATCATTTGCATAGACAATCTCAATTTGATTGTCGGCATAATGTTTACCTAAAAAATCAAATCCACCAGCAAAACCAATATCCGTTCCACCACCTCCACTAAAAAAAGAGGCAATTTTTAGTTTCTTCAAATTAAATTCTCCTCAAAGCCAACTGACGATGAAAAACGGACATCATATCCATCTTTTCTCTCAATCAGAAGCATCTTCTCATTTTTGACTAACTCATACAAATTCTTGATAATAAACAATTTTTTGCTATGTTTAGAAATCTGCAAACGATAAATATAGTATCTATCACGCACAGATTTAGCAGTTCGCCATTCGTTTGGTGTGATATGAAACGAATTAAAAGTAATAGAAGCATTGCTGACAGTTGTTTTGACTTCAATATACTTTCTCAGCTCAGAATCATCACACTCAAAAGATTGAACATCGTAGCCGACACCAAACTGTGTTGGAATAAAATTCACCAGATGGAGCAACTGTTCTTGCCCATGTTCTCGTAATTTTTGTTTTTCATGATTGATAACAATAGCTTCTCCCGAACTCCCTACAACAGCGGTAGATATTTTCTCGCTGTATTCGATGTGTTCAGTTAGATGTCCGATAATATCTGTTTTCTCTTCAGTAAAATCAATATCACTTGGAAGGTAGAGATTAAAGTTTGTCCTAAAATCAATATCTCCTAAATCACGATTGACATATTCGAACCAAGCACTTCTAAAATTTCGAACATCTTCAATTGTCGTAGAAGCATTTCCAATAAATTGAGCATAGCCATCAAAGGTAGCATCTGATTGCAAAAAGTCATTTATTGCTTGCTCTTCCATAGAATTTATTTTATACCTACCACCTTGAACAGTTAGTAAACTCGCTATAACCATGTAATCTAAAATATCTTTGGCATATCGAATAACATCTCCTTTAGTATCGTAAGCTACTTTAGACGCTCTATTCTCTTTGATACGATTCCATATTTCCAAAACAGGCTCTCTATCACGAGTACATCTCAAATCATTAAAGATACAATGGGCGACTTCTTCATCGGTGAGGTAAATAGTTTTTTCTTCAGCTTGTGAGGCTTCTGTAAATAGTTCCAGTAGATACTGAGCTGGCTTAAATTGAACTCCGATTTGACAAAGTTTAACAATCTCGTTATCTTTTAGATGCCCACCAGGATATTCAAAATTATACAAAAAGGTTTTAAAAAAGCGAATAAGGTCTTGGTCTTCAGTCAATTCCTTAGCCCTATTTCCTGAATAGACAAAACCTTCTTTCTCAATCATCATTCCAAACAAAGAAGAAATCTCTGTTCGCCAGTTATTGATTGTTTTCTCTGTTTTATCTGCATTTCCTGCATATTGTTTGATAATGTCATTTAGTTGCTGACTAAATTCCTTTTTAGGCAATATTCCCAAATAAGAAATATTCGTTGCCATATAAACAAGTACATTTTCGACATCATTTTTAAAACGAGGTCTTGGGTGATGTAGTCTAAAATAATATTTCTCTGGAACTTGATACATAGTTACTCTTCGTTATTTTTTAAATATTTCAGTAAATTGTTTGCAATCTGCTGAGCCATTAAAGGAGGAACAGCATTACCAACTTGTCTAAATTGCTGTGTTTTACTTCCGTAAAAGATAAAATCATCTGGAAAAGATTGTAGACGAGCAGATTCCCTCACTGTTGGCACACGATTATACTTATAGTGGAAATGATGTCTATGCCCCGTATCAATCGTAGGAGCTGGCTTCCAACTAGCAAATCGTGTCCAAGCGACATTAAATTTTCTTGTTTCTCGTAATTCCTCTGGGAGATTTTTATAATTTCCACCATCAGGGACAAGGGCAATTGTACTTGTCACTTTTTCTGAATGCTTGGCTGCAACGTGGTTCAAAACCACATTTGAACGTTTTCGCATTAGTTTTTGATAGTCATTTTGTGGTTCTGAAACATAAGACATTGCTATCTCGCCAAGTTCATTTTCTAATGTTGGCAAATCAGAAATTGCCATCTCTGTTGTAATGATTGTTCCCAGTGCATCAGGATATTCAAATCCATCATTCCTCGTCCCCACAAAAATAACACGCTTTCTATTTTGAGGAACTCCATAGTCAGAGGCCAGTAACACTTTAAACTGAACCTTATAACCCATTTTCGAAAACTCTTCTATGATAGTATCTTTTATTTGCCCTTTAAACAAACTAACAATCCCAATCACATTTTCAATGACAAAAGCAATTGGCTGTATTTCTCGAACCAATCGAATATAAGACAAATAAAGTTTGTTCCTTGGATCATCAAATTTTCTAGGTCCAGAAAGCGACATCCCCTGACAAGGGGGACCACCTACAATTATGTCAACTTTTTGTTCTCCAATTATTGGTTTTATATCTTCCTCATAAGATATATTCGCAATATCTCCACATAATATTTCTGAATTCTGATGATTTTTTTGAAAGGTTTCTAAGGCTTTTTCGTCATTATCAATTCCTAATAGAACATTAAATCCAGCCATCTCGAATCCATAAGATAGACCACCTGCTCCTGAAAATAAATCTACAATGTTATATTTTTTCAACTGATAAACTCCACACTATTTTCTCATATATAATTATACCATACTGCGTACTTAAAAATAATTCTAATAGAGTACATCATATATATTTAACATAAACTGAATGAACATTGTTTTTATTTATTCACTACTCAATCAATTCTATGATTTAGACTCCGAATATTATCATCACTAATTAAGTTAAACAGAAACAGACAGAATTATTACATTCTGTCTCCCTTTATTGATTTTCTTCCCAGTCGTGATAGGCAGCGTAGAGTTGACTCTTATTCCACTGGTAAATCTTAGCGACTTCCTTAATAGCTTGATTTTTCTTCATGCCTTGCTGGATACGAGCTTGGATTTCTAAGAACAAATCTTCCTCGTCTTTTTCTTCCACATCCTGACTGGCACCTTCAACGATGAGAAGGCATTCTCCCTTAAGTGGCGTTTCAGAGATGCTTTCCAGCAATTCAGAGATCTTTCCTCTTTGGTATTCTTCATAGATTTTAGTCAATTCCCTGACCAAGACCACCGAGCGATCACCATAGACTTCTAACATATTTTCAAATGTATCTGCCACACGATGGGGCGATTCGTAGAAAATTTGTGTTTCAGGATAGTCTTTTTTCGAGTCGAAAAATTGCTTCTGCTGACCTGATTTTCTCGGTAAAAAGCCGTAAAAGATATGTGGCTGTGGCGCTAAACCACTGGCAATCAAGGCAGAAATCCCTGCAGAGGCACCTGGAACTGTGACAACGGCAATATCTTCCTCAATAGCTGCCTTGACTAAATCATGACCAGGGTCTGAGATACTAGGCAAACCCGCATCGGATACCTGAGCAATACTTTGTCCTGCTTTCAGGAAACCAATCAAATCAGGAATTTTTTCCTTGGCATTGTGCTCATGAAAACTGATTTGCTTGGTAGAAATGTCAAAATACTTGAGCAATAGACCTGTATTTCGCGTGTCCTCAGCAGCAATCCAGTCCACTTCTTTCAAGGTCTGAATAGCTCGAAAGGTCATATCATCTAGATTGCCAATCGGCGTTGCCACTAGGTACAGCTTGCCGTAGGGAGACTGCCCCTTAAAACTTTTTTGAATCTGCATGCCTACTCCCTGTATAACAACTCGTCACAGAACATACATTCCTCATCCTGCTCTCGACGTTGTCCATAAAAATCATTACATACGTGAAAACCATCTTTATAAATGCGACGGACACTTTCACGAACATGCTTGGCCTTGACGGGAGCATCTGCTTCCACCTCACCCAAGCGTTCGCGCAACTTACTATTTTCCAAGCGAAGAGCTGTATTTTCTTCTACCAAGCTCTTGAGATTTTTCTTGATGGCTTCCACATCGGCCAAGGTTACCAATAACTGTTGGGAAAAATCATCCAGCGCGTCAAATAATTCTTTTTTGTCCATAAAACAGCCCTTTCCTTTCATTATCGTTCATTTTTGAGTTTATATTTCTTTCAAAATCAGATATTCCATGGCATTTTGAAAGCTGACATTAGCCTGCCACATTTTTCTAGCTTCTAGCAAATCCTGTAAAATCGTTCGTACTCTTGCTTGCAGTAGGTCCTGCCCACAGAGGACTTCAAGAATCCGTAAAACCTGATCTTGTTTTTCCTTATCATCTGCCAAGTTCGCTAATTTAGCAACCTGCAAATAACTTTCTTTTTTCTTAGCCACTAACCAAGTCAGCAGGCGTTCACTTTCATCGACCAAGGTCCAAAAACTTGCCTGATTAGCCAACTTTTCCGCTTCAGCTCGCGATTGACTAAACTGAGCTAGGAGAGTCGCTTTTTTCTTAACCAGTCCCATTTGTTCTAAGAGCAAGATGAGTTGTTCTTCTTGCTTTTTAAAGTGGAAAATCTGGGTTCGACTGCGGATTGTCGGTAAAATCTTTTCCTCATCGCTGGTCAAGAAGAAAATATAAACCTCACTCTGGGGTTCTTCGATGACCTTGAGCAGAGAATTGGCTGCATTAGGATGCATTTTCTCAGCTTGCTCGATAATAAAGACCTGTTGCTGACTTTCAATCCCTGCTTGGGAAAACTGGCCCACCAATTCCCGAATGCGTTCTGTCTTGATGACCTGATTTACTGGCTTAATCAAAGTGACATCGGGAAATTCTCCCTGTTCAATCAGCTTACAATTTCGGCATTTCTCACATGGTAAAACACCTACTTTATCCGTACAAAAGAGGCTCTTAGCCAAAAACTGCGCCATTTCCAAGCTTCCAAAGAAACCTGAAAAGAGATAGGCGTGATTGAGCTGGTCTTGTTCTAAGATACGGACAAAACGGTCAAACTGATCTGGCTGCCAAGCCTTTAGTTGGTCTTGTTTCATTTAGCTAATCCCATTCTATCAAACAAGACAGCCTTGGTTGTTTCCACAACTTGCTCCAAAGGAAGACTGGCATCAATCTTGACAATACGACTTCCTTCTTTGTCCAGAAGAGAAAGGTAGCCTTGACGAACTTTTTTATGCAAGTCCAACCCTTCCAAGTCCAAACGATTGACCTCACGATTGCTATTAGCAACAATGCGAGCCAGTCCTTCTTCCACCTCGATGTCAAAATAGAGTGTCAAATCGGGTTTAAGGCCATCTGTCGCAAACTGATTGAGCCAGTCAATGGCCTCAATATCCAAGCCACGACCAAATCCCTGATAGGCAAGAGAACTATCGATGAAGCGGTCCATAATGACCAACTTACCAGTTTCAAGTGCTGGAAGAACTTTTTCCACCAAGTGCTGTCTGCGACTGGCAATATAGAGAAGGAGCTCTGTCTTCGCATCCATCTGGGTATGACTTGGGTCCAAAATCACTTGACGAATCTTCTCCCCAATCAAGACACCTCCTGGTTCACGGGTCGTCAGCACCTCTACTCCTTTTTCCTCTAAAATTGGTAACAAAGCTTCTAAAACACTGGTCTTTCCTGCTCCCTCTGGTCCCTCAAGAGAGACTAAAAATCCTTTTGACATGTCTAACTCATTTCTTTTTTACTACTTCTATTTTATCAAAAAAATAGATATTGTGAAAATCTTTTTGGACACTGATTTTAAAGAAGTATAAAAGAGGTAGATTTCTCCACCTCTTATTTACCAAGTTTTTTAGTTCGTTTGTAGGCTTGACCAACTGCCTCCATGACCGTTCCTCGAAAAGCATGCGCTTCTAGGCTTGCTACACCAGCGATAGTCGAACCGCCTGGGCTACAAACTTGGTCTTTCAAGACCCCAGGATGCTCTTGGCTTTCTAGGACCAATTCCCCAGCTCCTACCACAGTTTGAGCCGCCATTTTCAATGCCGTTTCTCTTGGCAATCCCATCTGAACGCCCGCATCTGCCAAGGCCTCAATAAAGAGATAGACAAAGGCTGGTCCACAGCCTGCAAGACCTGTCGCTGCATCTATTAAGCTTTCCCCAAGTTCAACCAAGAGACCAGCATTAGCTAAAAGCTGACAAAATAGCTCACTGTCCTCAGCCCTGCAATTAGGAGACAAGGCATAACTAATCACTCCTTGACCAATAGAAGCAGGGGTATTTGGCATCATACGAATAATTCGGTGTTGACTTGGTATAAGACTTGCTAGTTTTTCTAAAGTTAATCCAGCCGCCATAGAAATCAAAAGAAGACTTTCTCGTTTTTCAAGGATGGTCTGATATTGAGAAAGCAGTTCAGAAAACTGAGCAGGCTTAACTCCTAGAAAAATCACATCTGCTTCTGCGAATATTTTTTCATTGCTGGAAGCCTGACCACCAAAGTCTGCAATGAAAGCATCCACCTTGGCTTGGCTACGATTGGCAAGAAGAATGTCATCACACGTCTTGGCCTGCAAAACAGCCTTGGCCAAACTAGCTCCCATATTCCCCAAACCGATAAATCCAATTTTCATCTCTTACTCCCTTATCTGACCATCACCCATAACCACATACTTGTAGCTAGTCAACTCTTTTAATCCCATTGGACCACGCGCGTGCAGTTTCTGAGTTGAAATCCCCATTTCACAACCCAGACCAAATTGGCCACCATCTGTGAAACGAGTTGAGGCATTGACATAAACCGCTGCAGAGTCCACTTGATCTGTAAAGTAAGCTGCAGCTTCAGCATTTTCCGTCACAATGGCATCCGAATGATGGGTACTGTGGGTTTCAATATGCTCAACCGCTTCTTCTAAACTGCTCACAACCTTAACAGCTAGGACATAGTCTAAAAACTCGGTGTCAAAGTCTTGTGCTTCAGCAACTTGACCTGAAAGAAACTGACTTGCTTTACTATCTAGGCGGAATTGAATTGGTTCCAACCCAGCTTCTTTTCGATCTGCAACCAGTACTTGCTCCAAGCGAGGAAGGAAACTTGCTGCCTTGTCTTCATGAACCAGCAGAATCTCCATGGCATTGCAGACAGAAGGACGACTGGTTTTGGCATTGTTGATGATAGACAGAGCCTTGTCTTCATCTGCATCCTTATCCACATAGACATGGACAATCCCAGTCCCTGTCTCGATAACTGGTACAATAGCGTTTTCAACCACTGCATTGATCAACCCAGCTCCTCCACGAGGAATAAGAAGGTCTAGATAGCCCTTGGCCTTCATCATGGCATAGCTACTTTCACGGCTGGTATCTTCCACCAGTTGAATCACATCTGGGTGAATAGTAGTCGTCTCCAAGCCCTTCTTCAAAGCTGTGACAATAGCATGGGCAGTTTGATAGGCATCCTTCCCACTACGAAGAACAACCGCATTTCCACTCTTGAGAGCCAAAGCAGCCGCGTCAGACGTCACATTTGGACGGCTTTCATAGATAATACCGATAACCCCCATAGCTACACGTTTTTTGGTGATAACCAAACCATTTTCAAGATGACTTTTTTCTAAAACTTCACCTATTGGATCTGGTAAAGCAACCACTTCACGAATCCCAGTTGCCATTGCTTCTATACGCCCTGCATCCAAATAAAGACGATCCAGCATCACATCTGAGATTTTACCCTTAGCAGCTTCCATATCGAGGGCATTGGCCGCTAAAATTTCCTCAGTAGCAGCCACTAAGTGATCAGCCATGGCTAGCAGAGCTTGGTTTTTCACGACTTCACTGGCTGTGTTGATTGATTTTTTAACAGCCTGTACCTGTTCAAATTGTTCTTGTGTACTTACCATAGTTTACCTCTAAAATTCTGTAAAGAGTAGTTGGATTTCAGGAGTAATGGAAATCCAATCGTCACGGTGAATCAAGACCCCCTTGGCTTTTTGAGAACGCAACATATCCTCCAAAGCAGATGCACCAAATTGCACGCGTCCTTTTCCAAGTGATTTTCCACTTTCCTTGTCAAATACTGTCACGATATCACCGTAAGAAAAGGCTCCTTCTGCTTCAACAATACCAGATAAGAGAAGACTCTTTCCATGTTGAGAGAGAGCTTCAGCAGCCCCTTTATCAACCCAAATAGAACCCTGACTCTGAGCATAGAAGGCTAGCCATTGTTTCTGGGTACGAAGTCCCTTCTCTTGCGCAACAAAGTAAGAACCATCCTTGGTCTCCTCTGCCGCCTCAATCATGGCATCTGCCTTCAATGATGAACAGATATAAACAGGAACTCCTGATTCTGTAGCGATAGTTGCAGCCTTGATTTTTGTTAACATGCCCCCAGTTCCGTTTGAAGAACCTGCTCCACCGGCCATATCAATAATCTCACGATTGATAGTCTCGATTTTCTCCAAGCGTTTGGCTCTTGGATCTGAATTAGGATTTCCTGTATATAGACCGTCTACGTCTGTCAAGAGGACCAAAAGGTCTGCTTGGACCATGGCTGCTACCTGAGCACTTAGAGTATCATTGTCCCCAACCTTGAGCTCATCAATAACGACACTGTCATTCTCATTGATGATAGGAATCGCGCCACGGCTAAGTAAAACTGACAAAGCCTGATGGGCATTTTTATAACGGCGCTTATCCACAAAGTCATCCTGGGTCAGCAAGATTTGTGCAGAAACGATTTGGCGCAAGAGAAGGTTGGTCGTGTATTCTTCCAACAAAAGCCCTTGTCCTACCGCTGCTGAGGCCTGTTTATCAGCAATCTTAGTCGGACGCTTTTTAAATCCTAAGGCTCCAAAACCAGCAGCAATGGCACCCGACGACACCAAAATCAACTCATGACCAGCTTCGTGCAACATAGCCAATTGCTGGGTAATAGCCTTTACCTTACTACGTGATAAACTTCCATCCTCATTCGTCAGAGAAGAAGTACCCACCTTAAAGACAATCCGTTTGTATTTCATAGTATCACTCCGATTCTTCATATTTATCCATTATAACATGAATGGCAGGAAATAGAAAAGAGTTGATAGGAAAAAGGTCGAGACAAGTCATCTCAACCTTTTATCACGTCTAATTCTTTCTCAATCTCTCCAATGTTTCCTTAAAAATCTCTGGGATATCTGCTGTAAATTCCAAGGTCTCACCTGTTCGTGGATGGGTAAAGCCTAAGGTCTTGGCATGAAGAAATTGTCCATGTCCTTTCAAAGTCTTACGAGGACCATACACTTCATCACCAGCGACTGGATGGCCAATATAAGCCATATGGACACGAATCTGATGAGTGCGACCTGTTTCTAGCTGCAACTCCACTAAGCTATAGTCACCAAAGCGTTCCAGTACTTGAAAACGTGTCAAGGCAGGCTTCCCTTTAGCAGTAATCGCCTGTTTCTTACGGTCTTTTTCACTACGGCCAATCGGCGCTTCAATCACACCGCGATCATTGGGTAGATTTCCATGAACAATCGCCCAATATTTGCGGAGAGACTTTTTATCCTTCAGTTCTTGGGCAAGTGCTAGATGCGCCTCATCATTTTTAGCAATCATGAGAAGACCTGACGTATCCTTATCAATTCGGTGAACAATGCCTGGACGCAGAACCCCATTGATACCCGACAAGTCCTTAATATGATACATGAGGGCATTTACCAGGGTTCCACTGGTATGACCAGCACTCGGATGCACAACCATCCCCTGAGGCTTGTTAACGACAGCCACATCCTCATCTTGGTAGATGATTTCTAGCGGAATATTCTCAGCTACATACTCTAAGACCTCTGGTTCTGGCACATGGTAAGTGACGACATCGCCCTCTTGAACTGTGTATTTAGCTTTCTTGACTTGGCCATTGACCAAGACCTGGCCTGATTTGATTTGTTCATTCGCGAGACTGCGTGATAATTCTGTCAAATCCGACAAAGCCTTATCCAAACGCAGGCCACCAGTTTCAATTTTAATTTCCATTTATTTCCTCTTTTAGCATTGCAATCAATAAAATAATCACTCCAACTGTCAGATAGCTATCTGCCACATTGAAAATTGCAAAATTGATAAAGTCAAGGTGGAACATATCCACAACAAAGCCCTGACTGATCCTGTCAATAAAGTTTCCAAGACCACCTGCAATAATCAAAGTCAAACCCAAGACCATCCAAAGTGAGTCCTCCATGTGTTTATGTAGATACCAAATGGCACCTACCACGACAACCAGAGTAATGACAGCGAATAACAACTGCTGATCTTGTAAGATAGAAAAGGCTGCCCCTCGATTTTGCAGGTAGGTCAAGCTAACGAAATTGGGAATCCAAGTTCTCACTTCTCCCAGTGGAATCTGCTGGACGATATAGGATTTTACCAACTGATCCAGCCCAATCAAAAGCAGTACAATGACTGCCACTATTCCTCTTTTTTTCATGATTTCCTCTTTTGATCAAAATATTCTTGCATGACTTCTACGAAGAGAGTCCCAGCTTGACTAAGTTCCACTTCCTCACGTTTAACATAGACCATGCGATTATCTAGGTTATCCTTGAGACGAATAACTGTGATGCCATTAACACTGTCACTATCTAAAAATCCAGAACCTGTCGCATAGGCGTCCGTACGCTCCAAAATACCATTCAAGGTAGCACGGTCTGTCACATTGAACATCTGTGAGCTCGCACTGGTATCAACAAAGTTCTCTGAATAATAAAGGTATTCATCCTTTTCCTGAGTAAAACGAACTGTCGGTAGATCCGCTAAATCCTCCATAACCAATTCCTCTTTCTGGGCTAAAGGATGCCCCTCACGGAGATAAATATGGGTATGGAAGGGAATCAATTCAATGACTTCCAGACCTAGCTTTTCAACCCGTTGCATAATCCCCTTTTTATTTTGATTGTTGAGGTAGATAATCCCAATCTCACTGTGCCCTTGCGCTACTTCGTCTAAGATTTGAACAGTAGTTGATTCAAAAATACGGAAGTTCTTATAGTCAGGATAGCGCTCTGAAAAGGCCGTAATGGTTGGTGGTAAGAAGTCATAGTGCTGACTGGCAATGGAAAATTCATCTTTTTCTTCTTCAGGATTGGCATACTGATTTTGAAAAATATCAAATCCTTTAACCAATTCTTGCGCTTTTTCATAGAATTCCATACCACGACGGGTCAAGAAAGTTCCTGAGCTGGTCCGACGAAAAATCTTAAAGCCCAACTCTTTTTCCAAATCACGAACAGAAATGGACAGACTCGGCTGACTAACATACATCTTTTCAGCAGCTTCACGGAAAGTACCACTATTGGAAATGGCAACAACATAGCGTAATTGTTGAATATTCATCTTCTACCCCCAACTTCTTTATCTTTTCATTATACCATATTTTAGAAGTTTTCCAAAAAGGAAAAAAGTCTGGAAATTTTCAAATTCCAATGAAGAGTCTAACAACCCAATACAAGAATTAGAATAATGTCTTTTTCAGTCCTCATTTTGGTTCAAACAAATAAAAACAGCAAATCTTTTTGATTTACCGTTTAAAATATGATGCAAGAAAAACCTCTAATATTTTCTTTTGCCCTATAAATCAACTAAAAAAAACCTCTTCAATCCTATTGGCTATATCTGGATTTACCTCCCAAATCCCAACATAAGGTTGTTCAATATACTGTCTTTTCTTCTTAGTATATAGATAGACTACACTATCCTTTTCTTCATTCTGATGAGTGAATTTGATAATGATGTAATCTTTAACATTTGTCGGTTGATCATTTACACTCTCCAAAGAGGTAGATTTTGACTGTCTCTGTATCTCCTTAATCAATTTTGAAATTTCTTCTCTCTTGTTGATAGTTTTAATATCTTCAGAGGTTTTTTTCTGCAGAGAAATTACAGAAATACTTTCAGGTTCAGGAAGAATCAGTTTTTTCTTACTGACACAAGCTGATAGAACAAGAAATGAGATTGAACAGACTATCATTATGATAATTTTTTTCATACAAGTCCACATCCTTTCCATATTCCTACTTCCTTACTCAGATACAATTATAATATCAAACCTTAGCCATTTTTACAATATCTTAGTCCCTTATAACATTCATTACTGTAAAAGTTTCACATTTATAATTTTACAACTAAGTTCGCCTCGTACATAGGATTTTAAATATGGGTATCAGCGTGGGTATCAAAACAAAAAAATAGGCTCTCCCAAAACTCGGAAAGCCTTATTTAATGCTACTTCTAGCTTCCTCGCCTTTATATTTCAAGGCTCGGGATAAAAAGGTTCACTGGACCTTTTTATTTTGCGATTGGGTAAACAGAAACTTGTTTTTTATCGCGTCCTTTACGTTCAAAGCGTACTACGCCTTCAACTTTAGCGAACAAAGTATCGTCTCCACCACGTCCAACGTTTACACCTGGATAGATATGTGTACCACGTTGACGGTAAAGGATTGATCCACCTGTTACAGTTTGTCCGTCAGCTGCTTTAGCTCCAAGACGTTTTGCTTGTGAATCACGTCCGTTTGATGTAGAACCTCCACCTTTTTTGTGGGCGAAAAGTTGCAAGTTATTAAGAGTCATTTTTAACATAATGTTTTCCTCCGTGTTAGTTTTCTGTGATAACTCTGGTTTGGACGAACTCAGAAGAGTTCTCCGATAAGTTTGCCATACCTAAGAAAAATGATTCAAAGAATAACTGGGTCATTTCTCTCTGGTGTGAAGGAAGATCTTTTGGAATTTCAACCATCAGATAGCCACCTTCATCTTCGTTTAATTCTAAGATTGGTTCATAGCCTGCAAATTTCTCAATAGAATTGATAAAGTTAATGGCAAGCGTAGAAACCGATGCACACACGACATCAAAGCCGTATTCGCCACTCTCGGCGTGTCCAGTAATTTCCGCACTCCTCAGCTCGCCATCTTCGGCTCTCTCAAAGACTGCTTGTATCATGTGTTCTCCTTAAAATTAAGCGTTGATTGCGTTGATGACAACTTTAGTATATGGTTGACGGTGACCTTGTTTACGGTGGCTACCTTTTTTAGGTTTGTACTTGTAAGTAACAACTTTCTTTTGTTTTCCTTGTTTTTCAACAGTTCCAACTACAGTAGCTCCAGCAACAAGTGGAGTTCCGACAACAGTGTTTTCACCACCAACAAGAACAACTTCGTTAAAAGTAACTTCTTGACCAGCTTCAACGTTCAATTTTTCAACGTAAACTGCTTGACCAACTTCAACTTTAACTTGTTTTCCGCCAGTTTTGATAATTGCGTATGTGCTCATTATGCACCTCCTATGATTTTTATGGGTTCCCCCGAATTTTTTGTGAAGACTCGCCTAGCATCGTGGGACGAATCACTTAAACTTGAATAATCAAGCAACGATGTTCGTGCGGTTGCACAGGATCGTGCATAGTCAACTCTTCAAGTATAGCATATCTCCTATTTTCTTACAAGTAATAACACCTAAAATCAAGCTTTTTCTTTTACTTTTTTCCGCCACTTGGCAAAAAGCATGCTGACATAAAAAATACTCATCATAATAGGAACACCAAGAATGGTCTTTTCATGATAGAAAATCGTCAAATAGACTGAAAAGACAACGCCAAGGACAAAACTACTAAGCAGACTAACAAATATGAATCCTTCACGCAAAAAAGGGGTGTGCTTGGTTCGGAAATAATCTCCAAAAGCTAGCATTGTTCGTTTGATATTCCCTGTCATAAAAGCGTTATTATAGGCAATACCCGAAACCTCACCAAAAGCAGTTGTCACCAGTCCCATACAGAAGGCCAAGGGCGGTACTAGATAGATATTATCTACAGTTTGCGGCACAAAACCAATAATGATTGATAAGATTGCCAAAGGAATCAGTGACAGAATAGGCTTTTTCACAATTCTCAATTTTTCCTTATAAACAGTTAATAAAAAGACCCCCATCATAAAAGCTAGCAAGGTCATTACTTTGGCACTAGCATCTGAAACATTGTGTTGAATGAGCCCCACTGATAGAAAGACGACATTCCCAGTTTGTCCAGCTACAAGAGTATTCCCTCGGACAATAAAAGTATAGGCATCTACATATCCTGCACAAAAAGTCAAAAAAAGCGCTAGCCTCTTAGACTGACGTGATATTTTTCTTATAGGTAATAACCTCATTTTTCCTCCCATTTCATTTACTCATTTCATTATTGTACCACTTTCTTGGGGAAAGTCCTAGTAGCTTATTTGAAAATTTTTACCATCTGTTGGATAGTCCCGTCTATCTATGTTATAATGAAAGAAGGATTTGAAATCGGAAAAGGAGTAACTATGCTTAAATTAGGTGTCATAGGAACAGGGGCTATCAGCCACCACTTCATAGAAGCTGTCCATTCCAGTGGAGAATACAAGCTGGTCGCAGTCTATTCTAGAAAACTAGAAACTGCGGCAACCTTTGCTTCTCGCTATCAGAATATCCAACTCTTTGATCAAGTAGAGGACTTCTTCAAGAGCTCCTTTGATGTGGTCTATATTGCTAGTCCAAACTCCTTGCATTTTGCTCAGGCAAAGGCTGCATTGACTGCAGGTAAGCATGTCATTCTTGAAAAGCCAGCTGTCACTCAGCCACAAGAATGGCTAGATTTGAGACATACAGCTGAGAAAAATAACTGTTTTATATTCGAAGCAGCTCGCAATTACCATGAAAAAGCTTTCACTATCATCAAAAACTTTTTAGCAGACAAACATGTGTTGGGAGCAGATCTCAACTATGCCAAGTATTCTTCCAAGATGCCTGACTTGTTGGCTGGGGAGACACCAAATGTTTTTTCAGACCGTTTTGCTGGCGGAGCACTTATGGACTTGGGAATTTATCCTCTCTACGCTGCCGTTCACCTCTTTGGAAAGGCTGAGGACGCAACCTACATGGCTCAACAGCTTGACAATAGCATGGACCTAAATGGAGACGGTATCCTCTTCTACCCTGACTTTCAAGTTCATATCAAGGCTGGGAAAAACATCACTTCCAATCTTCCTTGCGAGATTTATACGACAGATGGAACCCTGATGCTCAACACAATTGAGCATGTTCGCTCGGCTATTTTTACCGACCACCAAGGCAATCAAATCCAACTCCCTATCCAACAGGTTCCTCATACAATGACTGAGGAAGTCGCTGCATTTGCACACATGATCCAGCAACCAGATCTGAATCTCTACCAAACTTGGCTGGAAGATGCAAGTTCTGTTCATGAGCTACTATATACCATGCGCCAGACTGCTGGCATTAGATTTGAGGCAGAAAAATGAAAAGCAAACTACCTACTGAATGGCAAGAACTAAGTGACCAACTCGGTTTCCAAGAATTCACCCCCATTCAAACCCAACTATTTGAGCCCCTTCTTTCTGGAGAAAACCTCCTAGGAGTGAGCCCAACAGGAACTGGTAAGACCCTAGCTTACCTTCTACCAAGTCTTCTCAGACTACAAAAGAAAAAAGCCCAACAACTCTTGATTCTAGCACCAAATACGGAGCTTGCTGGACAAATTTTTGATGTATGTAAAACGTGGGCTGAAGCTATCGACTTGACAGCCCAACTCTTTCTATCAGGTTCAAGTCAAAAACGTCAAATTGAACGACTCAAAAAAGGACCAGAAATTCTGATTGGAACCCCTGGCCGTATCTTTGAACTGATTAAATTGAAAAAAATCAAGATGATGAATGTGGAAACCATCATCTTGGATGAGTTTGACCAATTGCTAGATGATTCTCAGATTCACTTTGTTGAGAAAATCACTCACTACGCACCACGTGACCACCAACTCGTCTACATGAGTGCGACGACCAAGTTTGACCAAGAAAAGATTGCGCCGAACACACTTACCATTGATCTCTCTGACCAAAAATTGGACAACATCCAGCACTTCTACATGCAAATAGACCAGCGTCATCGAGTGGATATGCTACGAAAACTGGCTCATGTCGGAGATTTCCGCGGACTAGTCTTCTTTAACAGCCTGTCAGACCTTGGAAGCGCAGAAGAAAAATTACAGTATCGGGATATCTTGGCTGTTTCTCTAGCTAGTGATGTCAATGTCAAATTTAGAAAAGTCATCTTAGAAAAGTTTAAAGACAAGCAACTAACCCTGCTCCTTGCAACAGACCTCCTGGCACGTGGGATTGATATCGATAGCCTCGAATGTGTTGTAAACTTTGATGTTCCTAGAGATATTGAAACCTACACTCACCGTGCTGGCCGTACTGGCCGTATGGGCAAAGAAGGCTATGTTATCACTCTCGTCACTCATCAAGAAGAGCTTAAAAAACTCAAGAAATTTGCTACGGTTCGTGAAATTGTCTTGAAAAATCAAGAACTCTATATCAAATAAAGCCCCTGCTCTATGCACATCCGGTGTATGGAGCTTTTTTGTGTACAGTTCTTCAATTTTATACTTAATGAAAATCAAAGAGCAAACTAGGAAGCTAGCCGCAGGCTGTACTTAAGTACGGCAAGGTGACGCTGACGTGGGTTGAATTTGATTTTCGAAGAGTATTAGTTCAATATCTGAAAAAAGAACCTCGCAAAGCAAGATTCTTTTAGTGTCTGACTTAAATAATTGTTCTTCTGGGAACTAAATCGAATTAAGCTTCGATTTCTGTAACCATACCTGAACCAACAGTACGTCCACCCTCACGGATAGAGAATGTAGTACCTTGTTCTACGGCGATTGGGTGGATCAACTCAACGTCGATTGTCACGTTATCACCAGGCATTACCATTTCAGTACCTGCTGGAAGTTCGATTGAACCTGTAACGTCAGTAGTACGGAAGTAGAATTGTGGACGGTAGTTGTTGAAGAATGGAGTGTGACGTCCACCTTCTTCTTTAGTAAGGATGTAGACTTCACCTTTGAATTTAGTGTGTGGGTTGATTGAACCTGGTTTAGCGATAACTTGTCCACGTTCGATTTCATCACGTTGAACACCACGAAGAAGGACACCTACGTTATCTCCGGCAAGACCTTCGTCAAGTTGTTTACGGAACATTTCAACACCAGTAACAACTGCTTTTTGAGTTTCTTCTTTGATACCAACGATTTCGATTTCGTCGTTGACTTTAACGATACCACGGTCGATACGTCCTGAAGCAACTGTACCACGTCCAGTGATTGAGAATACGTCTTCGACTGGAAGAAGCAATGGTTTGTCAGTGTCACGTTCTGGTTCTGGGATGTACTCATCAACTGTGTTCATCAATTCCATAACGATGTCTTCGTATTTAGTGTCACCTTCAAGGGCTTTAAGAGCTGAACCTTGGATAACTGGAAGATCGTCACCTGGGAAGTCGTATTCTGACAATAGGTCACGGATTTCCATTTCAACCAATTCAAGCAATTCTTCGTCGTCAACCAAGTCAACTTTGTTCATGAAGACGATAAGGTGTTTAACACCAACCTGACGTGAAAGAAGGATGTGCTCACGAGTTTGTGGCATTGGTCCGTCAGTTGAAGCTACTACAAGGATAGCTCCGTCCATTTGAGCGGCACCAGTGATCATGTTTTTAACGTAGTCCGCGTGTCCTGGAGCGTCGATGTGAGCGTAGTGACGTTTTTCAGTTTCGTACTCAACGTGCGCAGTGTTGATAGTGATACCGCGTTCGCGTTCTTCTGGAGCAGCATCGATAGACGCATAGTCTTTAGGTTGGTTAACAGCTGAAGGCAAGCGACGTGCCAAAACAGTTGTGATAGCTGCAGTTAGGGTAGTTTTACCGTGGTCAACGTGTCCGATAGTACCAATGTTAACGTGTGGTTTACTACGATCGTATTTTTCTTTTGCCATTTGAGTAAAAGCCTCCAATAAAATATATTTTATAGATAGACAGTAGGCAATACAGTCTAACTTTCCTTACTATTTTATCAAATTTCAGCTAAATTGCAAGTGTTTTACAAAGTTTTTGTGAATTATTCTTAATCTGCTAATCTAAACGGTATTTCTACTCCCATAACTTCTTTAATGAAAAAGAAAAATCAGGAATTTCCTGACTTTTACTTAGCTAATTCTCTTTCTCGTTCTTTCATTATTTTATGATTTTCATACAAACGTGATAAAAACTTAGAAATTTCTTTTAAGATAGAATAGGTTGGTACTGCGACAATCATACCAATAACACCGTAAATATTACTTGATAACAAAAGTAATACTAAAATCGTAATTGGATGAACCTTCATCACTCCACCTACGATACGAGGGTAGAGAATATTTCCATCCACTTGTTGAATGATCAGCATATAAATAACTGCAATCAGCATTCTATGAGGGTCAGTAAAGACATTGGCGATAATCATCGGAATCAAACCAATACTCGGGCCTACATAAGGAATGAGATTGGCTAATCCTGAAAAGATAGCGAAGACCAAAGCGTATTTCAAACCGATTACGCTATATCCGATAAAGGCCAAACAGCCAATAATAATCGCATCAATGGCAACTCCACTAATATATCGAGCGATTGTAGCATTCAAATTTTTTAAAAGACCTGTAATATGCAACTTATCTCGCTTTAAAACAGTACGTTCAAGCATCGGCAAGAATTTGTGACCATCTAACAAAAAATAAATTAAAAATACAGGGGTCATGATAATAATCAAAACAGTACTAAAGAGCGCAGATAGGACACTTCCAACACTATTCGTTACACTATTTAGGATATTCTGTAGAATATCTACATAGGAGAGATTTAACTGTTGAATAGTCGCTTGAATATCTAAATTTTGAAAGGCTGGATAAGTGGATAAATCCACAATCAAATCTTGCAAACGACTGTAGATTGTCTGACTTGTTGCTATCAAACTGGTCAACTGATTAATCAAAATCGGTAAAAGATAGACTACCCCAATAACAAGGCCCCAGACCAAGGCACACAAGGTTAGTAGAATACCAATGATACGATTAATTCTGAAATACTTTTGTAAAAAATTTACAATAGGATTGGTCAAATAATATAAAAAACCACCTAAAAGAAAGGGAATCATGATAGTGTTTGCGACGCTTACAAAAGGTGTAATTATCGCTCCCATCTCTCTCCATAAATAGAAGATGATGGTTAATAGTAAAATCTCACTGGTCCAAAAAAATAATTTATTCTTACGAAACATGAGGTACCTCCATTCATCTATTTTACCACACTTTCAAAAAAGCTTCTTTCTTATATCATGAAACTGGGAATATTTTTTTCTTTATGATAGAATAAACTTACTATGAAAAAAATAATTTTAACTCTCCTAAGCCTTTCAGTTATTGGCTCAGCAACTACTGTTGCTGCTCAAGATTTTAATATTGCTGCTAAACATGCAATTGCCGTTGAGGCGAATACTGGTAAAATTCTCTATGAGAAAGATGCAACCCAGCCAGTTGAAATTGCTTCAATCACAAAGTTAATTACTGTTTATCTTGTCTATGAAGCCTTGGAAAACGGTAGTATTACACTATCCACTCCGGTAGATATCTCTGATTATCCATACAAATTAACGACAAATTCTGAAGCGAGTAACGTTCCAATGGAGGCTCGTAATTATACTGTAGAAGAGTTGCTTGAGGCAACCCTGGTATCTAGCGCCAACAGCGCCGCTATTGCATTAGCTGAGAAAATTGCTGGCTCAGAAAAAGATTTCGTCGATATGATGCGCGCAAAGCTCTTAGAATGGGGAATTCAGGATGCCACTGTTGTCAATACGACTGGTCTTAATAATGAGACTCTAGGGGATAATATTTACCCAGGATCTAAAAAAGATGAGGAAAATAAGCTCAGTGCTTATGATGTCGCTATCGTTGCTCGCAACCTCATCAAAAAATACCCACAAGTTTTAGAAATCACGAAAAAACCTTCTTCTACTTTTGCTGGAATGACAATCACTTCTACCAACTACATGTTAGAGGGTATGCCTGCTTATCGCGGTGGTTTTGATGGCCTTAAGACAGGAACAACAGACAAAGCTGGAGAATCTTTTGTTGGTACTACTGTCGAAAAAGGGATGAGGGTTATCACAGTTGTTTTGAATGCAGACCATCAGGACAATAATCCTTACGCTCGCTTCACAGCTACATCCTCACTAATGGATTATATTTCTTCTACATTCACGCTTCGCAAAATCGTTCAGAAAGGCGATGCCTATCAAGATAGCAAAGCCCCTGTACAAGATGGGAAAGAAGATACAGTCACTGCTGTTGCCAAAGATGATATTTCTCTAATTGAACGTGTTGGAGGTCAATCTTCCCAATCTATTCAATTCACACCTGATACTAAGGCAATTCCAGCACCGCTTGAAGCCGGAACAGTGGTTGGACATTTGACTTATGAAGACTCAGACTTGATTGGTCAAGGTTACATTACCACAGAACGTCCTAGTTTTGAAATGGTAGCAGAAAAGAAAGTAGAAAAAGCCTTCTTCTTAAAGGTTTGGTGGAATCAGTTTATCCGCTTTATCAATGAAAAATTATAAAAAAATCGCGATTTTAAACCGCGATTTTTTTGTTACAAGTTCATCTTCAAAGTTCTTGGTTTTGGGTAAATCTAAAATCAAATTTTACCCAACTGACCCTTCCATTTCGTAGCTGATCAAGCGGTTAAGCTCAACAGCATACTCCATTGGAAGTTCTTTTGTGAAAGGTTCTACAAATCCCATAACAATCATCTCAGTTGCTTCAGATTCTGACAATCCACGGCTCATGAGGTAATAGAGCTGTTCTTCTGAAATCTTAGAAACCTTGGCTTCGTGTTCCAAAGCTACTTGCGAGTTATGAATTTCATTAAACGGAATAGTATCTGATGCTGACAAGTCATCCATGATAATGGTATCACACTCAATGTGAGAAACAGATTTCTTAGAGTTCTTGTTAAAGGTTACTTGTCCACGGTAGTCAACCTTTCCTCCGCCTTTAGCGATGGATTTAGACACGATAGACGAGCTTGTATGTGGTGCGTTATGAATCATCTTAGCTCCTGTGTCTTGATGTTGCCCTGCATTGGCAAAGGCAATAGAGAGCATGGTACCACGCGCTCCTTCTCCATCAAGATAAACAGATGGATATTTCATGGTTGTTTTGGCACCCAAGTTCCCATCAATCCACTCAACTGTCGCATCTTTCAAGGCTTTAGCACGTTTCGTTACCAAGTTATAGACGTTATCAGACCAGTTTTGGATGGTTGTATAGCGCATGTAAGCTCCGTCCAAGGCAAAGATTTCTACAATGGCAGCGTGCAAGCTGTTACTTGAATAAGTTGGCGCTGTACATCCTTCAACGTAATGAACACTTGCTCCCTCATCAACGATAATCAAGGTACGTTCAAACTGACCAGTATTTTCGTTGTTGATGCGGAAGTAAGTTTGTAGTGGGATATCAACCTTGACACCTTTTGGTACGTAGATAAAGGTTCCACCAGACCATACTGCTGAGTTAAGGGCAGCCAACTTGTTATCTGTCGGCGGTACCAACTTGGCAAAGTATTGTTTAAACAAGTCTGGGTATTCCTTGAGGGCAGAATCCGTATCTGTAAAGATAATGCCCAATTTCTGGAACTCTTCCTTCATGTTGTGGTAAACCACTTCTGACTCATACTGGGCAGAGGCCCCCGCTAAATAGGCACGCTCAGCTTCAGGGATCCCGATACGTTCAAAGGTTTCCTTGATTTTTTCAGGAACTTCATCCCATGAACGGGCTGGTTTATCAGATGGTTTTTGGTAGTAAATCAAATCATCAAAATCAATCTCTGACAAGTCTGCCCCCCAAGTTTGCATGGGCATTTTTTTGAAGGTTTCATAAGACTTCAAACGGAATTCTAACATCCACTCAGGTTCTCCCTTTGCAGCTGATAGTTCACGAATGACATCTTCATTCAATCCTTTTCCTGTCGATAGGACAGGCTCTACATCATCATGGAAACCAAATTTATATTCACCAAGGTCAATTGGTTTTGGTTCTACTCTTTCTTCAGCCATAATATCCTTTCTTTCATTCTTCATTTCTACTGATTCATAAGACAAAAGAAACTTGTCTTACTGATTTTCTTGATTTTCAATTGTTTTCTTCAGGGCATTCCAAGCTAGGGTTGCACACTTGATTCGTTGAGGGAATTTAGCAACACCTGACAAGAAGGCTGCATCTCCAAGACTATCTTGTCTGTCATCTTTTTGCCCTTGAACCATCTCAGAAAAAATAGTCGCAAGTTCTAAGATTTCTTGTTTGGTTTTTCCTAAAACGGCATCTGTCATCATGCTAGCAGAGGCAGTTGAGATGGTACAGCCTGAGTTTAGAAAAGCGATATCCTCTAAGCGGCCATCTGCATCAAACTTGACAGAGAGATTGATAACATCTCCACAGGTCGGATTGTTGAGACTGATTTGTTCAGCATCTTCCAACTTTCCTTGGTGATGTGGATTTTTCGAATGGTCCGCTACCACTGCCATATAAAGGCTATCTAGTTTAGAAAGTGCCATTGAAAAACTCCTTTGTCTTTTGTAAAGCATCGACTAGCTTGTCGCAATCTGCCTTGGTATTGTAGATATAAAAACTTGCACGAGCTGTTGCTGGGACATCCAAATACTGGAGTAAGGGTTGCGCACAGTGGTGACCTGCTCGAACAGCCACTCCTTCATAATCCAAAGCAGTCGCAAGGTCATGAGGATGAAGGTCGCCTAGATTAAAGGCAATCACACCTGAACGTTGAGCCAAGTCCTGCGAACCATAAATAGTCAATCCCTCAATCGCCTGCAGTTTTGGAAAGACGTATGAGATTAATTCCTGTTCATGAGCTTCAATCGCATCCATACCAATCTTTTCAAGATAATCTATTGCAGTAGCTAGTCCGATAGCACCTGCCATGTTAGGAGTTCCAGCCTCGAATTTCCAAGGCAATTCCTTCCAACTAGCAGACTGCTCATAAACGAAATCAATCATTTCGCCGCCGAATTCAACTGGTGACATTTGTTCTAGATACTTTTCTTTGCCGTAAAGAACACCGATTCCAGTCGGACCAGCCATCTTGTGACCTGAAAAGGCAAAGAAGTCCACATCCAAGTCCTGAACATCAATCTTCATATGAGGCGTAGATTGAGCACCATCCACCACCATAATGGCTCCAACTTGATGAGCTAATTGAGTGATTTCTTTGATTGGATTGACCACACCCAGAACATTTGAGGCGTGAGCAAGGGAAACAAACTTGACTCTATCAGTCAATTTAGCTCGCAAATCATCCATATCCAGAGCTCCATCCTTGAGATAGACATAGACAAGTTCAGCTCCTGTCTTGCGACAAGTTTCTTGCCAAGGAATGATATTGGAATGGTGTTCCATAACAGAAATCAAGACCTGGTCTCCCTCAGTCAAGACTTCCTCCGCAAAGCACGCCACCCAGTTAAGACTGGTTGTCGTTCCTCTGGTAAAGAGAACTTCCTTTGTAGACCCTGCATTGATAAACTCACCAATAGTTTCACGAGCGGCTTCATAAGAAGCTGTCGCTCTTTCTGCCAAGGTATGAACGCCACGATGAACATTGGCATTGTCGTTCTCATAGTAGCGGTTAATCGTCTCCAGAACTGCTAGTGGTTTTTGTGTCGTCGCAGCATTGTCCAAATAAACCAATGGTTCATCATTAACAATCTGGTCTAAAATTGGAAAATCCTTGCGAATCACTTCTACATCTAACATAGGCTACCCCTTAGCGTTTTGACAATTTTTCTTCGATAGTTGCAATCATTTCATCACGAACTTCCTTGACTGGAATCTCAACGATAACGGAGCCAAGGAAACCACGAACAACCAAACGTTCTGCAGTTGCCTTATCTAAACCACGGCTCATGAGGTAGTACATGTCTTCTGGATCTACCTGACCGATAGAAGCCGCATGTCCTGCAGTTACGTCATTTTCATCAATCAAAAGAATTGGATTGGCATCTGAACGCGCTTGGTCTGAAAGCATAAGAACACGACTTTCTTGTTGCGCATCTGCTCCCTTAGCACCCTTGATAATGTGGCCAATACCATTGAAGGTTAAGGTTGCTTTTTCAAGAATAACCCCATGTTGGAGGATATTTCCGATTGAGTTGCAACCATAGTTAGTCACTCGAGTATCAATTCCTTGTACCTGACGGCCACTTGAAAGAGCTACAACTTTCAGGTCAGCATGGCTACCATTTCCAATCAAATCACTATCAAAGTCAGCAACGACATTTCCTTCGTTCATGACACCAATCGCCCAGTCAATGCTTGCATCGTTACCTAATTTACCACGACGGCTAATGTAGGCAGTGACGTTTTCACCTAGACGGTCGATCGCAGCAAACTTGACTTGAGCACCAGAACGCGCAATGACTTCTACTGTGATATTGGCAGTTGCTTTGGCACTTCCTTCACCGCGTGACTCTAAACGCTCCAGATAACTAATCTTAGAATTTTTACCAGCGATAATCATAATATGCTTGTTAAACGGCACATCACTATCGCTGTCTTGATAGAAAATTCCTTCTATTGGTTCTTTAATTTCAACATTATCAGGAATGTAAAGAACAGCACCACTATTGAAATAAGCTGTATGGTAGGCTGCCAACTTGTCATCGTCATACTTAACAGATGACATGAAGAATTCTTCGATCAGTTCTGGAATTTCTTCTAAAGCTGAATGGAAATCTGTGAAGACAACACCCTGTTCAGCCAACTCAACTGGAGTTTGCTCAAAAACAGTTTGAGTTCCTACTTGCACCAACTTCAAGTGATTATCTAGTGCAGTGAAATCTGGAACATTTGCTGATGGCTCACTTTCTGTAATCGTTCCATCCCCCAGATTCCAACGGTGGAATTTGACACGCTCAATAACTGGTAATTCCAAAGTCTCAATCTTGTCAAAAGCTTTTTGACGGAGATCAGCCAACCAGCTTGGTTCAGCGTGCATTTCTGAAAAAAGTTTAATATTTTCTTTAGTCATTTACTTCTCCTAAAAGATACGAGGGAATTACAATTCTTCCTTGTAGTCGTAGCCAAGTTCTTCAGCTAGTTTTGCGTATCCTTCACGTTCCAAACGCGCAGCCAATTCTGGACCACCTGAAAGGACAACACGACCTTCCATCATCACGTGTACCACATCAGGTGTGATGTAGTTCAAAAGACGTTGGTAGTGAGTGATAATCATAGCACCAAAGCCTTCACCACGCATAGCATTAACACCTTTAGAAACAACTTTAAGGGCATCAATATCAAGACCAGAGTCAATCTCGTCCAAAAGGGCAAAAGTTGGTTCCAACATCAAAAGTTGAAGAATCTCATTACGTTTTTTCTCACCACCAGAGAAACCTTCGTTGAGGTAACGCTCAGCCATTTCTTCTTTCATGTTGAGCAATTCCATCTTCTCATCCAATTTAGTGATAAACTCACGAACTGAAATCTTCTCATCGTCTTCTTTACCAGCATTCATGGCTGCACGAAGAAACTCAGCATTGGTAATTCCAGGAATTTCTGATGGGTATTGCATAGCAAGGAAAAGTCCCATACGCGCACGCTCGTCAACTTCCAACTCAAGGATGTTTACGCCGTCAAATAAGACTTCACCTCTGGTAACTTCATAGTTTGGATTTCCCATGATAGCGGCAGAAAGAGTCGATTTACCAGTACCATTTGGTCCCATGATAGCGGCGATTTCTCCTGTTTTCAGGGTCAGGTTAACCCCTTTTAAAATTTCTTTTCCTTCAATCTCAACGTGAAGATCTTTGATCTCTAATACTGACATGATAGTTCCTTTCTTTTTCAAGGCCTTTACAGTACTTACTAGAAACATACTTGATTTCCCTAGAAAATACGGTAAAAGGTCAATAAATATACTTTTATAGTATAACAAAAAAAAGCCTAAAAGGCTTTGATTTTGTCTAGAAGCTGAGGACTAGTCTTTTCCTTTCAAATGCTGGTCAATGACATCTACAATCTTGCCCATCAAATAACTAACTCGAAAATTTCGAAAGAGCAAAATGGCCCAAAAGGCTGCCATAATATAGCGACCAGTCATCCAGGCTTCATTAAAAAAATAGGTCTCAGCAGCTGTAAACAGCGCTATGATAATAAATTGTTGTCTATTCATAAACTTATTGTATCATGAAATCTTTCTTTAGTCTTCCTCTACCTTCACTTTATCAGCCAAAAATTCAAATCCTTCTGGAATCAGACTTTCTTCTTCTACTTCTTTTTCAGTTTGAGTAGATTTGGCTTTGGCTGAAAAGGCTGCGCGAACTTCTTTCCATTCCTCCATGGAAATGGCTAAAATCTCAGGTGAAAAACCTGCTGCCTGACTGAGGATATTGCCAAACATGGTGTTGAGATTGTCTCGTTTCATGGTTTGACCAGCATTGAAGTTAGACTCAAAAGCAAGAATAGCGTGGTGTTCATTGGCCGCAACTGGTTGAGATCCAACTAGCAGAGCCTTATCAGGACCTCCAAGACTTTCAATCACCTCTCCCCAGGCATTCTGCAAGCGAATCAGATTTTGACGTGCTAAATCAGGATTTTCGACAGCCTCTTGTAGGATAGATTGAACCTTATTGCGATCCACACGATAGACTGTTTTGTCTGCTGCTGGACGACTAGGCGCTGGATTTGTTGGCTTAGCTACGGTTCCCACATTGGCGAGTTCATGTTTGAGACGGGCAACTTCCTGTCTCAATGCAGAAATTTCATGTTCAACCGCCCCTGAAAGAGCTGGTTCAGGCTTAATCTCCGCCAAACGGATAGTCATCATCTCAGCATAAATCTTGGGCTGCAAACTAGACTTAATATCTGCTAAACTGACTGTCGCCAAGCGAATCATTTCAAACAGATTTTCTTGAGGAAGTGCCAAATTTTCTACAAAGACTGGACTATGATGAGTATTTTCTCCACCTGTTTGAACAATTAACAAATCTCTTAAATAGTGTAAAAGGTCGGTCACAAAACGAGTCATGCTCTTACCATTGTCAAAAAGAAGATTTAAGCAAGACAAGGCCTTGGTAACATCCTGTTGAGATAAGGCAGCCACATAATCATCCAAGGCTGATAGGCTAATGGTGCCAGTAATTTCTTCAGAGATGGCAGTCGTCAGCTCGTTTCCCTGTGTCAAACTCAGGGCTTGATCTAAAATAGACAAGGCATCTCGCATTCCACCTTCAGCTCGTCTGGCAATGATTTCCACAGCCTCTGGTTCAGAACTGATATTTTCTTTGTCTAAGATATAGTGGATATGTTCCTTAATATCCTGTGTTTTAATTGATTTAAATTCAAAACGTTGCACACGGGATAGAATAGTGGCAGGAATCTTGTGCAATTCAGTAGTGGCCAAAATAAAAACCACATTCTGTGTTGGCTCTTCCAGCGTCTTTAAGAGGGCATTAAAAGCCCCTGTAGACAGCATGTGAACCTCATCTATGATATAAACCTTATAACGAGCAAGACTAGGGGCGTAGGTAGATTTATCACGAATTTCACGGATTTCATCGACCCCATTATTAGAGGCAGCATCCATTTCAATGACATCTTCTAAACTACCGTCCGTAACTGCTTGACAAATATAACAGTTATTACAAGGTTCACCACCCACTTGATTGGGACAGTTCATAGCCTTGGCAAAAATCTTGGCTACACTGGTTTTTCCCGTTCCACGAGGACCAGAAAAAAGATAAGCATGACTTATTTTCTCTTGCTCCACTGCTTGTTTAAGAGTCTTAGCCACGACTACCTGTCCAACCAACTGAGAGAAGTTTTGACTTCTATATTTTCGATAAAGTGCTTGATACATTAGGCTTTCTCCCCAAACATTGTAAAGTCCCATTCTGTCTTTTCAAGCAAAATAGCGACAAATTGTTCCAAATAATCTCGATCCATAGCATCATAATCATCAATCTCTGAAGAATCCAGATCCAGAACTCCAAGTAATTGACCATTCTTTATCATCGGAACAACAATTTCACTTTTAGCTCGACTATCACAAGAAATATAGTTAGGATAGTTCGTTACATCACAAACTAGAACAGTTTCCTGAAAGTGAGCTGCCTCCCCACAAACACCTTTTCCAAGTGCAATACGGATGCAGGAAACACCACCTTGGAAAGGACCTAAAATCAATTCCTTTCCATCGAACAGATAAAAGCCTGCAAATACGGTATTAGGAAAGCGTGATTTTAAAAGAGCACTGGCGTTGGAAAGATTAGCCAAAATATTGGTTTCGCCTTCCAATAAAAAAGATAGCTCTTCATTTAACATTTGATAACGTGATTGTTTTTCTGATTCTAGCATAGAACTATTATATCAAAAAAGGCTTATAGACAAAAGAAAAATCCCTTGTTTAGAAAACAAAGGATTTTGTGAATTTTCAATTTGATTAAAGTTCGATATCACCGAACAAGTCAGCCATTGAGAATCCTGTTTGTGTTTCTGGAAGTTCGAAATCACGTTTTTCTTGACGTTTTGGACGACGTGGACGAGCAGCACGTTTTTCTTCTTTTTGTCCTTCTTCTTGAGCTGGGCGCTCTTCAAGAGCTTTGATAGAAAGTGATACGCGCTCTGCATCTGCATTAACTTCAAGAACTTTAACTTGAACTTCTTGACCAACTTTAAGAGCTTCTTTTGGATTTTCAATACGTTTGTGTGAAATTTGTGATACGTGAACAAGTCCATCGATACCTGGCAATACTTCAACAAATGCACCGAAGTCAGTCAAACGTTTAACTGTTCCTTCTACTACATCACCTTTAGCCAATTTTTGCTCAACGCCATCCCATGGTCCAGGTGTTGTTGCTTTAAGTGAAAGTGATACACGTCCTTCTTCTTCGTTAAGATCAAGGATTTTCACTTCAATTTCTTCACCAACAGTTACAACTGATTTTGGTGAAACGTTACGTTCATGTGACAATTCAGTCAAGTGAACCAATCCGTCAACACCACCAAGGTCGATGAAAGCACCGAAGCTTGTGATACGAGCAACTTTACCAGTTACAACATCACCAACAGCCAATTTACCGAATACTTCAGCGCGAGCTGCTGCTGTAGCTGCTTCAACAACTTCACGACGTGAAAGGATGAAGCGGTTTTCTTTAGCGTCAACTTCTTTGATTTTAGCGTCAAATTCTTGACCTACAAAACGCTCAGTGTTACGTACGAAACGAGTATCCAACATTGAAGCTGGGATAAATCCACGAACACCTTCAAATTCTACTGAAAGTCCACCTTTAACGGCACGAGTTCCTTTAACAGTAACAACTTCTTCTTCGCGACCAACAAGTTTGTCCCATGCTTTGCGAGCTTCAAGGCGTTTTTTAGATACAAGGTATGTAACTGTATCAGTATCTTTACCAACTACTTGACGAAGTACAAGAACATCCAATACTTCTCCTACTTTAACAAAGTCATTGATATCTGCATCGCGATCGTTTGTCAATTCGCGAAGAGTCAAGACACCTTCAACACCAGTTCCAGAGATTGCAACGTTAGCTTGAGTCGCATCAACTGTCAATACTTCAGCACTAACAACATCACCAGTCTCAACTTGGCTAACGCTATTTAGCAAATCTTCAAATTCGTTCATCTAAAAAATCCTCCAACAATCAAGTTTTTCTTAAACTTGACATACTTATAATTTTTTTCCTAAGCACCCGCAAGGACATGTTCATATCGTTCACGTCTTTCAATTATAAAAATAAAATACCCTAAGATATTTTGCTTTTTATCTTGATTATTACCTAAGAACTGGGGTAGCTGGATTCGAACCAACGCATGAGGGAGTCAAAGTCCCTTGCCTTACCGCTTGGCTATACCCCATTGATGAAATGGAGAGAGAGGGATTCGAACCCCCGAACCCGAAGGAGCGGATTTACAGTCCGCCGCGTTTAGCCTCTTCGCTATCTCTCCTACAATCAACATGGACTATTATATCATGAAAATTTCAAAAAAACAAGACTTATTTTGCTAAATTATAATTTTCAATCAAAATTTCCACAGCTTTTTCCAATTTTTTATAAAAACTATCGACATTCCCATTCTTTATGATGGCAAATTGTCCGTCTAATTCGGCAATTTCTCCGATAACTTTTTTACCAATGGTCAACGTATAACCTTCAAAACTGTCTTTTCCTACATTAACTTTAGCATCTGCTACTTGAATTTCAATTTTTTTATCTTTCTTACTCATTTCATACCTCTCTTCACTTTTTCTATTTTACAAGAAAATCCTAAAACTGGCAAGAAAAAACTCTATATCAGGCTTGTCTGATATAGAGTTTTATGCTTTATTTAATGTGTTTTTCTAGTTCTTTTTGGTACTTACCGTTTGATTCCAATTTTTCTTTTTGCCATTTTTTCAGTGCTTCTTCATATTCTTTTGTTGTAACGATATCTTTTTGCAATTTCATTCCTTTAAAGATATATGGGTCACCCTTAATACCAACTTGTGAGTATGGTTTTGAGAATGGCACGACATTACTTACAACTGGAGAACCACCAGATGAAGCTGTTGGCATCAATAATGAACTATCTGTCAACCAAGCTTGAGCCTTGGCATATTTTTCATAGCGTTCTTCAAGATTCGTAGTTTCTGAATCCGCATCATCCAATAATTTCTTATACTCATCTAAACCAAGTTTCGCTACAACATCCTTATCTTTCCCTTTAGTAATACCTAGGTGCTTCATAGCAGAACCTGATTTAGGATCCATGATATTCAAGTAAGATGCTGGGTCTTGATAACTTGGAGCCCATCCTGTACTGTTCAAATCATAGTCTTTTTGAGAAGGAACACGCGCTTGTGAAGTGATTGTTTCCTTTTCATTATCTGTCATTTGAAGAACGTCGATGACAACATTTTCAGCACCAAGAGTTGATTCGATTGACTGTTTGAAAGAGTTACTTTGTTGAACGGCGATAGTATCTGTTTGTTCAACTGGGACATCCAAGTGAATTGGGAAAGTTACCCCTTTAGATTCCAAGTCTTTCTTAGCTTTTTCGAAGGCAGCTTTAGCCTTGTCAGGATTGTAGATAGAGTCCTTACCGTCAACTAGCTCAACACCTTTCCATTGGTCACCGTAGTTCACCAACTCTGCTTGAGCGATTTGTCCAAAGTTCTTACCACCCGCTTGCACAAAGTTATCAGGAACGAGGCTGTTACGAATAATCTTGTCCGCCCCATCTTCACCATTTAACTGAGCAGCATAAGAATGGCGGTTAAAGGCAAAGTTGATAGCCTGACGGAAGTCCTTATTAAGCATAGCTTCTTTTGTAGAAGTCTTTTGTTCCTCACTTGTTTTCGCAGTTTTATTGTATGACTGACGATTTACGTTAAAGGTGAAGTAATAGCTACTTGAGTCCTGTGGGCTATAAGTAATTTTATCTCCGTATTGTTCCAAAGTTGAAGCAAAGTTTGAGCTACTTGGGAAGAGACGAGCTGTTGTATAGGCACCTGAAGAGAAGCTACGAATCAACGATTCCTGATCTGAACCATCGTAGTAGGTCAATTTGATCTTCTCAATTTTTACCTTTTCTTTATCCCAGTAGTTTGGATTTTTCTCGTATTCGATCAACGATTTAGAAGTCAAGGTCTTCAAGATATAAGGTCCATTGTAGAGAATTCCTGCTGGAGTAACTGCTCCATAATCTTTACCTGATGCCTTCAAAAACTCTTCATTTACAGGCAACATCGTTGCTGTGGTGACTTTAGAGTTCCAGAAACTTTCTGGTTTGTTTAGGGTATATTCAACTGTGTAATCGTCCAAGGCCTTGACACCAACTGTAGAGAAATCATTGGTCTCACCAGTCATGTAGGCATCCAAGCCTTTGATTGAATTTTGGATGAGAGAGACACCGTCTGACTTGCCGTCAGCTACGTGTTTTAGTCCTGTCACAAAGTCATGGGCTGTTACTTCTGCATATTCTTCACCTTCAGAAGTGTACCATTTAACTCCTTTACGAAGTTTATAGGTATAAGTCAAACCATCTTTTGAGACAGACCAATCTTCAGCCAAGGAAGGAATAACATTTCCGTACTGGTCGTTTTCCATCAAGCCATCAACCACGTTCCCGATGACATCTGTTGTAGATGTACGAGTCGCTATACTATAGTCCAAAGATGCTGGATCTACTGCATAGACATATGAAAATGTTGTCGGTGCATCTGCTTCTTTATCAGCTTTTCCACAAGCCACTAAAAGAGCTGTTGTGCTCAGGACCACTCCTGCTGTTAAGAGCCACTTTTTCGATTTCATCAAAAATCTCCTTTTGTTTATTTTAATCTACTTTTACAATCCAACCTTCTGGCGCTTCAATATCACCAAACTGAATACCAGTCAATTCATCATAGAGTTTACGAGTCACAGGACCAACTTCTGTTTCACTATAGAATACATGGAAATCATCACCGTGCTGAATTCCACCAATTGGTGAAATAACTGCTGCCGTACCACAGGCACCTGCCTCTACAAAACGATCCAGCTTATCAATTGGAACATCACCCTCAATAGGTGTCAAGCCCAAGCGGTGTTCTGCCAAATAAAGCAAAGAATACTTAGTAATAGATGGCAAGATAGATGGACTCAATGGTGTTACAAATTCATTATCAGCTGTAATTCCAAAGAAGTTAGCTGAACCGACTTCTTCAATCTTTGTATGAGTTGAAGGGTCTAGGTAGATAACATCTGAGAAATGACGTGATTTAGCCAATTTCCCTGGCAAGAGACTTGCGGCATAGTTCCCACCAACCTTAGCCGCACCTGTACCATTTGGAGCAGCACGGTCGTATTCATCCTGAATCAAGAAGTTGGTTGGTACCAAACCACCTTTAAAGTAATTTCCAACTGGCATAGCAAAGATGGTAAAAATGTACTCCTCTGCTGGTTTTACCCCGATAATATCTCCAACACCAATCAAAAGTGGACGAAGATAAAGGGTTCCACCTGTTCCATATGGTGGTACGTATTCTTCATTCGCGCGGACAACTGCCTTACAAGCTTCTACAAACATATCTGTCGGAACTTGTGGCATCAAGAGACGATCACAAGTACGTTGCAGGCGTTTAGCATTTTCGTCAGGACGGAAAAGTTGAACACTACCATCCTTAGTACGATAGGCTTTCAAACCTTCAAATGCTTGTTGACCATAGTGAAGACTTGGAGAAGACTCTGAAATATGCAAAGTTGCATCCTCTGTAAGCTCTCCATGATTCCATTGTCCATTTTTAAAATGAGCAATATAGCGATAAGGTAATTTCATATAGGAGAAACCAAGGTTTTCCCAATCAATCGTTACTGTCATATTCCACTCCTTATTCTAAAAACCTATTTCTTTTATTCTACACTATTTTTCTAAAATAGCAAGCATATTTTGTAATTTTCAGAAAATTTCTTCAATAAAAAGAACCAGCTCTTCGAACTGATTCCTTTTACAAGTGAAAAATTAGTTATTTTCAACTTTTTCATCGTATTTTGGTCTTAGTGTTGTACCTGAGTTAATAATTGTACGTTTTTGAACAAGAGGAAGGTCTGTACGATTGTAAACTGTACGCCATGGTTCCCAAACAAGACCTGTTTTTTCTTGAATCTTCACGCGTATATTACGTACATTTCCTTTAAATTGAAGTTCAGTTTGGAAGCCAGCTGTTCTGTTCTTACCATTATCTTCCCATTGACGTGAGCGAATACTTTCAATTCCATCCTTATCATAAGTTACTTCATCCCAGTAAACATAGTAACGAGCAATATAAGCTCCCTTATGTTGTAAATTGAGATAGCCATTTTTGTATGAAGTCACTTTAGTTTCAATGTAGTCTGTGTTACTTTGAATTGTGGCTACTTGATTATCTTTCAAGAATGCAGTCTTATAAGAAATTGGAACAGCAGGGTTTTGTGTACTGAAAGTAGCTCCTTCTTGAATCAATTTCTTCAAATCTTCTACTGTACCTGTCACAACATGTGCAGCTCCATCAGCATTTCCACCTACGATTGAAACGGTTACAGTTGTATTCTTCAAGACACGCGCCCATTCAGATTCTGGTTTAATAGGCACCCCTTTGATAACAGCATTAATGGCTGCTTTCAACTCTGTACTCTTGCTTGTTGTTTCAAATTTGACATACATTTGACGTCCGTATGAAACGCTTGACACGTATACAGGAGGTGTTTTATCATCAATTCCACGTGCTTTCAATTGATCAACCGTTACTCCTGGCGCAAATACATCGGATGGATTTTTTGGAGCATCAAAGTTAGCAGTATAGTAAATTTGTTTAAAATCAACAACTTCAACTTGTTTTTCACCCTTGTTTACAGCCTCAAAGTCAATTTTCAAATTAACACCGACTTTTTCAAAATCACTTCCGAATTTTGCTTTCAATTGATTCATGCTGTAAGCAGAAGTTGATTCGTACTGCATACGTGCTGGAGCAGGATTTTTAGCCGCATATTTTTCATGCCAACGATTTAACAAGGTATTCACACCTTCCTGCATACCACTTGCAGTTGGATTAGCATCTACATAGCTATCTCCTCCTACCATTCCTGGTAAATCAACACTGATTCTACCTTTGCTACGATCTAAACTAATTTGTTGTGGTTTGTTTTCTAGGAGGTCTTGATTTGCTTTAAACAATGCACCTAGGAAAATATCTCCGTTACCATTAATGGCAACATCTGCAGAACCATTAGAAAGGTTTTTCTTCACTTTTTCCACAACCACAAATTCATTTCCTTGTTGTTTTGTGCTTGTATTAGTGTAATTTTCTAATGCTTCGCCTTTTCTAGTCAAAATGTTTAGTTTATCATAGTTTAAACCAAATAAATAGTTATTTAGCTCTGCAGTATAATCTTTTTTGGCTTTGTTTTCTGTTTCAACTTTGTTTTCTGTTTTCTTATCTGCTACTACTTTTTCTTCTTTTACAGCACGATATACTTCAACTTCTGCTAAACTAAGAGGAGTTTTAGATTTATTTAATTCAATTTTTACATATCGTGCATTAACTCCTGAGAATTGAACATCAACTGTTGGTTGATTGTTTAAGCTATCAACATGTTGACGAGTTACTTCCTTACCATCTTTATCTAATAAAATAACATCAAAATTAGATAAACGATTAGCTACAACTCCATCTCCACGATTGTAAATACGAACAGTTCCCACACCTTCTTCTTTTGCTAGATCAACTTTCCACCAAGAATGATCTTGAAAATCTGTATGAGTAACTGAACGATTGTTCCAGGCATTATCACGATTACCGTCAACTGCTCTAGAAGCCTCCCCTTCATAAGCAGTCGAACTCTGACTTGCAGACTTATGAGCAGCAATATTTTCACCAGCAACTGCAGCAACGCTTGGTTCTGTTGCTTTTACTACATTTGTTTGAAATACAAGGCCAGAACCTAGCAAAAATGTTGCAATGGCAACACCACATACTCCAACGCTACGTTTACGAATAGAAAAACGAAATCCTTTATCTTGTTTGTTTCGAGACATACAAAACTCCTATATATATTTAAACGAATTATTTCTTGAACGCGCTTTCTTGAAACAATAAGAGTATAACATAAAAATATTATAGATGCAAGCGTTTTCTTAAAAAATATTATTTTTTATTAGCTCAACTTGTATAGTTGTTCATATGTTAATAATTTCACATCTAAATACCAAGCGGTCTATACCACTAAAAAACAAGAAAACGAACAGACCTAAGTCCCTATCAGTTGGGAATCAGCACTGTTCGTTTTTGTATATATAATCAGATTCAACTCTTAAATCTATAACTTAAGAAATTTTTTAATGAAAAGCTTTTCATTGTTTTTTATCATTTCTTAGATTCAAATTCTGTATAAGCTTCCTGAAGATAGGCATCAAAAACTTCTTCATCTGAAATGGTATCTGATATGAAGCTTCCGTTGCTAGTCCTTTCTGACAGGTTCAAGTCTTGCAATCGGTTTTCATAGATTGTTCCTTTGTTGGATTGAACAAGCAGAGTTTGGTCATTCTCTTCCACTTCTGTACTGAAGAGATCACCTACAAATCCTTGCTCTGCAACTGCACCAGCCAAGAAGACACGATGCGGTTTGTTTTTCAACTCACGCAAGACTTGTAATCCTCGTTTGGCACGGCTGGTTGCTGGAATTTCCTCAATGGAAACACGTTTCAAACTTCCACGCTGAGTCAAGAGGTAGAAGGACGAGGTATTACAGATAAAGGCCGATTGGAGGACATCATCTTCTTTCAGGTTCATAGCCTTGACACCTGCTGCCTTGGCACCGACAACCGGAACCTCTTCAATATTGAAACGCAGTGCATAACCATTTTGGCTAATCAAGAGAACATCATCCAGTTTAATTGGAGCCACTGCCACAATCTGGTCTGTCTCGTCTTTAAGCTTAGCATACTTAACAGACTTAGACTTGTAGGTCCGCCATGGGGTGAATTCTTTTCGTTCTACACGTTTGATTTGACCAAGACGAGTCGCAGTAAAGTAGGTTGTCGCATCATCAAACTGATCCACGACTTCCACATAAAGGATTTCTTCGTTAGTTTCAAAGTTTGTAATAGTCTGGCTCAGATGCTCTCCGATGTCCTTCCAGCGAATGTCTGCCAATTCATGGATTGGTCGATAAATGACATTTCCAAGAGTCGTGAACATCAAAAGATGCTGGGTTGTCTTGGCAGATTGAACAAAGATTAAACGGTCATCATCACGTTTGCCAATTTCCTCTAGCGTTGAAGCTGCAAAAGAACGCGGGCTGGTACGCTTGATGTAACCTGCCTTGGTCACGCTGACATAGGTATCTTCCTCAGCGATCAGACTAGCTGTATCAATCTCGATTGCTTTCGCAGTGTCTTCTAAAGTGCTCAAACGCGGAGTCGCAAATTTCTTTTTAACCTCACGAAGCTCTTTCTTCATGAGATTGTACATAGTCCGTTCATCACCGATAATCGCCGCAAGCATGGCAATCTTTTCACGAAGTTCTGCTTCTTCCTCCTGCAAAACAACTACGTCTGTATTGGTCAAGCGGTAAAGTTGCAAGGTAACAATGGCCTCAGCTTGCTCTTCTGTAAAATCATAGCTGACCTTAAGATTTTCCTTAGCGTCAGCCTTATTCTCAGAAGCGCGGATAAGAGCAATGACTTCATCCAGAATTGAAATAACCCGAATCAAACCTTCGACGATATGGAGACGTTTTTCAGCCTTTTCCTTGTCAAAACGGGAACGTGCCAAAATCACTTCACGACGGTGGGCGATATAGCTAGACAAGATTGGGACAATCCCAACCTGACGGGGTGTGAAATTGTCAATCGCCACCATGTTAAAGTTGTAATTGATTTGTAGGTCAGTATATTTGAATAGATAATTGAGAACAAGCTCCGTATTAGCGTCTTTTTTGAGCTCAATAGCAATACGAAGACCATCACGGTCAGACTCATCACGAACCTCAGCAATACCTGCCACCTTGTTATTGACACGGACATCATCAATTTTCTTGACTAGATTAGCCTTATTGATTTCATAAGGAATCTCAGAGATAACGATTTGTTCCTTACCACCTTTTAGCTTTTCAATCTCAGTTTTGGAACGAACAACCACGCGCCCTTTCCCAGTTTCATAGGCCTTCTTGATTTCATCACGGCCTTGGATGATAGCTCCTGTAGGGAAATCTGGCCCAGGCAAGAATTCCATGAGTTTTTCAACTTTGGCCGTTGGATGGTCAATCATGTAAACCGCCGCATCAATAACCTCAGCCAAATTATGGGGAGGAATGTCTGTGGCATATCCAGCCGAAATACCAGTCGAACCATTTACCAAGAGATTTGGAAAGGCTGCTGGCAAGACTGTCGGCTCTTTCTCGGTATCGTCAAAGTTCCAAGCAAAAGGAACGGTCTTTTTATCGATATCCTGAAGAAGATAGCCTGCAATCTCAGACAAACGCGCCTCTGTATAACGCATAGCTGCAGGCGGATCTCCGTCCATAGAACCGTTATTACCGTGCATTTCGACTAGAATCTCACGATTTTTCCAGTCCTGTGACATACGAACCATGGCATCATAGATAGAAATGTCACCATGTGGGTGGAAATTCCCCATGATATTACCGACAGACTTGGCCGACTTGCGGTAGCTCTTGTCAAAAGTATTGCCATCCTTATTCATAGAATAAAGAATACGACGTTGCACCGGCTTCAAGCCATCACGAATGTCTGGCAAGGCTCGGTCTTGAATGATGTACTTGGAGTAGCGACCAAAGCGCTCTCCCATGATGTCCTCCAGGGACATATTTTGAATGTTAGACATAATAATTCTCTTTTTAGTGTTTTATTGTAAAGTAAATCTATATTTTTAAATTTAACTGTTTCTTTGTAGGTAGTGAGAAAAGAAGAGCAATCCTACTAATCCTAGAATGAACAAAAGATTAATTTTAATAACAAATAAGCTAAGTAGGGTATTAATTAGGCCGTGAAAAATGGCGCAAAAAAGGACCGATTTAGTCTTTTTGAAAACAGCTGCTAGAAGAATACTGAGATAAATTGCAAATAGACTGAATAATATAAAAGGCATCCCACTTTGGGAACTTCCAATCACAAACCATAAAGGTACATGCCATATTGCCCAAATACAACCTGTTATCAAACTGGAAATCCAAAAGGAGAATCTAGTTTCCAAAATTGGTTGCAAGATGCCTCGCCATCCCAATTCTTCTTCGCCACCATAAACACAGACTGCACTCAAAAAAACAACAAACAAATTTCCTAGTGGAAAAGCCGGATTAAGCTCCTTAGATGAGAAAGCAATGACACCTGTCTGCACGAAAATTAGTAAAAGAAATAACAAAATATATTTCTTTGAGTCTCCTAAGATAAAAGAGACTATGCTTTTAATGGATTTTTGAGGCAAACAAGAAATGGCTGCAATGGTTGGACCGAAACCTCCTAGTAAATGGAGAAAAACTCCTAGTGGACTTGTTAGACTTAAGAGTCTCATTTGCGTCAGAAAAGCAAGCAATCCCCAACCAAATCCCCAAGAAATGAGAAAACTAATCAGTAAAAATTTTGTTATCTTATTATTTTGTAAATGTTTCATTTGTGTCGAGTCTCTCCTCAGCATACTGAATCATCTTCTCAGCTACTTTCATATCATAGTCAAATCCCATCTTGTGAGCAAGGAATTGAGCCTCTTGGTGGAAAAGTTCCATGGTAGCAAATAAAGACTGGGTGATTTTATCTAAACTTATGAAATCAAGCAGATTTGAAAATTGTTTCTCTTTCTCAGCAGGTAAATAGTTAAAGAGATTCTTATAATTCTTTCCGATGTCGACTGCTACCCTATCGCTTGCTACCTGCCAAGCTAAGACTTTTAACAACTCTTTCTGACAAATACCAAAGAGATGGTCCGTCGCATAGATGACTTGCTTGCGACAGATTCCCTTGACTACATAGGCAGACACCCACCAAAATTCATTGCAGGAATTTTTAAAATCTGTCTCACTAGCTGGACTCATCCAGAAACGCTCTAGATTTTGGGAATAGGGTTCAAATAAATGTTCTGGGTCTTCCAAAACAATGAATCCAGCTTCGCTTTCTACCCACTCCTTGATATGCACTTTAGGACATAGAGTCAAATCAATGCGGTTACCATCTTCAAAGAGCATGAGATAGAGACGACGATTACCAAGACTAACTTCTTGCTCGATAATGCGTTTCCCGAAATAGGCCAACCAAGAAAGGTCACTCGTCAGATTATCCAAATCATCCACAATATAGACCACATCGTAGTCTTGAAATTCATCTTTTAGGACATTTGGGCAAGTCCGTGAACCAGACATGGCGACAGCTTTGACTTGTAAAGTTTTGCCTGTTTGTAAAATCACATCGAGCATTTCTGTTTCAGTTCTCATGTTAATACCCATTCGTTAAAGACAGATTTAAAACACTGTCGCTTCCTCCAGCGTAAACTTGACATTATCCTCAATCCACTTACGACGTGGTTCGACCTTGTCTCCCATGAGGACATTGACGCGGCGTTCGGCGCGGGCTAGGTCTTCGATTGTGACACGGATAAGGGTACGAGTTTCTGGGTTCATGGTTGTTTCCCAGAGCTGGTCCGCATTCATCTCACCAAGTCCTTTATATCGTTGGAGGGTAGCGCCTTTACCGAACTGTTTACGGAGTTCTTCTAGTTCTCCGTCCGTCCAAGCGTAGGCCACTTCTTCTTTCTTGCCTTTACCTTTTGACATCTTGTAAAGAGGCGGAAGGGCGATATAGACATGGCCTGCCTCAACTAGCGGACGCATGTAACGGTAGAAGAATGTTAAAAGAAGAGTTTGGATATGGGCACCATCTGTATCCGCATCGGTCATAATAATGATCTTATCATAGTTGGCATCTTCAATAGAGAAGTCTGCCCCAACACCTGCACCGATTGTATAAATCATGGTGTTGATTTCCTCATTTTTGAGGATATCCGCCATCTTGGCCTTGGCTGTATTGATAACCTTACCACGAAGGGGCAAGATTGCCTGAAACTTACGGTCACGACCTTGCTTGGCAGAACCGCCGGCAGAGTCCCCTTCGACTAGGTAAAGTTCATTCTTGGCTGGATTCTTAGACTGAGCTGGCGTCAATTTCCCAGACAACAAGCCCTTGTCTTTCTTGTTTTTCTTACCATTTCGGCTTTCATCACGCGCCTTACGTGCTGCTTCACGAGCATCACGCGCCTTGATAGCCTTTCGGATAAGGTTAGAAGCCAATTCACCATTTTCCATGAGGAAGAAGGTCAACTTATCAGCCACAATTCCATCCACAACCGGACGAGCTAGTGGACTTCCAAGTTTGTCTTTGGTCTGGCCTTCAAACTGCAAATGTTCTTCAGGAACTAAGATAGAAAGAACGGCTGCTAATCCCTCACGATAGTCGGAACCTTCAAGATTTTTATCTTTTTCCTTGAGAAGACCTGTCTTACGCGCATAGTCATTCATAACCTTGGTAATGGCAGACTTAAGTCCTGTCTCATGTGTTCCACCGTCCTTGGTGCGAACATTATTGACAAAGGACAAAATATTATCTGAAAATCCGTCATTATACTGAAGCGCAACTTCCACCTGGAAACCGTTGTCTTCCCCTTCAAAGTATAGGACTGGCGTCAAGGTTTCCTTATCTTCGTTCAGATAAGAAACAAAGTCCTGTACCCCATTCTCATAATGGAACTCAATCGCTTCATCTGTTCGCTTATCCGTCAAGGACAAGGTCACATTTTTCAAGAGAAAGGCTGACTCATTGAGGCGTTCTGAAATGGTATTGTACTTGAAATCTGTCGTAGAAAAGATCGTCGCATCAGGCATAAACGTAACCTTTGTACCTGTCTTAGACTTGGGTGCTGTACCGATTTTCTTCAAGGTCGTGACAGGTTTTCCACCATTTTCAAAACGTTGCTTATAGATTGCCCCGTCACGGGTAATTTCAACTTCCAGCCAACTTGAAAGAGCGTTAACAACGGAAGAACCCACCCCGTGGAGACCACCGGATGTCTTGTAGCCACCTTGACCGAATTTCCCGCCGGCGTGAAGAATGGTAAAGATAACCTCAACTGTTGGGATTCCCATAGCGTGCATACCTGTTGGCATCCCACGTCCGTGGTCCTGCACAGTCAAACTCCCGTCTTTATTGATGGTCACATCAATGCGGTCACCAAATCCAGACAAGGCTTCATCGACAGCATTGTCGACAATTTCCCAGACGAGATGGTGGAGACCAGCACCATCGGTCGATCCAATATACATCCCCGGACGTTTTCGGACCGCATCCAACCCTTCTAGCACCTGAATGGCATCATCATTATAATTGTTAATATTGATTTCCTTTTTTGACACAAGGAACCTCCTATTCGTTCATCTTTACTATTCTACAGGTTTTCCAAGGATTTTGCAAAATTTTTCTTTCTCCGGTGTAACAATTTCAGTAGAGATTCTCTGCCTTTCTTTCCCAATTCATGATATAATAGGAGTATGATTACAATAGTTTTATTAATCCTAGCCTATCTGCTGGGTTCGATTCCGTCTGGTCTCTGGATTGGACAAGTATTCTTTCAAATCAATCTACGCGAGCATGGTTCTGGTAATACAGGAACAACCAATACCTTCCGCATCTTAGGAAAGAAAGCGGGGATGGCAACCTTTGTCATTGACTTTTTCAAAGGAACCCTAGCAACCCTTCTTCCGATTATGTTTCATCTGCAAGGTGTTTCGCCTCTCATCTTTGGACTTTTAGCTGTTATTGGACATACCTTTCCTATCTTTGCAGGATTTAAGGGGGGGAAGGCTGTCGCAACCAGCGCTGGAGTGATTTTCGGATTTGCTCCTGTCTTCTGTCTCTATCTAGCGGTTGTTTTCTTTGGAACCCTCTATCTTGGTAGTATGATTTCACTATCTAGTGTCACAGCATCTATCGCAGCTGTCATCGGAGTTCTACTCTTTCCACTTGTTGGTTTTATCCTGAGCAATTATGACCCTCTCTTCATCGCTATTATCCTAGCACTTGCTAGTTTGATTATCATTCGTCATAAGGATAATATCACACGTATCAAAAATAAAACTGAAAATTTGGTCCCTTGGGGATTAAACTTAACCCATCAAAATTCTAAAAAATAAACGCCAGTTCTGTACTGACGTTTTTTTGTATGCTTATTTTGATTTGATATAGTTGATACCATCTGCTTTTGGTGCGACTGCTTTTCCAAAGAAGGCTGCCAAGACAAGAATTGTCAAAACATAAGGTGCGATTTGAAGGTAAACCGCAGGCACTCCTTGTAGGAATGGCAATTGAGAGCCTATAACAGCCAAACTTTGTGAAAGTCCAAAGAAGAGACTAGATAGCATGGCTCCGATTGGATTCCATTTCCCGAAGATCATTGCAGCAAGAGCGATAAATCCAGGTCCAACAATAGTTGTTACTGAAAAGTTAACTGAGATGGATTGAGCATAAATCGCTCCGCCAATTCCACCTAGAAAACCGGAAATAATAACTCCAAAATATCTCATCTTGTAGACATTGATTCCCAAGGTATCCGCTGCTTGAGGATGTTCACCGACAGAGCGAAGACGAAGACCAAAACGAGTCTTAAAAAGAATAAACCAAGCAAAGAATGAGAAGGCAATCGCGATATAACCTAGCAGACTTGTTGACTTGAAGAAGATATCACCAATCACTGGGATATTTGCCAAGACCGGGAAATCAAAGCGTCCAAAAGTCTGACTTAGGTTGTCGGTTTGTCCTTTGTTATAAAGAACTTTAACCAAGAAAACTGCCAAGGCAGGGGCCATCAAGTTCAATACCGTACCGCTGACAACATGGTCTGCACGGAAATGAACCGTCGCTGCTGCGTGGATGATAGAGAAGAGGCCTCCAACCAATCCTGCTACAAGCAAGGATAGCCATGGAGTTGCTGCGCCAAATTGTTCTGCAAATTCAAGGTTAAAGACAACTCCAGAAAAGGCACCCATAACCATAATTCCTTCAAGGCCGACGTTTACCACACCACCACGTTCAGAGAAAACACCACCGATACTTGTAAAGATGAGGGGCGCTGAGTAAATCAGCATAGAAGACACCAAGAGGGTGAGCAAGGTTGTAATAGACATCTTTACTTACCTCCTTTAACTTGTTTTTTCGGTTTGACAAAGCGTTCGATAAGGTAATGAACACTGACAAAGAAGATAATAGACGCTGTTACAATGCTGACAAGCTCAGACGGTACCTGCGCCGCATTCATACCAGGGGCTCCAACTTGGAGAACACCAAATAGGAAGGCTGCAAATAGAATACCAATTGGTGAGTTGGCCGCAAGCAGACTAACCGCCATTCCGTTAAATCCGACAGCTAATGACGCCCCTTGAACATAGACGTTCTGGAAGGTTCCAAGCCCTTCAACAGCACCACCAAGACCTGCCAAGGCACCTGAAATAATCATTGATAGTATGATAGTCCGTTTGGCAGAAATACCAGCGTATTCTGAAGCATGTGGATTAAGACCAACCGCACGGATTTCAAAACCAAGGGTTGTTTTCTTGAGCATGAACCAAATGACTGCAACGGCAATGAGAGCAAAGAAAATACCAATATTCATCCGTGAGTTACCAGTCAACTCAGCCAACCAAGGTGTCTGATAGGTTGCATTAGCCCCAACACGAATGGTCGAATCTGTACTTTGCATGAAGTCTTTAGGAAAGGCATGGATAAAGGCATTCCCTACATACAAGACAATGTAGTTCATCATGATGGTTACGATAACCTCTGATGTCCCTAGATAGGCTCTAAGAATACCCGGAATCGCGCCGACAATCCCACCAGCAATCAAGGCAATCACGATAGTCGCTAAAATCATCAAGGGACGCGGCATATCTGGATGAGATAAGGCAAACCAACCACTGAGAATCCAGCCTGCCAAAGCCTGACCAGGAAGTCCGACGTTAAAGAAACCAGCACGACTGGCAACAGCAAAACCAAGACCAATCAAGATTAGAGGTCCCATAGCACGGAAGATTTCACCAATCCCACGCAGACTACCAAAGGCTGTATAGAACAATTCTTCGTAGCCCCAAATAGCATCATAACCGAAGATCCACATGACAATGGCTCCAAGTAAAATTCCTAGGAAGACAGAAATCAAGGGAACCGAAATTTGTTGTAATTTTTTAGACATCACTCTTCTCCTTTCCCAAGTTTCCACCAGCCATCAAGACACCAAGTTCTTGTTTATTGGTTGTTTCTGGTGATACAATACCTTGAATTTTACCATCGTGGATAACGGCAATACGGTCTGAGACATTTAAAATTTCATCCAATTCAAAGCTGACAACAAGAACAGCCTTACCATTATCACGCTCTTCAATCAAGCGTTTGTGGATATATTCAATGGCACCGACATCCAACCCACGAGTTGGCTGGCTGACGATAAGGAGATCAGGATCACGATCAATTTCACGAGCAATAATTGCTTTTTGTTGATTTCCTCCTGAAAGTGCAGCTGCAGGAACAAATTCACTGGCAGCACGAACATCAAACTCTTCCATTAGCTTTTTAGCATAAGAGGTAATATTTGAATAGTTCAAAATTCCATTTTTACTATGTGGTTCTTTATAGTAGGTTTGAAGGGCAATATTTTCAGAAATCATCATTTCCAAAATCAAGCCATCACGGTGACGGTCTTCTGGAACGTGCCCAACACTCAATTCTGTAATCTGACGTGGGGGCAATCCTACAATTGAATCTCCTTTTAGCTCAATGCTACCAGATTCAACCTTGCGAAGACCTGTAATGGCTTGAATCAGTTCAGACTGACCATTTCCATCAATCCCTGCAATACCAACAATCTCTCCAGCACGAACATCCAAGGAAAGATTTTTCACAGCTGGGACACCGCGATTTTCATTGACCACCAAATCTTTGATTGACAAGACCACTTCTTTTGGTTGAGAGGCTTGCTTCTCTGTTTTAAAGGAAACAGAACGACCTACCATCATTTCTGCCAAATCAGCATTGGTAGCCCCTGCAATTTCGACAGTTTCAATTGATTTCCCACGACGGATAACTGTAACGCGGTCAGAAACTGCGCGAATCTCGTCTAACTTGTGGGTGATCAAGATAATTGATTTTCCTTCTTTGACAAGATTTTTCAAAATAGCCATCAACTCATCAATTTCTGATGGAGTCAAGACAGCCGTTGGTTCGTCAAAGATAAGGATATCAGCCCCCCGATAAAGGGTTTTTAAAATTTCTACACGTTGTTGGGCTCCAACTGAGATATCTGCTATCTTGGCAGAAGGGTCAACAGCTAAGCCATAACGTTCAGAAAGAGCCTTGATTTCTTTGCTAGCTCCAGCGATATCTAGCACACCATTTTTAGTCAATTCACTACCTAAAATGATGTTTTCAGCCACTGTGAAGGCTTCTACCAACATAAAGTGCTGGTGAACCATTCCGATTCCCAAGCTAGCCGCTTTAGATGGTGAATCGAGATTGACAACTTGACCGTTGACCACAATTTCACCACTAGTTGGTTCAAGAAGCCCTGCTAACATGTTCATGAGCGTGGACTTACCAGCCCCATTTTCTCCTAAAAGTGCATGAATTTCACCTTTTCGTAGGTGCAGGTTGATTTTGTCGTTGGCAACAAATTCACCAAACACCTTGGTAATATCACGCATCTCAATGACATTTTCGTGTGCCATGTGCTCTTCCTTTCAGAGTCTTATTTTATTTCAATAAAACTTGCTAGTTTGCCTAGTAGCAAGCTTTACTGAGACAAAATGACTTTGTCTCAACTCTTAAAAAAGCGGCCGAGGGCCGCTTCCTAAGAAATGACTTCCATCCATTATTTTTCAGGAACTTTTACGCTTCCATCAAGGATTTTAGCTTTAGCATCTTCAACAGCTTTTTTACCTTCTTCTGAAAGGTTTGTTACTGCCAAGTCAACCCCTTTATCTTTCAATGAGTAAACGATCACTTGACCGCCAGGGAATTCACCTTTTTCTGCTTTGTTAGCAATATCTTTTACAGTTGTACCAACTTGTTTCAAAGTAGATACAAGAACGAAGTTTGATTCTTTACCATCTTTAGAAGTGTACTTACCTTCTCCTACTTGGTCACGGTCAACACCGATAACCCAAACTTTTTCATTTTCAGGACGGCTTTCGTTGAGTGATTTTGCTTCTGCAAAGACACCAGCACCTGTTCCACCTGCTGCTTGATAAACAACGTCTGCACCAGCTGCGTATTGTGCTGCTGCAATTGTTTTACCTTTAGCAGCATCACCAAATGAACCTGCGTAGTCAACTTGTACTTTGATAGATGGATCTACTGACTCAACACCAGCTTTAAATCCAGCTGCAAAACGTGAGATAACTTCAGACTCAATACCACCTACAAAACCAACTTGTTTTGTTTTAGTTGTTTTAGCTGCTGCAACACCCGCAAGGTAAGCAGCTTCGTTATCAGCAAACGTTACGCTAGCAACATTCTTTTGATCTTTAATCACATCATCAATCAAGACATAGTTCAAATCAGAGTGGTCTTTTGCTGCTTCTTCAACCGCATTGTGAAGGGCAAAACCAACACCGAAGATTAGGTTGTAACTTCCAGCCGCTTGTTGCAAGTTGTTAGCATAGTCAGCTTCACTTGTTGATTGGAAGTAAGTAAAACCTTTATCTTTTGAAAGATTGTGTTCTTTACCCCAAGCTTGCAAACCTTCCCAAGCCGATTGGTTGAATGATTTGTCATCAACACCACCAGTATCAGTGACGATTGCTGCTTTTGTCTTCACATCAGAAGATGAAGCTGCGTTACGAGAAGAGCGGTTACCACATGCAGCAAGTCCAACTGCTGCCACTGCAACTAGGCCAAGGCCTAGCCATTGTTTCTTGTTCATTACTGAACCTCCTAAATAAGATGTGCAACGATGTTGCAAGTATGGATTGGTCGGCCACAAGGACCGTGCCACTCAGAGAGCGACTCAGACTAATTTAAGTCTGTAAAAGAGTATGGAAGTAATTCCCCGACCGTCATCTCGACCGTCGATTTATCTTTTGCGACTAAGGTCACTTTTAGATCTTGTTCAAAAAATTCAGCCATCACTTGGCGACAAGCACCACATGGTGAAATTGGTTTTTCAGTCTGACCATAGACAATCAATTCTGAAAATTCTCTTTGGCCTTCAGAAACTGCTTTAAAAATCGCTGTACGTTCTCCACAGTTAGTCAAAGAATAACTAGCATTCTCGATATTGACACCTGTATAAATACTACCATCTTTTGCGACCAGAACAGCACTGACAGGAAAGTGAGAATAGGGCACATAGGCTTTCTTGCTAGTTTCAATTGCTAGTTCAATCAACTCAGTAGTCGCCATCTGCCAATTCTCCTTTTAAAATGGCTACCCCAGCTGACGTTCCGATACGGGTCGCACCTGCTTCAACAAAGGCAAGAGCATCTGCATAAGAACGAGCTCCACCAGCAGCCTTAACTCCCATATCAGGTCCAACTGTTTCACGCATTAATCTAACATCTGCTACTGTAGCGCCACCAGTTGAAAAGCCAGTAGATGTTTTAACAAAATCAGCTCCCGCTTTTTGAGCTAATTGGCAGGCTACAACTTTTTCTTGGTCAGTCAGAAGGCAAGCTTCAATAATGACTTTCACTAACTTGTTACCACTTGCTTCCACTACTGCACGAATATCTGACTCTACCAGGGCCAAATCACCTGATTTAAGAGCCCCAACATTGATCACCATATCAATCTCGTCTGCACCATTTTGGATAGCTTCTTTGGTTTCAAAAGCTTTCACGGCTGAAGTTGTTGCTCCCAAAGGGAAACCTACTACTGTGCAGACCTTGACATCTGTACCTTCAAGCCCTTTTTTAGCATGTTCAACCCAGGTCGGATTAACGCAAACACTGGCAAAATCATACTCTCTAGCTTCAGACAACAAACAATCAATTTGATTTTCTGTCGCATCTTGTTTCAAAAGTGTATGATCGATATATTTATTTAATTTCATATTCGGATTCTCCTGCAGTTTATGAGATTATTTCTATGATTTCTCGTAAACTTTGCACACTATCATTTATTTTAACATATTTTTGAAAATCTGTAACTAGCTGAGGAGAAATTTTTCCATTTGTGTATACTTTTGCAACAATTTCTCCCTTTTGAACGGAATCTCCAACTTTCTTTTCAAAAACAATTCCTGTTTCATAGTCCAAGGCATCAGACTTGACTGCACGGCCTGCCCCCAGTCTCATAGCATAAAGACCAAATTCCATAGCTGGAAGAGCTGAAATGACACCCGTTTCCTGAGCAGGGATTTCCACCACATGAGCCACATTGACAGGACGATAGAGGTCTTCCAAGTCTCCACCTTGGACTTGCACCATATCCTCAAACTTAGCCAGTGCTTGGCCATTTTCAAGATGTTGTCGAACTTCTTCAACTGTCTTGTTTACATTTGCTAAACCAAGCATAATTTGAGCCAATTCACAGATGAAGTGGGTAATATCCTGACGGCCTTGACCTTGTAAAATATCCAATGCCTCAAGAATTTCAAGGCGATTTCCAATCGCTCGTCCCAAAGGTTGACTCATGTCCGTAATCACTGCTACCGTCTTCCGTCCAACAGCCTTACCAAGTTCCACCATGGTTTGAGCCAATTTACGCGCCTCATCAACCGTCTTCATGAAGGCACCCTCACCGACAGTCACGTCTAGCAAAATAGCATCCGCTCCTGCTGCGATTTTCTTGCTCATGACAGAACTCGCAATCAAAGGAATCGTGTCGACAGTTGCAGTCACATCACGAAGGGCGTAGAGAAGCTTGTCCGCTTTGACAAGCTGGTCTGATTGCCCAATGACAGATACACCAATGTCCTGTACCTGTGCAATGAAATTCTCTTGACTGCGCTCGACTTGATAGCCCTTAACGGACTCCAATTTATCGATTGTACCGCCAGTATGGCCGAGACCACGACCACTCATTTTTGCCACAGGTACACCGAAGCTAGCAACAAGAGGAGCTAAAATCAAGGTCACCTTATCACCAACACCACCTGTGGAATGCTTGTCAACCTTAACCCCATCAATAGCTGATAAATCAAACTCTTGCCCGGTCTTGACCATTTTCATGGTCAAATCAGAGATTTCTCGGGTCGTCATTCCTTTGAAATAAACAGCCATAGCAAAGGCAGACATCTGATAATCAGGAACAGTTCCTGACACATAGCCTTCAACTAGCCATTCAATTTCACTCGAAGTCAGTTCTTGCCCGTCTCGTTTTTTTTGGATTAAATCAACTGCTCTCATTCTTTCACACTTCTAAGGATATAGTATCCCTTATCTTTTTTGACGATTTCACAATTGCCAAACACTTCCTCCATCTTTGACTTGGCGCTTGGAGCCCCTTGTTTTTTCTGGATAACAATTGTTAAATCCCCACCAGTTTCCAAGAAATCTTTACTTTTCTCAATGATTTCATGAACTACTTGCTTGCCCGCACGGATAGGAGGATTGGAAATGACATGGTCAAATGTGCCTTCAACTTGTTCATAGATGTTGGACTGGAAAATCGTCGCTTCTACTTTATTTCGTTCAGCATTTTGTCGCGCCAAATCCAAGGCACGATTATTGATATCGACCATGGTCGCCTGAACTCCATAAGCCTTAATCAAGGACAAGCCCAGAGGCCCATAACCACAGCCTACATCAAGGACAGTCTCTCCTTGGTTGACCTCAAGACACTTGAGCAAAAGTTGACTGCCAAAGTCAATCATTTTCTTGCTAAAAACACCCGCATCCGTCAAAAAGGTCATTTTCTCTCCCAACAAGTCCACTCTCAACTCATGAATGTCGTGAGCAGCGTCAGGATTTTCTGCATAATACATTTTACTCATGAAACTATTTTACCATAATTTGCCTTAAATTGTAAATCGTTTACAAATTGATAATAAAACGAAAAAGACTGAAGAAAGCTAGTAAGTAAAACCTTTTCTTCAATCTCTTTCAACACTTATAAATAATAAACCATTTCGAACTATAAATATCACAGTCCAGATAAAAACAAAAAGTTTATCACCTATATTATTTCTAATGCTTAACATTCAAATACTTTATTATCAACAAAATTCCCAACAGGATGTTTAGATAAAAGCCCAACTGATACGTTTGTGTCAGGATTTCCCAACTTGTCCAAAGTCGTATCAAATCTTCCAGTGACATGCGGAAGAAATAACCCTCTGTAGCAATCCATAGAACTAAAAAGAAATAACTACCAGCAGTAAGCCATTTCGTCCACCGTTTTTTTAGGAAGAAAGCAATCAAGAGCGAATAGATAAAGATAGCTGTTACAATAGCATGTTCCATCAAAAAAGTAAAACCGTAATAGATTTCCACAAAACGTCTACCATTATCCGCATTCGCCCCTTTTATAAAAGGTAGTGCAAAACTTAAAATAAAACAAAGTTCCAATGTGTAACGTTTTAAGATTTTCATAGTACACCTCCTATAAGTTGTGAACTAAAAAGCCCCCTTTATAAGCATATAAATCAGTAGAAACCATCCCCTACTTCATCAATAAATTGGTCAACCTCTATCTACCTCTATTATACGATATTGGCTTACTATCATCAAGAAACCGCTTTATTTTTTTAGCTTTTTATGGTATGATAAACAAAATATCTAGGGGAAAACAAATGACCAACGAATTTTTACATTTTGAAAAAATCAGCCGCCAGACTTGGCAATCGTTACATCGAAAGACAACACCTCCTTTGACAGAAGAGGAATTAGAATCCATCAAGAGTTTTAATGACCAGATTAGCTTGCAGGATGTTACCGATGTCTATCTTCCCCTAGCCCATCTCATCCAAATTTACAAACGTACCAAGGATGATTTGGCCTTTTCAAAAGGAATTTTTCTTCAACGTGAAAGCAAATCCCAACCTTTTATCATTGGGGTTTCTGGGAGTGTTGCCGTTGGAAAATCCACAACCAGTCGCCTACTTCAAATCCTACTGTCCCGTACACTTACAGATGCTACGGTTGAGTTGGTAACAACTGACGGCTTTCTCTATCCCAACCAGACCTTGATTGAACAAGGGATTTTAAATCGCAAGGGATTTCCTGAAAGCTATGATATGGAAGCTCTTCTCAACTTCCTGGATCACATCAAAAATGGACAAGATGTAGATATTCCTGTCTATTCTCATGAAGTCTACGACATCGTACCCGAGGAAAAGCAAAGCGTCAAAGCTGCTGATTTTGTCATTGTTGAGGGAATAAATGTCTTTCAAAATCCACAAAACGAGCGTCTCTACATTACTGACTTCTTTGACTTTTCCATCTATGTTGATGCTGCAGTCGATGACATCGAGAGTTGGTATCTGGACCGTTTCTTGAAGATGCTGAGCCTAGCCCAAAACGACCCTGATAGCTACTATTATCGTTTTACACAAATGCCGATTGGGGAAGTGGAATCCTTTGCCCATCAGGTCTGGACCAGTATCAATCTCACAAATCTACAAAATTATATTGAACCAACTAGAAATCGTGCAGAAGTGATTCTTCATAAAACAAAGAACCATGAAATCGATGAAATTTACTTAAAAAAATAATTTTCCCTTGTCAAAACGTAAGTTTTCAGATATAATGGTATAGTTAGTAAATATGGAGGTAAGAACATTGGCAAACATTAAATCAGCTATCAAACGCGCTGAATTGAACGTTAAACAAAACGAAAAGAACTCAGCTCAAAAATCAGCTATGCGTACTGCTATCAAAGCTTTCGAAGCAAACCCATCTGAAGAACTTTTCCGTGCTGCTAGCTCAGCTATCGATAAAGCAGAAACTAAAGGTTTGATTCACAAAAACAAAGCAAGCCGCGACAAAGCTCGTCTTTCAGCTAAACTTGCTAAATAAGAAACAGTCCATAGAGGCTGTTTTTTTGTCCTCAAATAGGAAAAGGTAGAAAATGAAAATCGCAATTATCGGATATTCTGGTGCTGGTAAGTCAACTCTAGCCGAAAAGTTGTCTCACTGCTACTCCATCCCCAAACTTCACATGGACACACTCCAATTTCAACCTGGTTGGCAAGACAGTGACCGTGAATGGATGTTGGATGAGATGAAAAACTTTCTCACCAAGCATGAAGCTTGGGTTATTGATGGTAATTATTCTTGGTGTTTCTATGAGGAAAGAATGCAGGATGCTGACCAAATCATCTTTCTCAACTTTTCACCATGGACCTGTCTCTTTCGAGCCTTTAAACGTTATCTTAAATACCGGGGAAAAGTAAGAGAAAGTATGGCAGCTGGTTGTCAAGAACAATTTAATTGGGAGTTTATCAGATGGATTCTTTGGGACGGACGGAGCAAATCCGCTAAGGAACGCTACAAGTGGATTCAAAAAAACTATCCATATAAAGTGGTCATCCTCAGATCACAAAAAGAGATAGATCAATTTCTAGATAAGAAAAGGAAGTCCTCCAATTCATAAAGAAGGGCTTCCTTTTTTAGATATAATTACTCTGCAATCAAGGTTTCTAATCCAACCTTCATCATATCTGTGAAGGTATTTTGGCGTTCTTCTGCAGTCGTGTCTTCATCTGGATTGACCAAACTATCAGAGATAGTCATGATAGCAAGGGCATCAACGTGATGTTGGGCAGCCAAATAGTAGAGAGCTGCTGCTTCCATTTCCACAGCCTTGACTCCCCATTTACCAAGCTCGATATTCTTTTCAAAGTAGTTTGAGTAAAAGACATCAGAAGACAAAACGTTCCCAATGTGGGTTGTCATACCGAGTTCTTTGGCGATATGGTAGGCCTTGTCCAGCAAATCAAAGCTAGCGATTTGTGGAAAATCATACTGTGGCCAGTCATTGCGGATGATGTTTGAGTTGGTTGCAGCTGCCTGCGCCAAAACTAATTCACGGACGTGGACATCTTCATTCAAAGAACCTGCAGTTCCCACACGGATCAATTTTTTCACACCGTAGTCCACAATCAACTCACGCGCATAAATCGAAATAGATGGCATCCCCATCCCTGTTCCCATGACAGATACACGGTGGCCCTTGTAAGTACCAGTGTAACCAAACATGTTACGCACTTCGTTAAAACAAACAGCATCTTCAAGGAAATTCTCCGCAATAAACTTGGCACGAAGAGGATCCCCAGGAAGAAGAATTTTATCAGCAATTTCACCCTGCTGAGCAGCAATATGGATAGACATAATATAAGATACCAAACCCGTCAAAAAGCAAAGGGAAAATAGGAGTTGGGTGCAGTGAGCGATGCTCGCTAGACCAACTATCTTTTTCCCACTGCTTTTAGGGTGGGTTCAATTCCTTTCTTTCTTAATTTTGATGATATTGAGAAGATTAGACCGGCTTCAATTCAAGCCCGAATTCCCCTTCTCTTCTGAGTTTTTAGAAAAGTTTTCCGTTCGTGTTCAAATTAGAACACGCGCTCTACCTTTCTTTTTTTATTTTTATATTTCATAGCTAGGAAAAATCGGATTCAACAATGACTCCGATAATCCTACTACATTTTTATTTAAAACAGTTATAAATAAATTGAGAGTATTTTTTTATCTTTTAAATCAAATCCTTGACTAGAAGAAATGGGTATTTCCTACCTAATTACTTTATTCTTTGACTTCTGACACAGTATGCTAGTCCAAGGAAAGCGGTCTAGCATTTTTGCAAATTCATAGGCTAAAACAGCTGTTACTAAGAGATACGGAAGAGAATCTATACCTAGCCTAGTGAAACCTATAACTAATCCGGTTGCAGAAATGGGCGCTCTCAAGGTCACAGATAAAAAGCAAACAGATCCCAAAAGTAAAGTGGTTGGCTGACTGTCCAAACCTAGAATCATGCCCAAGAGAGCAGCTCCAGCCATCCCCAAGGCAAAAGATGGCGTAAGGGTACCACCATAGGCACCTGCCCACAGAATAATAAGAACAACTATTGCTTTTAGAATAAACAAGAGGAGTACTGTTTTACCATTACTACCATTCAATACTTCCTGAGCCAGCATACGTCCATTTCCAAGTAGATGTGGAAAGGAACTTGCAAGACCAGCAAGACAAAGAAAAGCTGAAGGCAATGTGAGAAGTATGCGTTTATCTTTTATCCTTTTTGAAGACGCTTCTTTACTTAAGCGACCAAAAAGCCAAGCCAGTGGGGTTAAGAAAAGAAATAATAAGGGAATAATCCATATTTGCTTTAATGACCATGTGATGGCTGGAATCTGGTAGAGAGCTTGATCTGAAATAACCCAGCCTGCTATATAGGTTGAGACATAGGTAGTCAAACCGACTAAGACAAATCGTTTAATAGATAGAGCAATTCCTAGGGTTTCAAAAACAAAGAAGACACTTGTTAATGGAACCTGATAGACAGCCGCTAAACCAGCACCAGCACCACAAGCAAGGAGAAAGATGCGATCCTTCATAGATAGTATACATATTTTTCCAATTGGCCCTGCAAATAGAGTCCCAATCTCTCGTGGTGCAGCTTCTTTGCCAATAGGGGCTCCCCCTCCAACTGCAATGATCTGCCAAATTGAATGAAATAGCTGTTTTAGAAAATGAAGCTTGTATTGTGAAGTCTCATCCTTCATCTGAGCTTTGATGGAATAAATCTTCGACCCTTTTTGCAAGAAATACCAGACTAAGGACGAGCTAAAACCCACGATTATTAAACTTAGTCCTATCCGTGAGGAGGAAACTCCATCTGTCAAAAATCCAGTATGTTTCTCTGACTGACCAAAAGCTAGACTCTCTACAATCTCTAAAAGATAATGGAGAACTATACCAGATAAACCCGAAACTATTCCTTGCAGAATTACTGCTAGGAATAATCTAAAATTATAAGGAATCTTTCGAAAAATACTCCTCAATTCTATTAACATGATTACAATTCTGCAATAATCGCTTTAAGCAAGCCCTTGAAGTCATCTTTAACACGTTCGGTTACTTCTACAACTTCTTCGTGGTTGAGTTCTTCTTGGAAACCAGCTGCAAAGTTAGTAATACATGAAATACCGAGAACTTTCAAGCCTGAGTGGGCTGCCACAATCACTTCAGGAACCGTAGACATACCGACTGCATCAGCTCCCAGTGTCTTATAAGCACGGATTTCTGCTGGTGTTTCATAAGTTGGACCAGTAACACCGATATAGACACCTTCATCAAGCTTGATACCAAGTTTTTTAGCCACTTCATGGGCAGTAGCACGGTATTCTGGTGTGTAGGCTTTAGACATATCTGGGAAACGTGGACCAAAATCATCCAAGTTTTCACCCATCAATGGGTTCTGCCCCGTCATATTGATATGGTCTGAGATAGCCATCAAGGTACCAGGACCAAATCCAATACCTCCAGCTGCATTGGTTACAATGACACCTTCACATCCAAGAACTTTCATGACACGAACTGGGAAAGTCACGACTTCAAGAGGATTGCCTTCGTAGAAATGGAAGCGACCTTGAAGAGCCAAGACTTTTCGACCTGCAAGGTCACCATATACCAATTTACCAGCGTGACCAACTACTGTAGAGCGGCCCCAGTTGGGAATATCTGCATAGTCTACTACAACTGGATTTTTGATTTCTTCTGCCAATTCTCCAAGTCCTGATCCAAGGATTAGACCTAACTCAGGTGCTTGGATTCCCTTGTCTTTCAGGAAGGCAGCTGTTTCATTGATCTTATCTAAAAATGTCATTGTGTGTCTCCTTTATTAGTTTTTTAGCATTTGACCGATTTTGTCAAAAGTTTTAGCATTACGAATGGTGATTTGGCGGTAGAAAGGCATCTTGAGTAAGTATTTGTGATAGGCTGTTTCGTAGTATGATTCTTCAGAGAATTTCCCCCAGAAAATCCCAAGTCTTCCAAAATGAACGACTTCATCTTCCAGTTCCAAACTTTCAACTGTCTCAATGACTTGAGCCACATCCAAGCCCTCCGTGTAAAAGAGGACATCCTTTCGTGCCAAATCTTTGGTCCACCAATCTGGCAGATTCTTCAGCTCTTCTTCATAATCTTCCTGACTCAGCAAAGAAAAACTCTGAATAAATGGATAATGGACTGCAAAGAAAGCCTCTAACTTTTCAACCAATTGGGCTTTGGGAGCTGTCGAAGTAAAGAAAATATTGCCACTATTGATGTAGGTCTCAACCTTTTCCAGTCCCAACTCTGTCAGTTCTTGACGAAGTTGCGCCATGACAACTTTATTTTTCCCACCTACATTAATGCCCCGAACAAGTAAAGCATATCGCGTCATCTTATACCAATTTATCTAAGAAACTTTCACCAATCATGGCAGTTTCAACACCAAAGTTATCCGCAACTGTCGCTGAGATATCTGCAAAATGTCCGACTGGTAGCAAACCGTTCCCTTTAAAGGCAGGGCTATAGGCCAACAATGGAATATATTCACGAGTGTGGTCTGTTCCTGCGTAAGTTGGGTCGTTCCCATGATCTGCAGTAATCAAGAGAAGGTCATTCTCTCTCATAGCTGCGATAATTTCAGGTAAGCGTTCATCAAACTCATGCAAGCAATCACGGTAGCCGTGAGCATTACGACGGTGACCGTAAAGGGCATCAAAGTCAACCAAGTTTGTGAATGAGAATCCTTTTTCAAATTCAGCAAGGCCCATAGTCTTCAATAGTGTATCAATTCCATGGCTGTTTGACTTGTTGTGGCCCATGTCATGGTTGATACCAGCACCGTTAAAGATATCGTTGATTTTACCAACAGCGTAAGTATCGATACCAGCTTCATTCAATTTATCCAAAACAGTCGGTGCAAATGGAGAAACGGCTAAGTCACGACGGTTTGCTGTACGAGTGAAGTTTCCAGGCTCACCAACATATGGACGGGCAATAATACGTCCTAAAAGGGCTGGGCGCTCAAGGGTAATCGAACGAGCGTATTCACAGATACGGTACAATTCATCCAAAGGAATAATGTCTTCGTGGGCAGCAATTTGCAAAACAGGGTCAGCTGAAGTATAGATAATCAACTCCCCAGTTTCCATCTGGCGTGGTCCAAAGTCATCGATAACGGCTGTTCCTGAGTAAGGTTTGTTAGCTTCACGAATAACCTTGCGTCCTGAGAATTCTTCGATTTTTGTCAAGATTTCTTCTGGGAATCCATTCCAGAAAGTATCGAAAGGTTCTGTAATGTTAAGGCCCATGATTTCCCAGTGTCCAGTCATGGTATCCTTACCAAGAGATACTTCTTCCAATTTTGTTGCATATCCTGTTGGATTGCTTTCAGCTGGAACAGTCTTAAGAGGAGTTTCTCGAGGAATATTTCCAAGACCAATTTTAGCCATGTTTGGGACATTCAAACCAACTGCTTTTGAAATGTGTCCTAATGTGTCAGAAGCTCCATCTGGAACTCCTGCATTGACAAAGTTATTAGCATCTGGTGCAGCACCGATTCCTACAGAATCCAGTACCACCAAGTGAATACGATTAAATTTTGACATAGTGTATCTCCTTATTATGTTGATTAGTTTGCTTTTGTTGAAGTTAAAATCTGAACCCCGTCTCGTCCAGCAACGATTACCTTATCCACCATTTGATTAAATAAGCCGTGCTCCACGACACCAACGATATGGTCCAATTCTTGGCCAAAGGCAATTGGATCCTCGATGACATCCAAGGCCAAGTCAATGATAAAGTTCTGCATATCCGTCACAAAACGTTGGCCGTCTTTTTCACGGAAACTTGGTTTGTAGCCAGCTCGCTCAAAACGACGGAAGACCTGCTCTGCACCATACTGAACTACTTCTACAGGCAGTTTAAAAGCGCCCAATTTCTCAACTAGTTTGCTTTCGTCTACCACCCAAATATATTCTTTTGAGGGCGTTGCGACAACCTTCTCCATGAGAAGGGCACCACCACCACCTTTGATTCCGTTAAACTGGCTATCCACTTCATCTGCCCCGTCAACCGTCACATCAACCAAGTCTACTTGGTCAATAGACTTTAGCGGGATATTTAACCCTTCAGCCTGTTTACTGGTCACACTAGAAGTCGTTACAGCAGTAATTTGCAGTCCTTCTTCCTTAATACGACGACCGATTTCTTCTACAAAATAATAGGCAGTAGACCCCGTTCCTAGTCCGACTACCATGCCATCCTTGACAAACTCAGCAGCCTTGATACCTGCCATTTTTTTCAGATTTTCCACTCAAACACCTCCATTAAAGAGCTATCTCTATTATACCATGTAAAGGCTTTTATTTCATCTAAAAGTACCTTTAGAATACTGCTTATTTATCCTTGAAATTGAATTTTTTCAATAAAAGTAGAGCTCTGACAAATCACTTTAAGTACGGATGTAAAGCAAATAAACTCTAACAAAAATAGATTTACAAGAGTAAAAAAACGAACAAATTTAGTTTCTTAGTGAGAAGAATACTAAACGTTCGTTTTTTGTAAATTAAGAATAATGATACAAATTATCAACATTTTTTGTCTAACTATTTTAGACATATCTTTTCATTACTTTAGGAAGACAATTACTAATTTCCGTCGGCAAGACCACATAATTTTCTTGAGCTAGTTCTTGGGCTATGGCTGAATGAAGATAGGTTGCTACTGCCACACGTTCGTAGAGACTGGCCTGTCGGAATTGGCCTACAAATCCTGCGATCATCCCAGCCAGAGTATCTCCCATTCCCCCAGTCGCCTGATAGGGACCGCCAACTTGTAACTGGTAATAATCAGATTGGCCAACTTGCCAAATACGAGTAGTTGGACCTTTCTCTACCAAAATTGTTCCTTGAGGGAAAGAAGTCAGGGCACTAGCTGTTGCATCTTCGCTTTGATTTTCAATCGTAATTCCAGATAATTTTTCCCATTCTTTTTGGTGGGGAGTTAGGATAAGCTGGTTAGATGGAAACGACAAACTTGTCCTAGCAAGGATGGTTAAGGCCCCTCCGTCTACAATCAAAATCTGATTCTTTTTTAAACTAGCAAAGACTTGTTTTACTAGATTTTCTCCAAAAGAATCATCTCGTAAACCAGGCCCCAGCAAAACAACTTCTGCCTTCTCCAATTGCTCTTTTAACAACTGCTGGTCTTGCAGATAAAAGGCCATAGCCTCAGGTAAATGACTGTGCAAAGCCGGGATATTTTCCCTATCTGTTCCAACAGTCACCAAACCAGCTCCACTTTTAACAGTTGCCAAAGCAGCCATGATGATAGCACCACCATAAGGATAAGTCCCACCAAGCAACAGCAGACGGCCATAGTTTCCTTTATGACTTGCACGAGAACGTTCAATAATGACTTTTTCTAGTAAGGTTTGATCAATAACTTTCATCGTTTTTCCTCAACTATCCTTTATCTGATTGTTTTAAAACAACTTGATAGACTTTCTTAGTCCACTCTTCTAAGTCTTCTCCAGCATATTCAAGATAATGCACCCTATCTTGTATTTTAGTTGGAATAATATTTTCAAATTGGCTCTTATTATGAGTTGGAATAATACAAATATACAACTCACTAAATAAATTCAACATGTCCTTAATTTTTGCAACATGGTAGCCATCAAAAATATAACCAGTAACTTTAATCAAATCTGTATAGATAAAATGAAAACTCACTCCAGGAATAAACTTGTCTTGTAATTCTTTCTCTGAAGGAGCTCGGCCTAATAAACGCTCCATCGCTAATCGATAACCAGAACTTGTATTTGACCACCCTAACATGACATAGTCAAAATAATCTATCGGATCCGATGCAGCATTTCTACTATCCAAAACCAACTCCTCAGCATCTCGCCCAAAGGCTTTCACAGCAGATAAGAGCTGACCTGTTTTAAAGATAGAAATCGCTGCATCTATAGTCGTCGTATGACTACAGTAGTCTGAAGTCACTAACCTCTTATGTAGATCATAAGTCGAGGCTACTCTTTTATCTGTAGGGGTAAATGGTGGCAGAAAGGGATGCTGAAAGATGTAATCTAAAATTTCTTTTTTTAAACAAGAATCAGCACACTCAATACTTGTTTGACGTTTATGAAGTTTTTCGTAAGCTATAAATTTAGCAATTTTTTCTAATTCCCACTCTTGAATATTTGGATAATCAATTAGTGCTAAGTAGTATATTCCATCCCATTGTAAACTATATTCCCCACTATAAATTTTTAAAATCATCTAATCACCTCACTCCATTATACAACAAAAAGGAGGCGCATACCTCCTTTTGTAATCTTATATCTAAAATTTAATACTCATTTCTGCCATTTCAGATATAGCTATAGAAAATACACTCTCTTCAGCGAATTTTTTCTTATTTTCTATCCAATGTCCGAAGGGTTGCCTGATAAGTTTGCTCCATCAGCATAGTAATGGTCATAGGACCTACACCTCCAGGAACTGGCGTAATATGGCTAGCAAGTGGGGCAACTGCCTCATAATCAACATCCCCACAGAGCTTACCATTTTCATCGCGGTTCATCCCAACGTCAATAACTACCGCACCTGGTTTCACAAAATCAGGAGTCACAAACTTAGCACGACCGATTGCGACCACAAGAATATCCGCTTTTGCAGCAACCTTAGCGAGATTATGGGTGCGTGAGTGGGTCAAGGTCACTGTAGCATTCTTTGCCAAAAGAAGCTGGGCCATAGGTTTTCCAACGATATTGGAACGGCCGATGACGACCGCATTTTTACCTTCCAAGTCAATCCCATATTCATGAAACATTTCCATAATTCCTGCAGGTGTTGATGGAATCATGACTGGATGTCCAGACCAGAGACGCCCCATGTTTAAGGGATGGAAACCATCCACATCCTTTTCTGGGTCAATTGCCAACAAAACTGCCTCTTCATCAATATGTTTTGGTAATGGTAACTGGACCAATATCCCATGCCAAGCTGAATCCTGATTATATTTAGCAATCAACTCTAACAATTCCTCTTGAGTAATGGTATCTGGAACTCGCACTACTTCGCTACGGAAACCAGCCGCAAGAGCTGACCTCTCCTTGTTGCGAACGTAAACTTGGCTGGCTGGATTGTCCCCAACCAAAATCACTACCAAACCAGGTACTAGACCTGTCTCTTCCTTTAATCTTTCAGTCTTTTCAGCCAGCTGCCCCTGCAATTTGGCCGCTAAAGCCTTCCCATCAATAATCTGTGTCATATCACTTCTCTTTTCTTTCAAATATCTTCCATTATACCAAAAACTGACAGCACCCTCTAACACTTCTTTCCTAGGCAACCTTATAGTTTCAAACTATAAGAAAAAGCTCGGTTCGAGCTTTTCATTAATCTATATTTTATATGTAAAGTTGGCTACAAATAGCTAAACAAAGCTAACTTATAAAACCTTACTCAAGAAGTCTTTAGTCCGTTGTTCTTGTGTTTGTTCAAAAATCTGCTCAGGTGTTCCATCTTCAACAACTACACCGTCTGCCATAAAGATGACACGATCTGCCACCTCACGGGCAAATCCCATCTCATGTGTTACGATAACCATGGTCATTCCTGACTTGGCTAGGTCTTGCATAACAGCCAGCACCTCACCTACCATTTCAGGGTCCAGGGCTGAAGTTGGCTCGTCAAAGAGCAAAACATCAGGTTCCATAGCTAAACCACGCGCAATAGCAATCCGCTGTTGCTGACCACCTGACAAACTCTGTGGATAAGCAGTTGCCTTATCTGGTAAACCAACTTTTTCCAAAAGTTCCTGAGCTCTCTTCTCTGCAACTTCCTTACTTTCACCTTTGGTCTTGATAGGAGACAAGGTGATATTTTCCATCACAGTCATATTAGGAAAAAGATTAAATTGTTGAAAAACCATGCCCATCTTCTCACGCATAGCAAACAGGTCATTCTTCTTGTCCGTAATATCGACTCCCTCAAAGATAACTTTCCCCTTGGTTGCTTCTTCCAACAAATTCATAGAGCGAAGCAAGGTAGATTTTCCGCTCCCCGAAGGACCGATGATAACGACAACTTCTCCTCTTTTAATCTCGAGGTTGATGCCCTTCAATACTTCATTCTTTCCAAAGGATTTATGTAAATTTTCAATTTTTATCAAGGTTTCCGTCATTATTTCTTATCTCCTTGTCCCATACGTTTTTCAAAAGCTTTCAAGGCTACTGTCAAAATAGAAGTCATAATTAAGTAGTAAAAGGCTGCAAATAAAAGTGGTGTCAGAGGTAGATAGGTTGTTGTAGAAACTGTTGTAGCCCCATTCCACAACTCCATGACACCGATAGCTGATAAGAGGGAGCTGTCCTTGATAATGGTGATAAATTCGTTCCCCAATGCTGGCAAAATATTTTTGATTGCTTGTGGCAAAATCACATAGCGCATAGCGTTTTTAGGACGAATCCCTAGCGAATAAGCCGCCTCTAGCTGACCTTTTGGAACCGCATTAATCCCAGCACGAACAGTCTCAGAAACATAAGCACCACTGTTCATAGAGATAATCAAAATCCCTGGAATCAGACGAGAAAGATCAACACCTAAAATTCCAACCTGAATAGTCGGAGCATTGATGTGCATAAGGGCAAAGGCAATCATAATCTGAACCATCATCGGTGTCCCACGGAAAATCCAAACGTACAAGTTGGCGAGCCAAACAAGCAGTTTAAACTTTGAACGTTGCCCAAAAGCCAAGACAACACCCAGAATGGTTCCTAAAAAGACAACACAGATAGAAATAAGAACCGTCACGATAGCCCCATAGTTAAAATAAGGTAAATACTTTGGTAAAAAAGAAAAATTCATAGTCACACTGCTTTCTAAAATAGAATACTGTATGATTATAACATTAATTGAATTAAAATTCAAATCTTTTGTCTGATTTATTCAAAAAATCTTTAAGTTGGTAGAATTAGCGAGAAATCTTAGTTTTTTCTAGGCAAGTTGACCTCCTTTATGGTAAAATAGTAACGATAAGAAATGAAGGAGAATCAAAATGGAATCACATTTGGTTAGAATCATCAACCGCCTTGAAGCAATGGCTAAAGACGGCGGAAATTTAAAACGTAATTTTGAACGCGAAGGAGTTGTTGTTGCAGAAGTTGCATACAGCCACGACGAAGAAAACGGCTCAATCTTCACCCTTCGTGATGTAGAAGCTCGCGAAACTTATACGTTTGACAGCATTGACTTGATTGCAATGGAGATTTACGAACTCCTTTACTAATACAAAACAAGCTGGGATTACACCCTGCATGTCTAACCAAAATCCTTTTTGTCTCACAAATAGGATTTTTTTATAACTCAAATTCTCAAAAATTTTCATTGTAACAACTTCTCAAAGCTGCAATCTTTTTACTTGCTTTACACCCCAATCCTGTTATAATGAGAGTATAGAAATTTGACTATTTTTGACCTTTAAACAGGTCAGCCTAAAGAAAGAAATGAGGTAGATGTATGCTTTGTCAAAACTGTAAAATCAACGACTCAACAATTCATCTTTACACCAATCTCAATGGAAAACAAAAACAAATTGACCTCTGTCAAAACTGCTACAAGATTATCAAGACTGATCCTAACAACAGTCTCTTTAAAGGTATGACGGATTTGAACAATCGTGACTTTGATCCTTTCGGCGATTTCTTCAACGACCTAAACAATTTCAGACCTTCTAACAATACTCCTCCAACTCCCCCAACCCAATCAGGTGGAGACTACGGTGGAAACGGCGGTTATGGCTCCCAAAATCGTGGACCTGCCCAAACTCCGCCTCCTAGCCAAGAAAAAGGCCTGCTAGAAGAATTTGGTATCAATGTAACTGAGATTGCTCGTCGTGGCGATATTGACCCCGTTATTGGACGCGACGATGAGATTATCCGTGTCATCGAGATTCTCAATCGTAGAACCAAGAATAATCCTGTTCTTATCGGTGAACCTGGTGTCGGAAAAACTGCCGTTGTCGAAGGTCTAGCTCAGAAAATTGTTGATGGCGATGTTCCACATAAACTCCAAGGCAAACAAGTCATCCGTTTGGATGTAGTTAGCTTAGTTCAAGGAACGGGTATCCGTGGACAATTTGAAGAACGCATGCAAAAACTCATGGAAGAAATTCGCAAACGTGAGGATATTATCCTCTTTATCGATGAAATCCATGAAATTGTTGGTGCGGGGTCTGCGGGCGATGGCAATATGGACGCAGGAAATATCCTCAAGCCAGCCCTTGCTCGTGGGGAACTGCAACTGGTCGGTGCCACTACCCTCAATGAATACCGTATCATTGAAAAAGATGCTGCCCTAGAGCGTCGTATGCAACCTGTTAAGGTCGATGAACCAACCGTAGAAGAAACAATCACTATCCTCAAAGGAATTCAAAAGAAATACGAAGACTACCACCACGTTCAGTATACCGATGCTGCAATTGAAGCAGCTGCAACTCTTTCCAATCGCTACATCCAAGATCGCTTCTTACCTGACAAGGCCATTGACCTCCTAGATGAAGCAGGTTCTAAGATGAACTTAACCTTGAATTTTGTTGATCCTAAAGTAATTGATCAACGCTTGATTGAGGCTGAAAATCTTAAATCTCAAGCTACACGAGAGGAAGATTTTGAGAAGGCCGCCTACTTCCGCGACCAGATTGCCAAGTATAAGGAAATGCAAAAGAAAAAGGTCACAGACCAGGATACTCCTATCATCAGTGAAAAAACCATTGAGCACATTATCGAGCAGAAAACCAGCATTCCTGTTGGCGATTTGAAAGAGAAAGAACAATCTCAACTCATCCATCTAGCTGAAGACCTCAAGTCTCATGTTATTGGACAGGACGATGCAGTTGATAAGATAGCCAAGGCTATTCGCCGTAATCGTGTCGGTCTCGGTACGCCTAACCGCCCAATCGGAAGCTTCCTCTTCGTCGGACCAACTGGTGTCGGTAAGACAGAACTTTCCAAACAACTAGCCATTGAACTTTTTGGTTCTGCTGACAGCATGATTCGCTTTGATATGAGTGAATATATGGAAAAACACAGTGTGGCGAAATTAGTCGGTGCCCCTCCAGGTTATGTCGGCTATGACGAGGCTGGGCAATTAACTGAAAAAGTCCGCCGCAATCCCTACTCTCTTATTCTCTTGGATGAAGTAGAGAAAGCCCATCCAGATGTCATGCATATGTTCCTTCAAGTATTGGACGATGGTCGTTTAACAGATGGACAAGGACGTACCGTTAGCTTCAAGGACGCTATCATCATCATGACTTCAAATGCAGGTACAGGTAAGGCAGAAGCCAGCGTTGGATTTGGGGCTGCTAGAGAAGGACGTACCAACTCTGTTCTCGGTGAACTCGGTAACTTCTTTAGCCCAGAGTTTATGAACCGTTTTGATGGTATTATCGAATTTAAGGCTCTCAGCAAGGACAACCTCCTTCAGATTGTCGAGCTTATGCTTGCAGACGTTAACAAGCGCCTTTCTAGCAACAACATTCATTTAGATGTAACTGAAAAGGTAAAGGAAAAATTAGTTGACCTCGGTTATGATCCAAAAATGGGGGCGCGCCCACTTCGTCGTACTATTCAAGACTATATCGAGGACTTAATCACTGACTACTACCTTGAAAATCCAAGCGAAAAAGACCTCAAGGCAGTTATGACCAGCAAGGGCAACATTCAAATCAAATCTGCCAAAAAAGCTGAAGTAAAAACTTCTGAAAAAGAAAAATAAATTTCTATAAAAAAGGAGTAGAAAATGAAATGTTTCTGCTTCTTTTTTACTAAAATAACTGTAATTTCTTGACAGCTCGTCCTTTGTCCATTATGATAATAATAACGATACTAGATAATGAGGAAAATGCAATGGCAAACCCAACTTTCGGAGAAAAGAAAGCAAATACAGACTATGTGTCACGCTATGGCGTATATGCAGTTATCCCTGATGCTGAACAAAAACAAATTGTTCTTGTTCAAGCACCTAATGGCGCTTGGTTCTTACCTGGTGGTGAAATTGAAGCAGGTGAAAATCATCAAGAAGCCCTAAAACGTGAATTGATTGAAGAGCTTGGCTTCACAGCTGAAATTGGTGCCTATTACGGACAAGCTGACGAATATTTCTACTCTCGTCATCGTGACACCTACTACTACAATCCTGCCTACCTCTATGAAGCGACTTCTTTCAAAGAAGTGCAAAAGCCACTAGAAGACTTTAATCATATCGCCTGGTTCCCTATTGACGAGGCTATTGAAAATCTCAAACGTGGTAGCCATAAATGGGCAATCCAATCTTGGAAAAAACAGCATAAGATTGACTAAATCAAGCTACTTTATTCAAAAAGTGCTATAATAGAATTAGAAAATCGGAGGAAATGTTATGAAGCTAATCAATACGACAAACTCACACTCGCAACTTGTTAAAAGCCAGCTAGAAAGTACAGACGCAACCCTTGTTGAGGTCTATTCTGCAGGGAATACCGATGTTATTTTTACCCAAGCTCCGCTTCACTATGAAATCCTCATCTCAAACAAACACCGCGCTATCCGCGAACCTGAAATCGAAGCTATTCAAGAATTTTTCTTGAAACGTAAAATTGATAAGGACTCTATTGATGAGGCCAATATCAAAACCCTCTATTCAGAAAAATTAATTGGAATTTCAATTCCGACCAAATAAAATCTTGGAGAGATTAGAAAGTACTTTGAACCTTATGGAACAAAATTAGGTTTATTTATCTTTTTAAATCATCTCCAATTTTTTATCTTGAAATCTTATCATACAAGATTTTATAGATAATTAAGGAGACAAACATGGGACACATCATATATAGAGAGGCAAGAATTGAAGAAAGCAAAAAAATTGGAAAATTATTAGCCAAGTCTTTTCTTGACTATCCCTTTTTAACGATTATAACTGATGATTTAAAGAAACCTGATTCCTATCCTGCGTTTGTAGAAGCGATGCAAACAATGCTTACCAGAGTCTATATTCAAAAAGGAAACTGTTTAGTTTCGGAACAAGATGGAGAATTACTAGCAGTTGCCCTTTTGCAACAAAAGGATTTCTGTATACTATCCTATCTACGAAATGGTGGAACAAACATTTTTCGCTACATTCGACCACAAAATCTTTTTAAATACTTTGACTTTGTAAAACGTTCCAAAAAACATTTAGAAAAATCTGGAGAGTTTGATTGGTATTTGATGGCCTTAGCTGTCAATGTATCAAATAAAGGGCTGGGAATAGGCAGTACATTTTTGAAACAAGGAATTGAACCCTATGTCAAATCACAAGGCTGTAAGCACTTGGACCTCATTACAAGCACAGCAAGAAATGCCTCATTCTACGAAAAAAATGATTATGTATTACTGGACCATATGGACTTAGAATACGGATCAAAATCAATTGGTAACTGGGCATTTTTAAAAACAATAAATAAATAAAAAAGATTTGGTTCTGCTTCTCACAGAACCAAATCTTTTTATTATATTAGAAACGAATTGTTTCACGTGTTTTTTCATATGAAGTGACAAAACGGTTGGTTACACCAGGTTCTGCAACTTCCAAAGCTTGCGAAATCTTATCAAATGAAGCATGGTAATCAAATTCTTTTTCAAAAATTTCTAATGATTCATTAAAGGCTTCTTGAATTCGTTCATCAAATGAGCGATAACGGTTTGAATACTGTAGTAATTGTTCTGTCAACGTTGCATATTGAACAATATTATAGGTTTCTTCTTCAAGTTCTTCCATATCATTTGTCGTAATTTCAAGCATACGGTTCACAGCTTCGATATTGACCTGGGCTTCTTCAAGTTCAGCCATCAACTCCTCTGTATGATTACTTGCTGTGAAGAACAACTGTAAGAAACTCTGAGGAATACCTGGAAGATTGCGTTTTTCCATATATCTCTTAATTGTGTGAAGACGATTAACATAAACATTTGCCTTCTGGCGAGCATTAATATCATCTTTTTCAATCTGAGCAAGACGTTGACTAACCGCAACTTGTTCATCTTCAATTTCCTTCAAAGTCGCTTGTAAGTTTTCCAAACGATCTTCAAGCAATGAATAAGGCTCAGAATGTTCCTCTTGTTCAGAAGTTAATTCCAATACAGATTCTTCTAAAGATTCTAACTCAGCTTGTAATCTATGAACATGACTAACATCCGTTTCAGATAGTAGGTAATTGTTACTCAATCGTTGAATATCTTCCACTAAAACAGCATTACTATCTTTCATGTGTTTCAAATATGTAGGAAGGGTTGTAACTAAGCCTTCTACTACTTTTTGAGCAGCGATTTCTCGTGTAAAGATATCATAAAGTGCATTAATCTCTTCTTGGATTTGAGTATTTTCGTACTCTGCATTATCCAATTCTAGTTTCGCAATATTCTCATGATTTTTCTTGAGAGCTTCATAAAGCAGTTGGAAACGCGCTTCAATATCTGTCTCAGAAAAATGATAATTAGCATCTAAAAGCTTACGGTAGCCATCTTCTAAATCTTCCAGTTGATCAGGTAGGTCTTTAGATAATGTTGCTACAATTGCTGGTATACGATCAACAATATGTGTCAAAGCCAAGATATGATTTTCAGCATTATCCAAAATCACAGCAGCTTCTACTGGGTCACCTGACGAATTTAAAGTTACAAACTGAGAAAACTCTGATTGGATATTTTCCAATTGTTTTTCAATTTCAGATAAACCTTGGCCATATTCTTCAGAATGATCAGCAACTCGGTGTTGCAACTCTTCAAACAAGTCCAAGGTATGAAGAACACGTCCACTATTTTTAGACTCTTGTTTCTCCAAATCTGCCAAGGCATTGCGAATTGCCGCAATATCTTCTTCAATCAAGGTAATTTGGCTCTCGATTTGGTCAATTTGATGACTAGCTTTGAAAAAACGGAATGAGTTGTTATAACCTTCTGCCTCGAAAAGATTATTTTCGATATCTGCAAAAGAGTTAAGAGATAGGTCAACCCATTTTTGGTTCCATTCACGGAAAGTCACCTGACTTTGTCCAATCAAGTGCATATTTTTTACAGCTTCAACTTCATCATTAACTGGAAGATTGTACAGTTCTTCTTTTTTATCTTCTAAAATTGCTAGTTTACTTTCATTGCGCTTCCTTACATAGATTGCGATAGCATAAGCAATGACCAATAAAACTGCAACTGCAATTATCAAATAAATTACTAGACTAGCAGACATATTAAACTCCTTTTTTACTTGAAACAATCGTAATGATTATATCATATTTTTTAGACCAAGGGAACTACTTCTCCCGATTTTTTAGACATCAAGTGTACTATAGACAGCATTTTCTTCGATAAACTCACGACGAGGCTCTACTCTATCCCCCATCAACATATCAAAGATTTTATCTGCTTCTGCAGCATCATCCACAGAAACTCTGGCCATCAAGCGATGCTCTGGATCCATGGTTGTTTCCCACAATTGGTGGTCATCCATTTCACCCAGACCTTTATAACGCTGAATGGTTGGTTTGGTACGTCCTTCACTGTGGCGGGCCAAGGCCTCTTGGAGTTTGATTTCTTGATCTGCACCTGGCTGGATGTATTCTTTAATCTCGCTTCCAACCTTGACACCATAGATTGGAGGTTGGGCAATATAAACATAACCAGCTTCTAGGATTGGTTTCATATAACGATAAATCAAGGTCAAAAGAAGGGTACGAATGTGGGCTCCATCGACATCGGCATCGGTCATCAAAACGAGTTTTTGGTACCGAGCTTTTGAAACATCGAATTCCGCTCCAAATCCTGTTCCCATAGCTGTGAAAAGACTACGAATTTCTTCGTTAGCTAGAATCTTATCCATACTTGCCTTTTCAACGTTCAAAATCTTACCGCGGATTGGAAGAATTGCCTGAAATTCACGGTTACGACCAGATTTGGCTGATCCACCAGCTGAGTCTCCTTCGACGATGAAGAGTTCTGTTTCAGCAGGATTGTTAGAAGAACAGTCTGCTAGTTTCCCTGGAAGGTTGGAAATTTCCAAACCAGATTTTTTACGAGTAACTTCACGCGCACGCTTGGCAGCCACACGAGCCTTAGCAGCTAAAATTCCTTTTTCCACGATACGTTTGGCAATCTGTGGATTTTCCATGAGGAAATCAGAGAAGGCATCGCTGAAGAGGCGATTAGTAATCTTGACCACTTCACTATTCCCCAATTTGGTCTTAGTTTGTCCTTCAAACTGTGGATTTGGGTGTTTAACTGAGATAACAGCAGTTAATCCTTCACGAACATCTTCCCCTGTTAGGTTGTCTTCATTGTCTCTCAGTAACTTATTTTTACGAGCATAATCGTTGATAACACGTGTCAAGGCTGTACGGAAACCTTGCTCATGCGTTCCACCTTCATGGGTATGAATATTATTGGCGAAACTCATGACGTTTTCATGGTAACCAGTTGTGTACTGCATGGCTACTTCAACCGTGATATCATCCATTTCACCATCTGTGTAAATTGGTGTATCAAAGATAACATCCTTGTTCTCGTTGATATATTCAACGTAGCTAGCAATCCCACCTTCATAGTGGTAATGCTTAGTTTGTTCTAGCCCCTCACGCTTATCTGTGATGGAGATTTGAAGACCACGATTTAGAAAGGCCAACTCTTGAATCCGTTTATTTAATTTATCAAAATCAAAAGTTGTTGTTTCAGTGAAAATTTCTGGATCCGGTATAAAGTGAACTGTTGTTCCAGTTTTATCCGTATCTCCAACCACCTCAAGGTCTGCGACAACATGACCACGACGGTATTCTTGGTAATGAATCTTACCATTTTTGTGGACATGAACATCTAATTGAGTTGAAAGGGCGTTAACAACTGAGGACCCCACTCCGTGAAGACCACCTGAGACCTTATATCCGCCACCGCCAAACTTTCCTCCAGCGTGAAGAACAGTAAAGACAGTCTCAACGGCAGGTCGACCTGTTTTTTCCTGAATATCGACTGGGATACCACGTCCATCATCAACAACTGTAATCGAATTATCTGGCTCAATAAAGACTTGAATATGGCTAGCAAATCCTGCCAAGGCCTCGTCAATTGAGTTATCAACAATTTCCCAGACTAGATGGTGAAGACCTTCTTTTGAAGTTGACCCGATATACATCCCTGGACGCATACGAACAGCCTCTAAGCCCTCTAAAACTTGAATTTGACTGGCATCATAATCTTGTGCCTGCAGATTTTTGATTTCTTCTGTCATCTTATTCCTTTTTCTTACATGTCTAATACTTGTCTTAAATTCACGATACTGGTAAACAAGTGGGTAGCTAGTCCTGCAGCTTGCCCGGCTTCGATATCAATCGGTCGATCACCAATGACAAGGCCTGAACTAATTTGATATTTTTCTCTTAAATAAATCATGGATTCAGGATCTGGTTTTCTCTTAAAGCCTGAGTTAGAAGTCACCACTTCTGTAAAATAAGCTGCTATAGAGGTTTTTTCTAAAATTTCCAAGACCTGATCATTTCGATGAGAAACCAAAAAATGACGGCCACCTTGATTGGAGATATCTTTCAATAAATCAGAAACTCCATCAAACAAAATCGGATGTTCAAGCTCTCTGGCTTCATTTTCCTTATATTTTTCTAAAAAATTCTCTAAGTTGGGAGCGAATGTCTCAATCGCAAAATCAGTAGAAACCTTTAAAGCCTGATAGACACTGTCATGGTCTTGTGTGATGCCATACAATGCCAATGTTTCAACAAATGCAGCTGTTGAAGTTTCGTAATTATCCAGTAAAGTTCCACCTAAATCCCAGATATAATCGTGATATTTCATACCCTTCATTATAGCATTTTTTTATGAAAAAAGCGATGATTTCCCTGAGTTTTCCACATAAAAAACGAGAGTTTGACTCCCGTTTTACTGATTTTTACCAAAGACATCTCGATAGAGCATTCCTGTTCGTAAAGTCTCTGCGTCTCCTCCTAATTGCTCCACCAACTCGTAGGCAAAGGCAAGGGCTGTTGAGGGGCCTCGACTGGTTATCAAATGACCATCTACCACTACTGTTTCCTTTACATATTGACCATCAAAGATTTGCTCTTGAACGCCATCATAGCAAGTGTACTGCTTGTTTTTCAATAGCCCTGCTTGATTGAGGGCAATTGGCGCCGCACAAATGGCTGCCAGTTTCTTCCCTTCTCGTTCAAAGCTTTGCAACTCTTGAATCAAGGCCTGATTATCGCGCAAATGTGCAGAACCAGGCATACCTCCAGGAAGAACAATCATGTCATAGTCTGATAAATCACCATCAAAAACACGGTCTGCACTTACTTGGATTGCATGCGAACCCGTCACTTGCTCTTCAAAACCAACCATATCACAAGTAATATTTGCACGACGCAAAACATCCACAACTGTCAAAGCTTCAATTTCTTCAAAGCCCTGAGCCAATATAACTGCTACTTTAACCATGATTTTCTCCTTATTTGATTTGTTTTAATACAACCTTTTTCCGTTTGAATGGAACTTTTCCGCTCTTTTCTTCAGCTAGATTAGTCTGGTAACTCATCGATAAAAGCAAGCCAACACCAATCAAGTTACTGATAATAGCCGATCCTCCTTGAGAAATGAACGGCAAGGGAATACCCGTCAAAGGAAGCAAACCTGTCACGGCACCGATATTCTCAAAGATATGGAAGAGCAACATCATAATCAAACCTGTGGAAATATAGGTGTAGAACTGATTATTTGATTTAAGAGTAATCTTCAACATACGATAAATCAGCATGAGGTAAAGGGCAATAACAAGGACAGAGCCAATAAAGCCAAAATCTTCTGCGATAACCGTGAAAATCATATCCGACTCTCTAACTGGAATAAGCAGATTAGAAGCATTAAATCCTTGACCAAACAAGCCACCACTCCCAATGGCAATCTGCCCTTGAGCCTGTTGGTAAGTGGTTGTTTGGGCAAAGTCAAAAGGATTGAGCCAAGCCAAAATACGGTTGATTTGGTAGGTCGGCATTCCCAGTTGATGGAGAAAAGCACGACCATCCTTGCTGATAAAAATAGCTAAGAAACCAGCAATTCCTGTTACAGCAGTCACAAATACTGGGATAATAATTTTCCAAGAAACTCCTGATAGCAAGACGATTCCTGAGAAAATGGCTACAAAAACCAAAGCTGTCCCTAAGTCACTTTGAAGTGCCAAAAGAACTAGGACTGGAATAGTAAAGAGAATCATCCAGAAAATCAACAAGAAGTCCAGCGGAACTGTGCGTCTCCATTCCTTATGTTTTTTGGTAAACTGGACAATCACACGGGCCAACATGAGGATATAGGATATTTTCATAAATTCTGACGGCTGGAACAAGGTAACACCATTTACCGATACCCAGTTTTTGGCACCCGTTGATGCAACTAAACTTGGATTATAAAAGACAATCGGCAAGACCATAAGTCCCAAGCCTAAAATATACAGAAAGGGTGTCACCTTCCAAAGAAATTCAGTATTAAAGAGCATGACCACAAAACCAATCACAAGCCCCAAGGCAATCCAGGCGACCTGCTGCCCTAAAATGGGCAAAATATTATTTGGATAATCATGACTAACGGCTATATAAATAGCCACTACACCAATAACCAGTAGAAAAAATACCGGCAATAGCAAACTATAATCGACTCTAGAGTCGAGAGAACGTTTCATATATACTAACCTTATACTTTCATACAATACTATTTATCAAAGTTCATTTAAAAATTTATCAATAGCCTCATCAACTTCGGATTGAGAGACGGTTTTAACAATCGCTTCTTTTGCTAGAGAAGTCACAATTTGTTTGCCATATCGCTTTCCGACAATTCTCTTATCCAAAACAAGGGTTAAGGAACGTTGGTGTTCGCGTCTCATACTTCTTCCCAAAGCTTGCTTTAAACGAATAATGGCCATTGGCAACTGATAATCATAAAAGGCATTTTTTCCTTCTTGAATTAGTTCCTGATTGATCTTTTTCGTCAAGGGCTCTTGAGGATTTTGGAAAGGAAGTCTTGGTACAACTTGAATCACAAAAGGATGACTTGAAAAATCAACTCCCTCCCAGAAACTTGCTGCACCAAGCAGGATTTGTTGTTCACCTTTTTCAAAGCGTTTCTTCAGTTGATGAACATCCCCATTTTTATACTGGGCCAAGTGGCTAACTGGAAGTAAATCCGATACTGCTAGAAGCATGTCTTTAGCAGTAAAGAGAACTAAAATCGGTTGCTGGAAATCTTGAACATCCATCAGCAAATCAGCTACCTCTTTGGCGTAGACTTCTAAGGAGGTTTCTGTTACCAGGGGAAAATCTTTGACCAAGACCACTTCTTGATCCTGTTTTTTACCAGCTTCAATCTTAACAAATTTAGCTTCGGGATAGCCTAACAGGTCTGCCAAAGAAACTCTCTGACTAATCTCAAGAGTAGCCGACACTCCCAAGACTTGACATGAATTAGGTACTAAAGAAGATAGGAGAATACGTCCTGATTTCGTAGAGGAAATTTGAATTTTCTTTTGACTCGTTTCAATTGCTTCAAGCCAGTAATCTCGGTCAGCTGTAAAATAGCGAACCAGCTCCTCAAAGTCTTCTACTTCTAATTCTGAAAAATACTGGTGGAGATTGGCAAGAGAATCTAAGATATTTTTCCTAGATTTGCCAGACTGAAATTGTTCTATCAAGTAGAGACACTCAAAGCGAATACTTTCTAATATTCGTTGTTGAATCCTGTTTTCTTCTCCTACTAAAGCCTTATCAACTAAATCAATAATAGACTGGATATCGTAGGTCTGTTGAAGCAGATTTTCTAGAGCCAACAAAACTTTTTGGACTTCATCAATAATCAATAAACGGTCGCTGACAAATTCAGGATTATCTTCCAATCTGGTTACAAGATAGGCATGATTGGTCACTAATAATTTACAGGTTTGTGCCCTTTCTTGACTACGTTTCCAGAAATCTTCCGTCACAAATAAGCTTTGAGATGATAAATTCCCGTCATGACGAAGGTCTGCTAGAAAATGTTGGTAACGGTAAAGTTGCCCAATTTCATCCAAATCTCCTGTCTCTGTCTCTGTCAGCCAGACCAAGAGTTGCATTTTAAAGCGTCTAAATAAGCGATTTTCATCATTTTCCTGCAAGGAACGATAAAAGGCATCCAACTTCAGATAATTGTGTGGTCCCTTTAAACTATGAATATCTATATGAAAGACTTCCTTGAGACGTTTACCTTCTTCTTCCATGATTTGATTTTGAAGAATCTTTGTCGGAACGCTAAGGACAATCTGACGATTTTCCACTTGGGACAAAGCAGGTAAGAGATATCCATAAGTTTTACCAATCCCTGTCGGAGCTTGAATCAGAGAGACAGGCTCATCTTTCAATAGCAAGCCAACCTCTTTAGCAAAACTTTCTTGTTCCTCCCTCACTTCAAGGTTCAACAGAGAAATATTTTTAGAAAAATCTTGGGATAGTTTTCGTGGCTCCAGGGAAGCTCCAGTTTTCTTGAAATACAGTCCTTGAACTTCGACCAAGTCTGGAGAACTCAGGATAGATTGGCTGCGATAAATTTCTTCAATAACCAGGTAGGACTCATATAAGAGGGCGTCAGCCATTTCCAGCAAACGTTCCAAGAGTCCTTTAGGAAGTTGGGCCATCTTTTCTCGTAAAAAAAGAAGTAATTCCGCTGTAGCTTGGGCATCTGAAAGGGCTGTGTGAGCGTGCTTAAGAGGAATTCCTAATTCTCGACACAAAATCGGCAAGCTATATTTTTCCAGTTCAGGGAAAAAAACCTGGGCCAATTCGACCGTGTCAACACGAGGATTTCTTAGTTCATAGCCTTCAAAAAATAAATTTTCCGCCAAAAGATTGGCATCAAACTGAACATTATGGGCTACAAAAATCCCGTCCTCCACCAAGTCAAAGATTTTTCTAGCAACTTGCGAAAAATCAGGTGCTTGCGCCAGACGTTGGTCTGTCAATCCTGTCAGTTCTTTGATATGAGCATCCAAAGGTTCATGTGGATTGACATCTGTCGTATAGTGATCAACGATTTTTCCGTCCTCAATCACAACAATCCCCACTTGAATAATTTTAGCCTTACTACCTGTGCTAGTTGCCTCTAAATCAACCACAACATAGCGATTACCAATCGTTTTCATTATAAAAAATTATACCAAAAAAAGGGCCATTTGGCACCTGCAAACATGGGATAATTTTCAAACTCAAGAACACTACTTGTCTTAAAAATCCCATCAAATAGAGCATCCTAGCCTACTTATTTTTTGAAAATATTGGAGAATAAGAAAAATTGAGAGAAGAAATGTTTGCATCTTCCTTCTCTCAACTATCCATTTACTTTATTTAACCATGTCAGGATCGTAGTCATAAAATCCTGTGTCAAGGAAACGGTTTTTAGGGTGTAACTTGCGTACTTCCTCATCCAGCAAGAAAGCTTGGTCATGGCTAAAGTTGCCCTCTTGAATCAAGCTACGCGCTTGGATAAAGAGTTTTGCAATCTCAACAAAGTTCTGACCAGGTGTATAGAGACCTTCTAATTTCCAGTGAGTAAAACCATGTTCCACCAATTCTGTCAATTTTGTCATCAAATCAAGGTCATTGTTGGCAAAAATGTGGGTTCCATGATTGTCTTCAAAAATGGAATAGTGACTCTCTGGGTCACTTGGCTCAGCCAAGAAGAGGTCACGCTTGCGCGTCTTTTCATCATCTATGTGCGTAAAGTTATAGTAATTTTGCAAGAGCGGACGTTTAGAATGATGGATAACGCTAGCTCCGTAAACCAAAACTTCAGCAGGAATTTCCAAAATCTCTGGCATTTTGAAGAGTTCAGCAGATGGAATTTCACGCGCCAAAACAGCCTCAGATGCGCCAGCCTTTTGTCCCCAGAAGTTAATCTGGCGACTGCTAGTTACCATGGTTGAAGCATCGTAGATGGTCTTAAAGGAATAACCATCGCGGTTGACTACGTAAAAGACACCTGCATCCCCAATCGTAATGTAGTCTGTCTTGATTTCTTCCAAGAAATCAAGGAATGGCTTGATACGATCCATCATGTCTTGGTGCATGAGTGCATTAACCGCAACGATCAATTCCTTACCAGCATCATGAACCAACTTAGCGATTTCACGCAATTGGTCATAACTAAAGGTCGTTGGCAGACGAAGGCCAAAATCTTTCTCACCGACATAGATACGGTCTACGCCAGCTTCGAGCAGTTGTTTAACTTGTTCAATACTTTCAGCAGTTGCTGTAATGATAATCTTTTCCATAAGAAAAATTATACCACATTTCTGGAAAATCAGCCATTCTTTAAAAATGAAAAGGGACTTTATTCTTATTGTAACCTTTCTGTAATAATTCTCTGCTGAAAAAATGATAAAATAGGTATGTACTGTTAAGGAGAGAATAATGCCCGTAAGAAAATTACAATCCTATGAGGTAGACTATCAAGAAGAATTAAGCCAGCAGGTTCCTCGCTATCAAGATTATACACCTGAAGCGCAGTCTGATGCCAATCTCAAGGAAATCCTATTTTTTGTTAATATCGCTGTTTTTTGTATCTGTATTGCTATCTTTAGTTTTATCTTTTTAGCATTAAAATTATCACCTGCTCTTGCCTTTGCCGCAGCAATCGGATCCAGCTTACTTGTCTTAAAAGTTCAGCGCTTTATCATCAAACAAAAACGTAGAAGATAAATCCAAAATATCGCCCCATCTGGAGCGATATTTTTATTTTTTCTTTTTAGATGGTGTGTGGATGGCAATCTTCACTTCAAAGATTGTTCCCTTTGGTTTATTATCTTTAACAGTAATGGTTCCTTTTAGGGCATCTACAATTTGCTTGGCTAGGGATAATCCTAACCCAAAACCACCTTTTTGACGGGTTCTAGCCTTATCCACTCGATAAAAGCGGTCAAATATTTTCTTCTTATCTTCTGCTGAAATACCGACTCCATTGTCGGAAACTAGCAAATAAAGATTACGATCAGTCGCTGAGATAAGAAAATCAATTTCACCATCCTCCTCAGTATATTTGATGGCATTATCAAATAGGATGGTCATCAGTTGTTTCAAAAGAAGTTGATCTGTGACAATCGTTCGATGGATCCGATTTTCAAAACGAAAGACACGGTCATTTTCAGAAGCAATCATCTCATAGTTTGTGAAAGTCGTATTGAAAAAACTGGTTGGAACTTCTGCAAGTTCCGGCTTAATCCCATCATCTCTCCGAGCTAAGTTCAGCAAGTTTGTCGTCAAAAAACGCATATTTCGGACTTCTTCCAAACTAGACGCAATGCTTTCGCTCACATCCATAATGGTTGCTTCTGGCTTACGAAAAAGGGTCTCTAAACGATTTTGCAAAACTGCAAGTGGAGTTCGTAACTCATGACTGGCATTTTCCACAAAGGACTGTTGCTTCTGCATGCTCTCAAGCAGGGGCCGAACACTGACCCTAGCTAGATAGAGACTGGCAAGTAAAGACAAAATCCAGAAACTAGCCATCACAATCACAATCAATTGCTCATGCTTTTGACTAGCCTGCTCCAACTGACTGGTATTAATCAAGACAGCTGCATACTTGATATTGGTTGAAACCGAACTGATATTGGTTTCCATCAAAATCATACGATAGATTTCTTCTTGTCCATAGCTATTAAAAACCTGAATCTGATAGATATGTCCTAGTTCTTTCTTCTCTAACTTAATCTTATCCAATCCCAAAAATCGATTTCCAGAAAGGAGCTGGGTAAAATTCTTATCAAAAAGAATGACTTCTGTGTTGGAACTGACATTGGGTTTTATCTCAGTCTTGCTAGTATCTGTAGCGGCATTCTCTAAATCTTTAATCTCTTCTGTTGCCCTATTTACTGCCAGCTGAATAACTGCCTGAGGATTTTTACTCAAACCATGGAGCGTATCATCCACCGAAGTATAGAGACTCGAGTGCATGACCTGTAAAATAATCAAGGTCATAGTGGAGAAAATCAGAGTGAAGACACCAAAGTTGCGAATAAAGTAACTAAAGTCATCCGCATACCATGTTTTTTTTAGTTTACTGAACATCTTTTAAAATATACCCAACACTGCGCAAGGTTTGCAAATTCTCTGCAAAAGTGGTTCCTTTTAATTTCTTACGGACTTTTGAAACATAGACTTCGACAACTGAAATCGTTGTATCACTATCAAATCCCCATAGACGATCAAAAATCTGAGTCTTAGGCAAAATAACATTTTGATTTTGAAGGAAATAAACCAGTAAATCGAACTCTTTCCCCAACAATTCGACAGGAGTATCTTCGACCTTAACGGTATTTGTTGACAAATTAACTACAATATTTCCATATGTCAAGGTGTTTTCATTAAACTTGCCTGAACGTTTGAGAAGGGCTTGAATACGCATTTTGAGTTCTTCTAGGTAGAAAGGTTTGGTCAGATAATCATCCGCTCCCAGTTCAAATCCATGTCCCTTGTCATCCAAACTTTCCTTGGCAGTCATGATCAGAACTGGAGTCGTAATTCCCTTTTCACGCAATTCTTTCAAGACTTGGAAGCCATTTTTTTCAGGCAGCATCAAATCGAGCAAAATCAAGTCATAGACGCCACTCTCAGCTTCGTAGAGACCCTCTTCCCCATCAAATACCTGCATGACATCTGCAAAATCGTCTAAAAAGTCAAATACTGAATTTGACAGGCCTAGGTCATCCTCAACCAATAAGATTTTTATCATGAGAAACTCCTCCTTATTAAAACCATTATACCAAATTTGCCTTAAAAAAAACTCAACTCTCTGCATTTTATACTCAATGAAAATCAAAGAGCAAACTAGGAAGCTAGCCGCAAGCTGTACTTGAGTACGGTAAGGCGACGCTGACGTGGTTTGAATTTGATTTTTGAAGAGTATTACATGAGATAGCTGAGTTTTCTTTTATTTAGGCTTAATTATTTAGTTCCGTATTGAAGAACAACTGTTTCGACCGCAGCTTTTTCACGGTTAATCAAGTCAACACGCGCTGCAATTTCCTTGATTCCCATACCGATGTTACGGCTAAGAGCAAGGTCAGAAAGTTGTGGTTCAAAGAATTCCTTGTACTCTGCCAAGCGTTGCTGAGTCTTAAATACATGCGCTGGAAGGATAACAAAACTATCAAAGCTCATATCTCCTCCAAGTGCTGCCTTAATCCAAGCCCAGTTTTCACGTGCCCAAGACCAAGCTGTTTCCTGAGTTGCTTGATGATTTAAGAACTGGAAGTACCAAGCTGACAAGTCTTGTGGTTTAACTACAAATTTGTCCTTCCAAGAAGCAATCAAGGTTTGGATATTGTCCGCATCTGTACTGTAGGCAAGAGCTCCTGCCAACTGACGTTTAAAGACAGCATCTGTTGCGTGAGTATAAGTGTCAAGGTAAAGTGCTAACAAGTCTTTGGTCTCATGATGTTTCATCTCGTTGATAAGAACTTGTGAACGGATTGCTGCTGGAAGGCCAGCAAGATTTTCCTTGTGAGTTGCGAAGATTTGACTAGCGACTTGACTAGCTGCTGCATCATTTGAACGAATCATCATAGAAACAGCCAACTGACGAACCAATTCATCCTCATCTGACTCGCCATCTTTAGCTTCAAAACCAAGACGGTCATAGTTGTGACGAGCCAATTTAGCAACCAATTCTTTGAAGACTCTTTCAGCTTCTGTTCCTTCATCGATAAAGCGCTCAAGAGCAGAAATCACTTGAGAAACAGCTGAAACGACAAGGTAAGATTCTTCTTTAGCAAGTTTATCAAGGACTGGAAGCAAGTCTGCATAAGAAATGTGCCCTGCTTCAGCAAGCAAGCGACGTTCTTGGACGATTTGCAGTTTACTTGTGTTATCAAGCTCAACTAGGTCAGCAAGAACTGCATCCAACAAATCTCCTTGATAGTCGGTAATGTAGTGGGCTGTATTTTCAGTGTTGAGACGAAGTGCTGTTTTGTTTTCAGCAAGAAGAGCTGCGTAGCCTGGAATTTCGATGCTTTCAGTTTCAAGTGTATCAGGCAAGCCTTTCCAGTTGCTATTCAGTGGCACAACCCATAGACGGTTCTTGTCTTCATGCTCACCGATGAAGAATTGTTTTTGTGAAATCTTCAAGACATCATTTTCAACTTTGACAGTGAGAACTGGGTAACCAGGCTGTTCCAACCAAGAATCCATAAAGGCTGCAACATCACGATCTGATGCTTGACCTAGGGCATCCCAAAGGTCACGACCAATTGTATTGCTGTACTGATGTTTTTCAAAGTAAGCATGTAAACCTTTAGCAAAATCAGCATCGCCGAGCCAACGACGAAGCATATGCATGAGACGACTTCCTTTGGCATAAACGATAGCTCCGTCAAAGAGGGTATTGATTTCATCTGGGTGTTTAACTTCGACGTGAACAGACTGAACACCATCAGTAGCATCGCGTTTAAGCGCAGACGGAACACCACCTGTTTGGAAATCTTCAAAGATATTCCAACTTGGCTCAATAGCATCTACACAGACGTATTCCATCATGTTTGCAAAGCTTTCATTGAGCCAAAGGTCATCCCACCATTTCATCGTTACAAGGTTACCAAACCATTGGTGAGCCAATTCATGAGCCACAACAAGGGCAACTTGTTGACGGCTAGCAAATGTTGAGTTCTCATCCACAACCAAGTAAACTTCACGGTAGGTCACAAGACCCCAGTTTTCCATAGCACCAGCTGAGAAGTCAGGAAGGGCGATATGGAGAGATTGAGGGATTGGATATTTAACTCCGTAGTAATCTTCGTAAAACTCGATGGAGCGAACGGCGATATCCAAAGAGAAATCAAGGTTAGAAAGTGGGTGAGCTTTGGTTGAGTAAACACCTACAAGGGTACCATTTTTAGTTTTAGCGGTCACACCTTGCAAATCACCGGCGACAAAGGCTAACAAGTAAGAAGACATGCGAGGTGTTGTCTCAAACTTCCAGATACCTGTTTCCTTACGTTTTTCAACATCAATCTCAGGCATGTTTGACAAGGCCAATTCACCTTCTGCTTGGTCAAAACGAAGAGCGAGATCAAAAGTTGCTTTGGCTTCTGGCTCATCCACACACGGGAAGGCTTCGCGCGCAAAATGGCTCTCGAATTGAGTAGACAATACTTCCTTCTTCACTCCATCAACTGTGTAGTAAGATGGGTAAATCCCTGTCATGTTGTCTGTGATTTTACCTGAAAAAGCGATAATCACTTCAACTTGACCTGCATCTGCAAGTTCGATATGAAGAGCCTCGTTTTCATTATCGACTGTGAATGGACGAGCTTCCCCTGCAACTTCTACAGAAGCAATTTCCAAATCTTTTTGGTGAAGGGAAATTCGGTCACTCTGTGCTTGACCAGTGATGGTCACTTTCCCAGAAAAAGTCTTGGTCTCACGACTCAAGTCTAAAAATAAATCATAATGTTCAGGAACAAATTGCTTAATAAAATGTTCAACTGCTTGCATAGTTTTCTCCTATCTAAGTTTAAGAGCTAGAGCTCTTCTTCAAACAAACTTATTATATCATGTTTTGCTTGAGAAAAAAGGATTGGACGGTCATTTCCAAAACTTTCTTCCGTCTAACAGTCTACAGTGGGTAGACCTTGCGAAATTCTTCTAAAACAACTTTACTGTTAGGTGTAAAAGTCAATCCTGCTTCACCCAAACAGTCTGTGAAAAAATCCTCATGAACCTGACGCCAATGAGCTAAGGATTTATCTCCCTCACCTTCCTTAAAGGCATGATCAGCAGAAACTTGCTTGAAAGGTTGAACAGAAACCTTTGTAATTTCGACAATACAGACAGCCTGATTTTGACTATCTAAAATGACATCAAAAGTTCCTTCTTGAGGAAGAGACTCGGCTTCTAGTGCATAAAGGTCGTAGGCTGATGCTGTTGCTTTTTTTTCGCCTTTTAAAACCAAATCTGCTAAAAGGTCTGGTTCCACTCCAAAAGCCCAAGCATCGATTTCATCTCCTATAGAGGGGTTGATTTTCTTATATGCATTCCACATTTCTTGCGGTGTCATGGGTGCTCCTTTGTAATTTTTTACTTTCTTCTTTTATGTGTTTAAGATGATCTGGATGGTCAATTTCTAAATCAAAAATCTCTAGAATAGAACTGTAGTGAATAATGCACTTGATACTCAACTGATTCATTTTTTGTATGAAAGAATCATTCAGATAGCCTGCTACAGCAAAGTCAATCTTTTTCATCCTTGCTTTATCCTGCATATCTCTTAGCATATCTAACATAATTGGACTTTCCATATCATGCCATTGACTGTTTCTCACAGTGGCAAAAATAAAAGAAGTCAAATCATTCATTCCAACTACAATCTTTGAAATGCCCGTTTCCAGTATCCTATCTAAGTCAAAATACGCTGACGGCAATTCAATCATTGTGCCGATTTTCCCAGTAAAACCCTGCTGACGCAATACTGTAATAGCTTGCTTTAACTGCTCAGCATCATTGACAAAAGGAAAGATAATAGATAGATTGGGATTATTTTGATAAACTTCTGTAACGACATGTGCTTCAGCCTGAAATTCATCCGGACACGCCAGCAAACGCCTAGTTCCTCTATATCCAAATAAGGGATGATTTTCATCAAAATACTCTTTAGTCCCCTTTAGACAATTAGCTTCTGTATTCGTTAATTCAGAAAAACGATACCATACCTCTTCATCTGAGTACAAGAAGCAAATAGTGTTTAGATAATCTTTTACAAATTCCTGACAACTTGGTAACAGGATGTTTTGGTTGATCTCTCTCGACAAATACTCCCCACGAATCATTCCAATGTGGTGAAATAGTTGTGGGTAAACTTTTTCAAGAATTTTTTCTCCACTAAGGGCAAGTTGGTTTCTCATCATTCACCTTCCAATTCATGTAAGAAGTCTTGTCCAGTTCTGGAAATCCTAATAATTCAGTCTTAACCTTCAAGACTAATGGCGATGCATTTTCTTCTGTGATTTTTTGAATATCCATCCAAACATATCCCAGCGAATCATTCGCACCATCAGATACAGCTTCCGAAATCGTAACTTGAGGTGCCTCCTCATTCATTTCAACATCATACAAGGCCATGACATGGTGAACCATAACATTTTTTAATTCTTCCCTGACAAAAATATCGTAGATTCGAGGATTGGAGTAGCTTCTAACAGCATATCCCGTCTCTTCCATAACTTCTCTAGTCAGCGTTTCCGTCAGTCCTTCACCAAGTTGCTGTCTGCCTCCAGGTAGATCATACCGATGTCGATAAGGGCCTCTCGTTTTTTCAATGCAGAGTAACTTCCCATTTTCAAAGCAAACAGCGTAGACTCCAAAGTGTCTTTTGATTTCCATCAGATCCTCCTACTTCAAAGACCATCCGCCATCTATTGTCAGAATTTGTCCTTGCATGGCACTCGCTTTCCCACTTGCTAAGAAAAGGCTAATCTCTGCTATTTCCTCTGGCTCAATCCAGCGCTTGATTGGTGTTTCACTAGCCACCCAGTCCGCTAAACCACCTGGCTCAAAATCCGCAGCAGTCATAGCTGTCTTGACTGCTCCTGGAGCGATACCAAAGATCTGAATCCCAGCTCCAGCATAGTCTAGAGCCAACTGCTTGGTAAATCCTGCCAAAGCATGCTTAGATGAAGTATAGGCGTGACCACCACCTCCTGCTAGACTCGAAGCGATAGAGCACATGTTGATAATAATCCCTTTTTTATTCTCCAACATTTGAGTCAAATAATACCGAGTCAACTCAACTGGAGTCACGTAGTTAATTTCAAAAATCTCTTGAATTTCCTGCGCTGTTTGTTCCAAAAGTGGTTTATAATCATCCAAAACTCCAGCAGTATTGCACAAAACATCCACCTGAGGACACCAGTCAAAAATAGGCTCCAAGTCCAAGGTCAAATCTCTCTGAAAAAAGTGGAAATCACCCTCTAAGAGTGGATTTTCACCTTGGTCAACTCCATAAACTTGAAAGCCATTCTCTAAAAAGAGGCGAGCTTGTGCTAGGCCGATTCCTGAACTCACTCCCGTAATCAATACACGTTTAGTCATTCACTTCTACCCAATCTGTCGCCAAAACATCACAAGGTGTCGGACTCCACATGGAAAAGCCTTCTCCCTCCCCGGAAACGTTGATTAGGAAATAAGGTGTTACTTCAAGTGCAACCCCGTTTTGTTCAATGGTGTCAAAAAGTTGGACATAGTTTTCAGCACCTCCCCAACCAGTTCGTACATATTTTTTCTTAGCCTTTAACCCAGGTAGAATTTCTTCAAATGTCATGTTTTTCTCCTTTAATATCAATAATTCTCCCCTTCATTATAACAAAAAAACCGCTTTGAAACGGCTTTTTTGACTGTGATTTATTTAAATCTGCTTCTACTTACGGCAAATTATTCCCTGCTGCAAGATAAATTTCATACCATTCTTTTCTTGTTAAGCTAAAGTTTGCCGCTTGGCTAACTTCTCTCAAGTGCTTAGGATTTGTTGTACCTACGACTGCCTGCATTTTTGCTGGATAACGCAATATCCAAGAAATAGCAATAGTTGAAGAGGTTACTCCATATTTAGTAGCTAAACGATCAAGTACTTGATTTAAAGCTTGAAATTTCTCATTTCCAACAAAATTCCCTTTAAAATACCCAAATTGTAAGACAGACCATGCTTGAATAACCACATCGTGTAATTTGCAATATTCAAAAATGCTGCCATCTCGCATAGCTGCTTGACTATCTTCCATATTAACATGAAAACCTGATTCGAATCCTGGAGTAAAAGCCGCACTCAATTGTAGCTGATTAACAGCTAACGGCTGCTTGACATCTTTTTTAAGTAACTCCATCATCATAGGATTTTGATTAGAAACTCCAAAATTTCGAACCTTACCTTGTTTATAAAGGAGATCAAAGGCTTCTGCTACTTGGTCAGATTCCATCAAAGCATCTGGTCGATGAAGGAGCAAGCTATCTAGATGATCTATCTTCAATCTTTGCAAAATTCCGTCAACTGATTTTATAATATAGTCCTTAGAAAAATCAAAATAGGTAAATTCTTCAATGCGAATGCCACATTTTGACTGAATCCACATCTCTTCTCTTAAATCTGGACGATTTTTTAGGACAAGACCTAATAGTTCTTCACAACGACCACGACCATATATATCAGCCAAGTCGAAAGCATTGATTCCAACAGACAGTGCTGTTTCTACAAGCTCTTCAACTTCTTTTACAGACTTATCTTCTATTCTCATCATTCCGAGAACAATTTCTGATAATTCGTTGTCATCTTGACCAAATGTAATGTATTTCATGGCAACTTCCTCCGTCTTCATTCATTATAAAGGAGAATAACACTTTTATCAACTACCACCTTACAAAAGAAAAGAACCAGTTCAAACTGGTCCTTTTAAATATTACCCAATCACACTTCCGTTTGGTACAGCTGGATCAACTGTGAGAAGGGTTAATTTTCCATCATGTTCAGCTGATAGGATCATACCTTGGCTGACATATTTCTTCATCATTTTACGAGGTTTGAGGTTAGCAACAATTTGGACTTTCTTGCCGACCAATTCTTGTTCGTTTGGATAGTATTTTGCAATTCCTGAGAGGATTTGACGATCTTCACCATCACCAGCATCCAAGCGGAATTGAAGCAACTTATCTGAACCTTCTACTTTAGACACTTCTTTGACTTCTGCGACACGGATTTCGACCTTGTCAAAGTCTTCAAACTTGATTTCTTCCTTGTTTAGTTTGAGTTCAACTTCATCTGGATTCCATTCTTTCTCGACTGCTGGTTTGTTACCTTCCATTTGTTCCTTGATATAGGCGATTTCTTCTTCCATATCCAGACGTGGGAAGATTGGTGTTCCCTTAACAACTACAGTCACACCTGCAGGGAAATCAGCCAAGCTCAAGTTTTCAAGGCTAGAAACTTCTGCTAAACCAAGTTGAGTCAAGACCGCGCGACTGGTTTTCATCATAAATGGATCAATCAAGTGAGCTACAGCACGCAGGCTGGCTGCCAAGTGGCTCATAACACTTGCCAATTGATCGCGGAGTGCTTCATCCTTTGCCAATACCCATGGAGCTGTCTCGTCGATGTATTTATTAGTACGTGAGATGAGAGTCCAGACTGCTTCTAAAGCACGTGGGTAGTCAACTGCTTCCATGTAGGTGTGGTAGTCAGCGATTGATTGTTCTGCAACGTCAGCAAGAGCATGGTCAAACTCTGTTACACCCTCTACATAGGCAGGGACTTGCCCGCCAAAGTACTTATTAATCATAGAAACCGTACGGTTGAGGAGGTTTCCAAGGTCATTGGCCAATTCGTAGTTGATACGGCCTACATAGTCTTCAGGAGTGAAGGTTCCGTCTGAACCAACTGGAAGGCTACGCATGAGATAATAACGAAGTGGATCTAGTCCATAACGCTCTACCAACATTTCAGGGTAAACGACATTCCCTTTAGATTTAGACATTTTGCCGTCTTTCATGACGAACCAACCGTGAGCAATCAAACGATCTGGCAATTTGATATCTAACATCATAAGAAGGATTGGCCAGTAGATTGAGTGGAAACGAAGGATGTCTTTTCCTACCATGTGGAAGACTGTTCCATTCCAGAATTTGTCAAAGTTACCATGTTCATCTTGACCGTAGCCAAGAGCTGTAGCATAGTTAAGAAGGGCATCAATCCAAACATAGACAACGTGTTTTGGATTAGATGGCACTGGCACACCCCATGTAAAGGTTGTACGAGAAACTGCCAAATCTTCCAAACCTGGCTCGATGAAGTTACGAAGCATTTCATTCAGACGACCATCTGGAGTGATAAATTCAGGATGAGCTTTGAAAAATTCTACTAGACGATCTTGGTACTTGCTGAGGCGAAGGAAGTATGATTCTTCAGAAACCCATTCCACTTCGTGACCTGATGGAGCAATACCGCCAGTTACATTACCAGCTTCATCACGGAAAACTTCCGCAAGCTGGCTTTCTGTAAAGAATTCCTCATCTGATACTGAATACCAGCCAGAGTATTCACCTAAATAGATGTCATCTTGAGCAAGCAAGAGTTCAAAAACTTGCGCTACCACTTTTTCATGGTAGTCATCAGTTGTACGGATAAATTTATCGTATGAGATATCGAGTAATTGCCAGAGTTCTTTGACTCCAACTGCCATCCCATCAACATAAGCTTGAGGTGTAATGCCAGCTTCTTCTGCTTTCTGCTGGATTTTCTGACCATGCTCGTCAAGACCTGTCAAATAAAAGACATCGTAACCCATAAGGCGTTTATAACGTGCTAGGACATCACAAGCGATGGTTGTGTAGGCAGAACCGATATGAAGTTTACCAGATGGATAGTAAATCGGCGTTGTAATATAAAAATTCTTTTCAGACATAATTTTTCCTTTCCAGGCAAATGAAACCTGTTTTTCTAACACTTCATTATATCACATTTTTAAGGATTTTCGATAGGGAAATCCATACAAAAACAAGATAGACGAGTGTCCATCTTGTTTATTCTATTCATAACGAAGGGCTTCAATTGGATCAAGTTTCGATGCCTTGTTGGCTGGCAAAACTCCAAAAATCATACCCACGCTAGCCGAAACTGCAAGACTAAATAGGGCAACTGGGATTGATACTCCCACTTCTATACCCGCTATCAATCCTTGCAAAAGTAGACCAGCTATAGCTGTTAAGCCTGTCGCAATGGTTAGACCAATAACTCCACCAAGCAAGGTCAAAATCATGGATTCAATCAAAAACTGAATTAAAATATTGGCACGTGTCGCACCCAAAGCCTTACGGAGACCAATCTCACGAGTACGCTCTGTCACCGAAACCAGCATGATGTTCATAACACCAGTCCCCCCAACAAAAAGGGAAATTCCTGCAATGGCACTAATAATCGTAGTTATAAAGCCGAACAATTGTTGTACTTCTTGGAAGGCTGCAGTCGCATCTGCCACCTGATACTCCCCTTGCTGAATACCAGCAATTTCGGTCAATTTTCTAGCTAATTCTGGTCCCACAGTTGGTGTCAAACTGGTATCATTAACCCGGAAGACAATATCAGAAATCTCATCCATATTGAAGTTGTTGGCAAGAGAAATATTAGTCGTAATCGGAAGTCCACCAATACCAAAAGTCTTGGCAGTCTTGGCCTCATCGCTGGTATAGACACCAATGACACGATAGCTAAAGCCACCAACATCTATAACCTGGTTAACAGCTTCTTGAGCAGATCCAAACAGACTATTAGCAAGTTCTTGGTCTAGTAAAATGACACTGGCCACATCTTTATAATCCTGAGCTATAAGACTTCGGCCTGCAACAATTTCATTTTCAACCGCCTTCATATAGGTAATATTCCCACCCGTCAAGCTAGCGCGCTCCACTTTTTTATCTTTATAAGATAAGGTGGTATTCGTTGAGTTGGTTACATAGTAACTATCTACCCCCTTCAGTTTAGCCGCCTCCCTGACCCAAGACTCTTGTGGTTTTGGTGGTTCAACAGGAACTTCCTCTTCTTTCCCAGAAACTGTCAAAGCCGATTGTTTTTGGGTAAAAGAACCGTCTTTACTTTTAATAGGCGAGAAAAAGACATGAATATTCTTCTGTGACTTGGTCATGTTTTTATTGACCTGACGAGACATGGAATCCCCCAGAGCCATAATCACAACAACTGATGAAACACCAATGATAATCCCAATCATAGTAAGAAAAGAGCGCATCTTATGTGCCATGATAGATGAAAAGGCAAATTTCAGATTCTGCATCTTAGTTTTCCTCCTTTTCTAACTGCGCACTGTCAGACGAAATAACTCCATCTCGAATGACAATCTGGCGTTTGGCATAAGTAGCGATTTCAGGCTCATGCGTTACCATGATAATAGTTTTTCCTTCTTTATTTAGTTCAACCAATAGTTGCATGATTTGGTTACCTGTTTTGGTATCCAAGGCTCCTGTCGGTTCGTCCGCTAGGATAATAGAAGGATTGTTTACCAAGGCACGCGCGATAGCTACACGTTGCTTTTGACCACCAGATAATTCCGAAGGCAAATGATGACTACGTTCTGTCAATTCAACCTTATCTAAATACTCCTCAGCTAACTTGCGACGTTTTGAAGCCGAAACTCCCGCGTAAATCAAGGGCAATTCTACGTTTTGCAGAGCGTTAAGTTTAGATAGAAGAAAAAACTGCTGAAAGACAAAACCGATTTGTTGATTGCGGACCTTGGCTAGTTGTTTTTCACCGAGTCCAGCTACTTCTTGGCCTTCAAGATAATATTCTCCACTGGTTGGTGTATCCAACATACCAATCGTATTCATGAGAGTAGACTTACCCGAACCAGATGGTCCCATGATGGCAACAAATTCACCCTCATTCACTTCTAGGTTGATATTTTTGAGAACCTGCAGTTCTTGGTCACCGTTACGGTAGCTTCTGCAGATATTTTTTAGACTAATTAGTTGCTTCATCAGCCTTCACCTCTTTTCCTTCCTCTAGAGAAGACGTTGGGTTACTGATGACCTTGACTCCATTTGTCAGACCTGAAGTGATTTCTTGGTTGTCTGCATCAGCATTGCCCAAACCAACTTCCACTTTCTTGGCCTTTTTCTGCTCGTCAAGCACCCAGACATAGTTCTTATCATTTTCAGTCACAACACTTGTTAGAGGAACCAAAATGGCTTTACTCTTATTCTTAACCTCAACACTTACTGAGAATCCTTGTTTCAAATCACCGATTTCACTTGTAACATCGATGGTATATGGATATTTAGAACCAGAATTACCACCTGTTGCGGCAGTAGCTGCACTTGCTGCTTCACCATTGTTTTTAGGGTAGTCAGAAATGTAGCTAATCTTACCAGCCCAGCTCTTATCTTGGTAAACTTTAGAAGTAAAGGTTACTTCTTGACCGACAGATAAGTTGGCAAGGTTGTATTCAGATAGTTCACCCTTAACTTGCAAGTTTTCATTGCTTACGACATGAACTATCACCTGGCTAGCTCCTGTTGGAGATTTGGAAACGTTACGATTGACTTCGACCACAGTTCCCTCTAGGGTACTGAGAACCGTCATGGCATCCAACTGACTTTGAGCCTTACTTAATTGTGCTTCTGCATCTGCACGCGCATCACGAGCATCACCTAATTGTGCATCAATAGATGACACTGCATTTCCTGAGACTGGAGCTGGAGTTTGCCCTGCAGCTCCTTCGCCTCCTGCTGGCGTTGGCAACTGTGGAGCCGGAGCTGAAGCAGCTTCATTTCGTGCTTGATTGAGTTCATTGATATGACGATCTGCCTTAGCTACTGCTCGGCTAGCTGAATCATAGGCCGCCTGGGCTTCTGAACTACTGTACTTGACTAAAGCCTGTCCTTCGCTGACCTTATCACCCACAGAAACAAGGATTTCATCTAAATCTCCCTTACTAGCATCAAAATAAACATATTGTTCATTTTTTGCTGTTACTGTCCCTGACAATAAAACAGAGGACGCCACGCTTCCTTCCTTGGCAACAACAAGATGAGTAGGCTCATCTTTTACAGCGGTCTGAGATGGTTGTCTAAAGAGCAAAATCCCCCCAGCACCTAATACAACTACACTTGCAGCACCGATTGCTGCATACAATTGCCACTTTTTAGCTTTACCATTCTTCTTCATAATGAAACTCCTTTTTGATTTAAAGTTCTTAACAATATTATATAAAAATTAGCAAATATAAACAATAACCGTTCAGAACGAAATAATGACATTTCAGGATTTGATTATTATTCGGAATCTATTTTTTACCACCATTGTACTAGTTATATAATACACTTTATTTTTCTTTTTTGCAAGCCTTTTCTTTAATTTTTTTGAACGTAGCAGATTTTTGCAATCAAATCAAAAAAAAGATAGAATATGACTATCAAAAAATGACACTCTACTATTTAAAAGAGTATAAAGGAGTTTTCAATGAGAGAATATGATATCATTGCTATCGGTGGAGGTAGCGGAGGAATTGCTACCATGAACCGTGCTGGTGAACACGGAGCTAAAGCGGCCGTTATTGAGGAAAAGAAACTAGGTGGAACCTGCGTCAACGTCGGCTGTGTTCCTAAAAAAATCATGTGGTACGGGGCGCAAATCGCTGAGACTTTCCATCAATTTGGAGAAGACTACGGCTTTAAGACTACTGATCTTAACTTTGACTTTGCAACCCTACGTCGCAACCGTGAAGCCTATATCGATCGCGCTCGTTCTTCTTATGATGGCAGTTTTAAACGCAACGGAGTAGACTTGATTGAAGGCCATGCTGAATTTGTAGATTCTCATACTGTCAGCGTAAATGGTGAACTGATTCGTGCTAAACATATCGTGATTGCTACTGGTGCCCATCCAAGTATTCCAAACATTCCCGGTGCTGAACTAGGTGGCTCTTCTGATGATGTATTTGCCTGGGAAGAATTGCCAGAGTCAGTTGCAATTCTAGGCGCCGGTTATATCGCTGTTGAATTGGCTGGCGTACTCCACACCTTTGGTGTCAAGACAGATCTCTTTGTTCGTCGTGATCGTCCTTTACGTGGTTTTGATTCTTACATCGTTGAAGGTTTGGTAAAGGAAATGGAAAGAACAAACTTGCCACTTCATACTCACAAAGTCCCTGCCAAGTTAGAAAAAACTGCTGAGGGCATTACCATTCATTTCGAAGATGGTACTAGTCACACAGCTAGCCAAGTTATCTGGGCTACAGGTCGCCGTCCAAACGTTAAGAGCTTGCAACTTGAAAAAGCTGGAGTAACTCTGAACGAACGTGGCTTTATCCAAGTGGATGAATACCAAAATACTGTTGTTGAGGGAATCTACGCTTTAGGTGATGTAACAGGCGAAAAAGAACTAACTCCAGTTGCTATCAAGGCTGGACGTACTTTGTCTGAACGTCTCTTTAACGGCAAAACAACTGCAAAAATGGATTACTCAACTATTCCAACTGTTGTCTTTTCACACCCTGCTATCGGAACGGTTGGTTTGACAGAAGAGCAAGCTATTAAAGAATACGGTCAAGACCAAATCAAGGTTTACAAATCAAGCTTTACGTCTATGTACTCTGCTTGCACTGACAACCGTCAAGAAACACGTTTCAAATTGATCACAGCAGGTTCAGAAGAAAAAGTTGTCGGACTTCATGGAATTGGCTATGGTGTTGATGAAATGATTCAAGGATTTGCCGTTGCTATCAAAATGGGAGCAACCAAGGCAGACTTTGATGCAACTGTGGCGATTCACCCAACTGCATCTGAAGAATTTGTAACTATGCGTTAATCGAAATAAAAGAAGCTGATACAAATGTATCTGCTTCTTTTTTGATGTTTTCGAATCGATGAAAACAACTTAACCAATAAGCAAAATCGGCCGTTACAGTTTTTGTTACCTTGTTTTAAAAAATTGGTTGACAATAATTACTCTACGAGTATAATAGTTACTATACATCAGAAAAGAGGTTAACTATTTTGAAAAAAGCTCATATTTATGCTATCCCTGCTATTGGAGCTGCTCTCATTGCTGTTTTGGCACAAATCAGTCTTCCAATTGGACCTGTTCCCTTCACTCTGCAAAACTTTGCAATCGGCTTGATTGCAACTGTCTTTAGACCAAGAGAGGCTGTACTTTCTGTTGGACTCTATCTTCTTCTAGGTGCTATCGGTCTTCCTGTCTTTGCAGGAGGGGGAGCTGGATTGCAGGCGTTGGTTGGTCCTACTGCAGGCTATCTTTGGTTTTATCTTGTTTATTCTGGACTTACATCCTCTCTAACCAACAGCAAGAGTAGTGTTGTCAAGATTTTTCTTGCAAACCTCTTGGGTGATGCCCTTGTCTTTGTCGGCGGGATTCTCAGCTTACATTTTCTTGCTGGAATGGCATTTGAAAAAGCTCTTGTTGTGGGGGTCATTCCCTTTATCATTCCAGACCTTGGTAAAATTATTGCTATTAGTTTTATTAGCCGTCCATTACTTCAACGCCTTAAAAATCAAGCTTACTTTGCTAACTAAAAAAGGATATCGAGTTGTCATGACTCAATATCCTTTTCATTCATTTTGACAACTTAGTTGCCTTTAAAGGCATCCACCATCGTTTGAAATTCTTCATTTGAGAGAGTGATCCCTTTACCCATTTTAGTATGGTCTGGACTCCAAGCACGAATATCAAACTTTGCAGGGGCTCCATTAAAGCTCACACGGTTGATTTCCTTGGTCCAACCTTTTTCGTTTTCAGAAAGAGTCAACAAGTGCTCTTCGATTTCAAATGTAAATTCTGCCATTTTCTTCTCCTTTTTTTGCTTTCATTTGATTATTCGTAAAATCTTGTAGATTTTAGGAAAATTTTATATAATATTGATATAAAAGAAGGGAGGCCAATATGAGACATAAATTCCAGCAAGTTCTAGATAAAATACATGACTTTTTAAATGGACATGAAGAACCAGACCATACTGAAAGCAACTCCCTTACAGCCACTATTGAAGAGGCTATCCAGAAACAAACTGCTGTTCACCTTATCTTGTCTGAGACAAGTTTTACAGGTGACATCATCAAATACGATCAGCAACGCCAGCAAATTATCGTGAAAAATTTTGCTAAAAATGTGACCCGTATTATCCGCATAAGCGATATTCAACGCCTACGATTTGTCCCTTCAACTGTCCAAACAGCCCAAAAAAATAGATTTAAGAAAGAGTGAGATGTAGTTGCTTCATCCCACTCTTTTTTCTTAGCGAATTTGTTCAAAATGTAAATGAACCGCGATATGATCTCCATAACCACTTCTTTCCAAGTCACGTTGTAGACGATAGGAAATGTAGTGTTCTGCTATGGTAATGTAACCTGCACCCAGTAAACGATGTTCAACCATAGACTGAATCATGCTGATGGTAGCACGTTCCACCTTGGCCTCTTCCAAATCCAAAACCACTTTCTTAGTGACTTGTGCAAGGTTTTGACGCAAATCATCTGTCAATACATAGACAGTCTGGGCTGCCTTTAAGATAGCTTGGTAAATCTTATCTGGATTAAATTCAGCAATTTCACCATCACGTTTGATTACTTGCATAGGTATCTCCTTTATTCTTTGTTTTCTTTAATTTCTGCCAGCATTTTTTCTTCTTCTGCTGTCAGTTGATAATGTTCAAGCAAATCCGGTCTGCGCTCGTAGGTTTTCTTTAAACTCTCATACAGGCGCCACTGACGAATCTTTTCATGGTGTCCACTCATCAGTACATCTGGCACGACCATCCCTCGATAATCGTAGGGGCGTGTGTACTGAGGGTATTCGAGAAGGCCTGAAGAAAAACTATCATCTTGGTGGCTAGACTCCTTGCCAATCACTTCTGGAATCAGGCGAACCGTCGCATCAATCATGGTCATGGCTGCCAACTCTCCACCAGTCAAGACATAGTCCCCCAGGGAAATCTCATCTGTCACCAAGGTCTTAATACGCTCATCATAACCCTCATAGTGCCCACAGATAAAGATTAACTCTTCCTCTTGAGCCAAATCCTCAGCATAGGCCTGATCAAACTGCTTTCCAGCTGGATCGAGGAGAATAACGCGCGGATTTTTCTTTTCAATAGCATCAAAGGAATCGAAAATGGGTTGGGCTCGGAGCAACATCCCCTGACCGCCTCCGTAGGGCTCATCGTCTACATGGCGGGCCTTTTCAGCATTTTCTCGAAAATTATGATACTGGATATCCAAGAGCCCTTTTTCTCGAGCCTTTCCAACAATTGAGTGTTCCAGTGGAGAAAACATTTCTGGAAAGAGGGTTAAAATATCAATCTTCATCGTCTAACCCTTCTAAGATTTCCACATCGACCCGTTTATTTGGAATATCAACATTGAGAACCACTGGTGGGATATAAGGCAATAATAAATCACGCTTGCCTTTTCGCTTGACCACCCAGACATCGTTGGCACCTGGTTGCAGGATTTCCTTGATGGTTCCAATCAAGTTATCACCCTCATAGACTTCCAAACCGATAATCTCGTGATAATAAAATTCACCATCGTCTAGGTCATTTAAATCTTCCTCAGCAACCTTGAGACTGTATCCCTTGTACTTTTCAATAGCATTGATATGGTACATATCTTTGAATTTAATAATGTCAAAATTCTTCTGTTTACGGTGACTAGCGATAGTCACTGTTTGAACAAACTGATCTTTTTCATCAAATAAAGCTAGCTCAGCCCCTTTTTTAAACCGTTCTTCTGCAAAATCCGTCACAGACAAGACTCGCATCTCACCCTGCAACCCCTGCGTATTGACGATTTTCCCAACATTAAAGTAGTTCATCTTGTCTCCTGTACTCTATTTCTTTCCATCTTATTCTGACAATTCTCGAATAATAGTCACAATTTTTTCTGATTCTGACCATTGTAAATAATGGTGATTCCCTCCTAAAATGAGTTTAGTATTGGAGGTCCAATATTCTGATTCTCTGTACTCTTTTTCTCTATAAGCCTGACAAAAAATAAACTCAGGGATATGAGCTTCTACAAATACATTCTCAAAATCTTCCTCAGTAATCTCTCCAGATATCTGAAATCCTTGATCTTGATTTTCCAACTCTGAACCTTTTTCTTGCATTATTTCCCAGATTTCTTTATTAATTTCAGGGCTAAATGTTGCTTGAGTTAAGTTCTTAAAATAAAGTTCAGGACCACACTCGTCAATCAGCCTCATCTGCTCTTCCATTTCTGGATAAGGATTTTCTGAAAAATCAGCAAACATGACTTTTTTAGTTGTCGGTTCAATTGCTAGTAAAGCCTGACACTTAATTGGTTTGTTGAGCAATTTGCAAGCTAAAATTCCACTCAAACTATGTACACAAAGTATATATTCAGAAATCGCCAATTCTTCAAATAGTTCATAAACTGCATCTGCAAGATTATCTAGATTTTTTCCAGCTTGGTCATGAATCGGACTCCTACCTGTGTTCGGAAAATCAATAGTCAAATAACCAATTGTAGGAGGAAGTTTTTCAAGTATAAGTGAAAAATTTTCATAACTTGGTAGCAAACCTGCACCACTTAAACAAACTAGCATTTTCTTTTGCTTTTGATAAGTAACAGAGAGACTACCAATTTCTGTAGATACTTCAATCCTCTTCATAAAGAAATCCACTCGTTCTATATAATGAATTATTAAAAACCCTTATCCTTTATTTTAACACGTTCCAAGGATTTTCTCAAGTTGGAGGAAGATACATAGAGATGTCGCTATAGTCCAAAAAGTGCTAATAGTTTCCTCTTTAATGTTAATTTATATTTGAAAGATGAGATATTCACATTCCCATTATACATATTACTATAAAATGTATACTCGCCAATTTCACCCTGACTTGTTTTCCATTTCATTCTTAAACTAGGCATATTCTCTGGTAAATTTGTATGAATCAATAAGCATGTATAATTCTTTAAATTTTTAACTGTATGCAGTTTATCATTATCAACTAAACGATTACTTTTTGAATCATAGATTAAAGAATAAAATTCTATAATTTCAATATCAACTTCCTTTGGATAAAAAATCAAATGGTTATAATGTTTATCATTTTCATCATGTTTAAACTCATATATATGATGAAATCTCGTATGTAAGGAATCAAATTCGATTGGTTTAATTACCTGAATTTCGATATTATTGATATAGGCCTTATTCTGAAAACTAATTTTTAAAATTACACCTATAAAAGTCGAAATCTGTAAAATTCGCAATAACCAATCAATGTACATTGCCCAATCTATGTTTAAAATACAATCAATGTTCATTCTTTTCCAGTCCCCCTTTAAAAAGCCTTCCAAATCACGTTCATGTTGGTACTTAATGGCTGCAATTTTACACTTCTCGCAAAAAAAGCGAGACATCCGTCCCGCTCTTCTTATTTTTCGTCAATAACGATTCTTACTTTTTTGTCTTCAGTTGGGACAGAGTAGACAATCGTTCTTATCGCAGAAATAGTGCGACCCTTACGACCGATTACACGACCCACATCACTTTGATCAAGATCCAAATGATATTCCAAAAATTCTGGTGTATCTTCAATCTTGATAGTTAAGGCATCTGGTTGTGAAATCAAGGGTTTCACAATCGCAATAATGAGATTTTCAATCGTATCCATCTGTCAACCTACTTTAAACTTATTTTGAGAATTTAGAATCGTGGAATTTCTTCAATACACCTTCTTTTGAAAGGATGTTACGTACTGTATCTGAAGGTTGAGCTCCATCAGCCAACCATGCAAGAATGCGGTCTTCTTTCAAAGTTACTTGGTTTTCAGCAACAAGTGGGTTGTAAGTTCCAACTGTTTCGATGAAACGTCCGTCACGTGGTGAGCGTGAATCTGCTACGTTGATACGGTAGAAAGGTTTTTTCTTAGAACCCATACGAGTCAAACGGATTTTAACTGCCATTTTTAAAGTCTCTTTTCTTATTTTTTATTTCGGTGAAATAGCTGAGCTATTTAGCACATGTTCTATTATAACAGATTTCTGATAGGTGTCAAGAAAAAAACTTGACAGACTATAAAATTTTTAAACCATTTAGAAATTTGTTATATTTTTAAAGAAAAATCGGAAAGAGAATGTCATAAATACTATTTTAGAAACATTTTATAAAGACCATCAAGTCAAGCCCTTCATATCGCCTGAACGAGATTTGGATACTTGGCTCCTAAATCCTAAGCCCGTTCCCAAACGAAATATGGACTTATGAGCAGATGATTTGCTTGCAGGTGATATCATTCTACTATGGAGAATCCAGTTTGGTACTTTTACCACCGAAACCTAGTTCCCAAAATACTTCGAGTACACTTATGGTATTGATACCTCTAATCAAGCGATTTTATGGTTGGCTTCCTCTTAAACTGTCTTGTCACTAACATTTGAAATCCCCTTCCTTTTAGGGTACAATGGTAGAAATGAATTTTTGAGAGGAATAGAATGAAAAAACTAGCAACCCTTCTTTTACTATCCACTGTAGCTCTAGCTGGATGTAGCAACATACAACGTAGTTTGCGTGGTGATGACTATGTAGATTCTAGCTTAGCTGCTGAAGAAAGTTCCAAAGCAGCTGCCCAATCTGCCAAGGAGTTAAACGATGCTTTAACAAACGAAAACGCCAATTTCCCACAACTATCTAAAGAAGTTGCTGAAGATGAAGCTGAAGTGATTCTCCACACAAGTCAAGGAGATATCCGTATCAAACTCTTCCCTAAACTCGCTCCTCTAGCGGTTGAAAACTTCCTCACTCATGCTAAAGAAGGATACTATAACGGTATTACCTTCCATCGTGTCATCGATGGCTTCATGGTTCAAACTGGGGATCCAAAAGGAGACGGTACAGGTGGTCAGTCTATCTGGCATGACAAGGATAAAACCAAAGACAAGGGAACTGGTTTCAAGAACGAGATTACTCCTTATCTCTATAACATCCGTGGTGCTCTTGCTATGGCTAATACTGGTCAACCAAACACCAACGGCAGCCAGTTCTTTATCAACCAAAACTCTACTGATACCTCTGCTAAGCTCCCTACAAGCAAGTATCCAAAGAAAATCATCGAAGCCTACAAAGAAGGGGGAAATCCTAGTCTAGATGGTAAACACCCAGTCTTTGGTCAAGTGATTGACGGTATGGATGTTGTAGATAAGATTGCTAAAGCCGAAAAAGATGAGAAAGATAAACCAACGACTGCTATTACTATCGACAACATCGAAGTGGTGAAAGACTACGATTTTAAATCATAAAAACCAAAGAAATACAGTATCCACATTCGGTACTGTATTTCTTTTACTCTCATTCTTAAGTTAAATTATTAAAATCCCATATTTGGTCCATCCAGCCTTCATAGAAGTCTGGTTCGTGGCAGACCATAAGGATAGATCCCTTATATTCTTTGAGAGCGCGTTTGAGTTCATCCTTGGCATCCACATCCAAGTGGTTGGTCGGCTCGTCCAGCACTAAAACGTTGTTTTCACGATTCATCAAGAGACAGAAACGAACTTTGGCTTGTTCCCCACCTGACAAAACCTGAATTTGACTTTCGATATGCTTAGTTGTCAAACCACAACGGGCAAGGGCTGCACGAACTTCTGCTTGGTTGAGAGCTGGAAAGGCATTCCAAACAGCCTCTAGTGGTGTTTGACGATTGCCACCTTCTACTTCTTGCTCAAAATAACCAAGTTCTAGGTAGTCACCACGTTCAACTTCCCCAGCAATTGGCGGAATAATGCCCAAGAGAGACTTCAAGAGAGTTGTTTTCCCGATACCATTTGCCCCGATAATAGCAACCTTTTGATTACGTTCAAAGGTAAGATTTAAAGGCTTGGTCAGAGGACGATCATAACCAATTTGCAAATCCTTGGCTTGGAAAATAAAGCGCCCTGGTGTACGAGCCGTTTTGAAATCAAAAGATGGCTTTGGTTTCTCACTTTGCAGTTCGATAATATCCATCTTATCCAATTTCTTCTGGCGAGACATGGCCATGTTTCGTGTTGCAACACGCGCTTTGTTTCGAGCTACGAAGTCTTTGAGGTCTGCAATTTCTTTTTGCTGACGTTCATAGGCTGCCTCTAGCTGAGATTTCTTCATGGCATAGACTTCTTGGAACTGGTAGTAGTCCCCAGAATAACGCGTCAGCTGTTGATTTTCCACATGATAGACGATATTGATAACGTCGTTCAGGAATGGAATATCATGCGAAATAAGGACAAAGGCATTCTCATAGTTTTGGAGATAGCGCTTGAGCCAGTCAATGTGCTCAGCATCCAAGTAGTTAGTCGGCTCATCCAAAAGCAAGATATCAGGCTTTTCAAGGAGAAGTTTTGCCAAAAGCACCTTGGTTCTTTGCCCACCTGACAAAGAGGTCACATCCGTATCCATACCAAAGTCCATGACACCAAGGGCGCGCGCTACTTCGTCAATCTTAGCATCCAAGGTATAGAAATCACGACTCTCCAGACGGTCTTGGAGTTCACCCACTTCTTCCATGAGAGCATCAACATCCGCTCCATCTTCGGCCATTTCCATATAGAGATCATTGATACGGGCTTCTGCTTTGAAAAGCTCATCAAAGGCTGTACGGAGAACATCACGCACCGACTGTCCTTCTTCCAAGACAGAATGTTGATCTAAGTATCCAGCAGTCACATATTTGGACCACTCAACCTTCCCTTCATCTGGCAACATCTTACCAGTCACAATGCTCATAAAGGTTGATTTTCCTTCACCATTGGCACCGACCAGACCGATATGTTCTCCCTTGAGGAGACGGAAGGACACATCTTCAAAAATTGCACGGTCACCAAAACCGTGACTCAGATTTTTAACTTCTAAAATACTCATTTTAATTCCTTATCTTGTTTTTATGTAATTGTTTATAGAGGAACCAAGCCAGATAGCCACCCAAGGTATTAGTCCACAAATCATCAATCTCAAAGACGCGATTAAAATCAAAGAAAAAGTCCAAGATTAATTGCGTACACTCAATTCCAAGGCTCACTAGAAAACTAAAAAGAAGCATCTTTTTTGTTTTCCGCAAGTTTGGAAGGAGATAAAGGAGTTGGAACACCAAAGGAAAAAGCAAGAAGACATTGAGGATATTTTGTAAAAAAATCCAGGATAATTGTCCTACATCACTCACTTCGCCCAGTTTCCAGAGAGAATTGAAAGGAGTCAAAAGAAAAACCAGGCGTCCAAGATGCTGAATACCTGGAGTTTCCACTCCTACGGGAGAATGTCCTTGAGGAGTAAAGCAAAAATAGACAATACAAATGCTATAGAAAATGACTCCCCAAACTAAAACAGGATTATAAGTTTTCTTCATCATTAAGGATTGACTGCTGCGACTGCTTTTTGGCGGTCACGTTTCATTGTGTTAGAGCGCAATTGTCCACAAGCTGCATCAATATCTGTACCATGCTCTTGACGAACCACACAGTTGACCCCTTTTTTCTTAAGCGTATCATAGAACGCCATGACGCGCTCTTTGGGACTACGGCTATATTGATCATGCTCGCTAACTGGGTTGTAAGGAATCAAGTTTACATAAGACAATTTCTTGATGTTCTTGAGCAATTCAGCCAATTCCAAGGCTTGTTCTACACCGTCATTGACTTCATTAAGCATGATGTATTCAAAAGTCACACGACGGTTTGTTGTTTCGATATAGTACTCAATAGCAGCAAAGAGTTTTTCAATCGGAAAGGCACGGTTAATCTTCATGATGCTTGAACGCAACTCATTGTTAGGTGCGTGAAGGGAAACAGCAAGATTGACCTGAACCCCTTCATTAGCAAAATCACGAATTTTATGGGCCAAACCTGAGGTTGAAACCGTGATGTGTCGAGCACCGATGGCCATTCCCTTGTCATCGTTGATAGTACGAACAAAATTTAAGACATTGTTATAGTTATCAAAAGGCTCACCGATACCCATGACAACGATATGGCTGACGCGTTCATCCTGACCACGCTCATCAAAGTATTTCTGCACTAGCATGATTTGCGCTACGATTTCACCGTTATTAAGGTCACGTTGTTTCTTAATCAAACCAGAGGCACAGAAGGTACAACCGATATTACAGCCGACCTGAGTGGTCACACAGACAGATAAACCGTAGTGTTGACGCATGAGTACTGTCTCAATCAGCATTCCATCAGGCAATTCAAAAAGATATTTGACCGTACCATCAGCAGACTCTTGAACGATACGTTGTTTCAAGGGATTGACCACAAACTGCTCATTGAGCTTAGCAATCAAATCCTTGGAAAGGTTAGTCATTTCTTCAAATGACTGGACACGTTTACGGTAAAGCCATTCCCAGATTTGATCTGCACGGAATTTCTTTTCTCCCTGCTCCAAAACCCATTCCTGCATGGTTTGACGTGTTAAACTATAAATTGACGGTTTCATTTCTTCTCCTTATTCTCTACTCACTTCTGACGAATGACAAAATGACGTTGTCCCTTGTCCTCTTTCTGAAAATGCTGGTCCTTCTGACGACGTCTATTTTTCTTATCTGCATTCGGTTTTCGTTTTGTTTGAGTCGGTTTCTTTCCTTTTTTAGAAGGCTGTTCTTCTTCCTTCTTACGCATTTTCTTGTCAAATGATGCTCGCTTAGGGGCTTCATTTTCTAGGACAAAATAGGCACAACCATAACTACAATACTCTAAAAGGTAGTCTTGTAAACGACTAATTTTTTCAAGTTTTTCTTCTGTTCGGTCATCCTTGTAAAAACCGCGTAGGCGAAGTTGTTCGTTACTCCAATCTCCCACGATATAATCAAACTTGGTTAAGACTTCTGAAAAACGCTGATTAAAAGCCGTCACATTGAAGGCATCCTTGCTATTTTCCACCAAGGAAAAAGCGATCCCTTCTGTTTCGACCTTGTCCCCGTGTAAATGGAACTCAGGACCAGGAAACTTGTTATAGTTGTATAATTCAGGTGCAATTTCTTTTCGCATAGATATCCTTTTTCCACGATTACTTAATACTTTATTCTACCATAATTTCTAGCAGTTAGCACGTTTCTCATAAAAATGAAAAAAGTCTGACGATTTTGTCAGACCAAAATAATATAACCTTAAAAAGAGAAGAACAATTCTTCCCTCCAACTATCATTATTTAGCAGCTGAGTACAATTCATCTACTTTGTTCCAGTTGATCACTGAGAAAAAAGCTTTGATGTAGTCAGGACGCACGTTGCGGTATTTCACGTAGTAAGCATGTTCCCAAACGTCCAAGCCCAAGATTGGTTTTTTACCTTCTGAGATTGGTGTGTCTTGGTTTGCTGTTGAAGTCACTTCAAGTTTACCTTCTTTGTTGACAACCAACCATGCCCAGCCAGAACCGAAACGAGTTGTTGCTGCTGCAGTGAAGGCTGCTTGGAATTCTTCAAATGAACCAAATGTTGCATCGATTGCTGCTGCAAGTTCTACTGATGGAGCTGTTTTCTCAGGAGTCATCAATTCCCAGAAAAGAGCGTGGTTCAAGTGTCCACCACCGTTGTTGATAAGTGCTTGACGGATATCAGCTGGGATAGATTCTACATCAGCAAGCAAGGCTTCAAGATCTTCACCGATTTCAGGGTGTTTTTCAAGAGCTGCATTAGCATTGTTGACATAAGTTTGATGGTGTTTGTCATGGTGCAAGTGCATTGTTTCCGCATCGATGTATGGTTCCAAAGCGTCGTATGCATATGGAAGATCTGGTAAGATAATAGCCATCTGTAATACCTCTTTTTCTTTCTATATGAAAATGATAACGCAAACATTCACTTTTTTCAAGTTTTTTGCTTATAGATGAAGAAATCACTGAAATACTTTCTAATAATACTCTTTGAAAATCTCTTCAAACCGCGTCAACGTCGCCTTGCCGTAGATATGTTACTGACTTCGTCAGTCTTATCTACAACCTCAAAACAGTGTTTTGAGCTGACTTCGTCAGTTTCATCCGCAACCGCAAAAACATGTTTTGAGCTGACTTCGTCAGTCTTATTTACAACCTCAAAGCAGTGCTTTGAGCAACCGGCGACTAGTTTCCTAGTTTACTCTTTGATTTTCATTGAGTATAAAATAAGCAAATCAGCAAGAAACCCACGACAAGATAATATTGACACGGGTTGTAGTTTCAAAAAAATATCAATTTACCTGACTAGCAATCTGTAAGAGTGCCTTTTCAAAAAGGAAACCTTTTTCATAAAGACCTGTCTTAATCTGATAGTCTGTCTCAATCAAATAGGAAATAGCTTGCTTCAAAAAGCTCAATGAAAGTCCTCGTGAATCCCTCAACGCAAACTTGATTTGATAGGGATTGGGACTGCGTCCGAGAAAACTGCCTAAACTACTTGCAATCTGAGATTCTGCTTGTCCAGACTCCGACAAAATTTTCACCTGAGTAAAAGTCCGAAATTGTCCTAGCATGACTGCAATCAGTTTGATTTCATCTTCACCTTGCAAGGTCAAGTCTCTAACCAAGTCGCGCGCCTGGTCCATCTTTTTTGTCAGAATAAACTGAGTTAAATCAAAAATATTATCCTGTAAGGTCTTAGGAATTGCGTTGACAATATCCTCTTCTTCGATAATAGAGTCTTCCTTATAGGACTGTAAAAAGAGGAGATTTTTCTGGATTTCGCTAAATTGAAAACCAGATTTGATAAGTAGATTTTCAAAGGATTGCCCCACAAACTGCAGACCTTGTTTCTGACTCCACTTTTGGAAATACTGACGTAGTTCTTGCTCTTTGGCTTCTACTGCATCAAAAACCTTTGCATCACGCTTCAGTAATTTAACCAACCGTCTTTTGCTATCCAACTTTCCTTCTGCAAAGATTAACAACTTGGTTGTTGCTGAAGGATTGTCAAGGTATTCCTCAAATGACTTAAGCTCATCATCTGTCAAAAAGCGCTTTTTAGCAGTCGTGATATCGACAAAATGATCCAATATCACGATTTTCTCATCCGCAAAGAAAGGAAGGCTGACCAACTCCAGTTCTACATCCTTATAAACCACTTCTTTCATATCAAAGTAGGCAAAGTTGAGGTCTGCAGAATCATAACCAATCTGTTTCAACACTTGACTCTTCATAACTTCAAACTGACCCTGATCTGCCCCTGTAAAAAGGCTCAGGCTAGGTAAATTTGATAAAGTCAACTTCTGGCTTTCTTCAATAGCTAGCATCTTCTCTCCTTTCTTCTGATTTTTTAATGAATTTAATCAATATAGCGCAATTTCCCACGGAAATCTTCTAGGCTCTCGTACCCTTTTTCCGCCATGATTGCTTTTAGTTCATTGGTAATACGTTCGAAAGCACCGACGCCTTCTTTGTGAAGGGTGGTTCCCACCTGCACCATACTCGCTCCACAGAGGATATGTTCAAAGGCATCACGACCAGTCAGAACGCCACCTGTTCCTATGATTTGGATTTTAGGATTTAAGCGTTGGTAGAAAGCATGAACATTGGCTAGAGCAGTCGGTTTGATGTACTCTCCCCCAATCCCACCGAAACCATTTTTAGGGCGAATAACGACAGATTCATCTTCTATATACAGTCCGTTTCCGATTGAGTTGACGCAGTTGACAAACTTAAGAGGATACTTATTGAAAATAGCTGCCGCTTGGTCAAAGTGAACAATATCAAAATATGGCGGCAATTTAATTCCAAGAGGTTTGGTGAAGTAGGCAAATACTTCTGTCAAAATCCGGTCCGTTGTCTCAAAATCATAGGCAATCTGAGGTTTACCTGGAACATTTGGACAAGATAGGTTTAGCTCAGTCAGACCACGAAAATCACTCTCTTGGACTTTTTTCAAGATGGTATGAGTTTCCTCTGGAGACATGCCGACTAGAGATAGGAAGAAAGTTCGGTTTGTCTCTTTTTCCTGCAAGTCCAAAAGATAGTCCAAATAATAGTCTAAGCCATTATTCGGTAATCCCATAGAGTTGATAGAACCAAGGGGAACATCTTGATAGCGTGGCTCAGGATTTCCTTGACGGAAGTCCAAGGTCGCTGTCTTGGTCACAAAAGTTCCTGCCTCTGAGTTTTTAACCCCTTCCAGCTCCTCTATCGTCATACAAGCCACACCTGCTGCATTCATCAAACAATTGTCAAACTCAAAACCAGCAATTTGTGTTTTCGTTGATACCATGATTCTGATCCTCCAGATTCCTTTTATTGCTAATATTATACCACATTTTCAGATTTTCTCTTTAAAAAAGGCATTTATAAGAAAAACGTTCGTTTTTTATCTACTTTCAAAAAGCCTCAAAACTAAATATCAAAACTAAATATCAAAACTAAATTGAAAGAATTTTTAGAAAATTTTTGTTTTTTCTCTTTACAGTTAAAAAAAATTCTGCTATAATGACTCACATAATTAAATTAGAATTTAAGGAGAACGATATGACATCTGCTAAAGAATATATCCAAAGCGTGTTTGAAACTGTAAAAGCTCGTAACGGGCACGAGGCTGAGTTCCTCCAAGCTGTTGAAGAATTTTTCAACACTTTAGAACCTGTATTTGAAAAACACCCTGAGTATATCGAAGAAAATATCTTGGCACGTATTACTGAGCCAGAACGCGTGATTTCTTTCCGTGTTCCTTGGGTTGACCGTGATGGAAAAATTCAAGTAAACCGTGGTTACCGTGTTCAATTCAACTCAGCTGTTGGACCATACAAAGGCGGACTTCGTTTCCACCCAACTGTTAACCAAGGGATCTTGAAATTCCTCGGATTTGAACAAATCTTTAAAAACGTCTTGACTGGACTTCCTATCGGTGGAGGTAAAGGTGGATCAGACTTCGATCCTAAAGGTAAAACAGATGCTGAAGTGATGCGCTTCTGCCAAAGCTTCATGACTGAATTGCAAAAATACATCGGCCCATCACTTGACGTACCTGCTGGTGATATCGGTGTGGGTGGACGTGAGATTGGTTACCTTTACGGTCAATACAAACGCCTTAACCAATTTGATGCTGGTGTCTTGACTGGTAAACCTCTTGGATTTGGTGGTAGCTTGATTCGTCCAGAAGCAACTGGTTACGGTTTGGTTTACTACACTGAAGAAATGCTTAAAGCTAACGGTAACAGCTTTGCTGGTAAGAAAGTGGTTATTTCAGGTTCTGGTAACGTAGCTCAATACGCTCTTCAAAAAGCGACTGAACTTGGTGCAACTGTTATCTCTGTATCTGACTCAAATGGTTATGTCATCGATGAAAATGGTATCGACTTCGATCTTTTGGTTGATGTTAAAGAAAAACGTCGCGCTCGTTTGACTGAATATGCAGCTGAGAAAGCAACTGCTACTTATCATGAAGGTTCTGTATGGACTTACGCTGGAAACTATGACATTGCGCTTCCATGTGCGACTCAAAACGAAATCAATGGTGAAGCAGCTAAACGCTTGGTTGCTCAAGGCGTTATCTGTGTCTCTGAAGGTGCTAACATGCCAAGCGACCTTGATGCCATCAAAGTTTACAAAGAAAATGGTATCTTCTACGGACCTGCCAAAGCTGCCAACGCTGGTGGTGTAGCCGTTTCAGCCCTTGAAATGAGCCAAAACAGTCTTCGCCTCTCATGGACTCGTGAAGAAGTTGATGGACGTCTCAAAGATATCATGACAAACATCTTCAACACAGCTAAAACAACTTCAGAAACATACGGTCTTGATAAAGACTACCTTGCAGGAGCTAACATTGCTGCCTTTGAAAATGTAGCAAATGCTATGATTGCACAAGGTATTGTTTAAGACTCATTTGCTTAATCCTCAATCGCTACGATTGGGGATTTTTATGTTGAATCAAAAAAACTCACCATTAACAGTAAGTTTTAACATCCGAATTTATTTTACTTTCATTAGGGCAGATGACAAACATTCAACAATCTCATCAACTGCTTCATCTATGTTTATAGTTCCTTCATCATTCAACATCATGGGAATAAGATAAGAAAAACTCAATGCTAAAATGTATCGAACAATTCTTTCATTTGACCAATTTAGAATAAGTCCTTTTTCTTTAAATTGATTTAAAACAGGGCTAATTGGTTCTATTATAGATTGAACAATAATATTTCCTAACTGGATAGAAAGATTTTTATCAATAAAAGAACGCCCCAAGAGAATTTTAACATGCATTTGATTCTCCTGAATGAAAAAGAGCCTATCTCGAACAATACTTTTTAAAAAGAAGGGAAAAGTTTCCTGATCTACTGTGAATTTCTTTTCTGAGAAATCCGCAATCACTTCTGGAATAACCTGTTCTAGAAAAGTAGATAAAATAGCTTCTAAAATACCTTCCTTTGTTTTAAAATAACTAAAAACAGTTCCTTCTGACACTCCAGCTCGTTCGGCAATAAGACTGGACGTTGTATTCTCAAATCCAATTTCTGAGAATAATTTTAAGCTTGATAATAATACTCGACGTTGTTTCAAGCTTAAGTTGCTAACTTCTAACGTCTGAGCATACTTTTGTTCTAAACTTTCCATCGCTAGCACCTCTCTCCTACTCTCTTACTTTTACGACTTTTTTGCCTCGACTGTGTCCCATTTTCAGACTACGATAGGCTTCTCTAACTGACTTTAGAGAAAAGTCATACACTTGATCAATTTTCAGCTGAACCTTCCCGTCTGAGACCATTTCAGCTAAAGTGCTAAAATCATCATATGTGGAATGTCTCGGACCAGTAAACTGAGCACCTTTTATCATAACATAGGGCGAAGGTACTAATGTCCCAATAGCTGTCCCCTTCAAGCCTAAACTAAAAGCCAATCTAACATAATCAGATCCATAACAATCCAAAAATTTTGTAATAGGCGTTGGACTAGCTGATAGAAGAACCTTCTTGATATTCTCTTCGTAACTTACTGGTATGGCACCTAAAGACTTCAGATACTCTGCATTTTTCTTACTTGCTATTCCAATCACTGTCGCCCCCTTAGCAACTGCATACTGTACTGCAATACTTCCAATACCTCCTGCTGCAGCTGAAATAACAACAGTATCTCTTGAATTTAAACCGATTCTTCTAAAAGCCCCACCCACAGTTAGAGCAGCTACTCCCATAGTAGATGCGTGAGTCATATCGATCATCTCTGGTTTCAATACAATTTCTGATTCATTGACACAAATTTCTGTTGCTAAAGCTCCCCTATTAGTTCCCAAACCAGGATCGCTAATCATTGTTCCAAACACCTTATCTCCTACTGAAAACCTAGTTACTTCATTTCCAACTTCTGTAATAACTCCAGAAAAATCTCTCCCCACACCTCTTGGAAATAAAGATGATTTAGATTCAAACCAACGACTTGGTTTCCTTAATTTCGTTATAAAAGATAGAAATCGAAGGGGTTTCGCTCCCTCAAAAGTTTTATAATCAATAGGATTTAAACCAACAGCATGAACTTCTACTCTCACCTGATTTACATCTAAGGCTGTAGAGTCTATCTTCAGCAAATCCAAGACCTCTTCGTTACCGAAACGACTGTACTCTATTGCTTCAACAACCATTTTCTTTACTCCTTAATTTCACAAAAATTGAGTGAACACTCATTTTTATAAATTATACTCTTAATTTGTAAGAAAATCAATATTATCGTTTGATAACGATTTATGACATGATACAAATATCCATCATTTCGATTTACCAATATGATTCTTTCAATCTAACTCTCCTCACTTTTATAGATTCCTTTCCATTTTTGCCCCCTGGCACATAAAAATAAAAACCGCTACTCCTAAGAATAGCGGTTTAATCATGTTTTTAAGCTACTAATGTAGTCACTCTATTATTTAAGAGTAACTGAAGCTCCAGCTTCTTCCAATTTAGCTTTGATTTCTTCAGCTTCTGCAGTTGCAACACCTTCTTTAACAAGTGCTGGTGCACCATCAACAAGTTCTTTAGCTTCTTTAAGACCAAGACCTGTGATTTCACGTACAACTTTGATAACGCCAACTTTTTTGTCGCCTGCAGATGTCAATTCAACGTCGAATGAATCTTTAGCAGCACCAGCGTCAGCAGCACCAGCTGCAGCAACAGCTACAGGAGCAGCTGCAGTTACACCAAATTCTTCTTCGATAGCTTTTACAAGGTCGTTCAATTCAAGGATTGAAGCTTCTTTAATTTCAGCAATAATGTTTTCAATGTTCAATGCCATTGTTATTTCCTCCAAATATGTTTTAAATTTATAATAGATTTTCGTAGCTAGGCTACGCTGCGTAGCTTAAGATTAAGCTGCGTCTTCTTTGTTGTCTGCAACCGCTTTGACTGCAAGAGCAACGTTGCGCACTGGCGCTTGAAGTACAGAAAGGAGCATAGAAAGAAGTCCTTCGCGGTTTGGAAGAGTTGCAAGAGCAAGAATCTCTTCTTTAGATGCGACAGCGCCTTCGATTGCACCACCTTTGATTTCAAGTGCTTCAGCGTCTTTAGCAAAATCGTTCAAGATTTTCGCTGGTGCGATAACATCTTCGTTAGAAAATGCTACTGCAGATGGTCCAACAAATACAGATGCAAGATCTTCAAGACCAGCTTTTTCAGCTGCACGACGCAAGATTGAGTTTTTAATAACTTTATACTCAACTTCGCTTCCACGAAGCTCACGACGAAGAACTGTATCTTGCTCAACTGTCAAACCACGTGCGTCTACAACGACGATAGATGCAGCAGCTTTCATTTTTTCAGCTACTACGTCAACTAGTTCCGCTTTTTTAGCAATAATTGCTTCACTCATTAGTGTGTTCACCTCCGTTATTATTTTGCTTGGGGAAATTTTTCAAAAGAAAAACGCGCCCAAACCTAGACACGAAAGTACAATACGCTTCTTTTTACATGATACGTTTTGTCCTCGGTAGGATATTTATGAGTCGAGCTCCCCTACTGTCTTAGGCAGTTTTTTCAAACCGTATATAAGTATAGCATAGTCAAAAAAAGAATGCAAGATTTTTGCAAACTTTTTTTAAACTTTTTTCGTGATTTTTCTTTTAAAGTTCTACTGTTAGGACTTGACCTTGCTTAACAACCTGTTCTCCTGCAATATAGACATCATCAACATCACTGGATTTAACAGCATAAACAAGGTGAGAGAGCATATTTTCTTGGGGTTGGAGATGAATTTTCCCTTGTGGTTGGATGACCAGAAAATCTGCTTGCTTGCCGACTTCCAAACTTCCTATCTGTTCGTCCATTCCAAGAACCTTAGCACCTTCTATCGTTAGAGCTTTGATAGCTGTTTCAATAGGGAATTGGCTGGCATCCCCACTTTTCATCTTCTGAAGAAGGGCTGCAGTCCGTCCTTCCTCAAATATATCTAGATTGTTATTGGAGGCAACCGAATCCGTCGCAATTCCGACTGCTACTCCTGCTTTTTGCAGTTGAATGATAGGAGCAATCCCTGATGCCAGTTTGAGGTTACTAATAGGATTGTGGGCAATAGACACTTGAGAAGTTGCCAAGCGTTCAATTTCTCTCTCGTTTAATTCGACCCCGTGAGCAAAGACAGACGGATGATCTAAGTAACCCAGTTCTTCAAGAAAGGCGAGGGGGCGTTTGCCGTATCGTTTCAGGATAATGCCTGATTCCTCCTTGGTCTCCGCAACATGGATATGGATTGGAATATTCAGTTCTTTCGCCATATCTAAGCTCGTTTCCAGCAAATCTCTACTACAGCTGTAAGGAGAGTGAGGAGCTACCATAACCTTGAAATTTGGATTTTCATATCCTAAGATTTCCTCGATGATGCCTCGTGTTCTAGTAATGGTCTCAGTAGTTGTTTCTGCCTCTGAAGAAAAGAGGGTCGGTGAGAAATAACAACGCATCTTAGAATCTTTCACTGCCTGATAAATCCGCTCAATATCCACACCATTGGGATTATACATATCATTAAAGGTTGTTGTTCCTGACTGGAGCATCTCTGTCAGAGCTTCTTTGACCGCCTTGGTAGTCATGTCGGGAGTAAACTCAGCTTCTGCTGGCCAGATATAGTCATTGAGCCATTCATGAAGATTGCTATCATCTCGAATCCCCCTCAAACCTGTCATAGCAGAATGAGTGTGACAATTAACCAAACCAGGCATGATCCAGGCTCCCTGATAGTCTATAATCTGCTCAGCTTGCTCTAAAATCTCTGACTTCTCTTGACCGATATACACGATTTGAGAATCCTTAACAGCTAAGATTCCATCTATATAGACATGGAAATCTTGATCACAAGTCACGATATTTACATGCTGAAAGACTTTCATACTAGGCTCCTTTTCTAAAAGACAATTTAAAGTGAACAATTTTTCTAGCTATTGTAACAAAAAAGTCACCCGAAGGCAACTTTTTTTGTCCATAAGATTTCAAAGTAGAAAGGATTAGTCAGAGCTAAAAGCTGCAGCTTGCTGCATTTGGTAATACTTGCCCTTCTTAGACATAAGGTCATGATGGTTCCCATACTCAACAATATCACCATCCACTAAGACTAGAATCATATCCGCATCCTGAATGGTTGACAAGCGATGGGCAATGATAAAGCTTGTACGCCCCTTCATGAGTTTAGCAAAGGCATCCTGTACCAGAACTTCTGTCCGCGTATCGATGGATGAAGTTGCTTCGTCTAAGATAAGAATCTTGGGAATAGCCAGAAAGACTCGGGCGATGGTCAAGAGTTGAGCCTGACCGACAGAGAGAGATTCTCCCGCATTTTCCAACTTGGTATCATAGCCTTGAGGTAGCTGTTGGATGAAAAAGTCTGCATTGGCTGCTTTGGCAGCAGCAATCACCTGCTCCCGACTGGCTTTAGGATTTCCAAAGGAAATATTGTCATGAATGGTCCCTTGCTTGAGCCAGGTTTCTTGGAGCACCATTCCAAACTGCTGGCGTAAAGAGGCACGACTATAGTCATAAATGGATTTCCCATCCAGCAAGATATCTCCAGAGTTAATGGGATAAAAACGCATGAGAAGATTGATAAGGGTTGATTTTCCAGCACCTGTCGGACCAACAATAGCCACCTTGCTACCAGCTGGAATATCAATAGATAAATCCTTAATCAAAATCTTTTCAGGATGGTAGCCAAAATAGACATGTTTAAAGGAAATAGCTCCCTTAACTTGGTCACTAGTCAACTCTTCCTTACCTGTTTCAGCCAGCTCAGGACTATCTAAGACTCCATAAACACGTTCTGCACAAGCCAAGGCACTTTGCAACTCAGCTAGCACTGAAGAAATATCATTAAAAGGCTTGGTGTACTGTTGAACATAGTTCAAAAAAGTCACTAAGCGTCCAATGGTCAAGGTAGAGCCTATCATGATACGATAAGCTCCCACTCCAGCTAGAAGGGCATAAATAAGCGCATTGACAAAGCGAGTCGAAGGATTGACCGTTGAAGAATAAAAGATAGCTGACTGCGAATAACCTGCATAGTTATCATTAGCCTCATGTAGTCTTTGGATAAACTCTGCCTGAGCATTGAAGGACTGGATAATAGTCTGCTGGCTAAGCGATTCTTCAATCAACTGAGTTTGAATTCCTCTCGTCTCTGTTTGCTTCTGAAAGAGATGATAGGAGCGTTTGGCAATAAAGCGTGAAATCAGCATGGACAGTGGCGTCAACAGCAAGACCAAAAGAGTCATGAGGAGATGAATTTGAATCATGGCTAGAATGCTGACTAAAATCATCAAGACACCAATGAAGAATTGGTTAAAAATCATGGTCAAGCCAGCTGCCAACTGTTCTATGTCTGTTGTCACCCGACTGACCATCTCCCCACTGCCTTGCCGATCCACAAAGGCAATCGGTAAACGATGGAGCTTATGGATGATTCGCTCTCGTAAGTCTCTGGTATAAGAGAAAATTAGGCGATTATAGAGGAGAGGATTGGCCCACTGCACAAGGGTATTTCCTATGACCACCAAGATCATTTGAATAAAAATCTGCCAAAAAACTGGTGAAGAGCCAACCAATAGGACTTGGTCGATGACCTGCCCAATCAAGATAGGTAGGTAGATTGATAAGGCAACTTGGGCAATGGTTCCTAGAAAGGCTAGGAAAAGGAGGAAGGGATGACTTGCTAAATCTTTAGCCAAACGTGTGAGTGTTTGATTTGCAGTTTGTCGTCTCATGCTAGTCCTCCTTTCCATGTTGGGATTCATTGATTTCACGATAAACTTGATTAGATTTCATCAAATCCTCGTGCTTGCCGATAGCTAGTAGCTCCCCTTTTTCCAAGAGGAGAATCTGGTCAGCCATCTGTAAAGTCGATGTTCTTTGAGAAATCAAAATTAAGCTCGTATTTGGCAAATTTTCTCGAATAGCTTTCAAGAGCCTAGACTCGGTAATGGTGTCGAGGGCCGAAGTCGCATCATCTAGGATGAGAAACGGAGCCTTTCGCAAAACTGCTCGTGCGATGGACAGCCTTTGTTTTTGACCGCCCGAGAAATTTCGCCCTCCTGCCTCAACTATGGCATCCAAGAGTCCTTCCTTTTCACTGACAAAATCCTTTGCTTGCGCAATTTCCAAGGCCTGCCAGAGTTCTTGGTCTCTTACTTCTTGATGTAAACCTAGAGTCAAGTTGGAACGAATGGTTCCTTTAAAGAGTTCGACTTTTTGGGGCACATAGGCAATCCAAGACCGCCACTCCTCTAAATTACTAGGACTACATCCATTTCGATAAAGGTCAATGCTTCCCTTGTCTGCTGGATAAAGTCCAAGTAAGACTTGCACCAAGCTTGATTTACCAGAACCCGTCCCTCCGATGATACCAAGGATTTGCCCTTGCTGCATATCAAAGGAAATGTCTCTCAGAGAAGGCTGGGCCGCATCAGGATAGGTAAAGGTCAGTCCTTGAACTTGTAAAACCTGATTACTAGTAGTTTGCTTTTGTTCTAATTCTAAATGGATATTTTCTGGAGCTTCAGCAAAGACTTCCTCGATTCGCTTAGCAGAGATATAGGACTGGTTTAGGGAATTTATCAGCATAGCTAGCTTGACCAATTCCACCAAAATCTGTAGGAGATAGTTGATGAGGGCAATAAGAGCACCTTGACTGAGTAAGCCTCCTTGTATAGAAATATAGCCTTGCCAGATGATAACGAGAAGAGTTCCATTGACAATCAGATAGGTCAAAGGTGTTAATAAACTAGACCAGAAACCAGTTTTCTCTTGTAATCTAGCATAGACTTGGTTAAGGATTTGAAAAATCTGTAACTCTCGTTTTTCTTGCCCAAAAGCACGAATAACTCGCATCCCTTGTAATTGCTGGCGCGTTTCTTGAACCAATTGGTCCGTTTTCATTCTGAAACTGCTGTAGAGAGGATTGACCAGTCGAGAGAGGCCTACAATGATAATGGTCAAAATGACAACCATGACTAAAAACCAGAGAGTCAACTCAGTTGAGATTCGATAGGCCATAAAGATAGCTCCAAAAACGATAATTGGTGCTCGCAAAAAGAGACGCAGGAATTGATTGATACCAGTCTGAATCTGGTAGGTGTCCGAAGTCAAGCGAGTCACCAAGCTCGAAGTTGTCAAACGGTCTCTGCTGTCCTTAGGCAATGAAAGAATATGACGATAGAGGTCGTCTGTCAGTTCTTTGGCAAATCCTACCGCTGCCTTGGCTGAGTAAAACTGAGCTATCAAGGCCACTACAACGCCAATCACTGCAAAGATAAGGAGCAGACCAATCTGCATCCAAAGATGTCCTTGATTTCTCTGAGGCAAGGATTGGTCAACAATTCCAGCAATCACCATGGGAACCAAGAGCTCAAAAACAGCTTCTAACAGCTTGAACAAGGGGGCTAAAATTGATTCCTTGATGTAGGGTTTGAAGTAAGATAATAAGTGTTTCATAAATCCCTTCTATTCGTATACTAGAAATAAAGAAAGTGGGAATCGCCCACCATCTCTGTTTTATTTGTTTAAGTAAGGCAATAAATAGCCATATCCTGCCTCTTCCATCTCATCCTTGGCTACAAAACGCAAGGAAGCCGAATTAATACAGTAACGGAGACCACCTAACTCCCGAGGGCCATCTGTGAAAACATGCCCCAAGTGAGCATTGCCTGACCGAGAACGAACTTCTATTCGCTCCATTCCATGGCTCAAATCCTTGTAGTAGTGAATCAATTCCTTAGAAATCGGACGGCTAAAACTTGGCCAACCACATCCTGAAGCAAACTTATCCTTGGCAAAAAAGAGTGGCTCACCCGTCGTGATGTCTACATAAATCCCTTCTTCAAAGGTTTGGTCATAGGCATTGCTAAATGGAGCCTCTGTAGCAGCTTCTTGGGTGACACGATAGGACTCTTCTGATAAACTGTCCTTCAACATTTCTTGACTAGGTTTTTCATAGTTTGCTGCATCAATCAATGGCTTCTCAGCATCCGCCACATCGATATGACAGTAACCTGAAGGATTTTTCTTAAGATAGTCTTGGTGGTAATCTTCAGCTAAGATATAGTGGCGAAGTTTCTCCACCTCTACTGCAATCTTTCGACCCAGCATGCGTTCCTGCTCCTGCACCACAGTGTAGATAGCTGGCAAATCTGCTTCATCTTGGTAATAAATCCCAGTTCGATATTGGCGACCACGGTCATTCCCTTGTTGATTGATAGATAAAGGGTCGATGACACGGAAATAATAAAGCAAAATCTCTCTGAGTGACACTGCCTTCTCATCGTAAATTACTTGAACCGTTTCTGCATGGTCTGTTTCCTTGAGCAGCTGGTAATTGGTCGTTTCGACTTGTCCATTAGCGTAGCCAACACTGGTTGCTAGCACTCCAGAAATGCGTGAAAAATACTCCTCTAGGCCCCAAAAACAACCACCTGCTAGATAAATTTCTGCCATCTTTATTTCTCCTTTATCAAGTTTTTAACTAATACTCTTCGAAAATCTCTTCAAACCACGTCAGCGTCACCTTACCGTAGGTATGGTTAGTTACTTCGTCAGTTCTATCCACAACCTCAAAACACTGTTTTGAGCAGCCTGCGGCTAGCTTCCTAGTTTACTCTTTGATTTTCATTGAGTATAAACTTCTTTTCAAAAAAAGGACAGGAAGCCCTCTGGTCGCGAGTTTCCCCATCCTATCTTCTATTCTTTATTTTGCTTCAACACGGACACCTTTGGTATCAACCTTCAAGTCATGAAGTTTACCTTTGAAAGGTTGCTTTTCCAATTCTACCTTAATCGCCGGCATCTTGTCATGAGAAGCCAAAACCATAACTGTCGGCCCAGCACCAGAGAGGTATGTTGCATAGGCACCATTTTCTTTGGCTACTTGCTTAATCGTCGCAAATTCTCTCACCAAGTCCTGACGGTAACGTTCGTGGAAGAGGTCTCCCTCGATTGCTTGCCCAGCGGTCACCATGTCTCCTGCCAACAAGGCTGCAACCGCCACATTGGCGATAGAACTGGCCGCAACAGCTTCCTTGTAAGACAATTTCTTAGGCAAGACACCACGGCTGTCTCGAGTACGCAATTCATAGTTGGGAATGTAGGCTAGGAAATCACACTCTGGGAAGTCTGCTACGATAGCTGAAACTTGCCCATCAACAGAGCTTGCAATAACGAGATTACCATAAATAGCTGGAGCCACATTGTCAGGATGACCTTCAATCTTGGTCGCCAGCTGCAATTTGTCATGGTCAGACAAGTTGAGCTTACCCAATTGGTTGGCTAGTTCAATCCCAGCAACAATAACCGAGCTGGAAGAACCCAAACCACGCGCCAAGGGAACATCACTGGTCATTTTCAAACGTCTTGGCTGCAAGTCTGGTACAATTTGCAAAGCGATTTTGAGCAAGAGATTGCGCTCGTCATGTGGTATCCATTTGCCAATCTGGTGTTCAATCAGCCACTCATCTCGTTCTTCACATACCTCAATTTGAAGATATTTGGTTACAGCTACACCGACCGAGTCAAAACCTGGCCCGATATTGGCACTGGTTGCAGGTACAATAATCTTCATTTTATTCTCCTAGCACCTTGAAGGTATTCAAGAGGTCGAATTCTGAAACCTTCTTCAATTCAGCTGAGACATTTTCAAGCTGGGCTTTATTAATCTTGTGTGTAATGATAACGACACGCGCCTTGTCACCCTCTTTGCCATCTTGTAGAATTTGCTTGAAGGAAATATCTTGAGCGTTGAACATTTCAGCCAATTTCAAGACCTGACCTTTTGAATCTGGAGCCAAGATTGAGAAGTAGTAGTTTGCTTTAACATCCTCAGGATTTGCCAAGACCAAGTCACGGCTGTATTCGTTGAAGTCTTTTCCAATTGTTCCATCATTCAGGCGACGAACGATACGGACAATATCCGCCACAACACTTGTTGCAGTTGGTTTTTGACCAGCACCTGGTCCATAGTACATAGACTCACCAATACCGATAGATTCTACAAAGACAGCGTTCATTACGCCATTCACACTAGCAAGTGGGTGCGCTTTAGGAAGGAAGGTTGGAGTTACTTCTGCAGCAATTCCTGAAGGAGTTTCCTCGATAGAACCAACCAATTTCACTACATAACCAAGTTCTTGAGCTACAGCTACATCTTCTGGTGTGATGTTGCGAATTCCCTTGTGGGCTACATCGTCAAATGCAACCTTCATACCAAAGGCAAATTGGCTCAAAATCACCATCTTGTAGGCTGCATCAATCCCATCCACGTCATTCGTCGGATCGCTTTCTGCAAATCCTAGACGTTGCGCTTCCGCAAGAGCATCGTCGTAAGACCAGCCTTCTTCCACCATCTTGGTCATCATGAAGTTGGAAGTTCCGTTGACTACTCCAAGCACGCGCGTGATTTTATCAGAAGCCAAGGAATTTGCTAAAGTACGAAGAATTGGAATCCCACCAGCTACTGCTGCTTCGTAGTAAAGTGCTACCTTGTTAGCTTTAGCGATTTCTAACAATTCTGCACCATGGACAGCCAAAAGGTCCTTGTTAGCGGTAACAACATGCTTTCCAGCTTCCAAGGCACGAGTGATAAAGGTCTTAGCAGGTTCGATACGCCCCATCAATTCCACTACGATAGTAATATCTTGGTCTGACAAAATATCATCCACATTGGTTACAAAGTTAAAGTCATTCCCTGCTGCAAGCAAGCGATTCTTTTCATCTTCATCCTTGACCAATACCTTGGCAACTTCAATCTCTGAATGCGCTGATTGATTAATTTTTTCTCCATTTTCCTTTAGGAGGAAGGGCACACCACTTGCAACGGTACCAAATCCTAGTAAAGCAATTTTAACTGTCATGTTTGTCTCCTCGAAATTTTCTAATATAGCCATTATAACAGAATTTTGTGAAAATTCCTATTATAGTAAATCACTATTTCAGTCTAAAAAAGAAAAAACGAATCAGACGATTCGCTCTCCTTAAAATCTAGAAATAATTATCCAATTTTTTGTAGATTAATCACTGCATCGTGATTCATCAAGACTTGGCCATACTCTTGTAAGACTGAACGACTGATATCACTATCTTCCGCAAACTCGTGCATACGAGCCAACAGCCAAGCTGGATATGGACTTGGATGATTTTCAATATCCACTAAAATGGTCAAATAATAGCGCTCATTCATCTTGTAGAGTTCAGAAGTTTCCATCTCAAAAGTCACTATCTTGGCAAAAGCCACCAAATCAGCTAACTTAGAAAAAGAAAGGATATAGTAGATGTAAGGCTCTTTCTTGCTTTCAACTTCTTGTTCAGCCTGCTCCTGCTCTTCTTCCTTGGCTTCAACTTGCTCTAGAGATTGAATCGCTTCGATATCATCCTTAGTCTTTTCTGCAATGCTCTTTTCCAAGGTTTTGATAAATTCATCTGGCGACATTTGAGCCAATTCTTCCATGTCTGGCAAATCTGATAAGTCTTCAAAATCTAGATTTTGGTCAATCTTTGATTTGGTTACAAAGACATCGACCTTATCAGGTTTTGGAGTCACACGGAAGCTCAACATACCTGTATCCAAAAAACTCTCAGGCATCTCTAACTCATCTAAGATAGCATAAAAGAACTCTTCTGTTTTTTCTTGAGGGACAAGAAAGTCAGCAATCTCCATTCCTCGATCCATCAAATCTTCTAAAGACATCGTGATTTTTAAAGTTGTATCACTGATTTGTTTCATTTTCATTGCTAGTAACCTCATACTTTCAGTTCTATCTATTATACTAGATTTTTACGATTTTATCAAAAGAATGAAGCAAGAATGTGATATAATACTAGAGACCATTTTACAATACAAGAAAGAAAGTACAATGAAAAATATAAAAGTTAATGCACTGGCTAGCTTGCTAGTCAATGTTCTCAATATCGTTTTTCCGCTGATAACCAATCCTTATCTGACGCGGATTCTCAGCAAATCCAACTACGGTTATTTCAATACCGCCAATACCTGGGCTAGCTTTGTCATTCCTTTAGCCGCCTTCGGAATCTACAACTACGGAATTCGAGCTATCAGTAAGGTCAAGGATGATAAGAATAAAATCAACTATGTCTTTTCTAAGTTGTTTTATATTTCTGTTTTCACTTCTATCCTGACAACTGGTATCTACTTCCTTATTATCTTTTTTGACACCAGCATTGAAAATCTTAAAGTTCTCTACTATATCTTAGGTGCACAGGCACTCTTCCAATTCCTCAATATCGAATGGATGAACGAAGCTTATGAAAACTATGCCTTCATCCTATATAAGACCTTAATTATCCGGATTTCTATGTTAGTTGGAATCTTCACCTTTGTAAAAACAGCAGATGATATTGTTCCTTATGCCATTGTCATGAGTGCCACCACTATTCTAAATTATCTACTTAGTTTTCTTTGGATCAAGAGAAAAGTTTCATTCGTTAATATTAGTTTTGTGGAATTAACCAAAGAATCTAAGTCTCTCTTTACTATGCTGCTATTAGCAAATTCCAGTATGCTCTATGGCCTGCTCGATAGAATATTCATAACCAATGGACCTGATGAAAACTACATTTCTTATTATGCGATCGCTTCCAACATCGTTATGTTAATTGCTGGTGTCCTAGGTGGAGCTATAAACGTAAGTGTTCCACGTCTCAGCTACTATCTTGGAAAAAAAGATTACAATTCCTATAGAACTCTTGTGAATCAAACAGCATCATTTTTCTATTTCCTCATAATTCCAACAAGTATTGGAATTATGATTTTAGGAAGTTATGCAACCGTTATTTATTCTTCTGAAAAATATCTTGAGGCGGGAATCATTACTAGCATTTTTGCTTTTCGAAGTGTTATCTGGGCCATTGAGTTGATTCTGGGTAGACAAATTATATTTATTAATAATCACGAAAATCGTCTAACTGCCTTTTACTTTATTGGTGGTGGATTAAATTTCCTACTCAACTGCTTCTTGTATTTCAATAATATATTTTCACCAGTATACTATCTCGTCACTACTATAAGTGCAGAAATCATAGTCGTTCTACTTGAAATTCACTTTATCAAAAAATATCAGTTACTTAAATTGAAAGAAATTTTCACATTTCTTATGCGCTATAGCATTGTCTCACTAGGATTTATTCCCATTTACCTAACTTTTAAAACGCTCTTTCAAATAACGTCTTATACAGTAACTTTGAACATGATTTTCATGGTTCTCTCTACCATTGTAGGTTGTACTATTTACTACCTCTTAACACTCTTTATCACAAAAGATAAAACACTCCACTATGCCCTAAATCTTATACTAAGTAAGATTAAAAAAACAACCAACTAATCATTATTGTTATTAGTAAATTTTCAATAAAAGCGACTTCTTTTGGCTCTTTGTCAACTGTAGTGGGTTGATGAAAAGTTATAATCTGGAGAGGACCAACTTGGTTCTCTCTTTTTTGATGTTCAAAGCGATGAGGATTCTAGTTTTAATTGAAGTTTTTAAAGTTCCGGAAGCCAAAAGTATTGCACTTGATGACCTTAATGATGTTATTAGTAGCCTCTAGTTTCGCGTTTGAGTAGTGCAGCTCCAGTGCGTTCATGATTTTGTCCTTATCTTTCAAAAAGGTTTTAAAAACAGTTTGAAAAATAGGATTTACACAAGAAATCGTTTCTTCAATCAATTCAAAAAAATGGTTTGTTTATTTCTCTTGGGAATGAAACAGTAATAGTTGATAGAGTTCATACTTCTCTCTATGTTCTTGAGAGTATGCAGGGAGCTTTTCGAGAATCTCATTATTAGTCCAGTGTGAGCGAAAAGTAGGGCGATAAAATCGTTTATCACTCAGTTTACGACTATCCTGCTGGATGAGCTTCCAGTAGTGCTTGACAGCCTTGTATTCATGGGATTTTCTATCGAATTGGTTCATGATTTGAACACGGACACGACTCATAGCATGTACGAGATGTTGTACAATGTGAAAGCGATCAAGTACAATTTTTTCATTTGGGAAAAACTGTTGAGCTATTCAGAAGACTTGAAACACCACTACAATGTCTATCAGCTCTTACTTTTTCACTTTCAGAATAAGGAATTTTTGGGACTTATTGAGGACAAGCTAAAACAGGTTCATACTCTTTTTCAGACTGTCTTTAAAACCTTTCTTAAGGACAAAGAGAAGATTGTCAACGCACTCCAATTACCTTATTCCAACGCTAAATTAGAAGCGACCAATAATCTCATCAAACTTATCAAACGAAATACTTTTGGTTTTCGGAACTTTTACAAATTCAAAAAACGGATTTTTATCGTTCTGAATATCAAAAAAGAAAGGACGAAATGTGTCCTTTCTCGATTTTAGTTTTTCTTCAACCCACTACAAATAGCATAGAGCTGACAATTCAAGGTCATACTTTCCTTTAATTTGACATAATCTACAAATTATATGTGGCCACACCTAGAACATTTTTGTTTAGGTTTTTAATTACTTGGAGCTTTTCTTCAAAGTTTTTATATCTAGTTATACCATACTCTTCTACAAATAAAATGTTGTCAGAATCTAATACAGACTTAATGTTATTTATATTTCCAATGACAATATTTTCTGGCAAGGCTTTAGCATATTGCTTAGAAAATTTATCAAAAACATTTTTATTCGTTGCTATCACTAATAAGTTCTTATTTCCATTCTTATATTGTATAACATCTTTAAAATTAGCTACAGTATCTAATTTCACTACAAAATCTATACCATATTTTTCATAATCTCCAGCTCTATTAATAGTTGGATTAAAGATATACGCTGCTACGTTAACAAATATTACTAAAAACAGAGCCCCAATTCCGAGTATAATCACACGAATGAATAACGTAACTTTATTTACTCCAGATTCTATGTCATTTTTTTCAAGTTCTTTTGAATAAACTGTCCCCAATTTTTCAATTGTGACACCAGAGTATGTCTGTTTATATTTATCAATCAAATAATCCAATTTCTGTTCAATAATATCATTCGCCAATTTACTTGGTGTTAATATTTTTACTGTAATTCCCACATTATTTAATAAGAAATTTACCTCTATCTTTTTGTTCCAAAAATCAAAATTTGAGTTTTTAAGTGTAACCTCAGATGTCATTAATTCTGACGCAATTTTTTTCATATCTGATTCTGATTGGTCATTGAACAAATAAGCTCCATTTAAATTGGCTTGAATCAAACGTCCATAGAAATCACTATATCCTCCAATCGTGTTACTATTAGGAGTTTTAGTTTCAACTTCTGGCGCTATGATTTTATACGAAAGATAACTAGAATAATTACTAGTATCCTTTACAACAGACTTTGTTGTAAGTACTTTATAAGAGTATGGAATAGCTAAACAAAGAAATAAAACTATTAGTGAAACTAGATTTAATACTCTTCTCTTATAAATATTTGCAAATAAATCTGCAATCGAATAATTATCAAACATTATATATCTCCTTTATTATTAACTGTGTATTTTACTTTTCTTTCTATTAGGGTTGCTGCAAAAAATATAACAAAAACAATTCCCCAATATTGCAATGTAACTAAATTAAAGAAACTCTCTGCAAAGCCTCCTCTCGGCATAAAGAATAGATTATTTAAAATTAATAACGTAATACTGAATAATAGTACTCCGGATTTATAAGCTGATTTTATCATAAATATGAAACCTATCCCCATTAGAATACTCAACAGAAATAGTCCAAGCATTCCATAATCAGTATACATTTCCATTATATAGCTTCCACCTATGCCATGACCTGCCAAATAATCCTGTTTCAAAACAATATACGAAATATTGTGAGCGTATCTGTCACTTTCAAGAGCTAATTCTAGACTATTATTAGCACTAGTAAAGGGAGTTCCACCAAATAAAATTCCTAAATTCCCTCTGGTGATATACTCAATTATAGGACTAAATGTATAATTTCTAAACTCTTTTATCGGTAAATTACTCCCATACAAGTATCCTCTGGCTAGAACACCAAAACTTGTACCTTGTTTGTAGATAAAATCCACCAATAGCTCAGCTATACTCATATTCCCAATCCCTTGTCCATCACGGGCATAATTCAAGAAGCCCATAATAAGCATCATGATAGGTGTCCCTATATAGAGCATAGATTTTTCTTTTACACCTATCCAAACACCTTTTTCTGTCTGATTTCTCACAAAAAAATAAACAAATGAAAAAATCAAACTTAGTACAAATGGATTTCTTGTTCCTATTAAAAGATTGAATACATTTGCAGTAACAAAGAGCCCTAACACTATTGTAGAATGGCGTTTATTTGGTTTTGTAGCTAGATATATACACATAGCATAAACTACAAATGTAGATAAGGTATAGGTAAAATAAGGTAACTCACTTTTGAAATCAGCATAATATTCATAATATGAAACATTTAATCTGTACATTAATCTTTCGATTATTCTTACTAAGTAAAATGGATACGAGAACAAAAATACTGATAACGATACTTTCCGTACACTATCTATAAATCGCTTATTTTTGAGGGCTTTAATCTCTTCTTTTAATTTGTTTTCTCTTTTAGAAATTAAAAGACCTCCTATAGTTATGCCAATAATAGAAACAATAACAGCCAAAAATGAAAATCTATAGACATCTTCCTGATAAGTATTTATTAGTCCATATTTAAAATAATCGATTGTTGGTCTAGAAACCAAAAAAAGAAATATTGTAATGTAAAAAATAAGATGGATTATATAGTACTTTATATTGTTAAAACAATATAAAGTACTACTAACAATAAGCATAATTAAAGTTAACAATAAGGTTACAATTGAGTCATCATATATATATATAATTCCTAAAAAAATAGTTATAGTATAGCTAAATAGCGTAATTAAATAATACAATTTTTTCCATTCTATTATCAAATAATCACCTCATTCCTATGTGTACTAACTTAAAATACATCCCCATTAGAAATAACATCATTCTTAAAATTATATAAGTATTCCGATAGTTCTGATTCTATAACCTCTACTTCCGGAATATAATTAACATCTCTATTGTAAACTTGTAAATTATTCACAGATATATTCGGATTGAAATACCTAAATTTTTCTTTGTGATGGATACAATCTATACCTATGAAGTTTTCTATTTTTTCTTTTGTTTCTTCATAATGTAAAACTAAATCTTCAAAATTTAATCTTAATGTTAAAGTCTCTGTTTTTTTCTCATTTTCTCTCATCATTTTGTAATAATTACAAAATGTCTTAACATCTGTTGGGTATGGCACCTCTTGATTTCTTGGCTTCCAAAAGTATTTATTCATGATAAATACATCTCTGGGATCTCTTGAAACAATTATTGGAAGCAATCCATCAATTTTATAATTATCTATTAAATTAAGATTATGAGGTAATAAAAGTTGGTCTAGTACTATATTCTCTTCTGTATCGGATATTTGTTTTATAACATCAACAATAAACTGTCTACTTTTTTCATAAAAGTCATCCGAAGATACCATACTCATTTCTAATTGTACTTGTTTTAATTTTGCAGTTTTTTTAAATATAACTCTCTTTATAATTCTTATAAACCAAGCTATTTTTGATGGTTTTTGATAATAGTACCATACTCCACGATATTTACTCGTTATTATCGAATCTAAATAACTATCTACTATATTCATGAAATTTTGGGAAATTTTTTCTTTATAATTAGCAATTCCCCAACCACCATAAATATACAATTTTTTCATAAGTTTTCTGAAACTCTTTACAGCTTCATCACTCCTAATAACATTGTTATTATAAAGCAATTTATACTCTAAATCAAATAATCCATCAGGTGCATGTAAAAATACATATTCAAAGTCTGAATTTTTCGTGTTTATTCCTTCATATTCTCTTAATAAATCTGTCACAGCTGAGGATCCACTTCCCATATAACTCATAGGAATTATTATTTTATCCATAATTTGTTCACCTATAGTTCATTAATTATTTTTTTGATACTGACAATCTGTTTATCTAAGGAATATTTATCAACATACTTCTGACATACTTCCGAATTAATGAATCTATCTTCCTTCTTTTTACTAAGCTCTTCTATAAGATAGTTACAAATTTCTTCATTATCATCAGAAACAAATCCACATTTTTGATTATTATATAATTCTTTCGTCCCTCCTACAGGAGTACTAATAAACCCCTTTCCTAACGTTAACGCTTCCACCAAAACTGTAGGAAACCCTTCTGCTTCTGATAATAAAACAACATAAGATGCTTTTTTTATGTATGGATATGGATTGTCAACATATCCTAACATAAATACATTTTTTTCTAAATGATTGTCAACTACAAATTTACTAACGTATTCCTCTAAATCACCTTTCCCTAATAAATATAATTTTTTATCAGGTATTTTCTCAACCACATTCTTAAAAACTTCTAACAATCTCTTAATCCCTTTAGCTTCCTCTATACGTCCTAAATAAATGAGACTGTCATCTTCAAATTTAATATTTACATCATCAAGAGATTTAGTGTGAATTTTTTGAAAATCGTATCCATTATATACTAGCTCTATGTTTTTAGCATATTCAGGATAAATTTCTTTGATAGACTCTGATGTTTTTTCTGATATACTTATTATTTTGTTAACATGTTTTAATTTTTTACCTTGTCTAATTCTAGAAAATTTATGGTTTTTTAGATTATAGATTGTTCCATGATTCCAAGATATTGTTTTCACATCATTACTAAGTAAGTAAACTGGATATAAATAATTAAAAGCTATTTCATAATCATATTTTTTACTCGTTACTAGATATCTAAATAATTTTGGGAAAAACAAAAATAGGTTCCACTTAATTTTATTAAAAAAACTGGAATTTTCTAGGTTTTTGAATATAGGTTTTAGTACATTGACTTTTCTAGTGTTACTTTCTCCAATACCACGATGATTTATCTCTAAAACATCAATATCATACTCATCACTTAATCCATTGGAAATGTTTTCCAAAATTTTTTCGGCTCCGCCCCCCAAACTAAAAGACCATGTGATAAATAAAATTTTCTTTTTACTCATATTTCACCTATTTCAATAACTTTTTCACTATACTTTTTTGATTAAATTTAATTAAATACATAAGTAATTTTCTCTTCAATGGTTGACTCTTTAAATACTGATTGTGTATCCAATTAGGATATTTTTTATTTATTTTTTCAAGGTACTCTTTTAATAGGGGAGATTTTTTATCAATTCTTAAAATATTAGCGTATCCACCATACAACATATGGTACCAGTTATAATATTCTAACTCTTCTTTATATTCCCCTGGATAATTTTCTGTATAATAGGCTTCTACACTGTTTAACATTACTTCTATATCTCTTATTTTATTAATAGGAGTTCCGCCACGCATAATAGAACCTTCTGTTAAATAATATTTGTATATGCTAAAATTAAAATATTTAGCCCTACTTACATTAGGCCATAATTTTGCCACAAACTCAAAATCTTCATATAAATAACCACTTTTAAAGGTTAGTTTAGTTCTTCTTAAAAATTCTAAATCATATATATAATGCCAGACAGCATTCGTCAGAGTGAAAAGTTTCTTTTCTTTATTAGGAATAAGTATAGTATTTTCTTGTATTCCCATACTTATAGTCTCTAATTTACTGTAATCATATCCTACTCGATAATCAAATATATTTACTTCTTCTAGTTTTTGATTAGCTATAAATTCTATTGCTCCTTCATCTATCTCATCATCTACATCAACAAACCATAGATAATCTCCACTAGCCTCTTCTAAAATTACTTTTCTTACATGAGCAATTCCTGCATTATCTTGAGTTACAACTTTTATAAATGATAATTTATCACTATATTCTTTTAATATTGTTTTACTATTATCTTTTGAACCATCGTTTACTATTAACAATTCTAACTCTATGTTTTCTTTTGCTTTCTCATACTCTTTGAGTATAGAATCTATACAGCGGGATATATATTTTTCTCCGTTGTATACTGGTATGCCTATCGTTAATTTCATTCTTTTTTTCCTATTATTTCTTTTATAAACGAATATACTCTCTTAGAATTCTGATCATCGTGTATTCTAAAAAACTTTTCAATTTTTTCTTTGTATCTATCTTCCAAGATCCACTTATTATTAAATTGTTTTTGAATATCTGATATTAATTCATCTAGGGTATCTATTGATTTTCCGAAGCCATCTTTATAGTCATAGTATCCTTCTTCGTACTGACCCTCCCTAAATTTTTTATAATCAAATTGATAAAACAAAACTGGCTTTCTCATATAAGCAAAATCCATAAATACACTTGAATAATCTGTAATTAAGAAAGCTGACTCTTTTAATAGTTCTTGTATATCATATTTTTTCCAATCTGCCAATATTATATTATCCGAATAAGTTTTAAATTCTTGTAGATTGTTTTGCATATTCCTATGCGGATAAAAAATTAAAGTTAAGTCATTCACTTCTAAAAAAGCTTTTAGGTCCTTATTCAATAAAAACTCATTCCATTTTTTAAAATATTCACTTTCTGTAAAAGTACTACCTTCATTAAAGTTAGTTCTAGCTTTAGTATTTAAGTTCAACCATTCTCTCCATGTAGGCATTACAAGAATTTGATTATTTTTTACAATGGTATTATGGAGGTTGTCAAATCTAGGAAAACCTAAATATTGTACATATCCACTAGGGTAACCAAACTTTTCCTTTATTTCTTTGTACTCTTGTTCTGCTCCACATATAAAGCCACGCATCTTTGTATTTTCATAATATAGCCATTTAGCATCAGAAACCGTTATTCCATGTTGTAAAAATACTTTATTGGTTTTTAATCCTAAATATACTTCCATAAAATTAAATACAGCTGGATTAGGATTTCCTGCTTTCTGTGTACTTACATTTACTCCCGCACTAAGATAATAAACCCAGTGTTTAAAAGACCAATACTGGATACATTCTCCTAACTCTTTGACTTTATGAGCATCAGGAGATTTCAAATCAATAACATATATTACATTTTCCTCTGGGTGATTTTTTCTAATATATTTAAACAACCAATATCCATTATCTCTAGCTTCTTTTTCACTTTCGCATATTAGTTTTAGATTCTTATTCTTGCGTCTGAAGAATAGAGAAATAACATAGGCTATAGGAAAAATAAATATAAGCGAAATAATATCTCTTATAGAAATTAATCTTAGTTTTTCTACAAAATTTCTATTCATCTGTATACCTCCTTAGAATCTTTGTGAAGTTTGATCAAACTTTCCACCTTGTTTGCTTTTTTCATTTAATAAACTGTTGATAGTTGTGATATTATTTGCAGGGTATTGCTTTCATGGACAAAGTAACAGGTGTGATTTATAATCCTGCTGATAAGGTTTGATATAGGTTGTTTCCTTGTCACGAATGGTAATAAAAAGATTGCGGTCGACAAAATCCTTGTCACTCTTTGACAGGAAATAACGCTCATCTGCATAACGAGGCCATAATTCTGCCAATTTCTCATAATCCTTACGAGGCATAAAAAAGTCTAGGTCGTCGTCCCAAGGAATGAAACCCTTGTTTCGAAGGGCACCAATAGCACCTCCACCACAAAGATAACAAAGCAAATCATGTTCTTTACAAAAGGCCACAAAATATTCAGCCATCTCCAGACTTCGAGCCTGAATTGCTTTTAAATCAGTCATATTGTTCATTATTCTTTCTATCGTATCGTTCCATTATACCACAAATAAGGGATGAAAATCTATTGCAGACTGTAAAAAATCAAAGCCTGACTGCTAGATAAATAGCCTTCAAACTTTGATTTTTCTATCTTATCTCATTCCCATTTGAGATAGCTTGGTTTGATATTTATTTTGGTCTACTAAGAGTGCCTGTCCTCCATAAACATCATAGGCATCGACCCAATCACCTAGTTCTGGAACTGTTAATCTCTCAATACCATTTTGCGCTCCATCTAGGAAGGATAAACCATTGGTCAATAAGAAACTATAAGGAACATTCGTAGAGGTCATCCCAAAGACCTTACCAAGTGCTTCTGATCCAGTAAAGAGTTTGGTTGGATCCTTGAGTTGCTGCAGAACAGCTGTCAGCACTTGCTGTTGTCTCTTGGTACGACCATAATCACCTTCGTCATCATCACGAAAACGTGCATAATTGAGCAAGGTTGAACCGTTCATCTGCTGTTTCCCAACTTTGATAGTCTGGGTTGGTGACTCTGTTTCCGTAGCATGTAAATCATCTCCGACTGTAGCTTCGGTTAAAGGTAGGCCTTCCAAAGTTGAGAATTTGGCATCAATCGTCACACCATCAGGAAATAGAGTGTCAATAGCGGTTGCGAAGGCCTGAAAATCGACCAAGGCATAGTACTTAATGTCCAAATCAAAATTATCTTTCAAAACTTGACGAACCATTTCTGCCCCTTTTTGCCCCTCTTGTTCCCCTAACTCATAAGCAACATTTAACTTATTATCGGACTGCTTTCTACCATTAATGACTTGACTGTATCCGTCTATATAAACCAAATTGTCACGCATAAAGCTGGCCAGCTTGATTTTTTTATCTGAGCCACCAACGTTTAGAACCATAATCGAGTCCGTTCTCGTCTCAGCACTGTTTTGGCCAATCCGTCCATCCGTCCCCATAATCAAAATATTGACCCCATCCTTGGTATCTTGACCATGAAAAACTTCTACTTGAGCTGCCTTAGCATTGGCAGGTTTGGTTGGATCCGCATTTGAATAACCTTTTAGGAACATAAAAATCATACCAAAACCGACACAGGCTAGAAGAGCAAGCAACCCTGCAAAAATGCGCCCCCAACGAATCTTACGTTTTTTGGACTTAACCTTTGGAAGAGAATGGCTTTTCTGGTATTTTTTTGCACGACTACGGTTACCGTAGGTTGGAAGAGGAGACTGATTGACTGGTTCCATAAAAGACTCTTCCATATCGTGATTTTCATTATGAATTTCTGGAGAAACTTCACTACCACTAGCCATATTTAACTTACCTTGCAAGTAAGCAAACTCCTTTTTCTCTCGCTCATTGAGGTAATGAATGTTTTTAAAAAGATAGTCATAACGCAACTGCTCGTGATGGCTTAAAGGATTTTCTTTGCTCATCTTCTCTCCTTTCCATGGTCTGATATTGGATAAATGGGATAGGCACCCAGAACTTTATACTGGATTCCAATCGCTTCTAATTCTTTTTGGGCAAAGTGGACCAAATCCTTATCGGCATAGTCCACATCGATAATGAAAAAGTATTCGCCCAGTGCTGTCTTGAGTGGCCGACTTTCAATTTTTGTCAGATCAATTCCTCGCCAAGCAAAGGTCGAAAGGGCCTTGTAGAGTGCACCTGGAAGGTTGTCAGGTAAACTTAAGGCTAAACTCATTTTTTCACTTTGTGCTTGCAAGGGAATAGTTACACCCTCGGCTCCCAAAACCCAGAAACGTGTGAAATTAGCTTCCATTTCTTGAATATCTTCAGCAATCAGTTCTAAGCTATATTCTTCAGCAGAACTTCTTGGTGCAATGGCTGCATAAGGCTGGTCTGGATGTTCGGAAATAAAACGAGCCGCATAAGCTGTACTAGCTGTCACCTCGATTTGGGCCTCTGGATACTGTTCATCGATGAATTTCTTTCCTTGAGCCAAAGCCTGAGGATGAGAAAAAATCTTTTCAATCTTAGTGTGACCTGGAACCACCATCAACTGCTGATGAACAGGCTGAACGATTTCTGCCACTGCTTGAATGCGAGCCTGATGAAAAAGGTAGTCCAAGGTTTCATGCACACTACCCTCTATAGAATTTTCAACTGGCACTACAGAATAGTCCACCAAACTTTGCTCATAGGCCTTGATGACATCCGTAATATTGGCGAAAGCCTGCAATTCCTCATGAGGAAAAGCAGTCTGCACAACGTGGTGTGAAAATGATCCCTTGGGACCTAGATAAGCAATTTTCATCTCAGTTCCTCTATAATTTCCTCTGGGCTTAGCTTGGTCACATCCAAAACCCGACTGGCCACTTCCTCATACCAAGCCTGTCTTTCTTGAAAAATAGCTGCAAGTTCTTCCTTGCTATTATTTAGAAAAAGCGGGCGCTGATTGTCCTTATCAGCTGCGATACGTTGATAAAGAGTTTCAAAATCAGCTTTCAGGTAGATGTTATCAGAATGAGTCTTGAGTAAGTCACGATTTCGTTGAGAAATAACCACTCCTCCTCCAGTTGACACAACTTGGTCCGTTTTTAGTAGGTCAGCTAATACTTCAGACTCTATCTGACGAAAGGCTTCTTCTCCCTTTTCCGCGAAAAATTCCGCAATGGACATACCTAAGCGTTTCTCAATCAGAGCATCCATATCAAGGTAATTAGGGTCCAATCCTCTAGCAATTGTAGATTTACCAGCACCCATAAATCCGAGTAATACCTTAGCCATGAATCAAGCTCTCCAAATCACCAAAGAAGCTAGGATAGCTGGTATTGATGGCTTCTGCACGGTCAAGCTCCACCTCTCCATCTGCAACCAAGAGGGCCGCAATGGCCGTCATCATGCCGATACGGTGGTCTCCAAACGTATTGACTCTAGCACCGTGAAGGACTGATTTTCCTTTGATAATCATTCCATCTACCGTCGGAGTAATATCTGCTCCCATACTATTTAAGGCGTCTGCCACCACCTGAATGCGATCTGTTTCCTTGACCTTGAGTTCCTCAGCATCCTTTATAACTGTGACACCTTGGGCTTGGGTAGCAAGAAGGGCAATAATAGGCAATTCATCAATCAAGCGTGGAATCAAGGCACCACCAATCTCTGTTCCTTTCAAGTCAGAAGACTCAACAGTCAAGGTTGCAGATTTAGCCACTGGGTCCATTTCGGTTACTTCCAATTTTCCACCCATGGCACGAATGACATCTATAATACCGGTACGCGTTTCGTTGATGCCCACATTCTTAAGCACCAAACGAGAGTTTGGAACAATCAAACCAGCAACTAACCAAAAGGCTGCACTGGAAATATCTCCTGGTACGACCACCTTTTGTCCAGTCAGTTTTTGCGGCCCTTGGACTGTGATTTTTTTACCATCCACACTTAAACGGCCGCCAAATTGTTGCAACATATCTTCAGTATGATTACGGGTACACTCTTTTTCGATAATAACGGACTCCCCCTGAGCTTGCAAGGCCGCAAACATCAAGGCTGACTTGACTTGGGCTGAGGCAATCGGCAACTCATAATGAATAGGTGCTAGGTTTTTCGTCCCTTTTAAATGAAGGGGAGGCAGATCTCGCTCAGTTTGCCCTGAAATGCTGACGCCCATTTTTTTCAATGGAATCGTCACACGGTCCATAGGACGTTTGGAAAGACTGTCATCTCCAAACATTTCTACTTCAAAGTCTGCACCAGCAAGAACGCCTGAAATCAGGCGAATCGAGGTTCCAGAATTTCCCATATCAAGGGCATTTTGCGGAGCTTTTAAGCCATCCATACCTACACCTTGGATGGTAATAACCCCATCTTTATCCTCAATCTCAACACCAAGGTCACGAAAAACCTGCATGGTAGAGAGAACGTCTTCACCTCGCAGAATATCATAAACCTTAGTTTCACCCTCAGCCAAACTTCCAAAGATAATGGAACGGTGGCTGATAGACTTGTCACCTGGAACTCGGATACTGCCATGTAAGTGGCGAATGTTTGTTTTTAGTTTCATACTGGACCTCATACTTGCAATACTTTTACCTATTTTATCATAAAAAGCCAGAAATTCCTTAAAAATTCCTGACTTTATGATAGTTATTTTCTTATTTTAGCAATTCTGAAACTGGTTCAAAAACAATTTTTTCAATGTCAGAAAGGTAAATTGCCAATTGTTGTTGCTTGGTAAAGAATTCTGACAAGAGGCTGTTCCCCTGAATCTGCTTGCCAAAGCCTTCCATCTTATCTTGGAAGAAAGCGTCTGGCATTTGACCTGTCTGTGCTAGTTTTTGAATTTCCTCTTGAAAGGCAACATATTCTGTGAAGATTTTGCTTGCCTCAGCATCTGCTGCAATCGCATCTTTAGCTGCTTTAACAGCCTTGTATTCTGGTAATTCGCGCAGACCGCGACTGAGTTCGTTTGCACTATCGTAAATATTTGACATGATTTTCTCCTTTTTCATTTCTTTTAAAATTACTAGTCACTCTGTGGTCTTTATTATTGTGCAATCACTTTTATATGACCTCTTGAATGTCCATTGCTTAATTCCTTATCTGGTATATACTCTATCTTCAAAGTTCCTAAATTAGAGCCTGTTTTTATTTCATTTGACATAAGATTACCAAAATAGTTATTTATCTCATCATCAGATAAGGATGATTCAATCGATTTAACAATATCATGAAATACTTCTTTCATTCCCGCAACACCAGATTCACTATTTTCATTTGTCTGATTTATTGCTACATTGATTTGATCAGTATCATTTGCATGTAAAAGTTCCAAGTAATACCCATAGCTTGATGCGAAATATTTTATTTTTATATTTCCTTTTTTGATATTTTCTAATTGGCTATTCGAATGTTGATTATAGCTATTGATAAAGTCATTAATAATTCTATCGTCTACATACTTTGAATTATTTTCCTCTTAACTTATTTCTTTCTTGGATGGTTCATTTTTTGTCTCAACACTTGCTTCTGAAGTAGTTTTCACATCTTTTTTAACAGCGTAAGCTCTAAGTAAGATAAAAGAAATAAAGATAATACCAAATATGAATCTAGGCTCTATTTTAGGCATATTTTTCTCCTTATTTGATGACAACTGTGTAGTCCGTATTTTCTGAAATTAAGCGCTCGGCTCTTTCCAAGTCTTGAGCGTTTTTAAATGAAATTTGTAGGATCCCGTGAATATCTTCACGGTTTTCCTCGTTGATGTGGATGTTAACCAAGGAAGTTCCACGTAGTAGTTCCAAAATCCGCAAGATGACATCTTCTTCATCGGGAACATCGACATAAAGGTCATAAGAGCTATCCACACCGCCACGCTTATGGATTTCCATGGCCTGCCGTTGCTCACGCGCTTGGTTGAAAAAATTCCAGATTTGCTCCTCATCTCCCTTGCTGATGGCCTGACCAATCTCTTCCAAACGCTCCTTAAAATCCTCAATTCGATCCAAAATAGTCTCACGATTAGACAAGAGAATAGAAGTCCACATACCTGGCTCGCTTTCCGCAATCCGAGTCATATCTCGAAAACCACCGGCCGCGAAGCGCCTTGCCATCTCATGTTCTTGAGCATAGACCGCGGTCTGCTCCATGAGACTGGAAGCCAGAATATGAGGAAAATGACTAATCTGAGAAGTGACTCGATCATGCTCCTTGGCATCAATCTCGATAAAACGAGCGTGAAGACCTGAAAGCAAATCCTTCATTTCCTCAAGCGTGTCAGGACTTGTCAGGCTCGAAGGCGTGAAGATATAATAAGCATTTTCAAAAAGATTGACATCCGCAGAGGCAGCCCCTGTCTTGTGACTACCAGCCATGGGATGGGCCCCGACAAAGCGAATAGCCTTGCCAGCCAAATACTTTTCCGCTGCATCTACAATAGCTGACTTGGTCGAACCAGCATCTGAAATAATGACGCCTTCTTTTAAGTCTAAGTTGGCCAATTCCTTAATGAAAGCAATAGTTTGTTTGATTGGCAAGCTGAGAATGATGATATCTGCCAAAGGAGCAAAACTGGCAAAATCATCCGTTGCACGGTCAATCATGCCTTCTTTCAAGGCGATATCTCTCGAAGCTTGACTGCGATTATAACCTAAAATTTCATAATCTGGATGATCGCGTTTGATGCCGAGTGCCATAGAGGCACCGATCAACCCAAGACCTGCGATATAGATCGTTTTTGCCATAGGAACTCCTTAATAGTTCTTTGTATAGTCTCGGTGTTGGGCTACCGCTTCTTTTAATTCCTCTAGATTATCTGATGAGAATTTTTCAAGGATTTCTTGTGCCAGAACCGTTGCCACAACGGCTTCCATAACCACTCCTGCTGCTGGAAGAGCGGTCGGATCACTTCTCTCAACGGTTGCCTTGTAAGGTTCGTGGGTTTCAATATCCACACTCATTAGTGGTTTGTAGAGAGTAGGAATAGGCTTCATAACTCCACGAACAACGATAGGTTGCCCATTGGTCATACCACCTTCAAAGCCCCCTAGATTGTTGGTACGACGAGTATAGCCGTCTTCTTTAGACCAGAGAATTTCATCCATGACTTGGCTGCCTTTACGATAACCAGCTTCAAAGCCAAGACCAAATTCCACCCCTTTAAAGGCATTGATAGAGACAACAGCTTGGGCCAATCTTGCATCCAATTTTCTGTCCCATTGGACATAGGAACCAAGACCAACTGGAACACCTCCAACGACTGTCTCCACAACCCCACCGATGGTATCACCGTCACGTTTGATTTGGTCAATATAATCCTTGATTTCCTGTTCCCTTTCTTGGTTGACAATAGAAACTTCTGACTGGGCAGCTCTTTGGTTAATCTCAGCCACTGTGAGATTCTCAGGAACATCGATTTCCTTGCCACCAAAGACTACGACATGGTTGGCAATCTCCATATCCAGCTCAGCCAAGAGGCGTTTGGCTACGGCTCCAACTGCCACCCGCATGGTGGTTTCACGGGCAGATGAGCGCTCCAAAGAATTTCTTAAATCATCAAAACGGTACTTGATACCTCCAACCAAGTCGGCGTGACCTGGACGAGGATGGGTGATTTTTCGTTTGCTTTTAAGGCGGTCTTCAATGTCCTCTGCAGACATGATGTCCAGCCATTTTTGATGGTCCTTATTGATGACATCCATGGTAATAGGAGCCCCTGTCGTCTTCCCGTGGCGAACTCCTGAAGTAAAGACAACTTGGTCGCTCTCAATCTTCATACGACCACCACGACCGTAGCCACCCTGACGGCGTTTAAGATCGCCATTGATATCCTCAGCTGTCAAAGGAAGTCCTGCTGGAATCCCTTCAATAATTGCTGTCAGACGAGGACCATGTGATTCTCCTGCAGTTAAATATCTCATACACTCTCCTTATTTTACCAAGTAGTCTTTCATCTCTTCCAGAGAAACTGGGTGAATGGTCGCTGAACCAAGCTCTGGTACCAAGACCAATTTCAAGGTATTGCCACGCGCTTTCTTGTCATGAGTAAGAGCTTGATAAAGCTTATCAACATCCCAGCTTTCATAGTCAACAGGCAAGCCGAATTTCTGACACATTTCTGTGATGGACTGGGTAATGCCAGCTGGCATGAGACCTTTTTCCTCAGCAACCTTGGAAATCTGCACCATTCCCATGGCTACAGCTTCTCCATGCATGACCTTGCCATAACCAGCCGTTGCTTCAATGGCATGGCCAATAGTGTGGCCAAAATTGAGGTAAAGGCGAACACCGTTGTCCAACTCATCCTCAACTACCATCTTACGCTTGACCTGACAAGAATGTTCAATCAAGGTCTCCGCATGCTCCAAAATGCTCTCTACAGAACCATCCAGCTCCGTCAAGAGAGCCCAAAGTTCTGGATCCTCAATCAAGCCGTACTTGATAACCTCACCCATACCTTCAATCAACTCTCTTTTTCCAAGGGTTTCAAGAACAAGTGGGTCAATCAGAACCCCGTCTGGCTGGGCAAAGGTCCCCACCATATTTTTAGCAAATGGAGTGTTAACGCCTGTCTTTCCGCCGATAGACGAATCCACCTGGGCTGTCAAGCTGGTCGGAATCTGAACAAAGTGAATACCCCGCATATAGGTAGAGGCTACAAAACCAGCCAGGTCTCCAACGACACCGCCACCAAGAGCCACGATTCCATCGCTACGAGTCAGGCCCTGCTTAACTAGAAATTCATAGACTTTCTGTACAGTGGTTAAATTCTTTCTTTCTTCGCCTTCTAAAAAGTCAAAAACTGCTACCTGAAAACCAGCATCTTCTAGGCTGAGCTTGAGCTTCTCTGCATAAAGAGAGGCTACATGGTTATCTGTCACAATGACTACCTTTTGTGGTTGCCAGAGTTCTCGCAACCATTGACCAGCCTGAGCCAGACAGCCTTTTTCAATTTGAATATCATAAGGATGATGAGGAATATCGATTCTGATTTTCATAGGAGAATCTCCTTTTCTTTATTGGTATTTTTCTTTTAAGGACTGCCAAATCTCTTCTGTCGGCATTTCCTTGCCTGTCCACAGTTGAAAAGCTTCTGCAGCTTGATAGAGCAACATTCCCAGACCATTGACTGCTTGATTTCCCTGACTTCTGGCCCATTTCAAAAATGGTGTTTCAAAGGGTTGGTAAATAATATCTGCTACTAGGAGAGTTTCTGATAGGACAATGTTTTCAGGAACTGGAGATGATTGACCATCCATCCCAACACTGGTGGCATTAACCAGCAAATCCGACTCAGCAATCCTTGCTTGCAGTTCAGGAACATCTTCTAAAGCATACAAGTCCACTTTAAAGCCTGTCTGCTCCTGTAACTTGGTCAGGTAAGGTCTTGTTTTTTCCATAGAAACTGAACGAACAAAGACAGAAATCTGACTGACGCCATCCAAAATAGCTTGCGCCAAAATGGACTTGGCCGCACCACCAGCACCCAGCACGGTCATCTTCTTACCTGAAATTGTAAAAGAAGGCAAGCTCTTAAAAAATCCCTTGCCATCTGTATTATATCCAATTAAATTGCCATTCTCATTGACAATCGTATTAACCGCACCGATCAAACGCGCTTCATCGCTCAGCTCATCCAAATAAGGAATCACCTGCTCCTTATAGGGCATGGAAAGGTTGATACCAAACATCTGGTAGCGACGAATATTGGCTACTGTTTCTGTCAAGTCAGTCTCTTCAATCTCCCAAGCCACATAAGCACCATTGGTAGCAGTCGCCTCAAAGGCCCTATTGTGAATAAAGGGGGAAATAGAATGCTTAATAGGATTGGCAACAACGGCAGCTAAACGTGTATAGCCATCAAGCTTCATCCAAAATCTCCCGAATTTTTTTCATGTTAGCTAGGGAAATCTGACCTGGGGCACTGGCCTCATCTAGACTAGCAAAGGACCAGCTAGAACCAGTCACATCTGCAGTGATACGAGAGACCTTGCCCACCTTGCCCATAGAAATCGTCACATATTCCTGCTCAGGATTGAGGATTTTAAAGCCTCGTGTATAGTTCATCAAATCTAGCACATCCTGCTCCGTGTGAGCCATCACCGCAACCTTAACAAGTTTTGGATTTAAGCTCGTCAATTCTGACAAGATTTCCATCATATTTTCAGGTGTTTCTTGGAAATTATGGTAACTCAAAACGAGATTTGGGAAGTCCAGCATTTCCTCAAAAACATCCTTGTAGCTATAGTACTCAAAATCAATATAGTCTGGTTGATAGAGTTGCGCCACTTCCTTGATTAGATGGATATATTCTTCTGGAGAAAGGTCGATTTCTCCCCCTTCAGAGCGAGTTCGCAATGTGAAAACCAACTCACGGCCTGCAAATTTTTCAAAAATAGCTGGAGCCACCTGCAAAATCGCTTCTTTAGGCAGATAGTCGGCACGCCATTCAATGATGTCGGCATCCAGGTACCTTGTGGCATCCAGAGCCTGAGCCTCCTCTAAACTTCTTGGCATTACTGAAACGATTAATTTCATTTACTAACCTTCATACTAATCACCTTGAGGTAATTACTACTTTCATCTTTTTTATTATAGGCAAAATCTGCTGGAAGACCGTATTTGTTTAAAATCTGGTAACTTCTTCCTGCAAAGCCTTTATTAATTTGTTCTGTAAATTTCTGGCGAGAAACATTGGCGGCATTGGTACTGGCAATGATAATCCCTCCAGGATTTAAAATCTCAAGACTCTGGGAAATCAACTTGTGATAATCCTTGGCCACAGAGAAAGTTTGTTTTTTGTTCCGAGCAAAGCTAGGCGGATCTAGGACAATCACATCGTAGGTCAAGCCTTTTCGCTTGGCATACTTGAAATACTCAAAAACATCCATAACTATAAAACGATGGTCGTCTGTGTTGATTCCATTAGCCTGAAAATGCGCTTGGGACAATTCTCGTGAACGTTTAGCTAGGTCAACAGAAGTTGTCTGGCTAGCTCCTCCCATGGCTGCAGCTACTGAAAAGGCTGCTGTGTAGGAAAACATATTGAGCAAGGATTTGCCCATAGCCAATCCATCCACTAAACTACCGCGAACTTCATGCTGGTCTAGGAAAATCCCTGTCATCAAGCCATCATTCATAAAGACTTGATAGAGGACACCATTTTCCAAAACAGTGAAGAAGTCAGGTGCTTCTTGACCATAAACATGGGCAGATTCATAGTCCAATCCTTTAAAGCGAATCTTCTCATAGGCTCCTAAAAGCTCAGGAAAAACCTGTCTAAAGGCTTCTGAGATAACCTTGCGAATCTGATAAACATAAGAGTTATACCAAGAAAAGACAGCATAGTCGCCATAAAGGTCCACTGTCAGACCGCCAAAGCCATCTCCCTCTTGGTTGAAGAGACGAAAGGCAGTTGTCAAATCATCTTGATAGTAGGCTCTTCTCTTTTCTTTAGCTTGTCTAAACAGCGTTTCAAAGAAAGCTTGATTAAATGTAAGCTTGTCCTTGCTGACAAACCAGCCCAAGCCCTTATTTTGTTGGGAAAGGTAGGCAGTCCCAAGAAAGTTTCCATCTTGACTATGGACTTCTACTTCCTGATCCTTGAGATTGACATTCTCAAGTTCGCTAGCTTCTAGTAAAACCAGACCTTTGGCAAGCTTTTTTTCAACCCTTTTACTGACTCTTATTCTATTCATAACTACCATTATATCAAACTTTTAGACAATTCTCAAAAAAGAAACTACCCTTGCTTTTTTACTCTTCTTTTAAAAAATGGTATACTAATACTAATAAAAAATTAGGAAGTAAATGTGTGAAAAGCAATTTTAACAAAATCCAAAAAGCCATGGGTACCAGACTGGGTTTTGTCCTAACCCTTTTAATCCTCTATTGGCTCAAAACCTTATTAGCCTATACCGTTGACTTTAATTTAGATATTCAAGTAGGCAAGTTGCAGGGAAATTACCTTGCCTTTATCGCCTTTTTCAACCCCCTTCCTCTAGGACTACTCCTGCTGGCTCTAGCCCTCTATGCTCGTTCAACCAAGATCTTTTATGGCCTGAGTATAGCTATTTATAGCCTTTTATTCATTTGGCTTTATTCCAATGTCTTTTACTATCGAGAATTTAGTGACTTTATCACGGCCAATACCATGAAAGTGGTCAGCAAGGTGTCTGTTGGTACTGCGGAACTAGAGTTACTGCGCTTTTGGGATTTTATCTATTTTATAGATTTCCCATTGCTGGCTTTCCTTTTCTATAAAAAATTCATCCAGCTGGATAGGAGGCCCTTCAAATTCCGCTCAAGTGTTGCTATCACTGCACTCTCAGCCCTGCTCTTTTCTGCTAATCTTTTCTTGGCTGAAATTGAACGTCCCGAACTCCTGTCACGAGGATTTTCGAATTATTATGTTGTTCGTGCCCTTAGTTTACCCGCCTTTTTAGGCTATAGTGCCAACCAATCCTATAGCGCCAACAAGGAACGGGCTAAGGCCTCTGAGACCGACCTTCAACCTATTACAGATTATATTCAAGAGCATTCAGCTCAGCCCAATCCCGACTATTTTGGCTTAGCTAAAGGGAAAAATGTAATTTATCTCCACTTGGAGAGTTTCCAGCAGTTCCTACTTGACTATAAACTCAACCTAGATGGAACTGAGCATGAAGTCACTCCCTTCCTTAACTCCCTCTACCATTCGCAATCTACCCTAGCCTTTTCGAATATCTTTAACCAAGTCAAGGCTGGTAAGACCTCAGATGCGGAAACCATGTTGGAGACCGGTTTGTTTGGGCTTGACCAAGGTTCTTTCATGGTCAATTACGGTGGCACCAATACCCAACAGGCAGCACCTTTTATCCTATCAAAAAACGGCTACCAATCAAGTGCTGTCTTTCACGGTAATATCGGGACCTTCTGGAATCGAAATACAACCTACAAACAATGGGGATACCAATACTTCTTTGATGCTTCCTATTTTACCAAGCAAGACAGTAGCAATTCTTTCCAATATGGTTTAAATGATAAAATCATGATGAAAGATTCTATCCAATATCTAGAGCACTTGCAGCAGCCTTTTTATGCTAAGTATATCACGGTGTCCAATCACTATCCCTATGCTAGCAATCTGACAGGCGATGAGCTTGGTTTCCCCTTGGCTAAAACCAAAGATGAAACAATCAATGGCTACTTCCAAACGGCTAACTATCTGGATAGTGCTATCAAGGCCTTCTTTGACTATCTCAAAGAAAGTGGCCTCTATGAAAAATCCATCATCGTCATCTACGGAGACCATTATGGAATTTCTAACTCCCGCAATCCTGACCTGGCTCCCTTGATTGGCAAGACTTCTGAGAACTGGTCGAATTACGACAATGCCATGTTGCAACGAGTGCCTTTTATGGTGGTCATGCCTGGCTATGAAAAAGGACAAATCATCAATACCTACGGTGGACAAATCGATATCTTACCGACTCTCGAACACCTCCTTGGTATTGAGTCCAATTCCTTCCTTCAAGTTGGACAAGATCTTCTGTCTCCAGATCATCAAGAAATCGTTGCCTTTCGGACTGCCAATTCCTTCGTTACACCAAAATACACCAGTTATGACGGACGAACCTACTATACTGAGAGCGGTCTTGAAATCAGCAATCTTGATGAACAAGCTCAGACTGAACTAGACATTGTTCGGCAGGCAGCCAGCCAACAGCTGAAAATCAGCGACCAGATTCAAACTGGCGATTTGATACGTTTCTACCAAGCAGATCATCTTGGAAAAGTTGATACAGAAAGTATTTCTTACCTCAATTCTTTACCAATTCTTCAAAAGATTGAGCAGGAAAAAGGTAGTCAATCAACCAGTCTCTTTAGCCAACGACAAGGTAAGACCAGTACTGACCTTTTCAAGGCACCAAGTTACCAAGAACTCCATCCAGAGTCGGCAGAAACCGAATCAAAATCACAATAAAAAATGCTCTTCCGTCTTGGAGGAGCATTTCTTTTTAAAAATTTATCAAGCAAGCGACCAACTAGCTCATCTTTTTTCTACTTCTGCTAATATGCGTGACAGGTAGTAACGATAGCTAAAAATAGCAAGACCAAACAAGAGGATAAGAGTTCCTACTCCCAAGCTGATGGCAAGGATAGTAGATAGAGACCGAATCAAGAATATGCTCACAAGGGCTGAAATCGACAAGATACCACAATAAATTAAGAGTAAAACAATTTTGACTATACCATTTGAACGATTCACTAGGTCAGTAATACTACTCCAATTGGTTGACAGATTCTTCACATCCTTAAAATAATGGTGACAAGAAAGGATGACACTGGCAAGGGTCCAGACTACAAGAAGGTAAATCATCGAAAGGATGGGCAAGCCTAGATATAGAGAAAGACCAAGTAAAGTCAGAATTGGTAAAAAGGACTGGACAGCAAATATAATCCAAAATTTCACTTTCACATAACGAGCAAAGTCAAAGGGTAAACTCTTCAGAAAATCAAAATTTTCCCTCTCTAAAGACAAGGCAATTGAATGCAGGCTGGTGATATTGTTATTGACAACTGCTATAAAGAGAGCTATAAAAAACAAGGGTAACCAGTATAGAGGATGAATGTCTGGAACTATCTGAGAATCTCGGATTTTGGAAATCAGACCAATCATCATGAGATAAGGAAGGAAAGCACTTGTAAAAAGCACTGTAACCACGCCGGTTCCCTGTCCCAAGAGGGAGAGGTTGTAGCGCAAAACCATGCGGAAAAATCCCTTTTTAGTAGTTGAAATCCTCTCCTTGCTGCGACGTTCTTTTATGACCTTCTCCTCACTGTTAAGTAGGATCACGTCATAAAAATGAGGAAGAACTTTCTTTTTGGTCAGGTAAAGCAAGAAAACAGTTAGAATTATCCAAGCGAGCAGACCCAGGATGGCTTCTGTTGAAAAAGGCTCCACTGCTATTTTGTAAAAGAGATGAATAGGATAAAGAAGAAGTGGAATTTCTTTAGTCTGATTACCTATACCTCTAGAAGTGGACTGGACAAAGAAGACAAATAATAAAGGTATGAGAACCCCTATCCCAATCATCACATTCGCAAAAATAGACTGATACTTTCTAAAAAGCGCAGTTTGAGCCAAGAAATGCACTGCCACTATCATCACTAAAGCCAAAGAGACAAATAATAAGACCAAGGACAGCAGCATCAAAGGCAAACCCAGCCACAGAGAAGGGGCTAGCCTAATGTAGAGGACTAGAAAATAAGCTAGGATTGGTACAATTCCAGGCAGAGCTGGCAAGAGGACAGACAGACCTTTGGCAATTATAATCTCTGATTCTTTAAAAGCATAGGGCCTATACGATGCCAAGTCCTTACTCTCATAAAAGACATTGTAAAAAGCTGTTAAAGAAGTTGAAAAGACAAGCAGCAGTAAAAAAGAAATCATTCCACTAAAATAAATGGGGTTTTCCTCAAAAGGAAAATGAATGGCTATATTACTAAAAGCGATGAGCACCAAGAGACTAGAAAAAATGTAAGAACTTAGGACTCTAGCGGAAACATTTACTTTTTTCCCAGGATTCTTAGCCTGCTTCTTTCGTAGGTTAGCCAGATTAGCTTCTTGAGATGAATAGAGAATATTGATATCCACTAATTTTTTAATGACCTTGAGACGCATCTGAAACCTCCTCTTTTCTACCAGCAAGGCTAAGGTAGATACTTTCCAAAGACTGGTCTGGGTGGTCTTTTCTCAAGTCCTCCACGCTACCACAATAAATCAAATGCCCCTTTTTCAAAATGGCAATCCGATCACAGACTTGCTCGGCCACCTCTAGAACATGGGTTGAAAACAAGACCGTCTTGCCTTTTTGTGCATGTTCCTTCATCATCTGCTTCAAATCAAAGGCAGCCTGGGGATCCAAACCAGTCAAGGGTTCGTCCAAAACCCAAATATCAGGATCAGACAAGAGTGCTCCGATGACAAAGACTTTCTGACGCATTCCGTGAGAAAGGGTTTCAATAACCTGATAGCGGTTTTCAGCAAAATCAAAAACGTTCAATAGCCTAGCTAGACTAGCCTCCAAGTCAGAGCTAGTCAGATCATAGGATGAAGCAATCAATTCCCAAAATTCATTGGCCGTTAAGCGTAAAAATAAGTCAGGCGAGTCTGCTACATAGCCAATCTTTCGTTTAATAGCTAAACGATTTTCCGATAACTCCTGACCGTCTACCAAAATACGACCACTGCTGGGTGAAATGATACTGACTAAGGATTTTATAGTGGTCGATTTTCCAGCCCCATTATGGCCAATCAAGCCCATAATCTCTCCATTTTCAATCTGCAGATTGAGATTGCTCAAGGCCTCTTTATCACCATACAACTTACTAACATTTTGAAATTCAATCATGAGAAATCTCCTCTCTTTATCTATGTAATTTACTATAATTATAGCGCTTTCATTTTAAAAATCAACATTTTATATAAAATAGTCAAAAACTTATTATTCAGTTTTACGCAAACGTTTGAGCTAACCGATACTTTATGATAGAATAAAGAACAAGATTGACAAGTAAGAGGAAACATCATGCAAAATCAAACACTCATGCAATACTTTGAATGGTATCTGCCCCATGACGGCCAGCACTGGACGCGTCTGGCTGAAGATGCTCCACACCTAGCTGATCTCGGTATCAGCCATGTCTGGATGCCACCAGCCTTCAAGGCTACCAATGAAAAAGATGTCGGCTATGGGGTCTATGACTTATTCGACCTAGGCGAGTTTAATCAAAAAGGTACTGTCCGCACCAAGTATGGTTTCAAAGAAGACTATCTTCAAGCCATTCAAGCTCTAAAAGCACAGGGAATTCAACCTATGGCCGATGTGGTGCTCAATCACAAGGCTGCTGCTGATCACATGGAAGCCTTTCAGGTTATTGAAGTGGATCCTGTAGACCGTACAGTTGAACTTGGGGAACCCTTCACCATCAATGGCTGGACTAGCTTTACCTTCGATGGTCGCCAAGATACCTACAATGACTTCCACTGGCACTGGTACCACTTCACTGGTACAGACTATGATGCCAAACGCCGAAAGTCTGGGATTTATCTGATTCAAGGAGACAACAAGGGTTGGGCAAATGAGGAATTGGTCGATAATGAAAACGGTAACTACGACTACCTCATGTATGCCGACCTAGACTTTAAACATCCTGAAGTCATCCAAAATATCTATGACTGGGCTGACTGGTTCATGGAAACGACTGGTGTAGCTGGTTTCCGCTTGGATGCCGTTAAACACATTGACTCTTTCTTCATGAGCAATTTTATCCGTGATATGAAGGAAAAATACGGTGAGGATTTCTATGTTTTTGGTGAATTTTGGAATCCTGACAAGGAAGCCAATCTGGACTATCTTGAAAAAACGGAAGAACGCTTTGACCTTGTCGATGTTCGTCTCCACCAGAATCTCTTTGAAGCCAGTCAAGCTGGCGCAAACTATGATCTTCGTGGTATTTTCACAGATAGCTTGGTTGAGCTCAAACCTTACAAGGCTGTAACCTTTGTCGACAACCACGATACCCAACGTGGTCAGGCTCTTGAATCTACTGTTAAAGAATGGTTCAAACCAGCAGCCTATGCCCTCATTCTATTACGCCAAGACGGCCTTCCATGTGTCTTTTACGGAGACTACTATGGGATTTCAGGGCAGTATGCTCAACAAGATTTCAAAGAAGGCCTTGACCGCCTCCTAGCCATCCGAAAAGATTTGGCCTATGGAGAGCAAACAGACTACTTTGATGATCCTAACTGTATCGGTTGGGTACGTTCAGGTGCTGAACATCAATCCCCAATCGCAGTTCTTATCTCAAATGACCAAGAAAACAGCAAGTCAATGTTTGTCGGCCAAGAATGGGCTAACCAAACCTTTGTAGATTTACTTGAAAACCACCAAGGTCAAGTTACAATTGATGAGGAAGGTTATGGACAATTTCCAGTCTCAGCTGCTTCGGTAAGTGTCTGGACTGCCAATACAATCTAATTGCCATTGATTATAAAGCCAGATCCAATCAGATTTGGCTTTTTTCTATTCACAAAAAGACCTACCCAAATGGATAGATCTTTATTTTCTTACAATTTACCTGCTACTGCATCCAACAATTCTTGGATCTTAGCTTGGTTGCTTCCTCCTGCCATGGCCATGTCTGGTTTACCACCACCACGTCCATCGACGATTGGTGCTAATTCTTTGACAAGGTTTCCTGCATGAAGGTCTTTTGTCTTGCTTGCTACAAGGACATTGACTTTATCACCAATAGCGGCAACTAGGACAAGAAGATCAGAGTAGTCTTTTTGTTTCCAGTTATCCGCAAAAGTACGAAGAGCACCAGCATCAGATACAGATACTTGGCTAGCAATGTAACGGTGACCATTGACTTCCTTCACATCCTTGAAGATATCGCCTGCGGCTGCAGCTGTGGCTTTTTCTTTCAACTCAGCATTTTCTTTTTGCAATTGACGAAGTTGTTCTTGAAGTCCTTCTACCTTGTGAGGTACTTCTTTAAGTTGAGGTGCTTTCAAGGTTGCTGCGACAGCTTTAAGAGCGTCCTCTTGTTCACGGTAGGCTTCAAAGGCTTCCTTACCAGTCACTGCCAAGATACGGCGAGTTCCTGATCCGATACCTTCTTCTTTGACAATCTTGAAGAGGCCAATCTCAGAAGTGTTACCAACGTGAGTACCACCACAAAGCTCGATAGAGTAGTCACCAATAGTAACAACACGGACTTCTTTACCGTATTTCTCACCAAAGAGGGCCATAGCACCCATTTCTTTAGCAGTGTCAATATCCGTTTTAACTGTCTTCACTTCAAGAGCTTCCCAGATTTTTTCGTTGACTTGCTGTTCAATCGCACGCAATTCTTCTGCAGTTACTGCTTGGAAGTGTGTAAAGTCAAAGCGAAGGAATTCAACTTCGTTAAGAGATCCTGCTTGTGTTGCGTGGTTTCCAAGGATATTATGAAGGGCAGCGTGAAGCAAGTGAGTCGCAGTGTGGTTTTTCATAACACGGTGACGACGATTAGTATCGATTGCCAAGGTATATTCTTGGTTCAAGGTAAGTGGTGCAAGGACTTCAACTATATGAAGAGCTTGTCCGTTTGGTGCTTTTTGAACATTTGTCACAGTAGCCACAACCTTACCTGACTCATCCAAGATTTGTCCGTGGTCAGCGACCTGTCCACCCATTTCAGCATAGAATGGCGTTTCCGCAAAGATAAGTGAGGCAGTTCCTTCTGATACAGCTTCTACCTCTGCATTATCAGCCACGATAGCCACCAATTTAGAAGATAATTGGCTAGCATTGTAGTTGAAGACACTTTCTACAGTGATGTTTTGAAGGGTTTCATTTTGCATACCCATTGAGCCACCCTTGACAGCTGACGCACGCGCACGCTCTTGCTGTTCTTTCATGGCTGCTTCAAAACCTTCACGGTCTACAGTCATACCAGCTTCTTCAGCGATTTCCTCAGTCAATTCAACTGGGAATCCATAAGTGTCATAAAGTTTGAAGACATCTGAACCAGCGATAACAGATTGACCTTTTTCTTTCAAGTCAGCTACGATGCCTTGGGCAAAGTGTTGACCTGAGTGAAGGGTACGGGCAAATGACTCTTCTTCACTCTTAACGATTTTCTCAATAAAGTCACGTTTTTCAAGCACTTCTGGATAGTAGCTTTCCATAATTTTTCCAACAGTTGGAACGAGTTTGTAAAGGAAAGGCTCGTTGATTCCCAATTTTTGACCATGCATAGAAGCACGACGGAGAAGACGACGAAGGACATAACCACGACCTTCATTTCCTGGAAGGGCACCATCACCGATGGCAAATGAAAGGGAACGGATGTGGTCTGCGATGACCTTAAAGCTCATGTTGTCGCCATCTTGGTCATAAACCTTACCAGACAATTTCTCCACTTCACGAATGATTGGCATGAAGAGGTCCGTTTCAAAGTTGGTCTTAGCCCCTTGGATAACGGCCACCAAACGCTCCAAACCAGCGCCCGTATCAATGTTCTTGTGTGGCAATTCCTTGTATTCGCTACGAGGAACAGCAGGATCTGCGTTAAATTGTGACAAAACGATGTTCCAGATTTCAATGTAACGGTCGTTTTCGATATCTTCTGCAAGAAGGCGAAGACCTATATTTTCTGGGTCAAAAGCTTCTCCTCGGTCAAAGAAAATTTCTGTATCAGGTCCAGAAGGCCCAGCACCGATTTCCCAGAAGTTATCTTCGATTGGAATTAAGTGGCTTGGGTCCACTCCCACTTCAATCCAACGGTTGTAAGAATCTTTATCATCTGGATAGTAAGTCATGTAAAGTTTCTCAGCAGGAAAATCAAACCATTCAGGGCTTGTCAAAAGCTCATAAGCCCAAGTGATCGCTTCGTCTCGGAAGTAATCACCGATAGAGAAGTTCCCCAACATTTCAAACATAGTATGGTGACGTGCAGTCTTCCCTACGTTCTCGATGTCATTGGTACGGATCGCCTTTTGCGCATTGGTAATACGTGGATTCTCTGGGATAATAGTCCCATCAAAGTATTTCTTAAGAGTTGCTACACCAGAGTTGATCCACAAAAGTGTTGGGTCATTTACAGGAACCAAACTCACTGATGGTTCTACAGAGTGACCTTTGGTTGCCCAGAAGTCAAGCCACATTTGGCGTACTTGTGCACTAGATAGTTGTTTCATATTGTCTCCTTATTTACTTGTTTAATGTGATTGGCTTTCCAGCATCTCCACATAGTCAATCGCGACACAGAGGGAAATGACTAGGTCTGCATAAGCGTCCTCAAGGACCGTTACGTTATAGGTAGAGGTCAGATGGAAGAGTTCCTTCTTAATTTCCGCAATCAGCTGATCGCGATCATCCAGCAATTTGAAATTCAAATCCCAGATATTGCCCTCGATACGAAGACCTAGATTATCAAACTCATACTTATCTCGCCAGAAGGTCAACTTCTTGCGAATGACAAAACTCGAGCCATCCCGAAGCTGAATCTCAAAACGAGGAAGCAAGGTCAAGATTTCTTTACTAATCTGACTGACTTGTTCACCATTAACATCATAGATGGTAAAAGTTTTGGGAATCTTAAAAAAATGATCCCTCTACCTGATAGGCGATTTCTCCCCTGTCATCCTTGATAGCGAAGCGTTCGCCTCCAAGACGAAACTTTTGTTTGACAAGAAATGTTTTCATCAACACCTCCAAAAATTAAAAGACAAGCTCATATCACGAAGGGCGAAAAACCGCGGTACCACCTTCATTCAATGAACTTGTCATTCTCTTATTCTTATGCAATTGTATGATTGAGTAGCATGACTTTCTAGCTTAGATGGCTCGCAGCACCGCCATTTCTCTGGACTAAGACAACTGAAAATCAAATCTCAACTTTCTTATTATATCGTTTTTTTAAGCTTGCGTCAACTGGAAATGATACCCATTTAATAACCCATTTCCTACATCTCAGATTACTTTTTCAGAACATATTTTTTCTTACTACTATCACTCTTTTTATCCCAACTTTTATTCCAAAGTTTTGAATTGTTAAAGATAGCTACGAAAATATTTGCAAATATAAAGAACCCTATCACCAAATGTATGGAATCAGTTGTTAGGTATTGTCGATCCAAACCATCCTTTAGATAAAATAGTATATATGTTTGCTGAACAGTCAAAAAGGTTGGCCAGAAACTTTTTTTGAAAAAAGTAGACATTTCCATTGTTTGTTACCGCTTTCTGTAAGGTTAAACTTAGTATACTACTGGGCTAAAAAATAAGCAACCAGAATAGAAAAATATACAGTTAAAAAATTGCCTTCTATTTTTTAAAAAACGAACCAGCTCTAACTGATTCGTTTTCTTACGTTCTACTCCTACTTCCGATACATTTTAAACTGTAGGAAGAGGTCGCTATATTTGCCTGTCCATTTATGGTCAAATTTCTCATAAACTTCTAGGTGTTTCATGGTTTCAGCATCTGGATAGAAGGCTTTATCTTCTTTTTTCTCCTCTGGGAGCAATTCCTTAGCTGGTAGGTTTGGTGTTGAATAGCCGACATACTCCGCATTTTTGAGAGCATTTTCGGGTTTCAACATAAAGTTGATAAAGGCATAGGCTGCATCTTGGTTTTTGACTGTTTTTGGTATAACCATATTGTCAAACCAAAGGTTGCTGGCCTCAGTCGGCACCACATAGCGTAGATTTTCATTTTTTTCTAGCATTTGGCTGGCTTCACCAGAGAAGGTCACACCGATAGCAGCATTGTTCTGGATCATGTAGCCCTTCATCTCATCCGCCACAATAGCCTTGATATTTGGAGTCAGTTTGTAGAGCTTATCAACTGTCTCTTCCAACTGCTGGGTATCCTTGGAGTTGAGGCTGTAGCCGAGGGAATTTAGTCCCAGTCCCAGCACCTCACGCGCCCCATCAAAGAGCATGATAGAGTTCTTATACTCTGGCTTCCAGAGGTCATCCCAATGCTCAGGCGCCTCATCTACCATGGTTTCATTGTAGACAATTCCCAAGGTTCCCCAGAAGTAAGGAATGGAGAATTTATTGCCTGGGTCAAAGGACTGGTTGAGGAACTCTGGTCCGATATTTTCAAGACCTTCAAGTTTTGAATAGTCAAGCGGTACCAAGAGGTCTTCGTCCTTCATCTTGTTAATCATGTATTCACTAGGGATAGCAATATCGTAGGTCGTTCCACCCTGCTTGATCTTGGTATACATGGCTTCATTGGAGTCAAAAGTCTCGTACTGGACTTGGATTCCTGTTTCTTCTGTGAATTTCTCCAAGAGTTCAGGATCGATATAATCACCCCAGTTGTAAATGACCAGTTTTTGACTATCTCGGCTATTGATTTTACTGTCTAGATGCGTCGCAATTCCCCATAAGACGAGGATAATGGCTACGATTCCTGCTAAAAATGAATAGAGTTTTTTCATGCTTGCTCCTCCTTCTCACGTGAGATAAAGTAATACCCAACAACCAGGATAATACTAAAGAGAAAGACAAGGGCAGACAGGGCATTGATTTCTAGCGAAATCCCCTTACGAGCACGAGAGTATATCTCGACTGATAGGGTTGAAAAGCCATTTCCCGTTACAAAGAAGGTCACGGCAAAGTCATCTAGCGAATAGGTGAAGGCCATGAAATAACCTGCAATGATAGACGGAGTCAGATAAGGAAGCATGATTTCCTTAAACATCTGAAATTGACTGGCTCCCAAGTCATAGGCCGCATGAATCATGTCGCCATTCATTTCCTTAAGACGAGGCAAGACCATCAAGACCACGATAGGAATGGAAAAGGCCACATGACTAGAAAGAACGGTCAAAAAGCCAAGTGAAAACTTGAGTTGGGTAAAGAGAATCAAGAAGCTGGCACCAATCATAACATCGGGCGCAACCATGAGGATATTATTGAGTGAAAGAAAGGCTTCTTGGTATTTCTTACGAGACTGGTAGATGTAAATAGCTCCAAAAGTCCCGATAATGGTCGCTATCAAGGCTGACAGGAAGGCCAAGAAAAAGGTCTGAGTCACAATTAACATAAGGCGACCATCGCCAAACATGGTTTTAAAATGACTCAAACTAAAGCCTGTAAAGCTATTCATGTCGTTGCCTGCATTAAAGGCATAGCCAATCAAGTAAAATATTGGCAGGTAGAGGACAAGAAAGACCAGTCCCAGATATAGATTGGCAAATTTTTTCATCGTTCTCTCCTTTCCTTGGTAATCCACATGGTGATGAACATGGTCAGGATGAGAATTACACCGATGGTTGAACCCATACCGTAGTTGTCATTGGTTAGGAAGTTCTGCTCAATGGCTGTCCCCAAGGTGATAACGCGGTTCCCACCAATCAAACGGGTCAGCATGAAGAGACTCAAGCTTGGAATAAAGACCGACTGAACTCCACTTCGCACGCCGTTCATAGACAGAGGGAAGATGACATGACGGAAGGTCTCCCACTTGGTCGCACCGAGGTCATAGCTGGCATTGATGAGATTGTTATCCATATCATCCAAGACATTGAAAATCGGCAAAATCATAAAGGGAAGTTCGATGTAGCTTGCGACAAAAATAAAGGAGAAATCGGTAAAGAGCAACTGTTGCGAACCGATTCCGATAAATTCCAAGAATTGGTTAATAGAGCCATTCTGACCAAAGATACCGATAAAGGCATAGGCTTTAAGGAGCAAATTGATCCAGGTAGGCAGGATAATCAGCATGAGCCAGAGTTGACGGTGCTTAAGACGGGTTAAGAAGAGGGCCGTCGGATAGCTGATGAACAAGGTAACTAAGGTCACAATCCCTGCATAAAGTACAGAGTTAAAGCTCATTTTGAGATAGGTTAAGTTTTGTGACGCAAAGTAGGATTTATAGTTTTCTAAACTAAACTGGCCTTCAATGTTGAAAAAGGATTGACCGAAAATCAATACCAAGGGTGCAAGGACAAAGAGGGCAATCCAAAGCATGTAGGGCACTACAAAGAGTTTAGAGCTTGTTTTCTTCATCTCTTTCCTCCTCGATTGCATTGATCAGACCTGCTTCTTGCTCTTCGATTTCCACGTATTCTTCGATACGGGCGTCGAACTCTTCCTCGGTTTCATTGAGACGCATGATGTGGATGTCTTCTGGTTCAAAGTCCAAACCGATTTCCTCACCCACAATGGCCTTACGAGTTGAGTGGATCATCCATTCATTACCGAGTTCGTCGTAGGCGATGATTTCATAGTGAACCCCACGGAAAAGCTGGGTATCGACCTTAACTTGTAGCTTACCTTCTTCAGGCAGGGTAATGCGCAAGTCCTCTGGACGAATGACGACTTCTACTGGCTCATTTGGCTTCATCCCCCCATCAACAGCTTCAAAGCGTTTGCCGTTAAACTCAACCAAGTAGTCCTCAATCATGGTTCCCGGCAAGATATTTGATTCCCCGATAAAGGTGGCAACAAAGTGGTTGATTGGCTCATCGTAGATGTCCACAGGCGTTCCAGACTGGACAATCTCGCCATCATTCATAACAAAAATCCAGTCACTCATAGCTAGAGCTTCTTCCTGATCGTGAGTGACAAAGACAAAGGTAATGCCCAATCGTTGTTGCAGTTCACGCAGTTCGTACTGCATGTCTGTTCTTAATTTCAAGTCCAGCGCTGACAAAGGCTCGTCCAACAAAACCACACGGGGTTGGTTGATGATGGCACGGGCAATAGCCACACGCTGACGTTGTCCTCCAGAGAGTTTACGGATGGAACGTTTTTCATATCCTTCCAACTGAACCATCTTGAGCACTTCCGCCACACGTTTCTCGATTTCTTTCTTGTCAATCTTGCGCAAGCGGAGTGGAAAGGCAACATTTTCAAACACATTCATATGTGGAAACAAGGCATAGGATTGGAAGACGGTATGGACGTCTCGCTTGTTGGTTGGGATGTCATTGATACGGACACCATCCAGCAAAATATCTCCAGTCGTCGCATCCAGCAAACCTGCAATGATGTTAAGGATAGTTGATTTCCCTGAACCAGACGCGCCTAGAAGAGTATAGAACTTCCCTTCTTCCAACTCAAAGTTAATATCTTTGAGAACCTTGGTGTTGCTGTCTTCAAAAACCTTAGAAACGTTTTTGAATTCAATAATTGGTTTTTTCAATTGTCATTTATTCCTTCTTTTTCATAGATTAACAGATCAGGGCTCTGTCAGGCCACTACTACCTCGTGTAGGAGATTGAACTGCCTACATTCTTCTGCACTAACGATAGGCCTTCACCCCCTTTCCATGACATAGCAGCAGCTTTTCAAATACAGCTTCCTACTTGCTTTCACCTAAAATACGGACCTCTCTCTCAAGAGTAACGCCAGAGTGTTCCTTGACTTTTTCAATCACAGACTCAATCAAGTCTTCGTAGTCTTTGGCCGTTCCGTCAGCAACATTGATCATAAATCCAGCGTGTTTTTCTGACACTTCTACGCCACCGATACGATAGCCTTTCAAGCCAGCTTCTGAAATTAATTGACCTGCAAAATGACCGACTGGACGCTTAAAGACCGAACCACAAGATGGATATTCTAAAGGTTGCTTGAGTTCACGTAGATGCGTCAAGCGATCCATTTCTTGCTTGATAACCTGATGAGTTCCTGGAGCTAGAGCAAATTTAGCTGACAGAACAACTGCACCAGACTCTTGAATAGCTGAATGGCGGTAACCAAAAGCCAAATCCTTGACAGACAGGGTCTCAATTTCTCCATCCTTGGTCAAGACCTTACAAGACTGCAAGATGTGGGAAATCTCGCCACCATAGGCACCCGCATTCATAAAGACAGCACCACCAACACTTCCTGGAATGCCACAAGCAAACTCAAAGCCAGTCAAACTATGACGAAGGGCAATTCGAGTTGTTTCAATCAAGTTAGCACCAGCTTCTGCTTCAATGGTATAGCCATCAACGGAAACATTATTGAGCTTGTCACACAAGATGACAAATCCACGAATTCCACCATCACGGACGATAATATTGCTGGCATTTCCAAGTACCATCCAAGGGATATTTTCTTGATTGGCAAATTTAACAACGCGAGCCAACTCAAAACGATTTCGTGGGAAGACCAAATAATCGGCCTCTCCACCTACTTTTGTATAACTATAGCTATGCAAGGGTTCTTTAAAACGGATATCAATCCCTTCTAAGATTTCAAGCATTTTTTCTTTTACTGACATGACACTCTTCCTTTTACAAAATTCATTCCATTATACCATTTTTAAGACCATTTGACGACCCTAAAAAAATCTTGGGCTTATTTTAAACAAAAAAAGAGGCTTCCCCCTTTTCTTATGATTTTTTGCAAAAGATTGCCTTAGTTCCATAGGCAACTAGGAACAGTTCAACTAGTAGAATGACTTCAACCAAGACTGGACTTGTAATCCATCCTACTTGAGCTAGAGATGGAACAAGATCAAAGAAGGCATGAAGGCCATAGGCTGCTAATAGATATACCCAGTTTTTATGACGAACACCTTGATAAACCCAAACAGTTAAAAGCATTTGGAATCCAAGTGCTAAAATCCGTTCAAAAGCAAGCAAATAAATTTGCCAGACAGATAGCGACTGGATAGTTTTCAACATATTTTCAGACAGCAATTTCAGGACCTGTGGATTCTGAGTCTGAACTGCCGAAAGAACAATGTAGAGATTAAGCAAACTAGTAAGACCTAGGAAAATCAACTCCAAGCCACCATGCCCCAATCCATAAGCAAGGGCATCTGATTTTTCCAAGTTTCTTTTTTTCTTCAACCATTTAAAGAAGATAAGACGAGCTGTTTCCTCAAAGAAAGCCGCCATAGCTAGGCCATAGACAATATAAACCAGGGGATGGTCTTGTAAAAGAGCAATACTTCCATCTTTTTGAGGATGAAGAACTATGATATGAATCAATTTTTCTAGAATCTGTGAAGAGAGAAAGAAGGCAACAGCCCCCAAGCCCAAGACAGCTAAATTAATCTGGTATTTATTTTTGGCATACCAAATGCTCCCTATCAAAAAAGCCAGCAACAGCACCATGGTAATAATGATATGAATGGTCATTTTCTTCTCCTATTCTGCCTTTTCAATATCTTTTTTCATCTCGTCAACATTGAACTTAGCAAACAAGTATTGACGGTCTTGGACTGGGAAACGTTGATCCAACTGGTCAACTGCTCCCACCTCGATAATGCCTTCCTTGATGACAAAGTCCATGACATGCCCACCGAAGGTCAAGTCATCTGATATGAAGTGCAGATGGTAGCCTGCCACACTAACTCCATGGAAAATCTCTGGCGTCCAGAAACCAACGATGGTTCCTGCGACATTGTCACGACGATATTCAGGCTGATGGGTTGCAACATCAGCAAACTTGGTCTCTGGTGTCGACTTGGGAATCATGCGCACATGCATATGTGAAAATTCCCCACGAATCTTGATAGAGCGGAAAAGATTTTCCCCATCATAATAAGACTCAATCCGTTCTTCCAATTCCTTATCTGTCATCTCAAACCGCTGGCGGAAAATAACCTCTGCCTGATGCGGTACTACCGCTGCATAAGGAATAAGAGCATCTGGTGACACCTCCACAATATCTGGCTGGTCGCCTGATCCTTTGGCCTGATAAGCCTTGCCATCCAAGACAATCAATTCCCCATCAATGGAATCCAAGGTTCCTAAACCAAGGTCACCATGCTCTAGCAATTCTCCTACTGTCATGGTCCCACCATAAAGGCCAGCCATCAAGGCTCCAAGAGTATTGTATTGAAATAATTTCACTGGTTCCTGCACGTTCTTATCCATTCTCTTTCTTGTCTGTTATTATGTAAATCTTACTCCTAAGTATACCACATTTGCCCCTAGATGTGAACGAGAGAAACACCCTAGACATTGCCAAGAAAGAAAAAAAAGGGTACAATGTAACAAAATCAAGGGAGGTCTGGAATGAAGAAACAAAGCAAGTACCAAGAGGTCGTAGCTTATCTAAAAAATAGTATCGAGTCTGGACGCTTTCCAACGGGTAGCCGACTGCCTTCTATCCGTCAACTGAGCCTTGACTTTCATTGTAGCAAGGACACCATTCAGAGAGCCCTTCTGGAATTACGGCACGAACAATACCTCTATGCCAAGCCCCAGAGTGGCTACTATGTCCTAGAACAAGGGCAACACCAGGATCTAGAAATCGAAGTCACTGACGAACATGCCAGTGCCTATGACGATTTCCGACTCTGTGTCAATGAAACCTTGATTGGCCGGGAAAACTACCTCTTCAACTACTATGACAACCAAGAAGGATTAGAAGACTTAAGACAATCCATTCATAAACTCCTCTTTGACCAAGCCCTCTACTGCAAGGCTGACCAACTGGTACTGACTTCTGGAACCCAACAAGCCCTTTTTATCCTTTCTCAAATTTCCTTTCCTAGTCAAGCCAAGGAAATCTTGGTGGAACAGCCGACCTACCATCGGATGAATCGCCTCTTGATTGCTCAGGGATTGGACTATCAAACGATTGAACGAGGCATTGATGGGATTGACTTGGAGGAGCTGGAAGGTCACTTCAAAACAGGAAAAATTAAGTTTTTCTATACCATTCCTCGATTTCACTATCCTCTGGGACATTCCTATTCAGAGCAGGACAAACGAGCTATTCTTGACTTAGCTGCCAAGTATGGTGTCTATATCGTAGAGGACGACTATCTGGGGGATTTGGACTCCAAGAAGGGCCAGACCTTCCACTATCAGGATACAGAGAAGCGCGTCATTTACATAAAGTCCTTCTCAACCAGCCTCTTTCCAGCCCTGCGGATAACAGCACTCATCCTTCCAAATGCTATCAAGGAAGCCTTTGTGGCCTACAAAAATATCCTAGACTACGACAGCAACCTCATCATGCAAAAGGCCCTGTCACTCTATATTGACAGTCAATTATTTGAGAAAAATCGGCTAGCTCGCTTATCCAATCAGGAAGACTACCAAAAACAAATCGAGGAAAGACTAGATAACACTCCTTGTCCCCTTCCTCACTTTCCCCTACACGATGGTTTATTACTTGATCTCAGACAGTATCCTAAAATCGCCAGTCTCAAACACAGTCAACTGGGCTTAGACTTCTTTGAAGAGGCCTATTTAAGCACCTGTCCTTATCAATTTGCCAAGGTGTCCTTAGACAATCTGGAAAATGTTTTAGACTATTTAAAAGCAGAATTGGATTGACTTCCAACTCTGCTTTTTTCTTATACTCTTCGAAAATCTCTTCAAACCACGTCAGCGTCGCCTTACCGTACTCAAGTACAGCTTGCGGCTAGCTTCCTAGTTTGCTCTTTGATTTTCATTGAGTATTATTCTTCAACTTCTGTTAAGGTTGCCGCTTTTTCAAGATATTTTTGGTAGGTACCGTCATCCTTGAGTTTTTGGATGACCTTGTCCACCACTTCTTTTAAATCAGCACTATTTTTTCTAAGGGCAACTGCATTAGCTTCGCCGTCCTTCATCTTCAAGCTGACAGTTGCGACAGCTAAGTCGGCGTTTTTAGCAGCATAGCTAAGGGCAACAGGCTCATCCATGTGAACAGCATCTACTTTTCCAGCCTGCAATTCATTGACAGCTTCACCCATATTGGTTAGGGAAGTCAATTGAGCTTTTGGCAATTGTTCCTTGACCATAGACTCTGGAACAGTCCCTTTTTGGGCTGCAATATTAGCACTTTCTAGGCTAGTTAAATCCTTGTATTTTTCTACATCAGCCTTACGAACCAAGAAACTAATCTTGTTTTCATAGTAAGGGATTGAAAAATCAAAGACTTCTTTTCTCTCGTCAGTAGCGCTAATTCCCGCAACTGCTAGGTCAGCCTTACCAGTTTGTAGACTGGTCAAGACATTGTCAAAACTCATGCTTGAAATTTCCAACTTCACCCCAAGTTCATCAGCGATAGCTTGGGCCATATCAATATCCGCACCTACTACCTGGTTTTTTCCGTCAACTAAAGACTGAAATTCAAAAGGTGCATAGTCAGGACTAGTCGCCACAACTAATTTCCCCTTTTGCTTAATGGCCTCAACAGCTGACTGAGAACCATTAGAACCCGACTGGCAAGCTACTAAGAAGAAACTTGCAAGAAAACTACATAAAACAAATATCCATTTTTTTGATTTCATAAATAAACAACCTCTCTGTTAATTTTGTATAATTATAACGCTATCCAAGTTACTTGTCAAGTGTTTTTTTGAATTTTTATCTTAAAAATATTTTTTTAATTCAAGAAAAGGAGCTATCAATTGATTTCAAGCTCCTTTTTATACAGAATGAATCTATTTTATAGTTCGACAATCTTACCTGTTTCAAAGTAAACAACCCATTCACAGATATTTTTGGCATAGTCTCCAATACGTTCCAAGAAGGCAATCACTTGGAAATAATCACGACCTGTAACAATGGCATCTGGATTTTTCTTTATTTCTTCTGTAGCCAAATCACGAATGCTATCAAAGTAATGGTTGATTTTTTCGTCCATGGCTGCTACTTCATAGGCCTGGTCTACTGAACCATTCAGATAGAGTTCAAGGGCTGCTTCGACGAAATTCTTGACATCGCGACCCATTCTCTTTATTTCTTCTTCAACAGCTGGGATGCGTTGCTCCCCTTTCATACGAATTGCCGCCTTGGCAATGGAAACGGCATGGTCACCCATACGTTCCAAGTCAGATACAGCCTTCAAGACTGTCAAAACAGTACGCAAGTCCTGAGAAACGGGTTGTTGAAGGGCAATCATTTCAAATGATTTCTTCTCCAATTTCACTTCGTATTCGTTTACTTCTGCATCGTCTTCGATGACTTCTTTGGCCAAATCACGGTCATGCGTGACAAAGGCACGCACTGTACGATTGATTTGGGATAGCACTTCTTGTCCCATAGCATAGAACTGATTGTGCAATTTCTCTAAATCTTCTTCAAATTGAGAACGTAACATCATTTATCTCCTTATCCAAATTTTCCTGAAATATAATCTTCTGTTTCCTTGTGTTGTGGGTTGAGGAACATCTTCTTGGTATCGTTAAACTCAATCAAATCTCCATCTAGGAAAAATCCTGTCTTGTCAGAGATACGAGAGGCTTGTTGCATGGAACGTGTAACCAAGAGCATGGTGTATTTATCTTTTAGACCATACAAGGTTTCCTCAATCTTACCGGCCGAGATAGGGTCCAAAGCTGAAGTCGGTTCATCCAAGAGAATGATTTTAGGACTGGTTGCCAAGACACGGGCAACACAGACACGTTGCTGTTGTCCGCCTGAAAGCCCGATAGCTGAATCATGCAGGCGATCCTTGACCTCATCCCAGATAGAGGCTCGTTGCAAGGCTTTTTCTACCGCTTCATCCAGAACCTGCTTATCCTTAACTCCATTGATACGAAGCCCGTAAACAACATTTTCGTAGATAGACATAGGGAAAGGGTTCGGTTGTTGGAAGACCATACCGATTTCCTTCCGCAATTCAACTGTATCTGTACGCGGGCTGTAGATATTGTGGCCGTTGTAAACCACCGAACCAGTTGTAGTCACCTCTGGATTGAGATCCCCCATGCGGTTGATAGCCTTGAGGAGGGTTGATTTCCCTGATCCAGATGGACCAATCAAGGCTGTAATTTCCTTAGGCTGGAAAGATAGGGAAACACTATTCAAGGCCTTTTTTTGATTGTAGTAAACCGACAGGTCTGACACCTGTAAAATCGCTTCTGTCATACTGTTTCCTTTCTATCCAAAGTGTCCTGTTACGTAGTCATTGGTTGACTGTAATTTGGCATTTTGGAAAATATTAGACGTCTTATCGTACTCGATCAGGTCACCCAAGTAGAAAAATCCTGTGTAATCACTAGCACGCGCAGCCTGCTGCATACTGTGGGTCACGATGATGATGGTAAAGTCCTTCTTCAATTCCAACATGGTTTCTTCCAGTTGGGCTGTCGCAATCGGATCCAAGGCAGACGCTGGTTCATCCATCAAGAGGATATCTGGTTTAACAGAGATAGCACGAGCGATACAGAGACGTTGCTGCTGACCACCTGACAGGGTCAAGGCTGACTTGTGCAAATCGTCTTTGACCTGATCCCAAAGAGCAGCTTGACGAAGAGAGGTTTCCACAATTTCATCCAAGACTTGCTTGTCCTTAACCCCTGCACGTTCATGGGCAAAAGTGATATTGCGGTAGATAGATTTGGCAAAGGGATTTGGTCGTTGAAAGACCATACCGATGTGTTTACGCATTTCATAAACATTGATTTCTGGACGGTTGACATCAATCCCTTGATAGAGAATTTGACCTGTTACCTTGGCAATATCAATGGTATCATTCATACGGTTGAGACTGCGAAGGTAGGTTGATTTCCCTGAACCAGAAGGGCCAATTAAGGCAGTAATTTTATTTTTTTCAAATTGCATATCGATGCCCTTGATGGATTCATTTTTACCGTAGTAAACATGTAAATCCTTAGTAGAGAGGGCCACTTTCTCTTCAGGAAAGGTGATGATATGCTTTTCATCCCAATTATATTTTGACATGGCTTCTCCTTTAGGCAGCGGTTAATTTCTTATGTAGGTAGCTTCCGAGTTTGCGGGCTCCAAAGTTAAAGATGAGGATAAAGATGAGGAGCACGGCTGCAGAACCTGCTGATACGATGGTTCCATCTGGAATGGTTCCTTCACTATTGACCTTCCAGATGTGGACAGCCAAGGTTTCTGCTTGACGAAAGATAGAGATTGGGCTAGTCACACTGAGAATATTCCAATTAGACCAGTCCAGGGCTGGAGCGGATTGTCCTGCTGTATAGATAAGAGCCGCAGCCTCACCAAAGATACGACCAGAAGCTAAGACGACCCCAGTCACAATACCTGGAAGGGCTTCTGGAATGACCACATGGACCACAGTCTCCCAACGAGAAATCCCAAGGGCCAGACCAGCTTCACGCTGCGTGTGGTGAACGTGTTTCAAACTGTCTTCAACATTACGAGTCATCTGAGGCAGGTTAAAGACTGTCAAGGCCAAGGCACCTGAAATGATTGAAAATCCATACTCAAACTGAACTACAAAGATCAAGTAACCAAATAGACCCACAACCACTGATGGCAATGAAGACAAGATTTCAATACAGGTTCTGACAAAGTTGGTCACAGGACCTTTTTTGGCGTATTCAGCTAGGAAAATCCCAGCTCCCATAGACAAAGGCACAGAGATAATCAAGGTAATGACCAAAAGGAAGAAGGAATTATAAAGCTGAATTCCAATCCCTCCACCTGCTTGGTAAGATGATGATTTGCCAGTCAAGAAAGACCAAGAGATGTGGGGCAAACCACGAACCAAGATATAAAGAATCAAGGATGCCAAGATGGCAACGATAATTCCTGCAATTGAGTAGAGGACAGCTGTTGCAATTTTATCTAATTTCTTAGCGTGCATAGTTTTTCTTTCCTCTTTCTTTCGTAATCAATTTAATCACACTGTTGAAGGCCAAACTCATCAAGAGCAAGACTAAGGCTAGTGACCAGAGAACGTTATTGTCAACGGTTCCCATAACTGTATTTCCGATACCCATGGTCAAGACAGAGGTCAAGGTCGCAGCAGGTGTTGTTAGTGAAGTTGGAACAACAGCTGAGTTTCCGACCACCATCTGAATGGCCAAGGCCTCACCAAAAGCACGCGCCATCCCAAAGACCACTGCTGTGAAAATTCCTGAACGCGCCGCCTTCAAGGTCACGCGCCAGATGGTTTGCCAACGAGTAGCTCCCATAGCCAAACTAGCTTCGCGGTAGTGACGAGGCACCGCACGCAAGCTATCCGTTGTCATAAAGGTTACCGTCGGTAAGATCATGACAAAGAGAACGAAAATCCCTGACAAAATCCCAAAACCAGTTCCACCGAAGACACTACGGACAAAAGGAACTACGACCTGCAAACCGATAAATCCATACACGACTGAAGGAATCCCAACTAGCAATTCAATGGCTGGTTGCAAGATTCTCGCACCTTTTGGTGAGACTTCGGTCATAAAGACTGCCGCACCAATAGCAAAAGGAGTTGCGATAAGGGCTGATAGGATTGTGACAATAAAGGAACCCAAAATCATAGGAAGGGCACCAAATTGTTTACCTGAAGGATTCCAAGTTTGTCCAAAAAGGAAATCAAAGATATTAACTCCATTGACAAAGAAGGTCGACAAGCCTTTTTGGGCTACGAAAATCAAAATCATAGCCACAATGATGACAATCAAAGATAGACAGGCAAAGGTTAAGCTTTTTCCTAATTTCTCTAGACGAGAGTTCTTTGAGGGAGAAAGTAATTTTTTAGCTAATTCTTCTTGATTCATTATTGACTCCCTTCTAGCGCTGTCACCGTTCCTACAGCATCTTTTTCAACCTTCATTTCCTTGACAGAAATATAGCCCATTCCCTTAACGATTCCACTTTGCGCTTCATCTGAGAGAACAAAGTTGAGGAATTCTGCCACCAATTCGTTTGGTTGGCCTAAGGTGTACATGTGCTCATAAGACCACAAAGGCCAGTTATTGGTTGTAACATTTTCTGCAATCGGCTCATAGCCATTCAACTTCATGCGTTTCACCGAGTCATCCACATAGGCAAAGGCTAGGTAAGAAATAGCTCCTGGTGTCTGGGAAACAATGTTTTTAACCATCCCATTTGAATCCTGTTCTTGACTCTGCACAGCAGACTGACCATCCATGATAACACTATCAAAGGTTGCACGTGAACCAGAACTTGCCGCACGGTTGATAATAGAAATAGCTAGGTCTTTCCCACCGACTTCTTTCCAGTTGGTCACTTGACCTGTGAAGATGCTACGGAGTTGTTCAGTTGTCAGATTTTCAACATCAACTTCCTTGTTTACAATCACTGCCAAGCCCGCTACGGCTACCTTATGATCCACAAGAGCGGATGCGTTGATACCGTCTTTTTCCTCGGCAAATACGTCTGAATTTCCTACGTCAACGGCTCCAGACTGAACCTGAGACAGACCTGTACCAGATCCACCACCTTGAACGTTGACTGTTTTTCCAATGTGCATAGAGCCAAATTCATCTGCTGCTGCTTCGACCAATGGCTGAAGAGCCGTTGAGCCAACAGCTGTCATGGATTCTCCACGATCAATCCAGCTAGCACATCCCGCCAAAGAACCTGCTAGCAAAAGAGCCGCAAGGGATAGAGCGAGTTTTTTCCTTTTTTTCACTGTTTTTCTCCTTGAAAATATTGGTGAATGCTGTGAATTTTTTCAACTATTTATTTATGTTTTTCTTTTGAAAATTGGGAGCCAACTGAAGATGCAAGCTTAATTTTACTAGAAAGTTGCTCAGTTGCTTTCTCCACCAATTTTGACTGAAAATAAAAGACAATTTGAAAAAAATCCATACTTCCACTATAACATAGACAAGCTACTTTGACTAGCATTTTCACTTGAATCTGAGGCCTTTTGGAAAATAATTTTTCAAAACATTTCCAGTCACCTTAGCAAAGCCCAATCCATTGCCTTGAACCAAAACTTGGTACCAGCCATTTGGCAGACTTTCCGCCAGCTGAACAGTTTCTCCAGCCACATACTTTACAAACTCTTCTTGGGCAATTTCAACCGACTGCTTGACCTGACTCGGTTTCAAGGCTAGACCAAGAGCAAAACTAGGCTCAAAGCGCTTCTTCTTAAAAGTCCCTAGATGCAGGCCATTCCGAGCGATCTTGAGCTTCCCTAAATCTGGCAAGAGTTCTGGCAAAAGATAGAGTTGGTCCCCAAAAGTCTGCAAGATTCCCCTTAGATTGATTTTCAAGTGTTTTTGTGCAAATTCCTGCCACAAAGTAACTTGTTCTCGGCTGAGATTGCTCTTACTTACCTTAAATTTAGGAACTGGATTTTTACCTTTAAACTGTAGATGTGCTACAAACTGACCCTCTCCCTTAAAATGATGAGGATACATCCGAGCCGTTTCTGGCAAGTCAATACCAGCTACCATTCCATTGATATGCTCTACTGGCAGCAAATCAAAATCATACTCTTCCAGCAACCAATTGACGATCTCTTCGTTTTCTTCAGGTGCCCAGGTACAGGTTGAATAAACTAAACGACCACCTTCTGCTAACATGGTCACTGCATCTTCCAAAATTTCTCTTTGAAGACTAGCACATTGACTTGGATAATCTAAGCTCCAATAGTCCATAGCATCTGGTTGCTTACGAAACATCCCTTCACCAGAGCAAGGAGCATCCAGAACGATTAAGTCAAAATAGCCTTTAAAAACCTTGGCCAAGCGGTCAGCAGATTCATTGGTCACCACGACATTTGTCGCTCCAAAGCGCTCCATGTTTTCTACTAAAATCTTAGCCCGTTTGCTTGAAATTTCATTGGAAACGAGAAGGCCCTCCCCTGCTAGATAGGCTGCTAGTTGAGTTGATTTGCCACCCGGTGCAGCAGCCAGGTCCAAGACCTTCATACCAGGACTGGGCTGGGCTACCTGAGCCACCATTTGGGCAGCGGGTTCTTGCGAGTAAACCAAACCTGTAGCGTGCTCAGGCGATTTTCCTGAAACCTTCCCATAGTGACCCCAAGGGGTTTGAGGAATAGCATCAGGAAAGGAAACTAGTGCTTCTTTTAAAGGATTGACCCGAAAGGCCGAAACCGCTTCCTCCTCAAAAGAGGCAAGAAAATCTCTTGCCTCATCTCCTAGTATCTCTTCATATTTTTCAACAAATCCTTCTGGAAATTGCATTTAAGTTCTTTTCCTTTCGTAAATATAGGACTGAATTTCCTCCTGCATCTCAAGAGGCACCATCATGACCGGCTGTCTGGTTTGAAAATCAAGCGCTTGGCCAGAAAGGGTCACAACCCGATAGCCCAGATTTTCCCCTAAAATACTAGCCGCAGCATAATCCCATGGTTGCAGATAGGTGACATAGGTCAACAAACGCCCTGACAAAATCTTGGCAAAACTAATGGCCGCACTCCCATAGACACGAACACCGAGGACCGCTCGACTCAAATCAGCCAAGCCCCATTCATTGGTTTCCAGCATGCCACTATTCCCTGCAATAAGGAAATCTCCAAGTGGTTTTGGTTTAAAAGGAGCTAGAGGCTTATCATTTAGACAAACTGGAAAGGCTCCGCCACCGTGGTAACAATCCCCTTTGACCACATCATAAATGAGACCAAACTGACCTTGACCATTCTCAAAATAAGCCATCATAACAGCAAAATCTTCCTGCTGGGCTACAAAGTTATTGGTCCCATCAATGGGATCAATAACCCAAACCCTGCCCTCTTGAACCGAGGCTCGCAGACAACCTTCTTCAGCACAAATCTTATCCTCAGGATAACGGGATAAAATCTCACCAACCAAGAGTTCCTGAACTTCCTTGTCCAGTCTGGTCACCAAATCTGTTGGAGAGGACTTGGTCTCAACACACAAGTCTTCCTGCATGTGGTCAAGGATGTACTGGCTCGCTCTCTTAATAAGCTCTTTAGCAAATTCAAATTTACTTTCCAAGAGAAATCTTCCCTTCCCCTTTTTCCTTGGCAGTCTGAACTGCTCGATAAAGCGAATAGCCACTAACTGTTTCAAATTCTCGGCCCAAATGTTTTTCTTCGCTCTTGCTTGGCACGACCGCTTTGAATTCCTTATAGGAGTCCAGTAACTTTTTAGCCTCTACCTTGCCCTCATAGGCAGCTTCAACATCATTAAAAAAAGAAAGCACTGAAGCAAGTTCTTCAGTGCTCCACGACAAATCTAGTGGGTAACTATACTGTTTGTTCATTAACTAATACCAGCTCTCATTCTTGCTTCTTTTAGTTCTTGCTTACGATAACTACGAGGGAGAAAAGCACGAATCTCATCTTCATTAAAACCGATTTGCATGCGTTTAGCATCGATAATAATTGGACGACGCAAAAGACTAGGATACTGCTCAATCAAATGAAGCAATTCCGATACCGAAATACTCTCTACATCAATATTCAATTTTTGAAAAATTTTTGAACGAGTTGAAATGATGTCATCAGTACCATTTTCGGTCAAGGAAAGGATGTGTTGCAATTCTTTTCTTGTTAAAGGACTGGTCATAATATTGTGTTCCACAAAGGGAACCTTATGTTTTTCTAACCAGGCCTTAGCCTTACGACATGATGTACAGCTCGGTGATAGAAATAGTGTAATCATGCTTTTCTCTTCTTATCTATACTTTGCTATTTCTATTATACACAAAAATAAAGCGCTTGACTAGGGATTTTTAGAAAAAAAGCCTATTTTTTCAAGAAAAATAGACTGTTCGCGAACGATTGACACAATTGGATTTGGTTAATTCATTCTTGACAATAGTTTCGAATCACATACCTAATTGATTTATGCAAAATAAGAACATCTTGAGTATTATTTCCTACGACTTTTCAGGTACAGAAAACTAAAGAAGCCTTCATAGAGGGCAAAAAAAAGGAGGAAGGCATGAAGGAAAAAGGTCTCTGGCAAAATCAGAATAACTGGATCCTTGGCTGGGTCAAAAAGCCAGGTATCATCTCCCACAAAGAGAATTTGATGGAAAAGGGTAAAGAATTGGTCAAAACCAATCAAAACTCCCCCAAGCCCAATCAGCAAAGGCAAGACCACTAGAGCCAGAAGACTTTTACGATAGAGAGACAAGAACCCCTTTTTCACAATCCCTTTGACAAAGACGTAAAAACTTGGCAGTGTCACTAGAGCTACTAGCTGAACAAAGTGAAAGAGGTTCTTGACCACCGCAAAGTGGTGCAGACCGGCTACTGATGAACGAAAATCTGGCATCTCTAAGACTTGGCCAAAAGGATTGGTCAGGTAATTCATCAAAATATGAAAGTTGTACTGAATAGTTTCTGGTTTTAAATAGACCCGATTGGTCAAATTCAACCACTTGATTTCCAGCGGATAAAAAATCCAAGCCAAATAAATGGTCAAAAGGATTGAGAGGGAGAGGAGAAAGAGCATAGAGCTCCAAAAGGTCAGTTTAGTTTTCATCAAAATCCCACTCCGCAAGGCTAGAAACCACATGTGTCGGTGTGATTGGCAGGTCTGCTACTTCTTCTGCCTTGGTAAAACCTGTCGTCACCAAGAGCGTTGGAATGCCATTGTCAATCCCTGCTCGAATATCCGTTAAATAGTTATCTCCAACCATAATCAACTCTTCACGTTCCAAGCCTAAGTGCTCAACCGCCTTGTCCATAATGATGGCATTTGGTTTTCCGATATAAACAGGATTCACTCGTGTTGCTACTTCAAGCAGCGTAATCAGTGAACCAGCACCTGGCAAAAGACCACGTTCTGTCGGGATGTTGAGGTCAGGGTTGGTTCCGATAAAGTGAGCACCCTTTTGAATGGCAAGAGTTGCTGTCGCAAATTTTTCATAGTCAACTTGCCAGTCCAGACCTACTACCACATAGGCAGGATTATCCTTGTCTTCCACATAACCAGCCGCCTTGATGGCTTCCTTGAGCCCTGCTTCTCCGATGACATAGACGGTCTTTTCAAGCCCCAAGTCGTTCATATAGTCGATTGTTGCCAAAGTCGCGGTGTAGACAGTCGACAGGGGCGTATCGATATTAAAATTCTGAGCCAGCATCTCCTGAACACTCTCTGGAGTGCGGGTTGTATTGTTGGTCACAAAAAGATAGGGGATATCCCGCTTTTGCAATTCATGGACAAAAGCCTCTCCTGCCGGAATTCGATTCTTCCCCTTATAAATGGTTCCGTCTAAATCAATTAAATAGCCTTTATATTTCATCTATTTCTCCCTAATCCTTCTTCATTTCTTGCCAAGTGATGATAGCTTGGGCATTGGTAGCCCCGTCACTTGCAATCTCATGTTTGCTTTCCAGTCCAGTCCGTTCAACAGCCGATGTAATCACCCCACCTGGTCGAACTTCCTTGACATACTTGAGATTGATTTTCTTGGGAATATATTGGGTCAAAAAATCTGCTCCCATGACCTCAAAAATCCAGTCCAGATACTTACTGTTATTAACATGACCATTCATATCCAAATCGTAAAAACGGACATGGTAATCCTTGCTGATTGGCTCTTCCAAGGACTCATACTTTGGCCCGCGGATAAGCTTTTTATTAAAATCAGACTGGTAAGGAGCCACAATCTCAGGTTCGACAGCATGGACTTTTCGACTGTCTCGATCCATGAGAACAAAGGTCGCCATCATGTGAATGAGCTCCTGCCCCGCTTCATCATAAATGGTAAAGCGACGGTAGCAAAAGAGCCGATTGTAGCTCAAAGCTTCCGTTTCGATAGTGATTTCTTCTGCAAAACGAGGCAAACGAACTACCTCAATATCATAGTCTGTGATAATCCAGACCAGATTATAGTCCTCCAAAATAGCCTTATCACTAACTCCTAACTCAATCGACTGCATCCCTGAAACTTGCAGGGATAGCAAAATCACATCTGGAAGCTTGATATGACCGTTCATATCAGCCATATCAAAAGGAATTTTCATTTTCATTTGATAAGTTAAGCCCATCATCCTACTCCAAAATAAATCGTTCTGCTACGGTGTCTCCTAAAAAGAGACCTCTTTTTGTCATGCGAACTCGGTCACCGTCTATTTGCATGAGACCTTGTTGTACCAAGTCTCTGACAATTTCTCCATAAAGCCCCTCAAACGACCGGCCGAATTTTTCCTCAAATCGCACCATGGAGACTCCTGATTTCTTGCGGAGACCTAGGAACATTTCTTCTTCCATTTGCTCCTTTTGGCTCAGGTGTTCTTCTGTGATCCGAGCATTGCCTTCCTCAACTGCATTGAGATAATGGCGAATCGGACCATGGTTTTTATAGCGCACTCCGTTAACATAACCAGATGCCCCAGCACCGATACCATAGTATTCAGCATTGTCCCAGTACATAAGATTGTGGCGACTTTCAAAACCATGTTTGGAGAAATTAGAAATCTCATAATGCTCAAAGCCTGCTCGCTCAAGCTCAGTGATGATGTACTCAAACATCTCAGCTTCCAGTTCCTCCTTAGGTAAAGGCAACTTCCCTCGTCGCATGCGGTTCATAAAAACCGTATGGTTTTCTAAAATCAGACTATACAAACTCATATGGGGAATATCCAACCCAATGGCTTTAGCCACATTTTCCTTGACCTGCTCCATGGTCTGACCAGGCAGTGCATAAATCAAATCGATGGAGATATTGTCAAAACCAGCCAGTTTCAGGCGGTCGATATTTTCATAAATATCCTTCTCCAAATGACTGCGCCCAATCTTTTTCAGCATCTTGTCATCAAAGGTCTGCACACCTAGCGAAACACGATTGACAGCCGAGTTTTTCAAAACAGCTATCTTATCTGCATCCAAGTCGCCTGGATTGGCTTCAATGGTCAACTCTTCTAAGACAGACAAGTCCAAGTTTTTAGTCAAGCCTTTCAATAACACCTCCAGTTGCGAAGCTGACAAAGCTGTCGGTGTGCCACCACCGATATAGAGGGTTCTCAACTTTTGAATATCATAAGTTTGAAACTCTTCTAACAGATGTTCCAAATAACTATCTACCGGCTGATTCTTGATAAAGACTTTTGAAAAGTCACAATAATAACAAATCTGGGTACAAAACGGAATGTGCACATAGGCTGACGTTGGTTTCTTCTGCATAGTACTTATTATACCACAAAAGCGAACAATACTTAGAATTCCGTTTAACAAAATCCTAGCATTGTTCGCTTTCTTTATCTAATCATTCTTTGTATTTTATGGATAACACAACTATCAGAATCAATCTAGTTCGTTGTTAAAACACAAAAGAATGAATGTTCATCTGACTAAATTTTTAGTCTTCTTTTTTCTTTCCAAGAGCAAGTCCGAGACCACCTAGCATACCAAGAAGTCCTAGAGAGGCAAGAGTCGCATTTGATTCTGTTCCTGTATTTGGCAATACATTTTGAGAATCATTTGACTTAGCTCCATTATCCATAGTAGTCTTAGTATCTTCATAATTTGCATTCGAAGTAACCGTTACAGTGACTGGGATTTCTTCCGTTGAGCCATCTGGATAACGTACAAGGACCTTACCGGTAATCTTATCACCTGGTTTCGCTCCTTCTGGGATGGTTACTGTTACTTTGCCATCTTTATCTACTGTGATGACGCCTGGTTGATCACTTTCGAAGGTTGTGCCTTCTGGAATTGTCTTACCAGATTCTTCTGTCAATGGAATTTCTACCTTAGCACCTGGTTTGCCATTGCCATCTTCATATTTTGGTGTGTAGATGTCTTTGTCTTGGTTTGTGACTGTTACTTCTACTGGAACGATATCTTTTGATCCATCTGGGTAAGTTACTGTGATTTCTCCTGTAATCTTATCGCCTGGTTTCGCTCCTTCTGGAATAGTTACCGTTACTTTTCCATCTTTGTCGACTGTAATTCCTGGCGTATTACTTTGGAACTTAGTTCCTGATGGAATTGTTTTACCATCTTTTTCTTTCAATGGTAATTCAACAGTGCCACCTGGTTTGCCATTTTCTTTGTCGTACTCTGGTGTGTAGATGTCTTTGTCTTGGTTTGTGACTGTTACTTCTACTGGTACAGTATCTGTTGAACCGTCTGGATAAGTTACTGTGATTTCTCCTGTAATCTTATCGCCTGGTTTCGCTCCTTCTGGAATAGT